>Ga0187892_10000113_pt1 | contig 191778 bp, 140 predicted proteins | sample MA1701073metaG_FD_139345 | JGI IMG/M metagenome (GOLD analysis project Ga0187892, IMG submission 139345) | Bio-ooze microbial communities from a basaltic lava cave in the Kipuka Kanohina Cave System on the Island of Hawaii, USA - MA170107-3 metaG ... | reverse complement strand
TGGTGCTCTGGCCGTAGCCGGTGGTCAGGCCGTAATCCACCTGGGTGTCAGAAGCTTCGTTGGTGGTCCAGGAGATGGTGGCGCTGGAAGCGGTGATGCCCGAAGCGCCGATGGCTGAGATCGTCGGAGCAGTCGTGTCGGCAGTCGTGGTGGTGGTGAAGGTATTATCCGTAGACAGAGCCAGATTGCCGGCGGCGTCTCTGGATCTGACGCGATAGTGGTAGAGGGTGCCGGCCGTGAGACCGCTGAGCGCCGAGCTGTGAGAGGTGACCAGCGCAGTGTTGAGGCTGGTGCTCTGGCCGTAGCCGGTGGTCAGGCCGTAATCCACCTGGGTGTCAGAAGCTTCGTTGGTGGTCCAGGAGATGGTGGCGCTGGAAGCGGTGATGCCCGAAGCGCTGATGGCTGAGATCGTTGGAGCAGTCGTGTCGGACCCAGTCCCACCTCCCGGCCAACCTGCTACCCGTGCGATCGTAAGCCAGAGGCCCTTGGCCACGCTGAGCGATCCTTGGGCTGTTCCCAAATGTCCGCCGTCCGTCTCAGTAGTCTTCTCCTGGCAGATGGCAGGTATCTGCCGTCCATCATCCGCATGATTCTCGCTCGCGCTGCCGCTGGGATTTGTATACGGGACTCCATCTCGGTTGTCGTAGCAGGGATTCCCGTTCATGTCGTAGGCTTCAATGTCGGCAAAATCAAACAGAATCTTGTTGTTCGTCCGGCACCAATCTCGCATCCGGTTGTTGAACTCAGTGGAAGCATCGGTACCGATGCCACGTGCCAGGGAACTTGTCCAGTAGACGAAAACGCGCTGTGGACTTGCTGGGGTGAGATGTTCGGCAACCTCTCGCTCTAGATCGTAGACATCATCAAACTGTCCTGGCCGTACCGTGAAAAAGTCTGCGATCGTACTGCCGTTGTCGACGTTCAGGTAGCTAAACTGAAACGAGATGACATCAAAATTCAGAGGATTGAGGTTGACGGCCTGATTAGTGTCGGTTTGCGCCGGGATGGAACCGTTGTGAAGACCTTGGATGAAATCAGTGGTCATCTTGTCCCAGCTGTCGTAAAAGAAATAAAATTGCCAGTTGCTGCGATCATATCGAGTCGGACTCGGAGAGAAACGAATGTAGGGCGCAACAAGGCCCGCAGCCAGGTCGGCGTTGTCTCTGTTCGTCATCTGCCAGGACCCATTGACTAGCTGGAAATCCCGCCGACAGGTCACTGGCGTGCTGCCGTAATCGCTTGCCGTGAAACAATCCAAAGCGCTGTTCGTATTGGCTCCCACAGACCTGTTCATGAACAGCACGCGCAGATTCCTTGCCGCTTGCAGATAGGCGTCCGGAATATTTTCAAACTGACTAATCGATGTGTGGTCCACGACGATTCCTTGACCCCAGCCTAGCCCAGGGAGGGCCAGAGGGACAAAGAGCAAAACCAGAGAAAGGGCCTTTTTCATCATGCGTTTCAGTTCCTTCGTGAGCGTTTGAATTTCTCCTAAGCCGTATCTGTGGGCTCTAATATCTGATTCGAGGTCGCCGCGGCGGCGGCAGCTTGAAGCCAACTCGGAAGTTGACTTCATTGCTGGAAAGTCCGTTGACAGTCACGACGACGGGTCCGGCAATTGCACTGGCTGGAATCGTCATGGTGATTGATGTATCGCTCCAGCCCGATACGGCGGCCGCCACGCCCGAAACGGCGACGCTGCTGGCCCCACGACTTCCCCCGAAGCCCCTCCCGCTGATGACCACAACTGTTCCTGTGTCGCCACGGTCTGGGGACAGAGAGGCAATCGCGGGCGCGGTTGCAGCTGGACTGGTGATGAACGTGTCGTCTGGTGAAACTGCCAGGTTGCCATCTGCATCTTTTGATCTGACCCGGTAATGATACATCGTTCCACCTGAAAGGCCGGCGAGTGTGGCACTGTGGATCGTAACCATTGACGGGTTGAGGGTAGTGGTCTGCCCGTAGCCCGTCGTTACACCGTACTCCACCTGAGTATCGGCAGCTTCGCCGGTGTTCCATGTGATTACTGCGCTGGAATTCGTGATACTGCCAGCGGCGACGCCGGAAATAGAAGGTGGAGTCGTGTCCAGGGTAGTAAAGGTATAGTTCACCGAGAGAGCCAGGTTGCCGGCGGCATCTCTGGATCTGACCCGGTAGTGATACAGCGTGCCTGTGAAGAGGTTACTGAGAATAGCATTGTGAGCAGTGACACGAGCAGTGTTGAGGGTCGTGGTCTGTCCATAGTTCATGGTCAAGCCATATTCCAACTGGGTGTCGGAAGCTTCATTGGTGGTCCAGGTTACAGTTGCACCCGAGCCGGAGATGCCCCCGGCGGCAACAGCTGAGATCGTTGGCGGCGTCGTGTCTGAGGACGTGTTGGTAGTAAAAGTATAGTCGGGTGACAATGCGAGATTGCCAGCGGCATCTCTGGATCTGACCCGGTAGTGATACAGCGTGCTAATCGAGAGGTTAGCGAGCGTCGTGCTGTGAGAGGTAACTAACGAAGTATTGAGAGTCGTGGTCTGCCCATAGCTCGTGGTTGCACCATACTCCACCTGGGTGTCGGAAACTTCATTGGTTGTCCATGTGATCGTAGCGCCCGAACCGCTGATACCTGTAGCGGAAATTCCAGAAAGCACGGGGGGCGTCGTGTCGTTGGGCGGTGGAGGCGGGGTCCCGTCCGTGTAGGTGCCAATTTTTACCGCAGCGTCGACGACCGTGGACGGAAGTGCGTCGAGATTCAGAACAATGTTCCCTCCCCCATCAGCAGTGATAGTCGTTGCTGCAGGGCGAGTCAGAGTTCCGGCATTATCAAACTGCCACCATTCGATGGCATGCTGGCTATTGGCGGCAAATCCAGGAATGGTGACGGTTCCGGAAAGTCTGGAATTGTCCCAGGTGTCTGGGCAGGTAGAAACTCCCCCAACGACCGCACACCAGGTATGTTTGCGGTTCTGGACCCAGCCGTGAGTCCGCCTGTTAGTCAGGTCTTTTTGCCCCAAGACTCGGACCCCAGAGGCATTTGAAACTGTCGCAGCCAGATCCTGGTAACTCCCAGAATTGAGCGGAATGTTGGCAACAAAGTCTCTGAAAGGCTTGAATACTTCATGAAGACCATTGGCGCTATTCCCGTCTGGGCCGGGCCGCCTTGTTAAGTTGGTCGTCCACCAGTAGTGGTCGTACATGCCGCCGGAGTTGAGGTAACTCCAAATGAAATTGTGCAGCCAAACACCATTCACGTCTCGCACCAGATTCGGATCTTCAGTCTGCTCTGCTGGGAAATCCAGTCCGGTTTCGGCGCGCATCAAAGGCTTGCCCAGGCTCCTGTCTCTGGCCTGCAGGCTGTGCTCACTGTGATTGAGAGCCGCATCATCCTTCATGCCGTTTTTAAAACATGTGTTGTCGGTGCCGCAGCGACTTCTGACGACAGCATCCTTGGCTGAGGTGATATTAAACTCAGAAGTCTGGCTGGTGCTGACGTACGCGTGGAGGTCCGCGTAGTCGAGATTAGGATAGCTGGAGTTTTTCCAGAATCCTGTGGATGGCAAGGAGTGCCAGAATGAAGTCGTGACGAGGTGATGGTTAGGAGCAAACTGCCTCATGTATTTGCCCAGTTCGTCAGCCAGCACATAATGTCTGTCGCTTGACGGATTTCCTTCGTTCACCAGTTCCCACGAATGGATGCTGGTCGAGTATCCCCATCGTGCCTGCAGATATCTCCACCAGGCCTGTTGCAGCCAGCGACCGGCAGTGACCGTTCGATAGTTGCCATAGAAGTTGTCAGCGCTGGCAGCGACAAGGTTTCCGCTGGAGTCGATCCAACTCAAAATGTCTTCGTCCTTTTCCAAAATGACGGGCTTTAAATACACGTCGTTCTGCTTTGCCATCTCCACGACTCTGTCAAAAACGTACGAGTTCCGCTGTTCGAAGTAGCGGTGGTGCTCCATCGAAGGCTTCGAAACAAGATTCGGGCCAGTAAGCGTACCGTCGGCAAGTTTTTCCCTGATCTCGACACTCTCGACATACACAGACGGAGCTCTGCTCGTAGCGGGGTTGAGAGCGCTGACGTTTTCCAGGGCAAGATAGAACATCGGTAGAAAATCGTTGCTTCCAGAACCCCAGTCGCCTTCGAGAAATGTGTAGTCGGCGGTGTCGCCGGAGTAGGGAGAAATCACTAAACCAGTGCTGTTGCCGGAACCGGCGTCGTAGCAGTTGCTGTGCCAGTTGCCATTGGCCGGGTTCTGCAGCTTGAGGACAAAGCCATAGTTCGAGAAGGCTGCGTTACGTGGTCCGGTCACGTCAAAGGCTCTGAACCTGACTCTGAAGCGGTAGTTGGTGTTTCTCTTGACTGCAGTGCTGGCTTGGAAACCTCCCATGACCCGGCAGGCTTCAAAGTAACCTGTATTCCTGTTGCCAGAAGCATCTTCGGCATACGAAAGCCTCAGCTTGACGGTGGCTGGTGTACCCGCGGGAGTCAGACCGGTTCTGGGAACATACCCCCCGTAGTCACCTCGCATGCCGTACCAGGGATTCCAAGCAGAACCGAAGATAGCCGATTGGGAAAGCCATGTTCTGGTGAGCTGTACTCCGTTCTGGCTCATGGTTTGGAACTTCGGCTGCGTGGATGCAATCGGGCTGGGGCTGAACCAGTCGATGCTCCCATTGTTGTAGCCTAGTCCTGAAAAGAAGCTGCCATCCTCAAATTCGAAGTAGCGGGTATCGCGAGTCGAAACTCGGACGAAACCTTTGTTGGTCGAGGCTGCCACAGTGAACTGCTGTATCGAACTGGTCGCCGTGCCAGAGGCATCCGTGGCCGTGATGCGATACTGCCAGGTTCCTGTCGCCGGAGGGGCAAAGCGCACTCTCCAAGAGTATTGGTCTCGAGGCGAGAGCCAATCTCGGCCGCCTTGCACTTGATAGTCAAAGTCCTGGTAATAAAACGCTGGCAGTTTGAGCACCGTCTGGAAATTGTCCTGCGTGAACTCTGCGCTGACGCTGATCCCCCAATTGGCGGGGATCCCGGCCGGCGGGTTGGGATCGTATGGCATCTGGAGATTCGTCGCGGCACTGCCACTCACATCAAATGTGATTTCGAGTTTTTCATACTTCGGCACTTGACTGTTTGCGTAGCCCGAACGGTTGTCCGTAATGCTGCTGATTTGCAGCGCCCCCGGGTTCGGCGAATTTGAGGTTGTGAAAACGTTGTCACTTGACGTCGCCAGATTTGCGGCGGCATCTCGGGATCTCACGCGATAGTGGTAAAGCGAGCTGGCCGTGAGGTTAGAGACAGACGCAGTGTGAGAAGTCACCATGGAACTGTTGAGGCTCGTGGTTTGTCCGTAGCTCGTGGTGAGGCCGTACTCCACTTGCGTGTCACTGGCTTCGTTGGTTGTCCAGCTGATCGTCGCACCAGAGCTGGTGATGCTCCCGGCAGTGATTGCCGAAAGCACTGGAGCTTGCGTGTCTGAGCCCGCGGTCGTGGTGAAGGTGTTATCTTGTGACATCCCTAGGTTGCTCGCGGCGTCTCGAGATCTGACCCTGTAGTGGTAGAGTGTGCCGGGCGTCAGGTTGCTGAGGGTTGCGCTGTGACTCGTCACGAGCGCAGCATTGATGCCCGTTGTTTGACCGTAGCTCGTCGTCAAACCGTACTCCACCTGCGTGTCACTGGCTTCGTTGGTTGTCCAATTGATCGTCGCACTCGTGGAGGCAACGTTGGTCGCCGAAATCCCTGAAATAACAGGCGGCGTCACGTCCGGATTCGGTGGCGGAGGTGGCGGAGGCGGGGTGCCAGAGGCTTGCAGAGCAGCAGTCAGGTTCTGGATATGATAAAGATCACCCAGCATCCAGGGAACGTCAATCCACTTGCTTAAGTTTGACTGGGTCTCCCCTGCTACATAGGCTTTGGCCAGAAACAGAGCATGCGAATCAAAGATGTGATGCGCCGATGCTTCCTGAAACGAATTGTGATCGCGGGTCATGAACCAGTGCGGGCAAACATACAAGTATTCGTTGAGCGCTTGTGAGATTGTTCCGAATTGAACGCTTCCTCTCATGGAAGCTCCCAATTCAGGCGTCATATACAAGAAATTCCTTGTGCAATTGAACCTGCGGGAATAGTTATTTACTGATAATCCACCCGGATTATCGACGTCGCCTTGCCAAGGATGATCTTTGGCAAAGTTCGTCAGGCGTGTGCTCAGCAAACTCGTCAGCTGATTGGCAACGTTAGTTCGAAGTGTTGGATCAGGATTGGTCCCTGCAAGATCGTAGAGGTTCAAGAACCCTTGATACCCGACAATGTAATCGTTGTACATGGCCGGGTTTCGCACAATATCCAAGTCTGCTTGCGGCGGGTAGATGAGCATCGGCCGCATTGTGCTGTAAATGCTGGCTGTTTGGGAGGGAACTAACTGCGCATATTTCCACGCCGCATAGAAAGATCTCTGCCAGGTGCCGGCTGGAGTACCATTTGTTGAGTCTCCGATCTGTGACATGCGGTTTGCAACTTCTGAGGGATATTCCATCGCTTCACGCGGTGTGCCCGAATTCCAGCCAATGCTAAGAATCCGACTCGCTACGAAATACTTTTGCCAGTAGGCATTAAGATATGAAAGCAGGTTTGCCTGCAAACCCGAAGAAAGGTATGGATAGGCAGTAGAAAGCGAATATAGCGTGTCTGCAGGAAGCCGGAAGTAGATAGAATCTTCGGGCATCGCGGTCTGGCTGGCTCTGCCCCCATCACTGATATACGCTGGCTTAAGAAAACCATTGGTGCCGTTTGCCAAATACAAACTAACCATTTTTTGCACTTCCGTTTCCAGACGGGATTGGAGCTCAGCGCTGGATAACGTGCCACCCGTATTTGACGGGTTGGTATTGGCTGTGACTAGCGGCTGGGGGGTTTTGCTTGCTGTGGGACCGAGTGCAATAACAGCATTTGAGCGATGAGTGAATATTCGCTCTACTCTCTGGGAGGAAGCGTTTGTAAAGGCATGCGGCACTAAAGGATTTTGCATGCCATGGTTATGATAAACGCCATTTCTGCTGCTTATATTTCCTTTGTAGTAGCCTCCCAAGCGCTGCAGAAAGTCCTCGCCGTCATAGAATGCCCACATTGGATCATAGGGGTTGGGATCACCCTGCGACGGCAACACAAAATTGAGCATGTTTCCGCCGTAAGACCAAAAATTAGAACCTATGGGTTCCAGAGTCCTGGCTTCCCGATCACAGCACAGATTGGCAAAGACACGACCACTAGCCATCGATAAAATGAGGGGTTCGTCAGCGGCAAATGTAGTTGCCCCTGCCATGCGCAGCCAAGAGGTACCTTCTTTCCAGGCCATCGCTCTTGAGCGCGGAATATTTGAGCCCGCCCTTTGATAAGGTCCGTTGAAATAAAGTGATGTGCCGTCGGAAACAGGCGGGTGCATTTGGCCATTAGTATTCTGGCCGGCTTCCAACATCGGCAGATAAAATGGTTCCACACCATTGGACTTGTTTACGATGGCATACACTCTGCGTGCGGGGAAAGAGTTGGCCCAGCCTTGCAGAGTATTAGTGGCGCCTCCACTAACGGTGGTACTCATGACTGCTGATCCAGCGGCCCAGCCATGCGAGCCGTCACTTGAAGAAATAAACGATCCTGCATCAGCGGTACTTGCAGGCACACCAAAGAATGCGTTGAAATCTACTCCTCCCGCATCATTGGCTCCAGGGCTTGACTCAAACTTGTAGGCGGTTGCGCCTGACCAGACAACATAGTTCCCATGAATCACCGGCCACCATGTCGTGTACTGTTCACCAGGAAGTTTTTGTGGTGTTCGCCAGACGAGACTTCCTGACGATGTGTTAAGTGCGTAGCCATACATGTCCATGGAAGCGAAGTAGACCACACCATTGTCATAAGCCGCTGACTGCATGATGGGGCCCGCTGTCGTGTAAGACCAGGCTTGGGAGCCATTGGAAGTATTGATCGCATAGAATCTCCCGTCGCGGTTGCCAATATATACCCTACCGCCGGTCACAATCGGGTTGCCGCTAAACCCAGCACCGGCACTGGTGAAGGTCCAATTGACCGCGCAGGTGGAAGCATTGAGGGAATGGAGCTTTCGATCAAATCCCGGAACATACACAGCTCCTCCATCGACTGTTGGTGTATTCACCGGAAGTTCAGTATCAAATCGGCAGACAATATTTCCACTCTCAGCATTGAGAACAATCAGTCCTTTTGCTGTCGCGACATAAACGTTGCTGCCGGAAGTAATAAGCTGGGTGGAGCCGCTGATAAAGGCTTCAATGGGTCGATACCACGCAACCCCTGTCACAGTAGATACGGATGCAGCAGAATTCGAAGTGCGTTGGGGATTAGCTCCAGCCGTGGGCCATTCACCGAAGCTTTGTGCCGGTAGGTTTGTGGGCTGTGAAGCTGCCAGTAGCAACAACAAGCCAGCAGCCCGGAAAAGTCTCAATTCGAAAGATTTCATAAGAAGCCATCCCTCCAAAGTATGATCCCGCTTCCTGCTGGGCAAATCTTTGGCCACTTCTGTGCGAAGTTCTCGCTATGCAGACCTTTCTCTCAACTCACTGTGCCAACTAATCTTAATTAGGCTCTAGACCCTGCCTCCAACTGTTGCCCAGGACCAAGAAAGTACATTTTTGTCACCGCAGAAGCATAAACTCTAACAAGCCTTGGCGGACTGGGCTAGCACTCTGTTTCGCAAAGGTAATTCCAGCGCCAGCCTGAAACTAGCCGATTCTTGAACAAGCGCTGCGTGCATCTCTGTGACTGGGAGAAAAATCAGGATGACTGGAAAGGGAGAGCGGCGGGGAAACGGAGGATTTAGGGCAGGTTTTTTGAAGCGGGACAAACGTCTGGGATCTCCAAGTGGAAATGGTTTGGCTGAATCGTCAAGGAGAACTGGCGACGAAGGCGCCGTCGCCACTCCGCTGGCCCGGGGCACCTCCGTCGTTGATCACCGCATAAGCAATGAATGGATTTGCTCCAGAGGTGCGTACAATGCGGGCGTAGGCTTGTGTGATTCCTGGAGCGTACTGCGCCAGGATGCTTCCCAGCTGAAACCAGCGCCTCGCGCCCACAGAGTTACCGGTTAAGGTGCGCACCTTCGCGCCGCTACTTCCGTCGAACAACTCGATATCAAATAGATCAGGGTTCGCGTCGGTTTCCCCAGTGTTGATGATTGCGAGGTTGGTCCGATTCTCTGCGTCTTGCAACAATCCAAACAGCCACGCTTCGCCGGTTGATGCCGTACCCGAGGGGACCGCAGTGTAAAACAAGCCATAGCGCCCACCACCGCCTGGAGCCGAAGTTCGTGCCGAAAGCGCGATCCCGTCAAGATCGCCACTGCCCACCTGAGCAAACAGGGCTCCTGCAAACGAAGGCCCTCTGGGTCCTACTCCTGAAACTCCGGAGCCTCTCAACCATTGCACAAAGTCGTCGAGAATGAGTTGCTGGGAAGCATTGACCTCCAGCGAAAAAGTAGCTGTCGCACCAGGTGTCTGGATCGCATCAGCTACGTAGCTGCAAACTAAGGTTTTCTTGGACGTGGACCAGTTGGTCAGAACGATTTCTGAAGTGAACGAATTTGCCTCGACCACAACGGGTAATGTCAAGCTTGTCTTGCCTGCCTGGGTACGGTCGTTGATCGCTGGAACGAAGGAGCCATCCGAATTCACCTGATCATTGATGACTCCGTAGGCATAATAGGGGGCTGTGCCGCTTACTCTCTCTACCCGCACATAGCCGTTCGAAAACGAGCCGAGGACTCCGTTGATCTGTTCAAATCCTCCAGGCGGCAAACTCCGATCAGCCAGTGTGACTGCACCGGAACTGTCTCCTGAAATCACGGTCAGGCGCAACACGACGCTGCCATCATTGGGTCCGCCCATGTTCTGGACGGCCAGATTCGACCGCGCGTTACTATTCTGTCGCAACCCGCTCACGTAGGCAGTGCCATCCAAACCGCCACTGGCTGGGTTCCCTGCATAGGACAATCCCGCTCGCCCTCCTTGCACGCTGGTGGTGGTCCGCACAGTAATGGCCGCGTCCTTTTCAGCGCTCAAGTTCGAAAACTCCACACGCAGTGTTCCTCCGCGATCCCCGGTGGGAGGTAAGGGAATTCCGAGGCTGCGAAGATATTCAATGGCGTCAGGAAATACCTGCTGCCACCCGGCAGGCAAGATTGCACTTGCTGTGCCGCTACCACCACTGAACGCTGCAGTGTAAACAAATCGCGCGGTAGCGTTTCTCGAGCCGCGATTGGTGAGCACTAGCTCTGAGGTGTAGAAAGATCCGTTAGCGCCGTTTGCAGACAGAACAATGGGTACGAAGCGGACCGATGAAATGCCCGTTCCCCCTGAATTGTTCGTCGTAACACGGATCTCGGTGCTGGTGGAGACTACCAAGGTCGCCGTGACGATCGCGGAGGCGTCCGCGCTAAGCTGCGGCGCTGGGATAATCGAAAACGTCACTGAAGTGGCGGCGGCTGGGACAGTGACACTGACGGGCACAGTCGCGACAGCAGGGTTGCTGCTGCTGAGGAGCACGGCCTGTCCACCGGTTGGGGCGGGGCCATCAAGTGTGACGGTGCCTGTCGAAAGCCCGCCAGCAGGCACTGTGCTGGGAGTCAGCGAGAGAGATGAGACACGGAGATCGGAACTGGGGGGAGGCAATTGGCCACTCGTATTGCCCGACGCGATCACTTCAATCTCGGCCAGACCTGCGACGCGAGAGCCCTCGAACGTACCCGTGACATCGGTGATATCTACCTGTACAGCTTGTGCGACGACATTGTTGAAGGTGACACTCGTTCCGGTCACAGCGAGCTTTCCAGAGTCACCCCGCGCAACTTCGGTACTGGCGCCGGAGTCCACAAAGAGCCTTACCCGCGCGTTATTTACGTTAAGGCTGCTGTTGACTTCGTCCCCTTGACGCGGGTTGTACAGTCGTACTACCCGGACAGTGATCGGGACAGGGAAAGTGAGACGCGCCCATTGATTGCTCGCTTGCCCGCTGGCGCTGGTCCAGTAGCGCCGGATGTTTCCTTTCATGACCTGACGATCAATCAAGCCTGTATTCCTCGAGGCATCGCGCGTCGAAGAAACGCTGACTTGCGCGCCGGGAGCGAGGTTCGTCCATTGAGCATCCGCGTTGTTCTGCGGCACTGCAATCTGCGTGTGTCCTGCATGACAGCCCACGCAGCGCGCAACTGCACCAGGGCGGCCAAAGTTCATGCCTGCCACGTGAGCCGCTCCATCCCGGGTGTGACCGCCCGTGAATGGAATCGTGTTATCCGCTGACCGGATCTGCTCAAAGAGTGGGACATTGGCCGGAGCGTTGGGATCTGTAACGGAACCGTCCGCCGCCACAGGAACCTCGTTGATCAAGATTGGCCAATCGAGGTTGGGAAATGAACCAGGGCTCGTGCGCTGATGGTCGATGAAGAAGCGAATTTTTGCCGCAGATCCAACCGGGATCGCACTGACGATGTCGGCGTCTACAGGGGCATTGAAGTAGACATTCAAGCAATCAAACACGAACCGGCCATCCTGGGTGTAGGGCCCGGCAGCCGGAGGCGGAACCGGGCTGGCAACTTGAGTAATCGTGTCGGCAACGATTGGTGGAAGCGGGCGAGGTCGGATGAGGCGGGCACGAACCTCGGTGGTTCCCGGATTGTCGTACAGCAGCGTCCTGCCAGAACCATCACTGTTCACCACGTACAGACCGTAGTCCTGATTGATATCAGGCGCCCACGAAATCACCAGACCACCTCCAGGCAGCACCTCGGGCTCAGCCGCGTAGGATCCCTTAAAGATGCCGAATGACGTGGGGTTGCTGGCACTGACGTAGTCGAGCGTGAGATCCGTAATCCCGATCACGGGCGTGTAGGATCCCGGTCCGCGGCGATAGCGGCGAATCCCTCCAAAGCCAGAGGCCTCGCTCATATTACTCATCGGGAAATAGTTGCCGTAGAAATCTCCGTTGGAAGAGAAGGCACCGCCGTAGGTGTGATTCATGACCTCAAGGCGTTGGAATCCGCTCCACATCTCCAGACCGGTCCCGTCCGGATTAATGGTGGCCAGGGTCCATACTTGCAGCACCATCCGTCCAAACTGGCCTTGGCCTGCGATCAGACCATCCTTCTGCCGATAACCGCCTGCCGGGTCCGAAATCGCGCTCATATCATTGTGCGGGGCACGATGATTGCGCCACCAGCGTGCATAGACGATCTTGCCGGTGATCGGATCGACGAGCGGCCGGTCTGCGCCGTTGCGTTCTGCAGTGATGCGATGCAGGCCGCTTCCGTCGGCATTCACGACATGGAGATTGCTGGTGAACACACCGCTGTACTGGGCGTAGGACGGCCAGCGAGTTGAAGAAAAGACAATCCGGCCATCTGGCAACCAGGCAGGATCCGTGTCGTCATAAAGACCGAACGAGTTGAAGGAGTCACCGAGTGGCGGTCGATCAGAGCGAGTGACTTGCCGAAGGCCGCTGCCGTCAGCATTGATAACGTAGATGCGCCACGCTCCAGCGTTACGGGCAGGACCAGAGTTGTAGTTGCCCTGGGGCAGCCCAGCAAAGACGATTCGGGTGCCGTCGTACGATACTTCGGGCGCGTTGACGTCGATCAGGTTCATCGTCGCGGCGGTTGGAGTGGCTCCGTCGATCAGAGTGCGCAATTGGCCGCTCACCTCGCGCACCGACAGTTTTCCCGGAGCAGCCACGCGAACGCGGCTGTGGGGTCCCACTCCGGGCAGATCCTTCGCAAGGCTGTAATAAATACTTCCGTCCGGTAGAATCTGCCGCGACACAAAAACAATGGGGTCCGTCACGGCTGTGCTGGTCTGCGCTTTGAGATCCTGCGCGGGTGTTCCCTTGAGGACTGTCCACACTACAGCAGCTGCAGCGAGCGCAACCGCGAGGCGAGCCCCGCCGCTTAGACAGTTTCTCCACAAAAGTCTCACCTCTGTGTGGTTTAGCATCAACTGCATTTCAATTCCGGATTACGAATTACAATTGTGTGTCTATGAAATCATCGACGCGGTCGCAGTGGAGTCACATCGCTCGCCCCGTCATGCTCGATCCCCTCTGAACACCTCAAGTGCCAAACCTTTCCCCATATTATCAGCAAACCCGCACTCGAACGGATAGAGCGTCCCGACTGACCACCGGAGTGCGCCGATTCAATTTCATTCCCCTCTCTTCCGCAGAAACCAAGACCGTGTTGTAGTGTCTGACTTGAAGAACTCGAGGAGCATTTTTGCAACCTTCATCTGGGCTCCTGGCGACGGGTGCGTGCCGTCCTTCACAAAGTCGGAGCAATCGTAGGTCAGCCCATCGCTCCGCGGTGTGAGTCCATCCGCCCATAAGTATGGTCCCCAAGCCAGCCAGGGAGCCATGACTTCTCCCTTCGATGGATCAAAGTTCAGGCTGGGTGTGCCACCGATCTGATCCTCAATTAGCCATTTAACTCCAAATCCAGACTCGTAGGCAAACGGTTCTGGATTCAGCGGAACGGATGCATAGCCCCCATAGATGCGGCTGGACAAATACACCAGCCGGATGTTTGGGAATCGCACACGCAATATCTGGACGATAAGTGCCAAGTGTTTTTTCAGTCTGCCCGCGTGGTCGATGAAATCTCCCTTCCGTTGAGGAGCGGCCTGCTTTATCCATGCTACTTCGACTTGAGCGGGTGTGACTCCCGCGTCGGACAAGCGGACCCCGACGAAGTCCCAATACCTCTGTGCATCAGGCGTGCTCAGGTCGGAGATCCTCTGAGCCGTCATTCCACCGACGGCGCCATCGACGAAGACCAAGTGCGGGTTTTTTTCTGGATCAGCGTTTGCCAGCGAAATGAATTTTCGGAATTCTCGTGTCGTGTTCGACATTCCTATCGACAACAGGACGATTTGCCCCTTCGCGTCAGGCGAGCCATTCCCATTCAGTGTGCTAATAGATCGAGCGGCTTCCAATCCGGCGCTCTCATGAGCAGCGGGTCGGGAATTGGAACCCGAAGGATAAAGTCCTCCCGCGTGTCCCTTGTATGCGCCGGATCCTAGGTCGTTGAGCGGCACAAAACCCGTCGACGTCCCTGAGCAGTCGGAGGCAGCTGCGCTAAGCCGCAGGAAAAAGACTGCCAGCAAAATCAACCAACTGCCAGCCAATGCTTCCGCCCAGGCCGCTAAAGCCAACTTCGGCAGCTCGGGTCGCGAAATGCGGCAATGAGGCTTCCCTCGCTTGAGCGAGGCTGCAGCCTTGCGCTGCAGCACCATCTTCGCGGCGCCAGGCGAGACATAGAGATTGAACATACTTCCGACTCCCGTCTTCAAATTTGACCTGTCCAGGTCACGGTTTCTGGCGCTTCAGAATCAAGAGGAAAGCCCCCTTCTTCGTTTCAAATTCGCTTGGCCGCTGTCTTCTGCCAACGCACCACTTCAACGTGTCTCCTTCGAGGGAAAAAATGCCAAGCCAGCTTTCTCTTCGCGCTCCATTTCTTGTGGCATCCAGGAGCGGGGGGATCACAGCTGGGTCGATCTGGTATGAACCTTCTCCGTGGTCAATCACTTTGTCTCCCCGCAGTTCGCGGCCCTGAATGACTTCTGGCGTGATAGTGAGCTCAACGTTAACGGGACCTCGGTCGGGGTTCTCACCCTTGCCTTCTACTGCAAATCCGACCCAGACGCCGGATAGTTGTGTCCGGACACTCTGCTGAAAATTACTCGCTGCCTTCACTGAGGAGCACTGAAGGAGTAAGGCGAGGACTACAAACTCGGTTCGCAATCGGTCTTTCATGCACACTCTGAACGGTCGTAGTTGAAAGGGGAAGGTTTGCTCAGCGAACGCGGCCGCTGGCAATCACCTCGACCTCTGCCAGACTAGCAACCGCGAACCCTTCAAGGGTTCCGGTGACGTCGGTAATGTCTACCTGCACAACCTGTGCGACGGTGTCATTGAAGTGTACGTCCGTTCCCGTTGCGGAAAGCCTGCCGGAAGCCCGAGCGGCGACCTCACTATTCCCGCTGGCGTCTGAAAACAGCCGCACTCGCGCCTCGTTGACGCTGACGCTGCAGCTGACTTCTTCGCCTTGACGCGGATTGTAGAGCCGTACGGTCCTCACCGTCACGGGAACTGGGAAGGTCAGTTTCACCCACTGGTTGCTGGCTTGGCCCGGTGTGCTGGTCCAGTAACTCCGGATTTTTCCTTTCATTACCTGTCGATCAATCAGGCCGCTGTGGCATCGGGAATCCCGGGACGAAGAGACCGTAACGTGAGCCCCTGGCGCAAGGTTCGTCCATTGAGCCTCCTCGCGGTTGAGCGGAACTGGGATCTGGGTGTGGCCTGCGTGACAACCCACGCAGCGAGCGACCGCGCCGGTGGGGCCGAAATTCATGCCGGCCACGTGCGCGGCGCCATTGCGGTTCGGCCCGCCTGTGGAGGGCACGGTGTTGTCGGCTGATCGTATTTGTTCAAAAAGCGGAACATTGGCTGGCGCGGCGGGTTCTTTTACAGAACCATCCGGGGCTACAGCCAGTTCGTTGATCGCGATCGGCCAATCCAGGTTAGGAAACGAACCAGGGCTGGTGCGCTGGTGGTCGATGAAGAAACGAATCCTTGCCGCCGAGCCCACAGGAATGGCGCTCACAATGTCCGAGTCCACTGGAGCGTTGAAATAAACGTTGAGGGCATCAAACGTGAAAGTGCCATCTTGACTGTAAGGCCCCTCCGCTGGTGGCGGCAAAAGGCTTGCCACTTGAGTTACTGTGTCGGTGATGATCGGTGGCGTGGGGCGGCGCCGGATCAGGCGGGCCCGTAGCTCAGTGGTCTTTGGATTGTCGTACAGCAAGGTCTTGCCGGTGCCATCGCTATGAATGACGTAAAGGCCGTAGTCCTGGCCGATGTCTGCGGCCCAGGAAATCAGCAGGCGGCCGTCAGGCAGGACTTCGGGCTCCGCGGCGTACGATCCCTGGAAGATTCCAAACGAAATAGGATCACTCGGGTTGACATAGTCGCGTGAAGGAGTAGCGATTCCTGCGACCGGCGTGTACTGGCCCGGTCCTCGGCGATAACGGCGGATGCCGCCAAATCCCCCTGCCTCGGTCATGTTCGTCATCGGAAAAAAGTTCGCATAGAAATCGCCTTCTGGAGAAAAGCCTCCTCCATAGGCGTGGTTGGACATCTCGTCGCGCATGAACCCGCTCCACATTTCCAGCCCGGTCCCATCCGGGTTAATCGCAGCCAGTGTCCAAACCTGCAGAACCATCCTGCCGTGTTTGCCAGGACCCGCAACGAGGCCGTCCTTCTGCCGATACCCGCCCGCTGGATTGGCGACCGTGCTCATGTCATTCAGCGGACCTCGATTGTTCCGCCACCAGCGTGTGTAAACGATTTTTCCCGTCACCGGATCGACCTGCGGGCGGTCTGCCCCATTGCGTTCAGCCGTGATTCGATGCAATTTGCTTCCCTCGGAGTTCACGACGTAAAGGTTGCTGGTGCGAACGCCGCTGTACTGAGCGTAAGCGGGCCAGCGGGTCGAGCTAAGGGCGACGCGGCCATCCGGCAGCCAGACAGGATCGAAATCGTCGTACGCATTTAGCTTCGCGAAGGCACCTTCAAATCTGGGCTGATCCGAACGAGTCACCTGCCTCAGGCCGCTGCCATCAGCGTTGATGATGTAAATGCGCCAGCCACCCGCCGTGCGGGCAGGGCCCAAATCGTAGTTACCTTGGGGCAGGCCGGCGAAAACAATACGAGCACCGTCGTAAGACACTTCGGGCCCGTTCACGTCGATGAGGTTGAGCGAAGCCGGCGTCGGCTTGGACCCGTCAATCAGCGTGCGCAGGTCTCCATTCTTATCTCGCACCAGCAGTTTGCCGGGTGCCGCCACGCGGACTCGGCTGTGAGGTCCCACACCCGGCATATCCATGTCTCCCTCGGCCATGTAGGAGCTGCCGTCAGAAGGGATCTGCCGCGACACAAACACAATTGGGTATTCCACGGTCTGCGGCGTGTCTGCAGCAAGTGTGTGCTTCGGGATCAGCGACAGAGTCGTGGCAGCGGATATAAACAAAAACAGCCGACGCAAAGGCGGACATGGGGTTAGCCGGTAACGTCTCATTTTCGTTCCACAATGAAGATTACTTCACAGCACTTCACTAACGAGCTTCCAACAACGAAACAAGTTGATGGATGTAAAACAAATCTCCGACAGCAAAAGCCGGAACATCCAGATAGCGAGCCAACTGTCCTCTCGGCTCACGCAGGATCCAGGCGCGGGCTTCGAAGACAGCATTATAGTCGTTCAGGTTCTGCGTGGTGCATTCCTGGAGGCATCCTTCATAACGGGTCACAAACCAAAAGGGAGCCACGCGTTCGGTTTCAGCCAGAGCTGCTTCGACTCTCTCTCGCGCGTGCTCGCGAAGATAGTCCGCAAGCTCGGGCGTCAAATAAAGAAAGTTGCGAAACACACTCATGCGCTTGATGTGAGAACCACGGTCGGTAAATGTCCAGGGAGTATCGACGCTGAAACTGTCAGCGCGCAATTGCAGCAGGCGGTCGAGCTCACGCCGCACCCCAGCCGACTCGGGCAGACTGGCGAGCCGCTCCAAATTCAGATAGCCCATGTAGCCGGCGATGAAAGCGTTATGGATGTGGCAGAACTCCCTCAGAGAATCGTCGCTCGGAGGCGTGGGAAGCCTGCTCCTGGCGTCCTGCAAAATCTCGGCGGCGCCCCCAAAAACTTCCGCATATTTCCACAAGGCATAAAACGCGTGTGGCGGGAAGCTCCAGAGCTGGCAATCTGAGCTCGTACTGGGCGGGAAGTTGGCGAGATCCGTCTGAACTTCAGGAGGGAGATCAAAGGCCTCTCGAGCCGCACCATCGCACCAACCGATGTGCGCGAACCGGCCCGGTGGGAAGGCAGTGAATTCTGCCTGCAAATAATCGCGCACACGCGACTGCAATTCGGAAGGGAGATGTGGCAACGCACGCAGCAACGCCCAGAGCGTATCTCCAGGAAAAGCGAAGTAGTCGTTGAGACGGTCGCCCCACGGTGGCCGGCTCCACCATTGCCCGCCATTGAAGTAGCCCGGACGCAGGTGGCCGGCCGCAACCATCTTGCTCACTTCGTCGACGAGACGTTGGCGTGAGCGTTCGAGCAGGATTAGCTCGCCGGCCAGTTGCTGACGATGACGGGACTCGCTTGGTGGTTCTGGTCCCTGAGGGACCATATTGGACAGAGGCAGCCGACTCCGGTTGCCTCGGAGCGCAAAGGCGATAACGGCGTTGCTGCGGTGGATGAAGACCTTTCCAAGATGAGGGACGAAGGGATTCTGAGCGTTGCCGTGGTTATGGTAGATACCGTTGTTCGAGCCATAGGCGCCCCAGAGTCGATTGCCCGTGCCGTCCTGGTCGCCCACGGCCGCCCACATTTGGTCGTATCCAGGCGCCTGCTGCCCCAGGTTGTAGTTGACGTACTGCCATTGTTCACTTCCGGGCGTGATACGAAACGCGCCACTTTCTCGGTCGCAACAAAGCGACCAATAGATGAGCTGCCCACCTCCGGACGCTGCCAGGGGTTCGTCGACAGCGTTGGTCTTGGCTCCGCTCACCAGGCTGATGTAACGCGAGCCTAGCGTCCAACCGGTGACTTGCCCACGGTAGACAGGATGACTGTCTACCCAATACTTATTGTACGCATAGAGCACTCCGTCGGGCCCAACGATTGCGGGATATCTTTGACCATTCTGAGTGCCTGTGTAGAGGAATGGCGCGTAGCCTGGCCCGCTATTGTGAACAAAGGTAAACTCCTGGCCTGTGCGGCGTTCCAGGACGAACAGCGTACGACGTTGCGGGTTCTTTTGCAGATAATCGAGAATGCGGCCGGCATCCAAGGTGGAAGTACCTGCCGCCCAGCTACCTGGCTGGGTACCCCGCTCACCGAGATAGCTCGAGGTCTGTCCCGCAAAAACCTCGATCGCCTCAACTCGCTTGTTGAAGTCTCCTGCATCGCGCCGCTCTGGGATACTCTGGGTTCCCGGCCGTGCGCTGACGCGATAGGCTGGATGCGACCCTGCAAACACCACATAGTCTCCCCAGATCACGGGCCACCAGGAATCGAACCCTTCGCCGGGAAGCTTCGCCGATTTCCAAACCTGTCTGCCGGTGGCTGCCTCCAAAGCGTAGGCGTGCATGTCATTGGCTGCGAAGAAAACAATGCCGTCCTTGTACGCTGGGGAAAAGAGAATAGGTCCTCCGGCCTGAAACTTCCACTCAAGTCTGCCCGGCGTCGACGTGCCCTGTGCTGAAATGGCGTAGAATCCACCGTCGCGATTCCCGATGAGAATCCTGCCATCTACGACGAGGGGATTGCTGCTATAACCCGCGGCGGCGCCGGCGAAGGTCCACAGGCGCTGCCCAGTGGCGGCGTTGACTGCGTGCAACAGGTGATCGAAGCCGCCGACGTAGGCAACTCCTTCGTGAATCGTAGGTGAATGGCCCAGAGGCAGCGCAGTCGGATAAACCCACGCAACGTCTCCGCTATCCGCGCGCAGTGCCCACAGGCCCCGCGCCGTGGAAACGTAAATCAATTCTCCCGCCGCAACGATCTGAACGTTCTGGCTGATGTAGGGTTCGATGGGGCGGTACCAAGCGGGTATCAGCCGTCCCGGCACTTCTTCGGCAGACCACGAAGTGCGCTGCGGATTAGCGCCCGGCATCGGCCAGTCGGAAAACAGGATGCCATCAGACAGGAGCAGCAGGCACGCCAGCAGGAAAGCAATTCTCGCAATCATAGGCTATAGTCGGGAAGCAGCCCTGGAGGCTGCTGCAATGCTCGAGTTGGTCAGCAAACACCCGTCACTGGACCGGAACGGCTTCAAAGTAACCGCCCGTGCGTGAAGTCGAAAATACTCGCGAAACAGCCGCCAATGGCTGGCTGTTTAGAGAAACAATCTCGAGCGGTCCGAAAGTTTCGCTAATACCCAGATCCGCTAGAATGTTTACCGAACTGAAGAATCCACCGGCTGGGATCAGGTGCACTCTTGAGGCGAGCACGTTTCCCTGCAAGTCCCGGAATCTCAGTTCTACCCAAGCTGACGCATCACCCAGGTTGGTCACGACCAGCGCCGACCGAAAATCACCTAGCCGGGTCACTGATGGAATTAGCAGTGTGCCCGTGTAGCCGGGTCGGGAAATCATGAAGCTTGGGTCCTGAGTGGCATTGTCAATCTGGGAAGCCCACGCGGTGATGTCTTGATCGGAATCCAGCCAAAGCGTTCCTTCCCGATTCGTCGGCGTCGAACTGCCGAGGAGCGTTTGGATGACATTGCTCAGCTGGGTCATGCCTCTGGGCGGTACTGTCGAATTGAGATTTGCAATCATTAGTCCGCTTAAGTCTCTGAGGCTGACCTGCACGTTAGCAATAACGTCGCTGAGGCTGTCAATTCCAACGTTCGTCCTGAACTCAGTGGTGTCAATTGCGAACGGAATGACAGCGCGACGCAGTGGCTGATTGCTCATACTCTCAAAATGGCCGCTTGTGTTCTCGACCGAAAAGATTCGGCCACTGGCAAGCAGACTGATGCCGCCGAGACCCTCGATTTCCAGCGGCCCAAACACTCCGCTCAGCCCCAGTGAGCGAAACACATCCGGAAAAAACAGCTGCCCGTACGCAGCGATAGAAACATTCTCGAGCGAGGCTTGCACCACTCCGGTGGCACTGCGGGAGACAATCTTCACAGTGCCAGACGACGGGCTGGTATTTACCACAGTCAGGCTGGTTCCGAAGCGCTCGCTGGACACCGACGAGGGAAGCAAGAGTCGTTGGGCCGACACACTGCGAGCGATTTGCATACTTGGATCGCTCGAAACATTGTCTACCTGCGACGCCCAAGCCTTGATGGACTGGGAGGATTCCAACAGCAGATAGCCCAGCCGTCCTGTAAGACTTGATGCACCTTCAAGGAATCGGACGACGTTGTTCACTTGAGTCATGCCCATTGCCGGGACGTTAATCTGGCCCTGGCCCGCTAGCAAGCCGTTGTTGTCGACCAGCGAAATCCTTATCAAGCCAGGCTGACTGCTGACGTTATTGACACCCAGGTTGGTTCGGAATTCCGGCGTGTCTATCGCCAGCGGAATTCTTAGTGAGTTGGGTTGCGGCGCGACCGCTGCCCACGATTGGTAACTGTATCCGCCTGTCAGGACGCCCGCACCGCCAGCCGATGCGGCTTCTACATCCACTGCGCCGACACCATGTGGCGAGGTGATTCCCTGTACCTCCGTTGAACTGACAATGAGCTGTTGCGATAGAGCGGAGCCGCCCAGGCGAACAACCATTCCTGGGGCAAAATTTTGACCCAGGACTCGCACCATGGTGTTACCCATCGTGGGGCCTGACGCCGGATAGATTGCCGAGACACTTGGATTCACAGGCGCGGCGGTATAAGTGTAGGCGCCCGCAAGTCTGCCGGTAAGTCCAGACTGCGTGGCCTCAACGTCCACGACTCCCCCGGCATGAGGACCCGTAACTCCCTGGACCTCAGTCGAACTTACGAAAACCAGCTGTGTCAGCGAAACTCCGCCAACGCGCACCACAATCCCAGGCGTGAAGTTCTGGCCAATGATGCGCACGGATGTGCCGCCCGCAGTCGAGCCCGAGTTCGGTGTGACTGAGGAAATGACCGGAGTAACAGGAGGAGGCGATGTGTACGTGTACCCGCCAGTGAGCAGAGCCGTGCCAGAGGGTTGAGTGATTTCCACATCGACCGCTCCTGCGGCATGCGGACCTGTGACTCCCTGCACCTCAGTCGAACTCACAAAGGTCAGTTGGCTGAGGAGGACGCCGCCAAACCGCACGGTGATTCCAGGTTCGAAGTTTTGTCCCGTAACCCGGACTGAGGTGTTGCCCGTCGTCGGACCCGAATTCGGAACCACGGAGGAAATGACGGGACCAGCCGCTGTGCCTCCAGACCAGCCTGCCACGCGGGCCATCAGGATCCAGAGGCCTTTGGCAACACTGATCAGCCCCTGCGCTGTTCCGAGGTGCCCGCCGTCAGTCTCCGTCGTCTTTTCCTGGCAGACCGCCGGAATCTGCCGCCCGTCATCCGGATAGTTTTCACCGCCGCTACCGCTTGGCGTCGTATAGGGCACGCCGTCGCGGTTGTCGAAACAGGGATTACCATTCATGTCATACGCTTCGATGTCGGCAAAATCGAACAGAATCTTGTTGTTCGTCCGGCACCACTGCCGCATCCGGTCGTTGAATTGCTGGGAGGCGTCTGTGCCAATGCTGCGAGCCAAAGAAGTCGTCCAGTACACGAACAAGCGGGGGGGATTCGCGTTGCTGAGGTGATCACTGATTTCCTGCTCCAGATCGTAGACATCGTTAAACTGTCCGGATCGCTGGTTGAAGAAGTCAGAAATCGTGCTTCCTGCTTCCACATTCAAATAGCTGAACTGAAAAGAGATTACATTGAAGTTAAGTGGATTCAGATTCACCGCCTGGTTAGTGTCGGCCGTCTGTGCCGGAATGGCGCCGTTGTGGAGTCCCTGGATGAAGTTGGTTGTCATCTTTTCCCAGGTATCTGCAAAAATATAGAAGTCCCAGTTGCTGCGATCATACCGAGTTGCACTAGGAACGAACCGAATGTAAGCAGGCACATTGCCGGCTGCTAAGTCGGAGTTGTTGAGGAGCGTCAACTGCCAGCTACCGTTGATCAACTGGAAGTTTCTTCGGCAGGTCACTTGCGAACTGCCGTACGCCGCTGCCGTAAAGCAGTCTAATGCGCTATCCGTATTGACTCCCACAGACCTGTTCATGAACAGCATGCGTAAGTTTCGAGCGGCCTGCAGATAGGCTTCCGGAATCTGGTCAAACTGACTCAGCGACGTGTGGTCCACGACGATTCCTTGCCCCCACAACCTGCTTGACAGGGCAAGGCATAAAACCAAAAGAGCTGAAACTCTTACTCTGTTCATTAATGTTCCGCCTGACACGGCAGTCCCGGAGCGTAACTCTCAGCCTGCGATCTGGAGCAATGGCTTCGGATCTGTGAGCTGTATGAGATGCGTCCAAATGCCCAAGGCAATATGGAAGCGACCTGGCAGCCATCGCCAACCTGGTCTTAGTCTAGCAGGATGCTGACGAACTAGAAGACCGCTCTGACGGTAGCAGTACAACAAAAAAGACCTGCACTGAAACCAAAGCAGTTACAGTACCGCACGCGTGAGCAAGCGGCGACTGGATTCTCGTTTCCACAACTTGCCAAGCAGACTGAACAGCTGGTGCCTGAACCTCAAGTGATGTCTGCTAAAGATGAGCGACCCGCCAAAATAGATGGCCCGGCCGACTTGGGAATTCAAATGAGACCAAGTACTGGAGCCAAAGAAGATTCCGACCGGTTCTTCCCAACGAGACATTTTGAGACGCCTGCCCAAACAGAAGGTTACAGTTCGGTGAAATGTGATTGTAAGAACGTCAAACCAAGAGGGTGCTCACATTCCGGAATTGGTTGCTACAAATGCAGCGTGTGATTCCCCTGCAGAGACTCAGCCTCCAGGGCAAAAACTGCATGACAACAGATGTTTTGTGACAGTGGGGCTGTTGGCCAGAGACCGGTGGGTGCGAAGCTGCGGAGTCTTGCTGGGGAACTGCGGTTCAAGTACAAGGACAGAGGTTGAGGCCAAACGGGACCTCGGGCGCCTTCCCCGCTGCTTGAGGACTTTGTCGGTTCTTGGCGGCCTTCACTGGCTCCACTTCCTTTCCAGATTGGCAACCGAACTCTACGTTTGGGAACGAAGCAACAGCGCAGCCTCCCATCTCGGCGAGGCCAAAAACAGTTTTCTAAGATTCCGGAGTGGAAGCAGGTGGTGTCGGTTCGCCCAACCGCAAGCCGCTCGCCCAGAAACGGGCAAGCCCAATTCCAGGCCGGTACCAACGGGTCGAAATGCGATCACCGTTCCGTCAATTGTTGTTCAAGCCATGCCAACTCAGCAGGGGTGTCCTTCCTAAATCTCCGGACGATTCGGAGAATCTTCCCTTTTACTGGCCCCGGTCTGAAGAACATCCAGAGTATCTTCAGGAACTGCTGAGCCAGAAACTTCTTGTAGCGGTTGACTTTTTGCGAGCGAGCGCCGTGGAGCTTGGCCGTCAATGCCCTGATGCGCTCGGCCCGCCGTTGGTCGGCTTGCGAAAGCAGTGTTTCGGCGTCGCCGGCATTTTCGCGTGCAGGATTCTCGGATTCAAGAAACATGGTTGGAACGCCGTCTCTAACCTTGTACCTCTGTCCACAATTGCCACAAACGAGCTGATTTCCACCGGAGGCCAGAGATCCACCACAGGCGAGGCAGATCAAGGATGGAACCAGGTCTACATCGATTGTGGAGCCCAGGTTGTTGGTCGAGCTTGAGGAGGGCGATAACAACTTGTTGATAACCGCTTTGGAATCCCCTCCGAGCTTCCCCACATTGCGGTCGTTGACCGCCTCAGCCTTGTGCCGACGACACACCACGATCACTCCATCGTGGTTGGGATCGACAGATGTTGATGCCGTGAGCAGTTCCAGCGCGATTTCCACTTGCCTATGCGTCAAATCCTTTTGGCCAAAAAACTGGGTGCCATACCCCCCAAAGTTACGCATTTGACTTGAGAGCGTTATCTCGTCACCGAGTAAGGTTAAGAAATCACTGCGAGTGAACCAATTGCGCTCCGCGTGAGGGTAGTCGATTTCCAGCTGAGCCACTCGGAGCGCTCTTTCGATCTCTCCCAAAGGACAGAACTCCGCCGTGGTGATTACCAGGTACTTCGAAGCTACCCGAGCCAGCTCGCTAATCGCATACACAGGCGTGGCGAGATGTTCGATGACTTCGCTGCACAAGACCAGGTCAAAGCTGTTGTCTTTGAATGGTAGTCTGGCTGCCTCGTTGGCGACGCTTTGAATACCGAACAGGTGACGAGCCTGAAGTCCAGCTTCAACGGATATGTCCGAGCAGTAAGCCGGAACTCCAAACAAGTCCCGCACGAGTGCGGTCGTGTAACCCTCTCCTCCACCGACATCCAGAAAATTGTGGAAAGGCAGCGTGTTGAGTATCCTCAGCAAGCTAAATGCTCTTGCCAATCGCAGTACCTGATTTGGCTCCGAGTAGCTCGAACCAAAACCGTAGACCGGCGCATGAGCAAAGTACTGCCCATCAACCGTCTTGCTGTATCTGCGGTCTAGCCAACCCTTAGCAGCTTGCGTGCGGAGGTCCATTGTTCTAGAGCGGCAAAGTGCTTGGAATTTGAGCGAGCACCCCGAATCCGGAGGTGGGTGAATGGAGGGTTGCTGGAAAGGGCCCCGCTTTCACACCATATGAGCGATTGCGACAGGGCACCCACTCACACCACCTGCGCAGCGGCCGCCTGGGCAGTTACACGAACCAATCGAAGGCGTGGTTGGGTCGAGATGTAGAACCCCTGAACAGCGTTCTCCGGCGAGAGTGCGAGGCCATCTAATCCTTCGACTCTGCCAAAAAAACTGTGATTGTCGTGAATCTTCTTACCGTCTTGCTCAATGACCTCAAGCAGAGCTTCCTTGTCTTTCCGCAAGGATAGGTTTTCCTGGATCCTATTCGACATTTCCTCTAGAACGACACGGCGAGTCGTGTCGCCGCCGTCTTGGAAGTCCTTGAGATCTTCGATGCCAGAAACCAGCTTTGTGAAAGCGCTCTTCAGAGTCGCCCCTGGGGTGTCGTGTTGAGACAGCTTTTGAGCCATCCAGAAAATAGATTCTTTCCCGTCATATAACTTGTAGAAGGCCGAAAGGAAAACCAGCAGCCGCAAATAGGCGCAGCGATAGCTGTCTTCGAAAAACAAGCTTGCCTCTTCAGGAGTTATCTCGCCCCGAAACATACTGCTGATGCTCACAGCTGACAGGGTTGCACTGAGCATAGCGAGATGCACTCCGGTGGAGAGAAGCGGATCCAGGAAACAGGCCGCATCGCCAATCATGAAGTAGCCCAGGCCGGTAAACTTGGACGATGCATAGGAATAGTCCGTCTCGAGGCGAAGCTCTTGTGGGAGTCGCTCGCCCGGGGCTAGCAGCTCCGACACGGTCACATTCTGAGCAATGCACTCTGAGTAGATTTCTTCTAAAGAACGATTGGAACGTTTCTCTTTGAAGAAGGTCTTGTGCATGACGACCCCAACGCTCATGGTCCCGTCGTGCAGCGGAATTGCCCAGATCCAACCTTCGGGAATTGAGACCGTCGCAATGGCACCCTCTTTAGGACCGGGAAACTGCCGTGCGTTTTTCCAGTATCCCCAGATGGCAACATTTTTGAAAGCCTCGTGGTAATGGCGATTGCGCAGATATTTCGAAGCCAGAATTCCATTCCGTCCGGAAGCGTCCACCACGATGTCGAAGGAGATGTCCCAGGTTTTCTCCGCCTCGCCCACTCTACCCAGTGTTGCAGCCACCGGCTTTTCCGGGTTGCAGGGGTCAAAGTGAATTCTTCGAACCTCAACTCCCTGGAAAACCTTGGCACCCTGGCTCTCCGCGTGGTCCAACAACAGTTTGTCAAACTCAGACCGAATGACCTGAAAGCTGTAGGTGTGTTTTCCTGCCAGTTCGTTGAAATAAAGGTCCCATTGCTGGCTGCCCCATTCAATATGCCCGCCAGGCTTGCGCTGAAATCCGTGGGCCTCCACTTTGGGTCTCGCGCCGGAAAGGTCGAGGAATTCTAGAATTGAGGGCAACAAAGACTCACCAATATGGTAGCGAGGGAACATTTCCCGTTCCACTACAGTCACTCCAAAACCCTCGCGGGCCAACAGAGCAGCCGCAGTGCTGCCGGCGGGCCCACCGCCAACAACAAGAATTTGAGCGTGATGATCAGACTGGTTCATAGTTCTCCTAGCAACAGGAATGTTCTGAAAGGAAAGCACTTGGCAGGCCAAATCCGAAAGGAAGGTCTCTTCCGAGCTATTCGGCGAGGCTTGTACCATTCACAGCGAGGCTTACGGCCCAAAGACCGTTCAGGGTAAACGGGGCTGCTTTTGGTGGCAGGTAGCAGATGACGGTAAACAATTACCCAAAAATTCCAAAAGATTGACCTTGCTGATCCTTGCCGAACGGCAGTTGTCCGACTTGAGGGTTTGTGGAAGGCCGCCTTCAACCAAATAAGTGCTGATAAAACCAGCGTGCCTTCGATCGTTTGACAATAGACATCAGCAGAAGTGGACCTGCAAGACCCGAGGCAAGCAAGACGGGGAGAAAGGCCGCCTGCCACGTTACAAGAGCGGGAGTTAAATGATGGAGGAACCTCGCTACGAATTCTTGAATTGGGGCATGAGTCAAATAGATACCAAAGGAATCGGTGCCCAACTGGCTGAATCGACGTGAGAGGGGCAACGAAATCGGCTCGAACCCGAGGAAAACCAGCAGGCAGGCCAAATAGTAAAAATTGTCCAGGACGGTCACTCTCGGACTCAACGATGCCTGCCCTGATCCTCGGACCAGAAGTTCCCACTCAACCAAGGCGAGAATAGGGGTAATTCCAGCCATAGCCAAGATGCCCCATCTATGACGTATGGCCCATTCCTTGACTCTGGGCAAATGAAAGCCTGTCACGATGCCGAGCACAAACCAGAAGCAATGAGCGGGAAAAAACCAGGAGCGGGTCAACGGGAACAGGCGTCGTAACGTGGCAGACTGAATACCAAGAATCTGCAAATCACTCAGAGCCACAGCGCTCAGCTGGACGAGTGCCGCGACGCCCAAGAGAAGCTTTGCGCGTTTTCGCGCCAGGGGAACAAGAAGCGGAGACATCAAGTAGAGCTGACACACAAGGGGCACATAGTAGTAGGGAGGTGACGCACCGCCGAACGCCAGTCGCCTGAGAATCTGGACTGGCGAAGAGCCCTGGCCCTGAAGATACAGACCGAACAGGATCAACAGTGACCAGAAAAGATAGGGGACCAACAGGTTCTTGATTCGGGACCGAATAGTGCTCCAGCCGACGGTCTGATTCCGGCCGGCAACCGCAGCAACAAAATAACCAGAGACGAACAGGAAAGCAGGAATAGCGCAGCTGATCAACTGCTCTGCGATTCGCATTGCGTAGTAGGTGAAACCGCGAATCTGATCGAAACTAGGTCCGCCGCCTTGCTGGTAACTCGGTGTCCACCAAAGCATCGAAGTGTAGCCCCATTGAATGGCGTGATAGAGCACAACTCCGAGAATGGCCAAGCCGTTTAGGTACAGCAGCCTTCTAGTCATCAATAGTTAGTCTTGGAAATGGATTTATCCGACTGAAAGTGAACGCTCGGCGGGACCATCAACCAAATACATACTCATATAGCCGATGTGCCGGCGAACACTTCAACGTCGCCATAAAGAGCAAGGGAACCGCCAGCCCTAGAACGATCAACATTGGTTGAAGGAGAATTTGATACGCCAGTATCCACGGCGTCAGGTGGTAGATCGAACGAGCAACGTAGCCCATCACCGGCACGTGAGCCAAATAGATACCGTAGGATTTTTCACCCACAGCACTAATCTGCTTTGAAAACGGTATGCGTGCCTTGTCGAAAGCAAAAAAAGTGAACAGAAATGCGAAGTGGTAAAAGTTGTCGATGAGAGTCTCGCGATGGTTCAGCCATCCGGCCGACCTTCGAAAATGCAGCTCCCATTCCGCAATCCCGAGCAGGTAAAACATCACCGTGGCAGACAGCAGTCCCCACTTCATGCGGTGCGCCCAAGCCTTAGCGCTCTGGAGTTGAAACCGAACAGCGATTCCAAGGCAGAACCAGAAAATGCGAGTCGGGAAGAGATACTTTGGCACGGCATCGACGAACGGACGCATCCAAGGAACATCTATCCCGAGCAGCAGTGGATAATAGAGAAGCTGAACCACTAACTCCATCAGGCCCGAAAGGATGAGCAGTAGTTGCGGTCTCTTGAGTCCAAGCGGGACCAAAAGTGGCGAGAGCAAATAATACTGGCATAGAAGTAACACATAGTGGTGGCTCTCGTTGGTCCGACCAGTCAGCACCGACTTGAAATACCACCTGAGCGAATGGGTCTTGCCTTCAAGGAACAGCAACAGGAAGATGAGTCCGCACCAAACGAGGTAAGGGATCAGCAGCTTTCTGATACGAGTGGCGACTAGCTGCCAGCTCATCGGCTCGTTTTTTCGGCTGGTGCTCGCAACGAAGTAGCCGGACACAAAGAGAAAGGCCGGAATAGAGAAGGAAACAAATTGCTCAACCACCCGCAGATAATAATACGCAGGGCTGCCCAGCGGTTCGTAGTTGGCTGCAACGAAAGGCAGGTAGCGGAGCTTCCATGAGAACAGTACCGTCAATCCCCAACCCGCAGAATGAAACAAGATCACGCTGACTATGGCGAAGCCACTTAGAATCAGCAAGCGTTGAGCCATGAGATCTCCTTGGACAAATAGGACTTATTCTGCCTAGCCGGCTCCAAACATTCAAAGAGAGGCTTTACCCGAACACGTACTGATAAAGCCTGCGGGCGGGCGACCGCCTCAACGCCGCCATCATCAGTAGGGGGACTGCCAAGCCCAGCACGATCAGCATGGGTTGGAAGAGAACTTGATAAGCGAGCATCCACGGCGCGAGGTGGTAAACGGATCGAGAAAAATATTCCATCACTGGCGCGTGAGCCAGATAGATTCCATAGGATTTTTCGCCAGCAGCGCTGATTTGTTTTGAGAAAGGTATCCGTACACGATCAAAGCCCAAGAACGTGAACAGAAGGGCCAAGTGATAAACGTTATCGACGAGTGTTTCGCGGTGGTTCAGCCATTCGGGTGATCTGCGAAAGAAGAACTCCCATTCCGGGATTCCCAGAGAGAATGTGATGACAGTCGCTGCCAGCAAGCTCCACTTCCAGCGATGTGCCCACGCCATGGCCGCGTCAAAGTGAAATCGAACTACGATACCCAGGCAAAACCAAAAGATTCGAGTTGGGAAAAGGAATTTGGGTACCACATCGACGAAAGGCCTCATCCAGGGAATGTCGATCCCGAGCAGAACCGGGTAGTAGAGGAGCTGAACGACGAGTTCCATGACACCGGCGCCAATGATGAGAAGCCGCGGTCTCCTGAGGGCAAACCAAACCAAGAGCGGTGAAAGCAAATAGTACTGGCACAGGACGACGACATAGTAATGACTTTCGTTTGTGCGGCCCGTCAGAATCGACGTGATATACCACGTTGCGGAGTACGTCCTGCCTTCCAGAAAGCGCAACAGGAACAGGAACAAACACCAAACAAGATAGGGGATCAGCAGCTTCTTAAGGCGCGTGCCAACAAGGCGCCAGCTTATCGGTTCATTCCTGCGCCCGCTGCTTGCGACGAAGAAGCCCGATACGAAAAGGAAGACAGGAATCGAGAAGGAAATAAATTGCTCGATCACCCGCAGGCCATAGTAGGCCACGCTGCCTAGAGGCTCATAGTTTTCCGCCACGAACGGCAGATAACGATCCCTCCATGGGAATAAAGCTGTCAATCCCCAGCCAGAAGCATGAAACAGGATTACGCTGACTATAGCCAGGCCATTCAGAAGCAACAGTCTTTGAGCCATGAGAAAAGTAGATATCGGGTCTTTTGATATGTTGGTCGAGGAGCAAGCTCCACCTCTAATATAGGCGTCGGGACCAGCCGATTGCTGGGGCTCGCTTACTTCGGTGAGGAACTGGAATGGTAGTCCTTAGGCATGGTCGGGTCGCCTCTCGACCGAATCCCTTGGACTCAGAAACACTTCAAAATTGAAGCGAGAACTCAACGTGGCCCCATCCAGGATTCTGTCGTTTCAACCGGTGAATTCACTTCCCAGATAGGAGCGCGTTCTGGATGGTAGCGAGATCCGATCGGTACCGAGTAGAGATCCTCATTCTCGTACGAAAGTTCACGTTGACCCTCGCGCTTGAGAAGCTTGCGAAACGCATGGAGGGCTGGAGACGGCTGGTGCTCATAAATGCGTCCAGCGAACATGTCCGTCATGAATTCCGGGTAACGAGAATAGACGAAGAACGCGAATGCGAAAGGATGTTCCCAGAAGCCGTCGAGAACATCCTCGAGAACATCGATACCTGTCTCACAGAAGAGCTGAAACTCTGCGAAGGGATTGCGTTGATCGCGCCCTCGGCCTTCAAGGTAGGCCTTAATCAAGGGCGCCGCAAACTGAGCTTCCCGCATCCCAACGGTGACTCCAAAAGAAAAGATGGGGTCGATGAAACGGTGAGAGTCTCCCAGGCAAAGGAATCCCTTGCCACAGAAATTCTTGACTTGATACGAGTAGTTCGGGATGACGTGGACGTCTTCGACCAGATTGATTTCCGGAAGCCGCCGCTTGAGTTCCGGATGCAACTCATGAAGCTCCCGTACCAAGAAATCCCGCTTGCTTTCCTTCTTACTCAGAAAGTATGCCGACGGCACCACAATACCGACGCTGACGACCTCATCATCGAGTGGAATGAACCAGGCCCAGTGGTACTTCTTTTGGTAGAGGATAATGGTGTTGTCCTTGTGCAGTTGGCGAGTACTGCAGTCATCGCGCAAGGCGCCAGCCACATGAGAAAAGATGGCGATCTGTTTGTCATAAGCCCCAAGAAATTTCGGGCCAGTGACATCTCCGCGGTTTGCGAGCCACGTGGCCTGCCCTGAGCAATCGAGCACGACATCTGACTCCAGATCTTCTGTCGTTTGGCTTCCCTCCAGGGTGACTTTGACGCCGCGCACTGAGCCATCGTCGCGCAAGAGCGGCTTTAGCGCGCTGCCAGGCAGCAAGGTGGCGCCACGAGCAATGGCTTCGTCCAGCAGCATCTGGTCAAAGTCACTGCGGCGCACCTGCCATGTGTCCCATTCGAATAGTTTCCAGTTTTCGTCGCGGCCTGTAACGGGGACGAACCAAGTTCCTTCGGCACTGTGGCCAAAGACTCTCACTCCTTGCTTGGTTGGATACTTGCGTTCGTACATCTTGGAAGCCAAGCCCAGATCACGAAGCACCTTGCCGCCAGCTCCGGTCAAAGATTCGCCAATATGGAACCGCGGAAACCTCTCCTGCTCCACAATCGTTGCTTTGATTCCCTCCCGCGCCAGGAACATTGCGTTGGCAGCACCCGTGGGTCCGCCACCTACAATAATCACGTCAGCCTTCATGGAATAGTCCTCCCCTTATGTAAGATCTACCAAGTTACAAAAAAAGACTTGCCCTGTCGGCAAACAAAACTCACGCAAACTGCCCAAAGCACTCCATCGGCTGAAACTGTATTACTCGTTAGACGCTGATGATAAAACACTTTGGTCTTCATCCAAAAATGTATCGATGTGCCTTCACGGTCGAACCCCGCTTCTTCAACTCTTCAGCCAGAGTCAGAGATACCATCAAAGCTCCGATAAATACGGTTGGGACGACCACCGGCCAGCTCTGGAACTTTGGAATGACCCGCGTGCCGAAGAGCACCATCAAATGGATCACGATGAAATGCACAAGATAAACACCGTAGCTCTGTTTCCCCACCCGTTCAAAAAAGTTCAGCAACGGAATTCTCTTCCTTTCAATGAGCGGCAGCAACAAGACAACGGGCAATGGAGCAACGAACCTTGCCCACCTCGCGGAGAGTACTCCAACTGAGGTGAGACCGCTCAGAAGATAAAGAATGACAACAGCGGCAAGAGAGATCCATTTCAGCTTGAGCAATCGGGGCCTGAGTGTGGAGTTATTCAGGCCGAGAATAAGTCCCGTCGGAAAGTAGATTGCCCAATCAGCCATCGTCTGAAACAAAACGGGCGGTTTGAGAAGGTTAACCCAACCTGGAAGCGCGAAAGGCAGACCGAAGATGCTGGGATACCTCAAACACAATAGGAGAATCTGGTACGCGGCAATTACCAGCCAACACCACACCCATTGGTCCCGTTTCACCAGCCAGACGAGAACAGGGGCCGTCAGGTAGCAGAAAAACAGAAGGGGAACAAAATGGTAGGGGTAACCCACCAGGATGTTCTTTAGGTAACCTGACACGGAGTAATGCACGTCGCCCGACAAAGTCGCCAACAGACTAAACACGAGCGACCAGATCAGGTAGGGACACAGGATGCGTTCGAAGCTTGCCCACAGGAACTTCGCTGACAATCCATCTGCGGCAAAGGAAAGAAATGCGCCGGAGATAAAGAGAAAGGTTGGTACGGCAAACAGGCCGAACGATTGAAAGAATGCGAGGAATCGAAACCAGAACCCCCCGACAGGTGAAATCATCAATCCGAAATGTATGGAATGGTTCAGTACAACCAGCACGATCGCCAAGCCACGCAACGCGCCGTATTGCCGATTCATCAATCATTCCTCCCCGAGCCATTGCGTGAAATCATCTGAATGCGTCGAGCACATCTAGACCAGAATCCAGCTAGATCTATCCAAACAGATAGCGATAGGACCTGTGTCCCAACGATTGATTGATGGCCGCCATCAGCAGCAGTGGGATACACAGGCCGAGGGAAACCAGCGCTGGCAGAAAAAGGACGACCGGAAACGACAGGATGAACGGACTCAAATGGTAGACGGACCGCGCTGAATACTCCAGAACAGGCATGTGTGCCAAGTAGATTCCATAAGATCTGCTTCCAATCTCGCGAAGAAAGCGCTCGAACGGGCAAGTGAAATCTTGAAATAGAAGGAGTGATAGGAGGAAAAAACAAAAAGACCTGCTCGAGAAAATCACTTGTGCCGAAACCCAGTGCCTTCCTGTAAGTTGGCGCAAGACCTCCCCTTCAATCAAGCCCATGGCAAAAGTCACCGCCAAGCCCGCCAGAAGCCAACCCTTTTTGCGAACCAGGAAGGACTTCACTTCCAACAGATGAAAGCCTGTAACCACACCCCAAACAAACCAAAAACTCAGATCCAGAAGATTCGAGTTCCGGACGAAGGGAAGGAATGAGTTCCAACCCGGAAGCTCGATCTTCAGCATGAATGCATATCGCAGTCCCAGAGTCAGTACCTGCAGGCCAGCCGTAACTGCCAGGGCCAGTTTCCACTTGTCCCGGGCCCAGGGAACCAGAACGGGTGAAAGAAGGTACAAGGTTGCGACAAGCGGAACGTAATAAAACGGCGGGCTGATTCCCCCGGTCAGGAGGAGCCAGAAGAGGTCAGCGACTTTATATCTCTTTCCTTCTAATAGCCTCGCAAGAATGATCAAGAAGGACCAAAAGAGATACGGCACGGCCAAGTGCTTGATTCGTGCTGCGACCGTAACCCAGCCGATGCTTCCTTTGGTGCTCGCGGTCCCAAAGGCTACGAAGAATCCGGAAATGAACAGGAAAGCGAGAACACCGAATATAGACACCTGATCAATCACGCGCAGCAGCCAATAGTTTGGGCTTCCCAGTTGATCCAAACTGGGCACCGTCACGGGCCGGTAGCGGTCGGCCCACCATATCATGGCAGTCAGAGCCCATGTGATTGCGTGGTGAAGAACAGCCCCAAGGGTTGCAATGCCGTTAATGAGGAGCAGCCGCTTGTGCATCGTTAGTATCTGGAGCCGACAGCACCCAGCGTGTCCGGCGACGAATGCGAAAACAGCCGAGTTCTGATCCTCGGCTGTTTTCTGAATGCACTGTTAACGCGGGCCATGAAGTAGTTCAGCGCGCACGGGAAGGGCCCACTATTGGCTGACTCTAATTGTTGTCAATCCGGAGGTACGTCCCGATCGCATCCACCGAACACAACGATGTTCCCACAGTCACGTAGAGCTCTCCATCGTCAGCCCATTGCTGAAATTGGCTCCCATTAATACCAAATTGTAGCAGCACAGCCGGAGTGATCTGGGCAGTAAAATCCAGTACCAGCGCATTGAGGATGGTATTGAATTCTCGGGCAGGGCAGGTTCCAAGAACCGAGGAACTCGATTGAGAACAGATGGTAATGGATTCCGGGCCCGTCGACCGACGAATCGTGACTGCATTTGCCTCGCCTCCGAGCCTGCGGCCAAACATCACGAACTCCAGGTAGGTTCCGGCGCTAGAGGGAAGAGTCTGTCTAAGAAACGAATTCCCCAGGGCACGGGAACCTGAACAGCCAGGCCCTAGTGTTGCTTTGTAGAGCCTCTTGTTGGCCAAAAGCGGGACAGATAGAGACAGTGTGATCGCTGATGCGATCAGGAGTGTTTTCACCTTTTTCATGGGGGCTTCTCCTTGGTAATTGAGGACCAGTCGAAGCGCCTGGCCCTAAATTGGCACGCGGTGGAGCGGACGTTCCACTACTTCGCCACCCTGAGCGAGAGACACTACAGAGAGAAAAGGCCTGAAAATGTTTGATGCTTTGGAGTCAAACACCACAGATACAGGCAACACGAGGAACGGCGCGAGGAATGACGTGGGTAAGTAGAAATGACCCGCTTCCGCGCGTATCGCGGTCTCGCAGAGGGCTTCAAGGAGAAGCAAGCACCCGCGCGCTAACGGCCGAACGATTTATCCTGTCTGTGAATTTGATTACGAGAAGCTATGCGGAGACTCTAGCACAACCGCGCGGCAACAATCGAATGCTTTTTTGCGTCCTGCAGATAATAAGTCAAAGTCCAACTCTCCCACGGACGGGAGAGGGAGTCGGCTGCCGAGGTTTGAAGCTCGCTAACAGGAAGTGAACCTTAGTCGATCGGGATATCGGAAAGCTGTGATTTGAAAACATGATTGTCTGATTGCTCTACGGCTCGAATGAACTTCCTCATGGCGTCGAGCACCGGCACATCCTTGCGCTCATAAACCTCGCCCTGCAACAAACGAAGGACTTCCAAGCGATGTTCTTTTGATTGAATAAAGTGGGTGAAGAGCGGGAGTAGTTTGTAGTACAGGCGGATGAACTCATACCAAATGTTTACGCCGCCGCGAACCTTCTTTTCGTAGGGGTCAAACATAGCTTGACTGAAGTCGCCAGTCTCAAAAGCCTTGCAGATTTGCTCGGAAGCATATTTGGCGCTGTAGAGGGCAATGCTGACACCCGAGGAGAAAATAGGATCGACAAAGCGTGCCGCGTCGCCGATCATGACGTAACCGTTCCCCACAAACCTCTGAAGGCTATAGCTGTAATCCCCTTCTTTTTTGTACTCGTTGATGCGCCGGGCATTTCGCATGGCTTGAGACAATCCCGGATTCGATTCAACATATTTCTTGAAATAAGCTTCTGGGTCGAGACGAGCTTCCGCGAACACTTTCTTCTCGGCAACGATACCCATCGAAGTGATCTTGTCATCGATTGGAATCTGCCAGCACCACCCTCTTTCAACCGGCAGGAAATAGATATGAATAAAATCGCCAGTTTCCGGCGTGCCTCGCTCGACATCTTCAAACCAGGCATGCACCGCAAACTGGTCAAAGATTGGATCATTTTTCTTCAGATTGAGCTGCCGTCCCAAGAGAGTGTTGCGGCCACTGGCATCCACAACCATGCGGCAAGGCAGGTCTAACTCCTTGTTGCCGATTTTTGCGCGAACACCTCTGGCGTAGCCATCCTCCATCAGGACTTCTCTGACGTGGACACCCTGGCATACCTGCGATCCAAAGCTTTCCGCATGCTTAAGCATCAACAGGTCTAACTTGCTGCGGTCCACGTGGTACGTGTAATCCTGGTCAACCCCCTCTTGGGGAAACTCGCGGAACCAGATGGCGTGTTCCTGGCCGTTGAAGGCGTGCCAGGAGGCGCCAAACTTGTGAACGAAACCCTCCCGCTCCAGAACTTTCAGAAAGTCGATTTGCTTGAACACACGAGTCGACGAGGTCACCATCGACTCCCCTACATGCGACCTGGGATGGTTGGATCCTTCGAGAATCAGGTTCTTGATCCCAGCTTTGGATAAGAAGCATCCCATTGCGGAGCCCGCCGGTCCGCCTCCCACTATGATCACGTCATTCATCGTTTTCTGACTCTTCTCCCTTTTGTCTCCATCTCAAGGAAATTAGTGGTTGCTTAAATAGTCCATCATCGCCTTAACGCTATGGAAGTTCTCGAAGACTACATCTTCGTCCGGTACTCTGAGGCCGAGGCGTTCTTCGACGAACGTCACGAGCTTGAGAAGCCCGATCGAGTCGACAATGCCGGCGCTGAGCAAATCAGTTTGTTCGGTAACTTCCAGATCGCGGCCTCTCACGAGCTCCGTTCTCACATAGTCCATCAATAGTTCTCGTCTATCCACGTTCGGTGCCTCCCTAATTACGATCACTCGGAAAGATGAAGTTTGGATATCGCTCAACTCTGGCGATTGTTCAGATAGTCAGACAGTGCCTTCACACTATGAAAGTTATCGAAGACGACATCTTCGTACGGTACCTTGAAACCCAGATGTTCTTCGACGAAAGCGACGAGCTTCAACAGTCCGAGCGAGTCGACAATGCCGGCGGTCAGCAAATCAGTCTGTTCGGTAACCTTCACGTCGCGACCCTTTAATAGCTCCGCTTTCACATAGTCCATCAATGCGGCCTGTCTATCCATGTTCACTGTCTCCTATTCCTCCTGGGAGCCCTGATTACCAAGCCAAGTCTCGGCACATGGCTCCTGTTGCTTTAGCGATCACCACTCTGATGTTGAACCAAGCTAACGGATCCGATCCACAGCGGCTTCGAATCCTGATTAACTCCCACGTTACGCGAGACTCCCCAAGTAATCAACCAGGGCCCTTACACTGCGGAAGTTATCATAAAGAACGTCTTCATCTGGCACTTTGAAGCCCAAGTTGTTCTCGATAAATGCGACAAGCTTGAGCAGGCCGAGTGAGTCGACAATGCCGTTGGTAAGCAGATCAGTTTCTTCCGTGATCTTAACATCCCGACCCTTAATCAGTTCGGCTGTCACATAGTTCAGTAGTAGTTGCCGCCTGTCCATATTCAATCCTCCCGCTTTCGGAAGTTCGAGATAGTCAGCCAGAAACCTCAAACCACGCAAACACCCACCATGACGCGCTCGGCCAATGTACGTTCTTTGAGCTTAGGTCCACCACCTGTCCAGGGTTGCGTCTCCCTCACGCGTCGGAGCGCGTCCGATCCTTAAACTAAATGCTTGCCCTCACTCTGAGCTGCCGCCTGCGCCTGCAGCGTACGCCGATCGATCTTTCCGGTCGAAGTTCGAGGGAGGTCCATCGTGACGATGAACCTGGCAGGCAGCGCATAGGGAGGCAGGCGGCTGGACAAATGCTTCTCGAGCTGTGCCTGGGCAAGAGATGCGTCTGCTTTTGGAATAACAGCGGCCTCAATCAGATTGCTGCCCTGACCGTCTGGAATAGGGTAGACGGCAGCTTCCTGGACGGCGTCGTGAGCCAGCAATGCCACTTCAATCTCGTCCAGCTCGACCCGGTAACCGCGCGTCTTGATCTGCCGATCCTTGCGACCGAGATACTTGAAGTTGCCATCCGCCTGAAGCTGAACCAGGTCGCCCGTGCGGTAGAAGAGATCATCAAAAAACGACCCGGCAGCTTTTCTCTGGAGGTAGCTGCGCTGGGTCTTCTCCAGCTGTCCCCAGTAGCCGCGCATTACGATAGGTCCTCGAATGAGAAGCTCGCCGATTTCTCCTGGCAGCATTGGCTTGTCGTCTGCATCGACGACAAGAGCCTCGGCATTCTCACAAATCCGGCCGATTGGAACCGGTTCATCCGAATCGCCCGGCAGGTTGGTGACATGGTAGTAGGTGCAGACGTTGGTCTCGGTCGGACCAAAGAGATTGCTGAAACGCGCCTGCGGCACATGAGCCATGATTTCCCGGAGGTGTTTCGTCGGGAAGACTTCCCCGGCAAACAACACCCAACGAAGGGCTTTCAAATTACAGGCCGGGAGACCTCCCCGAAGCAATAGCTGGATGAGCGCGAACGGCACCGAGTACCAGACGGAAATACGCTCCCTCTCAATCAGTTTCGAAAGACTCGCCGGAATTTTTGTAAGCGCTTCGGGAACGATGACTGTGGTTGCTCCTGCCCAAGCGCCCGCAAAAAAGTCAAAGGTCGAGAGGTCAAAGTGCAGCGGCGCATGGTTGCTTAGTCGATCGTCACAGGAGAGCCCATAAGTAGCGGCTGCCCACTCCGCAAAACTCAGTCCACTGCGGTGGGTGTGCATTATCCCCTTGGGGTCGCCTGTCGACCCCGATGTGTACAGGATGTATGCCAGATCCTGTTCGACTGTGCCGGCTTGGGGAGCGGTTGCTGCATTGCTGTTGTACACGTCATTCCAGGGGATGCAGCGGATGGGTAGTGAAGAGGAGGGTAGCACCCCGATGAGGCATTCTAGACCAGTGGGCTCCTGCAAAAGCTGCCGTAGTTGTTCCAGTTTGCCGTCGTTCGTGATCAAGTGGCGAATACCGCAATCGCGGATGACGTAGCGGAGACGAGCCACCGGGGCGAATGGGTCAAGCGGCACATAGGCGGCACCCGCCTGCATGATGCCGTAAAGAGCCACTGCAGACTCAAGACTCTTATTCAGGTAAATGCCAACGCGGTCGCCACGGGACACTCCTTGGTCGACCAGAACGTGCGCCAGGCGATTCATTCGGCCAAGCAGTTCGACGTAGGTCAATCCAGTTCCGGAGATGCGGACAGCTTCCCGATCGGGGTGTCGTTCTGCCGCCTGCTCAACAGCCTGGGGTAACAGGTAGACCACTTGACAATGACCTCCTTGAAGGATCCTCTGTCGGCGAGATAGCTGCTACTCTGGCACAGCGACCGACACCGACAAAAGTCGTGTCGGCCCCAACGTGTAGTTTAGCAATGGCAGCGTCATTACGTTGGTCACGAGAGCCACGATGACGATGATGGTGAAGGTCAAGGTAGTAATAATCCCAAGTTGCAGGCCAATCTGGCCCGCGACTAACACCAGCAATCCCCGGGTGTTGAAGAGCGCACCCAGCGTGCCGACTTCTTTCCACCCGAGGCCAAAGGCCTTCGCCGGAAACACCGCAATGAACTTGCCGCCGATGGCCGCCAGCAGGATCAGTGCCAAGATGGGGAGTGCTTCAATGGTGATCAGTTTGAGATCGGTAGAGAATCCGGCTATGGCAAAAAAAATAGGGAGAAAGAAGATCATGGCAACATCATTTACTTTGGCGGCGAGCACACGTCGAAATGCCCGATCGCCAGGCAGGATGATACCCCATGCGAACCCCCCAACCAGGGCGTTGATGTCTAAGCGGTCACCAATGAAACCGTAAAATACCATCCCGGCGAAGATGATGGCCATTCCATTTCCCGAGATCCTCTCTCCGTCAACCATGCCGGACAAGGCGCGCCCCACAAGAGGTCGGACGACAAACCAGGAGGCCAGCGCAAAAACGATGATCGAAACGATTTTCGTAAACAGATCACTGAATCCCTTTGCCGCCGCCACAGCTGCGGCAAACGCGATAAAAGTAAACATCAGCACCGACATGATTCCAGCCGTCGCTACGCCGAGTGAGCCCATTTCTGAATTCAGCTCCCCTCGCTCCATGAGGATGTGGGCCATTACAGGGAATGCCGTTACTGAGAGGGTCGCCCCAATGAACAGCGCGAACGGCAATAGCTCCTGACCGGCAGGGCCCGCGTAGATGGCGGAATGCATTAGCCCGGCTACGGGGAAGCCGAGCAGAGCCGGAACGGCAACCGACAGGACCGCCAGCAAGCTAGCTTGGCCAACTCGCCCCTTTGTCTTGCTGATCTCATATTCGACTCCTGCCAGAAACATAAACAGAACCAAAGCCAGCGTGGCAATGGCGCTCAGAATCGGACGTGCCTGGGCCGGAGCAATCATTTGCGAGAGGTCTTTGCCCAGCAAGGTAGGTCCAAGCGACACACCAGCCAGGATCTCTCCTACAACCCTGGGCTGCCCGATCCGCGCCATGGCGGTTCCCAAGATCCGTGCAAGCGCGACGACCAAGAAAATGTCAAACAGCACATAGGCAGTCACGGTAGGGCCGGCGAGGTTCGTGGATGGAGTCAGTTGCTGAAGCCAATCAAGCACAGAAGCGATCCCTTCTTTAGAAGATGATAAGCCGTCGCGGTGCAGGCTGTCAGGGCTGACGGGTTCCAGCCAAATGGCCAGGTTTCAAACTGAAAGAGTTTTCCATTCGGGCCCTCCGCTCGAAGACCTCGCCGCCCTGTTTGATCGGATAGGTGTGTCGGTACATCTCCGGCCTGCGACAAGTCACCCGGATCCTTGTCTGCAGCCAACAGGTCTGTATGTACCTCACGGACCCACAGTCCGGTGGGCAAATTTTCCAGCCGCCAGGTTCGCCCGCATCAGTTGAGCCTCGAAGAACGCGCGGGCTGGTTTCACGTAGATTTCCTTCCCCCAGTTGTTCTCGAGATCATCCTGGATGTGATGTTCCGCCACGACACGACTCTGGTTGTAGCGACGAATCACTGGGTGCAGATAAGATGCCTCGCTGCCTTTCATGGGATTCGGATCGCGTTCAACGCTGAACGGGTCACCTTGGAAATGACCGTACTCTAGGCTGATCGTGTAGTAGTGGTTGTTGTGTCCCAAAAAACAATTCGGAACATGGTCCAACCGGATATCCTCGTAATGTCGAGCCAAGCGTTCCTGGTCGGAAATGACGACCACGTCTCCCAGGAAGCCAGGCTGCAGAGAAATTCCCGACCCATGCTGGACACGATCCATAACCTTCTCTAAGACGGCTTGAGGGCTTGATTCAGAAGTAGAACAAATCCAGGGAATATCGTGGTACTTGCTCTCAAATATCTGCGCCAAAGTTCGAATGTTGTAGCGGAAACCGTGGATAAAACCCGACATGGTCTTGCGATAGTCACAGGCGTGCATGAGAGTCCCGGCATAGTAAAGGTCCGGCACGTTCGTGGATTCCCATTCCGTGGTCTGAGCCGGAAACTTTCCGCTTAGCGTCAGCTCGGGCGCGCAGCTGTTATCGAAGATGGACGGATCGAAGTGGAAGCCTGTGCAGAAGATGACACTGTCGTAGGGAACCAGCGCGGTTTGACCGTTGGCATGGCTGTAAGCGAGTTGGACCCAGAACTGGCCATCCCTCTTTTCGATTCGGACCACCGAGGCGTCGATGACCGTGTTCTGTGATTTCAGCTGGTAGGTGTCGAGGAAGTCGTTATTCACGGCCCGCAGGTGGCCAACATAGTGGCTCTGCCAGGCAAATCGGATCGAGTGGGGGCTGCAAACGTGGATTGCGGCAGCGACATCGTTCAAGTGATTCGCAGTTTCAAATGCTGAATTGCCTTTTCCAACGACCAGAACCCGCTTATTCACGTACTGCTGGAGGTCGGTTGAGTGATTTCCATAGCTGCTGCACAGTTCTGCGCCGGGGATTGAAGGCTCATAGGTCTTCGAAAAACCGGTGGCGATGATGACTCGCTGGGCGGAGTAACTGTTGCCGCTCGCATCCATCACGTTGAAGCGCCCGTTATCTTTGCTGATGTTCGAAACGGCCGTGTCGCAGCAAACCTTAAGGTCGTAGTGGGTTGCAAAGTCCGCGAGGTAGCGGACCAGTGTGTCCGCTTCGGGAAAATACTGCTGGCTGTATTTCTTGAACCGAAGATCCGGGCTGTCGCAAAGCAGCGAATTCCAGTCCCAGCGGAGGTTCATCTCCGGATCATCACTGCCTGTGTACACTTTGTTGATGGAGATCAGCGCTCGATGGCGCGGAAACAATTTGAAGAACGTGCCAGGACTGCTGCCCTTTTCCAGAATCAAGTAATTTCGCTCGTTCTTCGCCAGATAATAACCAAGCTGCAAGCCGGCAGGCCCGGCGCCAATAATCAAATAGTCAACATTGGTTTTCATCGGGTCTCTCCTTCCTGAGGTCTAAATTCACCGGGTAAGCCAAAGACATTTACAGAAGCGGCAGGTTCATGAGATCGGTCCCAAAGGCTTACGTCAGAACTTGTTGTTCCCAGCCTCAGCGCTGCCAGGACTTCCGATGCCTATTCAATCAAGCGGCGCCGCGGAGGGCACCCAGGCAATCGGGCCGTTTGCTGGCACCCCAGGGCCACCATCGTTCAAAGTTCCAGTCCACCCGTGGCCACTGTCGTCGGTCAGGCTGGTTCCTGACCCGTTTAACATCTTGTAGTAGGCGGCCAGGCTAGTCCAGTTTGGATGGGACGCTGTTATGCCCCGATTCATCCAGTCCAAAATGGTTTGCGGGCTCAAAGCTGTGTTCCAGATGGACACTTCGTCAATCTCACCCTGAAATGACCAGTTCGCGTTGGAATTGTTGATAACCCCGCCGATCTGAAGAAACGGCACGGCACTCTGGGTCGGTTGCTGGGTAGCGCCGCTGACAATACTCGCAACCAGCACTCCATTCTTGTAGGCCTTTAGGATCCCTGTACTGTGCACCAGGCTGATGTGAACCCACTCATCTAATATGTACGGAATTCCGATCTGGTCGAGGTTGCCGTCCCAGTTCCAGATCCAGATTCGATCGAGACCACCCACCGCCCCGCGCGCCATACCCCACCAGCGAGATCTATCGCCAAAAATCGCGTCACAGCCGGGTGCCCCGGTAGGATTGGAGCAGGTCGCTACGCCTGTCGGTTTTACCCAAAGACTGACTGTTTTGTTTGTCTCCCAACCCGGAGCCAGCATGTTTCGAGTTTCCCCTAGTCGCACGAAATCGCTGACACCATCGAACCGTAGGGCAAACCCCGCGCCAGTGCCGGGCGGGTTTACCGTGATCGTCACGGTTGCCGTCGCCGTCCCGCCATTGCCGTCAGATATCGTGTAGCTGAAGGTGTCCAACCCGGTGTATCCAGCATTTGCTGTGTAGGTGACGCTGCTACCGTTGTTCAACACGGCACCGTTAGAAGGTGTCCCAACCGTCGTTATGGTCAGCGCATCGCCATCGACATCGCTATCATTATTCAACACCGCTACCGTTACCGGAGTCTCAGTGACAGTTGCCGCGGCATCGGCAATGGCCACAGGCGGATCGTTGACTGGAGTCACGGTGACTGTGAAGAGATGCGGAGCACTGGTGTCGATGCCGCCGTTCTGAGTGCCTCCGTTGTCGCGCAACTGCACCGTTACCGTGGCTGCTCCGTTCTTGTCTGCCGCCAAGGTGCAGGTAAGTGTTCCGTCCGCCGCCACAGCAGGTTGCACGGCGAATAGTGCATTGTTGCTATTGCTCACGATGAAGTTCAGTACCTGGCCCGATTCGTTGGCCGGCCCTGCACTCATGCCTGTCGCCCACGGCAGCGACTGGCCCGGAGCATCTTCCGAGACGATCTGGTTTGCTCCTCCAGTGAAGCTCGGCGCGTCATTCACTGGGTTGACCGTTATCGTCACCGTCTTGACCATGCTCGAGAGACTCGCTTCGCAGTTCGGCCCCGGGTTGCAGTTGTCCGGATCACCCCGGTCTGTCACCTGATAGGTGAAGCTGTCGGCGCCAAAGAAATCGGAGTTCGGCTTGTAGGTGTGCTCGCGTCCGCTGATCGGTGACAGCACACCATTGGCAGGGCCACTGACGATCGTGTAAGCCAGATCTGCATCCGCAGTTTCAGCGTCACTAACCAGCGTGCCAAGGTCTATGCTAATCCCCGACGGTGCATCCTCATTGACAATCACTGTGCCATCTGTAGCGACCGGCTGGTCGTTGATTGCTGTGATGGCAATGGTGAAGATCTGAAGGAGGCTCGTGTCGATCCCGCCGTTGGTTGTTCCCCCATTATCGTGAATGCGAACCGTGACCGTCGCCATTCCGTTCTTATTTGTCGCGGGAGTATAAGTGAGCGTTCCGTTGGCTGCCACGGCCGGCTGCACAGCAAACAAGGTGGTGTTGTCGTTGCTGACGATAAAGTTCAGCACCTGATCTGATTCGTTAGCGGGTCCAGCGCTGATCGACGTTGCCCAAGCCAGCGACTGGGCCCCAGCATCTTCGGGGATGGCCTGATCACTGCCCTTGATGAAGGACGGAACGTCGTTGACCGCGGTAACTGTCAGAGCCACTATGGCGGGCGCAGAATCCACCTGACCATCGTTCACGACGAAAGTTAAACTGTCAGATCCATTGGAATTGGAGTTCGGCGTGTAGGTCAGGTTCGGGGCTGTGCCGGTCAGTGTGCCCTGGCTTGGTTGAGTGACCACTCGAAACGTGAGCGGATTCAGATCGGGATCGGAGCCTGACAACGTAATCGCTGCTGCGGCATCTTCCAGCGTCGTGACGGTTTGGCCATTGGCCACCGGAGGATTGTTGCCTGGCGTCCCGCCACCCCCGCTAAATGCGCCGGACGTTACCCAGCTAATCGGCCCATCGGCTGGCACGCCGCTGCCACCGTCGTTCAGTGTTCCGGTCCACGAGTTAACGCTGTCATCGGTGACTGTTGTTCCCAACCCGTCCGACATCTTATAGTAGGCAGAAAGATTGGCCCAGTTTGGGTGTGCACTTGTAATTTCGAGGTTCATCCAAGCCGCTATTTCAGCCCCAGCCAACGCGATGTTCCAGATGCTGACTTCATCGATCTTGCCCTGAAACGTCCAGTTCTTGCTCGCGCTGTTGATGATTCCTCCGAAATGAAGAACGGCGCCGCCTGGAGGTAATGGTGTCGGCCCGCTCGCCACGCTCCCGACTTCAAAGCCATTCTTATAGGCTCTTAGAGTTCCTCCATTGTGCACGAGGGCTATTTGAACCCACTGTCCCGTCGTATACTCAATCCCAATCTGGTCGAAGTTGCCGTCGTAGTTCCACACCCAGATTCGATCCTGGCCGCCAATCACGCCACGCGATATCCCCCACAATCGGGGGCGGTCCCCAAAAATAACATCGGCTGAGGCCACATCAGTAACGGTTGGCGCCACACCTGTCGGCTGTACCCACAACACGACAGACTTCGTGTCTCGCCAGGCACTGCCCAGGATGTCTGAGGTCGCCGCCAGTCGCACGAAATCGCTCGTGCCGTCAAATTGCAGGGCCAGGCCAGGGTTGTCGGCCAGAACGGAAGCTGGAGCGAATGCTCCGATCAAGGCAAACACCAGGGTAACGAGGAGTCTCCCGTGGGAGACCGATTGCGATTCACAATGCTTCATTTGTCGACTCCACGGGATGGCTTGAATGTAGCTGGCAACGAATTGGTAGCCCCTGCGAAGCTAAGCATGGGCTGCTCCAAAGGTTGGAAAGGTTGAGCAAGGAATCTGGTCTCCTGGTTTCAATCACTTACGCGGCGAAGTGGAATCGGCGATCAGGCTGCGGTGGGTAAAAGATGAAAGAGAATCAAAGCTTTGGGTATTGTTATGCCTATGATCGGCACAAACCCGTCTCTCGGCTGATCTCCAGAGGATCGCCAAAAGCCCGACAATCTTAACGGTGGAACCCTTGTCAGTCAGTGAGGGACCAATCAGGTGTGGCTCAGTCGTGCTGTTTCTGCTTATCGCGGTCTCTTGCGCCCTTTTTTAGAGGCCCAGCATGCGTGCAATGATGTTTCTCTGAATATCCGACGTGCCGGAGTACAGCGTTCCTCCAATGGCATCTCGTAATTCACGCTCTACCTCGTATTCCGTCGTATAGCCATAGCCGCCGAAAGTCCTGACAGCATCCAGGCCAGATTGAACAAAGCACTCGCTGAGATAGAGCTTGGCCAAGGCCGCTTCCATGATTGCGGGTCGACCCATTTTCTTCAGCCAAGCTACTTTGTACAGCAACAGTCTGGCGGTCTCCAGGCGGACTTTCATGTCCACGATGCGGTTGGATACCGATTGGAAACCACCGATTGCCCGGCCAAACTGGTAGCGCTCCTTGGCATGGCGGACACAGTTTTCCAAAATGCGCTCCATGGCTCCTATGTGGCTGCCCAAAATGCAGCTTCGCTCCCACTCCATAGAATCCTGAAAGATTCGAGAGCCGATGCCTTCGCGGCCGAGACGGTTTTCCTCCGGCACGTAGCAATCCTCCAGGACCAATTCTGCCATTGGAGAGGTGCGCAGGCCCATCTTGTCGATGTGACGGCTGACGGTGAAGCCCGGCGTGCCTTTCTCCACCAAAAACCCCGTGATCCCCATCATCTTTTTGGCCGGATCGACAGTGGCAAATACAACTGCCAAGTCACACATCGGAGCGTTGGTCACGAATGTTTTCGTCCCGTTCAGCGCATAACCACCACCGCGACGTTCCGCCCGCGTGCGCAGACTGTTGGTATCCGAACCGGCATCCGGCTCAGACATGCCGTGGGCGCCGATGAGTTCACCGCTGCATAAACCAGGCAGGTACTTTTCCTTCTGGGCCTGCGTTCCAAATGTGAAGATCGGCATCTGCACACTCCACATCTGGGCATTGATAGCAAAAATCAAGCCATTGTCCTTGCATCCATAGCCCAAACCCTCCATCGTGAGCATCGTTGTGAGGACGTCAGCACTGGTCCCGCCGTACTCCTCCGGGAATGGCATACCCTGAATCCCAAAGCGGGCGCACTCCTGCCAGAGCTCCTTTGAAAACAGTGCGTCGCGGTCACGTTCAATAAGCTCTTTGTTCAGGTGCTGCTGCGCGAACTTGATGACGGTATCTCGATAAACAAGCTGTTCTTCTGTCCAGGAAAAATCCATAGCTAGATGATCACCTTAAGGGAATTATCGGCGCCAGTGTCAGCCACAGCGCAATCAAAGCTGGCTACTCAACAAAGAATGGTTCCCAAGGCGTTCCAATGAACCGCTCCTTAAGTTCGCGGTAGTTGGCAATGGCCTTGGAAAGAGATTGATCGGCCTGTTTGAAAGTCGAAGGATGCACGGGCCGCTGTTCAACCTCTAAGAAATCCTGCACTCGTTTCAGTTCCTCTTGGTAACTCTGGGCTAGGTCTTCGTACAAGATTTCCAGTTTTGGATGATTTTCAAAGAAGCGGTCAAACTGCTCTTCCCATGCCCGCGTGCGGGTGAAATCCTCAATACACTCCGCCGGGTCGAGCTCGACCGAAGACAGGCCATTTCTTCTTTCAGAGGTGTTCACCCAACTGTTTGTCATCGCTGCCCGTTTCCGCGACAGGTGAGTCTGGAGAATATTTCTCCGCTTGAGATGAATGATCCTTACATCCCGCCGCCCTTTTAGATAAGTCCAGATGGCGGCTGCCTGCCCCTCTTGGGCGTGGTAATAGAAGAGCTTGAATCCAACAGCGCTTACCGACCTCGGGTACCGGCCGAACACCCTGGCCTCAACAAACTGGACGGCGTCCTTCTGAAGGCGCCTCAGCATCCTGCTTGACTGAAAATACCCCATGTGATCCCAATCGAGCGAGGAACGATCCCGAAAAACCTCTCCAAAGGTGATGATCTGGGGGTGCGAGTTCAGGAGACCTCGGAGCAGATTGGAACCAACTCTGGACCGGCCAACAATGATGAACTTCGAGTAGTTCGAATGCCCGCCGAGACCAAGGTCAAATGCTTTCTTCTGCGTGTAGGGAGACCAGGCTTGTTTGACAAAGTCCATATTGAGGGTTTGCAAACTTTTCTAACGCTCAGAAGATTGCGCCTTGTCTGGGTGACACTCACCCCGCGACGGCTGTAATTTTCGACCGCAGCCATGCGCTCGGCGAAAACTGCTGGAAGTAGACCCATTCCAGCAGCGGCGCTGTCATGAACGTCGTGACTAGAGCCATCAAGACCATCATGGTGAAAAGCGTCGGCGAGATGACACCGATTTCCAAGCCGACGTTTAGAAGGACGAGTTCCATTAGCCCGCGGGTGTTCATCAAGATCCCAATCGTCCAAGACTGACGCGGCCCCAGGCCGCTCCACCGAGCCGCAACGGCCGAACCGACCAGCTTGCCGACAATTGCAACGGCGGTGACCATCCCACAATAGAGCCACATCTCACCACCACTCACCAGACCGATGCTCGTACGCAAGCCGGTATAGGCAAAGAAGATTGGGAGAAGCAAGACAACCGTCAGGTCGTGCAGCTTTTCCGTGAGTGCCTGGACGAAGCTGGGAGCTTTCGGCATAATGGCGCCGATGAGGAAAGCGCCAAAGATTGCATGAATTCCGAGGAACTCGGTGACCCAAGCCGAAGCAAAGAGCAGAACCAGGACAATCCCCAAGGTGCCATGCGTGATGCCGCCTCGTCGCTCGGCGAACTGCTGAATCTGTGGCATGAAGAGACGGCGAACGAGGAAGAGCATCAGCGCCACATAGGCCACCGTGCCTCCCAGCGTCAGCCAGATAGGAATCAGGCCATTAGTGGAGCGCACCAGCACGATCACTGCCCCAAACAGGCACCATCCGGTCACATCATTCACGGCCGCACAGGCAATTGCCAAAGTTCCCACCTTGGTCTGGAGCAGCTTGCGCTCGGCCAAGATGCGAGCAAGCACGGGGAGGGCCGTGACGCTCATCGCCACACCCATGAAGAGTGCGAAGTTCGTGATGCTTACGCTGGGGTCAGATAACCTCGGATGTAGGTAGAGGGCCAGGAGAGAACCGAGCAAGAACGGGGCCAAGATGCTGGCACAGCTGGTGACGATGGCTGTATTCCCCCGATCGCGCAACAGTTGCGGCTGGAGCTCCAGACCAACCAAAAACATGAACAGTAGCAGGCCAATCTGACTCAGCGCGTTCAGAAAGCCGAGACTGTCTGCTGGAAACAGCGCTGCCGACACACCGGGCGCAGTCCAGCCTAAAAGGGAGGGCCCCAGCAGAATCCCAGCTACCATTTCGCCCATCACCTGAGGCTGGTAAACCTTCCGAAACGCCCAACCGACAACGCGTGCCGCGATAACGATAACGCCAATCTGAAGAATGAGCGTGGGAAGGTGTAGCATCAGTGCTCTCTTGTCCCTGTGACGGCGATCGTCTGGCGCGTTGCAACAAAAGGGAGCACCCCTCGACACTCGCTGCCAGCAAGCGGCCCCAACGGGCAATTTCTAGCTGCAATCGACATGACTTTTGAGGGCACCAGGCAGAGTTATCTTCGGATCGTCATTGAAAATCAAAACCAAGTCCGGTCCTGACTGAGACAAAGGGTCTCAACCACTCAGTTGCCTCGCGCTGATACTGGTACTACAAAGCGTTAGCCTGTCCGAAGCACGGCAGGCGGCCGCCCCACTACGTCTCTCGACTATGTGAGAGGCTGCTCTGGAATGACCTCTGAGGATGTCCTAGCGCTGGGAAGACGCTGGGACGCGATGACCTGTTTGAGACTGCCTTCAACTCTTTCGACCGCTTGATCCCAAGTCCAGCAGTTCAGAACGTGTTGGCGGCCGCTGTCGCCATACCGGCGCGCGAGGAAGGGGTCATCAACCAAGCGCTGGATTGCCCTCGCAAAGCTTGCCGGATCTCGACCCACCAGGAAGCCAGTTTGCCCCTCGATCACCGTTTCTGGAATGCCACCCTCTCTAATGGCAACGACCGGGGTAGCGCAAGCCATCGCCTCAAGAGGCACGAGGCCGAATGGTTCCCGAACGGGAGCGTACGCAACAACCTTGGCTTGGTTATAAAGCCTGACCAAATCTTGGTCACTGACGTTGCCGAGAAGTTCGATGGCGATTCCGAGGTTGCGAGCCAGGTTTTCCAGATAAGCACGCTCAGGTGGATTCTGGAAGTTGCTGGCAAACACCAGGGTCGGACGCTGCGTTGCCGGGTACTGAGCCATTGCCTGAACGAGGAAATCGAATCCCTTGAGTGGCGTCAAAGAACCAACCGAAAGCACGATGTGGCGCTTCTCGACTGGCAGCGGCTTGAACTGTTCGACGTCAACGCCGTGGTAGCTCACTTGAGCTGGAATTCGGTAGATATGGCTCACCGCCTCAGCTGTGAACTTGGAGTTGACCAGTACTCTGTCAGCAGATCGAGTGTTGCGTTGGTCATTCCTTCCCAGCACGCGGCGATACAAAATCGGCAGAGGGTCGAGCTGATTCAGGAAACGCCTCCGACTTGAAGCATTGTCATCATAGGGACGGGCGGGCATTGGTTCATAGAGCAGGCGCAGAGGTTCGTGACAGTAATAGATCGAGGGCGTTCGGCGCAGGTAGCGCAGAAGGCTGGGGCACTTCTCGAATTGGCAAGGATGCGCCACCACCGCATCGTAGCCGTTCCGGTCGATGTGCCGCGCGATGCGGCGGTTCAAGCGATCCAGGCGGATCAAGTCTGCGATGCGAATGATCTGATTCAACCGCCCCCAAGGAGATCGCAACAAGGGCAGGGGCCGGAAAGGAAATACATGATGGTTGACCGCGTAAGGCCGAAGGTCGGAGAAATCATGATCAGCGGAACTCAGTGTGTAAATATCCAGGTGATGCCGAGTCGCTAATCTCCTAGCGGCTTCCGTCAGAGTTCGCTTGGCTCCGCCGGAAATCAGGTTGTGGTAAAGGGCAATCCGCATTGAAGTCACTGTGCCTGTTAGCAGGGCATGAATCTTGCAAAACGGTGCAACGCCGGCGTCAGGTAAGATCGGCGAAAGGGGCCATTCCTTGCCTTTCGACTGCAAAAGGAGATCGGACGCGCAGTAAACCCTGGCAGAGTCGCGGGCTCACTTTGTAGAGGGCACCCAGCACTCTGGCCCGGGCATCAGACGGATTCAGGGCAAAAGCCCGTTCCAGCCAGGATGCGATCTGGCTTGGATTGCGGCCTTGCAAGACAGCCTGGCTCGTCATGAGACGAAGGAGGCGTGCCTGCTCAGAAGCTGGCAACGCGGTGAACTCGGGCCACTCAGTCACAGCGGTCTGGTGTTCAGGCTGCCCATCAAGCAGGTTGATCAGCAAGTCGTAAAAGACTGCGACCCGAGTTTCCACGGAGCAGGTCTTAAAATTCTCTAGTTTGATCGATTTCTCGCGGCACAGAGCCAAGTAGCCCTTTCGCCGTGTTGAGTCGACCTGGACGGTGATGTTTGTCTGATGCACCCGATAGAGGCAGGTAGGCTCATCCACATAGCCGAATTGGGCCAGGTCGGCATAGCGCACGAAAAAATCCCAATCGGGGCCAATTACGATCCGCGGATCATATCTCAGGTGGTGCTTGGCAACGAGCTCGTGGCGAAGAACGACGCAGATCGGCGGCCCGAATATATCCGATGCTCGCACCGCTTCCTCGAATACACGGCCTTCAAAGGGACCACGCCTGCGCTTCTGCAATGACTTCAAAAAAGTCCCGTCCTGGTCGATATGATATCCATCCGTGTAAACTGCGTCCCTGTCGGCGTGGGATTCAAGATAGCTTATTGTCGACGCGAGATGGTGTGGCAAGTAGGCATCGTCGGCATCCAGATAGGCAATGAACTCGCCGATGCTATTGTCCAACGCCACGTTGCGTGCCGACGACTCACCTCCATTGCCCTTGTTGATCAACTTGATGCGCGGGTCAGTGAATCGAGCGGCGACTTCGGCTGTCGCATCGGTGGAGCCGTCGTTGACCACCAAAAGTTCCCAGTTGGAGTAGGTCTGGACTAGGATACTCTCGATTGCCCCGCCGATGTACCTGGCGGCGTTGAACGCCGGCATCATTATACTCACCAGCCCACGCTGCATTAGTTTCGCTCTCTTTCCGACAGCACTTTGAGAAAGATCACTTCCAGTTGCCGGGCAGTGTGTTCCCATCCGTGGACTTGCTCGGCCTCCAGCCGGGCAGCCCGTCCCATGCTTCTCCTCAATTCGCGGTCGGCACACAGTCGAGCGATGGCGTTCCTTAAGGAATCCTGATTGCACGGCGGCACGATCAATCCAGTTTCTCCAGCTTTGATTGTGGGTGGTTGTCCATCTTTTCCAGAGGTAATCGTCGGCAATCCCGCAGCTTTATAATCGAGGATCTTTAGGCCAGAAAACTCGGGCCAGCCACAATAGGGTGAAAGACCGATATCAGCTTGCGCTAGCAGACCCGAATACTGCTCCGGAGCAAGACTTCCGGCGAAAGTCACCGAGCCCCCGAGATTCAGCACCGAAACCAAGTGCTGTGCTTCGCTCAGACCGTCGCCGGCGCCGATCAGGAGAAGTCTGGCTCGAACGCCCTGAGCTAGGGCCTGAGCAAAGGCAGGGAGCAAGACTGGAATGCCATGCCACGGATAGAAACCACCCAGATAAACCAATGCGACCGGATCATTTGAATCTTCCACCGGTGAGAAAGACCGCAACTGCTCGCGCGACAAAAGATTCACGAGCGTCGTGCCATTTTCGACAGCGCTCACCCGTTCGGGTTCGAATCTCCAGCGCTGAATGAATTGCTGGCGCCAGCCAACGCCTGTTGAAACCACATGTGCGGAGTGCTTCACCGCGCAGCGCATCAACGCGATCGACAAGCTGCGCTGCATTCCTTGAGGGGCGATACCTTTCGACTCTAGGTCGAGAAGCGGATCGCCGTTGTCTTCCAGCACGACGGGAATATGCAGCCACGAAGCCGCCAACCCGCCACCGTAGGCAACCCAGCACAGGCGTTCGTGGAACAGATCGCAGCCCCGCAATTCCTGGAGGCAGGCCCGTGCGAAGCGAACGCTTTCAAACATAGCGGCATAGGGAAGTTGTAGCTCTGACTGAATTCGCCGCACGGCCCGCTCCATCAGACGGAGTGGACCGCGATCCAGCCCTCGAACGGCGACTGGCTCAAAATGGACCAAGTCGTCTGACTTCCAGATGCGTCCCTCAATGCGAGTCAGGACGCGCACCTCGTGTCCGCGCCGCTCTAGTTCTCTGCAGACGTGCCGCACATGATTCGCCGGACCATTAAAGGGCGGGCGGCGAATCTCGACGCCTTCCTGCATCAAGTAGCCAATCTTCACCGGAGGTTGCTCACTCAACTTCGCACTGTGGATCTTGCCTCCTCAACGAGTTGGCGAATTTGAACTTTGGTCTTGTCCACATTGAAGCTGTCACAAACGATCGCGCGCATGTGGGCCTTCGACTGCTCTTTCTCGCGCTCTGATGAATCTGCATAGGAAAGGATTAGATCTTTCAACTGGCTGTTGGTGTAGAAAAGATTGGCCTCCGGCAACAGTTCCTCGGCGCCATCCCAGTGGTGCGAAACGCAATAGCAGCCGGAAGCCATGGCCTCCATGGGCGACACCTGCAAACCTTCCGAGTAGCCATTGGAGACAAAAATGTCGATCCGGTGGTACCAATCTTCTGGCTTGGAGACATGGCCATAGAACGTAACTTTGTCGCACAGGTCCAGTTTTTGGACCAAATGCTGCAGGGCCTCGTCATACTCGCCAAAGCCCTCGGCTCGACCGCCTCCGATATGCAGATGAAAGTTCGGTTGTTGTTGCACCAGTTCATAGAAAGCCAGCACTAGTTCATAGACGCGCTTGCGCGGCTTGAGGTGGCACAGGATGCCAATGTCACCGTTGAACTGTTTGGGCCTCGGCTGAAACCGGTTCACCGAAACTGCCTCAGGAATTACCATGGCTTTCCTGGCCTGTCCGGGAAAGGAGGCCACAAACTCGCGATACTTCGCCTGGCTGACCAGAATCAATCGATCCACTGCATCCCAATTCACCTGGCTGGCCCAACGGTAGAGCTCATAGCGGTGCAACCGAGTGATGATGCCGCTGGTTTTTGGCAGCTGCGAGGCTGTGGCTAGCAGCTCACTCGCCCATTCAAAAAAAATCACCTCGTTGGCTTGAACGAACTGCTTCATGTCTTGTTGAAAGCGGTAGCGGTTCAGTCTTGCGTTAAACGCTGGCAAATGAAGTATCCGTCGCTTGAACAGGCTGGTCTGGTGATGTTGGGCGAGATCAGCGTAGACCTCGTGAAAGAAGTCCCAGGTTTCCTCGATGGCAATGCCCAGTCGCATGGTGCAAAGGTCCTTGCTGCCGCGCACGGCCCCGTTCTGCCGGCTTGGGCAGGAGCTTCTTTCAGTCTAAGAACTGCCGATGCCACAGCTCGATAGTCGCCATAGCGCCGAGCCTTACGGCATAGTTCTTTCCGGCCATATGCTCGGCAACTAAACTGCGGATGCTGTCAGGATTGAAGTAGCCGCGATCCATTGCTCTCTCGCTCAGTAGAAGTTCCTCAACCCATTGCCGCAGGCTGGTGCGAAACCAATTGTTGTAGTCCTTGTAAGGGCGTCGCTCGACGCCAGCCAGCCATCCCAAGCCGGCCTTGTTCAGATGCCACGCGAGCAGGCTTCTGGTTTGAATCCAGAGATCGCGGGCGCATGGAATCATGGGACGGCAGGTTCCCGCGACGGGGATCTTAGCCAGCTCAGGATAGCTCTTGATGAGAGCGGCTTTCATCAAGTGCCGCTCAAAAAGAAATCCTGGAGGAACGGTTAAGACAAAGTCGAGCAGCTCATTGTCGCAGAACGGCAGCCGAACCAGAGCGCGGCTGCGAACCACTTCAACGCCCTTGACTGTCATGCGTGGCACACGCTGCGTGAGATCGAAATACAACCGCTGGTTAGCCAGCTGGGAGACGCCCGACCGAGTCATGCCATCTCGGTAAGTTTCGTAGACTGCCTCGCCGACCGATGACTGAAATGCGTCTGTGAAGAGCTTGCTTTGTTCGTCACGTGTGTAGTTCACGACGCCGTGGCTGTTGTGAACCTTCAGGTGAACCTGCCACTGGGTTGCTTCGTCATAGTCTGCCCACATCTGCCGTTTCAGGGCGAAACCCAGCAGGGCATCGCCCAAAAAACCCTTGTAGAGCACCTGGGCTGATTGAGCTTCCTTTTCCAAGGTCGCCAGTGCGTGCAGATTCACGACGTTGGCCATGCCGTCGGTAATTCGAACGGCCTCGTTTGCCAGCCCACGAAGCCAGTCTGGCCGGAGCTCCAGGAATTCGTGCCGAGTGCCGAGGCGGGTTGCCAGTTCGCCAGCGTAGCGGGCGTCGTCGCAGCCTGGGATTCCCCACGTAAAGGTGTGAAATGACCCTCCGGCGATGCCGTCGCGCAACATCGCGAGCAGGATGCGCGAGTCCATTCCCCCGCTCAGAAGCATCCCGGACGGTTTTCCGTTTGGCGCCTGCCGCGTGACAGCGCGTCGCAGAAACTCAATCAGCTGATCAACGCAGACTTCTTCACTTCTGTCCTCGTAATGATCGGGATATTGCAGTTTCCAATAAGGACGGATGTGGAGATGGCCGTCCGTGAAGGTTAACAGAGAGGCCTGTGGCAGCAATCGCACGGCCGCAAGGAGTGTCCGATCATCCAGAAGATGGTCGAGCACGAGAAATTGATTGATTGCGACCCGGTCGACAGATCGAGAAAGGTCCGGGTCGGCAAGCAAAGAGCGGACACCCGATGCGAAGAGGAGGCCGTTATTCACCTCGGCGTAGTAAAGGGGGAACAATCCTAGGCGATCATTGATGAGTAGAAGCTTCCGCGATCTCTGATCCCAAATCGCGACCAGGAATGCACCATTCAGTCTTGAGGCGAAATCCTCGCTGGTCTCTTCATACAAGCCGAGGACCACTTCAGCATCGCTGCCGGCTTCGGGCCGATGACCGCGCCCGACGAGCCATTCCCTCAATTCCAAGCGATTATAAAGCTCTCCCTCCACCAACGCGCACACGGTTCGCTCTTTGTTCCAGACGGGCTGCGGTTCGTGGCATGCGAAGTCCAGACAGACCCGGCCCAGTCCCAAGCCCTCTTCGTGGTATAGGCAAGCCTTGAAGCGGTCTTCCGACTCCAAGGCTCCCGCCATCTTGCGCAACAGCGCACCCACATTCTCAAGTGTCAGATTATTCTTAGAGAAACCAACCAGGCCAGGCATCGACTTTATTCACTCCCTCGATGAGCATGCAACAGGCAACTATGAGGCCATCAGTACTTCACTAAACATCGGCTCGTAGGGTGTGCCGTCATATCTTTTTCGGAGCTCCTCGAAATTCAAGATCGCTTCGCGGAGATCGTCCTTCGTGTTCTTGAGTGTCATCCCCTCAACCGGCCTCACACTGACTCCCAGAAAGTCGAAGACCTGATTCAGAAATTTGTCTCTATTGTGGAGCAGATCTTCATACTGCAGGCTGAGAGTCGGAAGTTCGAGCTGCTTGATGTAATCCCCCAGCTCGCGGTCCATTTTCTCCCGCTGCTTCAGCAACACATCGAATTCAGCCAGATCGACAGAGAAGGCCGGTAGGCGGTGCGACTCCTTGAGAAGATTCCAATTGCCAGAGGTCTTCCATTGACGACGGGCATTCAAAGTGGAGACAACCGCCTTGATGGTGTTGTGCCGCTGCAAACGGATAACTCTGCAGTTGTGATGCCGCAGCAGCTGAGCAAACCCTTCATGATCGAGCACGTCAACGAGCTTGGTTTTGAATCCTATAGCGCGGTGCGGGCCAAACCAAGGCGGCGTCAGGAATTCCCTTGCCCAGGATAGTTGCTCTGCGGCCCCCTTGCCTTCCTCCCGCATGGCATCAAACTTCTCCGTCACCGCACGCACCTCAGGGTGGGATTTCAATGCAGTCACCAGGTAGGTGCTGCCAGCCCGTTCGACGAAGAGAATCACAAATCGAGCGACCTCAAAGCGCAGAAATGGACGACCGATCTTCATGAGAGAACAATCCTTCCTATTTAGTGGGTTCTTCGCTCCAGAGCCTGCGTGGAAAATAGCTTCGCACCGTGCTCAAGCAAGAGCCCGCGAGGATTGATAGAGCACCCCGGTTTACCAGCCATTGTGGCTGGTGTCGCAAGGCCCACCACACGGCAGCCCGCGCCGCGACACAGTTGCCCTGCCGCTGAGCTGCGAACGCCAGCTGCATGGCCTCTCGCGCTAGATCTTGGCGGCGCCGCCGACGCAAAATCGACAGCTCAGCGGGCAGGTGGTCGTAAATTCCCTGAAGAAAACTCAAGGGCTCCTGCGTCTTGGCATAGTTGGCCCAGCCGGCTACCAATCGAGCCAGGCGGTCCCCACCATCGGCGCACAATTCTGGGTCTAAACGCACCGCCTCCGACATGTGGGGCGCTGCCTGGTCGAACACCTGTGCGTTGTAGGCCTGAGCGGCTGCCCGCAGATAAGCTCGACTGTATGCCTGCGACCGCATTGCCCGCCAGTTTTCAGGCAGATTCGGATCTCGATAGGTTTTCTCCAGGACAGCAAACGTCGCCGTCGTCATCTGTTTTCCGATGCGAGTCATCTGTGCCCTGTGAAAGCGGTAAAGTGACACCGGCTGTGGCACCCAGCCCATCGGACAACCGGCCCTGGCCAGTCGCAGCCACATATCCCAGTCTTCATAGGAGCGCAGGCTCTCGTCGAAGAAGCCGGCTCGCTCCTGCCACTCCCGGCGCAGCAGGACACTCCCGACATGTAGCGGGTTACCGAGCAAGAGCTGGGCAGTATCTTCCGGCAGGCCTCGATCAAATACTTCACCCAAGGACTGCCCCATTTCGTCGATCAGAATCGATTGCCCGGCCACAAAACCGAGTTCGGGTCTTTCTTCGAAAGCGGAAAGCAGCAGGCGCAACTTGTCGGGCAGAAAAAGATCATCTGAGTCGAGGTAGGTCAGGAAGGAGCCCGTGGCGTGCCGGATGCCCGTGTTCCGGGCAGCCGACAGGCCGCCGTTCTTCTGATGGACATAGCGAACACGCGTGTCGGAGGCAAAACCATGCGCGACCTCCGCCGTATTGTCGGTCGAGCCATCATCGACCACGACAATTTCGTAGTCGCAGTAGGACTGAGCCAGGACTGTCCGAATGGCCTGCTCAAGGTAGTGCCCTTGATTATAGGCAGGGATAATGACGCTTACTGTGGACATCCGCTGATCCTGAAGATGGCGCCGTCACTCTGCCGGTCCTCAACGCAGAGCGCCAGTTCCGCTTTGAGCTCCTCCTCGCTTGGCAAGGACTTTTGCTCTTTCAAATTGCTGAAGTAGACGACGACACCATTGGCCCTTGTCAGCGTCTGCTTTAGTGCGATCAACTGAGCCGGGAAGTCCGGATTTCTCTGCTGATTAGCGGGAAAGAATTTCTTCGGAATGGGACTGGCCGATTTCCCGGTGTGGAGGTAGAGAATGTCGGGTGCGTTTGAGAATACAGGAACGCCTGCCGGCAGTTTTCTGGCCTGAGCCAGTGTTGCCGAGTGCTGCCAGGCAATACTAGAAAACCCCCATCCCTGGCTGTAGCTCTCCTGGACCAATCGGAGCCCAGTCAGGAGATGACCCGCTGAAAACACAAAGACAAGGACGAGCACGACGCGACCGGTGGCGCGGCCAGTCTTTGCTAAAGGCCATAACTGGTCGACCAGTGAGAGTGTCAGCACAATGCCAACAACGTACACGACGGACAGGATGCGATTGTCAAGAGGTGTGTTAGCGTCCAAAAAGGAGAGAGAAGCAGCCAGAAACCCGCCATAGACGCAGACGAATAGAGTCATCGGCCCAAAAAAGCCAGGCAACTCAGGGAACTGAAATGCACCGAAGGCAAGGGGTCGCTTTTTGAAAAGTGACGCCAGTATGAGCCCAAGACCCGTCAAGACAATCAGTAAGAGAGCGAACCGGATGATGTTTGGAGCAGACTGTGGAATGAGGAACCATCCTGACAAAGTGTAGAGAGCCTGCCATAGGTGGGAGCGGCCAATCGGATGCAAGAAGATCTCTCTATTGGTGGCGGTGCCGGCGGCCCAAAGATTTCTCAGCATCCACAATAACATTGGCAAGCAGCTGACCAGGCAGAAAAAAAAGGCATCGCGGATCCTCCCGGGCATTGCCTTTCGGCTGAAAAAGAGCACTGACAGAGCTCCCGTCAGGATCACGGCGGCGCCAGCATACCGGGAGAGAAAGGCCAGAGCGATGGCAGCAGCACTAATAATCAGGGCCGATGAATGCGAGCTGCGGAGATACTTCGCCAACATCCAAAAGCCAAAGACGCTCAGCAAAATGAAGAGAGGTTCTGTCCAGGCCATGACATGCACCGACAAGGTCGCTGCCGAAATCATCATCAAAAGCGATCCCACGATTGGCACCCACCCCGCATGCACCGCGCTGCGATGAAGTACGAAGCCGACGAGGAAGATATTGAGACCGAACACGGCAGCATTAATCCACCGAGCGCCTTCCAGAGGATCGAGTCCGGCCAAACCACCGGCTGCCAGCAGGAAGGAATAGAAGGGTGCGTGATGAGTCAGGGCTACTCGCTCTTGATCAAAGCCCCATCCCCGGCCACTGGTCAACTCGCGGGCTGCTCGGATGTACTCGATCGAATCTGGAGATGTCCCTATGCCCCACCGTGTCATTGATAGGAGGCCTGTGGCTCCGAGAAGCGACAGAGTGAAGAGAACCGAGACAATAACTCGGGACAACAGAATATGGGACAAGAGGAGTCTGTCCATAGTTCTAGCAAGTCAGAGAGGCGAGGCAAGTGGAGCTACTGCTCATTCCAGCCAGCGAGCCGGGACATGAGGACCCAAATGGCTTGGGCCATGCGTTGGGAGCCCAGAGCGTTGAGATGACCCGAGTTCTTCTCGTTCGTGTAGTCTTGGCAGATTGCTTCCGTCCCGCCACCCTCGCTATCGATGCATGGTGAGCCGTCGGGGCGATGCGACTGAATGTCAGCAATATCGAGCAGTACCTTCTTGTGGGCCAGCGCGTAGGCGCGCAGCTGACGGTTGAAGTTCTGGCTTTCAATCGTGCTTCGGCGAGCCAAAGCCATGGTCCACCAGACGAAAGTCCCGCTGCGATGGGCGGCTTCCAACGCCTCCAAATCCTCCGCACTCGGCAGGTTGTCACCAGGATCATTCTTGAAAAACTTGTCGGCAATGGCTGAGCCTGGGTGAGCATCCCCGTAATTGAAGTTGAAACTCATTACATCGTAGGACTCACCTGGGCCCAACTGGTTAACCCGATCGATGAAGTCACGCGTCTTGGCCCACCAACCTGGATTGCCTCGGAACTCAAAGATCCAATTGTGGCGATCGTACTTCCGATCGAAAACCACCTGGCCTGGCGAAATATCACGATCACAGAAATGCGGCCTTTTCGGCCTGTCTGGAAAATTGTTCATCAGGCAGTTGAGGCCCTGGTCGATGTTTGCGCCGATCGAGGCATTCCTCATGAGAAAGCGCAGCTGGCTGGCCTCTTGAAGGTACTTGTCAGGAATGCGCCCGAACTTCTGAATCGAGAGGTGGTCAATGACGAACGGCCTAGCTGCAAATGCCGATGAAGCTTTTGCTTCAGATTCCTGAAGTAACGGAACGACGAGCAGCAGTAACAACGTCAGGTTGCTTCTCATGAGGGCAATTTCCCTGTGAAGAACAATGATCCAAGTGGCTGCTGGGTATCAGTCTGCAGTGCTGAGCTTATAGGGAGTCAGGAGCCTTTTGAGCCAGCCTCCGAAATAGCCAGAAGGCATCTTCTCGCTTGGATCTGGAACCCAGTACACCCGGCATTTTGAGACGGCGGTCTTTAGAATCTTCGTTGAGATTAGGAAAGTGCTCAGCGCTCGTTTGGTTTTCTTTTGTCCAAGCCAACTACTGTTGCTCGGGTTACCCAAATAGATCTGTGCCGAAGGCTTTTCGTTTTTGTGTGTCTTCCAAAACCTGACCCCAGAGGAAGCTAGTGATTCAAGAGCACCCACATATCGAGCGGCTAGTTCTGGTGTCGGGTAGAGTTCTCCAAGCTCGCCGAAGTGCTCTTCTCTTGGGTAGCCATTGGCTTCCAGCTCGTCTCCCAAGACGGCTTCAGCCAACTGATTCTCCTGTCTGCTGAGTTCGTTACGCCACACCGCGACACGACTGCTGTCAACAGGCTGGCTGACCTTCTCTTTCCACGCGACATTCCTGCTATTGATCTGTTTGCCGGTGGTTGAGGTATCCAGCATAGATTCTTCGAATTCCTCAAGGAGGAAGCCGCAGAGTTGCTGCAACTGCTCACGTGGAGATGCAATCAGGTCCTCAAAACGCAAGGTGTAGCAGAGCAGGTCTCCTGCGAAAAACTCGCGGCTAAGGTCCTGGAGCTTTTTCCAATGGACCAGCGCTTCCAAGAAACCTTGGGCTCCCCAGGGGACCTTTTTCAAAGAGAGAGCTACATCTCTCGGATCACGTACGATCCGAATGACTGGCGAATCAGGAAAATGCTTCCTGACCGATTGCAGATGAGCAATATGGTCGGGGGTCTTCTCTACCCAGCGATTCTTTTTCATCCGGAGCATGTATTGGCAGGTGACGCTCGCCAAGATATTAGCGACTGACGGCTCTCTGGCAGAAAGGTAAGACGAGATGCTTGTCTCGTCGATCTCGTACTTTTCAAGAAGGGGCTTGCGCTCAGGGGTCGAGAAATTTGTATGAGTGATTGAGCAGATAAAGCGAACAGCTTTGTCTGGCCAGAATTCACGGGCACAAAGCTCCTCAACGTCAACTCGTGACAACCTGCGAAAGAAATGAGTTTCCGGGCCACAACTCAGTTTGCTGTTGGCTGCCAACATCGCAGCCAGCAATGTGGTTCCTGAACGGGGAACTCCGACGACGAAAACAGGCGCGTTTGTCATGAGGCGATTACAGCTTCGGTCGAACTGCTCTGGTGCCACGTATGAGGAAGGTAAGCCGTCCCGTTGATCTGCAGCCCGCCTTTCAGTTTCAGATGACCGACGTTGTTGGCGCGGTCACAAAGCGAAAAACCGTCTTCTTGAAACACCACCGCATCCATGACGTAAATGTTGGGCAAGAGGTGAAGCTTCGGAATAGCAATCTCTACGAATCCCTCACCCTCCAGCGTCCCCAACCCATAACCATCAACGTCAGTGCGGATGCCAGTGACCTGATGACCATCGATCAGGTGCATCGTCAAGTTGAACACCGGATTTTTGACGGGCCGCAATGCCTGGTAATGAATCCGAATCTTGACGAAATCGCCCACCTCGAAATCCTGCCCGACTTCTCCCATTTCATCGAAGATCTCCAGGCGACGCACCCTGATTTCTCCCGTTCCTGCACGCAGGCTTTCGCTGGTAGTTCGATTGCCCTTTGTCACAGAGTCTCTATAGAGGTCAATTGCCTGCTCGGTGTCTCCATCGTAGATGACTCGTCCCTTTTCAAGGGTGATCGCTCGAGTGCACACGTGAGTTATCGTGTGGAGATTGTGAGAAACCAAAATGATAGCAACTCCCTTGCGCTTCATCTCTTGTATACGCACCTGGCACTTGGCACGAAACGCCAGGTCGCCTACCGCTAACACTTCATCTACCAGAAGAATGTCGGGTTCAAGGTGCGCTGCGATGGAGAATCCGAGACGGACGGCCATGCCCGAGCTATAGCTTTGAACCGGCATGTCGATGGATTCTTCAATACCCGCAAAGTCAACAATGGCGTCAAACAAGCGGTCCGTATCCTTCTTAGACACACCGAGCACGGAAGCATTGACGTAGATGTTTTCCCGGCCGGTCAACAAAGGATTGAATCCAGCACCCAGTGCTATCAGTGCCTGCATCCGGCCTCTGATCTCGATGGCACCCGTATCGGGCTTGATGAGGCCATTCAGCAATCTCAGCAGGGTCGTCTTGCCGGCTCCATTGTGACCGATAAGCCCCAGGGTTTCACCCCTTCTTACCTGGAACGAAACACCGCTGACAGCCCAGAACTCGTTCTTGCGGAGACCTGCCCGCCCCGAAGTAAGCCCCATGAGCTCCGAACCAAGATCCTGAACGCCGTACCAGAGCGACTGCCGGAAACTACGGCAGAACTTCTTGCCGACATTCTCAAGTTTCACCAAGGTGTCGGTCATCAGGCACTCATCCGCTCAATAACGATTGGCAAGGCGACGCGATAGACGGCCCATCCTAGCAGCAGAAAGAGGACGGTCATCCCACCCACAGTGAGAAGAGGGGCGCTCAGCTCGATCGTACCCTTGGTGATCAGATCGCGGGCCCCGACGAGTAAGGGACTCACGGGGTTCAACTTTGTAATGAGAGACAGAGGGAAGAATTGAGGCGGTGGATAGACGACGGGCGTAACGAAGAAGAGCAACTGGGTTACTACTGGAAGAGAAGTGCCTACGTCAGCATAGAGCATTCCGAAGGGTGTCAGTAGCAGGCCAACGCAGATTCCCAGCAGCAAAAGCATGAGCACTGGCAGAAAAGCCAGAAGGAAACCCCAGGTAACTGGAAACTGGAAGATGACAAGCGCTCCCAGGATGACGACCAGTCTAATCAGCATTGCAAACAGGACCGAGAAAATGGCAGACACAATCAATGCCTCACGCGGGAAGTTGATCTTCGCCAGCATCGGCTTGGCTGCGGTGACGGACTTAAGGGGGGCTTGGAGGCTCTCTGCAAACACCTGCCAAAGTATGGCTCCGACCAAGACGTAAACTGGATAGGGAATGTCGGTCTCACCAAAACTGATTACACGTTTCGACTGGAGAACAATGAAAATCAGACTCGTAACGATAGGGGGGGCAAAAGTCCATAGAACCCCTAACACGCTCTGCCGGTATTGCGCTGATAGATCGCGAATGAAAAGCCGCCACGACAGTTCTCGCGAAGCTGCGAGGTCACGCCACATGGAACGCACCAGCAACCCTGGCGTGCGCATCTGTGATGCAGGTGTGTAAACTGTCACCATTGAACTGTGCAAGTCTTCCATTGGCTTCTCCAGTGAGACTCAGCTCACATCAACTGCCAGCTCACAACTGGACGGGTCCACCCCAACGACGCAGCAAAAAATCCGTGGCGCCACGCCACATCGCTTTCCTATGGCCTCGCATATGCCGCCATTTGGACTTCACGGTCCAGCTGATAATCGTTCTCACGATCTGCACCCAAGTCACTACCCAGGCGGCGAGCGGCGCGCGATGCTTGGCCAGCGTCAGCAGCCGGTTGCGAGTGGCGTAGTAGGTCACCAAAGGTTTGGGCTCATAGTCTCTCTGCACGCCCTTGTGCCACATCTTTGCGAGCGGAACATGCATGATGCGCCAGCCAGCTTTGGCAGCCCGAAGGCACCATTCGGTCTCTTCCCAAAAGTAGAAATAGCGTGGGTCGATTGTGCCCACTTCTTCGATGACAGCGCGCCGCACCAGAATGCCACAGCCCGAAATCCAGTCCACCGGGTGCGGCGTGCCATACTGACCTCGGTCAGGCTCGTTTTGGGCCAAATGGAACGACTCCCAGAAGCGGCCAATTCTTCCGCCGGCTGATTGGATCATAGTCGGTTCGCCATGATGATACACCATCGGTCCCAGCACCCCAATCTTAGGATCGCTTTCACCCAGTTCAATCAATTGGGCTAGGCAGTCAGAGGCCAGAATCGTGTCTTCATTCAACACGAACACCCAGTCGGCGCCCTGAGCGACTGCCGCGTCGATGCCGACGTTGTTGTTACCGGCATAACCCAGATTATTTGCCAGCTCAACAATCTCGACGCCAGGGAAGGCGGCACGAATAGCAGCAACGGAACCATCGTTCGATGCATTATCCAGGACGATGGCCTTGTGGTTTGGGTAGGTGCCCTCGTGGAGGGAAGCGAGGCACTCCAGCGTGTCGTCTCGTCGGTTTGTATTCAGAATAACCGAGATGACCCTGGGTGGAATGGGGGAGGGCGAAGTTGGTGTATGCGGGGTCTGCACACGGGAAGAAAGAACCTGCGGATCGGTAGAAGCTCTCAACGGGCCTTTCCAGCAGTCAGAGCAGCAGCTTCGGGTAACCAAGCTTTCGGAAAGTTCTTGGTTACCTCAATGTGCTCAAACTCCCGGCTTGTTCGAGAGCCACACTGCTTTACCCAGCGTGCCATTCGAGACAAGCCCTCCTCCAGGCTATGCGGCTTGCGCGTTCCAAAGACTCGCTGAATCTTTTCATGTGAGGAATAAGCGTTCAGCACTTCATTGCGTGCTGGCAGATGGATGATATCGTGCCCGACCTTCATGGCCTTGGCTACTGCCTTGGCCAGCTCACTTACCGAGTAGGGTTGATCAGCTCCGATGTTGAATACCTGATTGCGAGCTGCCGGTACCTCGATCGACTCGGCGATAATCGGCGCCACTTCTCCAACATAACTGAAAGCGCGGGTCTGAGTTCCATCGCCGAAAATGGTCATCGGTTTGTTCTGCAGAATCTGATTCATGAAGATGCCAACCACATTCCGATACTTGTCGCCAATATTTTGCCGCTCGCCGTAGACGTTGTGAGGCCTGAAGATAACGTAGTCCAGATCAAACATCTGTTTGCATACCTTCAGCTCCTGTTCGACAGCGAGCTTGGCGATGCCGTAGGAATCTTCGGGGTGCGCGGCAGTCTCCTCCGTCATCGGCAATTCCGGGCTGCTGCCATAAACGGCAATCGAAGAAGTGAAAACGAAGCGTTTCACTCCGGTGTTGATCGAGGCATTGATCAAATTCACGCTGCCGATGAGATTATTGTCGTAGTTGAAACGCTTGATGAAGTGGCTCAGCCCCTCTGCGGCATAGGCAGCCAGATGAAAGACGTACTGAAACTGCTCCCGGTCGAACAGGGCATTCACCAGGTCGGCATCATTAATAGAACCTTTAATGAGCCGGGCTCCGTTGACAACGTTGTCGACGAAGCCGCCTGTCAGATCATCCAGAACGGTGACCCGATGTCCGCGGTTGACGAGTTCTTCAGCAACGTGCGAGCCAATGAATCCAGCACCACCTGTAACTAAGACGCTGCTCATATTCCTTGTCCTCACTCAGGATTGACAGACAACCTGCCCGGCAGAGGCAGTGTACGGGTTCCACTGTTCTGCGCCCTGACTGCTCACGACAAAATCAGGGTTACGCAGATCTTCCTTGTTGTAAACCAATGGCATGCCATCGAGCGTAGAGACGCTGCCTCCAGCGGTCTCCACGATGCAGTGTCCAGCCGCGGTATCCCATTCCATGGTCGGGCCCAATCGCGGGTACAGATCTGCGGCGCCTTCCGCAACACGACAGAACTTGAGAGAGCTGCCAGTTTCCACAATCTCAAATTTTTCCAGACGGGAAAGAAACTGCTCCATCTTTGGACTCGGATGAGAGCGACTCGCGACAACTCTCACGCTTCGGCGTGAAAGCGCGGTGACGGAAATCGGGGCAGGGGATTGATTACCCTTTTGCTTGAGAGCCCCCTGCCCCGGCATTGTGTAATAGGTGACGTCCAAAGCCGGCACGTGCACCACTCCGAGCACGGGCCGGCAGTTCTCAATCAATGCAAGGTTGACAGTGAATTCTCCGTTCCGGTTGATGAACTCTTTGGTGCCATCGAGAGGGTCCACCATCCAAAAGGAAGTCCAGTTCTGCCGTTCCTGATAGGACGGCAGATCCGCTTCCTCGGAGAGCACCGGCAAGGAGCTCAGCTGCTTCAGGCCTTCCACGATGAAACCATGAGCCGCGAGATCTGCCTCAGTCAAAGGAGAAGACATACTGGATTGGGACTTCTCGGTCACCGCAAAATCGTTCCTGCAGTAGATCTGCAAGATGATCTTGCCCGCGCCCTTCGCTAGAGCAACTACTTCGTCGGCGAGTTGGTTTGGGATCATGGGTTCAGGTGTTATCTTGCTTGGAGCTGCTAGTGCCTCGCTTAAGCATGCGATGCTGGGAGATAGCAAGAGAATCACAAAGGAAGTCGCGCGCTCAGGATCACATGCGTCCGAGCCGGTATGCAGCTCCTAGTGAGAGAGCAGCCGCGGCAGATCTCCTGAGAGGAGCTTCCTGCTGAGGTCTGCTGCCTAGTATCCATGCGGTAGCTTCGAGAAGGGATGCCGCACGGTAGTCCGCCGCCACTGCGTGACTCTCATTGTAGGGATACCGCAGCAACACGGTCTTGCAACCCGCGCGACGGCCGGCTTCAAGGTCTTTTGAGCGATCACCGATCATGTAGCTCTCGCTCAGAGATATTCCCCATTGTTGAGCCGCTCGCAGGAGCAGGCCTGGCCGAGGCTTCCGGCAATCGCATTGGTGATGATCATCGTGATAGCAAACCTGAATGTCGTCCAGCGGCAAGTGGGCCATCAGTCTCTCGTGCATGATCTCCACGATGCACTGTGATTGAATCTGTCGCGCCACGTCGGGTTGGTTTGTTGCCACGATCAGAAGGTAGCCCGCACGGCGAAGGGCAGTCAGCGCATCTTTGGCTCCAAAGACGATTCTGAACTCCGCAAGATGAATTGGGGAGTGAGGCTGGCCATCGCGGAGAATGACCTCGTTAAGAACTCCGTCCCGATCCAGAAACACGGCTCTTTTCATAAGAAGTCTCTACAGCCCCGGCATTGCTCTTCTGGGTATCATCTTACTTAGTTTGTGTTTTCAACAGGGCCATCGCCTGGCTCATGCACTCCAGCTCTTGCTGCGCGCCAATGTGTTCGTACCACCAGCGCCTGAGGTCCAGCTGCCCGTGGCGAATATCGACATTCCTCCAGAATCGTGCCGCCTGCTCAAGGTTTCCGGAAACAGCGAAGGCTTCCCCAAGCAGCTGCCGGGTTGCCCGTTGGTCCGGTGCCGCCAAGTAGGCCTTTTCAAGATGTTTTCGCGCCGACTCATAGCTACCAAGCGAAAGCTCAATCTGTGCCAAGCGCCTGTTAGCCGTTACATTCCCGGGATCCAACTGAAGGGTTGCCTGGTAGGCTTTGACTGCCCGCGACAGATCCGCCAAACCATTGCGTCGAACTTCGTCCTGCACTCCGAAATCCGGCCACCGATACACAGACAGCTCGGCTCGGGTCTGAGAAGCAGTTCCCACGTTTGCCAGGAGCTGAGCCTCCAGAACTGCCCAGCGCCCGTGACCCCAAAGAAGAAACATGAGGATCACAGCGCTCACGGTTAGACCGTAGCGTATTGCGGTCGAAACGGTGCGGGACTTCGGGCATTCCGGAGTTCTCGCAGAGGGAAAAAACCACACGCAGACAAAGGGTAGAAAGAGAACAGGAATCAAAGGGCTGACATAGCCTTCTGAATCGAAGATGCCATACACGAGTAACGCAACAAAACTTGCAGTTATAGCCCCCAGTTCCAGTGAAGCACCTTTTTCACGAAACGCCACAAGCAAGGACCATCCACAGGCCACCGACATTCCCAGAAAGGCGACAAGTCCCAGCACGCCCTGCTCCAGTGCAATTTGGAGAAAGAGGTTATGGGCTTGCGACTGGTAGGGAACGTGTAGCAGGAAGACGTAGGTGGAGAACACCATACCGGTGACACTCAACCCAATTCCCGTAAATGGATAGTCTCCGATAAGGTCCATAGCGTCATGCCACAATGGGAGGCGCTGAAACAAGGGGGCTGGCAAGCTGAGCTGAAGGAACTCACGAGAAGCCAGGAGCAGAAATGCTGAACAAGCGCAAAGACCCAGCAGCACGCATGCCAGGACTGCGTGTGAAAGCCGGCGTAAACCCTTGTTGTGGCTGAGCCAGCAAATAAGGCCTGTGCCCAGCAGACTGGCGAAGAAAGCAAGCCAGGCGCTCCGCTCGATTGTGAGAACCAAGGCAGTCAAGCCCGTGATCCAGCACCCAACAGCAGCCAATCCTGGCAGAGCCTGAAATTGCATGACCGTTGTCGGAGCAGCAGCCAGCGAGAGAGGCAATAGAATAACCAGGACGTTTGATGTAGGACCGCTAGGTGGGCTGCCAAACAGAATGAAAGACAGGCCCAAAGTCACAACCATGCAGGCGCTCATGCTGCCGATGACTTTGGGTACTACCTCTTTTTTGCCACGGCACAACCAGTTCAAAGCAAGAACGCACAATGGAGCCGAAGCCATCAACACGAATTTAGTCTGAGCCGCGGGCCGATCGTAAGCAACCCAGACAGCGAGCATCGCGCTCAGCAGATAGAGCAAAGCGGATGCCAGTCCCAGGACGCGAGGCATGTCGGTGCCTGTGCTGCACGGCTTAATAAGGAAGCCGTTTGTTGGCAGGAAAAGGACGCTCAGGCCTGCGCTCACGAAGGTCTGGGGGCCTGTTCGGAAACTGTCCTCCACCCGGGGCAAACGACGAGGCGTTCGGCTGAGACTGTGCCACTGAAGCCGGGATTACGAGGTCCTTGTCGAACTTCATCCGCAAGATGCTCCCTACAGGCAGCCGCACTTCCTTACCCCTCGACAAGAGGATTCCGGCCAGAGCGCCGCCTGCTGGTCCTGCCACCGCCGTTCCGACATTGCGGTGTCCAGCAATTGCCGCGGGAATCGTGGCCATGGTGCCCACGCTCGCCCCACGACGAGCCTTCTCGAAGTCATCACCGAGCTCGCTGGTCTTCAGTTTCCCTTCCTCATCGCTCTTGATCTTCTTGTCGCTGACTGCATCGTCGGCAGCATCGATCGAAACAGAAATGGCTTCTGAGCCGTAGTTGGTCTTAAGCTCGTTGATCAAAACAAACAGCTCAGCTTTGCCTTTGACGCGTCCGGCCTTTTTTGCAGAAGTAATCTTTCCGTACATTTCAAGGCCACGTGGCAAGGTTTGACCATTGCCAATAATGACCGGTTCACTGAGAGCGACAATTACATTGTCGCCAGGTTCGGAGAGTTTCGAGCTGAGAGCTGTCTCCAATCTGGCCTTGAACTTCGTACCCGCCGGGACGGTGATTTTGTCGGTGGCCTGAGGGAATGCGCTGAGCGCCATTGCCAGGACTGTCGAAGAAACTGCCGGAAGCGACGAGTGTTTGTTGGACCTCATAGGTTTTCTCCTTGAAAGCAAGCTTACGAATCAATTAACAAGACAGAAACTTGATACGGAGGAAATCCTCCAATTTCCAGCTGGACTTAGCCAGCGCAGCCCGGTTCCATTTGTGCCAGAGGAGCCAAAGGGTTCTGCCGCCGAGCCCACGCCTCTTGAGCCCTCGCGTAGGCTTCGGGAGTCCCAATGTCCATCAGCAAGCCTTCCCAAAGCCACCCATGCATTTCTCCCAGACATCTTGGCAGCAAGTCAAAGCCAATATCCGAGGGTTTCTGGAAGGGCAGTAACAGTTCGATGCCGGCGCGCATCACATAGATGCCACCGTTAGCGAGGGGTGATTTGGGAGCAGCGGGTTTCTCCTCAAAACTGAGTATTCGGCCAGTGCCGTCCATCTCCGCAATTCCGCATTCACGTGGACGGCCAGTCTGGAATAACGCCATGGTGATCAGTCCGCTGTGCCCCTGATGAAAGCGCAGCATCGCTGCGAGATCAATATCGGTGAGGTTGTCGGCATAGCAGACAAGGAAGCTCTCTTCACCGGCAACAAAACTCCAATTGTGCTGAAGGGTTCCAGCGCTCCCCAGCAGGGTTGCTTCATGGGAGAGACGTAACTTGGGGGCATCAGACCGCTTCGCGTTGAACTGCTCGACTCTTTCTGGAAAATGGTGGGTGTTGATGAGTACTTCGTCGACGCCGTGCTCGTTCAGGAGCTCCAGCCAAATCTGGAGAAGCGGCTTAGAGCCAATCGGAACCAGGCACTTTGGCAGATGATTCGTAATGGGGCGAAGCCGGGTACCGAGACCCGCCGCAAGCAGGAAAGCCTTCACAAACTCTTGTTCCTTGTTCTGATTGGGGAGCCCACTCCGCCTCTTCCATCCACGGAACCGGGGCATCCATACGTCTTGGCAGCTCGGAGTGTTCTTTCCGTTAAGGCGCCCTAAGCAGGATTCAACTTCCGCTGCAAGTAAGCAGCAATCGAATTAAGTGAGTTGAGGTTGTCTGGTGTGATGTCGTCGTCGTCAACCTTGATTCCAAAGCGGTCCTCGAGAACTCCGACCAATTCGAGGACACCGGTGCTGTCCAGGATGCCTCTCTGAAGAAAAGACTCATCGGGCTCGATCGACTGATCCGAAAGACCGAGGAGAATGGTTCCTGAGATGTACTCTCTCACCTTGCTGACTAAGCTTGCGGTATCCAATTTCTCACTCATCAATGCGTCTGCCTCCATTTTGCCTGCCGCGAATCACGTTTTGCGCCCCTGTGACATTCACAAAGCTCTGCCATCTCAGCCCCATCTCATTTTCAGATAAGGTGTTGATAATCCGAAACATCAAACGACCGTTCCCAATTCGCATTCGGCTTTAGTTTCCTGCTGCCTACCGCCGATGACTCCGGCTGCCTGTGGCTTGATCTGGCTCGAGAACTACCAACAGGGCGTTCGATCCAGCGATGCTTCCTGCCGATATCCACAGGGTCCAAGCCTGGTAACGCAACGTGTAGGCCAAAGGCTGAGGTGAGCCACAGCGAAAGCATGAATTCACCTAAACTATTGATTGTAATTGGGATTAGATCGGTCCAGGGGGCACCAGCCAATTCCTAGCACGTTTCAGAGAAAAGGAAACTGTTTTCCCTCTTGTGGAATGGCTATGTACCCATTGTCCCCAATTGGAGTGGTGACTAGTTCGGTTGGTCTCCCGCCAAAGAAAAGGACTGGCGTTGCGACGCTGACCGTTGCTCTTCCCGCCAATCGAAGCTATCCGCACATTCTCCGGTTCGAATACATCGCGAAAGCTCCCGAGTAATCAGGTGATCTAATATCAGGTGAGCGCTTTCAATCATCCCGACGTCATCGGTTGGGACATGCACGCAATGATCTACAATCTCCTTGAGACGTCCTCCAGACAAGCCAGTCCATGCTATGGTGACAGCTCCTTTGCGACGGGCGAATTCCATCGCACGCAAAACATTTGGCGAACTCCCGCTGGCGCTGATGCCGATAACCGTGTCTCCGCTAACGAGCAGGTTTTCGAGCTGCTCCTTGAATATGTCTTCGTAGGAACTATCGTTTGCCCAAGCAGTGATCAGAGAGACATTATCCGTCAGGGCGATGACCTTCATGCGCGGCTTACCAGGCGTGATGGTTGCCTTCGACAGATCATTAACCATGTGGGACGCTGTGGAAGCACTGCCTCCGTTGCCCAGTATGAAAACCTGCTTGCCTTGCTGCCAAGCCTGAAACAAAAGGGTCACAACTCCCGCAATTGGCTTCTCCGGGATCTCTGAAACAACACGCTGTATTTCCCCAAGGTAACTGTTGATTGAGCCCATAGGTCTCCTTGAAACTAAGAGATGTGAACCTGTCGTTTGCGAACGACCAGGCTCATCGCACCTTCATCCTGGAGAATCTGCCTAGAAAATGAGGAACTGCTGAATGAGCCGCGGCATCAATAGGAAGAGCGCATTTCCTATCGACCTCGCCTGGCTCGATGGCACCACAATGATGTCGTTCGGTTCGATCGGTATGTCGGTTGAGGTACCCTTGATAACTCCAGCAAACTCGAACTCAAGCACACGAACCTCCCCGGCTTGATCATGGCGCATAACGAAGGCCTTACGTTTTGCGCTGTTCAACGCCCCACCGGCGGCTGCAACGGCCCGAGTGGCCGTCATCACTGATCCGTTGAAGCTTTGCGGGATGGGGCGGGAACCCGGCCACGGAACATCACCGACCACAAAATACCTTGGCCGCTGCCTCATCGGTACATAGACAACATCGCCTCCCTGGAGGCGAAGGTTGAGCTCGTGTCGTTTGGTTTCGTTGAGCTCCTTGAAGTTAATGCGGATAGCCTTTTCCGTGCTTGCTGGCCCGCCAACTCCGGTCAAGTTTGATTCTTCAGCCCCAGCGGGGGTAGAAGTTTGAGACCCCTGCGCTGCGGACGGCTTTTCGTCCGTGCTGATTTTAACTTCGACGGAGGGCTGGTGCGCGTCCCGCCTTCGATACAAGAAGCCCTCCTGACTAGCCGTGGTCTTGAGACCTCCTGCCTTACTTATGATGTCTAGCAGATACATTTCGTTCGTGATCATGTACTGCCCTGGGGTGTTGAACTCTCCGATGACAAACACCGGCTGAGAATGGTATTCCTCGACCTTGATGTTGACCCACGGCTCCTTGACCAGCTGCTGCTCTTCAAGCCGTCGAACGACTTCACGCTCGACTTGAGCTGTAGTCTTATTGGCTACTGAAATGATCCCAACATAGGGAACGTGAATCCTTCCGGAGTTACTCACGCGAGCGGTTTGAGAGATCTCTTTCACACCATACGCATGGATTGAAATGGAATCCCCGGGGCCGAGGCGGTACTCCTCCTGAGCCTTTTGGGGTTTCGGGAGGTCGGATTCCCTGGCTGGCTCTTGGGCGTGTGCGGAAGCCAGCAGGATGCTGAGCAGGATGACGATGGAAAACATCATACACCTCTCTGAATATTTGTACCGGGGGTAGTTTCCCTGGACTAAGTTCACTATGGGGTATTGTCAGGATCCGGTGGATGAAGACTCTCAAGACGCTGATGACGGTCTGGCATCTGCATTCTCCGTCCAATCCTGAACAGCTGCTGCATAACCATGACATCGGTCATGCCCAAGAGAGCATTTTCGAAGGTTTTAACCTTGCTGCCAGGAATGAAAATGACGTCATTGTGCTGAATCTCGATGTCTTTCTGTTTGCCCTGCAGGATCGCTTCAAAATCCACATTCGTTTCCGTGCGACCACCATCTGCGCCGTACCGCACCAAAATGCCCTCTGCGGTCTTGGCATTCTTGGTGACGCCTCCTGCAGAGGCGATTGCCTGGCTCGCTAGAAGAACTCTATCCGGAGGCAAAGGGTAGTTCATGGGCCGGAGGACTTCTCCCACGACGAAAAAGAAACTCACTTGCCGTGCGGGAACAATGAAGACATCTCCGTGACGCAACGGGATGTCTGGCTTTGGCAGCAACCCTTCTTTGAGGGGTTGAAGATCAATCTTGATGACCTCGGTTCCAGGTGGCGCCGCTTCAGGATTCTCCGGTGAACTTGACGAGGACAGTGCTTGTTCCCCTTCCTGGGAGTCCCGTCGATGAATGTACCCGTAGCGGCCTGCAATTGGGCGAAGGCCTCCGCCTAGTAGGATGGCGTCCATGACCGTCAGGTCCTGAGACATAACAAAGTCTCGAGCACTCTCGAATTCTCCAGACAGGTAAATGCGTTTTGCACGGTAGTCCCTGATGTAAACGAGAACCTCAGGCTGACGGATCAGTTTTTTCTCGTGCAGTATTGCAGCGACCCGAGCTTCCACTTCTGCCGCTGTCAGTTCTGCGACCTGAATGGGGCCCACAAGAGGAAAGTTGACCTCGCCGGAACTGGAAACCCGGAGCGTCTGCTTCAGGTCCTGATGGTCCACGACCTGGATTTCTATCGTGTCTCCAATTCCCACGCGGTAGTCTTGTGACGTTCCGCTTAGATTGTCGAGGACGGCCTGAGGAATGCTTGCTGGAGATTCCACACTCGTACTCGGCGTAGTCGTGCTCGAACTTGCGGCTGGTTCCTGACTGCGAGCAGAAAAAGAAAGGGCGAACGCAAGGCCAATCACTAACGACAACACGCGCCACATGGAACTACCTCCCTTTGGGAATCGATCCTCGACCGATTCATCGAGCATAGTTGAAGATGACCTTAGAGCCCGCAGGTTCCAGATTGAATGGAAGCTCCTGGAGACTGCAGAGGGCTGATCGAACATTATCCTGGTGATTGGGGTGACAGTAAAGCAACAGAAATCCACCGCCGCCTGCGCCGGTGATCTTGCCTCCCAACGCTCCAGCTTTGCGCGCGCACTGGTAGATTTCGTCAATCTGCCCGTTTGATATCTTGCTGGCCAGCTGCTTCTTCAAATGCCAGCCTTCGTGCAGGAGGAACCCCAGATCGTCAAAGCAGCCTGACTTTAGACATTCCCTGGCAGCCAGAGTCAGTCGCTTCATTTCCCGCAGAACATCGAGCTTCAAATTGATGTTGCTCACTTGCTCCTGCAAAATCGTTTCGGCGCGGCGCGTTGTGTTGGTAAAGAAGAGCATCAGATTCTTTCCAAAACGCCGCAGCGAAGTCTCATCGAGACACAGGGATTCAACCGTCACGCGCCCGTCACGGCCGAAGCTGATAATTCGCTGGCCCCCGTGCGCCACAATGTATTGATCTTGGATTCCAATGGGTTTTCTCAAGATATCCAGTTCGATCTCGCAAGCCTGCCGCGCGAGCGTCTCGGCATCTCTGGGGTCTCCCAGATACTGGTACATGGCATTGAGCAATCCCACTGTGACTGTGCTTGAAGATCCCATTCCTGAGCCCGAGGACGGGATATCTCCCATCGTTGAGATTTCCACACGTTTGCGAATCCCCGTTTTGCGAAGGCACTCTCGCACCAGCTCATGCTGGATCTCGTCGATGTCGTTCACGAGCTCCGTCTTAGAATATCCAATTCGAATCTTGTCGTCGAACCGCTTCTTGATGATGACGAAGATGTATCGGTCGATCGCCGAGCTGAGAACACACCCGCCTTCCTGCAGGAAGTATTCGCGAAAGTCGGTGCCGCCACCGAAGAAACTGATTCGAAGCGGGGTTTGGGTGATGATCAAGACAACCGCCTTATTAAGGATAGATTTTTTCAGCCCGAACAGAGCCTCATTACGCTCAGGGTCACGAAGCGACCGCCAGGTCTGCCAGGCGCAGGAACTGCGGAAGCACAATCTTCCAGTCGTAGCGGCTCTGGAAAAGCCGGTAAGCGTTCTCAGCGATACTCGAGGCATAGTCCGGATTCCGCAGGAGACAAAGCACAGCGTCGGCGAACTCCCGTGGCGTGTCAGCAATAAGGAGGTGTTCTCCGTTGCGGGCCTCAAGTCCCTCGGCACCTTTTGACGTGGCCACTACCGGCGTTCGGAGGGCGATGGACTCCAGGATCTTGAGGCGTGTTCCACCCCCGATGCGGAGCGGGGCCAGGCTGACAGCAGAGGCAGCCACAATCGGCTGCACGTCAGGCACGACACCAGTCAGTTCTACGTTGGAAGCGTGTGGCAAGGGTTGTGAGCCAGGCTTCCCCGTTATCGTTAGGCGAACGCCGGGCATCTCTGCCTTGACGGCTGGATAAACCTCGCGGACGAACCAGGTCATTGCGTCGTAATTGGGGGCGTAGGAAAGGGAACCAGCAAACACCAACGATTGCGGGATTCGACTCGCCGGCTTCTTCCCGCTGAGCGAGACGCTGACGCTATTTGGGATGACATGAACGTTCTGGTAGGCGGGCACGGCGCGGGTGAGCATGTTGCATTCTAGTTCCGATGCTACAGTGCAAAACCGGAAGTTTGTCAGGAGACGTTCCATGAACTTTCGGTGCTTCAGCCAGGTCAGCTTCTTGCGCAGTCCTAATGAGCCGCCCTGGTAATCATCATAGGGCCAGTAGATGCCAAGCTCTGCCTCCTCAAAGATTGCGGGGATTCCTTCAAAGCAGTGGTGATAGGAGGCCATCGAAATCTGCGACGCTATGACAAGATCAAACCGGGTTCTTTGAGTCACGCGCCGGATGACGCGTTCCATCTCAGAACTGTGCGTATCGATCAAGTACCGGGGAGTCGAGCTCAAGTAGCCCAGAATTGCCCGTCGGCTGCTCGGGGTGAAGTCGCGATAGCGGCAAACATGAATTTCCTCAGGCGCTGGCGCAGGGAAGGCGTTCGAGACGCTTTCTTCAAGACCCAGAAAGCTGACGAGAGTCACCTGATGCTGTTCACACAAGCCGTGCAGCAGGTTGAAGACCCGAATCTTTGATCCATTGTCCGGCGGATCCGGATACCAGCGCGAAAGAAACAGTATTCTCATTATCCTTGGTTGGCTTGTGTGGTCTCAAATTGCTTTTGGTGTGCGCTCCGAAAGAACTCCACGGTCAAGGCGAGCCCCTCTTTCAGCGAGAGTTCTGGCCTCCAGCCGAGAACCTTTCTGGCGCGATCCGAATTGAGAAAAATCCTGTAGACTTCACCCTTCTTCGCCGCTTGGTATACCGGCTTCTTCTGGAAGCCCGTAAGCTCGGCAAGTGTTGCATAGATAGTGTTTACCGAAGTGCCTCTGCCACAGCCGATATTGAAGATCTCGTTGTGCCCCCGGTCCAAGGCCAGGACACTAGCCTTCGCTACGTCAAAAACACACACAAAATCGCGTTCCTGGTCGCCCATGCCGTTAATAAAAGGTTGCCCATTTTCCAGCATCTGTCCGGCGAAGATAGCAACGACTCCTGCCTCTCCGTGTGGATCCTGCCGTGGCCCGAAGACATTAGGATAGCGAAGGGCAGTAAACGAGATGCCAAAGTTCGAGTTGTAGAGGTGCAGATAGTGTTCGACGTGGTGCTTGCTGGCTCCATAAGGATCCAGCGGGTTAATGGGATGATCCTCCGAAACAGGCAACTGGACGGGTTCACCGTAAACGGCGCCGCCGGTCGACGCGTAGATTACCTTTCTCACCCCGAACTTTCGGCAGCACTCCAGAACATTCACAGAACCAACAACGTTGACGTCGGCATAGAGCAGGGGTTTTTCGAACGACTCTCGCACGTTGGCTCGGGCCGCTTGATGATTGACGACATCGGGCCTTTCGGCTTCAAACACCTCGGCCAGACGGCTGCTTCGAATATCAACCTCATGAAAGCGCGCTTCCTTGCTGATATTGCGCCGAAAACCGGAAGACAAGTCGTCAACGACACAAACCTCATGCCCCGCCTTCAAGTAGGCGTCCACAATGTGAGAGCCAATAAAACCAGCTCCGCCTGTTACCAGAATCTTCATCGTTGCCAGAACTCCTCTCGTGTGTGATTTGCCAGATTCTTTCCCCAAAGGCTTCGTCAATAAGCCCCACGGCTTTTCAACACTGCTGGAAGTGTTTGAACAAAGAGGATTTGCAGATCGAGCCACACTGAATAGTTACGAACGTAGTACATGTCCAGCTGGACCCGCTCGTCGTAAGAGAGATCAGATCGGCCAGAAACCTGCCAAAGTCCTGTAATTCCCGGCTTCACCGTCAACAGGTTTAGCCCGTTGCGGCCATACTTTTCGACTTCTTCCGGCGTGATCATTCTTGGGCCGACCAGGCCCATTTGCCCAAGAATGACATTAAAAAGCTGGGGCAGCTCGTCGAAGCTGAGCTTCCGGAGCCAGCCACCAACCCTGGTAACGCGCGGGTCGTGCTTTAGCTTGTGATCATGTCTCAGTTGCTCCATCAGTTGTGGATTTTTCTTGAGTATCTCAGTGCCATTGACATGCATCGTTCTGAACTTGAACGCACTAAATTGTTTGCCGGAAACCCCTAAAACTCGCCTTCGATAAACGGCAGGGCCTGGCGAATCGAGTTTGATCAGCAGAGCAATCACTCCGAGCAGTGGCAGCAGCACGAGCAAGCCTGCCAAGGCCAGCGAGTACTCCAGTACCGTCTTGATGCAGGTTTCTCCTGGTTCCAGCCGAGCCTTGTTGAGGCTTAGCAAGGGGACTCTGCCCATGGTTCTGACGGTGACGCCTGTGGTCAGGAGCTCATAAAGTCCGGAGGAGAGCCTCATATGAACCCCTGGAAGTGGATTAACCTGTTCACACAACTCCAGTAGCTCTTCCCTCTTGATCGCGGTAATCGCAACAATAAGATCCTCGATCCCGTAGTCCTCAATAATCTGCTGAATCTGGCTCGTGGAGCCTAAGATGGGCAGAGAAAGGCGCTTGCGAAGATCGGTCCTGGCACTGACAAATCCGACCACACGAAGGCCAGAGGTCCTCCAGTCACTTAGATCCAATGCTAATGTGACAGCCTCTTCATTCGTTCCGACAATCACTGTAGGAGTCAAGAAATAGCCCTGTCGCCGCAATGCATAGACCATTCGCCGGCAAACGAATCGGTTCAAGGCGACCATCACAAAGGAGAGCAGCCAGGCTGAGACCATCCAGAAGCGCGACACTACGAACTGTGGCACCAGAAACGTGGCTACGACCACGATCATCGTGCTCGTGCTGCAGGCGCTGAACGTTCTCGAATACTCTGATACACCGCCCAGAAGACCATGAGGGTCGTAGAGCCGGAACGATGCAAAGACCAGAATTGAAATGAGAGTCAGAATCAATGCTAGTGCGGGGTAAAAAGCCGGATAAGGAACGACCTCGGGGGCGAGAGTGAGATGCAGATCAAATCGCACCCAGTAGGCTGCCAGGAAAGCGAAACCCAGCACGAAAGCATCGGACACGACTAGCCAGGACCTCAAGAGCACTCGCTGGACTCCCAAAGCCAGAATGGGAGCTTCAGGGCAAGCGATCGCAGGTTCGGCTATTAAAGCTCTTTGGACTTGAGCGTTCATAGGTCTTTCAATGTTGTGATGTCAGAATGATTTACTCGGCGGACTTTACGAGTGGAACTGCAGCGAGCCGAAAGGAACCGGATAACCGCTCGTATACGTAGACTATCGAGAAAGCAGCGAAGGGGAGCGTGATGGCATCGACGGGCAAGCGATACCGCACCAGCGTCCAGGTCAGCAGGTGCATCAGCGAATACAAGCCAGCTATGCCAAGCAAAAGCATCGTGCCAGAACAGTCCAAGACCCTTGCCTGAATCCGACGACTGGATAGAGTCAGCAGCACTCCAGCGAGGAGAAAGGGGAGAACAAGGCCGAAGGATAGTACTCTGGCATAGTTGCTGAGCCGGCTGGAATCTGGCGACGGCCAGAACTTGAAATACTCCTTGAAGCGGCTCAGCGAGAGCAGCATGTACCGTTTCGGGTCTTCGCGAACGAAGGCCAAACCACGTCGGAGAAGATCCTTCTCCAGTTCCGCTTCGTTCATCTTTGGCAGTCCCTCTGGAAGCACCATGGCGTATCTCGACCCAGGCCCTGGCAGGATAGGAATAAACTCGGTTCCATGCATGGGGTGATTCCCGACAAAGAAGGCATAACCCGCATTCGTGTTGAGCAAGACAAACTGTCCGAAGGCTCTGTAGTTGCGAATGGTCCAGGGAAGAATGCAGGCAAACAGGATAGCCAAGGCCAAAGCGATTCCTTTTGAAAGGGGCCACAGTCCGGGCGTTCCACTTTCGACCTCATTTCCAGAGGAGCCGCGCCGGGCTACTTGCCAGACAATCCATGCAAGGAGCACAGGCACGAGCAGCAAGATGACCTGCCGAAGGATGGAAGCAACTGCCAGCGCGAGCCCAAGCTGAGCCCAGAGGCCGCGCTCCTGTTTGGCGGATGCTGCCAGCGTCAGCGATATATCCAGTGCCCAGAGAATGGCGACAATATAGAAAGACTCCGTCACCAGAGAGCCTGCGTAGAACACGAAGTAAATGTAAAAGGATGAGATGGCGGCCGAAACCAAACCGACCCGGGGTCCGAACAGTCGATTCCCGATTCGCCACGTCAGTAGCGGCTGCAGGAGGCCAACAGCTACGGCTTGAATTAATCGAGCGACTAATGGTGCGGATCCAAAGAGAGCGTAGGTTGCGGACAAAAAGAGAACGTACAGATAACTCCAGTGAGCGGTAGGTTTGTTTGGCGCAGTGACTGGCCACCAGCCGGTCTTAAAGCTGAACCCCTTCCCGTCCAACACACGAAGCGCCAGTTGGTGGTAGGAAATCTGATCAGTTACTCCTGGCAGCGGCCGGATGGAGTTGCCCTGAAAGAGGGCCGAACCGATCCTGAGAAGGATTCCCAGCAGAATGATGGTCCAGAGAGCGGACCTTCCGGACAGGCGCTGTTTGAGGCTCTTTGAGCGGTCAGAGAACATGGTTTGTGGTCGATCGAAATGCAGATTGCGTGCTAGACGCCGGTGTTAGGGACTCTTCACCAAACGACTCGACATGAGAGTCCACGCGCAGGGAATGCAACGCCTCCTCATATACCGCCTCCAGCCGAGCTGAGATCTGCTGCCAGCGATGATGAGTTTCAACATAGCGGTGGCCGGCCTGGGCGACATCCCTCTGTTTTCGGGAGTCGTTCAGAAGATCGAGTACTTCTTTGGCGAACGTGAGGGGTGTGTCTCCCACCAAGACATCCCGTCCTTGCACGACTTCAAGCGCGGAGACTGCCTGCGGCGTCGCTACGACGGGCGTTTCACACGCCATCGCCTCGAGCACCTTAAACTGAGATCCTGCCCCGTAAACCAGCGGCACGACTGCTACAGACGCTTGACGCAAGTAGGGACGAATATCCGGAACCGTACCTGTGATCCGCACCCGTGGAGAGTACTTGGCTGCCAATGAGTGAAGCCTCTCGGGCGGATCTTTGCCGACGATGACGACCTCTGCATTAGGACGCTCCTTCCAGATGTGGGGCATGATTTCCCGTATCAAATGGGTCGCTGCTGCCACATTAGCGTGGTAACTCATTTTCCCGCTGAAGACCAGAGTTTCAAGAGAGCGGGTCTGGTTGCCAGGGCTGAAGTAGTTCACGTCGACTCCATTTGGCAGGACCGTCACTCGATTCTGGGATTGCTGAGATGCTGAACGGAAGTCTCCGTTGGCCGGTTTCGTTCGGTCTGACGCCTGTTTCAGCGCAATCAGAGCATCCCGATCGATGGCCGAGGTAACCAGTACTCGATCAAAGCGGTCCAACAGCCAGGCCTCGTAGCGGCGCGTTCGAGACAACTCCAGCTGATTGATCAGTCTTCCCACTCGATCGACTCGCGCACGAACTGCCTGCTCGAAGAGGTAGCTGATACAATCGACGCTGTCCCAAACAATAGGAACACGGGCGGCAGTAGCGAACGCTTTAGCGCACAAAGCAAATCGCGCGCCTCGCATGTGCTCGACGTGGATCACATCCGCTTCCGGAATCAGGGTCCTCAACTGCATGCTGAGCTCGGCAGACCAGGAATAAGCAGCCTGAAGGGGCTCAGCTGTCGGCAGGACTTGAGCACAATTCCACAAAGACCGCCAGGCAGAGTGCCGGACCGCATGAATCTGGTGGCAGAGCTGCCGCAGAGTCTCTACGTCCGCTCGCTCCCGCTCGCCCGACCACAAGGTCAAAACAGTAACCTGATGCCCGCGCTGCGAAAGATGCCGAATCAAGCTGTACGAACGGACCCGCACCAAACTGGGCACGTAGGGAACAACGAAAAGGATCTTCATGAATTTTGTGGGAGCGTCTTTGAGAGGTAGCTGCGATCAACGCACAGGGCACATCTGTGGCTGCCAAGGCATCGTTGGTCTATTCATGCAACCAAACAGCCCCGACTTCTCTTGGGAACTTCATGACCCGGCATGCGCATAAGTAGTGCGATACTCGGGCTTTTGGCTGAGGCGCTGCAGTGCTGACAGATCAGACTGCACCATCTCTTTGACCAGGTCCTTGAAGCTACGCCGTGGCCGCCATCCCAAGACCCTAGCAGCCTTGCCGGGATCGCCTAGCAATAGTTCCACCTCTGCGGGACGGCAGAGCCGGGTGTCGATCTTGACATAGTCTTTGTAGTCAAGTCCGGCTTCAGAGAACGCAAGCTCACAAAACTCTCTAACGCTGTGAGTCTCCCCAGTGCCGATGACATAATCTCCAGGTTCCGGCTGCTGCAACATCAGATGCATGGCTTCTACGTAGTCACCGGCGTGACCCCAGTCACGCTTTGCTTCAAGATTGCCGAGGCGCAGTTCATTGGCCAGACCCAGTTTGATGCGAGCCACAGAGCTGGTGATCTTGCGTGTGACGAATTCATGCCCGCGCCGCGGACCCTCATGATTGAAGAGAATGCCATTGCAGCAGAACATTCCATAGGCCTCACGGTAATTGACAGACAAGTGAAAGCCAGCGACCTTACTGATCCCGTAAGGACTGCGGGGGCGAAAGGGCGTCGTCTCTCTCTGAGGTACCTCCTGCACTCGGCCAAACATCTCGCTGGAACCCGCAAAATAGAACTTGCACTTCGGATTCAACTCACGCAGCGCAGCCAGCACGTAGTGGGTGCCACTGATGTTGGTGTTCATCGTGCTAAAACCATCAGCAAAGCTTTCAGCAACGAAACTCTGAGCTGCGAGGTGATAACATTCGTCAAAATGGTAGCGGCTGACGACTTGGAAAATGCTGGGATAACTGTCTAGATTTGCGGGATGCAAGACGATGCGATCTGTTAAGTGGTTGATTCGCCCTAGTCGCCGCTCGGGCTCCTCCAAGGCAACACGTCTTACCAAACCATGGACCTCATACCCCAGATTCAGCAGGAGTTCGGCAAGGTAGCTTCCATCCTGTCCTGTAATTCCTGTAATCAAAGCTTTTTTTGTCATCGTATCACCCCAGACGAGATTGCGGTTTCAGCCATGAGGCTCGGCATGTCTTGTTCGCGAGCAGGGTTCCAATCCGTCTGATAAATCTGGTCCCAGGCTCTATATGCTTCTCTCCAGTCATAAAATTGTTCGACCGTCGCACGCCCCCCATCCGAAAGACGTTGAGCAACGTCGCTGTTCTGTAAGACTCTGATCACCGAATCAGCAAAGGTTTGCTCGTCATCAGCAATCAGAAGGTTTTCACCAGTGGCTGTTCTCAGTCCCTCGGCGCCTACAGTTGTTGAGACCACGGGCAATCCCCAGCACCAGGCATCCAAAATCTTTACTCTCATTCCAGCACCAGACTGGATTGGAACCAAAAAGACAGCCGTCTCCGAAATGTACTGCTGCAGGTCCCTGACGTATCCGGCGATCTCGATTCGTCCTCCACTGCACTGGCCGTGAAGCTTTCGAGAGACCCCCTTGCCAATCAGAGTCAATATTGCAGAAGGCTCTGTCCGTGCTACCTTCGGCCACACCTGCTCTACAAACCAAGAAATGCCTTCCAGATTGGGAGGCCAATGCATGCCCCCAACGAAGGTGACTCGAAAGGGCTCGGTGCGCTTTACCGGTTCGTGCGCTTTCGCATCAACGGCGATCGGAATCACCAGATCCCCACGCCCGCCAGCGTTGCCCTGCGAGCAGACTGCCTTACGGTCTTCTTTCGTGACCCATACAACACGATCGAAGCGCGAGCAAGTCTGCTGCTCGAAAGCCTCGAGCTTGGAAGCCTCTTTTCTCAAAAAAGCCTTCACCAGTGCATTGGGCTGGTGTTCCGCCATCCGGCGAGGAACCATAAAGACAGCATTATGCTGATCGAGAACCTTCAGTCGAGGCCCACGGCAGTCCAGGCAATAGGGTGCCATCCAGAGCTGATCGGCATGCATCGCATCAAAGGACCGACGGGTTGTGAGCTTCCTGATCATCTCTCGCATAGGAGCCACCTGATCTCGGAGGATGAGGAATGGCATCTCAGTGAACATACTGTGGAGCCCGTCGCACAGATTCCTGAGTTGCGAGCGAACCAGAGGAATTGTCTCTACAGAGTGGCAGATCTCTTGAAGTGGCCGGACGTTTTCCAGAGACTCTCCCGATCGAACAAAAGAGACCAACGAGACCTCATGCCCGGCCTCAGCCAGATAGCGGAGCACATAGTAAGCCCGAACCCTCGGACCGGCATCCAAAGGCAGCGGAAGAATCTGTGTAAGAAAGAGAATGCGCATGTCTTAGAGAGCGGGAAGCTGAAACAGCAGAGAGGAATAGTTTCGCAAGACTGGGCCCAGTGTCTGGCGTCGCGAGGGATTCAAGGCGATCAGCAGAAGCGGCACGAGAAGGCGCGGGAGGGTAGCGGAGAACAATACAACCTTGTAGGCCAGCGCACCCCAAAAGCCTAGATGCTTTCGAAAATACTGGATCTTGCTGCGATAGAGCTCCAGAAACATCCGCGTTCCGACTTGCCTCGTGCTCTCTCCCCCATAATGCACAACTACAGACCGAGGCACCCAGTAGACTTCCCATCCTAGAGCCAGGAACCTGCGGCAGAGATCTATTTCTTCTGAGTAGATGAAGAAACGCTCGTCCAAAAGCCCGGCTTGTGCAAGCGCCTCCCGCCGGATGAGCATGCAGGCACCTTGAACGGACTCAACTCTCTGCGCACTTTCGGATCGCCATCGGCTGAGAGGGTAGGTTGCCAATGCATGAAAACGATCGAGATGGAACAAACGCCACAGCTCGCGGGCAAGTGTCGGCAGAGGGAAACAGGAGACTTGATTCTCCCCGTTCTTTCCAAGAAGGCGGGGTCCAGCGGCTGCTGCCTTGGAGTGGCTTGCCATGAACGCAATAAGTACACTCAGAAATGAATGCGCGGCCTTGGTGTCGGGGTTGAGCAGAAGCACGTAACGGCCATGGCTTTCTCGAATCCCCTGATTGGTTGCCGCTGCGAATCCAGGATTTGAAGTGTTCGCGATAATCTGGACCTGGCCGAACTCCTGCTCGACCATTGCGGAGCTGCCGTCGCTGGAAGCGTTGTCAACCACGATGATCTCGACCGGCCCATCAAGGTGCTGGCAGGCTGCCAGAGTAGAAGCCAAGCATCCGCGCAGGAGCTCACGAGTGTTCCAGCTCACCACGACGATGGATACGAGGAATTCGTCAGTTAAAGGCTTAGGATTCAAGATGTGCTCTGGAGGTATTTGGCCTACGAGTCAGGCGACTTGTACTAGCTTGCGATCGCGGATTCGGGAGAAATGAGTCAGACCTGAAGTAGCGGCTTCTTGGGCCGAAATTATTCTTTTCAACGCAAGAAGAGTTCCTGTGAAAACCCAAAAGAGCAGGCTGGATCGAAACCCGATGATGCCGGCGTTGTAATAAAACGGAATAATCCAGTCACCAAGCATGCCCGAAGCCAGTGAACCCACAATGCCTCCGATTCCTCCTACTACGTAGGCTTGGGCAAAGCCAGCGGGAGCGCGAAGGTAAACGCGCCATGCCAGCCAGAGGATCTCGAATGCAACCCAGCAAAAAGCAATCAAGCCAAGAAATCCCGTCTGAGCCAGCAAGTCCTCGTAGTTGTTGTGAGAAATGAACCTCACGTACCAGCCGAGAAGGGGAACGTTCTCAGTGTAGTAATAATAGTTGGCAGGACCCAGGCCAAGCACCGGGCTACGTTCGATCAACTGCCACATTACTCTCCAGGCCTCCTGCCGCGTCATCAGGCTATACTCTTCATCAGCCATGAAAAACTCTGAAAACTGCGTCATAAGGAACAGACCCAGAGGAATGCTCACAAGCCCAAGACCGATAGTCGTGCGCGGGAGCCGCAAGGCAAGAATCACTCCAAGAGCGATCAGCGCAGGAATCCAACCCGACGCCCAGGAACGGACTTGGATGAGGCCATGATAAAAAACCATTGCTGTGATACCCAACATTCCAAGCCGAACCCACGGCGATAGCCTGCTGTTGAACAGGGCTTGACCGAAACTCACCGCCACGAGCCAAGTCCAAAACAAGCTCCCAACCGAAACCGGTCTAATTGCCCACTTGACTATGCCAATCTGCACGCTTAAGACCTGCATCCCACAGACAAGTGTCCCCGCTGCCAGAAACATCCAGGTGAGCCAACGAAGTTGGGCGAAGCCATTAAGCTGGTGGGCTGTTGCCAGGAACAGACACCCAGACAGCAGGAAGAGCGCCAATTCGGCCACCTGAGCCGGCAAAGGAGCCGGATCCCAAGGAAACCAGGGATACTGCCCGGAGGCGAATGCCAAGACGGCAACCCCCATGAAGGTGACGATGGCGTACACAGAGCGGTCTCGGTCGAGACCTTCGGATCGATCGATGGTGATGATTTTCAGCAGCCAGATGCCACAGAGTAGTGTCACCAGCGGAAAGGAAGAACCCATCATCACACCAGACGGTCCACGGAATTCCAGCGGAAAAGTCACCGCCGTCACGACCAGCAGCGCAAAACCCCAGAAGGGATTTCCAATCTGGAACATGAAAAGTATTGGAACGCAGGCCAACAATACCAATGCTGCCACAAGCCCCATGTAGGCTTTGACTGGCAGTGCGAGGCCAGCCAATACGGCTAGCAGAACTAACCCGGCTGTCGCGATCCAAACTTTCATAAGAGATGAGAAGACACTAACTGTGGGGCTGACGGTAGGGCTGGCTTTCGACGGCGGCACTCTTTCGAAGAGATTGTTTGGCGGCTTTCGGCTTGGCTGAGCCAAGCGCCCAGCCGAAGTGCTCCACACCGACTCTCACCGCTCGCTTAAACGTGCGCGGGTCGCTGAGCAGCATCTTTGCATAGGTCAGAGCCGGGCCCGGTCGGAAAGCCCATTCCCGGAAGGCACGGCGCTGCCAATACAGCAAGTCTTCTGCGGAGAGGTTTTCGTATTGCAGGACAGTTCCTTTGTCCATGTCCACCTGCTCCCACTGGGTCCCCTCTCGGAACCATCCCTTCTCGACAACTTCGAAGAAGAAAGGGGTGCCGGGGTAAGGTGCCGCAACGTGGAACAAAGCGATGTCCAGCGGCAGCGTTTTTGAAAAATCGATCGTCTCGCGAATCGTCTCCAGCGTCTCTCCAGGTAGTCCTATGATGAAGTATCCCCAGTTTCTGATGCCGGCGCTCCGCGCCCATGTCAGGGCCTGGTTGGCTTTTTTCGGGTTTGCGCCTTTGGCAGCCTTCTTCAGGATCATTTCGTTGCCGCTTTCGATGCCCCATGAAATCATCCAGCAACCGGCTCGTCCCATAATCGTCAACATTTCTTCATCCACGTAGTCGACTCGGCTGTTGCAAGTCCATTTGATCTTGAGCCCTTCCTTCAAGATCAGCTCACAAATGCTCATGACCTGTTCGCGGTTGACTGTAAAAAGGTCAGCGTACATGTGAATATTGCCAATCCCGAGTCGATTGAGAATCTGGATTTCCTGGACGACACGCTGGGGTGACAGCAGTCGCACCGACCACTGATAGGAGACATGTTTGATGCAGTACTTGCATCCCGCCGGACAGCCCCTGCTCGTCAGCACAAAGCAGAACGGCCCCTTCATCAGCGGCATTCGGTATGCCGTCAGAGGGAGCAGGTCGTACAACGGTAAGGGCAACTCATTCAGGTCCGGGATGAAACCTCTGTCTGGGTTCTGGCGGTACTCACCACGCTCTCTCCACACCAGACCCTTGATTTTGGCCAAGTCTGGCTGGGATTTCGCATCCCTTGTTTCGGGAATCGACTCCCACTGTGGGTCTGTTTTCTTGAGCAATTCAACGATCCAAGCAGGATGTCTGGACTGATTGCCTTCAAGAACGTCGATCAATTCCCTGAAAGTCAATTCAGGCTCACCCCTCAAGATGAAGTCAAGAGCTGGGTAGTCTCGCATCGTCTCGAGAGGCATTGGAGTTACGTGAGTCCCAAAGGCAATGGTCTTAGCGCCAATGCTCCTGGCCAACATGGCTCCGTACATGTCATTGGTCAGCGTGGGGGCCGTGGCTTGTGTCAGGTAGTACTTTGGGGCCTTCTCTCGAAGCTGGCGCTCGAACTCGGTCCAACTCATCCTCTCGGCAATGGCGTCGATGACTGCCACCGAGTAATCAGGTTGGAGCATGGCCGCAAGCTGGGCTAGTGAACACTGTGGCCACACCATTTCCTCGCGGCTCCGCCGCCCCACTCGATGCTGAGTTCGTATCCAGATGCCACCATCGGGGGAAGGCGGGTTGACTAGCAGGACATCCACGGCGGTTCGAGGCCGCGTATGAGTCATGTGGCGAACGACCGCTCCCGCGTCAGGAAACTGTGCCGGCCTGAGAGGTCTGACGGTCCTGGTTCCTAGATTGTGTCGAGGTTCGCTAGGGGTGCCGGGCTGTTCTTTGCTAGTTGGTGAGTTCACGGTTTCTTCCTTTGCAACGCAATGAATCAATTTAAATTGGATCCGCTCATCAGCGGGCGGGGCGCCGCCGAAACAGCGGCGGCAGCTGCTACTGCTTCTTCCCTTAGATCCTCGCCAATCTGTTCTTCTCTTTGGTCGAGTGCATCCAGAACTTGAATGAGCGTCCAGAAGAGTGTGAGCTGAACACCAACGAGAAACAAAAGAGCACTGCCGAGCAACCAAAGCCACAAGCGAGTAATTTCCCAGCCGTTCAGGCCCAGCAGGAGACTGCATCCTGCCAGCAACGCGCCAGAGGCCGCCAGCACCAGACCCATCCACCCAAAATGACGCTCAGGGCTAGGCCCGATTAACTTTGTCACAAGATTGACTTGGTGGATGGGCCGCCGGTGAAAGAGGGCGACCAGATGATTAAACGAAATGCCCAGTGAGAAAACACTGACGCCACTCACTGCCAGAATCAGGCTGGCAAACACTGCAAACACACCCCACGGTCCAAGGTCCGTGATTCCCTTGAGCCGAGCTGCTATCAGGAACATGCCAATCAGTCCGGCGAAACTGAACGCAACAAATCCAGCCAATTCCAAAATTCTTGCGGGGTTGTACTGAAGGGCTGTCCAAATGATCGTCTTCAGGAAACGGGTGCCGTCTCGAACCACGCTAAGCTTCGACCGGCCTGAACGCTCATGATAAGGTATGGGAATCTCAACGACTTTGAGACCTTCGTGCAACGCCCGCGTACTCATGACAGGGGTGAAGTTCAAGCCATCGGGCAGTGGATACAGCTGCCTCAAGCAATTGCGCCTGAGTACCCTCATACCACTTGCAGGGTCCTCTACCCTGGCGTTGCCGATGAGACTGAGCAGTGAAGACCAGATCAGATTTCCGAGGCGACGGATTGGGGGCATGCTGCTCTCGCTTCCCGAGCGTCGTGAACCGATCACAACATCAGCAGAATTCCGCAGTACTACCTCGCATAACTTGGCGAAGCATTCCGGAGGATAGGTGCTGTCGGCATCGAGAAACGCCAGCAGCTCGCCTCGGGCCTGTCCGAAACCTGTCTTGATCGCAGCGCCGTATCCCCTATTCACCGGATGACGGACCAGCCTTACTCCCTGCATCTGCTGAACGATTTGGGCGGTCCCGTCAACCGATCCGTCGTCTACGACGAGTACCTCTAAGTTTGCAACGCCCACAGCCTTGAGGCTCTTCTCCGTGGCCATCACCCGTTCGACGATTCCGGCAATCCCATCTTCTTCGTTCAGAGCGGGTATCACGACAGAGAGGGTTACGCCGCTGCGTGTCTCTGGGCGCGTCTGGCGATCTGGGTTACTTCTCATGGGCTGCTCCTAAAGGTAGATTTTGGGGCCTGCTGGACTTCTGGGACTAGTGCCAACTTTGCGGATTTCGCGGGCCGGAGCACCGGCTACCACCGTGTAAGGGGGCACATCACGGGTTACCACTGAGCCGGCTGCAACCACAGATCCTTTGCCGATGGTCACTCCGTCGGTCACGATCGCTCCTGAACCCACCCAAACGTCATCTTCAATCGTGATTCCTTGAGCCGTTATCCCCTGATCGACAAAGGGCCGGTCGCGATCGTCGAAGATGTGGTTCACCGCCAGAAGCTGGACCATTGGCGAGGTGTAGACTCGATTTCCAATTCTGACTCCACCTTGGCCGCGAATGACGTTGTACTCTCCAATGAGACTGTGATCTCCAATCCAGATGCCCGAATGAGGAAGGTCGCGAAAGTTGTAAACGTGCAGCACGGACCCGTGCATCACCAGAGAACTGTTGCCAATACGAATGCCGTCGGGGCAAGCGTGAAGGTAGACTCCTTGATCGATATAAGCACCTTTGCCAAGATGGATATTGTTCGCGAATCGAATCCGAACTCCCTTCTCGATGGCTGCGAATCCCGTCATTCCGAGAATCAGACGATACGAACAAGCCCGGACTCCAATTCCGAGCAACGTGGGTATCCAACCGAGGGTTTCCAGGCATAACTGTTCCAGAAGATAGCGCCAGAAGCTTGACGATTGGCGGCTGATGTACAACCGAACTTGGGATAACAAACTTCCAGACAAGCTGCGTTCGCCTTTTCTGGCCCAGCGGGGCCGCTTTGGTTTTCAAGACAGGAACGATGTTGATGGGGGCGGGACGCATCCGGCCGGCGCCGGGTTCCCAGGGCTAATTCGATGCTGCTTTGGCTTTGTAGTAGTAATTGTAGTAAGTTCCCTCGGCGCGATCCCGCTCTGCTCCATTCAATACCATGCCTAGAACCTGGGCCCCGGAAGTTTCGAGCATCGCCCAGGCGCGTCTAATCAGGTGCTTCGGAGTTTGTCCGGCCCTAACCACCAGGACGACGCCATCAACCTGAGTCCCCAACACTCGAGCATCAGCGACAGCCAGAAGCGGTGGGGTGTCTATGATCACAAACTGGTATTCCGCAGAAGCCAGTTGCAGAAAAGAGGTGAGCTTCTCTGAATTGAGCAACGCAACTGGATTGGGAGGAGTCGGGCCCGCTGCGATGAGGTGCAGATTCGAAACGCTGGTCTGATGGATCTTGGGAGACGGTGAGACATGTCCTGCCAGGAAAGGACTCAGACCTCCTTCGAGATCCACTGCGAACAATCTCGACAAATCCGGCTTGCGCAAGTCAGCCTCGATCATGAGTGTCTTCGATCCCGCCTCGGCAAATGCCCGCCCGAGCTGACTGACAAGGGTCGTCTTGCCCTCGTTGGGAGTTGCCGACGTGACCACAATCACTCGCGGTCGCCGGTCCGATTTGGAGAGAAGAATGGAAGCACAAACTCCTCTAACGGACTCGGTGAGCTCACTCGGGAGCGCTGACCCTTGCTGAGATGCGACGGTGGGGCCGTCAAGGAGCTTGGTTTCTTTCCGTGATCTCTGGCTCTTTGCGGCTATGGAACGCGACTTGTAAGACCCAAGGGCCTTGATTTGAGGCAGGACGCCCAGACTGGGGATCGGCCCCAATTCTTCAGCTTCTTCCAGTGTGGAAATGGAGCTGTTCCAGAAATCAAGCAGGAGGGCCACACAGAGTCCCAACGAGAGACCAAGCAGAGCCGCCAAGCCTACGTTATACAGAATATCGGGGCTATACACCTTCCGATTGGGACGCCCCGGTTCAACAATTTGGATGTTTGCGAACTGAAAGCCTGAGAGAACGCTGTTCTGCTTCATGCGCTCCATGAGCCCGTTATAGAGGTTCCGGTTGGTCTCGACTTCTCTCTTGAGAATCTTGTACTGGATGGAGGCATTGTGGAACTGGTTGACAAGCTGAGTCTGCTGGGCCAGGGACGCCGCCAGCATACTGCGTTTCGCATCTGCGGCTTCCAGGTCGAGTTGGGATTGCTCCAGATTTCTAGCAAGAACCGCAGACTTTTCTCTTCTGAGCTGGTCTTTGACGAGGACGATCTCACTCTGTTTCTGAACCACAGTCGGCCAGTTTTCGCCAAAGCTCCGACGCAGGGAACTCAGCTCCTGCTCCAACTGAAAAAGCTTCGAATCGAGTTGTCCAATTTGCTGGGTCGTATACTTTTCAGGAAAGTCTGTGATCGTCGATTTCTGGGCTGACGCCAGGCTCGACTTTCTAGCTGCAACCGTTGCCTCCGCCTCAGAGACCTGCTCGGAAACCGTGGCGAGTTTCTGCTGGACGGGATCCACTTGGCCCTGTTCCAGACTCATGATGTTGTTTTTGCGGGCGTATTCCACCATTTCCTTCTCGGAGAGCTGAACTTTCTTTTCGAGACCGTCCATTTCTTTTTTCAAGTCCTGTTCGGCCATCTCTCTGGTTTTCTGCCGACCTTCAAACTGCTCCCTGGCATATTCCTCTGCGAAGAGGTTGACGATCCTTGCTGCAACATCGGGACTCGGCGCCTGATAACTGATTTCAAAGAGCTGGCTCTTCTCAATTTTCTTTACCGCAAATTTCTCAGCCAAGTTCGATTTCTCGGCGTAACTTGGGTCGTTCTTGAAATCGGTGTCCAGTCTCTTGACAACGCGATCTCGAAGCACCTGGCCTTTGAGAATCTGTTCCTGAGTTCCCATGTAGTTCTCAAAATTGACCCCGCCTATGGAGCGATCGGCAATGTCCCTGTAGGGCATCACCTGAACCGAGTCAGCATTGGTCTGAATGAGTGCAGTAGACCTGTACAACGGCGTTATCAGGTAGGTCGCGATGACCGCTGGAATGATAACGACTATCGTTATCAGAAGGATCTGATACTTCCTTTTGAAGAGCCGGGCAAGCACGCGCTGGATTTCTAGCGTGCCGCCAGAGTCGAACCCCCCGACCCCAAGAGGAGGCTGTGACCACCGCTCTAGCATTTCAGGATGGTTTCGCTTCGCAAGACTGGTTACCGGCGTATTGGCCATTTTGAACACCACATTTCGAATTGTGTTAGGTCTTAGCGGGTTCCGGTTTCAAGACCTCAAGCTGCAGAGCGAACCCATCTCTCATCGACTTCCACTGCCACCGAGCGCTGCAAGAGCGTGACTGACACCACCAACCTGCAGGGTTTCTTGTTCCCGATCACAATGCCTTCCATACCCTGCAACGAGCCTTCTTGAATTCGGATCCGTTGCCCAATTGTCAGGTAAGGGTAAGGCTCGGCTTCAAGCCTGGAAAGGACAACAAGTTTCAAGTTCTCAATCTCCTGGCTTTGAACCGGTACAGGAACTCTTCCGTTGCCTACAATCAGATTGACGCCTGGGGTCGCCAGCACAGGCAAGCGTCTGTTCAAATCCAGGCGACAGAAGACATACCCGGGAAACAGAGGCGACTCGATCTCCTTGACGCGATCCGACCAGCGCCGTTTCGAGCGGTAGACCGGCAGAAACTCCTCGTACCCTTTACCGCGCAGGGCCTCAGCTACTCTGGTTTCATAGTTCACGCGGACGAACAGAGCAAACCAGTCATGCGTTCTGCAGGTTTCTGATGTCTCCACTTGATCCTCTCCGCTTCCACAAATTGGGCAAGCTACCGCACTTCCTGTCCCATTCCGTACATCGACTCAGGGGACGGCTGGTAGACTACCTGATTGGAATTCCTTGACTACCTAACCCGATTTCCTAAAGAAAACGCATTGACCAACCGTCTGCGGCTCTCAGGACTGACGCCCAAACATCTGACGACCTGATTCGTTTACCGCGACAATGTCGGCTCCCCTGCCCTCGGGGAAGTTTCGAAATGTCTCAGAAAAGGAAGCCTTCTTCGATGCGGGCCGAAGAAGAGAAATGACGAGTTCTAAACGGCTCGCGACTCGGAGCTTTCTGAAAACGGCAGTCATGTGATGCCGCACCGTCGTCTCGCTGATGAACAGGCGTGTCGCAATATCCTTGTTAGACAGACCATCTCCGGCGAGTCGGGCGACTTCACGTTCTCTCGAACTGAGCAGAGTTAGAGAAGCGGACCTTTGCTCTTGCGGAGAGACGCGATTAGGTTGGGCCATTCGGGTGATGATGCTGGTCGTTAGCCGGTCGTCCAGCCACACCTCACCACGATAGACTTCCAGGATTGCCCGTCGGAATTGCTCAGGGGATCGATCCTTCAGCACCAGCCCACGTGCACCGAACCGCAAAGCAAGATGGTGCAGGTCGACGTCCTGCAAGTGGGTTAGCATGATCACCGGTGCCTTGCTGGTGGCCGTCAGTTTGTTCAACAGGCTGAGGGCGCTTTTGCCCAGTCGGTAGTCGAGCTCGACCAGGATGATGTCTGCCTGCCTGGCCAAAACCAGTGCCTCGGACTCATCTCCCGTGTCGCCGATGACCCTCATCTCCTCCCAGCTTTCAATGAGCAGTCTGAGGCCAACACGAGTGAGCAACTGATTGTCTACGAGCAGAATTTGAATTGGTCCAGTTCCTTGTGGCATAACCAAATGAAATCCGAATCTTGCCGACGATTTAGGGGCAGTGCTTTTCAATCGAGGGTCCAAACCGCCGCGTCTGTTTTCGCAATGCTTGGACCAAACTCTCCAATATTCCATTCTGTTGGTGTAATGTCGATTTATGAACAACTTAGATATGAAGAAACCGCCGGGAGCGCTGGGACTGACATGCCCTAAAGAGGAAACACTTTTCACTCTTGTGGAAGTGCTCATCCCCAGCTCAACATCACGACCTTCGTTGGCACTCGCCTCCTAGTCACTGAGTGCTAGGCCTTGGCAACGAAGGCCTCACACCCTGGTGGGATCGTTGCACCAGGCATAGTTCTGCTCCTTGCTAGGGGTTCAGACCGAGGCTGTTGGCCATTTGCCACACGCTGCTGAGTGCCATCCGCCTCGTGAGAATTGTCTCCTCAGGCTAATAGGCTTGGTAATTTCTGCTGAATTCATTACCTTTATCTGACGACTGCTCCATTTCTCCAAGGGGTTGCCTATGCTGGGAACTTCGACTCAGGCGTTCTGTCGCTCGGCCTCAGGAGAGAATCGGAGGGACCCAACAGCATCCCTGCGGCTGAGAGTCTGTTTGGATTGGGCGGAGCCAACTCCGTGGAGAGGCAGCTTTTCTGAGCGGTAAGAATCCAAATTGTGACGAATCAACAGGTTCATTGGGACTGGCACCGTCGCAACACTCCTCTCGGAGAGTGTGTCGAACACTGTCTCTCCAGGACGGAAAATGGCAATCTTCTAATCCTGAAATGGCGACTTCTGGTGGGAGATCGACAGCACAATCAGATGTCCCAAACACGGAAACCAAACAGCCATGAGTTTGGGTCTGGAAAAGGTCGGGCCAGTGGGGTCCATTTTTGACAATGCAGGGTATAAGCGGAATCTATGTCGAGCCCTTCGTGAATCTGTCTTCCACAGTTGCTTTCGATATGGAAGACCTCACGGAGGTCTCGGGAAACCGGACTACCGTCCGGATCCGACGGCATAATGTCACGCATGTAATGCCACCACCGGCGGCAAATCTCAGTATCGGCAATCGCTCGCCATCGCTCCTCGCTGTCAATCTCAGCGTATGCGAACAAGTCGTTCGTTACGGAGTCCAGAAAAATCGAGTAGCTCGATACCCCATGAGCTATGAGGGTGTCTTCGAGCTCCTTCCAGATGGGGCCATGCCGACCTGCATATTCAGTTTGTTGACCCGAGTAGACTGACATCCTGAATGCTTTGCGAATCATTCGATTCCTCCCGAGGTCTCCAGTTTTTGCAGCGGTCCTGCGACTGATTCGTACCCACGAGGCAGCGGGGCGGTGTCAGCCATCTCCGCAGCCCGAACCGCTCTCTGCGACGAGACTCTACAACAGTCCTTCACTCAAGCCTCCCGGTCATTGTATTCTTTGGCATGCTTCGAGACAGAGTTCTTGCTGTAACCATTGCCCTTGAGCTGGGCCTGTTGGGTCAGACGGCGGTGGGCTGGGCTCAGAAAGCAGCCTATCCCGCTGCCAAGCACGGCGGCAACTACATGTTCAACTACTACCTTCCTCCGGCGCCGAGCTCCACACCGTGGGCCCCGGCTTGGTCCGCAGACGGCAAGTGGATAGCCGTTGCCATGCACGGATCAATCTGGAAGATCGACCCGGCTGCAGGAATCGCAACAGAACTGACGTATGGACCAAAGTACCACTCGTCCCCGGCTCTTTCACCGGATGGCGAGTGGCTGATCTACACTGCGGATGATGATGCGAAGAGCATTCAACTGGAAATACTCAACCTGAAGTCGGGAGCGACCCACCTGTTGACGCAAGACGCTCACTTGTATCTCGATCCTGTCTTCTCGCCCAGCGGCGCCGAACTTGCCTATGTCTCTACCCAACCCAGCGGGTACTTCAACATCTACGTACGCCCAGTCCGTCTGGGCGATTGGGATGGGCCACCCGTGCATTTGTCTGAAGATCGCAACTTCGGAAAGGATCGCCTCTATTTTGGTGCTTGGGACATGCACACACAGCCCGCATGGCTACCAGGCGGAAAGGATCTCCTGATCCTGGCAAATCGGGACGTGCCCTTAGGGTCTGGTGACATTTGGCGAGTTCCCTTCAGTCCTCGAGGCATGGCCAATGGCCGGAGAATCCTCAGCGAGCAGACGCTCTACCGGACGCGTCCTCATGTGTCTCCTGATGGAAAAAGATTTATTTACTCTTCCACAGGGGGGGCAGCGGATCAGTATAGCCACCTCTATGTTCTTCCGGTTGACGGCGGTGCTCCGTACAAATTGACCTTCGGAGACCACGACGACTTTCACCCCCGTTGGTCTCCGGACAGCGAACAGATTGCATTTATCTCCAACCGCCCGCGAAGCGCAGGAGCTGCAGGGTTGCCCGAACTATGGCTGCTGGAGACTTACGGTGGGAAGTTGACCCGTGTTGAGGTTCGAGAACTGAGGTGGAAGCGGCCAATGGGCCGCGTGCGAGTACAGGTTCGGAATGCGGCGACGGGCAGCCCCACGCCGGCTCGCATCTATGGCCTCGCTTCGGATGGCAAGTTCTATGCCCCGCGTAGCGCCTACTCACGAATCGGCGAGCTCGGAGAACATCTCTTTCATACCGAAGCTGAATTCACGATGGAAGTTCCTCCTGGCAAAATGACACTCGAAGCGGTGAAAGGCTTCGAGTACTGGCCGCGTCTGCAGTCGGTCGAAGTCAGATCCGGCGAAACTGTTCCCGTCATGCTGACCGTGAGACCGATGGTCGATTTTGCCGCCCGAGGCTGGACTAGCGGATCCACGCACGTCCATATGAACTACGGTGGCAACTTCCGAAACACCTTGCAGAACCTCATGGCGATGTCCAAAGCCGAAGACCAGAAGGTCGTCAACGAACTGGTGGCCAACAAGGACAACCGGATTCTCGACTGGCAGCACTTTGTCGCCGGAGGCGGCGAGCATCCGATTTCGAAGCACGATCCGGATACTCTAGTGATTGTCGGAGAGGAGTACCGGCCTCCGTTCTATGGCCACGTGTTCTTTCTGGGACTTCGTGAGAACCTGATCAGCCCGTTCACGACCGGTTATGAAGGAACAGGCATCGAAAGCCTCTATCCAAGCAACACAGACATGTTTCGCAAGGCACGAGCGCAGGGCGCTGCCGTCGGTTACGTGCATGCATTTAGTGGCGAGACGGATCCTCTCGACGCCGATCTTGGCGTGGCCAGAGGCTTTCCGGTAGATGCTGCCTTGGGGACGATTCATGCGATGGAATGGTCAGCCCCAAGCCGGGCTGCATTGAAGGTTTGGCACCATGCTCTGAACAACGATCTTCCCATTGCCGCGGTTGGGGGAGAGGATTCCATCACCAATCTGCACCGCACCAAACTGGTCGGGACTGTGCGGACCTACGCTTACATTGGAAGCGCGCGGACACCTCGACCTGGGAGGCCTCTAAACCTGACAGCAGAAAACTGGATTCAAGCTCTCAAACGAGGCCGGACCTTTTTTACCAGCGGCCCGCTTGTCGAATTTCAAATCAATGGCAGCCTGCCTGGCGAGTCGATCAAGCTGCCTGCGGGTGGGGCGGAGGTCCTTCTGAAGGGTCAGGTTTGGTGCATTGTTCCGTTGACCCGGATCCTGGTCTACCGGAATGGTGAGGTCTGGCGAGAGGTTCCGTTGAATCCAGACAGGCTTGGCGCTCATCTTGAGGAGCGCCTGCGAGTAGACCAAAGTGCGTGGTTCTCTTTGATGGCAGAAGGCAAAGTAGGAAGCCATCCGATCGATGCCCTCTATCCACAGGCGGCGACCAGCGCCATCCGCGTTTACGTTGGCGAGCAGAGGATTCGGAACTCGAGATCAGCCGAATACTTCATTCGCTGGATCGACAAACTGCAAACGATGGCCGAAGCCTGGCCTGACTGGAGGTCTCAGAAGGAACGTGACCATGTTTTCGCTCAGTTCCGGGAGGCTCGTCAAACCTATGAGCGTCTCGCTTCGGAAGCGTCTTTGGACACTCAGTAAGCCAGTGACTTCCTTTGCCACAGTCAACTATGCACTTGAGCCTTACGGCAATTCAGGGCTATGTTAAGCGCTGTCCGCTGCCAACTTACCGTGCCACTCTCGATAGATTGCTGCTTTCCAGAAAGGAGCCTTCCATGCATGTTCTGCTGTTGACTCTCTCGTTGCTTGTGCTCTCTTGCAGTGCTTCGGCCCAGGCGCCGACCAAGAAGATTCTCATTAGCACTCCTGACGCCACAGTTATTCAGGAATTACAGAACGCCTCACCGCTCGTGCGCCTGGTGCCTGTAACCGCGCAGAACGTGATGCAGGAAATCGGCGACGCCGATGCCTTCATTGGCGAGATCAAACCCGAGCAGGTGCGAGCTGGTAAGAAACTTCGTTGGGTGCAAACCATGAGCGCAGGCGTCGAGCGCATTCTCCATCTGTCCGGGGGCAGTGATCTGCGCGATAGCAACATCGTCCTGACCAACAACCAGATTGTGCAAGGTCCTGAGATCGCAGACCATGCCATGGCGATGCTGCTCACGCTTTCGCGCGGCATTCACCTGTTTCTGCAGCATAAGCAACAGGAACTCTGGCAGCCGCGGCCTTATCCGGGGATTGAGCTCAACGGGCGTACCGCGGTCGTGCTCGGTGTGGGCGGGATTGGAACGCAGATCGCGTTTCGTGCTTGGGCGCATGGCATGAACGTCATCGGAGTGGACCCGGAAGACATTCCCTACATGCCGGTGCTGAAGCGGGTCGTGAAGCCGGACCAGCTCAACGACGTGCTGCCCGAAGCGGACGTTGTTTTCGTTGCGGCCCCTCACACTCCTCTGAGTCACAAGATGATGGGGCCGAAACAGTTTGAGCTGATGAAACAGGGCGCATACTTCATCGCAGTTAGTCGTGGTGGTCTTTATGACATCGAGGCGCTTGTAAGCGGGCTCGAAAGCAAGCGACTTGCGGGTGCCGGAGTCGATGTGACCGATCCCGAGCCGCTTCCGAAAGGACATCCGCTCTGGCGATGTGACAACGCCATTATCACGCCGCACATTGCCGGCCGATCCGAGAAAGATCGTGCTCGGATGGTTGGCACTATCAGAGAGAACATCCGCCGCTTTGTCGATGGGAAGCCGTTGATCAACATTGTGGACAAGCAGAAGGGATACTGATACTGCCATTTGCCCTCGGTTCGTGGCCGTCCCCGGATCGGCGCGCGAGCGTTCAACGGCCGCATGAGGCACAGCTTTCACGGATCGCGGGAATCGGCTTGGTTCCTGTGCCAAGCATTCATCTCTTCCTGGCCGCCACGACTCCTTGCGGCGGCGGAGTGCTTGCTGGAGCGCTTGTTCCACACCCCAACTCAATGCCGGGCAACTGGCTGACTCAGGTCTGGAGTCGCGGCGCTGGCAGTGGGACCTTGAACTTTCATCCTAAGTAGCATTTGTTCTGATTGGCCAACACCAGCAAGGAAAGTGCGATGCATTGTCAGCGCCGGTGGCTGCTGTGCTTTGGAGCGACACTGCTCTTCATTTGGCTGCCCATCGTGGGCCGAGGAGCTGTCGGTTCGGGGATCGAGCGTCGCGTCCGGTTTTCCCGATTCTTTTCACACACACTGCAGCTGAGCGTGGGTGATACCCTCGAGATCTCTGCTGGAGTCGAATCACCATCGATGCTGCCTGACAACGGGCGCGTGGCCGTTGAGTGGAGCGCCCCGTCTCCAGACGCAGGTTTCCGAAAAGTGCTGCACGCGTTGGATCCTGACCTCTATCTGGTCTACCGGGCGCCGGTCGCGGGCAGGTACGTCCTGTCGCTGAAAGCGGTCGAAGACGAAGAGCCCCTCTTCAATACGCCACGATGGCGCGAGAGCGGTGTCGTCGCGGAAATGAAGCCCTTCCCCAAGCACACCCCTTGGCCGAGCGGCCGAAGGGTGCCGGTGCGCCTTCTCGTTCGACCGGTGCGCTTTGGCGAGCCGACTCTTGGCGCCATTGTGGAAACAGAACCCAACAACTCCATCGGTCAGGCGCAGCTAGTCCCAATTGCAGCAGATGGCAGTGACCAGACGATTCACGTGACCGGTAGCGCAGACGACGTCGAGTACTTTGACAACGGCCGGTATGGCGATTCGGGAGACGACTGGTATGAGATCAAGTCCCCAGACTCGGAACCGCGCTTGCTCACCTGTCATCTGTCGCTCACCGACCCGTTTGTGGCCGCGCGCCTTCGGTTTTACACCGCAGACTTGAAGGAATACACGGAGGGCAAGAACGCCAACGAAACCACGCACGAGCAGGTCGAAGAACATCGCACCGCGATCGTGCGACTGCTGAAGCCGGGCGGGGTCTATTTCCTGCGTGTGGAAGCCAATTCGCCAGGCTATGACCTCGAGTTGCGCGTGCGCCGTCCCGCGCCGTATACCGATGTGCATCAGGCTGTGCGGATGGGCATGTACGACCATGTGGCGCAAGTGGATGCGTGGCTGTTGAACCGTCCGAGAGGCAATAGCCTGGATCGGCGGTTGCGCGATACCGGTAGCATGTACGGCACCAACTGCATGAGCTGTCACACACAGTCAGGCGTGTGGGGCCCGGCGGTTCCGGTCGCATTCGGTTACCGGATCGAGAACGTGGCCAGCTACCGCCATTTGATCAACGTGATGTACGAGTCTCTGCGACCGACCACGGCCTTCAAAGATGCCGCGAATAACACCAGCTTGCCGCCGCATGATCTTGGTGACGGTCCCGCTGGGACGCGTGTGGCCGGACACAATGTGCGAACTCTCGAAGCCGTTATCCCGCCTCGAAGGCTTCATTCAACCCAGCAGATTCGCACGGCTAACTACATTCTCCAGTCGGCCGATCCGAGCGGCATCAACGCGGCTGGCAAAGGATCGAACGTTGGGCAGGCTGTCGTGTTTCACTATGCTGCTGAAATTCTGCGCACGGCCTGGGACAAAACCGGCGATGCGCGGTATCTGACTGGAATTGAAGAAAGAGCGGCTAAGCTCCTCGAGCTGCAGCCGAAGTTCACAGACGACATCGCGCATCGCGTCTTGTTCTTCCGCCGCGTGTTTCCATCAGACTACGAAAGAATTAAGGGAGACTCTGAGGAGTCCCGAAGGTTTCTGGAGCGTGCGCGGCGCCAGGTGGAGGAAGACGAGCGCACGCTGCGCGCGTCGCAACGACAAGACGGGGGCTGGGGATTCACTCCGGCTATCGTCGATTCGTCCGCCGATCCGGCGCCTACAGCGCTCGCAGTAGACGCTTTGGTTTCTTTGGGTGCCGACATGGCAGATCCGGCAGTCGCCAGGGGAGTCCAGGCTTTGCTGGCTATGCAGGACTCCTATGGCCGTTGGAACCGGGCAGCCAAGACAGGCTTTGTCACTACCTCCTATGTCCTTAACACATTGGCGCGTTTGTACCCGGATACGCCTCGATTACTCAATGGAAGTGAGTTGCGCTCTCTACCCGGAGACTCGTTGCATGACTCGGTGGCCCGCATGCGCAGGCTGGCGCAACTGGAATCCTGGAGCCACGTCTCCAGCCAGGAGCCGGCTGAGTCGTTTCTCGGCCTCATGCTCGACGGCGCCAAGCATTCCAGCGCCAGCGTTCGTTACTGGGCGATGATTGCACTTGGTGCGCGTCATAGCGACAGGGCCCTGCCGGCACTGATCCAAGGAATGAGCGATCCGGTCAAAATGGTGCGCGAAGCCGGGCGCTGGGGGCTTCGGCAGACGCTGCTGGATGACAAGGGCTGGCAGCAGGTTTATGAAGCCTATGATCGCGGTGGTGACTTGCTGCGCCAGGAACTTGCCGCGGCGCTCGTCATGCGAGCCGACACGGTCATGCCCCACTCACAGGTGGACTGTGAGCGCCTGGCTGCGATGCTTGATCGCATGATGAACAGTGACAGAAACCCGGCCGTACGTGCTTGGGGCTCGCGTGCAGCCTGGAATTGGTGGTTGTGGAATCCCACGACGCGAAAGCGGCTGAATCAAGCCTTCCTTACTCTGCTGGAAACGCCAGAGCCGTCGGTACTGGCTGAAAATGCCAAACGATACCAACTGCAAGCACTGTTTATCGTGAACGGCAACCGTGCTAGCGCCAACTACGACCAACCCTATCCAGAGCTCGCTGAGCTGTTTCAGGCCGTTGAGCAGAGACTTGAAACGAGAGCGGAAACGCAAAGAATGAGGCAGCGCCTTGTGGAGGTGGCAGCGACTTATTACAACGCTTCCTACGGCGCTAACGGCACAGGACAGCTGGGGTACGCCACACCGCATGCTTCAGAGATGGTGGGCAGAGCCGTGATTGATTACTGGGAGCGTGCTGAGACAGAAAGCAATCAGAAGGCGATCCAGCTGGCGCTCGAAGCAGCCGCCAACGTCATTCACGAAGGCGTTCAGAAAAAGCTGCTGCATTATGCAGTCAAAGGGCCGGAGCCGCTAAGGCCCATCGCTTCGAGTTCGCTTTCCGACCCTCGAGCGGTGCTGTTGCCCACGTTGCCTGAGTTCGTCGAGCCATTGATGGATCGGGTGCACCGCGCCGCGGCCGATGAAACGGGCCGGTCGCAGGCCGCGCGTACTGTCGTCCGTCAGCTGGCGCGAGCGCGCTGGGACATGCCGGCTTCGGAGGAGCGCCGTCGCCAGTTTTTCAACCTCCTGATTCCCAAACTTGAGGAGCCGGCCACTGAAGCACAATGGTTTCTTGCCGAGCAAATAGGCGGAGTTCTGGCAACGAATCCAGACATGCGCAACGAAACGCTGCTGTCTTTCATTCCTAAGATGTTTCGTAGCTCTCTGGAGGAATATCTCTGGCTGCCCAGCGCAGCTTGGATGCTGAAATTCGACACACCGGTCCCCGAAGTTGGCCAGCCGCCCTGGCCTCAGAGTCGCTCTGATTTGCGGCGCCTCGCGCTGGACATGGTAGTCAGGAATCTTTCGCCCACCGTCGACCGGAGGCTGCGCGAACTTGCGTTGCGCCTGTTATCTCAACCGGAATTGCGTTCTCAGTCTGCAGTGATTTCGGCTGCGACTCGGATCAATGCAGGCGAAGCCGGGCGATTGCTGCCAGAAGCGTTCGACCAGGAGTTGCGCCGGGCGGTCGAGCGCGATTTGAGCCACTCGAAGCTGCCCCTGACACTGGAACGAGTTCGTAACTTTGACTACTTCCGCGACTATGTGATTCCCGAGCTTGGTATCGAAAACCGTGAGGACGGACAGTCCTGCTTCACCTGCCACGGCTCGGGCCGCGTGCCTTCGATGGAATTGAAGGCTCCGGAACGACGGACCGCTTTCCTTTCCGCTGAAGACGTTTGGCAGAACTACCGCACGCTGCTCGACCGTGTCGACTTCAACGCCATCGAACGCAGCAAATTGTTGGTAAAGCCGCTGAATCTGCAGACAGGAAAAGAGGATGGCCACCAGGGAGGCAGGCGTTACAAGCCGGGCGACCGCGGACACGAGATTCTGAAGCGCTGGGCACAGGATGCCGTGAAGCTCAAATAAGCTTCGGAAGACATTGTGGATTGTGAGTGTCCCCATAGCCAGGAGTCGGACGATGCGAGGACTCCGGACACCCAGACGGCAGCAGGCCGAAGCTGGGCTGCAAGACAAAGATCAACGCATTCCTACCGTAGCAGGAACAGTAGTACCGCGGCTGTTCCCGCCACGTACGACAGGTGCCGAGCTCTTTTCCGGTGCTGCGACTTCAGCCAGCTCCATGTGGTCGCCATGATCCACATCAGTAGAACCACGAAGACGATCACGGCGCCGCATTCGACGAAGGAAAGCGACTTACCGTAGACACTGGAGAGGCTGACGCCATCGCCGGGCAAACGGTAGAGAACCAGAATATGGGCTACATAGAGCAGCAGTGATTCGCGGCTCAGTGTCGTCATCCAGCCCGCCCGAATGACTCGTTGTGTTTGCAGTTGCGAGCAGATCCACAGCAACAGGAAAACATATCCCAGGCGGAGGCCGAAGAAGACTGGATGCGCTCGCACATCCGCGGTGCCGTAAGGCCAGGGAAAGCCATAGCGTGCGAACAGGTGGCCCGCAACGATCAGCACAATCCCGCACGCTGCAGTCACACGGAAAAAGCGCTGAGCGGCACGGGCCTCTTCGGCCCTGGCATAGCAAATGGCGCACGCGGCTCCAGCGAGCATGAAACCGAACCAGGGGAAGAGCGGGAAAAGGGAGTTGTGACGTGCAGCCACGTATCCAGCAAGGGCTACTGGAAGCCGGTCAGGCAGGTCGCTGTTCCAAAGCCAGGGGGCGGCAAACACAAACAGAACGGCTGCGAGCCAAACAATCTGTTCGAACCTCGCTTCCGCTTTGATCCAGATTCTTCCCGCGAGCAGCAGGAGCAGCCCGGCAGCAATGGAATGAAGGATGTCGACCTGAAATGCAACACGCCAGGCGGGTCCTGCGTTTGAATGGCGCAGCGCACTGAAGGCATAACCAGGAACGTGAAGTCCATAACCCAGAGCCCAGACCAGCCCGATGCGCAGCAGTTGCTGCCCCAGTGCAGGGCCGAGAGATCGGAAGTCGTCCAGCTTACGCGAGCTCGCGACGACAAACACCCATCCTGAAACAAACAGAAACGAAGGCGCCACCAGGCCGTTGAAAAAGTTCAGCAACTGAAACCCGCTGGGTTCCTTCAAGGATGGCTTGAGTAAAGAGTTGAGAGCATGTGTCTCGATCATGAACAGGATAGAGAAGGCGCGCAGCCAGTCTAGGAAAGCCAGCCTGGAGGATTGAGGTGCGGTCATAGGACAGGATGTTGCCGGCATTGTATCATGGGCGCGGCGCGAGAGAGAGAAAGCTGACGCAAGCTGGGCTGAGCATCCGGGCAGCGAGCAGTCAGCGGGCCGTCGCTCTTCGATTGCCAAGATCGAGACATGGTTTTGGAGTCCATCATGCTGAACTGGCAGTGCATGGCATTTTCCGAGCTTTCCGTCGAGACTCTCTACGCAATTCTCAAGGCCCGCCAGGAAGTTTTCATTGTGGAGCAGAACTGCCCCTTTCTTGATGCTGACGATGCAGACCCTCACTGCTGGCACCTGGTTGGCTGGCACGGCGAAGGCACAGGCAGGCTGCTGGCGGCCTATGCGCGGCTCGTACCGCCCCAGATCAAGTACGCGGAGCCTTCCATCGGGCGCGTCATTACAAGTAGGGCTGCGCGGGGCCAGGGATTCGGGAAGGAATTGATGCAGCGAGCCGTCGAGAAAGTGGAGAAGTTGTATCCGGAGTACTCCATCAGGATTGGGGCTCAGCAGTACCTGGAGACGTTCTACGGGAGCTTTGGCTTCCAGACCGCTTCCAAACCGTACATAGAGGATGGGATCCCCCACGTGGAGATGGTCAGGCCAGCTGCAGTCTTCCAAAGGGAGAAATGAGCTTCTGCCCAGGCGAAAGCTGTGTTCTCGCTGGAAGGCTCGCAACTCGGGTGCGTGTTGGGCAAATAAGGAAACCTGTGGATGAGTAGGGTGCTTCAGTACTTTAGAGAAGAGCCTCCCAACCGGCGAGGCTTGCTGGAGCGGAAACAGAGAAGTGCCAGAAACCGTGAGGAATCAGACGAACCCGGGCGGAAGTTCACGCTGTCTTCGTGTTGTGTCCTTTGCACCGTGGCCTGCGAATGGTGAGATGAGATCAAGGCGACGGCAGGTCCCATTCCACGGTGCTGTTTCCTTCACCCACTTTCACGATGGTCCGCCGGCTAGTCATGTTGCTTGATGGCTCGCGTGTCCACATGATGTATCGCCCGGGCTGCAAGCTGTGGCTGGTTGGGCTGCTGAACTTAGGAAATGAATCTGGATGGGTGTCTTTCTCCACCGCGATCAGCTTGGGCAGATACAGCACCTGTAGGTTGCGCTGCTCCCGTTCGCCGCTTCGGGTCCGAACCACCACCGTGACCATTCCTTCCAGCCCAATGCCGCTTCTCCGGGAGTGATCTGCCTTGATGTGCAGATCATCTGCGACGCCCTGCAGCACTGAGAAGGCCGGGCCTTCCTCGGGGCTCCTGACCGCCTTACCGAGGGAGAGCAATGACAGACGAAGGCTCGCAACGTATTCGGCAGGGATTTGGCCTTCAGGAGTCCATCCGCGAATCATGAAATCCACGTCACCTATGGCGGAGTCTGCAATTCTTCGAGCATCGGGAGCCCGCATTTTCCGTGCAAGCAGGCTGAGGTGGTCTCGCAAGTCGAAGAGAGTCTGGCGAGCCAAGGGCTGCATCTGCAGAAGGTCCGGCTGAGCTTTGGCTGCCTTGAGGGTTGATCCTGAAGCGACGGGCGATCCTGCTGAAATGTCCTGCCCCCAACTGCCTGCTGCCAGCCACAACGTTGTGACGGTGGCCAGGGGAATTGACGATAAATTGGGCATGGTCTTCTGGCCCCGAGTTCAGTCCTTGGGGATGCTCGTCAGACGGCAGCAGGAAGAGAGCGCAACTGTAAGACAGTCGACTCGATTGGGTCAAGAATCCATTGCCAGAGTTCGAGCAGTCGTCCTCGCCGCGTGTGGCTTGCACGAATCGAAGTCAAGCGACCGGCATAGGCGCGTTCTGCCATCCATTTGCAGGCAGACCGCGGCTGTTCGGATGAGCTTCTTCGGGACGGGCGTCCGTCATCCTTGGAGTTCAGCTACACTGTCCGTTGTCGCGCTACCTGCTTTGCTATAATGGCCAAAGTTCCTCTTGAAGGCGATGTGCTTGACGCGAATGGAAGGCCTTGTCGGACTGCCGATTTGTTTGGATCATTGCGAAGCTTGTTGCAAACCAAGACCAGCCGCGTTCTTGAGGCACTGTGTGGCCTGAGCCGTCGTTTCCAATGTTCGTTCTCTTCGCGACCGACGCCGAATCGGATGTCTTTTGCCAAGAGCGACAATCCAGGAGGGCGCACGAAGAGTGGCGGGCAAAGCGGCATGAATAAAACCTCAGAAAACCTGATTGACAGAGTCGCGACGGTTTGTAGCAGGTCCGTCGGCTGGCTGCCAAAGTCTGAGACCATGAACTCTTCGCCCGTTGCTCATCGGATTCATTGCTTGCTGCTGGCGATCCTGGCCTTGTTGGCGTTCGAAGCACACTGCTTGGCCGAGATGCAGACTGTAGTCGTGTTGCCGTTTGCCAATCGCTCCAAGGATCCTAGTCTGCACTGGATGAGCGAGAGCTTTCCAGAGCTGCTCGAAGAGCGCCTCAAATGGCCAGGCTTGAATGTTCTAGGCCGTGAAGAGCGTTTGTTGGGGTTCGACCGTATCGGCATTCCTTACAACAATCGTCTCGCGAAGGCTTCGATGATCAAGATCGGGCAGGAACTCGATGCCAGCATCCTCCTGCTGGGAGAGTTCAGTTCGGACGGCAAGGAGATCGACGTTTCAATCTCTGTGCTCGACCTCAAGAAGAACTTCCTGAAAGCCCCGCTGAAAGAGAATGGGGCCCTGGAACAATTCCAGACAGTTTGTGGCCGGCTCGCCTGGAAGGTTCTGGCACAGCTAGACCCCACGTTCCCTTTGAGTCTTGATGCCTACCAGTCCCGATTTTCCCAAATTCCAAACCTGGCTTTCGAGAACTACATTCGAGGCTTGATCGAGTCAGACCGTGCCAGGCAGATCCGCTTCTTTCGGCAGGCCGACAAAGCATATCCGAATTACTCCAAAGCGATCTTTCAGCTCGGAAGGGTTTACCACCAGGAAAAGGACTACGCTACCTCTTCGCTCTGGTTGCAGAGACTAGTCCGATTAGACAGCGAAGTGACCGAAGCCTGCTTTTTGCTGGGGCTGAATCAACTCTACTTGAAGAATTACGACAACGCAGTGGCGGAGTTTGAGCGGCTGAGCCGAGTCATTCCCTTAAACGAGGTTCATAGTAACCTCGGGATCGCGATGAGCCTCAAAGGAGCAAAGGAGACAGCGGTCCAAGCTTTGCAGAAAGCGATCGACGGCGATCCTGCTGAGGCGGATTACCACTTCAACCTGGGTTACCATCTGTGGAAAACGGGCGACTTTGCAGGTGCTCTGCGAACCCTGCAGCAGGTCGCAGAGCGCGATGACTCCGACAGTGAGGCACAGTACCTGTTGTACAAATGCTATCGGGCTCTCGGAAAGGAAGAGGAGTCAAAAGCTGCCTGGGAGTCAGCCAAAGCCCTGAGTCCCAAAGTAGAGAATTGGGAAACTCGAAGACAGATGCCAGACCTCTTCCGCATTCAATCCAACTTCGACGAAGCCAGTTTTCGGCAGCTTCAGCTGAAGATCCAGGAGCTCCAGGAAAGCAAGGCTGATTTCCTATCCCCGCAAGACAGAGCGGCACGGGACATCAGCCGGGCCAGCCAGTTGCTGGCGGCTGGCAAACCGGATGAAGCGGAGCAACTGCTGGCTCAGATCATCCTGAGAGCCCCTGACTCTGCCGATGCGCGGCTGGTCATGGGCAGGGTTTTTGAAGCGAAAGGGGAAAAGGAGCGCGCAGTCTCTGAGCTGCGAGCTTCCTTGTGGCTGAGGGACAGTGCTGCAACACGCGTGTTTCTGTCGAGGCTCTACCTTGAGTTGAACCGGCGGTCCGAGGCCCAGGCCCAAGCGATGATGGCCCTGAAGCTGGAACCCGGAAATCGGGAAGCCCAGGACCTAGTGGCGAAGTCAGCCACACCCTAGCGAGAGTTCTGGCAAACGAAGTTTGTGCAACGCAGCCCATTGTCAGATTGATCTCTTCAGTCGCTGGAGATTTCCAAAGCAACCCCCAACCCCAAGGCCACTCGATTCTCAAAACTAAGATAACTACACAGCATGGTGAGCTGAAGAATACCGTGATCGTTCATCCCAGCCTGCCGCAGACTCTCGATGTGGCTTTCGCGGGTCGTCCAAGGCTGCTGTGTGAGGCGCTCAGCGTGCTCAAAAAGGAGCTGCTCTGACCCGGAGAGTTGTTCCGGCTTCTGCCCCCGTGCAAGCCGGTCACATTCTTCCGCGGTTGCCCCCAGTTGCCGCAGCGGCTGCGTAAACCAGTAGGCGCTGTAGTCGCATCGATTCAAGGCCGAAATGAACAATGCCAGTTCTGCTCTTCTTCGAGCCGTGAGCGCAGGAGTTCCTGTCAGTTGATAAGTTCGCCAGTCTCTGGCCAGGTTACGTGCGGCGGGATTGTCTCCCATCACCCGATACAAATTTACGGGTTCGTTTGCGTTCCCTGGAGCAGGCGAGATTTCGGGGAAGTGTATCCACGCAACCGTCGGATTTGGGATGGACTTGACGTGTCTCACAGCGGGCTCGGCGGGTGACTCTGCCGGTTGGCCTGAGGCCGGAACTTTGAACTCTTCAATGCCGCTCTTGTATTCGAACTGAATACCCAAGCCATCAGCCATTCTGTTGAGATAATTGAAATGCGCGCTTCCAAGGACGATATGAAGGATCTCTGAATCTGAAAACCCGATCTGGCGGAGCAACTTGACATCAGTTTCTAATAGCAGCGCTGGAAATAGGGTGAGCTTCTCGACGAACTCCAACATCCGGAAGTCACGCTGGGAGAGACTGGCTTTGCGAAAATCGGCTTTGATCTGAGAAGCCAGATCCTTGTTGTTGGAAGCGGCACGCAGAAACTCTGCGTGAGCCGACACTCAATAGAAGCAGTTGTTGGCGCGGGAAGTCACGGTGTTGAGCATTTCGCGCTGGACCCACGGTAGAGATTTCTCACTCCAATGGATCGCAGTACTGATACCAAAGGCCAGTCGCAAGCCTTCAGGTTCGAGGCTGTGGGACCTCACGATATTGGGAGCGTCACCAGTGGGAGTGTTATAGACGGCCGGCCTGGAACCGCCGCGTGACTTCATTTGCGCGTAGAGTTCCTTCAGCGGCCCCTGGGCGTCAGAAATGCCGATCATGCGAATCCAACCTGGCCTTGGCTGCGATTCTGGAGTGGACTGGGTTTCCACGGGTAGCCTTCCTCCGCAATTAAGGGTGATTCCGCTAAGCGTAGCAAATGCAATGCTTCGCATGCAGGAGAGGTTTCGAGTCGAGAGTTTCATGAGCCTGAAATCCGACGAAGCTCTCCTGCGTGGTAAACCGAGGTTCTAGGGTGATACAGCTTCCAATCAAACCAATAGTCTTTCAAGGTCTGCATGCGTGGCAGCGATTTGCCTGACAGGGGGCCAGAAACCGCCTTCCCAGAAAAATCCCATTCGCTGCCTGTCTGCGTGTCCACCAGGCGGAAGAGCGAGGAACCGGTCTTCCGGAACAGATCCAGCGTTTGACCCGCAACGATGCGTTCAAAGCACCTGACAGACCGGCCGTCGGGACCCACAACGATCAAGACGGGTGTTCGCCCGAGCGCATCGGTCACGGGATTTTCAGTGAGCAGCTTCTGAACGGGATACGCCTTGTCAACTTCTCCCACCGAAATGCCGACCACCAAGTCTCGCGGCTTCAGCGGGTCGCGGGAATCTACTGGGGTGACCGTGGGATTGCGCAGCATGCGGATCTCCCAGTCTGCTTCGGCGTACTTCTTTTCAAGTTTCGGGTCTGCCAGCAGGACCAGTCCACGCGGGTTCTCCTGCTTCCAGAGGGCATAGCTGACCTCGTCGAAGGCCACACGTTCCAGTTGCCTGCCTTTGAGCGGGCCCAGGATCGCCTTGCCCGAAATCTGCTGCCACCAAGTGCCAGTTTCCTCATCCCGCATGATGAAATTCTGGTTGTTGATGCCTGCGAGACGGAAATGCAAAATCCGGCCGTCCACCGTCGACTTCCACACCAGACCGGTGTGGCAGAGCGTTCAATAGGTGGCGACAATCGGCTCTCCTCCCACCTGAGTATTCACCAGATGATGATAGGCCATCGCGGGCACGGGAAACGCCTTTGAATCTCCGTGGGCCTCCACGGCCAGAACCATGTCAGAGCTCTGAACGTGTGAGGCCTTCTCGGCACTGGTGAATCCCTCCTGCTTCATCGGATGGAACATCCACTCAAAATGGTTCTGCCAGGAGAGCACAGCGAAGCCTCCCAGCAGGATGCAGGAACTTGTCAGCAGCACATGGGCAAGCCGCCTTCGCATGGTCTGCCAAAGGACGAGGACTGACGACAGCCCGATCAGCAAAAGCATCAACGTGAGCCAACGGTTGTGATACCGAAGGAGGTAGGACACCTCCAGATCTGACGGAGTCTGAGGCGCGAAGGGCCGAATCAGAACGGCTGGAATCAGGACGAGCGCAACCGAAGTCGAGACACAGAGAAATGTGACTGATACAAGCAATCGATTCATGAGAGAATTGCAAGCATTTTTCATATGCAAGCCAATCTGCGGTTCCTGGCGACGTCTGCAAGGCTTTCAGTAGCCGCGCATGGAGGAGCAACAACCTGGCCTTCTATCAGGGTCGGGCTACTGACGGGTTTTCCGTGCCTACTCTGCTAAGTACTCCGGTTCATAAATGCGGTCACGTATTTTCGCCCGGTGGCCTCAAGGGTGGAACGCGCGCTCCCGCGCGCGTTCCTTGCAGCGCGCGACGGAGCGCCCGCTCCACCCGCTCATTACCAGCCCGAAACCTCCGTTAGTGTATTTGTACTATGAACTGGAGCACTTAGCCTTGGGCCGCCAACTCAAAACCGATACTTCAAAGCCAGCTGCAGCAGCCGGGGTGGACCGGCCTGAAGGATTTGGCCGAAGTTTGGAGACCCAATGTCGTTCTCCGGGATAAAAAAGTTGGGATGGTTCGGGAAATTGAAACACTCTGCACGAAACTGCAGCGACTGGCCCTCGCGAACCGGGAAGTTCTTGAACAGCGAAAGGTCCAGACCGTGGAAGCCCGGTGCTCTTACAATGTTTCGCCCGGCTGTACCGAACTGGCCGGCATTGCGAACCGGATCCAACCGTTGGAAGGCGTTGATGTCGAACCATCGCTCCACGGTTCGCGGACCCTTGTCAGGGTTGGAGATCGCGTTCGGCCGGTTGGCCGCGAAGCCTTGAATCTCTGGTGCGTTTCCGGACTGCGAGAAATCTACGCTGTCGTAAACAGTAAATGGTGTGCCACCGCTGAAATTTCCAATCGCATTGAATTGCCATCCTGCCAGCACAGCCTTGGCAGCGCCCGAGCTGTTCTTCCCAAACGGCAGTTCCCAGGAAGCGCTCAGTACCCAGCGGTGACGGGCGTCGAAGATGGATGGACCATGCTCGGCTCGCAGGTTGAAAGGATTTTGAGCAATGTCGGCTTCGCCGGAGGCTCCGTTGGGTCCAGACCCTGTCTGATTGAAGGTGGACACGTAATCAAGAGACTTGGAGAAAGTGTAGGACGTAGTGAAATAGACGCCACGGGTGAAGCGGCGGTTCAGGGTCCATTGCATCCCGTGGTAGGCTGAATTGGCCAAGCCTGAGATCAAGCCGACGGACTTGAAATCACACGGCCCTGTCGCCCCCCGGCAACCGGCGTAGATCCTCCGGCGGTCGATGTTCGACTGGTTTGGGTTGAAGATTGGCGGGTTGCCTTCAACCAGGCGCGAGAGCCGGGTTCCCTTGGTGCCGACGTAGCGTACTTCCAGCAGATACTTTTCTAGAAACTCGTGCTGCAACGTCAGATTCCAACTCTGGGCGTAAGGCGGGCGGAGCTTGTCATCCAGGGTGAGATGGGTGATGCCAAACGGGAAATCGCCCGGCGGGAATGCATTGGTTACACCCAGAAAGGGATCACCAAATGTCGGCCCTGGAATTCCAAAGGCTGAGAGAAACAGATTGTCGACCTGGCGTGTCTGCAGGTAGGGCGGGGCGCTGATCGGAGCCTGGAGAATGCCTCCCTGTCCTGCCACCAAGGACTCAAAGACGATTCCATAGGCTGCGCGAATGCTCGATTTGCCGCTTCCCGTGGGGTCCCAACTCAGGCCGATTCTTGGCGAAAAGCCTTTTTTGTAGCTGGGGACGAGGCTTGCCGGCACGTCTGGATCGCCCGGATAGACCAATCCAACTGGAGCATTCGGCTGAACGCGCGATTTCACACCCGGACGAAATCCAGCCAGACGGTCGTTGATCTCGGTAAAGGGAGTATTGACCTGATAGCGCAAGCCCAGATTCAGGGTCCAGCGGGGTGATACTCTGAATTCGTCCTGCGCATAAACCGAGATGTCGTGGCTGCGCAATCCACGAGGCAAATCGCCGCCTGCCTGCAGGAAGACGACGGGCGCTCCCAGCAGCAGGTTGGCGATCGCATTGCTCAAAGGAAAAGGAACGAAGACATAGAACCCATTGCTTGCGATACCCTGCAGGCCATCCACCTTGTTCCGCCGGTACTCTGCACCAAACTTCCACTGATGACGCCCCCGAATCCAGGCCAGACTGTCGTTGAACTCCCATGAGCTCTGCAGGGTCAGGCGGGGCCCGCTGATGGGGTTGCCGATGCTCGCCAGGCCGCTGACCTGAATGAAGGGCGGACCCACCGCGTCATCAAAGGAGGGAGTAATTTTGAACCCCAGTGAGGCTGGGGTCGTGCGGTTGAAGCGGCGGTCAAAATCAAACCGGTTGCGGAAGTAAGCGAAGCGCGAGTAGTTCACCAGCGCCGGCGAGAAAGTGTGAGTGCCGGAGACCATCAAGTTCTGAGTACGAATCGAATCTGCAACAGGAAACCCGGGAACGTCGGCGCCATTGATGGAAAGAGGATTGAGCACCTCCGCTTGTGAAAACAGGTAACGCACAAACAGCTCGTCGGTTTGTGAAAGCCGATGGTCTATTCGTATGCCAAACTGGTTGGCGTCGTTCTCCTGGACCTGGGTGCTGGTAAACAGATTTCGTCCTGAGTTAGGCAAAGGATAAAAGTCGAGGAGCTTTCGGCTTATCGGGTTGATCTGTTCGGAAGGAATGCGGTTTCCAGGAATCGGCTGGCCAAACAAAAAGTTCAGTAGGGGAGGCACTTGGCCGTTGGCGTTGACGGACTGTGAAAAATCACCTCCACGCTCTAGTTGAGTCGGCACGGTGGTTGTTCGAGTGATGCCCTGACGGATGCGGAACCCCTCGTAGTAGCCAAAGAAGAATGTCTGGTTCTGCTTAAGCGGACCTCCCACTGCGGCTCCGAACTGATTCTGCTTCAGTGGTTCGACATCCTTAGAAAAGAAGTTCCGAGCGTCGAAGACATCATTCCGGAAAAATTCGTACAAACTGCCGTGCAACTGATTGGTGCCCGACTTTGTCACCAGGTTCGTGTTCGAGCCCAGGCTTTCCCCGAATTCTGCGGGGGCTCCGCCTGTGATGATGCGGAATTCGGCGATGGCGTCGATGGGGGGCTTGAGCACAAAGCCCGTGTCCACGCTGTTGATATTGCGGGCGCCGTCAATCAAGAAATTGTTGGACTCCGGCCGGAGTCCATTAATTGAGTAGGCGTGCCCCTCCCGCAGAGAACCGCCGGCCTGAGCGAGTCCCTGCGTCACCGGCGCTGCGCCCGCCTGGAGCAAACCCAGTTGCGCAAAGTTTCTTCCGTTCAGCGGCAGATCCACAATTTCACGTCCTGAAGTGACTTTGCCGAGGGAGTTGCTCACAGTTTCGACCAGCGGCGCGTCTGAGTTAACCTCGACGGTTTCCTGAGAGGTGCCGATCTTCAGATCAACCGCCAGTCGCAGCGTGTCGTTCACGTTGAGCGTGAGCGGTTCCCGAACATGCCGGGCGAAGTTCGAGGCCGCGACAGTCAGCCGGTATCTGCCAATCGGTAGCAGAACAAAGTGGAAATGCCCGCTGCCGTCTGACTTGACCGACTTTTCGGCGCCGGTTCCCAGATGAGTGAGAGTCACTGTCGCATCGGGAACTGAGGCTTCCTGTGGATCGCGCACGATTCCTTCAATATTTCCGGTTGAGTCTTGGGAGATAGCGTGAGCCGGCAGGATCAGAAGAGCAAGAACAAGGCTCACCAAATCGTGGACGCAGCGTCGTTTCATCGGAGATCCTCAATTTAGTGTGTAGACAGGCCGCTCGAGGCCAGAATGTCTTGCAGCGACTCTCAGTCGCACTGCTTTCTGAGTGAAGTGGGTCCATTAAGCGGTAAGTTCTGTGCAGGTGTGTCATGAAAGTGTAAAAACTTGGCGCATGCGAGGGCGATCTCGCCTCGTCAACCTTCGCCGCGCTTCCTTGACACTCAAATCGGCGGCCCATAATATTGCAGTCCTCTGGAGGGACGAGGTGTCATTTGGAGCCAGTCTAAGGCGGGAGCGGGAACTACGCGGCATTACGCTGGACGAGATCTCCAGAGTCACAAAGATCAGCGTCCGTCTACTGGAAGCCATTGAGGCCGATCGCTTTGACATTCTGCCAGAGGGTGTGTTCCGCAAATCCTTTATTCGCGGCTATGCAAGGTATCTCGGAATGAATGAGGAGCAGGTTCTTCAAGAGTACGCTCTTGAAGTGCAGGCCGTTGTCTCACCGGCTGCACCAGAGGTGAAGCACGAACCATTAGCTCGCATTGAGCTTGCCCGATGGCTGCGACGTGTCGTGATCACGCTGGCATTTGTGCTGGCAGCAGTGGCCGCGGGCTACTGGTACTTCCGCGAGGCTCGAAGCTCTGGAGAGCATTCATCTTCGATCCCTCACCAGGATCGGCTCGCACAGACTTCGGGAAGCGCTGAACCAGACACTCACCTGCCAGACAACGCCCGCAAGCCCGCCTTAAGAGTTTTGGGTGAACTAGCCAAAAATCGCGGTGAAAGATCGACTGCCGGCATTTCCACCGAAGCAGGCGCTGGCATAGAGCTTGTTGTCGACGTGACCGCAACGTGCTGGCTTTCGGTCAGGACGGGGGAGACTGTGCTTTTCTCAGGTCTCATGAAGCCTTCGGAATCCCGGAAGTTCTCGCTCCAGTCACCGCTCAGTCTGGTTCTCGGAAATGCTGGAGGCGTCAAGATATGGGTGAATGGCCAGGAATTCGCGAGCCTCGGGGAAAGCGGTGAGCGCAGAGTCCTTGAGGTTTCACCTGAAAACTATCAGCAGGTTCTGGCCAGGAAAACGCCATGACGGAGTCAATTGTCACCAGACTGAAGCAGGGAGGAGTGCCGCTGGCAGTTCGTCAATCTGCGGCGAGGGGCGTTCTGCCTGTCGGCCAGGAGGAACTGCTGGCGATCTTGGTTTACCTGCAGAACGATCCGGAGCAGGAGGTCCGCGAAACGGCCCGGCAGACGCTCGAGAACGAATACAGTGACGATTTGCTGAAGAGTATTGCTGAGAGCGGCTCTGCCCCGGTCGAAGTGCTGGAGTATTTTAGCAAGCCACCGCTGCGCTCGCCGGAGTTGCTCGAAGCTCTGATCCAGAACAAAGCCACGCCCGATTCCTCGATTGCATCCCTGGCCGGTCGGGTCGACGCTAAGTTGATGGAAGTGGTGTTAATCAACTTGATGCGGCTGCTCCGGTCGCCGTTCATCCTCGAGGCCCTCGAAGACAACCGCAATCAGACACCCGATATCACTCGGCGTCTGCGGGAAATTCGTGAAGAATTCTTTGAAAAGCGGAACAACTTCATTCCGATTCACCGGACAAAGGCAGAGGAAAAGGCGCTAAAAGAGGAACCCGAAGACGAAGAGAGTATGGCCTTGACAGTTTACAGCGAGGAACTCCGTGAGGGCGAGGATGTTACATCGGTTACCTTAGACAGTCTCAAGGATGACGGCTTCACAGACATGGAAGAAGAAGAAAAGCTCTCGACCATTCAACGCATCGCCCGCATGACCGTTGCTGAGCGGGTCCAGACAGCGCTGAAGGGGAACCGTGAAGAGCGTGTCATTCTAATCCGTGATGCCAACCGGATTGTGTCGTCAGCAGTCCTGGACAGTCCCAAGCTAACTGACAGTGAGGTGGAAGCTATTGCACTGATGAAGAACGTTTCGGAGGAAGTTCTGAGAGTTGTGGGCTCAAAACGCGAGTTTGCCAAGAGCTACACCGTCATCCACAATCTGGTGAAGAACCCACGCACCCCCATTGCCACGTCGCTGGGGCTGGTCAACCGCGTTCTCACCAACGACCTGAGAGGGCTATCCCGTAACAAGAATGTTCCTGAAGTCCTCCGAAAATCAGCCCAGCGTCATGTGCAGATCCGGACCGCACCCAAGGACGCGAGATAAGCAATGCGGAGAGTGTCCACAATGCCGGGAGGAAGGTTCGTTGCAGAAACAGCTGCGGGCCTGTTAAGCTGATAGACGATGTTTTGGCAACTTGTTTCCAGGAGATGACTTCATGAATGACGGAAAGACGGCGGAGAAGGCAGCCCCCGGGGGGCATGACAGCAGCTCAGCCCACCAGCAGCCTATTTCGCAGACATCAGCCGATCCCACGAACTCTTATTCCATGCTGGAACTGCGCATGAAGAAGATCTATGGGACGTTCTACAAGGAGCTTTACTTTACCCCGGAACGCCGCGTGCTGGATCCGAAAGTGCAGGAACTCATCTCGATTGCAGCCTCACTGGTAGCCAAGTGTGAAGGGTGTATTGACGGTCATATCAAGAAGGCGCTGGCATTGGGGGCGACCAAGGAAGAGATCAGCGAAGCCATCTGTATCGCGGTCGCAATCAATGCTGCGGCGATCGTGGACTTCAGCGATCAATCTGCCGCCCGCCTGGGTCTCAACCACTTTCCAAACAAACCTGCTACGTTTCGCTGACCTGTCGAAAACCTCTTGTATTCTGACAGACATGTCCGAACCGGATTCCGACAATGTGACGCAGTTGCTGGTGAGCTGGAGCCAAGGGGATCAGAAAGCTCTCCAAGAGCTGACCCCGCTGGTCTACAACGAACTGCGTCGCTTAGCTGGAAGTTATTTGCGACGGGAGCGGCCAGATCACACCCTGCAGAGCACGGCTCTAGTTCATGAAGCCTATTTGCGGTTGGTGGACCAGAAGCGCATGAAGTGGCAAAACCGCGCCCATTTTTTTGGAGTGGCGGCGCAAATGATCCGCCGCATTCTGGTCGACCATGCGCGCGGTCATCGGGCAGACAAACGCGGCGCTGATGCGGTCAAGCTGACTTTGGACGAAGCCTTGGCCATCCCCGAAGAGCGCAACCTGGATTTAGTGGCATTAGACGAAGCCTTGCATGCTCTCGCCACTCTTGACCCACAGCAAGGACGGATCGTCGAACTTCGATTCTTCGGCGGGTTGTCCATAGAGGAAACTGCCGAGGTAATTGGAGTTTCGCCCGCAACCGTCAAACGCGACTGGGCCATGGCAAGAGCCTGGCTTTACCGTGACATGAACCATCGGGCTAACGTTTGAAGACGCCTGTGCGTTTTTGGCTGCCTGCTTTTGGGGAACGCGTTTTAGTTTCCTGCCGGGTGGGCGACCAGTCTGCCGGGAAGGATGTCTATGCGTTCGATGTTGTAGGGAAGCGGGAAGGGCGTGTTGGGCTTTGCCGCAGGATACTTTGCAACCACGTACTTTTCGATGAGCAGGTCCACGAGTGGTTTTGGGACCTCGCGATCGTCCAGCAGGATTTTCGACACCTCATAACTCCCCATCCGGTTCTGAGTTTTCAAGCTCGCGACGATTCCTAAGGTATGTTCGCCTCGTAGCAAGGCGGCCAGAAGAAGGTTCCTTTTTCCGTCAGAGGCTTCCAGCCGGTCGAAGTTGATACGGGAACTGCCTGAAATCAGCCCCTGCTCCAACGCGATTTGCACCTGTTCGATCCCTTTCGGAAAGAGCGGACTAAGTTCCTGCTGAACGTAAGCGTCAATCTCCGACTGGCGAAACTCCACTGGGCTGAGGCCACGCTTCGCTGACGGCGCCGCCAGTTGTGCCAACTTCCGGGAACAGGCATCAGCCTCAACCTGGTTGGGGCGTGCCGTCAAGCCGGAAGCCTGTTCGCGAGGAAAAAACAGAATCCAGACGACGCTGGAAGCAATGACGAAGAGAACCAGAATGATGATTTTCTTGATCAAGGGAGCTTCTTTCTCCGCCCGAATGAGTCGTGCCTGATGAATTTCATTCTGACCCTGCCGCAGAACCTTCACACTGGCCCGTGCTGGCTTCTCACCTTACCAGCCGGAACGTCCGGCCCCAGCGCGTCTTCCGGAAGAAATTGATAAACACATCTACGAACTGCTGCACGCGATCGCCAAACGAATCTCGCAAGTGCTCATCAGGGTCGGTGTCGTAGGACCAGTAAATAATCAAAGCTCGGCCCACGACGTTCTTTCTCGGAACGAATCCCCAGTAGCGGCTGTCAGCGCTGTTGTCACGGTTGTCACCCATGGCAAAGTAGTAACCGGGCGGAATCACAATCTCTTGCTCACGCACATGATCCTTGTAGTAGAGATAACTGTCGAAGATGTCCTTGTTGTGCTGGTAATCCGGGAAGCGTGAGATGTGCTCCTTCATGAGCGGAAAATTATCCCGCAACGGCCAATTGCGGAATTCAGGCGCCTTGTGGAAGGTGTAGGGTTCCTGGAGCGGTTGGCCGTTGAGGTAGACCTGTTGGTTAACAATGCGCAGGCGGTCTCCAGGCAGCCCGATGGCACGTTTCACGTAGTTCTTGGACAAGTCCTCCGGATACTTAAACACGATGATATCGCCATGGCGAATCTCGCGAAACGGCAGCAATCGGTCGACGACGCGGTCGGGTTTGCCGTAGACAAACTTGTTGACGAGCAAGTGATCACCGACCAGCAGATTATCCTCCATCGAAGGGGTCGGGATCTTAAACGCCTGGACGACGAAGGTGGTCCCAAACAGCGCTAGAATAACCGTAACGACAAGGCTTTCGAAATATTCGCGCAGCGTGGAATGCATGTTGAGAGTTCAGAGCCGGCAGACCGAACTGCCTACAGCGGCTCTAGTGTTGGATTGTGAGGGGGCTCCGCGAGATGCCCCGATTCTTCCCGTTGGCTGTTTCCTTTGACTATCGAGGGAGGGACCGGCAAAGTTTCCAGGGCCAAACGAGCAGCTTCCTGCTCGGCGACCTTTTTGGTATCACCGTGCCCTTCGGCCATCCTTTCTCCATTAATCCTCAACTCCACCGAAAAGTGCTTGCGATGATCGGGGCCTGTCTCCCTGACGATGCGGTACTCGCCAGGAGGAAAACGCAAGGCCTGCAGACGCTCCTGCAATTGGGATTTGAAATCCTTAAGCCGGAAGGTGGCTGTTCCAATGGCCTCCAGATCAGATTTGAAAATCCTGACGAGGAACTCTCGGGTCGGCTCCAGGCCTCCATCCAGATAAATAGCGGCTACAACCGCCTCAAACGCATCCGCTAGCAGTGCCTCTTTCTTGCGACCCCCAGTTTTCTCTTCTCCTTTGCCCAAGACCAGGAAGTTACCTAACTCTAATCCCCTGGCCAGCCGGGAAAAATTCGTGGCACTTACCAAGTGCGCCCGGACCTTTGACAGTTCTCCTTCGGCAAGGTGGGTATGGTTTCGGAAAAGAAAGTCGCTCACAAAGAACCCGATGATGGCGTCGCCCAGGAACTCCAGCTGTTCGTTGTCTCGTCCCGTCTCGAGCCTGTTTTCATTGGCTGCCGAGCTGTGAGTCAAGGCGCGTTCGAGGATCTCCGGACGTTCGAAGTGGTATCCCAGTGCGAGTTGAAGTTTGCCGGCACTCTCGATCATCCGTGTCCAAAACCTATTGGGCTTAGACGGCGGCAATGTATCGCCGCCGTCCTCAGGGTTATGCGATCCTAACACCATCTCCCGGCTGAAGTCCGGGTCAACATCACTGCAGCCCAGCTCTCTTGGTACGAAAGGGTTCTTTCAGACCGCGCTGCGCAACTTCCTGTGCGTTGCGTGTGTTGTCGCCGAGCGCAATCGCTGACTGGTACTGCTGGATGGCGTCGGTGCGGTTGTCTTCAAGATCCAGCAAACGCGCCAGGTAGATATGGGCCCAGACTTTGATGGACTTGTCACTGGATGGCGACTGAAGCGCCTTCGAGAAATACTCCTTGGCGATCTCTTTGCGATTTTTGAGACTGGCGACGATGCCCAGTCCATAGAAGGCTGCGCCGTTGCTGGTATCGTGGCTGTCGAGCACTCTCTGAAAATCCGTGGCTGCCCCTTCCAGTTCATCGGTGCCCAATTGGACGTTTGCCTTCCGAATCAGTTTCTCAACCGCGTTGAGCTCTCGCGGTTCCGCCTTCTTCTGGGCCACAGGCACATTTTTCTGAGCTTCGGCGAACGCAGTCTGTACCTCAGCGACAGCGACGTCTTTCATCATGCTTGGGTAGAACACACGAATCCCTTCAGGCACGGTTTCAAAGGTAAGCAATTCCCGGAAAAAGTGGCGGCCCAAAACCGCTCCGGAGCGGATGGCCGCGTCCAGTTCAATACCCGCCTGGACCTCCGGCGTCTTGCTTATTCGCAGTTCCACGGCACGGATGAGGCTTTCGGAAACAAGAAGCTGCAGATCGGTGCGGTATGAGTCTTCGATACCCGCTGCGGTCTCAACAAACTTGACCAATTCGGTCCGGGTCTCTTTCGGCAGCATGAACCTCAAAGCATAGGGATCCAGAAGAAAGTGCAAGTACTGGTGACGAAACTCGTCGGCTGCCAGTTTGCCCGAGGGCCCAAAAACCAGGTAGTAGCTCTCCCGGTAGGTCCGGGCGTTGAAGGTATTGGGGGGTGCCAGAAGCTCAGGAATGATCAGCAGCCGGCGGTCCAGAAAGGACCCGGAGGCGATTCTCAAATAGCCGTCAGTGAGAAGAATGATCTGATTGATTGCCGGACGGTGGTCCAAAATCACCCTGTCGTAACTGGAACGATGCTTGCTCCACACCGCCTCCAACTTTGTTGTGGCGTAGAACTCCCTTACCAGATCAAGAAACTCAGCCACCGAAAGCGCATCGGGAGGCAGTTGATTAGGCTGAAGTGACAGTCTGAAATCGGGCGGGCCTTCCGTCAGCAGCGCCAACGAAACATATTTGGCAACTTGGTCTTCTGGCTTCCTGCCCTCCATGTGGCCTTGATAGAATTTTTCCAGCTTCTCTCTAAGAGCCGGAGGCAAATTATGGAACTCGCTCGCAATGGTTGCCTGCGCCGGGTCTGCCCTGTCATCGTCGATGGAAAGGCCGGCCTGCTGAAGCGCTGCCAGCACTGCAAAAACCCTGATGTCGGGTTGAATGACAATAGAGCCGGTTTGAGCGAGGAATGGCAGACAGGTCAAAGGCAGCCAGCAGAACGCGACAATCAGTCTTGGAAGTAAGGTTCTCATTAGGACTCCGTGTGCCCGTCTCGGAATTTTCATCGTAAAGAATCAAAACAGGGGAGTCAATCGGAGTTTGACCTGGGATTAGCCTTGGAGGTCGCTCCTCCGGGCGGGAATCATGGCTCGTTCTTGCGGGCCTCCGCAGACTCCGCACTCATGCGGCAGGCGACCGAAAAGGCTTCCCGGAGCGCTCTAACATCCGCGATGCCTCTTCCGGCAATATCAAATGCCGTGCCGTGGGCAGGCGTGGTGATGACGGTCGGCAGCCCACTGGCGAGGGTAACGCCTCGATCAAACCCGAGGAGCTTGAGGGCAATCTGGCCCTGATCGTGATACATCGTGACCACACCATCAAAGTCGCCGCGTCTGGCAGCAATGAACAGAGTGTCTGCCGGCAAGGGGCCTGTAACTTCGACTCCGCTTGCCCGGGCCTTCTCAATGGCTGGCCCGATCACGGTGGCCTCCTCAGTTCCCAACAGTCCTCCCTCGCCCGCGTGGGGATTCAAAGCCGCGACTGCGATGCGCGGAGCAGACACCGCACTGGCCCGCAACGCTCGGTACAGGAGCTCGACAGCGCGGCAGATCCCATCCACCGTCACTGCACTGGATACGGCACTGAGCGGAATATGTGAGGTGACCCGGGAGGTCCAGAGCTTTCCGCAGATGTTAATCTCAGACACATAACCCTCGTGTCCCAGCAAGTCGGCAAAATAGTGCAGCTCGTCCGCCTGTTTCATTCCCGCCAATTTCATTGCCTGCTTGTTGAGGGGAGCAAAGACGATGGCATCGATTCTCCGGGCCTGCCAGGTTTGGATGGCCGTCCGCAGACAGCCAAGAACATACTCGCCGGCCTCGGCACTGACTTTCCCCAACACAGGCTCCTCCAGGGAGCAGGGATACACCCGGAACTGCGGATGGGTATCAACCGTCCCTGCAATACCCATGCCGCGCTGATAGATACGGCGATCACCGATTACCAGAATCTCAGCCTGAGCCAGAGCCTCCGGAAACGCCAGCAGTTTTGCGACAAGTTCCGGCCCAACGCCGGTGGGGTCGCCAAGCAGTAAGCCGATTCGAGGTTTCATGGGCTCTCTCTTTCCATGCGCGCCGGTCAGGGAGGAGGTGTTTATCCAACAGACACCGTCACAAGCCGCCCTGCAGGTAGGCGATGACATCTGCCAGGCCTTGGCGGTTCAGAGCCTTTTCGAGTTCTTCAGGCATCAGCGAAATCGTTGACGCGCGGATCTCCGAGATGTTCCGGCGCAGCAGCGTGACCTCTCCTTCCTCAGAGGTACCGCGCAGGGTCACGGCTCCGGGCGTTTCGTTGCCCAGAATGCCGTCGTACAAACGCCCGTCCTTCGTCATCACAATGTAGTTTACGAAGCGTGGCTCAATCGCGGCGCTCGGATTCAGAATCGCCTTGAGCAACTCTTCCTTCGTCTTGCTGCTGATGCCCGACAGATCGGGTCCCAGTCTGGCGCGCTGGCGTTGCGGCATGTGGCATTTGGAGCAGTTCTTCTCAAATGCCGCTTTCCCTCGGGCAACATCACCCTGCAATCTCAGTGCGTCCCGATGGGACTCCACAATCTCTGTGCGTTCGCCGGTCTGTTTGGCGAAATACTGGCGCGCCCGCTCGACCAGAGCGCGATCGGGATGCTCGAGCAGGCGTGCTTGCACCGTCACATCGATGCTCGCTCTCTCGATCCGCTCTTCCTCCAAAGCCTTCAACAGGGCAGCCATCCATTCGCGTTGACTCAGCAAAACTGCCAGCACTTTCTCACGAGTCTCTGGAGTGTAGCTCTTCCAGGGTGCTAGCAAAGTCGAAGGGATGGCTGGATCTTCGAAGGCAGACAAAGCTTCGATCGCGGCGAACTTCAACGGGGTGGCCGACGGCGAATCCAGTATCCGGCGAAGCAGGGGAATCACCGACGCAACATTGCCGCCTTGCAAAGCGCGAATAGCAAGAACACGTTGGGCCAGCGGCACACTTTCTGTCTGCGCCTCCGCCAAAGCCTTCTGTATCAAGCCTGGCAACTCCAGATGGCGCGCAGCCTCCCAAGCGGCTGCTTGCAGTGCTTCTGATGAACTGTTCAGGAACTTCGATAACGCCGCTTCGGCACCTGGGACCCTGAGGTCTTTCACGCCCGCTAGCTTCAACCCTCTGGCCAGGCCCTTCAGACCCGCGTCGGGCTGCTTCTCTGTGTTCAGTGCTTTCAGGAATCGACTCACCTCGCCAGGGTCATGTTTTCCGCCGATGAGTGAGCCCAACTGACTGAGCAGTTCCGCGTTCTCGAACGACGAATTCTTCTCGCGTAGCCGGTCAAAAAACCCTGATGCAGATTCAGCCACCGAACTCAGAATTGCTGTTCGAAACCATGGGTCACCGGCCCGCTGCAACGCAAGGTCGACGAGCGCGGCCAGCGCGCCGCGGTCTTTGGTGGCGCCCAGCGTCATCGCCAATTGAAACTGAACGCGAGGTTCCGGATCACGAGTCATGGCAAAAACGCTATTTCGCAAGACACCCGATGTTTCCAGGAAAGGCTCAGACAAGCGCACAGCATGCTCTCGCACATGAAAGTCTGGATCCTTCAACGCTCGATTTACTAGCGTAGCATCCAGTGCCGACAGCCCCTCCAGAACCCACATGGCGTGGATGCGCGCCTGTGGAGAGGGACTCTGGTGCGCCAGCTTCGACAGCAGAGGTATGGCCGATCGATCCTGGCGCTCCAGCAGCAGCCGCTGGGCTGTTTGCCGGTGCCAACCGTTTGTGTTCTCCAGCTGTTGAACCAGCTCCGTCGTGGCCGCAGCGCCAAGTTTTGGTTTGAGATCGCGTTTTCGCAGCGGCTTATTCGGCAGAATCCGGTAGATCCGGCCCATCGTGTCTCCTGCCCAGAAATCCATGTTCTTTTTGAGCTCTTCCGGGATGGACTCTGGGGTCTCGATGAATAGTCGATAAATGTCCGTCACATAGAGGTTGCCATCGGGAGCGTTGGCGAAATTGCAGGGCCGGAACCAACCATCGGTGGAGGACAGGAACTCGACACCGTCCTTTGCGCGAGATGCCGAAAAGCTCACGCCCTCAGGCTTCAGCACATCGCGGTGAATCAAATTGGCACTGACGTCACCGGTGAAGACATTTCCCCAGTACTCCTTCGGGAAGACATCACCGTTGTAGACAGTGCTGCCTGTGGCCGCGCTAAAGTAGCCACCGACCTGTTCCGTTCGATTCAATTGGTTTTCGTTATACCGCTGCTGGCGTACGCGCGTGCGCTCTACCCGCCAGGCTTGCGGTTGTGTAAGCGGAAAGATCGGCGACGACGGCCGTCCGTGATCTGAAATATCCTGAGCCATAGCCGGAACATCGAGGAACGGCGTCTTGGCCAGGTAATGCATTGGAAGCACGACGTGGCGGAGATGCACTGTGTTCTGAGTAATGAACCGGTTTCCCCAATCGTCAAATGTCAACCCAAACTGAGCCGGCCCACTGGCGGCTTCCGCCAACCCGCGGTCTGGGCGAAAGCGGAAATCGGCGCCCCGAACCAAGACTGGCGGGCGCTGCGGGTCGTCAGGAGAAGTAATGCCTCCATCCGATCCGGTGTTTGAGGCATAGATCCAGTTGTCGATGGCCAGCCTTGGGTTGGTGATGCGCGCTTCGGGATTCACTTTCGGGAATCCCGTGTAAAGGACCCGGCGTTCGTCAGCCTTCCCGTCTCCATTCGTGTCCTTCATAAACAGAATGTCGGGCGCGCTCGTCACGATCAGCCCGCCTTTCCAAGGCTGCAGCCCGCTGACTTCCAGCACCTGGTCTGCAAAGAGGATGGCTTGGTCGATGCGGCCATCGCCGTCGCGGTCTTCGAGAAGTTTGATGCGCGAGCGCGCAGGCTTCCCTGGGGGAGGGTCTTCCGGATAGTCGAGCATTTCAGCAACATAGATCCGCCCGTCCTCGTCGAATACCATCTCGACTGGGCTCAGCACGTGAGGTTCGCTGACAAAGAGCTCGATCCGAAAATCGTCACTCAGCCGAAAACTTTGCAGGGCTGCTTCAGGGGACAGTGCGGGAGATTCGGGTTTCTTTTGGCTACAGTCAGTCAGCAGGACGACAGCGGCGATGAGCACAAGCTTCCCAATTTGGACTCGGAACTTCGACATGGAGCACCTCGGCAATGAGAGATAGGGAAGGCTGGTCCTCTGAAAGATCAGTGGACTTGCAGCATCGCGGGTCTCAGGCTTCGTTGCAGACGACCTCGTTCTCAGTCTTGACAGCGTGTGAGGCGTGCCTAAACTTCCTGCACTTCCCGCTGCTCGAACAGGTGGTCGATCCAGAGGGAAGTGAGCTTTTCTGCCGCAGAGTTTTGCCGCAACCGCTCGCTAAGATGGTCGAAATCCACGAAATCGAGCGGCTGGTCTTGGTTGAAACAGCTGAAGATGATGCTCTCTTTGCCGGTCTCCGGATCGACATGCCGCTGCAGACATTGTGCACAAATCTCCTTTAACATGCACTGCATGGGTGAGTTAATCGATCCAATGGCCCGGTGCTCGGCTTTCAGATACGGCTGCAAGACCGTTTTTCGAGCCACTTGCACAGCGCCCATCATGCGGTCGGAGCCGATGGCGATGATCCGGTCGATGGCACAGAGTGGAATGGTAACTTCTCCGAGGTCGCCTCTGGCGTAGGTTTGCATCGACTGGACGATGTTGCCGCGGAAGGTCCGGTCCTGCGGTCGCCGCGGCTCGATCAGTTCCCCTTCATCCACAGACCAGACCACCAGATCGCAGGCCTTCTCGATTTCCTTTCGCTTGAACAGGTCCGATTTCTTGCGGTAGCCGGCGAAGTAGATGACACGGTTGTCTCGCGATTTCAGAGCCGCAGCGATTGAAAACAGAACGGCATTGCCCAATCCACCACCCGCGAGCAGGACCGTCTCGCCCGTGGGGATCTCTGTGGGTGCGCCGGTGGGGCCCATGAGCACGACCGGTTCGCCAGGGTTGAGCAGAGCGCACAGTCTGCTAGACCCGCCCATCTCGAGAACGATCAGCGAAACCAGGCCACGCTCGCGGTCTACCCAGGCGCCAGTCAAAGCGATACCTTCCATGGTCAGATGAAAGCCGGACGGCCTTTCAGCGAAACTGTCATAATTTTGCAGGCGGTAGAACTGTCCTGGCTGGAAATGCCGGGCAGCCATGGGGGCCCGAACGACCACTTCGACAATGTTTGACGTCAATCGAAATGCATCCACCACGCGGGCTTGCAAGAGGTCGTCCATCCGCTCGGCAAAACGAACCCACGCTTGCTCCCGGTCGGCTTGCTCCTCGTGGCTTTGGGCCTCCACCTCTTCGCGAAAGAGTGCCGCGATTTCTGGATAGCCTCTCTTGGCTGAAGCCATGGCTTTGACAACGTTGCCTGCAAACACCGGATGGTTGTCGCCGTAGAAAGTGATGTAGCGTCCTTCGCGGGCGTAAGAAGTGAAGAACCCGGTTTCGTTCTGGCCTGCCGGGACCAGCCGGCATTCTCCGTTGATCTGTTCCAGTCGATGCCCCAGGAAAAACTCTCCGCTCTGATCGAGTCTGAAGGTCCCAGGATACTCGCGCTCATAGATCACATTCGGATGAGTCCCTGCGGCCACCATTACCGAACGGGCTGGGAACTCGATGGCCTTGCCGGCGCTGCGGTATTTCCCCTCTACGACCTCCTGGCGCTCGAACTTCACTGCCCGGACCTTTCCCCACGCGTCCGGGAGGCACTCCACCGGACTGAGCAGCTCGGCAAAGTAGATGCCTTCCTCGAGCGCCTTGATGACTTCCTCGTGGTTGAGACGATAGGCCGGGGAATCCTGCAGCCGTTTCCGGTAGGCAATCGTGACGCCGCCCCAGGAGCGGGCGAGCCGGGCGAAATCGGGCTTTCTCGCAGCAGCCTTGGCAGCAGCGCGCTCGGCACGAATGGCGCGGCCGTGCATCAACCAGCGCTCGAAGGTTTCCTTCTCCTCTTCATCAAACCGCTCCCAGATGGCTTCAGCGCCGATGCGGGGAACCAGGCGTTCGTAACGGTCGAGAGCCTTCTCCACCTGAATGACGTAGTAAGCCATGAGCTCGGTGGCGGTGTCGATAGCGGTCAGCCCGCCGCCAATGACGATGGCGGGCAGGTCGACTTGCACATTTGTCAGGCTGTCCTTCTTGTAGGCGCCTGAAGCCTGCAGACCCATCAGGAAGTCGGAAGCCTGGCGCATGCCCCTGAGAACATTGTTCTTGACCGGAACCAGCGTGGGCTTGCCGGCGCCGGCCGCAATGGCAATGTGGTCGAAGCCGAGTTCCCAGGCGTTCTCGATAGTGATGGTCCCACCAAAACGGACGCCATCGAAGAGACGGAACTTCTTGCGGCGCATCAGGACGAGGTAGTTCGCGTCGAGGAAGTTCTTGTCCCATCGCACCGTGATGCCGTATTCCGAGACGCCACCAAACCCAAGGATAATCCGCTCGTCGAGTTCTGCCATGATATCGCGGATGTTGCGAATGGGCCGCGGCACTCGCTTGCGGGAGCCGCGCACATCGGTAGCAAGTGGTTCGACCCTTAGCCCCTCGATGCCGACTACGCCAAAACCTTCGTTCAACAGGTAGTGAGCCAGCGTATAGCCAGCAGGCCCCATGCCGACCACCAGAACGTTCTTGCCGTTGTATCGCAAGGGGACCGGGCGTTTTACGTTCAGCGGGTTCCAGCGTGTCAGCAAAGAGTAGATCTCAAACCCATAAGGCAGATGGAGCACATCCGTCAAAATGCTGGTTTCAACCTGAGGAATGTTAACTGGAGTTTGCTTCTGAAAGATGCAGGCCTTCATGCAGTCATTACAGATACGATGCCCCGTGCCGGCACACAGCGGATTGTCGATCATGATCGTGGCCAGTGCACCGATGACATCCCCCTGGCGCTGCAGGCAATGCGCCTCTGAAATCTTTTCATCCAGCGGGCATCCATCCAGGGTGATGCCCAGCGGGTTCTTCTGAATCTGGCCCTGCTTCCGGTAGCCTTTGGAGCAGGAGTCTTTGTCGCGCTCATGGCAGTAGATGCAATAGTGGACTTCCTGCAAGGATTCTCGCGCAGTCATCCGGGCGTCGGTGAGCTTGAAGCCATCGCGGAAGCGCCGGGTCTCGCGCGGCCCCATGAAGCGCTCTGGGACTGCTTCGTCAAACCGGTCGATCTGCACGAGGTGCTGGTAGTCCACAGTCTCGGGAAGCTTCAAGAGGGAGAATGGCGCCGAACGCTCCCTCAGCCCGGGATGAAAGGCGAGAGCGGCTGACCACTTCTGGATGATGGCCAAATCACCTTCGGCGGCCGCAAGGCGGTCCTGGTCATTCTGAGCTGTGGCGCTCTCTGCGTCTTCCAACACAGCAAGCCCTGCTTCGGCCAGTTCACGTTCGGGATCAGCAGCCAGAGGTGCCTCAGTCAGGCACCTGTCGACCAGGGCCCGGTAGTCAAACTCCAGTTCAGAGAGGTCCCACTGCTGCATTTCCTGTGTAGAGGGCCGCCGCCGCAGGACCTGTTTGTCCAAGTATTTCTTTTTCCATTCGAAGATGCGGCCATCCGAGAGTGCCCGCTGCTGCAACTCCAGGTAGTTGCCTTCAATCTGGAATATTCTGGCGACGAAACGACCGAGGTGAGGCGCGACTGTGGTGATGATGTCGGAGGCAGCTTTGGGTTCGTAACCCCGACCTTCGGCCTCACGGTAAGCTTCGTACAAGGCAGAGGAATCAGAATCTGCAAGAGACAGTTCCTGGCGGAAAACTTGGTCGAGGGCAGCGATGCGCCGCACCCGGTTCAGATCGGCAAAGCGAAAACCGGGAATTCCCAGCTGGAAGTTCCACCCAGCAGCTTCGGCTCTGGGGTTGGTAGAAAGATGAAGCAAGGTCACAGATATCTCCTGACAGGCATTTCGATTAGAAACTTAAGGGCGGCCCGCAACCAAAGAGGCGACAACGCGTGCGCTCTGGAGCCTGCAAGCGCCAGCCGAATCGCCGGCCAGTATATCTCAACTAAAGCACCAATCGTCCCGAGCAGAACGCAGTCGGCGGGGGCTACAGGGAACCGCGCAGGATGGCGGGCGGGTTACATCGCCCAGATGCTGGCTTATGCGGTAGGGCTTACGAATGGGAGTCTCGAGGCTGCGCGCACGCCATAACCAGACAGCTGGCGCAGTCCGTTGAACTGCGATTGGAGGTCTGGAAAGCGCTGGAGCAGGACTGACCTGATCGGGCGGCAATTCGCCGACAGCAATGCCATCAAATGCTTCCCAAAGCCCAGCAAGCGACTCTGCAAAGCAAATCAGGAATCAGATGACCTCCTGGCCGATGCGCTCGACGCCGACCGGGCCTTCAGTGTGGAAGAGGCCAGGACCCAAAGCACATTCAGTTCACAAACATCACTCTACCTCTGCCTCAACGATTCCTGAGTAGTAGGATGAAGCAAGTCGACCTTCAGAGAAGTGGAAATCACTTCGTCTCGATCTTTAGAGTGAAGGCGTAGTCACCAGGCTTGGATTCCGGCAGGTCTACCTTCAGCCCATCGCCTTCCTGCTTCCACTTCAGTTGCTGAGTGGAGCCGAGGAGCTTCACCGAAGCAATCTGTCTATCCAGCATCTTGACAGCAGTGCCAAGAGACTTGACTGTCACTGTCTTGCCGGGCCAGTCGAGCGCGATGGCGTAAAGAGTCGAGCCCTTGGTTGTGAAACGAATATCTTCAGCTGTGAAGCTCTTCTGCTTCTTGTCGGTGAAGCCACCCGTTAGCACGGGCGTGGGGCCTTCGCCGAATATCTTCCAAGGCCGCGTACCGTAGATAGCCTCGCCGTTTATGGACAACCATTTACCGATGTCGAGCAGCAGTTTTTGAGCCCCGTCTGGAATCGTGCCATCGGCACGGGGGCCAACGTTGAGCAACAAGAGCCCATTCTTGCTGGTAATGTCGATCAGGTCGTCAACCAGGGAGTCCGGCGTGCGAAACTCCTCACCTTCGATGTAGCCCCAACTCTTCAGCCCCACGGAAGTATCGGTTTGCCAGAGGTAGGGGCGAAGTTTGTCGAGCTTGCCCCGCTCAATGTCGTACACGGCGGCTCTTTCGGGAAAGGCCTCCTTCTTGTAGTTGATGGCCACACCCTTTTTCCATTCTGCCCCACGGTTGTAGTAGTAGGCCGAAAACTTCTGAAGGTAGGGGACGAAGACCGGCTGTTCAATCCACCAGTCGAACCAGATAACTTCAGGCTGATATTTGTCGACGAGCTCGCAGGTTCGCGCCAGCCAATCCTTGAGGTAGTTGTCATCCGTAGGCTGATTGTCCACCGCAGCGCCGGGCAGGCGTCTCGGATGGGCCGGGCCATAAAGGCCGGCGTACTTCGGATCTTTCACGTCGGAGTCGAACTTCATTCCGCCCTCGAAGAACCACCAATGCTCAGCACGGTGTGAGGAAGCGGTGAAGTGGAGTCCCGCCTTGCGCACTTCCCTGGCAAGGTCGCCGACAAGGTCGCGTTTCGGTCCCATCTTCGCCGCATTCCAGTCAGAGAGATCCGAGTTGTACATTTGGAAACCGTCATGGTGCTCGGCAACGGGCATCACATATTTCGCTCCGGACTTTTTGAAGAGCTCTGCCCAGGCGGCCGGCGAGTACTTCTCAGCTTTGAACATGGGGATGAAGTCCTTGTACCCGAATTTGGACTGCGCGCCATACTTCTCGACGTGGTGTTTGAAGACCGGGTTGTCAGCCAGATACATGTTGCGCGGGTACCACTCACTACCGAAGGCCGGAACGGAATAAACACCCCAATGAATGAAAATGCCGAACTTCGCGTCGGCATACCAGGTTGGCACCGTTTGAGTCTCCAGCGATTCCCAGGATGGTTTGAACGGACCCTTGGCGATCACTTCGTCGATCCGCTTCATCGAGGCGGCGATCTTCTGCTCGTAGGTCTGAGCGAAAGCAGCGCTGGCGGCGGCAAACAACGTGACAATGAGAACCAATTGACGCATAGGAACTCTCCTTTCAATTCTATTAGTCCGACACAACTTGCAAAAGCAGCGAAGTAGCTTTCCGATTGTGACTATTTGAGAATTCCAGAATAGCGTGACGATACGCTTCGTCTCTCGAAAGACTTGCTAGACTTTGGTTCCCGCACCGTGGGTGAGGAACTGTGAAAAAATTGTAGAGGCCGCTCTCAGAGCGGCGCGTCTGTTCTCAGAACGGACTCTACACCAAAGACTTACGGTTGCTTGCTTTCGAAGCCCTCCGATTCCCCCTTAGTCAAAGGGGGCTTAGCGGCGCAGCGACAGCTGTCGCATAGCCGTCAGGGGGTTGGGTTGCGAATCGAGGACAGCTTTACCTCGGCACGTCGTATCTCAAAGGGCAGCATCAGCTTCGCTCGGCCTTCCGACGCGGCCAGACAACCCCCGCGCCTTCGGCGCTACCCCCTTTGATCAACGGGGAATACCTCGCGACCGCAGGCTTCGGCAATTTTTTCACAGCTCCCCCAGGCCCATGAAGCTCTGAGAAAATCGTGCCGATCGTGTCGCGGGAGAGCGAGGCTCCTCGCCGAGCCTTTCCCGATCACGAGCTTGCTGCTGCGCGGCTCGGCAGGAGCCTCGCCCTCCCGAATCCTCTCACAGCGCCTCTCTCCCACATCGTCGGAGCGAAGGGAGCTGATGCTAGCGACTGTGGCTGCATCAGCGAAGCTTGCAGAAGTGTCACTAGGATTTGCACTCTTAATGGGACAGCTTGCGCAGGACGGGTCTCCGGTGACCCAGGGCCGTGACGGTGCTATTTCCGGTGCCTGATCTCGAGATCACGCACGCCGGTCTTCGTGCCATTCTGTTCAACAATGCATTCTAGCCGACCCGTCGCTGAAGGCAGGCGCACGTTCTTGAACACCCAATGAGTTGCTTTCGGCGGCACTTCCTGTTGCAGCTTCATCGCGCCAAACGCGAGGAGAACGGTTGTGCCCTTGTCAGTCTCATTCAACCGGGCGGTGATTTCATACGTGCCGGCCTGTGAAACCTTCACTTCCCAGTGCCCGAGACTCTGCGCCGTCCATCCCGCCTGCGGGCCTCGCCAGTCCTGTCGTGTCAGCCGCACCGGGTTGGCCTGAGGTGCGCCAAGCACAATGCGCGATGGGTTCGCGTAGTCGCGACCGCTTGTTACGTCCTTGAACCACTGCTCGTATTCCTGTTTCATGCGCGCCACGATTCCCGGCTGTGTCGCAGCGATGTCCTCCATTTCGAAAGGGTCGCGCGTCATGTCGTAAAGCCTGAAAACCCTCTGAGTCCCAGGCGCTTGGCCGTCACCAGCGCCATTGGGCTGGACCAGTTTGTATTGCTGCGAACGCGCCGCGAAGGCACGATACAACTCCGGGACGTCGCCCCGATGCCACTGAAAGAACAATGTGCGGTCAATCCACTTGACGGTCTCGCCCTTTAGTAGCGGCAGCAGGCTGACGCCATCGAACTTCACGGCGGCCGGTTGCTTAACCGCAGCGATTTCCAGCACCGTCGGAGCCAGATCGATGTGCGCAGCGATGCGGTCTACCTTGCGCCCCGCGACCAACCTGCCCGGCCAGCGCACAAAGCAGGGGACACGGATGCCACCCTCGTGGGTGCTGCCCTTGCGCTCAAACATCCCGGCGTTGTAACGCGCCTGCTGCGGCCCATTGTCGGTCAGAAAGATCACGACGGTATGTTCACTCAGCTTGAGGTCATCCAGCTTCTTCAGCAGCAGCCCCACGTTGTCGTCAAGGTTCTCCACCATCCCGTAGAGCTTGGCTGTGGATTCCGGATCGAAATTCTGTGGAATCGGGTGTCCCGCACTTGGGAAATCATCGCGCCTGAGGTTCATCTGCTGATAGGTCTTATAGTATTTCTTAGGCACTTCAAGCGGCGTGTGGGGCGCATTGAAAGCAATATAGGTGAAGAATGGCTGGTTGCGGTCCTTCTCGATGAAACGCAGCGCCGCGCTGGTAATCACGTCGCTGACGTAGCCACGGGTCTGCCGTGGCTTGCCATTGGCAAACAGGATCGGATCGAAATAGCTTTCGCCGCCGGGTGGGTCGGAGGGTTGGCCGATGCCCCCACCGTTGAGCGTGAATGCTTCCTGAAAGCCCTGATCGATGGCCCGCATTGGGTAATTGTCGCCCAGATGCCACTTGCCGAAAATGCCCGTTCGATAGCCCGCTGCCGCCAGCATCTCCGCCAGCGTCACTTCGTCGGGGTGCATTAGAGAGCGTCCCAGGTAGGTATCCACCACGCCGGTGCGGTAGTTGTAGCGACCGGTCAAGAGGCTTGCCCTGGTTGGGCTGCACACGGGTGACACGTAGAAGGATTGAAACGCTACGCTCTCTCTCGCTAACCTGTCGAGATTCGGCGTGCGCAGCTTAGGATTTCCATGCACACCGAGATCGCCATAGCCCTGATCGTCGGTGATGATGAGCAGGATGTTGGGGCGTGTCGGCGTGTGTTGCGGCCGCACATGGTTGTTCTGCGCTCCGGTGGCAAGACCCCCGATCCACACGACGGTAGTGAAGATGACAGCTGCCGGGCGGAGGTAATGAAGGAAATTGCTTCTCATGGATTGCCTTTAGACTCTATCACTGTTCAACCGCACAAACGATGAGCTATGGGAGACCGACTTGGTGTGCCCATTCTATTCTCGTTAAACGCTGTGCTTTCGAGTGGAACCGGCGCGACCGCGCCGAGTGGTCGGTGAGAACGCCGCGTTACGGTAGCTGAACATTCTACTACGGTGGCGGCGTGGATAATGAGAGAGCGATGAAACACACCAGACTTAACTTCTCGAAACCAAGGCCTCCATCTGGCGCTTGTTGTCCGCCAGAAGCCTTTTCATTGCCGTCCCGGGTCCGCTGATCTCTAAGATGAGAAGGCCCTGGTAGCAAATTCGCCGCAGGATCTGAAACAGTTTGGGATAGTCCACGAATCCCGTGCTGAGCGGTTGATGTTCTTTCCAGGTGGTCGGATCGATGTCGTGTACGTGGAAGTGAAACACTTTGGCGCCCAACCCCTCGACAATGGCGAATGTAGTCTCGTTGTAGGCTTTGATTCCTACCGGTGTGGCTCTCTCTTCCGGCTTGACGCGCGCCACCAGCTCCGCGTAACGGCTTTGATGCCCCACGTCGATGGTTGCGCCGACTGAATCGTGGTCAATGTCTTTGATTAGCCGCATGTAGTCCCGAACAGAGCGCGGGTAGCCCGTCTCGAGCGCTATGCGGAACCCGAGCTTTCGGGCACGGTCGCCCCAACGCCGGAACCGATCCAGATACCGGGGCCACGCGGTGTCGAGAGTCCCTTCCGGAAGAGCCTGCGGATGAAGGACGGCAAGTGTGGCTCCGAAAAACGCAGTTGCTTCCATTGCAATCTCGAGCGTCCGAACGGAAGATTCACAAACGTCGCCAGAGGCGGACATATAATCGAGACCGGTGTACGGCAGATGAGTTGTTACGGACCGAAAACCTCGTAGGACCTTCCGAATCTCGTTCCGCTGAGCCCGATCCAGTTTGTCGAACTCGAAGCCTGGAAATGTTTCAGGACGTGGTTCTGGCACACCCATTGGATGTATCTCAATCGCAGTGAAGCCAAGCTCGCGCAGCGTATCAATAGCTTGAATCAGGCCGTAGCCTGCAATGGCCGTATTGGCGCCGAGTTGCCAATTGTGGCTGGCTGCACTTCCCAAAAGGAGTTCGCCGGCCGCTCTTCGAGAGAAAAGCTGGCCGGCAGTCGCATACACTCCGAGCGTAAGCAGTGAGCGACGTGATGGCTCGGCGACCATGCTGCATTCCCCTCAGAGGAGATCAACTGAGCGCGAGTTGTAGCTGGCAGGCAGAGGCGCCTGGACTGCGCAACTGACGCAAGCCAGGCAGCCTCTGGTAAGTACGTTCAGAACCGGTATCGCAGGCCGAACTGGATTTGACGCGGTGACGTCCGCTGGCCGGTAATCCTCCCGAAGTTGGCATTGTTCATCGCGGTCGTCGGATCGCCAAAATTCACCGTGTTAGGCATGTTGAAGAATTCAGTCCGAAATTCGATAGCGTGTCTTTCGCGAATTGGGAACTTCTTCTCAACGGCGACGTCAATGCTGATGATGCCGTCTGCGTTGGTGATGTAGGCGCCAGCGTTTCCAAACGTGTACTGCGCCGGCAACGCGAACGCGGCCTTGTTGAACCACTCATCCGGTGTCTTCGGACCTGCGTTGGGATCGCCCACCAGATTGGGGCGCTGGGTCGACCGGCCCACGTTTGCCCGATCGACGCCGGTCGTAATCAACAGTGGAGGGCCGGTTTCGAGCCTCGAAATACCTTCCAGCGCCCAGCCGCCCAGCAGCAAGTCGGCGGCACCGGCCCAGTGGGAACCGAATTTTCGACCTTTGCCGAAGGGCAGCTCGTACACATAGGCGAAATTAAAGACGTGATTAATATCCCAACTTGACCGCGAGTAGTCTTGCCTGCGATCGAATGGGTTCTGGACCTTCACTTCGGCGAGCGAAGACTGCCCGTCCAGCGCCTTTTGCCAGCTGTAGTTCATATTGAACTGCAGTCCATTCGAGTAGCGTTTGATCAGGCTGACCTGCAGGGCATTGTACGAGCCGTTGTAAGCGTTAGAGCCGCCGTCGAGATCGCCAAACTCGGGCAGCAGGCGGCGCGGCTGGATGGCCCCAGGACCGGGCGTCAGTGCGTTATTGAAGGGTGAATAGCCGATTTGTTTGCGGCTGCCGGAGCCGACGTAGCCGATGTCCAGCGACAAATTGTTCATCAGCTCACGCTGAATAAAGAGGTTCCACTGCATCGTGTAGGGTGACCGATTCTCGGGATTCTGAGGCCAGCCGCCGATTGCAGAAGTATTCTGAAAACTCGGGCCCGCATCGGTGACCGCCAGGTCCAGCACGCCTCGGTTCGGACTGAAGACTTGCTGAACCGTGAAGGGCCAGAACTTCCGCAGGTCCTGCAGTTCCTGCACGAAGGTGGAGTTGTAGAAAATGCCGAAGCCCGAGCGTACTACGGTTTTCTGGCCCAGCCTGTAGGCAATGCCGGCTCGCGGGCCAAAGTCGTTGTAATCGTTTTGGACCAACGCCCGTCCGAAACCAAAGGTGTTTGCCGGTGAGTTGAGTTTGCCGGTTTTCGGATCGGGCTCCGGGTTCGTGGTTGCCCACATCAAATCCCCAATGACTTTCTTTGCAGCAGGATCATAGCGAACCCACAGGTTGCCGAGACGGTCGGTCTTGTCATAAGGACGGCTGCCGAACTGGTACATCAAGCCGAGGTTCACGGTTAGGTTGGACGTCACCCGCCAATCGTCCTGAATATGGGCGAGGTAGTAATTGCTAATGCTGTCTGTCAGAGTGTTGCCAGAGCCGCGACGCACTTCACTTGGGTATCCCAGCAGCGCGTCAGCCATGGGAAAGTTCGTGATCTGGCCGTTGAATATGGCGTCACCGTTCATCGGGTTTGCCGTATTCGTATAAAAGTTGCGGTAGTGGTACTGGCCCCCGAACTTAAGCGAGTGCTTGCCGCGGATCATCGACATATTTCCGCGCCATTGCCAGATATTGTCGCCGCTGGTTCCACCGCTGGCACTCGGAATGCTGTAAGCGCCAAGAGTGATGTTGACCAGCGGGTCGCTGAAGACCTCGGCTTGGTACATTCGAATGCCCGTGCGAGCAAAGTACTCTGCGCGAGTCACGGGTTTGCTTCCCAAGTTCCCGTCGTCGGGCTGATTAGTACCAAAGCCGACCTCGAGGGTCGTAGCCGGGCTGAAAATGTGGACCCAACTCCCGCCGTAGTTGATGACGTTGAAGCGGCTCAGATCAGATACGCCCACGATCGCGTTGGGGTTAAGGAGTGTCGCATCTTGACGGCTATATCGGAAAAAAAAGCTATTGGTCGCGTTCAGGTTGTAGTCCCAGCGGACGTTGAACATGTCGCGGTCGTTGGCTTGGCTGGTGTTCGAAACTAGGTTCTGAACCTGCCCGGGCCGGTTCGGCAAAGGAACCATCAATTCAAGAGCGGTTGGGATGGCCTTGTTAATTCGACTCGCTGGAATGATATTGCCCGGGAAGCAGGCAGCTCGATCGGCGGCGGTGCAATTTCCCGTCAGCAGGGGATCTCTTAAATAAATCGGGCTGGCTTGGGTGAGCAAGCTCGAGAAATCGCCGCGGCGAAAGTCAGCGGGCGGGGAGTTCCCTAGCAGTGCGCTGCCGCGACGGCGACGGAAGCCTTCCCAGGAAAAGAACCAGAACATCTTGTCGCGCAAGTCGGCTTTGGGCAACAGTACCGGCCCGCCCACTGCGACACCATATTGATTCAGCCGGAACGGCGTCTTGCCCAAGTTGTTGCGGTTGGCAAAGAACTCGTTGGCGTCAAACTTATCGTTGCGCAGATACTCGTAGAGCGTGCCGTGCAGGTCGCGGGTACCCGATTTCATCACCATGCTCACGTTCGCGCCCATGGATCGGCCGAATTCCGAACTGGTGTTGGTAGCTACCTTGAACTCCTGAATGGCGTCCATCGGCGGCGAGATGCCGGGGGAGTTCATCATTTGCATGTTGGAGTCGACGCCGTCCAGGGTGAAGTTATTGTCCTGCGGACGTCCGCCGTTCACTGAAAACAGCGAAGTGCCGGACTGGGCTGTCCCGCGGTTTTGGCTGCGGCTTACCGAGCTTGTGCCCGGCATTAGCAGAATCAGACGTGTGTAGTTCCGCTGATTGACTGGCAGACGCGCCAATTCCTGCCCTGTCACGACATTACCCACCGAGGCTTCTTCGGTCCGCAGGGTCGGCGTCACGCCCGTGACCTCGATCGTTTCGGTGAGTTCTCCCACCTGCAAAGCAAAATCCACTTCCATGACTGCACCGACTTGAAGCACGACGCCTGAGCGAACCTCCTTCTTAAAGCCCGCCGCTTCGACCTGAAGGGTGTAGGTTCCCGGGTTCAGCGGAGTGACGCGATATTGCCCGACTTCGTTGGATTGAACCTTCCGCTCGTTTCTCGTGCCTTCGTGAATCACGGTCACCGAAACGTTGGGCGCGATGGCGCCACTGGAATCCGTGATATCGCCCACGATCGTGGCGGAAGTCTGAGCATGGGTGCTACAGGGGCTCAGAAGCATCAGTGCCAGCAGAATGCCTAGGAAAGGCTTCAGGAATTTGGGTTGAAAGCACATACATTCTCTCCTCTTCTTTGAGTCTTGAAGGCTGAACGGTGAAAATGCCGCTCACGCCATGGATATCTCCAAAGTTAGCGTTAACTATTTGACCGAAACTCTAGATGAGCAGTCGCTCCGATGTCAAGAGAAAACTCGGAGAAAATATATATAATTCGATAGAGCTAGCGTTGAAAGACGCTACGGACCCACGGTATAGTCGGCAAACGTTTCTTTAATGAGTTGTGAGCTGCCTAATGAGACTCAGGCCTTTTACCCCATCCAGAATCTGCCTCCTGCAGGGCTGGCTTTTGAACTTTCGGGTTTGTCTGCTGCTTGGGCTCGTTTTTTCCAGTGCTGCGCTCTATCTGTTCGGTCAGGGCGTAGCCACTCGTAACGCTACTCCTGCAGCCAGAAACACGCCTTCCGGGAAACCCTTTCTGGCAAAGTTTACCGATGTCGCGACGCAGGTTGGCCTTTCAATGCGTTTCACGGTCGGCGGGGAGACCACCAAGAAATACATTCTTGAAGCGAACGGTACCGGCGTTGCCTTTATCGATTTCGATAACGACAGGGAGTTGGACATCTTCCTGGTGAATGGATCGCGGCTGGAGGGATACCGCGGCGCCGAGCCACCAACCAATCTGCTCTACCGCAACTCAGGTGCAGGCAGATTTGTGGACGTGACGAACAAGGCCGGTATGGCTCGCTCGGGTTGGGGTTCTGGGGTCTGTGTCGGAGACGTGGATAACGATGGCCTTCAAGACCTCTATGTAACTTACTGGGGCCCGAACGTTTTATATCGCAATCAAGGGGACTCCACGTTTAAGGACGTCACAATCCGAAGTGGAGTGAGCGGGCCCTCAAAGCAGTGGAGCTCAGGTTGTACGTTTCTGGATTACGACCGCGACGGACTTCTAGACTTGCTTGTGACGAGTTATCAGGCGTTTGATTTGACGACCGCACCTTTGCCAGGCAAGGCCGCAAACTGCGAATGGAAGGGCATGCCCGTGTTTTGCGGCCCGCGCGGACTTCCTTTTGGGTCTGTGACTCTCTACCACAACCGTGGCGATTCAACGTTCGAGGATATTACGGTCAGTTCTGGAGTCGGTGTGGTCAAGGATTTCTATGCTTTCACTCCCGTAGCTGCCGACTTGAATGGCGATGGTTGGACCGACATTTATATCGCCTGCGACTCAACTCCAAGCATCTACTTCCGCAACAACCGGAACGGAACATTTACAGACATTGCCGCCGAAGCAGGCGTTGCATTCAGCGAGCATGGCTTCGAGCAAGGCGGGATGGGAGTTGGAGTAGGCGACTTCGACAATGATGGCTGGCTGGACCTGATCAAGACGAATTTCGCTGGCGACTACCCGAACGTGTACCGTAACACGGGAGACGGCATTTTCGAGGATGTCGTTGTAAGGGCAGGACTCGCCGTCAATCCGCAATACGTTGGATGGGGAGTAGGGTTTGCCGATCTCGACAACGATGGCCTCGCGGACATCCTGCAAGTCAACGGGCACGTGTATCCAGAGCTCGACGCTGCGACTGGCAAGACCCAGGAATCTTACCGCAATCCTCGTTTGGTTTATCGCAACCTTGGCAACGGCCGCTTTGAAGATGTCAGCGCCCTTGCCGGGAGTGGCATAGCCCAGCAGAAGTCGAGTCGGGGAGCGGCTTTTGGCGACTTTGACAACGATGGTGACATCGACGTGGTCATCATGAACATGGGAGACACTCCATCACTCTTGCGGAACGATCTCTCCACGTCCGCCCACTGGCTGCAGCTTCGGCTGGAAGGCACCAAGTCTAATCGCCCCGCCATCGGTGCAACGGTCCGCATCGAGGCTGCTGGCAAAACCCAGACCCAGCCTGTCCTCAGTCAATCGAGCTATCTGTCGCAGAACGATCTTCGGCTCCACTTCGGTTTGGGCAGCGCCACAAAGGTGGACCGGGTCATGGTGCGCTGGCCCTCTGGGATGACGCAGGAGTTCAAAAATCTTCCAGCCGACAGTCTGGTGCTGCTGGTTGAAGGAAGCGAAACGGCAAAGCGATTACGCATGCCAGGATAAGACTGGAATGCAAGCACTCGTTCTCATGGCACTGACGCTGGCGCTACACATTCAGGACCCGGCCGTGCTCTCCGAGGCGGCCCAACAGGCAGCCCAGGCTCAGCGGCCAGAAGATGCCGAACGGCTGTGGCGAGAGGCCATCAGTGCGTCGCCGAGCTACTTTCCAGCGCTGTTCAATCTCGGTCTGTTCTATTACTCGCGCAAGCAATTCAGCGAAGCAATTCCTTGGCTGGAGAAAGCGGCTGTGGTTTCGCCGCGAGACTTCAACGCCCACTACCTGCGCGGCGCGTCTTACCAGGCTCTGGAAAGGGGCGACGACGCCTTGCATGCCTGGAGAAAAGCGCTGGGCCTGAACCCGAAGAATGACCGTCTGCTGCAGGTGATGGCCGTGGAATACAGCAAGGGCCGTTATTTCCAGGACGCAGCTGCAGTCGCGAAGCGCGCATTGGAGCTAACCCCGGAAGACCTCAACGCCTACTACGTTGCTATCAAGGCTAATCAGGACGCCGGACGCTACCCGGAGGCCTTGGAAATTGCCAGCCGCGCCGTTGCACGGTTTCCGCAGTCAGCTCGCGCCCATTTTGAGCTTGGATTTCACCTCCAGAAGGTGGGGCGTATCGATGAGTCTCTTGAGGAGCTGAAGCGAGCGATGGCGCTGGACCCCGCCTACGAGGAGCCTCCTTTCTTCTACGGCGACCTGATGCAACAACACGGCCGATACGAGGAGGCTATAACCTTCCTGCGACGCGCCATCGCAAGCCGAACGGATTACCTCCCTGCTCGGGTCGCACTTGCGAAGGCCTTGATGGGACTCAAGCAATGGGACCAGGCCGTAACCGAACTCAATGAGGCGCTCCGGTTTGACGCGCATCATCCGCAGCCCCACTTGCTGCTGTCGCAAGTCTATTTCCGGCTGGGTGACGAAGATCGAGCACGGAGGGAAAAGGAGCTGTCGCTGAAACTAAGGCGAGACAACCCGACGGTGTTGGAAGCCGTTCAGGGGCGCAACTTTCCACCACGCTAGGCATATCTGCGGAAGTGGTTCACAGAGGATCGACACTGGGAGGGAGTTTTTGGCTCGATTGTCTCACGACCAGCGTCGGATGGAGCAGAATGCTCCTAGGCCGAACGGGAGTCTTGGATTCAACCAGGCTCAGAGCCAGATTGGCTGCTCTCTCGCCAATCATCTCACTCTGTTGGTCGACACTCGTGAGAGGGACTCGCAAGAATTTTGCGTACCGCACATTACCGCAGCCAACAACAGCAACATCTTCAGGCACTCGAAAACCTTCATCCAGAATAGCCTTCATCGCGCCCATCGCCGTGGGATCGTTATAGCAAAAGACGCCATCAGGCTTTGGATCGAGCTGCAGCAGGCTCTTCATAGCCTGGTAACCTGTTTCATCGGCTGCATGATCACCGTGTGGTCGGTGCACGACGTACGCGGGTGGAATCGTGATGCCATGCTGCGTCAAAACATGCTGGTAGCCCTCAAGCCGGTCCAAAGCGGTGCTGACATCTTGCCCGCCAATATGAGCGATTCGGCGGCAGCCCATTTCGATGAGATGTGCGGCTGCCATCGAGCCAGCCGCAACGTCGTCAATGCCCACAAAATTAGCGGCCAGTCCGAAAAATCTCCGGTCAATCAGTACATAAGGCGTCTTGTGTTCCTCAATCCGGCGGAAAATCTCAACCGTCCAGTGAGAAGAGGCTACGAATAAAAGATCCACGCGGCGTGCCAGAAGCTGGTCGATCTCTTGACTTTCCAGTTCGAGATCCTCTTCCGACGAAGAGATTACGAGACTGTAGCCATTGCTACGCAAGACCCCTGATAGTCCTTTCGCGACTTCACCAAAAAACGGATGAACGAGGTCTGGAACCACCAGTCCCATGATGTGTGAACGACCCGTTACCAGCGCGCGAGCTGCAAGATTGGGTCGATAATTCAACTCCTTGATCCGTTTCAGAACCCGTCGCTTCGTCTCGGCGCTGATGTCCCCGTGATCGCGCAGGACCTTAGAGATTGTAACGACGGACAAACCCAGATCGCGGGCGATGTCCTTCATCCGAACGTTCATGGGCCTAAGCTGCTCTTGTTAGATGCTGCCTCACTCCAGAATCAGGCAAGCTCACTCTCGCGATCCAACCGATCGACTCTCTGACCGTCTTGTGGAGCATTGGCTCATCCACCTGAAGAAAGATTTGAATTCTGGCGACGGGCCAGCCTCATCGCGCCGCACTGTATTCGCATCTTTCGGAGGCTGCTATTTGTACCCTACTTCGTCAGGTTCGTGCAACTAGGTGCCGGGCGCGAAGCCCCTGAACAGGGCTGGACTCAGCGATAAATCACTCGTTGCTGCCGAATGCAGAGCAGCAACCCAAGAGGCGAAGACAACGAACTTGCTTCGCCAGAGTTCGGGCGGCGCTTGCCGCTGCGTGGCGTTCGTCAGGGCGATCCCTGTGCTAGACTAGTGGCATTCAAGGGTGCTCAGGGGACAGGCTCACATGCTGATCCGTCAAACTCTCGGAGTGCTTCTGGCCGGGGGGGTTGGAGAACGTCTCTACCCTCTGACGCGAGACCGGGCGAAGCCTGCGGTTCCTTTTGGTGGGATGTACCGGATCATTGACGTGACCTTAAGCAACTGCATTAACTCCGGTCTGAGGAAAATCTTTGTTTTTACGCAATACAAGGCTCTATCGCTCAGCCGCCACATTCGCCATGGCTGGTTCAATGTCTTCGCGCACGGCCTGGATGAGTTCATTGAAATTATCCCTCCGGAGAAAAGAGTTGGCGAAGACTGGTATCTGGGGACAGCTGACGCTGTGCGGCAGAACCTGTATTCCATTAACTCAGTGGACGGCATTCAGTATGTGCTGGTCTTGTCAGGCGACCATATATACAAGATGAATTACTGCCGGATGCTCGAGCGGCACGTGGAGTCTGAAGCCGACATCACGCTGGGCACGATTCAAATCGCGTTGGAAAGAGCGCACAGGTTTGGGGTTGTTTCGGTGGATAGCTCGCTGCGCATCCGAGCATTCCAGGAAAAACCCTCGGCACCGAAACCTTCAGTAGACGATCCTGCCAAGGTAGTGGTGTCGATGGGCATTTACATTTTCAATCGAAATCTCCTGTCTGCCTTGCTGCAGGAAGACGCGCAGAATCCGGCCTCGACCCACGATTTTGGCAAGGACATTCTTCCCCGAGCCATTGACGAATTCAAAGTGATGGCCTATCCCTTCGTCGACGAAAACAAGAAGCAGTCTCAGTACTGGCTGGATGTTGGGACCATAGCAGCTTACTACGAGGCTAACCTGGATTTGGTTGCCGTATCACCGCAGTTCAATTTGTATGATAAAGACTGGCCGATACGAACCAATCCGGGCCAGTACCCACCCGCCAAGTTTGTTTTCGCGCAGGAGGGCAAGCGCATGGGCATTGCGGTCGACTCGATAGTGTCGAACGGATGCATCGTCAGCGGGGGAAGGGTTGTTAACTCGGTGCTGTCACCGGATGTACGCGTGAACAGCTACTGTGAAATCGATAAGAGCATTCTGTTTCCGCATGTTAATATCGGCCGGTATTCGCGGGTTCGCAACTCGATTATCGACCGGGGCGTGCATCTGCCGGAGGGGACCACGATCGGGTTTGACTTAGACGAAGACCAGAAGAAGTACCACGTGACCGACGCTGGAGTTACTGTTGTTGTTCGTGAAGACAACACGACTGACAGTTGATCCTGATTCTTCGGAACCTGCGTCGGAGGCGCGGAGAGAAGTGGCGAGATCGCTCCCCAGAGAAGGATACCTTACCTGGTTTCAAACCATCCTTAAACATCAAGTCCTTGTTTTTCCTGTTTGCGACGAAGAGACCGCAGGACCGACAGCGTTAACGTGATTGTTGTGGCACTCATAACCTGAAGGGGAGGAGTTCATGACTTCGATTACTGAAATCAAGGCACGGGAGATTCTTGATTCCCGGGGCAATCCCACTGTGGAAGCGGAAGTGACTCTTGCTTGCGGTGTGATTGGGCGGGCAGCTGTCCCGTCTGGCGCCTCTACTGGCGAGCACGAAGCTGCGGAACTGCGCGACGGTGAGAAGAGCCGCTATTTGGGAAAGGGCGTGCGCAAGGCGGTCGAGAACGTAAACCAACAGATTGCGATTGAGCTGAGAGGACTTGACGCTTTGCGGCAGTCTGATGTCGACCGGCGCATGATCGAGCTTGACGGGACACCCAATAAGGGGAAGCTGGGCGCCAACGCGATCCTCGCCGTTTCGCTCGCAGTGGCGAGAGCTGCGGCAGCCGCTGTTGGTCTGCCGCTTTATCGCTACCTGGGAGGTGTCAACGCCCGGCTTTTGCCTGTCCCGATGATGAATATTCTGAACGGCGGCTCGCATGCGGACAACAATGTGGACCTGCAGGAGTTTATGGTGGTGCCGGCTGGTGCCTTCCGTTTTAGCGACAGCTTGAAGATGGGAGTCGAGATCTTTCATAACCTGAAGAAGGTGCTTTCGAAGAAAGGATACAACACGGCCGTCGGTGACGAAGGCGGGTTTGCGCCCAATCTCAAATCGAACGAAGAAGCCGTCGAGGTCATTCTTGAGGCGATCCACCTAGCCGGTTTTGCAGCCGGGAAGGATGTGTTCATTGCTCTCGACCCGGCGTCCAGTGAGTTCTATGACAATGGCAAATACATCTTCAAGAAATCAGACCAATCCGTGAAGAGCCCGCAACAGATGGTCGAGTTCTACAGCAATTGGGTACAACAGTATCCCATCATCTCCATTGAAGATGGTTTGGCAGAAAATGATTGGAAAGGCTGGGCCGCACTCACCAATGAACTCGGGCGAAAGATTCAACTGGTGGGTGACGATCTGTTTGTGACTAACACCGAGCGGCTGCGCAAAGGGATTAACGCCGGCATCGGCAACTCAATTCTGATCAAGGTCAATCAGATTGGAACCCTGACAGAGACGATTGAGGCGATTGAATTGGCGAAGGTCAATCGCTATACGGCGGTGGTTTCCCACCGCTCGGGCGAAACCGAAGACACGTTCATCTCCGATCTTGTTGTTGGACTGAACACAGGGCAGATCAAGACGGGATCTGCCAGCCGGACTGATCGCATCGCCAAGTACAACCAGCTGCTGAGGATTGAAGATGAACTTGGAACTGCTGCCCTGTTCCTGGGAAAGGAGACGTTCAAGCGAGCCTAGGGCACTTAAGTCTGCGTCCTCCCCGTGGCCGACCGTCGCATACCGGTCATCAGGACGAAGGCGATCCAGATTTCATCGCCTGGTTTCACGCGGAAAGGCATTTTTGGTTTGTCTGCCCCGAAGACACCCTCTCAGCTCAATAGGATCCTCGTCATCCGGTTCGGCCGGCTTGGCGACGTTGTCTTGCTTACCCCAGCACTGCATGCTCTGCGGTTAGGCTTTCCGGCCGCTCGAATCGACGTTCTTGTCGACGAGCGCTACTCACCGATTCTCTCTATGTGTCCGGCCGTCAGCCGCGTGATCCCAATCAACCGCCTGAATATGAGAGATGGCAGCAAGCTCCGGGCTTGTTGGAACATCCTCCAGCTTGCCAGCGCACTCCGCTCCGAGCTCTATGATTTAGTTCTCGACTGTCACAGTTTTCGGGAGACGCATCTGCTGACATGGTATTCGCAGGCTGGCAGGCGCCTGGGACTGAAACGAGCTTACAGCACTTATTTGCCATTTTGCTTTAACATGAATCCTGTTCTCGAAGACGAGTCGCTGCACGTTTCGGATTTGTTCTTGTCGATGTTGAGGCCATTGGGCATCGATCCGTCATCCACTGTTCCAGAACTGAAAGTGCCGGCAGATGAGGTCGCCAAGGCGCAGGATTTCTTGCGGGGGCATCGAATCTCTGGCGAGACGCTGCTGGTTGGGCTGAACGTAGGCGCGGGCTCTTTGTCGAGGACATGGCCTGCAGAACGATTTGCCAGATTGGCCGCAAGGATTCTCGATTACCGTACTGCTGCTCGAATCGTTGTTTTCAGCCCACCTGGGGTAGATCCTCTGGGAGGTCAGTTGTTCGCGAGGCTCAAGTCAGACAAGATTCTGCTAGCCCCCATTCTTCCGCTCATGGAATTTGCAGCGATGATGAGCCGGTGTTCTCTTCTCGTGAGCAACGATACCGGTCCTATGCATCTGGGCGCTGCAGTGGGTGCTCCGACGCTCGGTCTGTTCAGCGCGGGTCGCCCGGACCAGTATCGACCCTTGGGAACCCAGTGTCGCTGGGTGAGGAGAGTACCGATTGAGGAATTGGAAGTGGAAGAAGTCTGGGCACTTGTCTCTGGAATGCTCGAGAGTATCGAGTCTGGCAGGGCCGCTCAAGGAAGACTGTACGCTGGCTGGCAGCGTTCCTGACGCTATTGGGGATCACCTTTCCGGCGTTCGTCTGAATCAAAACCTGAGTTGAGGAACTCTCCAGTGCTGTGTCTCACAAGCGCCTCGGACAACGCATCGATTTTCTCGGCTTGATCTCCGGCGGACGGCTCAGGTATACTCCCGCTCGTTATTTCGTTTTGGGAAGCCAAACTGGGTCCTTCGTCCTGTTTTTTCAATAGGTTGAATCGCTAGAAATCCTTTCCGTTTTTTCGCTCAAACCCTAAATTTACTTCGTTCGTGGAAGTAGATCTGCATAAGTAATCAGGACAAATTGTTGGCTAGTTCACTCCGATCTCAAGGCTTATGAAGAGGAGTCAGCCGCATGAGCGCCATCCATAAGCTTCTGTATCAACGAATTATCTTCTGTCACAAGTGTCGGCGCAGTATGTTCGTCGGCTTTAACCGGCGTTATCTGATTCATTTAGGCAGGCATACGGCAGTAAACAGACTGCTCATCCTTTTTGCAGTCCTTCTCCTTATCTCGGTGGCTCCTTCCACGATCTCGATCATGTCGGCCAGGAAGGTCAGTTCAGCCAGTTTCATCAGCGAAGATCAGTACAAACAAGAAAAAATTGTTCAGTCAACGCTCCGGCGTCATTCGGAAATCAGCCCTGAACAGATCAACAAACTTACTAAGATCATCGTGAGGAACGCTCAAAGCAAGAAGCTTGACCCGAAGCTTGTGGCGTCGATTATCGTCGTCGAATCGCGTGGCAACCCCACGGCTATTTCAGGGGCCAAATCCGTAGGGCTGATGCAGATTCACGTTCCCACCTGGGGAAGCGTTGTCGACTTTACAGAGAAGAACCCTTTTGATCCGGAAGTTAACATCGACCTGGGTACCACCATCCTGGCTGACTATATCAAGCGGTATAAGGATACGGACACTGCACTGGCTGCTTACGAAGGCACCCATGATCCCGCTTCGAGCGAATACCTGACAAAAGTTATGGAAGTGTACCACTCCAAAGTACGCTGAATCTGTTCCACTTTCTGCTTCCCAGTCTGCGCACCTGCCGAGCGATTCCGATTTGAAACTTCTACACGAATCTGCCTCTGCAATAGAAATTGTTACTCAACTCAAGGCAGCATTCTGATCGTGTACAACCCTCGAAGGCTCCTCTAACGAGCAGCTTAAGAATATTCTATTTGAGTTTCAATTCTGGGCGGTGAATTGCGAGATCGTCACCTTACCTTCACGAAGCGCTGCAGGAAAAATGTCTGTTTCATGCCTTAAGGCAGCTTGTCAGGAAGTCTAAATAAGTAAGATAGAAGAGGCGGGGCTGTCTGGAGAGAAGCACAAATTTGGGACGTACTTGTCCCTTTCTAACGGCGAATTCAACAATACTAACTCACCCATGATCGACGAGAACTGTGTTATCTGGAAACAAGGGAAGGGATTCTGCTGGTGTCCGAGCGCGGCTTGGGGAGTCACCGATGAGGAGTTATGTGAGCTGTGCCAGATGAAGAATGCTCAGATCATCGAAAAAATCGAAATAATAAAAACTCCCAGCCGAAAAGTCAGAACTGCCAAGCAGCAGGCCTGATGATCACGCGAGACTTGAGGAAGCACTTGCCTCGATTTTACTGAAACATCCTGGGTTTCGAGTCCGGCTCGAAGCGAACCTGGAAGTTAGCAGCCGGCGTAGTCCTGCCTCGTTCCACTTCAACGACTCTTGTATCGAAGACTTGGCCGCTCGGTAGCCCGAAGGGAGAAGGTGACGGATCTGGCTTTGTCAAAAGCACCATGAAGTACTTCCCAGGTTCAACACCGGAGATCGTATAGCTTTCTGATGGCAGGTCGAAGTAGCTCTTGTTGTTGTCTTTCAGGCTGATCAGGAGCAGTACAAGTTTTTCAAGGCTCAGGGTCCGGTTTTGCAGGCTGATTCTGCCTGAGATAGATCCGACCACACGCAATGGGAACTCCACACCTTCGATCAAGTCTCCCTCGGTCACTTCAACTGTCTTCTCTCTCAAGTTCACCAACGGCAGCAAGTTGGGATCGTCAAGGATCGGGCTGAGCGCATAGCGCCCCGGTGGGGTCCTTTCAATGAGGAACGACCCATCGGCTTTCAGCTTGAAGTCCCTTTTGCCAAATCCTTCCAAGTCTACACCCTGCCGCCTCATGCTGACACTTTTACCGGCTGGTTTCAAAGCGTACTCTGGGTCTTCCACACGGAATTCACCGCGAATGGTTCCTCCGAGCGGCAGGCTGAAGTCGACTTGACGCATTTTCTCCCCTTCCTCCAGGCGGATCCTGTCTGCTTTTTCGACGCTCAGCTTATCTCTGTAGAAGAAGTTCACGAGACGTCGAACCTGTGGGGGCAAGGAGGTTTCAACCCAATAGTCGCCGGGAGGAAGATCAGAGACCAAGAACCTTCCCTCAGCATCGGTCGTGCTTTGGAAAGGATTCAACACTGATCTTTCATCGTCTTGAGTGACCAGCGTGACATCGGACAACGGCTTGTTGTGGTACCGAGATCGCACCGTGCCTGAGATTGACCCGCTTTCGACCATTGAAAAGTCGATTCCCGTGAATGCGGTGCCCGCTTCAATCTCCAGTCTATCTGCCAAGGCCCGGTCAAACCGGCCTCCGTGAAACTGCACCAAATAGGCCTTACGAAGACGGTTAGATCCGTTGTCTCTGCCGGGAACTGCTTCCACCGTGTAACTTCCCTCAGTCAACCCGCTCAGGGTGTAGAAACCCTGCAAATCCGTGGTAGTGAAGAAAGGGGGTTCCTGTCGGCTTTGGCTTTCCGCAATGACTCGGATTCCGGAAACCGGTTCCCGATTCTTGTTCGCGTAAACCCGGCCGCTAATAATTCCGCCGTAACGCAGCCGGAAATCGATACCGGTGACCGCCTGCGACCGGTTGAGCGCGACTGTGAGCGCCCTCTCGCCATCCCTGACATTGCCGTAGTAGACAGGGATGAAATTCTCATCCAGAGGCTGTGCCAGGATCTTGTAGTTCCCTGGAGGAAGGGCACGAAAGCGGTAGGTCCCGTCGCTGTGGCTTTGAGTAGAAGTTCGGAAATCTCGTGCAATGGCCTGAATGCGAATATTCGGAAGGGTTGTCGAGTCGGCTGCGCGCAGCACTGTGCCGCTGATTGATCCGCCAGACCGTAGCGACAGATTGATGATTCGGAAGGACTCAAACGCAGCGACGTCGATGACGTCCCCTTGTAGGTGTCCCGCAGCGCTGTAGAATTGAGGCAGGTAGTCAGAGTCCGGAAGACTGACAAACAACCGGTATTTCCCGCGGACAAGATCCAGCTGGTAGCTTCCGTCACTCTTTGCACTAACTTGGACCTCCCGCTGGTTTCGCGCGATTGGAATAGCGCGGACGACAGCTGAAGCGAGTTCTTCCCCGGTGTCTACATCTCTCACTCGACCGACGATCTCCGCAGCATTTGCTTCCAACGAGAGCAGAAGCAGCAGCCCGCAGCGAAAGGTTGATGTCGCAGAAAGGGAGCGCATGGCTCACCTGATAAACCTAAAGCCAGATCCGGCTTCGAGTTCGCGGATTCGCGAGTTCCATCATTGGATTTGGGACATTCTCAGCCTTCACGCCTGATTTTGAAACTATATCATCATCATCACAGCCGTCGGGCCAGAAAGAGGTGGATGATCCGCCAGCTCCATGCCTGCTCAACTTTCATACCTGCCAAGCGCACTTTTTCGTTGAGTATTTCTGGGCCATCGAAAAACCCAAATCGAATGACCTTCTTGAGAAAGGCGACCAGGGCGGCCGAATGTCCTGGCTTAATGGTTGTCTGGCAGATGAAACGCCCGTCTCCTGCAATGGTGCGGGCAATTTCAGCCAGTGCGGCTTCCGGCTGGTCAAAGAGATGCAGCGCACCGCTGCAAAGCGTCGCGTCGAAGCAGCGGTCTCGAAAAGGCAGGCAAAAGGCGTTACCTCTCACCAGAAGCAGGTTCTCCAGCCCCAGTGCATCCGCTTTTCGTCGGGCTTGCCGCAGCATCGGCCATGAAAGATCCAAGCCCACAACCCACCCCGAGCCTTCAGCAGCCAGAGGACAACACAGCAAGCCTGGCCCGCACGCCAGATCCAGAATCCGGCTGCGCTGGGACGGATTCACGAGCTGGATCAGATTTCGTGAGAACTTCTGGAACGAATGAGAGCTGGCAACAAAGAAGCCGAAGGGGCGCCAGTAACGTTCATAGATGGCAATCACAGGGGGAAACTGCATCAGGCGTTGGAACGGCGTGATGAGTTCCTTGCCGCCACTCTGGTCGAGAAAATCTAGAATGCCGTCTCTCAGCGGATAAGCCTGTTTGCAGTTAGGGCAACTTGCCGTGCCTTCACGCGGCAGATTACTCATTGGTTCCGAGAACGTCCAAAGAAGAGGAGCTTCGCCACGACAGCAGGGGCAGCAGAAGATCGATTCCAGGACTTCTTGTGGAGAAGAACAAAGGGGGCTCAGAGGCAATTTTCCTTTGGGTATTGGCGAACAAAACCCTCAATCAAAATGAAAAGGCTATCCAGAGAAGATGCAGGATTCATGGGTTGCGAAGGCGATCTCAGACGCAGAAACTTCAACAGGTCACCATAGGTATCGAGGTCGAAATTCTCTCGTAGAGCATGCCATCGCAGCGAATGTCGTCGCATCTGGTTGACTGTTTGTTGGTAGACCCGCGCAGTTCCCCATTCGATGCCAGAGAATACCCCAGATTCCGGGGCAGAGAATCCGATGAGATAGTAGCCTCCATCCGTCGCCGGTCCGATGACCACCTTATGATCGTCCAGGGCCCGGACTGCGGTTTCGACGTCCGTCTGCTCCAGCAGCGGGCTGTCTGTTCCAATAAACAAAATCTTGCGAAATCCCTTGCCCCATTTCTCTTGCAGAGCATGGGTCATTCGTTCTCCGAGGTCGAGCCCCAATTGGGTGTCAACCGAGATATTCTTGGGAATCTCAAGTTGAGGTGGTTGGCCCAACGGGAAAGTAAAGAAAACGAATCGCTCCATCCCTTCCAGGGCCCAGCCTGCCACCTTTGACAGCGTGTGCCGGAGCAGGGCTTCGTGCAGTAGAAAGCATTGATGCTGCGAGAGAACGGATTCCATGCGGGTCTTAACCATTCCAATTCTCGGCGTCCTGGCAAAAACCAGCAGGCAGACTCGGGGCTGAAATCGATTTGTGGACATGGAACTCCCTGCAGACTTAGTGCCTAAGGATGAACGCTCCAAATCATAGACCCAGGATCTTTGGCCAGGACTTCCAGACAACTACAAGAGCCAGTGGAGAACTTGGCTCGCTGCTGGCCTGTTAACTTCAAACTTGAGCTTCGAACGCTGGATCCTGGCCCCCGTTCCCATTCTAAACCCGAATTCGGGAACTTTTTGTCTGCCGGGGTGTCTAAATCTATTGTCAGCTACGAAAAGGCGCCCGGAAATGAGCGGGTTGGAACTCAAAGCAAAAATCACTTTTCCCACTTGTCAAGTGGGGTACAATTAAGAACGAGGTCGTCAGGCAACTCTCCCGAGGAGCGACAATCTTGAGCAACTTTGAGATCGGCTTCGAGTTTGTTGAGAACGAAGTTGCTTTCGTCGACCGCTTGCAGGTTGGATCGGAAGAAGCCTTCGAAACGCTCATTCATCTGTATCAGTCATCCATATACAACCTTGCCTATCGTATCCTGGCCGACCCCGCCGAAGCGTCTGATGCGGTCCAGGAAACGTTCATGAAGATCTTTAAGGGAATCAGAACGTTTCGAGGTGAAAGCGGTCTCAAAACGTGGATCTATAAAATCGCCATTTCGGAGAGCTTGAACCGTCGGCGCTGGTGGAAACGGTGGCGCCGCCACGCACCCTTTTCTGTTGATGATCGGATAGACTCGCGACAAGGCTCCAGACTGCTGGAGGTCGAGGATCCCAGGCCGACGCCGGAATCATCGCTTGCGCAGGCCGAAAGAGAAGAAGCAGTACAAGGCGCTTTGGCAACTCTGCGGGATGAACAGCGTGTCGTGATCGTTCTGCGGGACATCGAGGGGCTGTCGTACGAGGAGATTGCGGAGATGCTGAATCTTTCCCTCGGCACTGTTAAGTCCCGATTGTGGCGCGCGCGGTCCGAGCTGAAGGTCAAGTTGGAGTCGCTATTGAAGTCCTGAAGGTCTTCACGTCGGCCAGATCGACTCTCTGGCGTTGAACAGTCGTGAGGGTATCCTAGGGGGTGCATTATGGACTGCAAGAACGCTCTCAAGCTGCTAAATGAATACATCGATGATTCACTCGGTTGGCAGGAATCGGAAAAGATCGATCGGCATCTGAGTCTGTGTGGCCCTTGTGCTGGGGAATTGCAGCAGTTCAAGTCGCTACGGCAGCTCATGCGGTCGTTGCCCCGTATGGAGCCGCCTCGCGACTTGGACCTGCGCATGAAAATTGAAGCCTCAAAGCTGGCCTTGCCCTTCGAGCCTTGGAAGATGTTTGCCCGGCTGGATGACTTGCTGCGCCCGATCGCGATTCCTGCTGTGAGTGGTGTTGTCTTGACATGCCTTTTCTTTGTCCCGTTGCTCAGCTTCTTTTTTGCAGGGATGAACCTCAATGCCAGCGGCAGAGATATTCCGTCTGGCATCTTTACCGAACCGAGGCCGCAGCTGCTCTACAATTCACAGTTTGTCCAGTTTGAAAATTTTCGGATGGTGAAGGAGCCCATTACCTTGGAAGCCGAGGTTGCCCAGAACGGAATGGTTGTTGACTACACGATCTTGACGGGGCCCAGCGACCCGGCCACTGTCAAGGGCCTGAATCAGTTTCTTTTTTTCGAGGCCAAGATCGGTCCCGCGACTCTATTCGGTCGACCTACCCAAGGGCGAGTAATCCTCTCTTTGAGCTTCTACCCCACGCTTAGCGAGAAGATCGACGTCGTCGGGTAACAGCGTTCTCGTGTTGATCTTTGCCGGTTCATCTCCAGAATCCCCTCCTCTATGCCGCGACCCCTCGATGAGTTTGCTTGGCCAACTAAGACGCCAGCGACTCTCCTGCCTGACGCCTGCAGATCGTAATCAAGGTCCAGAGTCTTTACACCCAGTTAGTTTTCGGTATAATAGTTTGCTCGAAAACGACCCAGTGGCCGCGCAGTGTGGCGGGCTTTCGAGCCTTCGCCCGGAACCCACAAACAGTTCACGAGTCATTTGAACTCTTCCCAGTTGATAGGAGGACGTGTGATAGAAGTCGAACAGCTCACCAAGAGGTATGGCAGCGTTAAGGCTATTGAAAGCCTGTCGTTTGGGGTTGAGAAAGGAGAAATCTTGGGTTTTCTCGGACCGAACGGCGCTGGCAAGACAACCACCATGCGGATTCTCACTTGCTTTCTGCCTGCTACTGAAGGTACCGCGCGTGTGGCAGGCTATGACGTTTTCAGCCAGCCGCTGGAAGTGAAGCGCCGCATCGGTTACTTGCCAGAAAATCCACCGCTTTACAATGAGATGACCGTCGACAGTTACCTGGATTTCGTCGCCAAGATCAAGGGAGTGGAAACTGCGAGTCGGAAGAAGCGCATCGACGAGGTCAAAGAGCGTGTCAGCATCAGGGAGTACAGCGGGACGTTGATTAAGAACCTGTCCAAAGGCTACAAGCAGCGCGTGGGCCTTGCTCAGGCTCTGGTGCACGATCCGGAAGTCCTGATTCTCGACGAGCCAACGGTGGGCCTCGACCCCAATCAGATCATCGAGGTTCGCGAACTCATCAAGAGTCTTTCCGGCAACCACACGATCATTCTCTCAACGCATATCCTGCCGGAGGTCAGCATGACCTGCCAGCGCGTCGTCATTATTGCCGAGGGGAAGATCGTGGCGGTTAACACGCCGAAAAACCTCACTCGGCAGCTTCAGGGGGTGGACCGCATTTATGTGGCGGCCAAAGGACCACAGGCTACCGTAACCGGCAAGATCCAGGAGATTGACGGTGTGCTGAAGGTCGAGTCGCAGAAGCTGGACGGCGACGAAGCATTCTCATACTCGGTCGAAGTCGAGCTTAAGAAGGACGTCCGCGGCAAGCTGGCGCGAAAGATTGTGGAAAGCGGATTTGATCTGCTGGAAGTTCGAACGATGGGCATGAGTCTTGAGGAGGTTTTCTTGCAACTCACAACCAAGGAAGAGGGGGTGCGCAGCCGATGAAAAACATCCTAGCCGTCCTCCAGAAAGAGCTCAGAACGTATTTTGTGTCCCCGATTGCCTACGTTGTGCTCACCGTATTTTTGGTTATTTCGGGCTATTTTTTTTACAACATTGTCTCCATTTTTGTGCAGCGTTCGATGATGGCGATGATGCAGTCGCAGCAGTTCGGCGGGCCGCCGCCGGCCATGGACGTGCCATCCCTGGTCGCAAGGAATTTTTTCGGCGTCACCAGCACGATCATATTGTTCATGCTGCCCATGATAACCATGCCCACGTTCGCTGAGGAGAAGCGGCGGGGGACCATTGAGTTATTGTTGACTTCGCCGATCACCAATCTTCAGATCATCCTCGGGAAGTTTCTGGCAGCGCTGAGTTTTTTTTGCGTCATGCTTCTGCCCACACTTGTGTACTACACTTTCGTCTATGCTTACAGTTCACCGAAGATGGCATTCGGGCCGATTTTATCGGGCTACCTCGGGCTTCTCCTGCTGGGTGGCGCCCTGATCTCCCTCGGCATCTTCATCTCCACACTCACTGAAAACCAGATTGTCGCAGCCAGCGTCACATTTGGGGCTTTCCTGATTCTGTGGGTGATCGACTTGTCAGCGCGAGACGGCGGAACTATGGTGCAGGAGATTGTCAGCTACCTGTCGATCCTGAACCACTTCGAGGATTTTTCCAAAGGCGTCGTCGACACTGCCAGTCTCGTGGTTTATGGCAGTTTCATTTTCCTCGGTCTGTTCCTGACCTATCGTTCCATTGAATCACTCCGGTGGAGGCAGTAGACCATGAAATTTCTGAAGAACCTCGCGTCTTTCGGCCCGGCGATAATCATCGCCGGCTACGTTTACTACTCCGTGCAGAACGTCTGGAACCTTCCGATTCAGATTGTGCTTTATGCCGGCGCGGCTCTAACGGCGCTTCTGCTGTTTTTCAGCCGCGACAAGATCAAGGCTGCCTTCAAGCGCCGCTCCACGCAGTATGGAACGAATTCCCTCGTGATGACTTTGATTGTGGTCGGCATCCTGGGGATGATCAATTTCCTCGGCAAGAAACACCACAAGCGCATCGACTTGACGAGCACGAAGCTGTACAGCCTCTCTGATCAGTCGAAGAAAGTAGTGCAGGGACTGAAGGGCGAGGTGAAGATTCTCTATTTTGATCGTGACCCCAATCCCGCTCTGAGCGACTTGATGGCGGAGTACAAGGGAGTGGATTCCGGGAAAGTCAATTTCAAAACCATCGACCCGCAGAAAGATCCTGGACAAGCCAAACAGTATGGCGTCACTCGTTTCAAGGAAACCGTGGTGGCTTATGGCAGCAAGAACGAAAAGGTAGACACGCCGCAAGAGGAGAACATCACCAACGCCATACTGAAAGTCACACGGGACAAGAACAAGGTTATCTACTTTCTGCAGGGGCACAATGAAGGCAGCGTAGACGATAGCCAGGAAGCCAAGGGTTTCGCCGCTGCTAAGAAATCAATCGAAAACCAGAACTATGAAGTCAAGAGCCTGAGTCTTGGGCAGAACCCAGCGATCCCCGACGATTGCTCGGTGCTGGTGATTGCCGGACCCAAGGTTGGGTTGTTGCCAACGGAAATTCCCGTCATCGAAAAGTACGTCGATGCGGGCGGCAAAGTCATGCTCCTCCAGGATCCGGACACGAATGCCGGGATGGAGGATTTGTTGAAGAAGTGGAAGATCGGCCTGGAGAGCGACATCGTTGTGGACTCCAGCGGAATCGGCCAACTGCTGGGAATGGGGCCTGCCGCGCCGCTGGTCACAACCTACGAAACACATCCCATTACGAAGGATCTCACCCGAAGCATGACCTTTTTCCCATTGGCCCGCTCTGTGAAAACCATTGAGAACAGCGGTTCCGCATTCAGTTCTTCCCTTTTGTTCAAGACCAGTGAAGCCAGTTGGGGCGAAAAGAATCTGAAAAGCGGCTCGGCGCGCTTCGACGAGGGCACCGACAATAAAGGTCCCGTTGCCCTCGGCATCGTCAGTACGATGACGGTGAGCGGCGACGAGAAGGAGAAGAAACGCGGCAAGGAAGCTCGAGTTGTGGTGGTGGGCGACTCCGACTTTGCCAGCAATGCCTATTTTCAGCAGCAACGCAACGGAGACCTGTTCCTGAACGCCGTCAGCTGGCTGGCGGAGGATGAGGACCTGATTTCCGTAAGGCCCAAGAGCCAGGAGAATCGGTCCATCCAGCTGACCCAGGCAAGTTCCAAGGTTTTGTTCTGGATGACCTTGGTGTTGCTGCCGGGCGGGGCGCTGCTGAGCGGAATCCTGGTTTGGTTAAGGAGAAGGTAGCCGATGAAATGGAAATCTCTTGCGATTGTTGCGGCCCTCTTCGCCGCTTTGTTTGCCTGGGTCTACTTCTACGAGATCAAAGGGGAAAAGAAACGGGAAGAAGCTTCAGAGAAAGAAAAGAAAATCTTTCAGTTTGAAGAAAAGGATATCGCACAGGTCACTCTAAGGAATGCCGAAGGCGAGTTTGTTCTCGAAAAGGAAAAAGACAGCTGGAAGCTCGTGAAGCCGCTGGCAACGCGCGCCGACAAATCTTCGGCCGATGGACTGGCCAACGATATCGCTTCGGCCAAAACGGAGCGCACTCTCGAAGAAGCCAGTCTGAATTTCAAGGGCTTCGGCCTCGACCCGGCGGCCATCAAGCTGACGGTGAAGCTCAATGACGGCAAGACACACCAATTAGAGCTGGGTGAGAAAGACTTCAGCTCCAGTTCGGTGTTCGCGCGCATACCCGGCCAGAACAAGGTCTTGGTTCTGCCGTCGACGCTGCAAAGCAGCGCCTCAAAGAAACTCTTCGACTTCCGCGACAAGAACGTTCTCGAGTTTCAGCGTGATCAACTGAAAGCGATGAACATTCTCACCAAGGGCAAGGAATACGGCCTGGAAAAGGCCAGCGACGACTGGCATGTTAAGAAGCCTTTCGAGGGCCGTGGCGACAATACGGAGATCAACTCGATTGTCAGCGATCTTGAATTCGCTCGTGTCGAAGAGTTTGTCGACTCGCCGGCTGAGCTCAAGACCTATGGACTGGCTGCGCCGGCGGTTCGCGTTGATCTGTTCCTGGGCGACAATCGGGCCCGCAAGACCCTGCTCGTCGGAAACAAAGTGGACAGCAATTACTACGCGAAAGACGACTCCCGGGAAGCCGTGTTCAAGATCAAGGAAGACCTCTTCAAGAAGCTCGATTTTGATGCCTCTAAAATTCGCGACAAGAAGGTTGCTCGCTTTGATCGAGCCAATGTGAAGCAAATCAGCATCCAGATCGGCGACAAGGAATTTGCATTCTTCCGAGGCGGCGACGACAAGTGGAAGATGAGCAAGCCGGCCGGGCACCAGGGCAAGTATGTTACGGAGTACAAGATCTTCTGGCCGATCGAGGATCTCGAAGGCAAGGAGCTGATCGATGGGGCAAATCTCAAAGATCCAAAGTATGGCTTTGACAAACCATCGGCTCAGATCCAGTTTGTTGACAAGAGCAACAAAACGATAGATGTCGTTCTGGGCAAGCTCGACAAGGAACAGGTTTTCGCAAGGAGCAACAGCTCGGCGACGGTCTACAAAGTAGACAAGAAGATTCTGGAAGACCTCAACTTCAAGGCCGACGACATTCTCGAGAAGTAGGGTTGATAGGGGCCGCCTGCCCAAGGGATGGCCCATTGCTGCATTCAGGCTATCTTAGTCCACAGGAACCTGGCGTGAGCCACTGGCAATTTGCAGCACCAGTTTGATTCTCAAGAAGAGTTCGATGTGTCGGGAGGTGCCGAGTGGGAATAAGCGAGAAAATGCTGGAGATTCTGGTTTGCCCGCTGTGCAAAGAACGGCTGAAGTTCACTCCTGACAATCAAGGGTTGAAGTGCGACAAGTGCAGGCGCGTATACGCCATCAAGGACGACGTCCCGGTGATGATGATCGATGAAGCAACCATCGAACAATGATGGCTGTAGTCCGCTGAGTACCTGACTCTTCTGTTTGCCCTTAGAACATGGAGAACTCCGGCTGATATTTCACCGTGCCCGAGTGGCCCCGCAGCATGCCTTCCGCGAGTTCAAGCACCATGAATACTTCGTCGGGAACGCCATACTCGCACTGCAGGCCATATCGGCTGGCGGGGACGAACCCAAACTTCGGATAGTAGGTAGGGTGCCCCAGCACCGCTACCCACGGACAATTCTCTGTGCGGAGTCTTTCGATGCCAGCAACCACCAATCCCGCCCCAATGCCCAGTCGTTGAAACCCAGGCAATACCGCCAAGGGCGCAAGACCCAAGCCCGAGGGCGTGGACTCAATACCCTCTATCGTCACCGGGCTGAAGAGAATGTGGCCTGCCAGCTGATTTTCAATTTCAGCCACCAAAGACAACCTGATTTTTCCATTGGCGCGCAGAATGGCGACAAGATTCGCTTCCTCATCGCGGCCAAAAGCCTCCTGAAGGACACGTCGCAATGCATTATGGTCACTGATGGTTTCTTCCCGAATGTTGAGCATGCTGGTCCTCGGCCGTGGCCGGAAGCTTCACTTATATTTGCTGGTTGTGTTGGTAGCAACGAATTCTGTCTCGTTCTCTTGCAGCGGGAATCGCCTTTTTCTTTTTATCATCGGACCTGGCCACTGGTTCGAGGACGAGAAAAACCCGCAGGCATAACCGAACGACAGCAACTCTTGGCCAGTAGAAACGAGGGTACCCAGTTGCCAAGCGCGGCATTCCAACCGCTAACCTTATTTTAAGCCTTCCGTCTCCGCGCTAGTGCGCGATTTGGGTCGACTGTGCCTCCTGGAGGGCCAGTGTCAACCAGGCTAGTTCCTGTCTGAGCTGGCTGGTACATCACAGCGGCGGGCTGCATCCTGCCATCGCGCGCAGCAGCCTCGAAGCTCAGTGGCCGCAGCGACCACACCTAGCCACGGGGCTCATTGATGCCGACGGACTGGGATTTCCCCCTCTCAAGCCCTTTCGCCGTGCTGTCGGTAAATGATTACCTGCTAAAGATATGATCTCGCTTCGTCGAAGCGAAAGGTACTGGACAGAGTTTGAGATAATCTCAAGGGAACTGGGGATGTTGTGTCAGTGCTCGTTTGTCAATGGACGATGGTTTCGGTCGTTTCAAGCGCCGAACAGCGCTTGACGAGAGCTTCTAGATTTTCATGGCTCTTGAAACCGCCGATGCCGCCTCGAGAACTTCTCAGGTGGAGTCAGCTTTTACCTCGCAGGTATTTGACATTGATCTCTGCATCTTTTATGTTTCGTCGAACTTGAGCGGAATCACTTGTCCAGCAGCCTCAACACAGGTCTCTACATCCGTATGCCTCTTCTTCAGTCTCCAAAGCACCCGTCAAGGTTATTGCTAGCCGCTAACTTGACCCTATCTGGCCTTGTGCTGTTGGGACTTGCATGGTTGTCTCGGGTCGAGAGGGCAAGTGATGAAAGACAAGGCGAGACCGAGGCTATCAGCGAGACACTGGCCTGGAAGGTTCAGTCATTGTGCCGGTTGTTTGAGTCTGAGCTTGAGAAATCCCGTCGAGATGCCAAGGCGATAGCCGAGTCTGCCACCTATATCTTCACCAATCCCGAAAGTTATCGGCTGGCTGCGCAACCTGACGAATACGATTATGATCCCGGAACAGGGCTCTACGGCTCGGTCGGTAACGCGGGGACTTCGGTTGCCTTTCTGAGCACCGCCAGTTCTCTCAGCCCTGAGATTCTTCGGGAAATTCGTCTTTCGGAGTATCTGAATCCAGTCTTTCGAACGTCGGCTTCCCTCAACGATCTCTACGAGAGCATCAATCTCTACACGACGGACTCGTTTGTCCGCAGCTATCCGTGGTTCGACTTCAAGCACCGCATTGCCGCAGGCGGCCTCCGCCGGGACTTCCAAGTAACGGGCTTTTCGTCTTTTGCCGCAGCCATGCCATCTCGAAATCCTGGGAAGCAGACGAGCTGTGATTTTATCAGCGAAGATCTGAAGGGAAACGTAACGCGCTGGGTTTGCTCGGCGCCGTTCTTTGCGGGGGATGCTTTCCGAGGGGTTGTCACTGTATCGCTCGACTTCAGCCAGCTTGCTGACAGACTCTTTGAGAGAATGCCGGAGAGGGACATGCACGCATTGGTTGCTTCGCGGGAGGGAAGGATTCTTGGTATGAGCGCCAGCTTGAAACGGCTTGCCCCAGCGTCCCACTCCGCAGGGTCTTTGGCACTCAAGGATCTTGAGCTCACGGGATTACCGCCACTGGAGTCCACACTCAGAGGCATGCCAAACTCGGCTTCCTACTTTGCCCGGCGAAAGGGATTCTTTGTGGCAGCTGGATCTGTTGGGAATTCGCCGGAAAGGGTCGTGGCGCTGCTCCCTGAAACCGCTGTGTCCAGGAATGGCCCGCTGGCCCAAGCCTTCCCGCCATGGTTGGGAGTTGGAACCGTTCTGGGATGCGGGCTGCTTTTGCTTGTCAATGCCGGATGGATTCTCAAGGCAGGGCGGCAGCAACAAGACTCGGAGACTCAGCTGGGATCCTCTCTCACTGCTTTTTCAGATCTGAATCTCAGCTCGGCTCTGGGTGTGGATCCACCGGCTCTCACCGACATGCTGGAACCAGCCGCAGAACCCGAGTCTGCCGCAGGATTGCCCAACTCCGCGCCCCAACCCGATCAGGTGGTGTCGACACCCATGGAGGCAGGCAGCGAGGCCGCGTTGCTCGCCCACCAGCTGGCCGTGTTATCGAGCTTTCGAGTCGGAGCTTCTTCGGATGCCAACTTGTTGAGACTGGGCGAGGTATTGACGGCCATCTTCGACGCGCACGCGGTGTCTTTCTTTTCTTACTCCGCAGAGGAGTCTGTGCTGCAATCCCGATCGCCTGCGGGAAGCCCGCCAACGGCCGTGTGGAGAGAGGGGGCTTTGTTCGAGAACATCGTCCAGTCGCGCCTCACGGTTTTTTCCAATAATGTCGAGCTGGATCCGCGCGAGGCGGAAGCGCTTTCTTCAGTGATTTCTCACAACTATCTGGTGGCTCCCCTGGTCGATGACACGAAGCTTACAGGCGCCATTATCCTTTCGGACAAGGAGCTTGGATTCACCGCACAGGACCAGGACCGTATAGTTTCCTTGCAGGGGCAGATTGCCAGAACCTTCGAGAACCTCTACCAATGCGAGGAACTTGCCAATCTGAACTCCTCGTGCCGCGATTACTGTCTGGAACTAGCACGGGCCGTCGAGACTCCCCTGGACAAGATTCGTGGAGAAGTCCAAACCATCTATTCGCGTCTGGGGAAGCTGACTCCCTACTACAAGCAGCACTGTGAGACCATGCTGTTTGAGATCGGCAAACTCTACGAGATGGTACGTGAAGCACGAGAAGCGGAGCTCGCCGGGACACAATCGCACGCAGCAGCAGAGTCGCCACCAGAAGCCTGAGCCAGAGATGCAACCAAAGAGGCCACGTGGAGTGATCTTCTCGCGCTTCGCTGGAGTTGTTTCGAGCGATAGGCGCTGGGCTCCTGGGAATTCGCTTGATCTGCGCGATCAGGCTTCAATATCATTCTTGGACTTGATTGTTCTCAGACTTGCGATGTCACATCACACGGGGAACCGATGAATTGGTACGAGGAGCTTTTTAATCAGGACTACGACCGGGTTTATGGGCCGGTCTTTACTCCTGAAAGAAACGCTTCTGAAGCTGATTTCATCGAGTCGGCGTTGCAGCTGCCCAAAGGCGGCCAAGTGCTTGATCTGGCGTGTGGCCACGGGCGTCATGCCCTGCAACTGGCAAAAAAGGGGTATCAGGTCATGGGACTTGACCTCAGCTCCCGTTTCATCGAGATGGCCAGGCAGGCGGCCCGGATCAGCGACCTAAGCAATGTCGAGTTTCTTGTGGGCGACATGCGTGAGCGCTACTTCGTTAACCGGTTCGATGGCGCCTTTAGCTACTTCACCAGTTTCGGGTACTTTAACGATGAGGACAACAAGAAGGTTCTTGACAGCGTTGCCCGCGCCCTGGTCAAAGGAGGCGGATTTCTGCTCGAGACGGTCAACCGCGACTGGACGATTCACAAGGTCGAAAACCAGCCGCGCCGCTGGGACGAGATTGAACCCGATTTCTTTCTACTGGAAGACACGAGCTTCAACGCACATACCTCCCGCATCTTCACCAAACGCATCATTTTCGACAAAGGAGAGCGCCGCACTGTCGAGTATGACATCAAGCTGTACACTCACGCCGAGCTGGAGGATCTGTTAGAAGAGGTTGGTCTGCAGGTAATTTCCACCTTTGGCAGTAAAGAAATGACGCCCTACGCCGTTTCGAGTCCTCGAATGATTATCGTCAGCAAGAAGCAGTAGTTCCCCCTCTCCTCCCCGTTATGGCCTTGCCTGAACTTGAAACCCGCCGCCTGAGCCGGGCAGCCCCTTTCAAGAAAGCGACGTCGAACGGCTTCACTCCCACTGGATCGATCCGGAGGTAGAGAGTATGTTTGGGATGGCGAGATCATTTCACGCGAACAGGCTGTGCAGCCAGGAGTCGCGAATTGGCGGATTCGGCGAAGACAGCCGGCTGGAACAACGACAGGCCAGAATGACTCTCGTCGTTGTACTCTAAGACGGGGTCTAGAATCGATGATCTGAGAATGAGTTGAGCAGCTTGCTGACGCTTCATTGCACTTCGTTCGTTCAAACCGGCATTTTGATGACGATCGTTCGAGGCATCGCTTTGTTTTTGTTTTCAGCCGCTCTGCTCTCGCCTTGCGCTCTTGTGGCTGCCTCGAAGGCCCCAGTCCGCGCGAAGCACGCCATGGTGGCCTCCGCAGAGAGGTTCGCCTCACAAATCGGCGTCGATATTTTGAAGAAAGGTGGCAACGCTGTCGATGCCGCGGTGGCTGTGGGGTTTGCTTTGGCCGTGACCTATCCGACGGCTGGAAACCTCGGGGGGGGCGGTTTCATGATAATTCGTTTCGCGGGCGGTGAGACCTCTTGCATCGACTATCGCGAGATTGCTCCGGCAGCGGCGGGAAGAAGCGTCTATCTGGACAATTCGGGTCAAGTGATTCCCAAAGCCAGCACCGAAGGCTATCTTGCCAGTGGCGTTCCGGGAACACCTGCGGGTCTCTGTCTGGCGCATAAGCGCTACGGCAAGTTGCCGTTCAAGGATGTTGTTCAGCCTGCTATCGATCTTGCGGAGAAAGGCTTCACGGTAAGCTACCAGCTGAGTGAATCGCTGAAGAGCGTGGCAGGGCTTTTAGGGCAGTTCTCCGAGTCACGGAGAATCTACCTGCGCGACGGCGAATACTTCGAGCATGGAGAACTGCTCGTGCAAGAAGATCTGGCGTGGAGCCTCAAGATGATCAGGGACCAGGGTGCTAGGGGTTTCTATCTTGGTCCTGTGGCGAAAAGGATGGTGTCGGCATATGAACAGCACAGTGGTTGGATTACGGAAGCGGACTTAGCGAATTACGAGCCAAAGTTTCGGACGCCCCTGCGCGGCAGCTATCGAAGCTACGAATTGATTACCATGCCTCCCCCCAGTTCGGGTGGCACGGTGTTGCTCGAAATGCTGAACGCCTTAGAGGGATACGATTTGGCGGGCCTGGGTGCCGGCTCCTCTCGGACCATTCACCTTGTGGCCGAGGTCATGCGTCGCGCGTTTCGGGACCGGGCCGAGCTGATGGGAGATGCCGACTTTGTCAAAGTGCCGATCAGCCAGCTGACCATGAAATCCTATGCCGCAAACTTTAGAGTTTCGATTGATCCGGAGAAAGCTACAGACAGTTTGGCACTACCGGCTCGGGTCCTTCCTGCGGCCGAGTCGAATGAAACGACACACTACTCCGTGGTGGATTCAGAGGGTAACGCAGTCGCCAATACTTATACACTCAATGGCGCCTACGGCTCGGGAGTGACCATCCAGGGCACGGGAATTCTGATGAACAATGAGATGGACGATTTTACCTCCAAACCAGGCGTCCCCAATGCTTATGGCCTCATTCAGGGTGAAGCCAATGCGATCGCGCCCGGAAAGAAGCCCCTTTCGGCCATGACGCCAACTTTCTTAACCCGCGAGGGCAAACTGTTCCTGGTCATTGGCAGTCCTGGAGGACCTACGATCATCAACACAGTCCTGCAGGTGATCCTGAATGTTGTCGACTTCGGCCTCACGATCCAGGAAGCGATTGACGCGCCTCGTTTTCACCATCAATGGCTGCCCGACGAGTTGCGCATTGAGCGAGGCTTTGCAGACGACGTTGTGAAAGCTCTAGAGGGTCGCGGGCACAACGTGGTTGTCCGCAGCTTTATGGGAGATGCCGAGGGTATCCTGGTAGAACCGAAGACAGGAATTCTGCTGGGCGCCTCGGATTCCCGTGGAGACGGGTTGGTAGTGGGTTATTAGGCCAGGATAGATCGTGCTTTCTGTGGTCTGCTGCTTTTCGTCTCCGAATTGGCCCCAAGCCGAAGACCTCCTGAGAGGCAGGAGGGCCTTACTACACGATCCTATTTTCAAGAGAGCAACCAATGACTGCTACTGCAAAGCATACTTTTCAGGCGGAGGTCCAGCAACTGCTGGACCTTATGATTCATTCGCTCTATTCAAACAAGGACATCTTCCTTCGTGAACTGATCTCGAACAGTTCCGACGCGCTCGATAGGCTCCGCTTCGAAAGTCTCACTCAAACCGAAGCCTTGCCACAGCAGGACCTTCACATTTTCCTGGAGATTGGTGGCAAGAATCGCACTCTGACTGTCCATGACAATGGCATCGGCATGTCACGGCAGGAAGTAGTAGATCACATCGGCACCATCGCACGGTCCGGAACCAAGGAGTTCCTGAAACTGGCGCGAGAAAGGAAAGACAAGAACTTGCCGCCGGAACTCATCGGCCAGTTTGGAGTCGGGTTCTACTCCAGCTTCATGGTTGCCGACAAAGTGACTCTTGTGACACGCCGCGCCGGCGAGGAAAAGGGAACCCGCTGGGAATCAGAAGGCGGCGGGGGGTATGTCCTGGAAGAGGCGGAACGCGCCGAAGCCGGAACCAGCGTAACATTGCACTTGAAGCCCGAGGATGCCGAAGATGGGTTGAAAGACTACACCTCGGAATATGTTCTCAAGTCGATTGTCCGCAAATACTCCAACTTCGTGTCGTACCCCATTCGCATGAAGGTAGAGCGCAAGGAGATTGAGCGCGACGCGGACGGCAAACCCAAGGAAGGAGCCCAGGAGAAAACGGTTGTTCAGGAAGAAACCCTCAACTCTATGAAGGCCATCTGGGCCAGGGCCAGGAGCGAAGTGACCGAGGAGGAGTACAAAGAGTTCTACAAACATATTTCCCACGACTGGAGCGAGCCGCTGGAAACGATCTCGGCTAAGCTGGAAGGCAACTTCGAAGCCCAGGCGCTCTTGTTCATTCCATCGAAGGCGCCGTTTGATCTCTACACTCGTGAGATGGCGCATCGTGGCATACAGCTCTACGTGAAGCGTGTTTTCATCATGGACGAGTGCAAGGAGCTGATGCCGGAATACCTGCGGTTCATCCGTGGTGTGGTCGACTCTGAGGGTCTCTCACTGAATGTTTCCCGCGAGATTCTGCAGCAGGACCGGCAGATCAAGGCTATCCGCAATTTTCTGGTCAAAAAAATTCTCGATACCCTGAAGGACCTGCTGGAAAAGACCAAGGAAAAATATCTGACGTTCTGGACTGAGTTTGGGCCGGTGCTTAAACAAGGTCTGCTCGACTGGGAAGAGAAGCAGGAGCGTCTCTTGCCGCTGGTGCTTTGCCAGTCGAGCCATCACGAGAAGGATCTCAGCACACTTCAGGAATACGTCAGCCGAATGAAGGAAGGCCAGGAGGCCATCTATTTCCTCGCTGGCAGCTCGCGAGAAGCTGTGGAACGCTCTCCACATCTGGAGGCATTTCGTGAGAAGGGTTACGAAGTGCTGTACCTGGTGGATCCCGTGGACGAAGTTTGGGTGGAGCGCGTCGGCCCGTTCGACGGTAAGAGCTTCAAGTCTGTTGGCAAGGGTGAGGTCGAGCTCGGCTCAGAAGAAGAAAAAAAGAAGGCAGAAGCAGCCAGAAAGGAACAGGAGAGGTCATTCAAGAATCTGATGGAGTGCTTGAAATCGCATCTGGAGGACGAGGTTAAAGAAGTGCGCCTTTCCAGCCGTCTCACCTCTTCGCCAGTCTGCCTGGTCGGTGAGGCGCATGACATGAGTCCGCAGCTCGAGCAAATGATGCGGCGGATGGGACAGAGTGTCCCCAAAACCAAGCGCATTCTGGAGTTGAACCCATCGCACCCGCTGCTGCCCAAGCTGCAGGCGATCTTCGAGAAAAATCCTTCAGCCGCTGAATTGAAAGACTGCGCGAAGCTCCTTCACGGACAAGCCCTGCTCGCCGAAGGCAGCTCGTTAGCCGATCCCGCCGGGTTCAGCAAACTTGTGGCAGACCTCATGGAGAAAGCGATCGGGTAGGCGCCATCAGCCGGCGAACTCCGTTTCACACGGCCGTATAGCCCCCGTCCACCATCAAATGAGTCCCCGTGATAAAGGACGCTTCGTCTGATGCGAGGAACAGAATCGCTTGCGCGACCTCGCGAGGTTCGCCGACGCGGTTTAGAAGGTGCTTGGGGCCTTCCTGTGCCACGAACTCTTCCAGGGACATTCCCACCTTCTCCATGTGATCCCTTGATGCCCTGGTGAGAATCGTTCCCGGGCAAACACAATTCACCCGGATGTTGAAAGGTGCCAGATCGACCGCCATATTCCGGGTCATCTGAACAATAGCGGCTTTCGTCGCACTGTAGGTGATGAAGCCGGGTTGGGCCACCCAACTGGAAATCGAGCCAAGATTGACGATAGCTCCCCTTCCCTTCAGCTTCATTTTTTCTGCCGCAAAGCGACTGAACAATGCCGTGCCGATGACATTGACTTCCAGAGAGCGGCGCCAGTCTTCGATCTCTGCCTCGAGGCCTTTAAGCACGAAGGTCGCCGCATTGTTCACGAGGAGATCAAGTCCTCCAAACCTTCGAACAGTCTCATCGCAAATCTCACGAGCTCGTGCCGGCTGGCTGATATCGGCCTGAAAGAACAACGCAGCCACGTTCATCTTCCGAAGCAGGCGGAGCGTTTCTTCTCCAGCTGCATCGTCAATATCCACAACAACCACGCGAGCGCCTTGCTCGGCAAACAGCAGCGCCGTCGCCTGCCCGATGCCTTGTCCGCCACCGGTGACGACAGCGGTCTTGTCCTTCAAACGCATGATATCTCCTCAAAATGGAGGTCTATGGCGCGACAAGCAGCGCGCCCTCTGCATGAATTAAAGAGGCGCTGGATCTTTCGAACTTCTGGATCAGGCTGAGGCTTCAGCACCGTAAATCTTGGTCAAACGGCACGTCGCTGCCGAAGTCTGCTACGCCTTACGCAAAAGGCGAAGCGTCCCGAGGACAGAGCTGAAATGGGTTCGGCTCTCCAGCGTCAGAAGTGAAATCTGTCGATGTTCCCTTTGTGAAAAATGAATGGCGTCCCGAGGAGTACTTCGTCGTCGCGAACGGCTACGCTGCCGAGGCGCCCAGCTGCAAGCGTGCGTTCTCCTGGCTTCAGCTGTCCCGTGACGACGGCGCGTGCCGCCTGGACCGTCAGATAACCCAGATCGATGGTGTTCCATAAAACAATGCTTTCGACAACGCCGGCATGAACATAGGGTTTGCACATGTTGGGCAGCGAAAGTCCTATGACGCGCACATCCGTGCGGCCCGATTGCTTCACAGCCTCCGCGGCTCCCGGAACCGCTGGAGTGGCAATTCCCATAACCACTCTCACGGCAGGGTAGACCTTTAACACGGTCTGTGTTTCCACGAAAGCGCGATCGCGATCTCCGTCGCTGGGACGAATCGTGGCTAGGCGCACCCCAGAATGTTTTTCAGTCAGCCGGGCTCGGATGTGCTTGATCCACTCATTCTGATTAGCAGCGCTCAGCGAGGCCGTGATAATCGCGAACTCACCCTTGCCGTTCAGAATCCGCGCGGCCTCATCTGCAAGCGTCATACCGATCCCTTCTGGTGTTGCCTGGTTAATGAGAAAGTCTCTGGCGTCCCGCTGTGCGTCGGCATCCCAGGTGATGACCTTGATGCCCTTGGCACGAGCCTTTCGCAACACAGTGGAAATACCTGCCTGGTTTTCTACGCTGACGGCAATAACATCAACACCGCGAGTGATCCAGCCCTCAACGACTTCATTCTGCTTGGCAGGGTCCAGATCGGTCGGTCCGTCCCACAGCAATTCGACGTCGAGCTCGCGGGCGGCCTCCTCGGCGCCTTGCCGGCAGCTGACAAAATAGGGATCTCCTTTGGCTTTGGGCATCATGGCGACCAAGGGCCTGTGTGCCGGAGAAGCGTTGCCCGCAACTAGGCTGGCCTGGGAGGAACTCTGGCCCTTCCCCAGCGAGCGTACCAGATACCAGTTGCTGGCGGCGACGATCAGTCCGCTTGCCAGGATCACCGCACTAAGGACGGCCAACTGCCAGTTCTTCATTTCATCCCCCTCCTCCTGGATCGGACTCGTCGCGGGCTGCTGCCAAAGTCGCTCGGCGCTGATGGCAGCCACGAGCAGCACACCGGTAAGAATACCACCAAGTTCAGCAGGCAGGTCGGCAAGGCGAAGACCATTTTGAAGGACGACAATGGCGATCAATCCCAGCAGCGTTCCGGCGACGGTTCCTCTCCCGCCGTAGATAGAAGTCCCCCCCAGGACCACCGCGGTAATGGCCATGAGTTCATAACTGGTCCCCGCGTCTGACTTGGCTTGCCCGAGGTGTGCCACATAGATCACCGATGCGAGCCCCGCGGCAAGTCCTGAAAGAAGATAGACGAGCCGAAGCCGCCTGGTGACGGGCAAGCCGGCATAGCGCGCCCCTTCCGCAGAAAACCCAATCGCATAGAGCGCCCGCCCCACGATCGTGCGGTGAAGCAGCAGGTAATAGCCCGCTGCTGCGGCAAAGAGAACGAAGGACTGAACTGGCAGTGCTCCTCCCACAAACCCTTGCCCCAAAAAAAGGAACTCTGCGGGAAAGTTGCTGAAGTTGTCGACTCCCGCCGTCAGTCCCTCCGCCAGGCCACGGTAAAGCGAAAGCGTTGCCAAAGTTACGATCAGAGGTGACACCGAGAAGCGAGTAATCAGCCAGCCATTCAACCCGCCGCCGATGAGTCCCAGCAAGAGAACTGCGAAAGCCGCGGCCAGAGGGCAGAACCCGGCATCGCGCCAAAGAAAGCCAAAGGTGACAGCGCAAAGCCCCAGGAGCGAACCGACGGACAAATCAATCCCGCCCGTGATAATGACTGGTGTCAGGGCCAGTGCGAGCAAGCCCAGCTCAACACCGAGGCGCACCAACTCCGAAGCGTTGTCCTTGGTGAGAAAGTTCTCTCCAACAAGGCCGAACACACAGGCCTCGACCACTATGAGGACGAGTAGAACGCGTTCGTGAAGGGAAATCTCTGGCAAGTTTCAGTTCCGCTGTGAAGTGCGGGCGGGAACGCCTGACTGTGCGCGACCGGAAGCCGGGGAAAGACTTTTCAGTATCACCTTTGTAGTCTTCGCGACATCACAAAGTCGGCCACAACGGCAACGAGGATGATACCGCCTTGAACTGCTTTCTCCCAAAATGCGTTGATTCCGACAAAGGTGAGCGCAGTCCCGATGGTTCCCAGCAGCGCCACACCCACCAGCGTGCCGAAGAGGGACCCGCGCCCGCCGCGAATAGAGGTTCCGCCTACAACGACCGCGGCAATGGCTTTCATCTCCAGACCCACGCCTGAGTTACTTGGGACCTCGATGAAGCGGACTGAATTGAGAAAGGCGGCGGCCCCGGTGAGCGCCCCGCACAGGACAAATACGGTGAACAACACGTGTCTGGGCCGCAGGCCAGCCAGGCGCGCCGCTTCGGAATCGGAACCCACCGCCAGGATAGCCCTCCCAGCGGCCAGGTTCTCAAGCGCCCATGCAAACAAAACGAAGATCAGAAGCGCAAATCCGGCCAACCACCACTGGCCGGCCGTTTGCCCGAGTCCCAGCCACTGAAACCCTTGGGGCAATTCCTGAATCCAAGCACCCTCTGTTGCCCACCGCAAGCCGTCGCGCAAGGCTACCAAAGCGGCCAAGGTAGCGACGATTGAGGGGATCTTCAAGCCAGCGACGAATACTCCGTTCACTGCTCCCAGCAGAGCACCCGCCAGTGGGACAGCCAGCGCGAGCAGCGGCATGGGGAGACCAGCCTTCGCCAGCAGGCCGGAAGCGACGCTGCAGACCGCAAACTGGGCGCCGACGGAGATGTCGATGTGGCCCAACAGAATCACGAGCGTCATGCCGATGGCTGTAACCAGCACTGAAATATTGGCCAATGCCAGGTCGCTGAGATTCGAAGTCCTGAAGAATTCAGGTGCTGTCGCGGCGACCGCACCTAGCAGAAGCAGGTAGGCAGCGCCGACCGAAAGTTCACGCTTGTAGGCTGAAAAAGTAATGGGCATGTAGGCTGCGTCAGCCCGCGGTTGTTGGGAAACTCTGCAGTGCGGCAACGGGTCGCGGCTTTCACTTAGGGGTGCCGAGCAATGCTCGCACGGTCGGGCCCCGGGGAAAAAAGCACAATGCGGCCACACTTAAAAGCAAGACCAATGCCGCGGTACTGAGCTCACTCGGATTCAACGCTGTGGCCCAGTGCGAGCGAAAGCACGTGCTGCGGTTCGGCTTCCGCGCGACTCAAAACAGCCGCCACTGTGCCTTGACGCATGACGGCGACCCGGTCGCTCATTCCCAGGATCTCCGGCAGTTCCGAGGAGATCATGAGTATCGCCATGCCTTGCTCAGCGAGGTCACCCATGATTCGATGAATCTCAGCTTTGGCGCCCACATCGACACCTTGAGTCGGCTCATCGAGAATCAGGATTGAGGGCTTGACTGCCAGCCAGCGGCCGAGTGCCACTTTCTGTTGATTCCCGCCCGACAATGTTGCCACCGGAGCAGACAGCGAGGCTGCCTTAATGGATAGTCTGCCAGACAAATCGGCAGCCACGGCCGCCTCCGCGGGAAGGTTCAGAAAGCCAAACCGCGACAGACTTCGGAGCACAGCCAGCGATGTGTTGGTGGTTATCGTCATCTCGGGAATCACGCCGTGCTTCCGACGGTCTTCAGGCACGTAGGCAATACCCAGGGCGATGGCTTGTTCAGGCTTCGCTATTTGAACCGTCTGGCCACGGACGAGAATTTTGCCGGAATCGGCTGGAGTGAGGCCAAAAAGGATCCGCGCCAGCTCACTACGGCCGCAACCTATCAGGCCAGCCAGTCCGAAGATCTCTCCGGCTCGCAGGGAGAGGTTCACATGGTGAACACCGGAGGCGAGGCAACCCAGGTCTCGTATCTCCAGCGCTGTCTCGCCGAGACAAATCTCGCGCTTTGGGAATACCGCCGACAGGTCACGTCCCACCATCAGGCGGATGAGAGCAGTCTTGTCAATGTCGCTCATGTAGCGCGTCTCGATTGCACTTCCGTCCCGCAGGACCGTGACGCGATCAGCCAGCTGAAACAGCTCGTCCAGACGATGAGAAATGTAGACGATGCCCTTGCCTGCAGTCTTCAGGTCCCGGACAATGCGGACGAGATTCTCGACTTCCTTCTCAGACAAGGAGGCTGTCGGCTCGTCCATGATCAGCACCCGCGCTTCGGCGCCAAGGGCACGGGCAATCTCAACAAGCTGCTGCTCTGGCATCGACAGGCGGTCGACAGTTGCGCCAGGATCGATCGACGCGCCGACGCGTGCCAAGAGTTCTTTGGCCCGCCGGTGCCGTGCTCGCCAATTTACTCGCCGCCAGAGATTGCTTGTTTCCGATCCCAGCGCCAGATTCTCTGCGACTGAGAGATCCGGGAAGAGTGCAGGTTGCTGGTAGATAGCGGCAAAGCCCAAAGCTCGGGCATGGGAGGTGTTGTGCGCGCGTATTCTCTCGCCCGCCATCTCGAGATGGCCGGAATCGGCCTGCGTTGCACCCGTGAAGATTCTGATCAGCGTTGACTTGCCGGCCCCGTTCTCGCCAACGAGAGCGTGCACCTCGCCTGGGCGAAGGTCGAAAGACACACCTTTCAGCGCGGGAATGGCCCCGTAAGACTTCGTGATCGCCGTGGCGAAAAGCAGAGACATTTAGGTATCACTACAACGCAGCGATGGAGTTGTACCATGATGGAATCGCCAGTGAAGGAATCTGGACTCCTAAGGACAGTTGTATTCCTTTCGAGTCATTGTAGTCCGCGTGTCCTCACGAGGCGCCGTTCGCTGATGCCACTTCATCGTAGCGAACGGGCTGCACATCGTTCTGCCGGCAATATCGCAAGACCCGGGCATCGACGAAAGCCTGTCGCTGCCAATTGAGATTGTGAGCTACGGCCTCGCCTGGGTAACCAGCATGGCCGAGGCCGCGAAGTTCTGAATCCAGATAGCCTGGGTGGCCGACAATCAGGTAGTCGCCCGGTTCGGCAGACTTCAGCGCGGCGATGAGCTGTTCCACGTAGTCGCCTTGGATTCGACGATCCGGACTGTTCCAGGAATCTGGCATGGGAAGCCTGCGGCCGATGGCACGTGCCGCAATCAAGCCTTGGCTTTTGCACCACGCACTCCACGGTTCGAGCAGCCCAGGAACCAGAGACACGGTGTTCATGTGAAGGTCGGCGTACTTGATGTCAAAGCCCAGCCGGCGGGCCTTATCCAGTTGGGCCTGCAGTTCCACCAAAGCCTCATCCGAGCGAGCGCTGGCCCGGGCCGCTTCATTTGTGAGATGGAGATAGCCCTGTCTATCCACCAGTGAAGACACTCTCTCTCTAGGAGCGACCGGACCCCAGCGTCGGCTAACCCACTCGGAGGTCAGCGCGCAGTGAAGTCCAAAGCAGAGAGCTTTGTGGCGTGCCAGCAGCCGGGCCCCCTCGTCGATGAACGGAGCGGGAGCCAGCACCGAGCAGTTCTTGAGAATGCCCTTTTCGAAGCATTCCTTCATGGCGCGATTCAGGCTTCGCGCACAGCCGAGGTCGTCTCCGCGGGTAATCAAGCGGAGGCGCGCGCCAGCATCGGCATTGAGTCCCCGTAAACTAGCAGCCGGCAAAAACGCCGCTAGCGCTTTCAACAAGGTTCTTCGTTGCATAGTAATTCCGCAGACATCTTCCGCGGCTGGCCAGTTACTGTTCCGTGCGGTTGAGGCCTTCCTCTTGATACTTTTTGAGCAGGGCTTTCAACCCAGCAACGATCTCAGGCTGGCCTACTGACGGCGAGGAGCTGGAAAAGGTACCGAGTGGCTGAAGAAGGCGTTCAGCAGCCAAACTGACAAAGGAGGGACGATGTTGTTTCTCCCGTCAAAAAACCGCAAGGCGAGAGCCATTGGGAATCTAGTGGAAAGCCTTCCTTCGTGGCCCGGTGCCTGTGATGCCAATGTCTTCTCGTGAGCCTTCTAAATTAGTTGCTCAACCGCTTCACCCGGATGTTCCGGTAGCGGACGAACTGCTTCGTGCTGTCACCGCCCCCATGCACCTGCAGCGCAATGCCCCCGCTATCCGGCAGCCGCTTCTCCGTGTCGGTGAGCTCCATGAACTTCACACCGTTGATCCACGTCACAAGCGTGGGCGGGTTGCCTGCAATCCGTGCCCGCAGCTCGTTCCACTGGCCGTGGCGCCAGAAGTGCCGCCACGAGTCTGGCAGCACCGGTAGCACCGTCGGCATTCCTTCATTGGTGGCGCGGATTTCAGTCACTGTTTCCAGGAAGTCGAAGTTCCGAGCATGCGGCTTGCCCTGCATCCGCTCGCCATAGATTCCCATGAGGTTGCCCTTGGCGTGATAATCGATCATGGCCTGATAAGCCATGCCATCCTCCGTGCTGCGCATGAACAGGCCGCTGTCCGGCCCGAAGTCGTTGTTCATTTCGAGAACGACTTCAAAGTCGCCGAACTTCTCGTCGGTGATCACGATGCCGCCATTGCCGGGAATATCCTGGCTCCCGGTGATGGCGCCATTCTCCACAACCCAGCGCCCGCCGGTCTTGAACTCACTCGTCTTGCTGTGGTTAGTTTTGGTGCTGACATGCCAGCCCTTCAGAGTCTTACCGTCGAAGATGGGCTGGAAGTCCTGGGCCTGAGCGAGGGTGCCACACAGGATAAGCATCGCCAGAGGGGTAAAAGCTCTACAAATCGCGGGCATTCGAAGAATCATGGAATTCTTTCTCCTTCCAATGAGGCATTCGGGCGGAAGCGGAAGTATGCACGAAAACCAGGGCAGGCTCAATGATGTTCACAGCTCCGGCTAGCCAAGTAGCGGGCCAGTTTCCGGGCGTGCTCTGCAAAAGTACGCACAGCTATTCATGCCGAAGCGCGAGCATAGTTTGTAGCGCGACGTGCTTGCTGGGAGATAGCTTGCTGTCAACCCCACGGAGATGAGCAGCGCGAAGCTGAACGGATCGTTGGGACCCATTAGAGATCAGACTCAGGGCAGGCTGATCCTTTGCCTATGCATCGGGAGACTGCAGTGGCCAGCAGACAGGCGTCAGACCCTGTCGAGTCATGAGCGGCTGGGCGAAAGACACTGAAGACGGGGAAGTAGAACGATTCTGAGAATCGACACAATCCAATCCATCTCGACAGCCGTATATACCCCAGGATTTCGATCGGATCCAATGCGAATCGCGGCAGGCCTTAACGGTCGCCGCAAGGAGAGTGAATATGAATCGAATGACAAAAGGCTTGATCGCGGCGGCCTTGTTTGCCGCGACCGGGATCACGGTGCAAGGCTCGAGCCATCGCGAGGCGCTGCCGGTCCTCAACGAGCCCTGTGCCGATAACACCGACACTTACGCCTGGGTGTCGAATGGCTCGCACGACAAGCTTTACTTAATCATGGACTTCAACCCGCTCCACGAGCCGGGTCAAGGCAACCAGGGCTTCCGTGCATGCAACGGCTACCGCTACGAGTTCCACATCGGCAAGGGCACCAGTCTCAAGGACAGAGTGGTGTATCGCATCGAGTTTAAGAACCAGCTCAGGCCTGAAGCGGCTCCCAGTGCTGCGGATCCTCTGGGAGGCGGCAACGAGCTGCTTTGGCAGCTCACGGGCGGCACCGAGACCATGAAGGTCACGCGTCTCGTGAGACCGGAAGACGGCAACGATTCTGAAGACGGCCAAGGTGAAGACAACCAGGGTTCGGAAGACCGCAGGGCCGTCGTCCTTGGCAGGGATCTGGCTGTCCTCCCGAACAACCACGGCCCGCAGACCGACCGGCTCATCTACGGCCTTGGCGGCTTCCAGGGATACAACTCCGGGAATCCCACGAGCCGTGAAGTGGGTCTCTACGATCAGGCTTTCGTCGACACCTTCATTCACCCTCTGGCGAATGGCGGGCGCATCATCGCCGGCCAGTTCGACGATCCCTACCAGCTCGACGAGAAGGGCATCTTCGACCTGGTCAACCTGGCTTCGAGTGATCTCGGCGGAATTCCGGGAGCGCGCCGCCCGCCCGCCGAAGACGTGTTCACGGGCTTCAACGTCTTCTCGATTGCTCTCGAGGTTCCCATTCGCGACGTCTTCCCGGACGGCATTCCCCACAATGGTGTGCCCCAAGCTAACTCGACTGACAGTCTGCTCCGGGTGTGGTCGAGGATCCTCCGTCAACAAACGCAGACGGTCGATGCTGACAACATCATCACTGGCCTCAAGGGATCCGGGCCGTGGGTCCAGGTCGGTCGCAATGCCCTGCCACTTTTTAACGCAGGCCTGGTTGGAACCCAGCGTCAAGGACTCTACCTGCACAGCAGGCCCAACAAAGACGTGAGCAACTTTGGCGCTGATGTCTTGTTCCCTGTTCTGGTCCGCGACGCCGAGGCGCTTGGTATCTACTCAGCCCTGGGTGTCCCTGCCAGCACCGTGGCCACACTCAAGGGTCCCCGTCTCGACATCATCAACGCGATCAACCTGGGCAGACCCATCCCGGTTGCCGACGGCTTCACGGGTGACGTCATCACCCTTGACGCCGCCATCGATTCGAGCTTCCCCAACGGGCGCCGCCTTGGCGGCGGGACTGCGCCGAACCGCAATCAGGTGAACGTGAATAGCGTGCTGATCAGCCTGATCGTGGCAGGCAACCCGGCTGCCGGCCTCGCCAAAGGCACCGAAGTGAACGACAAGGACTACCTCAACCGCTTCCCGTTCCTGGCCCCTGCCCATCAGGGTCTATACCAAGGACACGGAGGCGTCAACGTTCCTACAGAACCGACTCCGCCGCCTCCAACTCCTTGACCCGATCCTTTACCCACCATCGAATCGGAACGGTCCCGCTCGCGGGGGCCGTTCCAGGATACCCAGTATGTCACCTTCGGGCTCATCGATATTTCGCCGTCTGTCGCTGGCGGTGGCGGCCATCGTGCTGAGCGGTTCGCTGCTGTTCGCGCACGACATGTGGATCGAGCCGGCGACCTTCTCTCCGGCACCTGGCCAGATGGTCGGCGTGCGGCTGCGAGTCGGGCAGGACCTCGTCGGCGATCCACTGCCGCGAGATGCCTCGCTCATCAATCAGTTCGTTTTCGAGGATGCGACCGGCCGCAAGCCGGTCGTTGGTCGAGACGGAGCCGATCCGGCGGGCTTCTTGCGTGTGGCCTCGCCTGGCTTGCTCGTTATCGGCTATCGCAGCACCCCGAGCACAATCGAGCTTGCGGCAGAAAAGTTCAATCAGTATCTGAAAGAAGAAGGGCTCGATGCGGTCGTGGCGCTGAGAGCCCGTCGCAACGAAACTCGGTTCAGAGCTCACGAACTCTTTTCCCGCTGCGCGAAAAGCCTGGTGCTTTCGGGATCGCCAAGCCAGGCGCAGGGCGATCATCTGCTCGGTTTTACGCTCGAACTTCTGTCCGAACGGAATCCATACGCTATCCGCGCTGGCGAGGCTCTTTCTTTTCGGTTGACGTACGAGAACCGTCCGCTCGCGGGCACGCTCGTCGTTGCGATGAACCGACTGAATCCCTCCGAGAAGCAGGCGGCGCGCACGGACAACGCCGGCCGCGTGCGGTTCCGGTTGCGGCCGGGTGGGATGTGGATGGTCAAAGCTGTGCACATGGTTCCGGCGCCTGCGGGCTCCCACGCCGAGTGGGAGAGCTTTTGGGCGTCACTGACGTTCGAACTGCGAACCGGGAAGGCCCAGGGCGATTAGGGATCAACCAACCACGAGGTTGCATGACAGTGCTTGCGACTACTTTTGGGATGATGCGTTCAGCCTCACCACGCCGGTGGCGTCTCGGCCCGACGGTGTGCGCCGTCGCGCTCCTTTGCGGCGCTACGGTTCGCGCGCACGAGATCGGCACAACGCGCGTGTCGGTCCTTCTTGAGGGCCGGACCTACAACATCGAAATCGTGACCGACGCGGTGGCGCTCGTTGAGAAACTCGAGGCCTCCGCTGGTGGATCGTCACCTGCCAACACCCGTCCAGCTCGTCTCCAATCTTTTTTCACGAGTTTCGACGAGAAGTTTCGCCAGCGAGTGGAGCTTGCGTTCGACGCGTCGGCCGTTCGTCCTGTGATCTCGTATTCTGTCGCGCTCGGAATCGACGCCGCATCGCCCATGGTTGCGACCATCCGACTGACCGGCCCGATCCCTCCGGGCGCTCGCCACTTTACCTGGACCTACGCGTGGACGTTCGCGTCTTACGCGCTGACGGTCCGAACGGCTGGATTCGAGAACGCCGCAACCGAATGGCTAGAGGGCGGCCAGACCAGCGCCCCGTTCGCCGTGACCTCACCAAGGCCGCCGGTCGATCGACTCGGCACCGCCCGCCGCTATCTCAACCTCGGCTTTACCCACATCGTTCCGCTCGGATTGGATCACATGCTGTTTGTGCTCGGCATTTACTTGTTGAGCGGCCGTGCGCGCTCTGTGTTGTGGCAGGTCAGTGCGTTCACCGTCGCTCATTCCATTACGCTGGGGCTGAGCATGTACGGCGTGGTCGCCGTGTCGCCGAGGATTGTCGAGCCCTTGATCGCTCTCTCGATTGCGTACGTCGCCATTGAGAACATCTTTCTTTCAGAGCTGAAGTCCTGGCGGGTGGCCCTCGTCTTCGCTTTCGGGCTTTTGCACGGCATGGGTTTCGCGGGAGCACTCAAGGAGCTCGGGCTGCCCCGCTCTGAATTTGTGACGGCGCTGCTGACATTCAACCTGGGGGTCGAGGCAGGGCAGCTGGCTGTAATCGGAGCGGCTTTCATGCTCGTCGGATGGCATTGCGCCAATCGCGCCTGGTACCGCAGCCGCATCGTCGTTCCGGTGTCGACGCTGATCGCGTGTACCGCGGTTTACTGGACGATCCAACGCCTGTCATTTTGAGACGTACCAATTCGGCCGTTGGCAGCTCCCGCCGCGCCAACCAGTCTTCGCTCGACCTTCACCAGGCGGTAGGTCCTAGGTATCTCAATGACCTGACCATAGAGACCCGCTGCCCTCATATGCGGCGGACGACATTCTCCCAAAACCTGAACCCCGTGAACGATTAAACGGACAAATTCGAGATTCGTACGGCCGACGGCCGCGTCCAGGCGTTCGGTGAAGTAGGCCGAGGTGTCGTCGCCAGAGCAGCGATTGGTGCTTTGACTATTCCGCATGTATTTGGTTACATCTGGATGAGGGCTCAACCCAACGGCCGGGAGGCCTGCCGGCCCCGCTATGAGATTGCGAAAATGGAGTGATCCTTAAGCTAGCTTTTTTAAACAGCCGATTCTCAAGCCTCATGCGGTTTGGCTTCTTGAATCTCACACCGTCTTCAGAAAACGGCTGGAGCTGTGATGTTCAAGCCGGGACAGCCAGTGAGCGGCTCAGTTTTCGATCAGCCGACTTCGCACGCAGGCCGCCGAGCCGCGGCAAACCGAACGTGTAGCTTGGCCGCGCAGGCCCCGGATCAAACAAACAGGCCTCAAAAAGAGTTGTTCGCACGGAACAATCGGGAGTCTGCCGGTGTCTAAATTCGGGTAATGCCTTTGACGATTCTTGACTCACTTGTACTCGACATCCGCTTCGCTCTGCGTGGGCTCACACAGGACCGAAGGTTCGCGCTTACAGCGTTGGCGGCTATCACGCTTGCGGTTGGCGGGGCGAGCGCAGTGTTCAGTGTGGTCGATCGAAGCCTGTTTCGGGCATTGCCATATTCTCAGGGGGACCGCCTGGTCTCGGTGGGAGTGGTCGCACCGTTAATAGGGACACAGGACTGGCTCTTCGCAGGAACCTACCAGGAGTGGCGATCGGCTCAGACTGCGTTGGAAGCGCTCACTTCCTGGAGTGGTGTTAGCGGCTGTGATGTCGGAGATGATTCCCCGAAGCGGCTTGGCTGCGGCCAGGTCGACGCTACGTTCCTGCCGGCTCTGGGTGTCGAGCCTGTCCTGGGACGCAACTTTACTGCGGAGGAGGACCAGCCGGGTGCGGAGCCGGTAGCCCTTCTGTCCTTTGACCTCTGGAAGGCCCGCTTCGCCGCGGACTACGGCGTCGCCGGAAAGCGCATCACCGTCGACGGCACGTCGACGCGAATCATAGGAGTTCTGCCGGCGAGTTTCGAGACACCGACGCTGACGCCCGCGGACCTCGTGGTGCCCCAGAGATTAAGGCAAGGATCACAGAAACAACGCTTGGTCAGTGCTATTGGCCGACTGCGCCCAGGCAGCACGCCGGCCTCGACCGCTGCCGCGCTTGCGCCCTTGTTCCAGATTTTCGTGGACACTGTGCCGTCCGACCTCCGAAAGGCTGTACCGCTCCAGCTGCGTGTCGCGACCCTGCGCGACCAGCAGACGCGCGAATACCGGCTCGCGCTATGGATGCTGCTTGGTTCGGTGACCGCTTTCGTCCTGATTGCTTGCGCGAACGTCGCGAATCTGATGTTGGCGCGGTCGGCAAGCCGGCAGCAGGAATTTGCGATTCGTGCTGCACTCGGGGCATCTCGATGGCGTCTGGTGCAGCAGATTCTCACCGAAAGCGGGCTCTTAGGCCTTGTTGGCGGTGCGGCCGGTTGTGCCCTCGCATTCTGCCTGCTCCGTGTGTTTGTTGCGCTCGCGCCGGATGGCATGCTCCGCTTGCAGCAAGCCACTCTCGATTTGCGAGTGCTGGCATTCGCATTGATAGTGTCGCTGGGTGCAGCGCTGCTGTTTGGGCTGGCTCCTTCGCTAGAGCGTCTGCGTGCAGAAGTACTCCATGCTGTGCGGGCGATTGGGCACCGAAAGACGTGGTTGCGTCAAACGCTCATCACTGCCCAACTCTCGATTTCTCTGATCTTGTTGACATGCGCCGGTGCCCTGCTCACGAGTTTATGGCGCCTGCAGAATGCTCGGCTCGGCTTCGAGCGGGAGCGGATCGTGACTGCATCGTTTACCCTCCCTCGGAACCGCTATGCCGATGAAACCCGGCAGCTCAACTTCTTCAATCAGCTCGAAGAGCGGTTAAACGGGCTGCCCGGTGCGATTGCCGTGGCGATCACCGACACGCTCCCACCCGGCGGCGATCCCCGCTCGCGTCCTTATGTAGCATTGCGCAATTCCGGAGGAGACTCGGCAGAGCAGGGCATGGGTGGTTTGGTGAAATGGCGCTATGTTACGCCCGGCTATTTCGAGTCGCTTGGCATCCCGATCACACGTGGACGGGGGTTTTCCGACACAGACCGCCAGCCGGGCGAACAAGCGGTGATTTTGGGTCAATCGCTCTCTCGCCGGCTTTTTGGCAATGACGATCCGGTTGGCAGACGGATTCTCCTCGAGGTGCCCATGACGGTCGTGGGCATCGCAGGCGATGTCAGGAATTCCGGACTAACCAGTGCCTCGGATCCCGAGTTCTACGTTCTTCGTAACATCACCCCGAATAAGGTTTACCGGAACCAGCGCCCACCCGATGGGTGGCGGCCTGCTATAGCCGTCGTGCACTCAAGGCTCAACGAGCGCGTGACGGCAGAGTTGCTACAAGCTGCGATCGCGCAGGTTGATTCCTCCTTGCCCATTGCGCTGGAAACGATTAACCGCCACGTTGAGCGCTTCTTCACTCGGCCGCGCTTTCAGACGGTCCTGTTATCAGTGTTTGCAGCTACGGGCTTGCTCTTGGCGGGCATCGGTCTCTACGGCCTGATCTCGTTCCTGGCCGCTGGGCGGACTCGTGAGATTGGCATCCGGATGGCGCTTGGAGCAACTCCAGGCAGTGTGGTGAAACTGGTTATTTCCGACGGGCTGCGATGGACTGGTGCCGGTGGCGTGATTGGGACAGCTGTTTCTACGGGAACATTGCGCCTGCTCGAAGGGTTACTCTACGAGAGCAAGGCACATGATTTCCGTGTCTTTGGAGCTGCCACATCGATTCTGATTGTTGTGGCTGTTCTCGCATCCTGGCTTCCTAGTCGGCGTGCCTCACGCATTGACCCTATGGTTGCACTGCGCCACGAGTAAGTGTCCCTGCCTCATCCCTTCCGGTTCTCGCCAAGCCAGCAAGGTCGAACTGGCGATCATCCAAACCGCGGTTCCCCTTTCTTGAATTTCCGGGATATCGCCGTTCATGATCCCAAGCCCCAACCATAGATTCACTTTCAATTCAGCGTCGGCACCCGAGATAGAAGGCCGACGGTTAGCCCAGCATTCACGGCATTGACTGTGGGTTCGGGCTTGTGTAGCCTCGTTTCCCTATGCGCACCATAATGCTGGGCCTGCTTCTGCTGATTTTCCTGCTCGCCGTTCTCTGGGTGGTCCGCTTCTGGAAAGCGAGGAGGAAGGGACGATTTCTATTGCGCACAGCCGTGGGCTTTCTCCTGGTGGTGCCGTTTCTCCTGCTCGGCGTTGCACCGCTACTATTGGCTCGCCTGGTAACGCGCGCGGGAACTCGACCCCCGGATCTGAGGCTCACAGAGACACCCGCTGATTTCGCGGTGGCTTTCGAAGATGTTCAGTTTGAAGCTGCGGATGGGTTGAAGCTGAGCGGCTGGTGGATTGCTCCAGCCAAGAAGAACGCCGTTGTTCTGCTGACTCACGGACTATTTCGTACGCGAGTGGAAATGTTGTCGCGAGCAGTCGCGCTGGCAAAAGCCGGCTACGGCGCTCTGCTGTACGACGCACGCAACCACGGGGCCAGCGGGAAGGGCATCGTTTCCCTGGGATTCTACGAGGCCCAGGACGTCATCGGTGGAATGCGGTACATCCAGCACCGCTGTGCAGCCTTGGCAGCTCCATCGAAGGTTGTGTTGCTGGGAGTCTCCATGGGTGCCGTGTCCACGCTGCGAGCGGCCGGAGAAACTCAGGGTTACGCGGCTCTGATCCTGGAGAGCCCGTTCGCCAGCATCCGAGAAACCATCGTGGATCACTCCTGGCTCTTTTTCAAAATGCCCCGTTTCACTTTCCCTCCTTTGTTTCTTTTTTGGTTCCACTGGTTCGGCGGGTTCGACATAGATCAAGTTGACTCCCACATCTCAATGGCTCGAGTCCAACCCGTGCCCTTGCTGGTCATCGCCAGCGAAGGAGACCTGAGGATGCGCCCGGGAGTCGCGCGCCAACTGCTGCAGGAGTCACGGTCGCCAGTAAAGAGGATCGAGATTTTTGGGAAAGATGTCGGACATGGGGCAGCTGCCAGGCTGTACCCAAAGGAATATGAGGCCGTGCTCGTCGGGTTTCTGGACCAGGCATTGCCTTAATGGATCTCGCTGTATCATTCTGCGTCAACAGAATTTTGCCTGCCCAACGTGGGTTCGCCCGCCTTTCTGCCACTCCACAAATCTCTTAACGTTTCCCATTCTTCCTTCGTCTAACTTGACGTTGACAGCGGCAACAATAGGTTTGGAGAATGGGCCTCCTTTGGACAACGTATTGACCTTTCAGCCGATTGCCCGGGAGACAAGCTTGAGTCACCCCCACAATGCCCGCGAGTCGGTGGATGAAGACCGAGTCCTGGTGGAGGATTGCTGGAAGGGAGATTTGTCAGCATTCGAGCGGCTCTACCTGCGGCATGGCGGGCGGATGAAAAGCCTTGCCTGCAACCTGTTAGGCAATGCATCGGACGCCGAGGATGCCGTGCAGGAATCCTTTCTGAAGATCTACAGGGGCATCCGGTCATTCCAGGGACAATCGTCATTCTCAACTTGGATCTATCGCATCCTGGTCAACACCTGCCTCGACATAAGGCGAAAGCGACGCGGTCAGGAGATACCCGAAGGGGAAATCAACACCGACCGTCCTCAATTTGCCGTGCCGCATCGAGATCATCCTTTGCAGCTGACCTTGGAGAAATTGGTTGGCAAGCTCGACGGCCAGCTGCGACACGTTTTTCTGATGTTCGAAGTGGAGGGCTTCAAACACTCGGAGATCGCTGGAATTTTAGACATTTCTGAAGCCTCTTCGAAGCACGCGCTATTCGAGGCTAAGAAAGAGCTTCGCAGGTTGCTGGCAAGGTCTCAAAGCGCAGCAAGGGAAGGGTAAGAGAGTATGGACTGCAAAGAGTTTGAACAAATGTTACAGGAAGGCAGCGCGCCGATTCCGGAAGATGCCGTGAAGCATGCTCGGGAATGCTTTGCGTGTCACCAGGATTGGCAGGTGTGGCAGGAAATTGCGGATGCTGCGCCCGGACTGCGCAAGGAGTGGGCCAGCCCGGGCTTGTGGCCGCATATACGTCAGTCGCTGGTGTGGGAATTCCCCAACCCGATTCGAGACCGCTGGTGGAGGATCTCTGCCCAGCAGCCGTTGTGGCGGCGATGGCAGGCCGTAGCGGCTGTCGTTGTCATGCTCGTTGTGTCCGGTGGTGGATGGATGATGCTGCGACAACCTAAGCCAGTCTCGTTGGAAGCAGAGCGGCGCCTGCTGACCGAGCGGGCTCTCAGTGACATTGAAAGGGACGAATCTGCCTATCTGCGGTCGATTGACCAGCTGTCTCGACTTGCCGCTCCCAAGGTAGAGCAGCCCCGTTCTGCTCTCCTGACAAACTACCGTGAAAAGTTGCTGCTGATCGATTCAGCGATTGGGGAGTTGCGTTCCAGCATTGAGCAGAACCGATTCAACGCACATCTGCGCCGGGAGTTGCTGGAGATTTATCAGGAGAAGCAACGCACGCTAGAGGCCGTGATTAAGGATGAAGCTCATGAGAATTGATTACTGCATTCCGCAGGGACAGCCAGATGTGTCAACTTCGGAGCGATCACGAAGCGGAGCTGGGAAAAGCCGGCTGGGTAAGTCCAAAGCGGGATGCGCGTTGGCGACACTGTCTTTCGCGCTGTTGCTTTCGGTCCCGACTGCTGGCAGTCCGCCGGACCGCCAGGAATTTAGCCGGGATTTCCAGAAAACTCTAACGCTGCCGGTTGGGCAGAGCGTTCGGGTAGAGCATCGAAATGGAAACATTGTGGTTCGAACGCATACCAGGCGTGAGTTCAATCTTCAGGCCAGCATTCGAGTGTCGGCGCCGGATCGCGATGAGGCGGCTCGCTTTGGGAACCAGATACAGATCCTGGTGGAACAGGCGGCTTCCGGAGTTGTTGTGCGCACGAGCTATCCTGAAGAGACGAGCAGCTTTTTCTCGCGGCGGAGCAGCGTTTCATTTTCAGTTAATTACGACTTGCTGATGCCGGAAGATTCTCCACTGACATTGAGGAATAGCTTTGGAAATGTCACAGTCGCGGGATTGAAAGCGAATAGTGACATTAGCAACGGTCACGGATTGCTCAGTTTTCGAGAAGGAAGAGGGTCGCACCGCCTGGAGAACTCTTTTGGAGGCATCGAAGCCACCGGCAATAACGGCGACCTCACTCTGGCCAATAGCAACAGCTTCGTTACAGTGAAGCAGATAACAGGCCTGGTCACACTGAAGAACCGGTTTGGCAAAGTCAGCGTTAGCGAGGCAGGGCGAGGCGCCAACATCATCAATAGCAACGGCGCTGTTGAGCTGTTGGCTGCATCAGGGGCATCGGCGGTCACGAATTCCTTTGGATCTGTGGTTGTCAACCAGGTATCGGGAGATCTGGCAGTCAGCAACAACAACGGTTCGGTGGACGTTCGTGCTATCACAGGATCGGCGACGCTGAACACTTCGTTCAATTCCATCACTTTCTTCGACATCGCCAAGAAGCTCTCCTGTAGCGGGTCTAACGGCCGTATTAGCGGCAGCAAGGTGGGAGACACCGCGACTGTTCGCAATACCTTTGGACAGGTCGAACTGAGAGACGTTGGCGGGAGTGTCGACATCGAGAACAGTAATGGCAAGATCCTCGCCCAGGGGATCCGGGGCAACGCGATTCTGAGGACTCGCTTTGGAGAAATTGAGGTGGCAGGCATTTCCGGCAACGCTACAGTGAGCAACAGCAATGGCGCGATCAAGCTAGACAAGGTGACGGGATCTGCTGATGTGCGTGGCTCGTTTGGAGCGATAACGGTCGCAAACGTTGGGAAGGCCCTAAAGATTCTTTCTGGAAACGGCGGCGTCACAGTGTCCGACGCGGGCGATGAGACCTACATCAAGACGAGCTTCGCCATGGCACGAGCTGAGCGCGTCGGCGGAAGTTTGACCGTGGAAAATACCAACGGCAGCGTGCAGGCATTAACGGTGAGTGGAGCCGTCTCTGTCAGAAGCTCCTTTGCGCCGGTGCAAGTGGATGGCGCGGCAGGGGGTGTTGAGATTCATAACTCGAACGGTTCGATCGAGGTGGGGGGGCTTTCCTGGAAACAAGGGCAGTGCTCGCCGCTGATCCTCAAGACATCGTTTGCCCCGATTCGAGTCTTCCTGCCGGAGAGCATAGGCTTCAACGTCGTTGCGCGAACTTCCTTCGGGAAGATCAACAGTGAAATGCCGTTGACCGTCTCGGGTGCGCTGGGCGGCGACTCGCTTACTGGCAAGATTGGAAACGGCCAGTGCGAGTTGAGCCTGACCAACAGCAACGGAAGCATCGACATTTTGAAGGCACTTCCAAAGAGACCCTCAAAACCTTGAGCTAATCGTCGCCCTTGGCGACTCGGGCGCAAAACTGCTCGTGGATCTTGCGCGTCCAGGGGCCGACGCTTCCGTTGCCGATTGGTTTACCGTCAACAGTCGTGATCCCCATGACTTCGTCTCCTGTCCCCGCCACGAAGGCTTCTTCAGCAGCGTAGAGCTCGTCCAGCGGGACCCATCGCTCCTCAAAGAAAAGATTGAGGCGGCCGGCGATTTCTTGAACAAACTCGCGCGTGATGCTGGGGAGAATGGCGGTTGAGTCTGACGGTGGTGCACACACTTTCCCGTTGCTGATGCAGATCACAGCAGAGGAAGTGCCCTCGACAACTCGCCGTTCGCGATCCACGAATACGGCCTCGTAGGCCTGCTGATTGCGGGCCTGCTGCTTAGCCAGGACGTTCGGAAGGAGATTGAGCGACTTGATATCGCACCGGCCCCAACGCTGGTCGGCAACTGAAATGGCCGCGATACCCAGCTCATGATGCCGGGTTCGCGGAACGAAGGGGCGCACGGTGAGCAGAAATGTGGGACGGAGATCGTCGGCCCAGGCGTGAGTGCGTGGGCCTGCGCCGCGGGTGATCTGAAAATAGATCGTGGCGTCCGGAATAGCGCTCTGCGCATGGGTTTGTCTTACCCATCGATCAATCTGTTCCAGGTCCGCATTTCGAATATCCAGTTCCTGCAAGCTCCTCTTCAGGCGCTTCCAGTGTCGGGAGAACCCCCAGAGCCTGCCGTTGTAACTCCGCACGACTTCGTAAACTCCATCGCCAAACAGGTTGCCGCGATCCTCAGCCGGCACCACCGCTTCGTGGATGGGAACTACGTTTCCGTTCACGTTGGCCAGCTCGGGCATAAGCAGCTTCCTCGGGTTGAAATAGGAGTGCCATCTTAGGGGAAAAACTATCCGGGAGGAATGGCAAATTGTGAACCGAACTCGCGACCAGCGTGTGGGAACGCCGCAGAATTGAGACTCTACGAAACAGGTTCACGAATGGAATCCAGTCCAGCCGCTCGGCGCTTTCCCCCGGCATCCCGTGGCTGCTGTCGTGTTCCGATGGAATATTCTCCCCAGCAGGGAACATAGGATCAGTAGGGGCAGCATTCTCACAACCCGAGAAACTGGCGCTGCCCCGCTATGGAGGTTTTTAATTGATCCAGTTGCAGATGAAAGAAGTGCCCAGCTCCCTCAAACCAAACCACTGCCTTCGGTTCAGCGACCGGAGGATAGCGCTCTCGCAGTTGCTCTGGCGGGCATACGTCATCAGCGGTGCCTTGAAGGAACAGCTTAGGAGTGGTCAACATCGTCAGGAACGCGGAATCGATGTGCCTGAGGGAGGGCGCCACAGCCGTGACGGATGCAATTTGAAGGTCTCGATGGGCAGCTTGGAGAGCGATCCCGGCGCCGAAGGAGAAGCCAGCGATGTGGCAGGGAAGATTCGGCAGGAGCTGCCGCAGAAAGCCCACAGCGGCGAGCGCGTCGTCTACCTCACCTCTCCCGTCGTCATGACTTCCTGCGCTCAGCCCGACTCCCCGGAAGTTGAAACGGAGCACGTGGCAGCCCAGGTTAAAGAACGCCTCTGCAGTGGCGAACACGACCTTGTTGTGCATGGTTCCCTGGTAAAGAGGATGAGGATGACAGATGACCGCAAGGGCTGCCGGTCGGCCAGCCTCCCGGAACTTCAAGAGTCCTTCCAGGCGTCCGGCGGGGCCATCGATTTGAATATTCTGAACCTTGATCACCGTTCCTCCTGAGCTGGGATCCAGCGCTCCTGCAGGTGAATCGTGCGCCTGGCTAATAATTTGGTGTTACCCTAACAACACGCCTGAGACCATTTGGAAGCGACGGTCTGACGGCGCACAGCTTCGAATTATGCCACAGCCGACAAAATACCTTTCGGTGGTCGCGCTCCCTGTGATCCTTTTGCTCTCGGCGGCACATCCAGGCCCTGGGAGCCAACACGTCAGGAGTACGCCCGTGTTTGTTGTCGTCGAACTGTTTACTTCCGAAGGTTGTTCGAGTTGTCCGCCTGCTGACCGGCTGTTGTCATGGTTGCAGGCGTCGCAACCCGTCGAAGGTGTTCAGGTCCTTGCCTTGTCACAGCATGTCGACTACTGGAACGACATTGGCTGGAGGGATCCCTTTTCCTCTTCTGCCTTTACAGATCGTCAGGCGCAATACAGCGGGCATTTTGCCAACGGTCGCATCTATACCCCACAGATGATTGTCGACGGCACTGAGGAGTTTGTCGGGAGCGATCGGGTCAAGGCTCTGGCGGCGATTCAGTCAGCGGCCCAGCTTCCCAAAGGCGAGATTGAAATTCGTCCTGCGCACGACTGGCAACCGGATCTCAAGAAGGAGATCGCGCTGCAGATCGCCGTCACCAGCCCGCCCAAGGTTGACCCGAAGGATCCTGCTGAAGTCTGGCTTGTGATTGCAGAGGACGGGCTCACCTCGCAGGTGTCGCGGGGAGAGAACGCCGGCAGACACTTGTCGCACGATGGAGTGGTGCGAATTTTGAAGTCAATTGGAACACTCTCGCCCGATCGCACACCATTCAAGGCCAATCAGGTCATCGCGCTCTCTGACGCGTGGCGGCGGCCAAACCTCAGGGCGGTGGCTTTCATGCAGGGACGGAAGAGCCGCAGGATCCTGGCGGCAAGCGTGCTGAAGCTGAACGGCTAACGATTGGGCTGGGATGATCTCCGAGACCGGGCGAGAGGTCGGGTGGGCTGAATGTGGTGGTTCAAGTAAGCCGCTGGCGCGGCAGGAAGCGGGTTGCAGCTGTTCGGCTATGAAGTGACCCTGGGCGAAGAGGATACTTCTCACACAGTCAACTCTATGTGTGAGGAGGCATCCCATGACC
>Ga0187892_10000112_pt1 | contig 192655 bp, 140 predicted proteins | sample MA1701073metaG_FD_139345 | JGI IMG/M metagenome (GOLD analysis project Ga0187892, IMG submission 139345) | Bio-ooze microbial communities from a basaltic lava cave in the Kipuka Kanohina Cave System on the Island of Hawaii, USA - MA170107-3 metaG ... | reverse complement strand
TCAGGGTTGCCCACGATAAGCCTCCACGATCCTTCGCCAAACCGATTCGTTCGCGACTCGCTCCGCGCTGCCGCGTCCCGACGCGACCAGCCGCGGCCTCCGCAAGTTCGAGTTGTCAAACATCTGCCAAGAGTCGGCGAGGGGCAAGTAGAGGCGGAAGAAGTTTCGCGGCCCCCTCTCGTAGCGACGGCGTATTGTCCCCTCGGGCACATCGTGACCGCCGCGTCTCACTCGGGCAGCCACGCGATTCACAGCGAGATCCACACTCTCGAGCCAGAGAAACAGCACATGGACATGATACCCGTGGCGCTTCAGGCGGACGAGCCATGGCGCGAAGCTCCGGCTGGCAAGCGTCGTCTCGAAGGCGAATGCGGCTCGGGCCTCGGCCAGTTGCCGGATTCGGTCCAGCATGGCGCGACCAGCAGGGATTGCGACCGACTCGGGCCGGAAAGCGGAAAGGCCGCCGGCGATGGCGTCGGCGTTGACGAACTCCGAGACCTGCAGGGCGTCCCGTAGCAAGGACGGCGCTGTCGTGGACTTGCCGGCTCCGTTGGGACCCGCGATGACAATGAGGAGGGGGCGTCGCCCAGCCATCCGTCAGCCCTCCCTGACGAGGAGGATCGGCCTGAAGACATCCCGCACTCTGCGAGCGTCTTCGCCTCCGAGGCCGATCGACCAGGTGTCCCTTTGGATGTCCATGGCGTCGTCGCAAGATCCGGTGGCTATCTCGGGCAAGTCCAACGCCGGTATGCCTCTATCCACTCCGCACCGGCTGGTGGTGGAGATGGCAACGGTAGGTCGAGAATCGGGATGGCCTGGCGCGCATTCCCGCGTCGGCGGCAGACGGCAACGATCTCGTCGGCCGACGTGAGATCGATTCGCTCGACCGTCACGGGCATCCCAAAAACCAAAGTCTCGAACGGGAGATCCAAGCGCTCCTCCAAGACGGTCAGGAAGGCTGTGCGGTGTTCGGAGTCACCATATGCGTCAACGGTTGCCTCCTCGACGAGCTGCTCCAGGCGCGACTTGCTTGGTGGCCACCCGGCACTTGGAGCGGTCGGCCTTCGGCCTTTCCTGGTTGCGGGACGTCGGGACACGGTAGTCAATCGGCTTCATCGAAATGGCGAAGCGCTTCATCGTCATACTCGACGATCGGCTCGTCGACCGGCTCGGAGTAGCCCAGCGGAGCCTCGCCGCGCGCATAGCCCACAGCCCGATAGGTCCGCAGTCGCTTTTCGAACATCCGTCTCAGCGCAGGGACGGCCGCATCGACGTAATCGAAGATGCGCACTTCCTTCTTTCTCGGATGCAGACGATGACGCTTGATTTGGTTGAGGAGCGGCGACGGGAGACCAGACTTCTCGATGAACAGACGCTGAGCGAGCACTGCGCGCACCTCGTTGGGCAAGGGACCGGCGACGTGCGTGCGCCGAAGCTTCCGGGAAGGTGGCTGCGCCCACGGTGCAGCCTGGTCGTCGTCTGTCATGTCGGCGAGCCGCACGCCGATTACCTGGCCTCGGCGCACGGCCTCCTGGGCGATCGCCTCGGCCGTGGCTGGCTCAATTCGCGGCACCGAGACGAGAAACGCCCACTGATCGGGATACGGTTCGAGATTGGAATCGAGGAACGCAGTGTGACCGTGCTTGCGGGCGTCGTGTTGAAGAGGCAGCGCGATCAGGTTCCCGAAGCCCTTGCGCGGCATGGTGTCCTGACTCGGGAAGAGCCGATCGTACGACGCCATGCCAAGCTGATGCCGCCGGGACATGGTTTCCGTGATCAGGTAGCAGCCCATCTTCCGGGCGATTGCGGCAGCGACCGGGGAGGTGAAGAAGAACCACGCGTGGGCACCATTGCCAGAGCGCGAGCGCTCCACGGCGACCGGTACACCGATCGCTTGGCAGGTCGCGCCGAACGAGGTCACATCTTCCTTCCACTCCGCCTTGTCGAAATCGACCGCCAGGAACCAGCAGGTCTCGTCCTGGAGCAGGGGATAGACTCCCATCACGTGTCGTCCTCGAAGGTGATCGAGGATGGCCTGATCGTTGACGGGGAGGAAGGCCTGGTTCGGGCAGTCCCCACACTTGACCGCAGGCAAGCCGCAGACGCCCCTAACGAACTTGTTGCCGCACGCCGGGGCATAACCGGGTTTGCCGGTCTTCTTGCTCACAAACCGAGTAGGGAAGACCTCCTCGCGCCCGCGGAACAGGGATCGGAACAGACGCACCTTCTCCGCGGCCGTGGCCGGCGCTCCGGAGGACAACGGGAGCGATAGGGAGGCGTTCCGCAGTGGCGCAGTCCGCGTCTCGTCGAGCTGCGTACGCAGAACATCCAGCCGATCCCGAATCTCGTTTCGCTGGCGATCGAGGACGGCCAGGCGTTGCTCTTCCTGGACGATCTGCGCGAGCAGCTTGTTCGCCGTCGGCGTGCCGACGAGGGATCGCCCTGACTTCGGATCGGCGTTGTGTTTCAGATCCGCGTTCGGCGAGGACGGTCGGACCTCGCCTTGACTCGCTCGTCTCGACCCGGCGTTCATGAGTAGACCGACTCGACAGCAATCTCCATTCCGAACCGCCGCTGAGTTCGGCGGCGGCCGATGCCAGACGGCGCTGTCAAGTCCGGCACGGAGGGCATCGGGCACCCCCGTGCGCTCCTCCCGTGGTCCTCGCTGCCAGCGTAGCGCCTGCCGAGACTGCCATCCGCCGAACAGGTGTCCATCTGGGTGTCCGTGCGCCGGCAAAACCGGCGAGGTGCAGCGAATGCAAGAGTCGTACGGTGAAGGGCCAGCGACCCACGCCGGCCCCGAGTCATGCGCCGCCGACCGTGAGGTCTCGGGGGTGAAGCGTTGACAGGGGTACGTGCGGGCCGGGTATTGAGCCGCGAAATCAGTGGATTCAAACTCCGGGGTGCCGAAGCCGTGGACACAGGCGGAAGGCTACACCGATCGCGTCGCCAGCGCGAGACGCGAGAGGACCCCGCGCGGTCTGAGACCCCGAGCACGCACGGAAGCATCTCGCACGGGAACCGGGAGATCCCACGACCGCCTGCGGCGAGAGGGGCCGCAGGCTGCACCGGGAAGTCTAAGGACGCGCGCCGGTGACGGACGGTCGTGGGAAGTCGGACGGCTCCGCAGTACCTGGGAAGCTGCCGAACAAGGCCGTGCGACCGGCCGCGGAGGCGGTGGAGGGAAGGGGGCCGGCCAAGGGGAACTCGCCCGAGCGCATCGCGCTCCGGACACAGAGCCGGGCGGGCGCGCCAAGCGCGCTCGAGCGAGTACGTCAGGCCGCCGAGAAGGATCGGCGGCAGCGGTTCACCGCGCTCCTGCACCACGTCTACGACCTCGAGCGATTGCGTACTGCGTATCTCGATTTGAAGCGAGACGCGGCGGCAGGCGTCGATGGCGAAACGTGGCAGCACTACGGAGAGGATCTGGAGAGCAACCTCCAAGATCTGTCCGACAGGCTGAAGCGCGGAGCGTACCGGGCGAAGCCGGTTCGTCGGGCGTACATCCCGAAGGCGGACGGGCGGCAGCGGCCGCTTGGGGTTCCCACGCCGGAGGACAAGATCGTCCAGCGCGCCGTCGTCGAGGTGCTGAGCGCCATCTACGAGGCGGACTTCCTCGGTTTCTCGCACGGATTCCGACCGAAGCGTAGCCAGCATCGAGCGCTGGACGCGTTGACGGTCGGGATCATGACGAAGAAGGTGAACTGGGTGCTCGACGCCGACATCCGCGGGTTTTTCGATACCCTCGACCACGGATGGCTGGTCAAGTTCGTCGAGCACCGTGTCGCGGACCGGCGCGTCGTGCGGCTGATCCAGAAGTGGCTCGCCGCCGGCGTGCTGGAGGGCGGGAAGCGGATACGTAGCGAGTTGGGCACGGTCCAGGGCGGAAGCATCAGCCCCATCCTGGCCAATGTCTACCTGCACTACGTGTTCGACCTCTGGGTCCAGCGGTGGAGGAAGAAGCAAGCGCAGGGCGACATGGTCGTCGCGCGCTGGGCCGATGACTTCGTCGTGGGATTCCAGCATCGGGTAGAAGCCGAGCGCTTCCTGGCCGAGCTGCGCGAGCGGTTCGCGAAGTTCGGACTGGAATTACACCCCGACAAGACGCGCCTGGTCGAGTTCGGTCGGTTCGCCGACGAGAACCGGCGCGTGCGCGGCGGGGACAAGCCGGAGAGCTTCAATTTCCCGGGCTTCACGCACAGCTGCGCGAAGACCCGGGCCGGGAAGTTCACGGTGCTGCGGCAGACGATGCGCCAGAGGCTGCGGGCGAAGCTGAAGGAGGTTACCACCGAGCTTCGGCGACGCATGCACGATCCCGTTCCAGAGCAGGGCGCCTACCTGCGCTCGGTCGTGCGCGGGCACATCCGTTACTACCCTATCCGCTCGTGCGTTTCGGCGTCGTCACCCAAGGTGGGAGCCGGATGCGGTAGTTCCGCACGTCCGGATCTGTGGAGGGGGTGCCCCGCGAGGGGCATCCCTACTCCGACATAACCCTCGGACTGTACGACCCTCCTCGTACTCCTCGGAAACGGGAAAGGGCAACGAATTAGGGAAACTCTCAATTCTCAAGAGTCCTTGATTCGCGTTCCTTTTCCCTCCGCCTTAGAATCCTCGAGCCGCAAGGCTGTCTGGGTTCGAATCCCAGCTCCGGCACCAGACCGATCTGCCTTCAACCCTTGCGGATCGAAGCGTGCCGCAGGACGTTCCTACCGGTAAGATGGAGGGGCCGAACATGGCAACGGTTGCGACAACACGAATGTCCTCGAAGGGCCAGGTGGTCATCCCGGAGGATGTCCGCAAGGCGCTCGGCCTCGAAGTGGGTGCGCAGTTTGTGGTCATGGGTGAGAGAGACACCGTCGTTCTGAAGCGGATCGCTGTTCCTGGCAAGAGTGAGGTTCGAGCGATGCTCCGCAAGGCCCGCTCGCAAGCCCGCCGCGCTGGAATCAAGCCGTCGGATGTCGGGAACGCGGTTCGCCGCGTTCGCCGCGGACAATGAGGGTCGTAGTCGACACGAAAGCCCGCGTCTTGTAGCTGCCGTGCTCCTGGCCCCAGCCGAGACAGAGCAAGAGACTCGGCATCGGCTTCATGGAGTCTCCCTTGGGCAGCGGGCAGCGGAGAACCGGGCTACTCGTCGCGGCGCAGTCGCAAGAGCGCGATCGGGCCCGCGCTGCGCTCGAAGTCTCGAGGCCGCGGCAGCCCGGACTCCGGGGCCTTGATGATGACGGTCTCCCCGTCGAAGTAGAAGATTCCCTTGCTGATTCGTCCCGGCTCGCCCGACTCGTTGAGGACCACGAAATCGATCTGTGCCGGTTCGACATCGCTCCGGACCACGATGGAACCCTCGTACCGTTCATCTCCGTCCTTTTCGTCGGGTCGCGCGCGCGCACGAAAACCTCGACCTTCGAAGGTCAGCGCGTACTCCAATCGGTGCGAATGGAAGTCGTACGCCTTCCAGTCTCCCTGCAGCTTCTCCTCCTGCGGCGTCAGGGGTGCGGTCGCTTTCGGTCCGTCAGCATGGTTTGCGGGAGGCTCCTGCTGGGTTTCGGCAGCCATCGAGGGAGCGAGGACCAGCGAGATCGCCAAAAACAGGATTCGCATCACGTACCTCCGTGTCCCGGCGTCCCGACGAGCGTACACGTAATCCGAGCGAATCGAGGCCGCGGACGGGCTTTGTTACACGGATGTGACAGCGCAGACCTGGACCCTCGCCGTGAGAATGACGCTCCCATCCGCCGCGGGCTGGCCGGCGCGGGTCGATTCGTGTCGGCGGCGACCCACGAGCGGCGCACGCCGTTGACCACCTTCCAGATGGATTCCGAGCTCGCCGCCGACGTCGTGCCCGGAACAACCGCGAGGCGAGCACCGGCCAACGCCCGAGAAACAGTCGAAGCGGTTGGCCACGATCGTGGCCAACGTGCTGGCCCGCGCGCGGTTCGAAGAACGATGCGGGCCACGCCGCACGGAGTCGATGACGCTGCGAGCGGGGGTGGAGAAGAAAGAGCGAGGCGCGCGCATTCAAGGGACGCAGGCCACCGCCCCACATCGTCAGTTCCGGCCGAAGACATGACGGTTCCCGGCCTGCCCTTTTCGTCCCATCCACGCCGAGTGCAGGCGGAACCACGGCCGAACTCACGCGAGTTCGTCGAGGCCCGAAGCTCTGTCCCCACGAGCCGATGCGGTCGAAGAAGAAGCGCGAGTCGCCGGCAAAACGGAGGCGGCGCTCGAGCGAGCGGTGCCGGCGCGGGCTCACGAGAGACTCGCCCGTCCGTGCCGCATCACCGGGAATCGCTCCCGAAAGCCCTTGGTATGGACCGCTCCGGGGTGCCGACGCCGCGGAGACCGGCGGAAGGCTACACCGTTGGCTTCGCCAGCGCGAGACGCACGCGGACCCTCGAGAGAATGAAGCCGTTCCTCGCGACAGCGGTCCTGGCTTGGTCGTGCCTCGCGGCCGGTTGCCGCGCGACTCCTCCGGGCGAGGCGGAGGCCATCGACACGTTCATGCGCCGGACGGTGCCCTTCGGGTTCTCGGGCTCGCTCCTGGTCGCTCGGCGCGGGCACGTCAACCTGGCGGACGGCTACGGGCTCGCGGACCGCGAGCGCGGCATCGCGTACTCGCGCGCCGTGGTGTTCCCGATCGGCTCCCTCACCAAGCAGTTCACGGCCGCGGCGATCCTGAAGCTCGAGATGCAGGGGCGCCTGGAGGTCGGCGATCTGATCGGCAGGCACCTGCCGGGCGTGCCGGCGGACAAGGCGGCGATCACGATCCACCAGTTGTTGACCCACACCTCCGGGCTGGCCAGCGATTTCGGCGAGGGCGACGATCAGACGGTCACACGGGACGCGCTGCTCCACGCGGCGCTGTCGTCCGTGCTGCAGGCCGAGCCCGGCGCGAAGTTCTCCTATTCCAATGCCGGCTACGGGCTGCTCGCGGCGATCATCGAGATTCGTGGGGGTCGGTCGTACGCGGAGTTCGTGCGGGACGAGCTGTTCCTGCCGGCTGGCATGGAGCGCACGGGCGATCCGGGCCTCGACGCGGACCCTGCGCTGCTGCCGCACGGCTACGAGGGCTCGCGAGACCTGGGGACCGTGCTCGACAGGATGCGATCGAGCCCGGGGCCACATTGGAATCTCGTCGGGAACGGCGGACTGCTGTCGACGTTGGACGACCTGCAGCGCTGGGACCGCGCGCTCGTCGGCACGGACGTGCTGTCGGAGCCCGCGAAGCGCAAGCTGTTCGCGCCGCACGTCGCGACCGGCGAGGGCGAGGTGCACTATGGATACGGCTGGTACGTCTCGAAGACGGTGTGGAGCACCAGGCTGATCTGGCATACCGGAGGCGACGGTGTGTTCTTCGCCGGCATCCGGCGCTACGTCGACGACGACGTGACGATCGTCCACTCGTCGAACGTGGCGTCGCTGTGGTCGGAGTACCCGGTGCGCGGCATCGAGGGCATCCTGTTCGGAAGGCCGTTTGAGCTGCCACCCCGGGTGATCGCCATGCCCCCGGGCGCGCGGCGGTTCGAGGGGACGTTCCGCCTGGCGGCGGAGGGCGGGCTGACCCTCGCCCTGCACGGCGACGAGCTGCGGGTGACGCCCATCGGGCAGGAGGCGTACGGCCTGCTCGCCGGCGCCGAGGAGGCCGACGAGGCTTCGCTCGCTCGCCATCAGGAGCTGACGGCGGCGCTCTTGGCCGCGCGGGATCGCGGTGATTTCTCCCCGCTGGCGCGGGCCATGGCGGACGGATCGGATGCCGCCGGCCTGGCGCAGGGCTGGCGGCAGTACCTGCGCGACGAGCAGCCGACCCGGGGCGACTACCGCACGTTCAGCGTCATCGGCAGCCGTCCCGCAGGTTCCTGGACGGTGACGCAGGTCCGGTTGATCTTCGCGCGGAGCGAGCTGCTCCTCGACTACTTGTGGGACGGCGACCGGCTCGTCGCCGTTCAATTCTCGTCCCACCCCGGATACGTCCCGTTCCGCCCGACGGGCGAGGGGACGTTCGCGTCCTACGACATCGTCTCGGGCAAGTCCGCGACGCTGGCGTTGACGGGCGACGAGCTCACGATCGCATCCCTGGGTCGTTCTCGCGCCGCGACGCGCAACCCGGCGGCGGTGGACGGCGCGCCTTGACGGCCGAGCGGCCGCGGCCCGCCGACGGCGTACCGGATGCACGGGCCGAGTCGGCCCTCCGGCTCTCGGGCACGGTCGGGGCGAACAAGGTGATGGAGTCCGAGCTGCTGCGCCTGGTGAAGCGCTCGCCGTTCCACGTGCGGGTGCCGAAGCCGGCGCGCCAGGGCTCGATGGCGCTGCGCTACGCGTTCGACCCGGCCCTGGCCTGGGTCGCGGCCTGCTACCACCGCAGCGCGTCGCGTATCGGCTGGGAGCTCGCGTCATCGCCGGCGACCCGGCTCGAGCCGCTGGTCGCCGACCTGGTTCCCCTGCTGGGCGCCGACGATCGCCTGCCGCGCGGGCGCACGGTCACGTTCACCGTGGAGGTCAAGGGCGTCGAGGACTTCGAGGCCGGACCGCTGCAGCTGCGCGGCGCCGTCAAGAGCGCTTTCGAGCAGGCGATGCAGAGGCGCGGCGGCAAGGCGGTGCTGCAGGACGAAGGCGCGGAGTGGGAGCTGCTCGTGCGCCGCGTCGGAGTCGAGACCGAGCGCCGCACCCTCGTGGTCCTCGACCTCGGCCGGGGCGCCCGGCACAAACGCGGGCAGCGCGTCGCCCAGGGACCGGCGCCGTTGCGCGAGACGCTGGCCGCCCAGCTCGTGCTGCTGGCGAACTGGATGCCCCACGCCGAGCCGCTGGTCGACCCGACCGCCGGCAGCGGCACCATCGCGGTCGAGGCGGCGCTCTTGGCCCGGGGCTTCGCCGTGCGCAAGCCGCGGGATCTTCCGGCGCTTCGCTCGCCGGTGTTCGCCGGCTTCCCGTCCCAGGCGCCTCCGCTCTACCCCGACACCCGCCCGCACATCCTGGCCTCGGACATCGATGAAGCGTGCATCGCCTGGATGATCGGGAACCTGCGCGCGTCCGGCCTCACCGGGCGGGAGGTCGAGCAGTCGATCGTGGTGCGCGCGATGGACGCCACCGAGCTGACACCGGAGCGGCTCGCGCGGATCCTGCCCGACGCCCCGCGCGACCGCGGACTGTTCGCGTTCAATCCGCCCTACGGCCGGCGGATGCGGGGCGAGGATGGCGGCGTGCTGGGCCTGTATCGCGACCTCGGCCGCACGCTCGAGCGCTTCGCCGGCTGGCGCGCGGCGGTGATCGTCGCCAACGAGCGCTTCAAGCTGGCGTTCAACGCCCGGCCGTCTCTGGTCAAGCCGACCTCCGCCGCCGGGCTCCGCGCGGAGTTCCTGGTGTTCGACCTCGGAGATCGGCGGCCCGGGAACCGAACGACGCGCTAGTCCCGTCGCTCCAGGCGCTGCCGCAGGTAGCGGAACAGCAGCCGCGCCGAACGCGGCGGCTTGCCCAGATCGCGCTCCTTTTTCGCCTGGCTCACGAGCCGGCCCACGAGCGTCCGGTCGCAACCCGGATCCCGCTCGACGAACGCGGCGATTCGATCCTCGTCACCGGACAGCAACCTTTCGCGCCATTGTTCGGCCTGGTGCAGGACCGCGACCTCGTCGGCATGCGGCTGCAGCTCGACGCTCATCGCGGTCCGCAGGGCGGCGACATCCTCTCGCGCCAGGAGCGACGAGAGGTACCGGTACTGACGCTGGAGCGCGGCGCGGGTCATCCGCTTGGCGGCCAGCAGGGCGGCGCGCGTGTCCTCGGCCAGCGGCATGCCGCGGAGCTGCTTCTCGGACAGGCTCGCGAGCCGGATTCCCAGCTCCTTCAGCTCGCGAAACTCGCGCTTGACCTGCGACCGGCTCTTCTCGTCGCGCGGCGAATCCTCGGTCACGACGGCCTCGCTCCCACCACGCGAAGCGGATCGGAGGGCGATCCGCTCCGGCAGCCAGGGTACGACGACCGGCCCCACCTCGACCCTCGAGGCCGATCGCCGCTTCCGGCCGCGCCGGGGCGTTCGGGGCCGAGACGAGTCAAAAAACGGGCCCCGGGGAGCCATCCGGCCAGGCTGCCGGCGCCCGTGCGGGGGGGTCGGGGGCGCGGTTCAAGCTTTCTTCAAGCACCAGGCGGAATGCTCCACGCGGTCGAGGGGGGAGGAGGAGGCCCCGTCCATGCGCGCGAGCATCCTGTCGTGTCTTGTCGCATCCCTGCTCCTCGTCCCGGCGAGCCGGGCCGAGGAGCTTCCCGACGTCTGCTCCCTACTCCCTGCAGCCGAGATCGAGGCGATCCAGGGCGAGCCGGTCGCCGCCACGAAGGGCAGCGCGCCGGAGCGGGCCGCGTTCGCGGTCTCGCAGTGCTTCTACACGCTGCCCACCTTCACCCGTTCGATCAGTCTCGAGCTGACGATGCGGAGCGCGAAGGACGAGGTCGGTCCGAGGGAGCACTGGCGGAGGGTCTTCCACGGACCGCGGGAGGCGCCGCAGAGCTCGACGCGAGCAAGCGGTCGGGAGGCGGCGGTGGACGCCGACGCGCCGCGGCCCGTGGGCGGCGTGGGGGACGAGGCCTTTTGGACCGGGAACTCCCTGGTGGGCGCGCTCTACGTGCTGAAGGGCGACGCCTACCTGCGGATCAGCATCGGCGGAGCCGAGGACGCGTCGATCCGGATCAAGAAGACGAAGCGTCTCGCGAAGGTCGCGCTCAAGCAGCTGCATTCTTCAGACAAGGGGGTGGCGTCATGAAGCCGTCGAGACCGCGGGTCCGTTTCACCGATCCGATCTTCCGGCTGGCGCTCGCGGCCGCCGTCGCCGCGATCCTCGGCCTGGCGCCGCCGCTGTGCGCGGCCACTCCCGCAGCGGGGACGGTCTCGGAAGGCTCGCCCACGGTCGCCTGGACCGGGCCGTTCCTGGTCCCGACGGCCTCGCCCGAGTGCGCCGGCCCGAACGATCCCGCTTGCGACAACTTCCAGCTGACGATCGTGCCTCCGTCCTTCTCGTTCCTGGTCGAGGTCAAGGTCACGCCCGTGCAGACCGACTGGGACCTCGAGGTCTACAATCCCGGCGGCGCGTTCGCCAAGCGGTCGGGCAACGCCCCCGGCGTCGCCGAGACGATCCTGCTGATCAACCCCGCCGGCGGCACGTGGACCGTCAGCGCCGCGCCTTTCGCGCCCGCGCCGACCACGCCGAGCTACACCGCGACGGCGACGATCAAGCCCTACACAGCGCCGCCCCCGGGAACGGAGGAGATCAGCTACGTCACCTATCCGGCGCCCGGCGGTCTCGGCAGCCAGGCCGGGGAGCCGTCGGTCGGGGTCAACCACGAGACCAACAACGCGATGTACATCGCGTTCTTCGAGCAGCTGCGGATCGCCTTCGACGACTGCTCCTCGATCCCGACGGACACCTGGACCGACGTCAGCTTCGCCACGACGTCGGTCGTCACGGCCGACCCGATCCTGTTCACCGACAACGTCACGGGACGCACGTTCGCCTCGCAGCTCGTCGCCGCGGGGAGCCTGATGGCGTTCACCGACGACGACGGCGGGAGCTGGCTGCCGAGCCACGGCTCGGGGATCGCCTCGGGGGTCGACCACCAGACCGTGGGCGGCGGCATGTTCCACGAGCCGCTGACGCGCGACCCCGCAGGCCCGCTCTACCCGCACGCCGTCTACTACTGCTCGCAGGACCTGGCCGACGCGCTCTGCGCCCGCAGCGACGACGGCGGCCTGACCTTCGGACCGGCGGTTCCGATCTACACCATCCTCGACTGCGGCGGCCTGCACGGCTCGGTCAAGGTCGCGCCGGACGACGGCACGGTCTACGTGCCGAACAAGAGCTGCGGCCACCAGGCGGTCGTCGTCTCGGAGGACAACGGCATCACCTGGGAGGTCCGCCGGGTGCCCGGCACCGCGTCCTCCGAGTTCGATCCGTCGGCGGCGATCGCCGAGGACGGGACGGTCTATCTCGGCATGCGCGACGGCGGTCACCCGCTGGTGGCGGTCTCGCGCGACCGGGGGCTGAGCTGGACCGTGCCGCAGGACGTGGGGACCGAGTTCGGCATCGAGAACATCGCGTTTCCGGTGATGGTGGCCGGCGATCCGGATCGCGCCGCGATGGCCTTCCTCGGCACGACCGAGGAAGGCTTCGCCACGGGCTCCGACGCCAGCTGGCCCGGCGTCTGGCACCTGTACGCCTCGCACACCTACGACGGCGGCGTGACCTGGACCACGCTCAACGTGACGCCCGACGATCCGGCGCAGCGCGGGATGATCTGCTCCGAGGGCATCGACTGCACGGGGGCCCGCAACCTGCTCGACTTCAACGACGCCGACGTCGACCGCTTCGGGCGCGTGATCGTCGGCTGGGCCGACGGCTGTGTCGGAAGCTGCATCAGCGTACCGCCGAGCTCGGGCGAGGACCTGGCCGTGGTGTCGCGCCAGACGACCGGCCGGCGGATGTTCGCCGAATTCGACACGATCGACGTCCCCGCGGCACCGCCCGCCAAGGCGGTGATCTTCGACGACGATCCGACGACCGTGCACCTGTCGTGGCTCGAGCCGGACGAAGGCGGGTCGCCGATCACGGCCTACCATGTCGAGCGGCGCACGGCGAGCGGCAGCTTCGCGCGCATCGCCACGCTCGGCGCGGGGGCGCGCGGCTACGACGATCCGATCGACCCCGCCGAGAGCTACTTCTACCGCGTGCTGGCCGAGAACGACTTCGGCGAGAGCCCGGCGTGCGGCGAACTCGCGCCGGTGGTGGTCCCCAACGCCTGCGCCTTCCCCGGCCTCGTGGCGGTCGCCAATCCTCCCGAAGCCGGCTGCACGCTCGACCTGACGTGGGGCGCGATTCCCGCGATCTGCCCGGGGGCGGCGTCGATCCGCTACAACATCTATCGTGACGTCGATCCGGGGTTCACGCCGTCGCCGGCCAACGCGATCGCGCTCGGGGCGAGCGGGCTGAGCTACCGCGACCAGGACGATCTCGAAAGCGGGGTCGCCTACCACTACATCGTGCGCGCCGAGAACCTGGCGACGCCGGGCGCCGGGCCGAACGGCGGCGTCGAGGAAGCGAACCTGGTGCGCCGCAGCGCCGCGCCCCAGGGTGTGCTCGGCCCCGGACCCGCCTTCGTCGACGACCTCGAGCCGGCGGCCTTGCCCGGATACGCCACGTCCAGCACGCGGGACGCGGGCGGCTGGCAGGTGGTCGCCGACCTGACGGCGCACAGCGTCACGAACGCCTGGGTCGTGCTCGACGATCAGCCCGGCTCGCCGATCCTGACGCAGAAGGACGACAGGCTCGTGCTGCCGCCGCTCAACCTCACGGCGTCGAGCGTCATGAGCTTCTACCACAACTTCGACCTCGCGCGGTTCCCCGACCAGCCGCTGCCGCCCCCCGAGTTCCACAGCGGCGGAGTGCTCGAGATCTCGATGAACGGCAGCACCTGGATCGACCTCGGGCCGTACATCACGACCGGCGGATACAACGGCACGGTGCAGTCCGGCGCCCAGAGCCCGCTGATGGACCGCATGGCCTGGGTCGGATCGAGCGACGGCACGGCGGGCACCAACGTGCCGGGCCGCAACGACCCGATGCAGCTCGTCGAGGTCGACCTGGGGCAGGCGATCCAGACCGAGTTCGGCGCGACGTCGCTCCCCGGAGCGCGGGTCCGCTTCCGCCTGGGCGGCACGTTCCAGGTCCTGATCGGCGGGGTGCAGGGGTCCGGCTGGGGCGTGGACGACGTGCAGGTGACGAACCTGCTGGCTCCCGACGCCTGCGAGACGCTGTCGCCGGAGCCGGCCGGACGCGTCGATCTGCTGAGTCTGGGCCGCGGCACGGGCGACGACATCACGCTGTCGTGGGGCAACTCGTGCGCGGTCGGCGACGACGACTACGCGATCTACGAAGGAACGCTCGGCTCCTACTACAGCCATGGCGCGAAGTACTGCAGCACGAACGGGGCGACGACTCTCAGCTTCGCGCCGCCCGGCGGCAGCAGCTACTACCTGGTCGTGCCGACGAACGGGCTGCGGGAGGGATCCTACGGAGCGCGGAGCAGCGGGCTCGAGCGGCCGCAGGGTGACGACGCCTGCCTGACGCGCAAGGTCGCCGTGCCCTGCCCGTAGCCGGACGGCCGCGCTCGACGAGCGCTCAGGCGCCGAGCCAGCCGGCGAGGCGCTCGTGCGCCTCGAGCACCTGGCCGCAGTGCGTCCGCAGGAACGGCTCGTCGACCGTCGCCTCGGGGCCGAGCACCTCGAGCGCGGCCAGCGCCCGGGCTCCGTCGAAGTCGACGTAGGCGACGCGGGCCGTGAGCTCATCCTTGTCGCGGCCGAACTCGAGACCGGGGAGGATCGCCACCCCGGTCTCGTCGAGCAGTCGGCGACAGAGCGTCGCCGAGTCGCGGATCCCGCGCGCGGCGAGGCGCGCGCGCAGCGGCTCGAAGTCCGGGAACAGGTAGAAGCAGCCGGCCGGCTTGGTCACGATCGCTCCGGCCTCGGTCAGCGCCTGGGCGCACCAGCGCCCGAGCGCCCGCAGGATCCGCCGCGAGTTCCACAGGTAGCGCTCGATGCGCAGCCCGCCGCGGAACGCCCGGACCGCCGCGTACTGGATCGGCGCCGAGGTCGAGGTGTACGTCTCGCTCGCCACGGCGGCCATCGCCTCGAGCAGCCAGTCCATCGCGCGCGGGAAGGCGAAGGTCCCGAGGCGCCAGCCACCGGCCCCGCACCACTTGCTCAGGCCGCTCGAGACGATCGTCCCCTCGGGGTAGAAGCGCGCGATCGAGACGTGCTGCCCCTTGTGGTGCAGCTCGCCGTAGATCTCGTCGGAGAGCAGGACGACGCGGTACTGCCGGGCGATGCGCGCCAGCTCCTTCAGCTCGTCGAGCGTGTAGGTTCCGCCGGTCGGGTTCGACGGGTAGTTGAGGATCACCAGGCGCGGCCGGTCGGGATCGCCGTGGCACAGGTGCTCGAGCCCCGACGGCTGGAGGTGCCAGCGCTCGTCCCGCAGGGTCGGCAGCCAGCGGATCTGCCGCCCGAGGATCCGCGCCTGCGGGGCGTACGAGACCCAGGCGGGAGTCGGGATCACGAGATCGCCGTAGTAGGTGAGCTGCAGCAGGAACATCAGCTCCTTCGAGCCGGGGCCGACCAGCACGTCGCGCGCGTCGTAGGCGATCCCCTGCGAGCGACGGTGGTAGTCGGCGACGGCCTCGCGCAGCTCGGGCAGCCCGGCGACGGGCAGGTACTCCTTCTGGTGGGCGTTGGCCTGCAGCTCCTCGACCACCGAGCGCGGCACGGGGAACGGCGACTGGCCGAGACCGAGGCGGAAGACGCGCTGCCCCTGGGCGCCGAGGTCGCGGCAGCGCTGCTGGATCGCGAGCGTCGCCGAGGGCGGCATCCCCCGCACGTTGAGGTTCAAGTGGACGTCCGGGTTCCGCGTCCTGGCGTTCCCCAACGGATCACTCCCACTCGACGTGGCCGAACAGGGTCACGGGCTTGCGCGACGCGACGACGTGCCCCCACGCCGGCTGGCGCCGGTTGCGCTCGATCCCGTCCATCGCCGTGCGGAAGAAGAACCGCTTCTCGCCGAAGGCGGGCACCAGGTCGTGCAGCCACGTCGCACGCTCGTCGTAGCGGGCGAAGAACACGCGGTTGACCCACGACGGCTCCCGCGCCTGGAGGAACTTCAGCACGAAGACCTTCTCGCCGTTCACGCTCGTGACGTCGTCGACGAGGACCTTGCCGGGGGTCGCCGACATCGACGGGCCGCGCACCGTCCGCGCCAGGCCCGAGACGCGGCGGTAGGCGGTGGTGAAGATCTGGTGCGCCTCGGCCAGCGGGACCTCGAAGTAGTTCTTCGGACCGGTGTCACGCTCGACGAACATGTAGTACGGAACGGCGCCGAGCGCCACCTGCAGCCGCCACATCTCGGCCCAGGCCGCCGCGCTGTCGTTGACCCGGCGGATCAGCGGCGCCTGGCAGCGCACCGTCGCCCCCTCGCGCACGATGCGCTGCAGCGCCAGCTGCGCGACGGGTGTCTCGAGCTCGCGGGGATGGCTGTAGTGGGACATGATCGCCAGGTGCCGGCCGGCCTTGCGTACCTCGCCGAACAGCTTCATCAGGTCGTCGGCGTCGGGGTCGGTCAGGAAACGATACGGCCAGTAGGCCGTGGCCTTGGTCCCGATGCGGATGCTCACCAGGTGGTCGAGCCGCGCGTCGAGCAGCGGCTCGATGTACTTGCGCAGGACCGAGGTGCGCATGATCAGCGGGTCGCCGCCGGTGAACAGCACCGACTGCACCTCGCGGTGCTCCTGCAGGTACCGCACCAGGGACTCGGCCTCGCGGCTGGCGAACTTCAGCTCGTCGATCCCGACGAACTGCGCCCAGCGGAAGCAGTAGGTGCAGTAGGCGTGGCAGGTCTGCCCCTGGCTGGGGAAGAACAGCACCGTCTCGCGGTACTTGTGCTGCAGGCCGGGGACGGGCTGGCCGTCGAGACGGGGGACGTTGAGCTCCATCTGGCCCGCCGGGTGCGGGTTGAGCCGCAGCTGGATCTTGCGCGCCGCCTGCTTGACCAGCGGCTCGGGCGCGCCCTTGCGGATCAGCCCCTCCATCCGCCGCCGGTCGGGATCCGACAGCATCGCCGGCTGCGGGAACGTGAGCTGGTACAGCGGGTCGTGCGGGATGTCGTCCCAGTCGATCAGCTCCGAGACGACGTAGTCGTTGACCCGGAACGGCAGCACGGCGCTGACGGCCTTCATCTGCAGCAGCTCCTCGGGGCTGAGCCGCTGCAGCTGGGGGATCGTGTCGAGGTCGCGGCGGGTGAAGGCCCGATACTTCCGGGGCTGGATGCGGGCCTTGCGAACCATGCCGATCCTCCTGCGCTGGATGGGGCCGTCCACCTGCCCAAGGATGCCGGGCCGCTGCTGCGGACGCGCGGCGCGGGCGGGGGCTGCTGGATCGAGCGAAACCGCCGAAGGCCCCGGCGCATTGTAGAAGACGGGCTGGATCGGATCAAGCCGGTCGCCCGGCGCCGGCTGGAGTATGATCGCAGCGTCCGGGATGCGACCTCCGTCGTGAGTCGGGCCCGATGTCGATTCGACCGGTCAAACGCCTGGTCCGCGCCAAGCCGACGCTCGAGGGCGCGGGCGTGCGCCTCGAGCGCGCGTTCGGCTTCGGCAACACTTCGGAGTTCGACCCGTTCCTGCTGCTCGACGATTTCCGCAACGAGCGACCGGAGGACTACCTCGCCGGTTTTCCCTGGCACCCGCATCGCGGGATCGAGACCATCACCTACGTCCTGGCCGGGACGGTCGATCACGGCGACAGCATGGGGAACCGCGGCTCGATCGCCGCCGGCGACGTGCAGTGGATGACGGCGGGGAGCGGGATCCTGCACCAGGAGATGCCGCAGGGCGACGTCGACGGCCGGATGCACGGCTTCCAGCTGTGGGCCAACCTCCCGGCGTCGCTGAAGATGACGCCCCCGCGCTACCAGGAGGTGCAGGCCGCCGACATCCCGCTCGTCTCCGACGACGACGGCACGCGCGTCCGCGTCGTGTGCGGGAGCCTGTGGGGCACGAGGGGACCGGTGGACGGGATCGCGGCCGATCCGGTCTACCTCGACGTCCACGTGCCGCCGGGCCGCAGGAAGTCGCTCCCGGTCGAGACGACGCGCCACGCCTTCGCCTACGTGTTCGAGGGGTCGGGGAAGTTCTGCAACGCATCGGGGCCGCTCGCGGTGCCGACCGAGGGCGTCGGCTGGTCGGACACGGCCCCGCCGGCGGAGGCGGAGAACCGCTCGCTCGTCCTGTTCGATCGCGGCGACGAGGTCGTGGTGCAGGCGGGCGAGCGGGGGATCCGCTTCCTGCTGGTCTCGGGCAAGCCGCTGGAGGAGCCCGTCGCCTGGTACGGCCCGATCGTGATGAACACGCAGGAGCAGCTCCGGCAGGCGTACGACGAGCTGCGGGACGGGACGTTCCTCGAGTCGCAGCGGCGGAAGTAGCCGCGCTCCCGGCGAGTCGCTCGCCGGAGCGGCCGGCGACCCGCGGGCCGGATCGCGGCCGCGATCGGGCTAGCCCGCGCTCGGATCGCCGGCGGCCGGAAGCGGAGCCGCGTCGGCGTCCGCGTGGGTCACCACGAGCGCGCCGCCCTCGATGCGGTAGCCCAGGCGGCAGGCCGGCAGCACCGCGTCCAGGGCCTCGTCGAGCGTCAGCCGCGGGATCGAGCCGCCGAGCACCGTCTCGCTCGCGGCGCGTGCGACTTCGTCGTCGGCGAAGGCCAGCGCCAAGCCCCGCTCGCGCGCGACCCATTCGAGGAACGTCCGGGCCGGGCGCCCATCGAGATCGGGGAGCGGCGTGACCGTCCCGATCCACTCCCAGTCGGCGCCATGCGCCGCGACGCTGCGTCGCGTGACCGCCCCGTCGCGGCTCACGCTCAGCTCGGTTCCGGCCTGCACCCGCTCGGTCCCGCCGTCGTGATGCACGACCACGGCTCCCTCGCGCAGCCGCACCCGGACCGATTCGGCCCCGCTCCGGACCTCGAACTGCGTGCCGATCTCCTCGACCAGGCCGAGCGCGGTGTGGACGACGAGCGCGCGCGCCTGTGCCGCCTCGAAGCCGGAGTCGACGTAGACGGCCCCGCGGTCCAGGGCGACGGAGCGCGGGTCGACCAGCCGCAGCCGGGTCGAAGCGTCGAGCCGCAGCGAGTGGCCGCTCGACAGACGGATCGCGATCCGACCTCCGTCGTCGGTCAGAAGCTCGGATCCGAGGGCGACCCGCTCGCCGATCTCGAGCGGCCGTCGCGCGCGGTCGCCCGCGCCGGGCTGGACCCACGCCGGGCCGGCGAGGGCTTCGACCTGGACGGTGGCGGCCGGCTGCGAACCGACGCCGCCGCGGCCCGAGAAGTCCCTTGCGACCAGCGCCACGACGAGTGCCGCCGCCGCCGCCAGCCCCGCCGCCGTCCATCCGACCCGCCGCCGCCTGCGGCTGCCGACCTCGTCCAGCCAGCGCGCCCGCGCCGTGGCCCGCACGCGCTCGAAGCGGCCGGGAGGGACGGCCTGCCGCCGACCCGCGAGACGGACGAGCCGGGCGATGTCGTCACGCTCGTCGGTCGATTCTCGGCGATCCTCGTGCGTCATGACGCCTCCTCCTGCCGGGCCTGTGGCACGCGCGTCAGCGGCGCCCGGGTGAGCGCGGCGAAGCCGTCCCGGAACGCCTCGCGTGCACGCGTCAGGAGCGACTCGGCCGCCTTGGGGCTGAGCCCCAGTCGCGCCGCGATCTCCTTCACCGACAGCTCCTCGAGATACTTCCACTCCAGCGCGTTGCCGTAGTGCGCGGGCAGCTGGTCCAGCGCCACCTGGACGAGCCGGCCGATCTCGGCGCGATCGAACGCCGTCGCGGGGCCGTCCAGCGCCGCCACGCCGGATTCCAGCGCGGCGCGCACGGCCGGCGAGTCCTCGATCAGGTCGACGTGGCGGAAGCGGGTCTTGTTTCGCCTGCAGTAGGCCGAGATCTCGTGCCGGCAGAACGTGCACAGCCAGGTGAACAACGCCGCCTCGCCGCGGTAGGTCCGCAGCTTGCCGATCACCCGGCAGATCGTGGCCTGCGCCACCTCCTCGGCCGCGTCCTCGTCGTGCCCGAGCCGGGTGAGGGCGAAGCGGTACAGGCCGGGGAAGTACCCGTCGAAGAAGTCGTCGAAGGCCCGCTCGTCTCCGGCCAGCATCCGTCGCACCAGCTCGCGGTCGCGCACGCTCACGTCGCAGCTCTCCCGCTCCGTGTGAGGGCCGGAGACGGCGGAATCCTTCGCCGCACGGCGTCCCGGCTCGCGGCCGCGTCCGGCGAGAAACCGGCTCAGAATCGCCACAAAACGCTGTAGGAGGGGGTGAGGCCGAGCCAGAAATCGTAGGCTTCCCGCACGTCGATCCCGCCGTCCGGCCGCGTCTCGGTCATGAAGTCGTTGACGCAGCAGGCGTTCCGGCGGTCGGTCAGGTTGATCAGCTCGACCGTCAGCCACAGCCGCCCGTGGGGCAGGGCGAACGACCGTCGGGCCTTCAGGTCGAGCCGGTAGTAGGGGTCGAACCGGTCGGAGTTCCGCGCGCCCGGCCCGATCTCGCTCGAGCCGTCGGCCTGCGTCATGGCCTCGCCGGGAGTCGTGGGCCAGCCGCTGTGGGCCGTGCCGGAAAGCGAGATCGACCAGCGCTCGTCGCGCCGGTAGCCGACGAGGAACTTGCCCGCGTGGGGCTGGTCCCAGCTCCGCGGCACGCCCACGCCGTCGATCGAGTCCTCGGCCGACGAACGCGCGTAGCTCGCCCACCAGAACAGCGGTCGGTTGGCATCGCCTCGCAGCATGAGCTCGAGTCCGCGCAGCCGCGCCCGCTCGGGATCGACGCGGACTCGATCCGCCGACGTCTCGGGGAACAGCTCGACCGGCTCCCACAGGTTCTCGTAGCGCGGGCGCAGGCGGGAGAGCCTGCGGTAGTAGGCGTCGAGACGCAGTTGCACGCTCGCGCCGAGCCAGCGCTGGAACGACAGCTCGGCCTGCTCGGAAGCCTCGGCCGGCGAGAACTCGCTCTCGCCGTCCTCCACGTGCAGCTCGTTGATCCGCTGCGACTGGCTGAAGCGCCCCAGGGCCAGCCGCAGCTCCGACCGCTCGCTCGGCTGCCAGACGGCGTTGAAGCGCGGGCTGAGCTGGTTGTCGTTGGTGTAGTCCTGCCGGTCCCAGCGGGCGCCGACCTCGGCCGTCAGCTCCGGCCCGAGGCGGGCACGGTACGCGCCGTAGACGCCGAGCGACGTGCCGCGCGGGTCGAGGTCGGGCGCGGTGTCCGGCTCGGGCTCCCCGGCCGGGCCGCTGCGATAGCGGTACTCCGCGTCGAGCCAGCGGACCTCCGCGCCACCTTTCAGCAGCTGGCCGTCCGTCACCTGCCAGCTCGCGTCGTGCTTGAGGCCGAAGAAATCGACGGTCCGGCGGTCGTCGACCGCGAGCGGGCCGTCCCCACCCGCCGACGAGAGGCCGCCGCGGGTCCGCCTCAGCCGGCCGCCGGACACCAGGGTCGAGGAGCTGAGCCGCGGCGACCAGACGCTCAGCAGCCGCAGCCAGGCGTAGTTGTTTCCGGTCACGGCGTTGACGCTCTCGTTGATCGTCTCGCCGCTCTCCCGGAACTCGATACGGTCGTAGGACAGCAGGCCGTGCGCCGAGAGGCTGTGGCGCTGCCCGAGGATGAAGGCGGTCTTGAGGTACAGGTCGCTGAAGCGCGGGTCGAGGCTCTCTCCACCGACGAGCTGGGTTCCGCTCACGACCGCCTCCGGATACCAGCTCCGCGCCGACAGCAGCAGCGAGCCGGAGGCGCCGGGGATCGGGGTCTGGTACGACACCCGGCTGTTGAGCGTGCCCAGCTCGACCTCGCCCCGCCCGGGCAGTCCCGGCACGAGGGTCGCGACCTCGACGAACCCGCCGTGCCGGTCTCCCAGATCCGCCGTGAAGCCACCGCCGAGGACGTCGACCCGGTCGACGACGCTGCTGTCGATCAGGCTGAACGGGCTGTGAAAGTCCTGGAAGTGGAAGGGGTCGTACAGCTCCAGGCCGTCCAGCACGAGCCCGACGTCGCGGGCCAGGCTGCCCCGGACGTTGAACGCCGCGGAGCTGTCCGGAGCGGCGACACCCGGGAGCTGCTCGACCATCCGGCTGACGTCACCGCCGATCGTCGGCAGCAGCAGGGCCTCGGCGTGCGTCACGCTGTGACGTGAGGCCTGATCCTCGCGCACCACGGAGTGCCGGCTCGGCGTGACGACCACGTCGGTCACGAACGCCGGCCGCGCCTTCAGCTCGACGGTCAGCGGCGTGCCGCCGCCGAGCGTCACTCGCACCCGATCGAAGGTCGCGGTCGAGAAGCCGGGAGCCGCGACCACGACGTCGTAGGTTCCCGCCGGGACTCCGGCGATCTCGAACGTCCCTCCGGCGCCGGTGGTCGCGCTCGCGCCGGTCGCCGGCAGGCGCACGCTGGCGCCGACGATCGGCCGGCCGCCGGCGAGCGACACGACGCGGCCCCTCAGGTCGGAGACCTCCGGGCCCGACCGCAGGATCACGACCGTGCCGCCCGGGCCGTCCTGCGCCTTCAGCCCGAGCGGCTCCAGGATCTCGTCCAGCGCGACGCGCGGCTCGGCGGAGACCGGCTCGACCGTCACGCGCTGCTCGCGGCGGACGACGGCCGAGCTGAAGATCACCTTCAGGCCGCGCTTCTCGAACTCGCGGAGCACGTCGGCGAGCCGCCGGCCCACGTGGCCGGGCGCGTCGCCGGCTCGGGTGATGTGCGCATCGCCCCACACGACGGCCGCCACGGCCAGGATCACGGCGGCGCACCGTGCCGATCTCCTCGGGCCGGTCACGCGAGTCGTGCGGTTCAGGAGGCACATTCGCCTTCATTCTCGCGATTCGGCGGCCGTTGTTCAACTCCGGGCCACGAGCAGGATCAACGCCGCCAGGGTGGCGGCGATCCCCGCGACGAGGAGGGCGCTGCGCCACGACGTCCGCCGCAGCTCCCTCCGCCACCGGGCGCGGGCTGCGGGCAGAACCCGATCGGCTCGCTCCCGTTCGCGGGATGGCTGCTCGTCCACGGCATTTCCTCCGGCACCGGCGGCGCTCGCCGTCTCGGTTCGGTACGGGCCGGCGACGGGGAGGCTCCGGGACGTGAGAGCGTTCGATCGCGAGGATTCCTCTTTCGTAATCGCGCCGACCCCGTTCCTGCGCGGACTTCCGGCTCGCCGGAGGATCACGCCACGCGCGACGCTCTCACCGCGGGGGCCGAAGGGTGCACGATGAATCGACGGTGCTCGAGCCTCGCCGGGGCCGTGATCGCGCTTTGCGGGGCCGCGTCCGCCGCGGCGGGGGCGGCCGAGGGCGACGGGGATCTCCGGCCGTGGAGCGCGCGGCGCTCCGCCTTCCAGCCGCCCGAGATCGAAGCGCCACACCGCACCACACTGCTTCCGGCCGGCGAGAGCGGATTCTCCGGGGCGCTGCCGGACACGTTCCCAGGGCCGTCCGGCGGCGGTGCGGGACCGCGCTGGCGGCAGAACCTGTTCGCGCGCTTCGCGAGCGACCAGAAGTTCCTGATGACCACGTGGTGGCCGCGCGAGTCGCGGCGCTACGGCTTCGTCGTGCCGTTCGCCGTCGCCTCCGCCGGCGCCGCGGCCTCCGCGGGCACCGGCGGCAGCCTCGACCTGCGCTGGCAGCGGTCGCTCGCGAGCTGGACCTCGGACGGGCGGCAGGGCGTGGCCGAGGCGCTTTCGCGGCTGGGCGACCGCGATTCCGCGCTGCTGATCATCGGCGGCGTGCATCTCGCGTCGCGCTGGGCCGGCAACCAGCGGCTGCAGCGCGCCACGAGCCTGTCGGCCGAGGCGCTGCTCAGCTCGGGGATCTACTCGTCCGCGCTGAAGCGGCTCGCCGGCCGCCAGCGCCCGGAGGGCGACTCGCAGTCCTCGTTCCCGTCGGGCCACACGATGGGGGCGTTCGCCGTCGCGGCCGTTGTCTCCGGCGAGTACGACGACCGGCGCTGGGTCCCGTGGGTGGCCTACGGCTCGGCGGGCCTGATCGGGTTGTCGCGCATCGGCCTGGGCCATCACTTTCCCTCGGACGTGCTGGCCGGCGCCGCGCTCGGTCAGAGCCTGGGTCGGATGGTCACCGTGCGGGACGGCGGCGGCGAGAGCGGGCCGCGGCGCGGCCGCTTCCAGCCGCTGTTCGAGCCGCGGAACGGCGGCGTCGGGCTGGCGTACGGGTACTCGTGGAACGGGGATCGAGTGCCGTAGCCGCCCTGACCCGCGACGCTGCGGCAGCCGGCGGCGCCCGCGTACGCGAGCGCCCTTTTGCGATCACGAGCGCGGCCGCCTAGTCGCCGTCCTCGTCCTCGTCCTCGTCGTGGTCCTGATCCCCGTCCTCGTCCTCGTCGTCACACTGCTCGTCGACGAGCCCGTCGCAGTCGTCGTCGAGCCCGTTGCACGCCATCCCCTCCTCGCGCGCGACGGGGATGTTGGGGTTGCCGTCGTTGCAATCGACGATCTGCCCGTCGACGCAGAACGGCAGGCCGTCCTCGTCCTGGTCCAGGCCGTCCAGGGCAGGGTCGGAGCAGTCGAGGGACAGCGTGGCGCAGGTGATCTTCACCGGCGACCACAGCGTCTTTCCCGACAGGACCGTCGGGTCGGGGATGATGTCGGTGATGCAGCCGACGCTCTGGGTCACGTCGAAGAACGGCGGGAAGGTCTCGCCTCCGTCGCCCGAGCGCGAGAAGAGCAGCCGCAGGTCGGTGTCGCAGTCGCCGTCCTTCTTCAGCACGATCTCCGTGGCGTCGACGACCGACGAGTCGACGGTGTAGATCTGGCAGGGGAAGGGGTCGCCTTCGGGCGAGCCGCTGAAGCCGAGCGGGAGCGGGGGCTCCCCCTCGCCCGGACCGGTCGCGCTGCACGAGGCGACGCCGCCCGGCGCGTCGGGGTTCGAGATCAGGACGATCACGCCGTCGCCGCTGCAGATCACCTCGCCCGAGGGCCCGGCGGGCAGGCCGTTGAAGTCGGCCTCGAACGTGCACGACTCGCCGTTCGAGTCCGTGACGACGACGACGCCCTGGCCGTCCAGCGTGCCGTCGATCACGCTCAGCGTGAAGTTCACGACCTCGGGCGCATCCTCGCCGAGATCGGAGTCGAACGTCACGTTGTCGAGCACGACGGGATCGACCGACACGATCGAGGCCCCGTCCTCGCCGACCGTGGCGCGGCCCTGGGCCACCTCCGGCGTCGACCCCTCGCCGAGGATGCGCTCGCAGCGCGGCGGCTCGAAGACCGGCTCGGTCGTCGGGTCCTCGCACTGCAGGTCGGAGAAGCAGCGCAGGTTGTCGAACAGGCCGGCCGTGGTGTAGATCCCGTCTCCCGAGTCTCCGACCATCAACGTCAGGGTGTGCACTCCGGGGGAGACGGGGATCGTGCAGCCCGCCGGCGTGCACGTCGCGAGCGTTCCGGTCCGGCCGGAATCGTCGCCAGGAACCTTGTCGTAGATGCTCTCCCATCCCGGCGCGCCTTCGACGTCGCAGCCGATGTCGCTGCAGAACTGGAAGAAGACGTTGTCGACGTTGGTCGGATTGCCCTCGCCGTCGAACGTCACGAGGCACCCGCCCTCCTCGAACCCGAGCGGCGCGTTGCAGGCGGCGTCCGCGAGCGGGACGGGGACCGGGGCGTCGAGGTAGGCGAAGACGTAGTCGTTGAACCCCAGGCCGACGAACTCGGGGAACTCGTAGGAGAAGAAGTCGAAGTCGAACTTCAGCGAGTTCACCGGCGACACGCCGCCGCCGAGGTCGGGGAAGTCGAACGTGAAGACGATCTGGACGTTGTCGCCCGCGCAGCCGGGGTCGCCGAAATCGACGTCGCCGCCCTCCGCCGGCAGGTCGGGATCTCCCGTCGCGAGCACGAGGAAGTCCGCGCCCGCGGTGGGAAAGCCCGCCGCCCCGTAGCCGCTCCGCGCTGTGATCTGCAACGGGTCCGCCGTCGCCGGGAAGACCTGGACCCCGGTCAGGAACGGGCTGCAGTCGAGGTACGGGTCGGCCGACAGGAAGGCGTCCGTGAGCGGCTCCGTCGGGATGCTGCCGGGCAGCGCTCCGGAGCCCGTCGGCGGCTCGGTCTCGAAGCTCCCCGCGCGGTTCAGCGAAAAGCCCGGAGCGGCGATGCCGAAGCCGCGGGCGAGCCGCTGGCGCTCCAGCCGGGACCGCTGCTCGGCGTCGAGCGGAGAGCGCTGGCGAGGCGAGCGCAGAGCGGGGCTGCCGTCGGCCACCGCGCGACCCGAACGTTGGCGCTCGCCGCGCGATCCGGCGACTGCCGGAAGCAGGAGCAGCGCCACGACCACGCAGGCGATCCAGCGACGACGGAGAATCCTGCCACCCATACTCGGCCTCCCCGGGCGTCGTCGTGCGCGCACCGCCCGCCCAGCGGTCATACGGTGGTCAAAAGGGCCTGTCAAGGCGAATCCGGGGCGGACGGGGCGGGCCGAGTTCCGGGCGCGAGCGCTCGTTGCAACCGGGCCGCCAGATCCGTCCCCTCCACCCCGCCGCCGGCGACCAGGGCCTCGGCGGTCCGGGAAAAAGCCCGCACGCGCGGCAGCGCCAGGAACGAGTCGAGCAGCTCCGCCGGAAGGCCCTGGCGAAGCTCCTCCAGCCGCTCCGACGCCGACGCGGCTCTCAGCAGTGCCTCGCTCCGCTTCCCGGTACGGCGGAGCGCCTCGGCGGCCGCGTGCCGCGCCTGGAACAGGACGTCGCGCCTCCCGATCGGGGCCGCCTCGGCGGCGGCGAGCTCCGCCTGCTCGAGCGCCGGCTGCTCGCGGCCAGCGGCCAGGTGGACCTGGGCCAGCGCCAGGCGCGCGTCGCTCTCGAGCGGCTTCAGGCGCCGGGTCCGCGCCTCGTCGGCGATCTTGGCGATTTCCGCCACGGCACCGCTTGCCTCGGCGACACGAAGGCGAGCGGACAGCTCGAGCCGAACGTCCTTGGACGCGCGAGCCGCGGAGAGCGCGCCGGCGAGTACGGCGGCGGCCTCGCGCGGTTCCTCGTGGTCCAGCAGCATCTCACCGCGCTGGGTCAGGATCGCGGCCTCGAACGAGGCGTTCCCCCCCATGCTCCGCGCCAGCTCTCCCGCCTCGCCAAAGGCCGACTCCGCCCCGCTGCGGTCGCCGGCGGTCCCGAGCGCGCGTCCCAGGTCGACGAGGCTCGGCAGCAGCAGGTTCCGATCCCCGAGTCGCCGCGCCCCGTCGACCGCCTCCCGCGCCGAGGAGAGCGCCGCGCCGTAGAGACCCTGCTCGTGATGCACGGCGGCGACGTTGGTCGACAGGGCGACGAGGGCCGCTTGGTGGTGGCTTTGCCGCGCCAGCTCCTGCCCCTCGGCGAAGTAGCGCAGCGCCTCGTCGTAACGGCCCTGGACGTGCTCGAGAAAGCCGATGTCGACGAGCGACTCGATCACATCGTTCGCCTCCCCCAGCCGGCGCCGCGTCGCCAGCGCGTCCTTCTGGATGAAGAACGCCTCGTTGTAGCGTCCGAGGACGGTGTAGATGTAGCCGAGCTTGGAAAAGGCGCGGGCGAGGCTCGCCTCGTCGCCGGAATCCCGCACCACGTCGAGGCTCGACTGGTAGGCCTCGAGCGCCTGCTCCGGCCGGCTCGCTCGCGCGTACAGCTCGCCGAGATTGGCGTAGGCGTTGGCCAGGCCGGAGGCGTCGCCCAGCTCCTCGTGGATCGCTACGCTCTTCCCCTGGGTCTCGATCCCCTCGTCATACCGCCCGAGGTCGAGCTGGATCATCGCGACGTTGTTGAGCGCCACGGCCAACCCGCGCCGGTCCCCGATCTCCGTGCGGACGCGCTGCGACTCTTCGTAGTAGAACAGCGCCTGGTCGTACTTCCCGAGCGCTCGCGAGACGTTGCCCAGGCCGTTGAGCACGGTGGCCCGGCCCTCCTCGTTGCCGCTCTCGACGTGCAGGCTGAGCGCCTGCATCAGCTCCTGCTGGGCCTCGCCGAGATTGCCCAGCTTCGCCTGGACCCGTCCCAGCGCGTAGCGTGCGCTCGGGCTCGATGCGTCGAGCGCCACGGCGCGGCCGAGGGCGACGAGCGCCCCCTCGAGATCGCCCGTCTCTTCGAGGAACGTGCCGAGCGCGAGCTGCCCGTCCGGCCGCCCGGGCGCGAGCCGCGTCAGCTCGCGGTAGGCGGCGCCGGCCGCCTCGGTGTCGCCGGCCAGCCGGGCGCGCACGGCGCTGATGCGGGCCGCCTCGAACTGCGAGACCTCCTGCAGCCCGCGCGCCGCCTCCTCCGCCGTGCGGATCGCGTCGTCGTCCCGCCCCAGCCGGGCGTAGGTCTCGGCCAAGAGCGCGCGGGCCACCGCGAACTCGGGGTCGATGCCGAGCGCCGACTCGAGGCGCTCCGCTGCCTCGAGATCCCCCCCCGCCCGCGCGCGCTCCGCGGCCTCGGTGTAGAGCCGGAGCGCGTCGATCGACGCGGTCGACAGGTCCGACGCCTTGCGGCGCCCGGTCGAGCGCACGCCGAGCTTGCCCACCACCTGCCGGCTCAGCTCGTCGGCCATCGAGAACAGCGCGTCGTCTCCGCTGCTCTCGACCCGGATCGGATCGGTCGCCGCGATCTCGCCGGCGCCGGTCGCGAGCAGCCGGGCCTCGAGCCTGTAGCTGTCGCCCGTGCGGTACAGGTCGGCGGCGAGCAGCCGCTCGGCGCCGGTCAGCTTGGCGATGCGCAGCAGCGACGCCGGCTCGAGCCCGCCGCCGCCGTCGAGCTTGAGCCCGTCGACGATGCCCGCGACGCGCTCTTCGGCGACGACGCGCAGCGCGGGCGACTGCTCGAGCTGCGAGCGCACGAGATTCGGCAGGCCGGCCCGGGTCCAATCGAGGCCGGGGTCGCCGGTCGCGTTGCGGAAGGGGACCACGGCCAGCCCGATCGTCGGCCCGGCGGGGACCGGGACCGACGCGCGACCCCGCCAGACGAGGACCGCCGCCAGGGCCAGCGCGGCGACGACCGCGGCCGCTCCCGCCGCCTTCAGCGTCCGGCCGCGGGGGAGCGCCCAGCGACGGCGCGCGCGACTGGCCGTCTGCCGTTCGACGTCGGCGAGCATCTCGGCCACGCTCGCGTAGCGGTCGGCCGGGTCGCGCCGGAGGCAGCGCGCCACGATCCGCGTGATCCAGGGCGGCAGGCCGGTCCGCGTCCGGTCGAGCGACGGCGCCTCTTCCTGGACGCGACGCATCAGCACCGAGATCGCGGAGAGGCTCTCCGCGCTCTCGAACGGCAGCCGGCCGGCCAGCATCTCGTGCACGATCAGGCCGAACGAGTAGATGTCGGTGCGGTGGTCGACCACGTCGCCGCGCGCCTGCTCGGGAGACATGTAGGCGACCGTGCCCATCACCGCCCCGGCCTCGGTCATGGTCTTGCCGTGGTCGACCGAGCGCGAGATCCCGAAGTCGACGATGTAGGCCTGCCCGCCGTCGTCGACCAGGACGTTCTGCGGCTTGAGGTCCCGATGCACGACCCCCGCCTCGTGGGCCGCCACCAGCGCCGCGCCGATCTGGCGCATCAGCCCCAGCGCCGTCTCGAGCGGCAGCGGCCCGTCGCGTCGCAAGAGCTCCTTCAGGTCGCGCCCCTCGACGAAGTTCATCGAGATGAACTTGAGCGGGCCGACCTCGCCGAGGTCGTGGATGCGGATCACGTTCTTGTGGGTGATCCGGCTGGCGAGCAGGATCTCGCGCTTGAAGCGCTCCATCACCTCCGGGTTCGCGGCGAGCGTGGGGTGGATCAGCTTGAGCGCGACCGTGCGCTCGAGCACCGAGTCGCGCGCCTTGTAGACCGCGCCGAAGCCGCCCTCGCCGAGCACGGAGAGGATCTCGTAGCGCTCCCCCAGGCGCTCGCCGGGGCGGAGCGTCGCTCCCGACTCGCCCCGACCCGAAGCGGTGGAGACGACGGTTTCGGCCGCGTTGCCGCCCGGGACGTGCCGGCCCGTTGCCGCGCTCGCGCCGAGCGTGGCCTCGGCGGCCAGGGGTTTCCCGCAGGCACGGCACGGCCCCTCCGCGACCGGGTTCGACTCGCCGCAGTGGGTGCACGTCATCGGCTCGCGCCCTCGGAACCCGGCGTGGCTCGATCCGGCCCGCGCCGCCCCGCCGAGAGTACAACACCCGCGGCGAGCCGCGGCGGCGACCGGGGCCTGCGAGTGCCGGAAAACCGGGCCGGCCGCGGAGGGGGAGCGTCGAAGGTACCGGAATCTCGCGACGCGGCGTTGTATCGTTCGGGTGTCCGCCCGTGGCCGGCCCGGCCAGGGGCGCGCGGCAGCGGAAGCGTCGGCGAACCCGTGGTATTCCCCCCGGCTCCGGAACGGTCGTCCCTCGCCGCGCGGGCGCTGGCCGACGTGGAGACCTCCTCCGAGGGCTACGCGCGCCGCTTCGCCGGGCCGGTCGGCGACTACTTCCTCGAGGTCCAGGAGCGGCTCGTGCGCGAGCTGCTCGTCGAGCCGCCCGGTGCGAGGCTGCTCGACGTCGGGGGCGGGCACGCCCAACTCGCCGAGCCGCTCGTGCGCGCGGGCTACCGGGTGACGGTCGTCGGGTCGGACGAGAGCTGTCGCGAGCGCCTCGACCGCCGGCTCGATCCGGCCTCGTTCGAGTTCCGCTGCGGCGATCTCCTGGCGCTTCCGTTCGCCGACCGCAGCTTCGACGTGGCGCTCGCCTTCCGGCTGCTGCCCCACGTCGACGACTGGGCGCGGCTCGTCGCCGAGCTCTGCCGCGTGGCGCGCCGGGCCGTGATCGTCGACTATCCCGAGCGGCGGAGCTTCAACGCCGTCCAGGGGCTGTTCTTCGGCATGAAGAAGGCGATCGAGAAGAACACGCGCCCGTTCCGCTGCTTCGCCCGGAGCCAGCTCGTCCGCGAGTTCGCCCAAAGCGGCTTCGGCCGCCCCGCCTCCCGCCCCGAGTTCTTCCTGCCGATGGCCGCGTACCGGGCGCTGGGGAGCCGACCGCTGGCGCGGGGCCTCGAGGCGGCCTGCCGGGCAGTGGGGCTGACGGGCCGGCTCGGGTCGCCGGTCGTGCTGCGCGTCGAGCGGCTGGAGCCGCCGCGCGGCGCCGGGGTCGAGCCGTGAAGATCCTGGTCCTGGCGCCGCATCCGTTCTTCCAGAACCGCGGCACGCCGATCGCGGTCCGTGCGCTGCTCCAGGCGCTGGGCGAGGCCGGCCACGCGATCGACCTCGCGACCTACCACGAGGGCGAGGACCTGGCGCTGCCAGGGGTCCGCCACCACCGGATCGCCGACATCGGCGTGCGCGGCGTGCGGCCGGGCTTCTCGGCGAAGAAGCTGCTGTGCGACGTGGCGCTGACCGCGAGGGTCCTGGCGCTCGTCCGCACCTCCCGCCCCGACCTGGTGCACGCGGTCGAGGAGGCGGCGTTCATCGCGCTGCTGCTCAAGCGGCTGCTCGGGATCCCGTTCGTCTACGACATGGATTCCTCCCTCGCGCAGCAGTTGACCGAGAAGTACCCCCGGCTGCGCCGGATCGACGGCTGGCTCGAGGCCGGGGAGCGCCTCGCGGTGCGCGAGAGCCTGGCGGTGGTCGCGGTCTGCAAATCGATCGAGGACACCGCACGGAGCTACGACGGCGAGAAGCCGGTGCTGCGCCTGGAGGATTTCAGCCTGCTCCGCACCGGGCAGGACGCGACCCCGCTGGCCGCGGAGTTCGCGAGCGTGCCGCGTCCGCGGGCGATGTACGTCGGCAACCTCGAGCCGTACCAGGGCATCGACCTGCTGCTCGGGGCGTTCTCGCGGCTGGTCGCCGCTGGAGGTGCCGGCTCGCTCGCCGTCGTCGGCGGCGAGCCCGCCGACGTCGAGCGCTACGCGGCGCGCGCGCGGGAGCTGGGCCTCGCGGGACGCGTGCTGTTCGCCGGATCGCAGCCGCTGCGGCGGCTGGGCGCCGTGCTCGACCAGGCCGACGTCGTGGTCTCCCCGCGGATCCAGGGGCGCAACACCCCGATGAAGATCTACTCCTACCTCGACTCGCGGAAGCCGCTCGTCGCCACGCGGCTCGAGACGCACACGCAGTTGCTCGACGACTCGATCGCCTGCCTGGTGGAGCCGGAGCCAGGGGCGATGGCGGAGGCGCTGGGGCGACTGTTCCGCGACCCCCGCGAGGGGGCGGCGCTCGCCACGCGGGCCCGCGCGCGCGTCGAGCGCGAGTTCACCTTCGATGCCTTCCGCAGCAAGGTGACCGCGTTCTACGATCGGGTGGGGCGCGATCTCGGGGCCGGCGGCGGCGATTGACTTGCCTCGCTGCGGGACTATTCTCCAGGCTGAACGGCGGCGCGCGCCGGCGGCACGGTCGCCGCGGCGCGGGGCGCGTGCCGGCGGGAGCGCGCAGTGAAGATCCTCGTCACCGGCGGGACCGGGTTCACGGGAAAGGCGCTGGTCCAGCGCCTGCTGGACGACGGCCACGAGGTGCGCGCGCTCGACTACCGCGAAGGCCTGAAGACCGACGAGCTGCGCCGGCACGGGGCGGAGGTCGTCCTCGGCAGCGTGACGGACCGCGACGTCGTGCGGCGTGCGGTCGACGGGGTCGACGTGGTGCACCACCTGGCGGCGGCGTTCCGCGAGCTGAACGTCGGGGAGCGGCACTACTGGGAGGTCAACGTCGAGGGCACGCGCAACGTGCTCGAGGCGGCGCAGGCCGCCGGCGTCCGCAAGGTGGTCTACTGCAGCACTTGCGGCGTCCACGGCAACATCGACGCGCCGCCGGCGGGTGAGGACGCGCCGATCCAGCCGGCCGACTACTACCAGCGCACGAAGTACGAGGCCGAGCCGATCGCCCGCGAGTTCTTCGAGCGCGGGCTGAAGACGGTTACCCTGCGCCCGGCGGCGATCTACGGCCCCGGGGATCCGGAGCGCTTCTTCCTGATCTTCAAGCGCGTCGCCGGCGGGAGCTTCCCGATGTTCGGCAGCGGCGCGACCAGCTACCACCCGCTGTACATCGACAACCTGGTGGACGCGTTCCTGCTCGCGATGCAGGACGGGCGGGGCGACGGCGAGGCCTACCTGATCGCCGACGCGGAGTACGTGGCGATCGAGGACCTCGTGCGGCGGATCGGCCGGGCGCTGGACGTGGACGTGCGCGTCCGCCACTACCCGCTGTGGCCGCTGATCGCGGCCGGCCACGCCTGCGAGAAGCTGTGCAAGCCGTTCGGCATCACCCCGCCGCTGTTCCCGCGCCGCGTCGACTGGTACCGGCAGAACCGGGCGTTTCGCATCGACAAGGCACGGCGCGAGCTGGGCTACGAGCCGCGCGTCGGCCTGGACGAGGGACTGCGCCGCACCGCGGAATGGTACCGGCGCGAGGGCTACCTCTAGCCGGTGCGATCCGGGCCGCCGACGGGTGGTAGACTCTCGCGGCCTTCCGCGACCGCGATGCACCGCCCGACGATGGTCGAAAAGCCGCCGCCGCCGCCCGCCGTCCGCTGGGCGGTCCTGCTGTTCGTCAGCCTGGCGATGTTCGGCAACTACTACGTCTACGACTCGATCGCGCCGCTCGCCGGCATCCTCGGGGGCGAGCTGGGATTCAGCGACACGCAGATCGGCAGCCTGAACGCGATCTACAGCCTGCCGAACGTCGTGATGGTGCTGATCGGCGGGGTGCTCGTCGACCGCTGCGGCACGCGGACGGCGACCTTGGGCTTCGCGCTGATCTGCTTTTCGGGCGCGCTCTTGACCGCCGCGGCGCCGTCGTTCGGCACGATGGCGCTGGGGCGGCTGTTGTTCGGACTGGGCGCCGAGTCGCTGATCGTCGCGATCACGGCGGCGCTGGGGCTGTGGTTCAAGGGCCGGCAGCTCGGCTTCGCCTTCGGCCTCAACCTGAGCGTGGCCCGCGCCGGATCGTACGCCGCCGATCTCTCGCCGGCCTGGGCCGACCGGGTCTACGCCTCGGGCTGGCGGGCACCGCTGCTGCTCGCCGCGGCCTTCGGCCTGGTCTCGCTCGTCGCCGCAGTCGTCTACTGGATCGTCGAGCGCGGCGCGGAGCCGCGCTACGACCTCGGCCGGCCGACGCGGCCGGAGCGGTTCGTCCGCTCCGACCTGTGGCGCTTCGACCGTTCGTACTGGTACGTCGTCGGCCTGTGCGTCACGTTCTACTCGGTGATCTTCCCCTTCCGCAGCACGTTCGCCATCAAGTACTTCCAGGACGCGCACGGCCTGACGCTCGAGCGCGCGGGCGCGATGAACGGCCACGTCTTCCTGGCGGCGATCGTGGCCACGCCGCTGTTCGGCCTGCTCGCCGACCGCATCGGGCGGCGCAGCCTGCTGCTGGCGCTCGGCTCGCTCTCGCTCTTGCCCGTGTTCCTGATCCTGGGCTACACGCGCTGGGACCTGTGGATCTCGACCGTGATGATCGGCCTCGCGTTCTCGCTCGTGCCGGCCGTGCTCTGGCCGTCGATCCCGTACCTGGTGCAGGAGCAGCGGCTGGGAACGGCGTACGGCCTGATGACGATGCTGCAGAACGTCGGGTTGACCGTGTTCAACTTCGCCGCGGGCGCGTTGAACGACGGGGCCGGAGCGAGCGCCGCGAACCCGGGCGGCTACCTGCCGATGCTGTGGATGTTCGGCCTGCTCAGCCTGGCCGGGCTCGTGTTCTCGGCGCTGCTGCGGCGGCGCGAGACCGGGCCGGACGGACACGGTCTGGAGACGATCCGGGCCCGCGGCCTGGTGACGTGATTCGCGTCACGCGCGCTGGATGCGGCCCGCCGGCGCGGGGCGCCGGAACGCTCCGCGCTGCGGCGGCGGGGCCGCGCGCGAGGCCGCTCGCGCGGGACCACCGATGAGCGCCGGCCGCGGACCGGAGGCGGTCGCCGAGTTCACCCTCAAGGCGGTCGCGACCGGGGTGCTGCTCGGCGTGGTCTTCGGCGCGGCGAACGCCTACCTCGGGCTGCGTGTCGGCCTCACGGTCTCGGCCTCGATCCCCGCGGCGGTGATGACGGTCGCGCTGTTCCGGCTGTTCCGCGCGCGCGGGACGATCCTCGAGGCGAACCTGTCCCAGACCGTGGGCTCGGCGTCGACCTCGCTCGCCAGCGGCACGATCTTCACGATTCCGGCGCTGTTCCTGTGGGGGCTCGTCCCGCCGTTCCTGCAGGTCGTGGCGCTCGCCTTCCTCGGCGGCGTGCTGGGGATCGCGGCGATGATCCCGCTGCGGCGGCTGCTCGTCGTCCAGTCCCACGACGAGCTGCCGTACCCGGAGGGGACGGCCTGCGCGCAGGTGCTGCGCGCGACGATCGGACAGGCCGCGGGCAGCGCTTGGATCTTCCGCGGGATGGCGCTCGGTGCCGCGATCAAGCTCGTGGTCGCGGCCGCGTTCCTCGTCCCGGGCGACGTCGCCGTGGGTCTGCCCGTCCTGCCCAGGGCCGAGCTGGCGCTCGAGCTGGCTCCGGCGCTGCTGGCGGTCGGCTACATCCTGGGCTACCGCCAGTCCGGCGTGCTCGTGGCCGGGTCGCTGGTCTCGGCGCTGGCGCTGATTCCGCTGATCGGCTGGATCGGCGGCGCGCTCGCGACGCCGCTCTATCCGGGCGACAAGCTCGTGTCGGCGATGACGGCGGGGGAGATCTGGAAGAGCTACGTGCGCTACATCGGAGCCGGCGCCGTCGCCACGGCCGGAATCCTCACGGTGCTGCGGGGCCTGCCCACCATGACCGGAGCGCTCGTCGCGGTCGCGCGCGGACTGCGTAGCAGCCGCGCGGGGAGCGCTACGGGGGAGCGGCTCGAGGAGTCCGCGCGCGACCTGCCCGGGGGGTTCGTGCTGGGCGGCGTGGTGCTCGTGGTGCTGACCTCGGCCCTCGTACCGGGCGTGTTCGCCGGCGACCTGCCGTTCCTGCCGCGGCTCGTCTGCGCCGCCGGCGTCGGGCTGTTCGGCGTGCTGTTCGTCGCGGTCGCGGCTCGCATCGTGGGGATCGTCGGCGTCTCGTCCCAGCCGACCTCGGGCATCACGCTCGTGACGCTGCTCGGCGTGGCGTCGGTGTTCGCCGCCTGCGGCTGGACCGAACCGGGCGCGCGGGCTGCCGTGCTCACGGTCGGCACGATCGTCGCCGTCGCGGCGTCGAAGGCCGGGGACATCTCGCAGGATCTGAAGACCGGCTTCCTCGTCGGCGCGACGCCGGCCAAGCAGCAGCTCGGCCAGCTGATCGGGGCGGCGTTCGCCTGCTGGGCGGTGGCCGGCACGATCCTGCTCCTGGGCGGCGCCTACACCTTCGGGAGCAGGGAACTCGCGGCACCGCAGGCGATGCTGATGAAGACCATCATCGAGGGCGTGCTGTCGGGCGCGTTGCCGTGGGGCCTCGTCCTCAGCGGGGGCGGGATCGCGCTGTCGGCGATGCTGTGCGGCGTGTCCGGCCTGGCGTTCGCCATCGGAGTCTACCTGCCGCTGTCCTCGATGCTGGCGATCTACGTCGGAGGCTGCGTGCGAGCGGTGGTCGAGCGGCGAGGCGGCCGCGAGGCGGCGGGGAGCGATCCGGGCGTGCTCGCGGCGTCGGGCCTGGTCGCGGGCGAGGGGCTCGCCGGGGTGCTCGTGGCGGCGCTCGTCGCGTTGGGCCTGGCGCCGCGATCGCTGCCGGCGCGCATCCCGGGGGAGGCCGGCGAGATCGCGGCGCTGGCCGTGATCGCGGCGACGTGCTGGTTCCTCCACGCCGCCGGCCGATCGGAGCGACCGGAAGAGGGGTCGCGCTCACGCTGAGCAGCGGTCCCGCGTCCGGCCGCCGCCACGGCGCGCCGCGCGGGCGCCGTGCGGGGAGTCGCGGTCGCGCGGCCGCGGTTCGTGCGGCGTTCGCCATGCTAGGCTCGGGCCGGCGGTGCTCCGGTGACGCGCTCGGGCGAGACGGCGATCTGCGTGGCGACGCTGCTGGCGTTTCTCGCGCTCGGCACGACGGGCATCCTCCACCACGAGATGTGGCGCGACGAGCTGGAGATCTGGCTCATCGCGCGCGACAGCGCCTCACCCCTCGATCTGCTGCACAACATGCGGTACGAAGGGCATCCCGCGCTGTGGTACGCGATCAACTACGGGCTGGCTCGCCTCAGCTCCGATCCGTGGGTGATGCAGCTCGCGCACCTGCTGATCGGCGCGGCCGGTGCCGCGCTGTTCCTGTGGTTCGCTCCGTTCGGGGTCGCGCACCGCGTGCTGTTCTGCGGCAGCTATCTCGTGGCCTACGAGTTCACGGTCATCAGCCGCAGCTACGGCCTCGAGCTGCTGCTCGCGCTGGCGTTTTGCGCGCTCTACCCGCAGCGCCGGCGGCACCACCCGTGGCTCGCCCTGATCCTGTTCCTGCTCGCCAACACGAACCTCTACGGCGCGATCCTCGCGGCCGGTCTCGGTCTGTTCGCGGCGCTCGAGTTCCTCGCCGATCGCCGTCGCCAGCCCGGGCCCGGCGGCCGCGGGCCGCTCGCCAGCGCGGCGCTCGCGGCCGGCGGAATCGCCATCGGAGTCGGGCAGGTCTGGCTGCAGAGCCGTCGCATCGGCGCCTCCCATTCCTACGTGCCGGAGCTCGACCTCGCCTGGTACGCCGACAGCCTGGCCACGCTCGCCATCGGCTACTTGCCGCTGCCCAGGTTCGGCAGCCCGCACTTCTGGAACACGAGCGCGCTCGAGTTCCTCCCCGGAGCGATCCGCACGTGGGTCGGCGCGCTGCTCGCAGCGGCGCTCGTCATTGCCTCGGTGCGCTGCCTGGCCGGACGGCCGCGCGTCCTGCTGCTGTTCGCGAGCGGCGTCGGCGCGATGCTGTTGATCGTCACGTTCCTGTGGTACGGGCAGATCCGCCAGCACGCGCAGCCGTTCCTGCTGTTCGTGCTGTGTGCTTGGCTCGCGCGCTGCGAGCCGGACTCGCGGCCGCTCCGGCCGTCGCTCGGCGAGCAACGCCGGCGGCGGGCCGAGCGCGGGGAACGGCTGCTCCCGCGCTTTCTCGGCGTGCTGCTCGCGCTCCAGCTCGTCGCCGCGGCCTATGCCTACGCGCAGGACTTCGCCCGCCCGTTCTCGAACTCCCGGGCGGCGGGGAGCTACCTGCGGCAGCAGGATCTGCGCGGCACGGTGCTCGTCGGCAGCGTCGATTTCGCCGCGCAGACGCTCGCGGCGTACGTCCGGGAGCCGATCTACTACCCGGAAAGCGGTCGCTTCGGCAGCTTCGTCCACTGGGGTCGCGAGCGCGCCGCGTTCGTGACCCCGCCCCAGGTGTTCGCCACGGCGGCGCGGTTTCTCGAGCGCAGCGAGCGGGGGGTCGTGCTGATCACGAACTACCCGATGTTCGAGTGCGCCGCGGGGGCGGAGTTCGAGACGGCTTCCGGAGTCCGCGTGCGCTGCCTGGCCCGCTTCGAGGGCGCGATCGTCGTTTCGGAGAACTTCCACCTCTATTGGCTCGGAGGCCCGCCGGAGTGAGCGTCCCGGCCGCCGACCGGATGCGGCCGCGGGTCACCCCGCGGCGGTCATCGAGCCTGGCGGCGCCGCCCGCGCTCGGCGCGGGGCGGGTCGTCCGCCGGTGCGGCGACGGCACCCTCGCGTGGCGGAAGGCAGGCGGCGGCGGCACGGTCGAGCAGCACGTCGCGGCGAGCGTGCAGCGGCAGGACCCTCTCGCAGGGGTGGGGCGATGCGTGCTCGAGGCCGCCGAAGGCCTCGGCCACCACCCGGGCCTTCTCCTCGCCTGTCGCGAGGAACACCACGTGGCGGGCCGAGTTCAGCGCGGGGAAGGTCAGCGTCAGGCGCCACGCATCGAGCCGCGGCACGTGGTTGGCGACGACCCAGTGCTCCTGCTCCTCGAGCGCGGCCGTTTCCGGAAACAGCGAGGCCGTGTGGCCGTCCGTTCCGATGCCGAGCAGCGCCAGGTCGAAGCGGCGCCGCGGCTGGTTGAGGAACAGGTCGCCCAGCCGCACTTCGTAGCGCCGGGCGGCGTCGGCCGGCGTCTGCTCGCCCTTCATCCGCAGCACCTGGTGGTCCGGAATCTGCAGCGGCTCGAGCAGGGTCTCGCGCACCATGCGGTAGTTGCTCTGCGGGTCGTCGGGCGGCACGCAGCGCTCGTCGCTGAAGACGAAGAACGTCTTGGGCCAGGGCACGCGCTCGCGAAACGGAGACTCGGCCAGCCGGCGGTAGGTCTCGCGCGGCGTCGAGCCTCCGGCCAGGACGACGAGACAGCGCTCGGAGCGCTCGACGGCGCGGCGGGCGGCGTCGTGGAAGCGACGGGCGGCCGCCTCGGCCACGGCCTGCGGATCCTTCAGGCGCTGGATCTGGGGCGGGCTCGGCAGCCAGGGGCGGTCGTCCGATTCTCCGCCCGGGCGCTCTCCGTCCGCGCCCTCGTCCGCTCCGCTCGCGGTCGATCCGGGGACGCGCGGATGCTCGTCGAATTCCGCCACCATGCGGCGCAGCCTAGCAGAAACGGGGCGTAGGCTCGCAGCGCGACCGATGGACGAAGGGCTCGAGCTCGCCCCGCCGGGCGCCGGCGTGCCCCGCTGGCAGGTCCTCGCGGGGAGGTACCTGCTCCTGCCGTGCTGGTGCGTGCGGTCACGGTCGCGGCTGGTCGAGATCCTGTGCGAGGAGGGAGAGGACCTGCTGCGGCTGGGCGAGGGGATCGGCGACGAGCTGCAACTGCGGCGGGTCCTGGTGCCGCCCCAGATCGGGCTCGAGGACAGCTCGCGGGCCTGGTCGTTCGCGATGGTGCTGGAGCACCTCGTGATCATCGGCGAGCGCGTGGCGGGGGTGATCGTCGAGCTGTCGCACGGCCGCGTTCCGGCGGACCGCTTCGGCACGGCGCAGCTCAAGCCCCGCGGAGCGACGGCCGCGGCCGCGGCGCGGGAGGAGTTCCGGAAGTGCCTCGAGCGGTTCCGCGGGCTCGCCGCCGCCGAGCGCTACGGGGATCCGGCGTCGCCTACGCGCTACCCCCATCCGTGGTTCGGCCCGCTGACCGCCCGGCAGTGGCTCGGCTTCCTGCCGATGCACCAGCGGATCCACGCGCGGCAGGCGCGGCGCATCGTCGGCGCGCTGCGACGCCCGGGGCGGTAGGGCCCGCTCAGCGCTTGACCGCGATCGCCTGGACCTCGAACCGCGCTCCGAACAACAGCGTGCCGGCCCCGACGAACGCCCGCGCCGGGAACTCGCGCGCGAAGTAGCCGCGGTAGACCCGATTGAACGCGTCGTAGTGGGCGACGTCCGAGCAGAAGACCTGGACGAAGACGAGGTCGTCGGGAGTCATCCCCGCGCTCGCCAGCCGTCGCTTGAGATTGTCGAGCACGATCCGCGCCTCGGCTGCGGCGTCGGCGGGCACGCGCCGGTTCTCGTCGAGGCCGATGTCTCCCGACAGATACAGCGTGTTGCCCACCAGGACCGCACCGCTGAACGGGGGCGCGCCCTCGTCGTCGGCGGTTCGCGGCTCCAGGTATCGCCGCTCGGCGGCTCGGGCCGGCGGCGGCTCCAGCACCAGCAGCCCGGCGAACACGAGCGGAAGCCACAGTCGCATCGGACTCCTCCGGGGCCGCGCCCGGCGACGCCACCCGCGTTCCGCGGGCACGCGGCGCGCACGGCGACACGCAGTCTACACGGACGGCGAAGCTCGCGGTGGTAAACTCGACGGACGGTGAGTCGCCGCGGCCCGGAGAGCGTCCGGGACGATCCGTGGCCGTCCGTCCGGCGATCCGTGCACGGGGGTCAGCGGTGGCAGCTCGGTGGCGAGCGGGAGAGCGAAGCGGTCCCGACCGCGTGCGCGTCGCGGGCGAGCCGCCTCCGGTTGCGCCGTTCGCCGCCCGCGCCGGGTCGCGGATGCTGCTCGCCGTCGCGCTCGGGAGCCTCGGAACGGGCTGCGGCGGAACGCGCGAGCCGCCTCCCGCTCCGCCGCCGAGTCGCGTCGTGATCGGCGTCCGTGCCGACGTCGACTCGTTCAACGTCTACACCGCGGCCAACGCGTTCAGCCAGGAGGTGGCCGACCTGCTCTACCTGCGGCTGGCCGAGGAGCGGGACGATTTCGGCAGCGGGCCGCCGACGCCCGAGCCGCTCCTCGCCGAGTCGTGGGTGCTCGAGGACGACGGCCTGAGGCTGACGGTGAGCCTCGCGCCCGCCGCGCGCTGGAGCGACGGCTCGCCGATCGAAGCCGACGACGTCGTGTTCTCGCACCGCGCCGCCGCCGACCCGGCGGTCGGCTGGGTCGGTCGCGACACCAAGGAGTTCGTCCGGACGGTCGCGGCGGACGGGCCGCGCACCGTGATCTACGAGTTCTCCCGGCGCTACCCGTACCAGCTCGCCGACGCCTTCGAGGGCAACATCCTGCCCGCGCACGCGCTGGCGCGGATCCCGTTCGCGGCCTGGCCGCGCAGCTCGTTCCTCGAGGCCGAGGTCACGAGCGGCCCGTTCCGGCTGCTGCGCTACGAGCGGGCCGCGCTGATCGAGCTCGGGCGCAACCCGCACTACCTGCGCGCGCCGTTGCCGCGGCTCGACTCGGTCGTGTTCCGCGTGATCCCGGACGAGGAAGCGCTCGTCGGCGAGCTGTTGGCCGGGGGCCTGGACTTTGTCGAGAACCTCCCGGAGCAACACCGGGCCCGCCTCGAGGCCGACGGGCGCTTCGACGTGATCCGCGTTCCCGATCTGTCCTACACCTTTCTCTGCTGGAACACCGCGCGGCCGCTGTTCGCCGAAGCGCGAGTGCGCCGCGCGCTGACGCTGGCGATCGACCGCGGGGCGCTGATCGCGGCGCTGGCACCCGCAACGGGGCGGCCGGCCCACGGCCCGGTCCCCTCCGCGCTGTGGGCTCACGACGCGGCGATCGAGCCGCTGCCGTACGACCCGCCGGCGGCGCAGCGCCTGCTGCGCGAGGCAGGCTGGCGTGACACCGACGGCGACGGCGTCCTGGATCGCGCGGGGCTGGCCTTCCGCTTCGCGCTGGAGACGAATCAGGAGTCCCGCCTGCGCCGCGACATCGTCGAGGCCGTCGCGGCACAGCTGGGGCGCGTGGGGATCCGGGCCGAGCCGCGCTTCTTCGAGTTCGGCGCGATCGTCGAGCGCCACGAGCGCCACGAGTTCGACGCCTTCGTCGGATCCTGGCGCGAATCGAGCAAGGTCGATCTGTGGTCGGTGTTCCACAGCGCCGCCGCGCACCACGGCTACAACTACGGGCGGTACGCCAACCCCGAAGTGGACGCGTGGATCGAGCGCGCGCGCGGCGAGGCCGACCCGGGTGCGGCGCGCGACGCCTGGGCGCAGGTCCAGCAGCGGATCGCCGCCGATCAGCCCTACACGTTCCTGTTCGAGCGCGACCGGCTCCACGCGTTCCGCCGCGGGCTCGCGGGGGTCGAACCCGGTCCGCGGACCGCCTACGCCGGGCTCGAGCGATGGCACTGGTGAGCGACGCGACGCTGCTGCGGGCCAAGCTGCTGCCGCCCGCGCTCGGCCCCGGGCAGCTGGTCCGCGAGCGCTTGCACCGCGTGCTGGCCGAGGGGCTCGAGCGGCGGCGGATCACCGTCGTCAGCGCGCCGCCGGGATACGGCAAGTCGGCGCTCGTCGCGCGGTTTCTCGGGGACCGGCAGCACGAGGTCGTCTGGCTCCGCCTGGACGGGACCGACCGCGACCCGTCCCTGCTCTGCCGCTATCTGGTCGCCGGCCTGCGCCGCATCGCGCCCGACTTCGGCGAGCACAGCGAGGGCCTGGTGGAGGAGCTGCGCGCGCGCCCGGCCGAGATCGAGCAGCTCGCGGACGTGCTGATCCGGGACGCCGAGGCGCTGCCCGACCGCGTGCACGTCGTCCTCGACCGGGTCGAGTTCCTCGAGTCGGCGACGCTCTGCGTGCGGATGCTGCGCCGGCTGGTGGATTACCTGCCGGACACGCTGCATCTGATGCTGCTCGGCCGCTCGTACCCCGAGGTCGGGGTCCATCCGCGGATCGCGCGGGGCGAGGCGCTGATCCTGTCGGCCGACGACCTGGCGTTCACCGCGGAAGAGACCCGCCAGCTCTTGGGCGAGGTGTTCGGGCTGCGGCTCGAGCCGCAGCGGATCGACGAGATCCAGCGCGGCACGCGCGGCTGGGTCACCGCGCTGCAGCTGCTGCGGCAGACGGCCCAGGTGCGCCGGGGCGTCGAGCTGCCGGCCGACGTCTTCCGGCGCGCCGAGCGCGAGATCTTCGACTACTTCGGCGAGGAGGTGTATTCGGCCGAGCCCGAGGCGGTGCGGCGGTTCCTGGTCTCGACCGCGCTCCCCTCGGTGCTCGACGCGGACCTCGTCGGCGACGTGCTCGAGCAGCCCGACGCGGCCGCCCTGCTGCGCGAGGTGCATCGCCGCGGACTGTTCCTGACGCTGCTCGCGGGACCGCGGGAGCTGTACAGCTACGATCCGCTGTTTCGCGAGTTCCTCGCGCGCAAGCTGCGAGCGGAGCTGGGCGCGGGCGAGGAACGCCGGCTGCACCGCGCGTACGGCAGGGGCTACCTCGAGCGCCGCGAGCCGGTGGCCGCGCTCGGTCACCTGATCGAGGCGGCCGACGTCGAGGCGACGGTGACGGTGCTCGAGCGTGGACGGGAGCTGCTGGGAGGCGGGTTCCACGACGAGGTGATCGCCGCCGCCACGTTCCTGCTCGAGTCCGGTGCGGGCACGGCGATCGCGCACGACCTGCTGGGCGAGGCGCGCCGCCTGGCCGGTGACTACGGCGCGGCCGTCGGACACTTCGCGCGCGCGCTCTCGCCCCCCGGCGCGGGTCCGGGGCTCGAGCGGGAAGCGCGGGCGGCAGCGCTGCAGGGCCTGGCCTATTCGAAGCTGAAGCTCGGCCGACACGAGGAGGCGCTCGCGGCGGCGGAGGCCGCGCTGGAGGGCGCCGCGGGCAACCCCGCCCTGCTCGCCCGGATCCTGAACACGCTCGCCATCCTGCGTTACCTCCACGGCGATCTGGCCGAGGCGATCGCTGTGTGGGGCCGCGCGCTGGCCTCGGCCCGCCAGGGCGAGGACGAGCATCTCACGCTGATGGTCGCGCACAACCTGGGCCTGCCGCACGCGGTGCGCGGCGATCTCGCGCGCGCCTCGGAGTGCTTCCGCATGCTGACCAGCGGGGACAACCGCCGGCTCGGCCCGGAGGAGGCGGCCGCGCATCTCAACCTGGCCCGCATCGCGCTGCTCTCGGGCCGGTTCGAGCAGGCGGCGGCGCGGCTCGACGACGCCCGCGAGATCGCACGGCGGCTCAACCTGCGCGCGCTGGCCGGAGACGTGCTGGAGGCGGAAGGGAGCTTGCTGCGCGAGCTGGGACGTCTCGACGATGCGGCGGCGAAGTACGGCGAGGCGCGCGCCGTGTTCACCGCGCTCGGCCTGCAGGAGGTGCTGGACAACCTGGCGGAGGAGGAGGCGCTCCTGACGGCGCAGCGTGGCGAGGTCGAACGCGCGCAGCAGCTCGTCCAGGACCTCGTCGAGCGCGCCCGGCAGGCGCAGGCTGCCGACCGCCTCGGCTCCGCGCTGCTCGGCCAGGGCCAGATCCTGCTGCTCGCCGGCCGGCATGCCGACGCCGCGCGCGCGCTCGAGGAAGCGGTCTCGATCTTCGCGCGGACGGACCGCGCCTATCAGGAGTGCACGGCGCGCATGGGTCTCGCCGCCTCCTGCCTGCGGCAGAAGCGGGCGGAGACCGCGTCACGCGAGATCGCAGCCGCGGTCCGGCTCGCCACGCGCTACGGTTACGGCGCGACGTTGCTCAAGCTGACGGCGCGGGACGCGGGCCTGCGAGCCGCGGTCGAGGCACTGCCGGAAGGCCGAGCGCTGATCGCCCCGGAGGAGACCGCGCCGCCACGGGTGGGGGAGGACAGCGGCCCGGACCGGCCCGACCTGACGATCCGCCTGCTCGGACCGTTCGAGGTCTACCGCGACGCGGAGCATCCCATTCCCGCGACCGCCTGGAAGCTGAAGAAGGCGTGCCTGCTGTTCTGCTACATCGCCGCCTCTCGCGGCCGTCGCGCGACCAAGGACCGGCTGATCGACGCCGTGTGGGGCGACGCCCGACCGTCCGTCGTCCGCAAGAACTTCCACCCGGCGATCTCGCTCCTGCGCGGCGCGCTGAATCACGGACGCCACGTGCCCAAGACGTTCGTGACCTACGAGGCGGGCTCGTACCGGCTGAATCCGAGCTACAGCTACGCGCTCGACACGGAGGCGTTCGACAAGGCGATCGCGACGGCACGCCGCCGGACGGCGGCGGAGCGCGCGGCGGCCGCAGCCGACTACGAACGCGCCCTCGCGCTCTACCGCGGACCGTTCCTCGAGGGATTCGACGACTCCTGGATCGATCCCCTGCGCTTCCACTACCAGTCGCTGTACGAGGCCGCGCTGGCCGAGGTGGCGGACCTCGAGCTCGAGGCCGGCCGGGCCGACGCGGCCGTCGAGCGGCTGACGCGCCTCGTGGGCGTGACCCCACTCGACGAGGGGGCCTCGGTCCGGTTGATGCGGGCCCTGGGGGCGGCGGGCCGCCGGGGCGACGTCGAGCGCGAGTACCGGCGGCTGGTGCGGGCGCTGGCCGAGTCCCTCGCGGTGGAGCCCGCGGCGGGAACGCGACGGGCCTACCTCGCCGCGGTCGGCGGGCCGGGCGGGAGATGAGCCCGGCGGAAATCGCGGTATACTTCCGGGCGAGCGACGGGTCGAGGTGCACCGTGGAGTGGATTCGGCGCCTGAGACCCGGGTCCGTGAGCTTGCCGCTGGCGGGAGTCCTCGTCGCCGGGATGGGGGTCGGGCTGCTGTGCGCCGGACCCTACGTCACCGAGACGTCGGGGATCCGCTGGAACGACGTCGGCGGGCTCGAGTGGAGCGAGGTCGGAGGCGCCGGCTGGGGCGATCTCCACGGGATCCGCTGGAACGACGTCGGCGGGATCCGCTGGAACGACGTCGGGGGGCTGCTCCTGACGGACGCGCAGGGCATCCGCTGGAACGACGTCGGAGCGATCCGCTGGACGGACGCCGGGAGCATCGAGTTCGAGATCGAGCCCGCGGGGGTCGACGGGCGGATCGACCTCGAGCTGCTGCGCCTGCTCGGCGTGCTGCCCGACAGCTCGGCGCTGAACGTCGTGGTCAGCTACCGAGACGGGCCGGGTCCGTCGGACCTCGCTGACCTGATCGCGCTCGGCGTGCCCGGGGGCACGGTCTTCCGCCGGCTCCCGATGGTCGTGGTCAACGCGACGAAGGCCCAGATCGTGCAGATCGCGGCGCTGCCCGCCGTCCGGTCGGTCTTCTCCAATCGCGCGACGTCGTTTTTCGACGCCGAGAGCAACGCGCTGATCGGCGTCGGGGAGGTCACCTCCGATCCGTACCTGGCCGCCCCGGGCGGCGCGGCGCTGAGCGGAGCGGGCGTGACGATCGCCGTCGTCGACACCGGCGTCGACGGCACGCACCCGGATCTGCCGTTCGGCTCGAAGGTGGTCGAGAACGTGCGCCTCGGCGGCGCGATCCCGGCGGCCGGCTTCGCCCAGCCGACGTACCACGAGGGCATCGTCGACACCGACCTCGTCCTCGGTCACGGCACCTTCGTCTCCTCGGTCGCGGCCGGCAGCGGCGCGGGCAGCGACGGCGACTACGCCGGCGTCGCCCCCGGCGCGTCGATCCTGTCGCTCGCCGCGGGGGACCTGTTCATCATCCACGTGCTCGAGGCGTTCGACTACATCCTCGACAACGCCGCGCGCCTCGACGTCCGCGTCGTCAACTGCTCGTGGGGCACCCAGGGCTGGTTCGATCCGGACGACCCGGTGAACATCGCGACTCGCGAGCTGTTCGACGCCGGGCTGGTCGTGGTCTTCGCGGCCGGCAATCACGGGCCGGCTCCGGACTCGCTGAACCCGTACTCCGTGGCACCGTGGGTCGTCGGCGTCGCTTCCACGCGGCTCGACGGGAGCCTCTCGCGCTTCTCGTCGCGCGGGATCCACGAGGAGCTGCTGCACCATCCGACGCTGGCCGCGCCGGGGGAGGGCATCATCGGCGCCCTGGCCGCGGGGGTTCCCGCGGTCGGCGGGATCGCCGGCGTCGCCGACCCGGCGGCGGGCCGCACGCTGCCGCCGGAGCACTCGCCGCTCTACACGGTCTCGAGCGGGACCTCGTTCGCGGCACCGCACGTGGCGGGCGTGATCGCCCTGATGCTCGAGGCCGAGCCCGGCCTGACCCCGGCCGAGGTGCGGCGGATCCTCCAGGCCACGGCGACGCCGCAGCTGCTCGAGGATCGCTCCGCCGTCGGCGCCGGCCGGCTCGACGCCTGGGCCGCCGTCAGCCAGGCGGTCGACCCCGGCCGGCCGTTCGGAACGCACGTCGCCGGCTGGCTCGACGAGCGGCCGTACACGATCGAGCACCTCCCGCCGGTCGAGCAGCAGCACGTCCTGCCCGCGGGCGGGACCCTGTCGCTGCCCGCCTTCGTCCCGCCGGGAGCGTCGTCGTGGCAGCTGTCGGTCGCCTGGGGAGACGCCCCGGGGCTCGCCGACGTCGACGTCCGGGTGCTCGGCCCCGCGGGCCAGGAGCTCGCGCGCTCGGAGACGATCAACGGCCTGGGCGTCTTCGGCCGCGTGGACGGAACGCACCTTGCTCGCGCGCTGCCCGCCTCGATGACGGTCGAGCTTTCCTTCAAGGACGGGACCGGCGCGTTCGACCAGAACCTGCACCTGCGCGAGGAAGCGGCGGTGCCCGTGCTCCATGCCTATGCGGACGTCGCGGCGCTCGATCCCGCCGACGCGCAGGCGATCACGACGGCGGTCAGCCGGAACCTGATCGTCGGGCACGGCGCCGCGTTCGCGCCGCTCGAGGCGATGAGCCGTGGAGACCTCGCCCGCTCGCTGGCGCTGACCGCGGGGGCGCCCCAGCGCATCCCGCCGCAGCGGTCGTTCGTCGACGTCGCCCCGGGCGACGCGAACCGGCCGTACGTCGAGAGCGTCGCCGGCGGGCGGGCCCGCCTGGTGCTGCTCGAGGGCCAGGGCGGAAACCGGTTCCGCGCCTCCCACGCCGTCCGCAGGATCGACTTCGCGGCGGCGATGGTGCGCGCCGCGGGCCTCGAGGCGGAGGCGCTGGCGCGCGCCGGCGAGCAGCTCGGGCTCGCGGACGAGGACCGGATCCCGGACCGCCTGAAGGGTCACGCCGCGGTCGCGCTCGAGCGCGGGTTCGTCGAGCCGGTCTTCGATCCGGCGGGCCCGGCGTTCGCGCCGGCGGGAAAGGTCGCCCGGCTGGAAGTCGCCAAGCGCCTGCTCGTGCTGCAGGGGTTGCTCGCCGACCCGGACGAGGAACAGGAGTCCGCCCGCGGGTCGCGGGAGGACCCCCGCGGGCGACTCGACGATCGGCACCAGGGACGCGTCCGCGCGCGCAGCTCGCGCTGACGTCGGCGTCTCACCGGCAGGGCATCGACGGCATCCGGACCGCGCCGTCGCTCGACGTCCCGGCCGTCCCCTCGATCTCCTCTGCGGTCGCGGTGACCAGGTAGACGAAGCCTTCCCCCGGCGACGACGGGACGTCGAGGTCGTCCGCCGCCGGGCTCGACAGGCCGCTCGACAGGCAGGTGCCGTGATCGCCCGCGGGAAGCGCGGCGAGACCGCCGCGGTACAGGTTGAAGGTCTCGGCGCAGTTCATCGCCGCCGATTCCCAGGAGAGGGAGACCCCGTCGTCGAACCGGAGCGGCTCCGCAGCGCCGGGAGGCGACACTTCGCCGGGCGTCGCGGCGCAGGCCGCCGCGCTCGTCGCCGCCGCCGGCTGAGCGATCCAGCCGGGAGACCGGGCGGCCGCCCCGGTCGATTCGATCGTGGAGTTCGTGGCCGCGCTCGTGGCCCCCGCCGTCGCGCCGGGGAGCGACGCCGGCGACGCCATGCCGCACGCGGCACTCGTCGCTCCGGCCGGATCCAGGCTCGCGATCCACTGGTCCGCCCCTCCGGCACCGACGGAATCGCTGACGCCGACCAGGATCGAGCCGCCGTCCGCCCGCGCCGCCAGGTCGAGGAGCGCGTCCGACCCCGCGCCCCCGAGCCGGAGCTGCCACAGCGGGGCGCCGGAGGCGTCGATGCCCGCCGCCCAGCCGTCGTCGTCGCCGGGTCCGAAGGAGCGCGACCAGCCGGCGAGGCCGAAGCCGGTGCCGCTCGCGACGACCGCCAGGGCCTCGTCGTCGTCCACCCCGCCCAGGACGCGCTGCCAGAGGATCGCGCCGCGCGCGTCGATCCGGACGACCCACGCATCGGCCAGGCCCGCACCGAACGAGTCGGTCGCGCCGACGGCGAGGAAGCCCCCGCCGGCCGCCACCACGGCGTCGCTGAACCCGTCGTCCGTCGCGCCGCCGTAGCTGCGCTCCCATTCGACGCCGCCCGCCGCGTCGAGCTGGAGCAGCCAGCCGTCGAGGAAGCCCGCGCCGAACGAGTCCGTCGTACCGGCGACCACGAAGCCACCGCCCGGCGTCTCGCGGATCGCTGCCGGGACCTCGTCGCCGGGACCGCCGTAGCGGGTCTGCCACAGCAGACTGCGCGCCGCGTCGAAGCGCAGGACCCACACGTCCGTCCCTCCGCCCCCCGAGATCGATCCGGCGACCGCGATGCCGCCGTCCTGCAGCGCGGTCGCCGCCAGCGCGCGCTCGTCGCCGCCGCCGCCCAGGGCCGTCTGCCACGAGACCGCGCCCCCGACGTCGATCTCGAGCAGCAGCAGGTCGAGGTCGCCGCCGAACCCAGCGGTCTCTCCGGCGAGCAGGAATCTGCCGCCGGGGATCGCGATCGCGGCGAAGGCTTGGTCGTCGCCGCCACCCCCGTAGCTGTTCTGCCACAGCGAGACCCCGCACGGGCTCAGCCGGGCGACGAGGAGATCCCGGCCGCCCGCCCCGAACGAGTCGGTGAGTCCGGCCACGACCGAGCCCCGGTCGGCCGCGGGCGCGACGGACTGGGCCTGCTCGAACGCCGGGCCGCCCACGGCGCGGACCCACGTCTGAGCGCCGGCGGGCCCCGCGGCAAGCGCGATCAGCGGCAACAGACGGAGCGCGGTCGCCGGCCGGGTCCCGTCGCGGCGGGCGGCGGCCCGCGACCACGAAAACCGCTGCCTCCCGTGGTCCAACGTGCTTCCCCTGGTTGCCCTATATACGGCGTGTCCGGCCGGGCCCGACCGGCCATTCAAGGAATCTTCAAGGCGTGCGACGCAAGCTATCCAGGCATCCGGCAGAGGCTACGTCCGGGTGCGAGGGCGGCCGTCGCGGCTCACCCCCGTCGCTCGCCTCTGGCCGCGGCGGCCGCTCCCCTTCTCGCGGAGGCCATCGATGGACCCCATCCGTTGCGCCACACGGTTCACGCCGCCCTTCCCGGATCATGCCTGGCCCTCAGCGCCCCTGGATCGCGAAGGCGCGAACCGCGGCTCGGTCCGGGACGGCGCGGGCGGCGATCGCCCGGGTGCCCAGCACGAGGGCGACGAGCAGGGCCGAGGGCCAGACGAGGATCCACCAGCTCCCGGCCGGGGCGCCCCGGCCGGCGGCGAGGATTCCGCCCAGGGAGATCGCGGGCGGCGGCGCGCCGAGACCGAGGAACGCGAGCGACGCCTCGAGCACGATCGTGTCGGCCGCGAGCAGCGCGGCGGTCACGGTAACGAGCGGCCACAGCTCGGGCAGCAGATGGCGCAGGGCCATCCGTGCGGGCGAGCTTCCTCCCGCGCGCGCGGCCAGAGCGACTCCGCCATCGCGTAGCGATCGCACGCCGGCGCGCACCAGCCGTGCCGCGGGCGGCCAGCTCGTCAAACCCAGCACCAGCACGATCAGCGGCAGCGACGGACGCGTCAGAGTGGCGAGCAGGAGAAACACGAGCAGGCGCGGCAGCGCCAGCGCGACGTCGACCAGCCGCATCAGCACGGGGTCCCACGGGCCCCGGGCCAGACCCGCCGCGACGCCGAGCCCCACACCGACGAGCAGGGCGAGCGCCACGCTCGACGTCACGACGGCGACCGAGTGGCGGAGCGCGAAGGCCAGCCGGCTCGCGACGTCGCGGCCCAGGCCGTCGGTCCCCAGCAGGTAGAACCGGGTCTCGGCGCGCGCGATCTGCCCCGCATCGAGCCCGACCACGCGACCGGCGTGCAGCCCGCTCCACCGGCCGGTCTCCTCGCGAACGTCGGTGACGACGCGCGCTCGGTGCGAGCCGTCGGCGACAAGGATCGCACGGGTCAGCGGCGCGAGCCAGCGCGCGCCGACGAGGTCCTCCTGGGCGTGCGGATCGAGCGGCGCGAGCGACGGGGCGGCGACGGCCACGCCGAGCACGGCGGCGGCGAGGAGCGCGGGGCCCCTCATGGATGCTCCCGGATCCGGGGGTCGAGGGCCGCCGAGAGCAGATCGGCGACCAGGCTCCCGAGCAGGACCCCGACGACCGCGAGCAGCGTGCAGCCGAGAACGAGCGGCTCATCGCGCGCCAGCACGGCGTGGTACGCGAGGCGGCCCATCCCGGGCCAGGCGAACAGCGTCTCGACCACCACGCTGCCTCCGACGAGGCCGGGCAGCGACAGCCCGAACAGCTGGACGATGGGAAGCAAGGAGTTGCGCAGGCCGTGGCGCAGCAGCACGCGCGCCGGTCCCAGGCCGCGCGAGCGCGCGCCCTGCAAGAAGGGCCGATCGAGCACGGCTCCGAGAGTCTCGCGCGTGTAGAGCGCGACCGCGGCCGCCCCGGGGATGCCGAGCGCCAGGCACGGCATGACGAGATGCCGCAGCCGGTCCACCACCGCTGCCCAGGTCGACATCGCGGCGACGTCGATCGACTCCATCTGCGTGGCCGGAAGCCAGCCGAGCCCGCTCGCGAAGATCGCGATCAACCCGAGCCCGACGACGAAGCCGGGGGTCGCGTAGGAGATCGCCGACGCCGACCGCACCGTGGTGTCGATCCACCTGCCGCGGCCGGCCGCCGCGACGCAGCCGCCCACGACACCGGCGACGAACTGAAACACCAGCACCACGCCGACGAGGCGGACCGTGTTGGCACCCGCTTCGAGCACGAGCGGGCCGACCGAGCGGCGCAGCGCGGTGGAGAATCCGAGGTCGCCGGAGGCGATCTGCCCGAGCCAGCGCAGGTAGCGCTTCCCCAGCGGGATGTCCGGCTGGAAGAGGTTCCGCAGATGCTCGAGCGCCTGCGGGTCGACTCCCGGGCCGGCCGCGTCGTGGAACGGCTCGCCGGGCACGGCCTGGATCATCAGGAACACGAGCGTCAGCGCCGCCAGGATCAGGAACGGCGCCGCGGCGAGCCTCCGCCCGACGACCCCGCCGAGCGTCGCCGTCCGGAGCGTCGGGGAGTCACGTCGCACGGACACGGGCCATCGACCTCGGGCCGCAGCCGGATGGGGTTCGCGAGCGATTCCCCGCTCGCGCCATTGTAACCGGTGTGAAACCGGAGGGCCCGGGGCCGGACGGTGCGCCCGGGACGGCCGCGGCACCGCGCGCCGAGGCTGTAAGGTGCCGGCTCCACGGGCACCGCGCGCTCGGCACGCGGGGTCGAGAGCAGCCGGCACCGCGTGACCGTGCTGGAGTTCGGTGGAGGCCGAGGGAACGACGGCGACCGAGATCGCACCCGGGACTCGTGTATACTCGCGCGGGCCGAGTTCGGATCGGCATGGAGGGGATCATGCGACGGATGCGACGCCTCGTCCTTGCGGGCGTGCTCGGTCTGCTCGCCGCGCTCCCGGCGGTGGGCCAGAGCGCCGAGACCGATCTGAAGCAGGAGATCGAGGCGCTGAAGAAAGGGCAGCAGGACATCCAGCGGCAGCTCGAGGAGATCAAGAAGCTGCTCCAGGCGCGGCCGGCTGCTCCGGCTCCGCCCCCACCTGCCCCGACCGCGAACGTCAAGGACGCCGTGTTCAACCTGGGGGACAACCTGGTCCGGGGAGTCAACTCGGCGAAGCTCACGCTGATCGAGTTCACTGACTATCAGTGACCCTACTGCGCGCAGTACGTCCGTGAGACGTACCCGCAGATCGCGAGGGAGTACATCGAGACCGGCAAGGTTCGCTACGTGCTGCTCGACCTCCCGCTGGAGGCGATCCACAAGAGCGCGTTCAAGGCGGCCGAGGCCACGCACTGCGCCGGCGACCAGGGCAAGTTCTGGGAGATGCACGACCGGCTGTTCACGAACCAGCGGGCGCTCGAGCCCTGGAGCGCCCACGCCGAGGCGATCGGGATCGACGTCGCCAAGTTCGAGAAGTGCATGGCCGACGGCCGGCACGCGGCGGCGGTCCGCTCCGACATGGCGCAGGCGACGGGAAACGGCATCACCGGGACGCCCGGATTCGTCCTGGCGCTGACCGATCCCGCCGACCCGCGGAAAGCCAAGGGGCTCACGTACTTGCGAGGGGCACACCCCTTCGCGTCGTTCAAGACGAGCATCGATCAGGCGCTGGCGGCGGACTGACTGGAGAGCGTTCGGCGGTAGCGGCCGAGCCTGTCGTGTAAAAAAGCGTTGACAGGCTGGGCGGTCCGCGGTAGAAGCATCCGCAGATCTTTGGGGGTTCCTGTCTGATCCTGGGTGTGCAGCGTTGTGGCTTCGTGTAACTGCAGGGGAGTTGGGGTTTCCGATGACCAGTAGAGAGTCTGCGTGTCCGCGTGGCCTCGGGTTCGTCCTCGTGGCCGTGGCTGCACTGCTGGTGGCCGCCACGCCTGCCTGGTCCGCGCCGTGCTCGGCCGGTCCCTACCCCATGTGCGGAGGGGATTGTCCCGCCGGCAGCGCGTGCATCCCTGATCCGGGCGGTTCGCCCAACTGCCAGTGCCACGGGCCCGAGCCGCCCTGCTCGGAATGCGGCCCTGGACCGCACTGGGTCCACGCTCCGGGTTGCGGCCCGTACCCGCCGCCCGGGAGCGACCTGATCGCCGGCAGCGGCGCGCTCGTCGGGGTGGACCTGAACTTCGACTGCTCCGTCGACGTCAACCTCATTCTCGGTCCGTGCCCCGCACCCGAGGACCTCGTCCGCGTGGACCTCAAGCAGGGTCCGATCGACGATTCGAACCAGTTCCCGGGAACACGGCCGATCGACGGCCACCAGGACGTGATCGACACCGAGATGATCTCGATGTGTCTGACCGGCGGGGGAGTCACCCTCGTCGCCGGCACGGGAGGGCCGTGGACGGTCCCGCTCGCTCCGTCCCGCGGCGCCGTGGCCGAGGACCCCGGCAACCCCGGGCTCGCGGACAGCTTCTTCGACGTGTTCTTCGAGGTGCAGGGGGTCCCCGGCGGGCCGGTCTACAACATCGTGCCGCTGGCCGTCAGCTCCAAGGTCAACTGCCTCCCGCCGAAGGGGAACTACACGCACCCGTTCGGGCTGTGCCTGCCGCTCTACACCAAGGGCACGTGCTCCGGAGGGCCGAACGCCGGCAACCCCTGCGTCTACGACTTCCAGTGTCCCGGGGGCTCCTGCGGCGGCAGGCTCGTGCGCGCCAACCTCGTCCAGGCCAACCACTCGGTCGGCGAGCCCGTCTGCGGCCAGCAGCAGTTCCCGCAGTGTCAGGCCAACTGCCCTGCGGGGCACGTGTGCCAGACGAATGCCGCACAGAACACCTGCGAGTGTGTGCCGGTCCCCTGCCAGGACACGACTCCTCCGCAGTGCGGCGGCTTCTGTCCCCCGGGGATGGCCTGTCAGGGCGGCAACGCCGCGGATCCTTGTCATTGCGTCCCGGTGCCCTGCGTGCAGTCGGCTCCATCCTGCAACGGCCCATGCCCGAATCCGACCGAAACCTGCGTGGCGGACCCGACGGGCTGTCACTGCGAGCCGCCGCCGTCGCCGTGCGATCAGACGCCGTTCCCGACCTGCAACGGTGACTGCCCCAACCCGAACGAGATCTGCGTCGCCGACAACCAGTTCGACCTGTGCCGCTGCGAGCCGATCCCCTGCGAGGACACCGGCTTCCCGGCGTGCGACGGCGCGTGCCCGCCGGGATCGGTCTGCCTGGACAACCCTCCCGGAAGCGATCCGCCCTGTCACTGCGGACCGGCCCCGTGCGATCTCACGGCGCCGCAGTGCGACGGCCAGTGTCCGACGCCCGGCCAGATCTGTGTGCTGCTCGCGACGGGCGAGTGTCGCTGCGAGCCGCCTCCGCCGCCGTGCGACATGAGCGCTCCCGCTTGTGACGGCGCGTGCCCCAGCCCGCAAGTCTGCGTCCAGGATGCCACCGGCTGTCACTGCGAGGATCCGACTCCGCCCTGCGACCAGACGAACCCCGCGTGCGACGGCCCCTGCCCCAATCCGGCCGACGTCTGTCTGCCGAACCCGGACGGCACGCCGGGCTGCGTCTGCCAGCCGCGGTGCGAGATGAGCACGCCCGCGTGCAACGGGGTCTGCCCGTTCCCGACGGACATCTGCGTGACCGATGCGACGGGCTGCCACTGCGAGCAGCCCCCGCCGCCCTGCGACCAGACGTTCCCGCCGAGCTGCGCCGGCGTCTGCCCGAACCCGGCCGACGTCTGTGTCCCGGGAGCCGCCGGCGCCCCGTGCCACTGCGAGCCGGCGCCGTGCTCTCAGACCTACCCGCAGTGCGACGGCGTCTGCCCGAACCCGGCCGACGTCTGCGTCCATCCAGCCGGAGCGACCTCCTGCATCTGCCAGCCGGTGAACCCACCGTGCGACCAGAGCGCTCCCGCGTGCAACGGTCCGTGCCCGAACCCGGCGGACATCTGCGTGGCCGACGCCGCGGTCGGATGCCGCTGCGTGCCGCCGCCCTGCGACCAGAGCGCTCCGGCGTGCGACGGCGCGTGCCCGAACCCGGCGGACGTCTGCGTGTCCGATCCCACGGGCTGCCATTGCGAGCGCCCGCCGTGCAACCAGACCTATCCGGCGTGCGATGGCCCCTGTCCGAACCCGACCGACGTCTGCGTCAATCCTCCCGGGACGACCCAATGCATCTGCGAGCCGCTGAACCCGCCCTGCGACCAGAGTGCTCCGGCGTGCGACGGTCCGTGCCCGGATCCGCAGGACGTCTGCGTCGCGGATGCGGTGGGCTGCCACTGCGAGCGGCCGCCGTGCGACCAGACCCTCCCGCCGGACTGCGGCGGCACCTGTCCGAACCCGGCGGAGCTGTGCGTGCCCGATGCGGTGGGCAAGTGCAGTTGCGAGCCGGTTCCGTGCGAGCAGAGCCCGTGGCCGGCCTGTGACGGGTTCTGCCCGGCCGGCAACGTCTGTCTCGCTGACACGGCGGGGAACTGTTTCTGCGAGCCCGTGCCGTGCGAGCAGAGCGCGCCGCCTGCCTGCGGCGGCACCTGTCCGAACCCGTCGGACCTCTGTGTCGAACCGCAGCCCGGCGCCGCCTGCACGTGCGTCCCGCAGCCGTGCGAGCAGACCTACCCGTTCTGCGGCGGCACCTGCCCGCTGCCCGGTCAGGTCTGCCAGCCCACCGCTGCGGGTGGAGCGTGCAACTGCGTCACGCCCACGTGCGACAACAGCCCCTTCCCGGCCTGCGGCGGTCCCTGCCCGCCCGGCAAGAACTGCATCCCGCGAGGCGGCATCTGGGGCTGCGAGTGCTGCCCGATCATCGTTCCGCCGCCGATCGACGACGTGCTGTTCACGAGCAAGATCAAGATCATCTGGGTGCCGTTCCCCGGCCCGTGCTACTGGTACAACGTGTACGTCAAGGAGGCGCCCGTGATGCCGGACTCGGATCACGACGGCGTGGCGGACGACTACGGAACGTGTCTCGATTCCGGACTGGACGTGGCGGAGACGACGGACACGAACGTCCCGCCGCCGTGGTGGACGCGCTTCTACCAGGTCACGGCCGAGACGTCGGTGGGCGAGGGATCGATGGGTATGGCGAGCAACACCATGCTGCGGCCCAACATCTTCCCGTGCCCGACGCCTCCCTAAGGGGCGAGATCGGCCGATCGCAATCGCGGGGACTCCCGCGGGCCGGACCGACCGGCCCGCGGGAGTTCGCGTTTCGTGACCCCGCTCCCGGCCACGGTCGTGCCCGCGCCGCCGCCGGTGCGACCCTCCGGCCGCGAGGATTGACGCCTCGCGGCGGCTGACCTACGATTGGCGTGCGCATGGGCGCGGAAACGACCGGTCAGCTCCTCGAGACCGCCGCGGGCGCGAGCGGCCTGGTGCGGACGCTCGACGGGATCGTCGGGCAGGCGCTGGGACCCGCCGCGGTGCGCAAGAGCGACCTGGCCTGCGGCGACCAGGTCATCGTCCGCACGCACAACTCCGTCTACTCGCTGTGGGCGATGGGAGACGGCACGTACGCCGTGAGCGGCGGCTGGTTCGACCGCCAGCAGGTCTCGCCCGCGATCGTGGCCGTGAACGGCTGCACCTACGGCGGCAGCGTCATCCGGCACGACCTCGTCGCGGCTCCGGGACTGTTCCTCGAGTTCGGCAACGCCGTCTCGACGACGCGGATCCGCGACGTGAGGGTCGTTCGCCACTGCGCCGGCGCCGGGGACGCTCGTCCCGCGGCGGGCGCCTGCTGATCGCCGCCGCGGTCGCCGCCTGGCGGCCCCGTGGTCGCCGGAGCGATCCGGCGACCGGTACGGGGGGCGATCGCGGCTTCAATTCGCCGCGAGCTGCGGCGCCATCCAGCGGTCGTACACCGCCTGCACGTCGACGCCCGTGCCGGCGCGGATCAGGGCCGGGATCTCCTCCGCGCGATAGCCGCGGCCGCCGTCACGGCAGCGGTCCAGCACGCGACGCAGGCCGTCACGCAGGCTCTTTCCGCCGCCGGTCCTGGAGCGGATCAGCGCGTCCATCTCCGCGGCCATCATCCCGCCGCGGGCGAAGCTGCTGCGGCCGGTGCGGACGTCGGAGCTGCAGCGCGTCGAGGCGACCCGGGACAGCTCGAGGGTCGACATTCTCCGGATCACCGGCGGCGCCGCGTCGAGCACGTCGCCGAATCGATCGCCGACCAGCGTCTCGAGCGCCTGGCCCGAGGTCGAGCCGAGCGCGAGCAGCGCGACGTACTGCGGGAATCCCTCGTCGAACCACACGGTGTCGAGCACCGGCGCCAGCTCCCACGGGAACGGACGGTAGCCCTGGCCGGCGCAGCGCGCGGGAATCCAGGCCTGCGCGATGCGGTGCGCGAAGGCGAACAGCAGGTACCGCACCGCCTCCGGCTGCGACCCGAGCATCGATCCGCGATCGTCCGTGAACGAGAAGCTCGCGCTGTCGAGGTGCTCCATCCCGCGGTCGTAGCGGTGCCCGCGTGAGAGGGGACGCAGGAACTCGACGTGGAGCGTGTAGTGCTCGAACGGAGCCGGGCCGAGGTAGTCGATCAGCGCGTGGAGCGCCTGCTGCCCGAGCTGCCCGATCAGCTCGGTGTCCACCCGGACCTCGGCGAACGACACGAGGTAGAGCGGCGCGCGCGCCGGAACGCTGCGCAGGACCAGGGACGGGCCGAGCGCGATCTGCGAGTCGGCGAGCGCGTGGAAGTCGGCGGCGCGCACCGCCAGCGGTCCGCTCGACGGCGGCGGGACCTCGGGCGCCAGCGTCGAGAATCGCGCCCAGTCCTCGGGAGCGGCGATGGACAGGCCGACGGAGCGGTCCTGCTGGCCGTCGAGATAGGCGAAGACGCTGTAGCCGAGGATCCCCACGTATCCGGCGCGAACGCGCGAGGAGTCGGCGGCCTCGGCGATCGAGGTTTCCATCCGCTTCAGGTCCACGTCGTAGCGCACGGCGCCGAGGAGCTGCCCGGCGTTCCCCAGCTGCCAGCGCGGGCCCTCGAGACGCTCGACGGCAAGCGGCTCGTTCGCCGGCGAGAAGGCACGGACGCCCGTCACGAACTCGTCGTAGGGCTGTTCCCCGTAGCCCAGGGGCACGGCTCGCGGCATCACCAGCACCTGGGGCGCCGCCAGCGGCTCGGGCAGGTCGATGCGCAGCTCGACCCGCGGCGAGGCCGGACCGGGGTAGGACAACCGGTACTGCAGCGCGTCCGCGGCGGGCACCGCCCCCGCGTGCATCGCCAGGAGCGACGCCACGGCTGCCGCTCGCATCCGCCGTCGCTGCATCATCGGGCTCGTGGGGCAGTCTAGCAGACGCCCGGCCGGCCGCGGCCGACGGTATACTGGCCGGCGTCCCCGCATCATGCGAATCGGAGGCTTGCTGCTCGCGGTGCTCGGCCTGCCGCTCCCGGCCGCAACGGCCGCGGCGGAGCGGACGCCGGAGTCCGTCGCCGGCCTCGTCGCTCGCTACGAGGTCGATGGTCTCCGCCGCCTGGCGCACGACGCCGCGGTCGAGACCTGGGTCGACGCCTCCGGCAATGGCCACGATCTCGTGTTCGGGGGAGTGGGGCTCGCGGCTCGCCTCCGCGCGCAGCGTCTGGCGGGACGGCCGGTGGTCGAGGTCCGCAAGCGAGGGACCTACGCCGTTCGCGAGCCGTTCGAGCTGGCCGACCACACGATCTTCCTCGTGCTGCGCTCGGAATGGAGCGACCGTGCGCTGTTCGCGGACGAGGGCCGCCCGACCCACGGCGTGCTGCTGTTCGACCAGTCGCGGAGCCACCTCCACCGGACGGGCGGGGTCGGGACCGACGGCGTGGCCTACGCTGGGGGGATCGAGCGCGACGGCGAGTTCGGGATCACGGTGCTGGCCCGGGAGTCGGGCCGGTTGCGCGCCTTCGTCGACGGGGTCGAGGTCTCCTCCGGGGACCGCGACGCGGAGAAGCTGCGCGTCGGGACGTTCTTTCGCCTGGAGTACGGTCCGTTCGTCGACCGGGACGGCGCGGGTCTCGAGCTGGCGGAGCTGCTGTTCTACGAGCGGTTCCTGCCGCGCGAGGAGCGGGAGTCGGTCACCCGCTTCCTGGCGCGCCGCTGGGGCCTGAGCGATCGGCTCGGGAGCGACGCCGCGCTCGCCGATCGGCTCGACGAGCTGCGCGACGACCCGCAGGCGGAGATCGTCTGGCTCGGGACGGACGCCGGGGTCGATCTCAACCGCTTCGAGGACCTCCCCGCCGTCGCCTGGACCCGGCCGCGGCGCGTCGGCGGACCGTTCGCACACGAGGCGGGCGAGGCCGCCACCCGCATCCGTTGCACGCGCGACGCGACGCTGGCGCGGGTTCACGTCGCGCTCGGCCTGAAGGCGCAGGCCCCCGGCCTCGACGTGCGCGTCCTGCTGCTGAAAAACGGCACGGACTACCATGACCAGGACGCGACGAGCGGAGTGCTCGATGCCGGAGGCGAGGCGGTGACCGTCGTCAGGCTCGACGCCACGCTGTTGCTCGATGCCGGCGACTGGATCGAGGTCGTGGGCCAGGGGGTCGGCGCCGCGGGCGAGGCCCGGCTCGTCCCCGAGCGGACGCTGTTCGTCGCCTCGGCGCGCTGATTCAGCCCAGCGCCTCGCGATAGGCCCGCAGGAAGTTCAGCCCCAGCAGCTGGCGCAGCGCGTCGTCGGCGTAGCCCTTGGCGCGCAGTGCCGCGGCGACGTGAAACCAGCGACGCAGGCTGTTGAGGTCGCTCGAGCTGCGATCGTAGGCGTAGACCGGCTCGCCGTCCAGCAAGCTGTCGCTGCACAGGCCGACATGGTCGATGCCGAGGCGCTGGACTGCATGGTCGATCTGGGCCACGAAGTCCCCGAGCGAGGCGGTCGCGCCCTCGGAGCGGCGCAGGTAGCGGCCGAGGATCGAGATCGCGACGACCCCGCCGGTCCGGGCGACGGCGGCGAGCTCCTCGTCCGACTTGTTCCGCTCGTGCGGGGCGAGGGACGCCGCGTTGCCGTGACGGGCCAGCACGGGACGGCTCGACCGCGCCGCGACGTCGAGCGTCGTGCGCTTGCCGCAATGCGAGACGTCGATCGCGATCTTCAGCCGGTTGAGCTCGGCCACGACGCGCCGGCCGAAGGGGGTCAGCGCGACGTCGTCCCGGTCGTACCCGCCGCCCAGCTCGTTCGTGCCTTCGTCGGCGATCTGCAGCACGCGGAGCCCCGCGGCGTGCCAGCGAGCGAGCGGCTCGAGCGAACCCGCGAGCGGCCAGACTCGCTCGGCGTAGAAGATCAGGCCGAGGCGCCCCGAGGTTCGCGCCTGCTCGAGGTCGCTCGTGGCGTCGATCCGCATCAGGATCTCGCCGTAGCGGTCGACGAAAGCGCCGACGGCGGACAGGTCGTCGACGCTCTGGACCCTGAAGCAGCCGGCGTCGATTCCCGTCAGGCGCTTGGCCTCGCCCGCGCTGCGCGGCAACCCGACCCGGCGGTGGGGCGAGACGAGCCCGTCGATGACGAGCGATCCGAGCACCAGCGCGTCGGTGGTGGAAGCGCCGTCGCCGGCGGGCCAGGGCGGCTCCTGCGCGGCCGCCGGTCGAGGCCACAGCCCGACACCCACGCCGGCACCGCAGGCCGCCAGCAGCCGCAGGAACTCGGAGCGCGTCATCGGGCCCTGGCCCATCCCGCGTGCCAGTCTACGCAGCGGGAGCCGCGTACGGCAAGCGCGGGGTGCCGATGACGGATCCGCGGATCGGCGTTACCTGCTCGTAACCTCGGCGGGCCGTGCCGCGACGGCGACCCGGACGATGCGGCAGCTTCGGGCGACGCGCGCCGGCGGCACGGCGGTTGCGTGCTGCGTGTCACACCGGGGGACGCCCCTGGACCGGCCGCCCCTCGTGCGGCCGGCGCGACCGACACGAGAGGAGGCACGACCGATGAGGAAACGAGGCAGCTTTCGCTTCGCCGCGAGCGCCGCCGCCGTGCTGCTCGCCGTCCCGGCCCTGGCCATCGTCGAGAGCTACGACGACCGCGCGCAGGCCGAGTTCCGCTCCGAGCTCCCGGGGCTCGCCGACATGCCGGTGCGTCCGCCCGCGGCCATCGTCAACCCGCACGACGAGGTGCCGCGGGCCCGCGACACGAGGCAGGACGACCCGTCCATGCGCTTCGAGCTGCGCGATCGTCGGGACGACCCGCTGGAGCCGCTGTGGTTCGAGCGCGACGGCCGCCCCAACAGCGACGGCTCGCCGCGGCTCAAGGACCTGATCAACCCCGATCGCCGCCGCTAGCGGCCCGGCAGCGGCGCGCGACGACGTGACGCGCGATCCCGGTCTGTCGGCTCCCGGAACGGGCGCTCGTCGCGCGACGCCGCGACGAGCGCGGCTGCGCCGGCGCGCCGGACGCACCTCGCCGGGAACACCGGGCGTCGCCGCGGGAGGCCGGCGCTCCGGCCGGGCGCGGGTCCGGACCGGCGGGGGAGTCCGGAGACGGCCGCGGGCTTGCGCCGACCGCTATCCTGGTGGCGGCATGGCCGGGCCGGGATCGATCCCGATCCGTCGGACGCCCGCGGGGGGTTCCCGATGAGCTGGATCGCGGATCCGGAGTCGTGGATCGCCCTGGCGACGCTGACGGCCGTCGAGATCGTCCTCGGCATCGACAACATCGTCGTCCTGTCGCTCCTGGTCTCGCGGCTGCCCGAGCGCAGCCGGCCGCGGGCGCGGCTGATCGGGCTGTCGGTGGCGATGGGGGCGCGGATCGTCCTGCTGCTGTCGCTGACGTGGGTGATGCGCCTGACCGCCCCGCTGTTCACGGCGCTGGGTCGGGAGATCTCGGGGCGCGACCTGATCCTCGTCGCCGGCGGGCTGTTCCTGATCGGCAAGGGCACGGTCGAGATCCACGAGAAGCTCGAGGGCGAGGCGACGCACGCCGCGCGGCGGGCGGGCGCGTCGTTCTCGAGCGTGATCCTGCAGATCCTCGTGCTCGACGTCGTGTTTTCGATCGACTCCGTGATCACGGCGATCGGTTTGGCCAAGGAGCTGGGGGTGATGGTCGCCGCGGTCGTGATTGCCGTGCTCGTGATGATGGTCGCCGCCGGACCGATCAACCGCTTCATCGATCGGCACCCGACGGTCAAGATGCTCGCGCTCGCCTTCCTGCTGCTGATCGGCCTGGCGCTCGTGGCCGAGGGCGTCGACGTCCACATCCCGAAGGTGGCGATCTACTTCGCGATGGCGTTCTCGATCCTGGTCGAGATGCTCAACATCCGCCTGCGGGGCCGGACGGAGCAGGCCTGAGGCGGAAGCGTCGCCGGACGCGGGGCCCTAGCGCGAGGTTCCGCCGTCGATCATGCGCTGCAGCTGGGCGGCGGACACCGCGTCGACCCGGGCCAGCAGACGCTGCTGGCGCCGGGCCTCCTCCAGCTCGCCGTGCTCGAGCTGCACGACGCCCAGCTGGTACAACGTGAGCGGGTCCTGCGGCTGCTGCTCGAGCGCCCGCTCGTAGTAGTCGATCGCCTCGACCAGGCGGCTGCGTTGCTGGTGGTAGTGGCCGAGAAAGCGCAGCGCGTCGAAGTAGTCCGGTCGCTCCTGCAGCGACTGGCGGACGAGGTCGAGCGCCGAATCGGGCCGCTGCCGCAGATCGTGGACCATGCCCAGGTTGAACAGGCCGGCGTAGTGCGTCTCCTCTCCCGGGCGGCTCAGCTCGATCGCCTGGGATAGCTCGCGCTCGGCGTCGTCGAGCCGGCCGCGCTGGCCGTAGGCGGAGCCCAGATCGAAATGCGCCGCGGCGTTCCTGGGGTCGAGCCGCACGGCGTGCTCGAAGTGGCGGATCGCCCCGTCCAGCCGTTTGAGCTCGAGCAGCGACGCGCCCATCGCCTGGTGCAGCGTGGCGCGCGTGAGGTCGATGGCGAGGCCCTTGTCGTAGGTCTCGACCGCCTCCTGGTGCTTGCCCGCGGCCGCCAGCGATCGGCCGAGCGACTCGAACGACTCGGCGCGGCGCTCCTTGGCCCATTCCGGCGCCGCGTCCGCGAGCTTCAGGTCGGCGAGGTAGGCGCCGGCGATCTCGGCGTGGCCGCGGCTGCGCAGCAGGTTGGCGACGTGCTCGGTGCCCCGCGCCGCCGGCGGGCGGACGAGCCAGCGTCCGGGGAAGGGCGTGGCGCGTGCCAGACGCCGCTCGGGCTCCGCGTCGAGGGCCGCCACGTCGTCGAGCAGCGTCGCGAGCGTCAACGGTCCGCGGTAGATGGCGGCCAGCTCGTTTTGCGCATCGATCAACAGGCTCGTGGGGAGCACCATCGGCCCCGGGAGATCGACGACCGACTGGCGGAGGATCCCGATGACGTCGAGCAGCTCCTCGCCGGCGTAGCCGCGCTCGAAGCCCCAGCCCAGCGCGTCGAGGAACTCGCGGGCATGCGCGCGGTCCTCCGGAGCGTCCACGCTGAGCGCCAGGACGCGCAGGTCGAGCCGTCGCAGACGGCCCGCGGCGGCCTGCAGCTCGGTCAGCTCCTTGCGACAGTGCTCGCACCAGCTCGCCCAGAGGGAGACCAGCAGCGGATCCTCCCCGCCGCTCGCGATCTCGCTCGCGCCGCCGGCCTCCGGCTCGAAGGCGAGCCCGTGCAACGGCAGGCGGGCGGCGAGATAGGTCCGCGTCGCGCCCGGTGGCGGCGGCGGCAGCTCGCGCCGTTCCGCCGCGGCCTCGCGGCGTGGAACGGCCCACTCCTCCGCCCGCCCGCTCCCCTGCACCAGCCGGTAGCGCCGGCCCGCGGCGATCTTCGTGAACTCCTCGCTCGCTCCGCCCGGCCAGCGCACGACCACCCGCTCGATCTCCGCCGCCGGGCCGAGCCCGAAGTGGACCACCTTGCTCGACTGCGAGAGATAGCCGTCGCCGCCGTGCAGCGTCCGCACGAGCGGCGCCGCGCCGGCGCGGTGCAGCTCGACGCGCGCCCCGATCGCGTCGCGGTTCGAGCTGCGGCCCTCCAGCCGGAAGGCGACGAACGGGTGGCCCGTGACGTTGCGGTTGTGGAACAGGCGCAGCTGCGGCCCGGTGCGACTCGACAGCCAGAAGTCGAGCGCCCCGTCGCGATCCCAGTCGACGACCGCGAGCCCGCGCCCGTCGTCGTCGACGTCGAGCCCGGAGACCGCCGAGACGTCGGCGAACCGCGTCGCGCCGGTGTTGAGATAGCACACCTTGCGCTCGTGGCCGCTCCACGAGCGGCCCTGCCGGATCAGCTCGTACATCGCCGACCAGCCCTCGACGTAGCTCTTCGAGGCGTGGGCGGCATCGTTGGGGGATTGCGACACGACCTGCCGCCAGAAGAAGCTTCAGAGGTCGTGGGGATCGTCGTTGGTGACGTAGCCGTTGGCGACGAACAGGTCCTCGCGGCCGTCGTTGTTGATGTCGGCGAACTTGGAGGCCCAGGCCCAGCGCCCCATCGTCACCCCGGTCTCGAGGCTGACGTCGCGAAAGCTTCCGTCGCCCGCGTTCTGGTAGAGCGTGTTGCCCCGCGCGTGGCGCTGGTAGAGCGGCAGCGTCGCCCCGGCGTCGCCGTCCTTGAATCGCGGCTGGTAGGTCGTGCGCAGCCCGGCCGACGACCACATGTTCCCGATGTACAGGTCGAGCAGGCCGTCACCGTTGTAGTCGCCCCAGGCGGCCGACATCCCGGCCGAGATGTCGTCGACTCCGGCCTCGGCGGCGACGTCGCGGAAGCGGCCGCCGTCGTTGCGGTACAGGTTGTCGCGGCCGAAGTCGTTGGCCACGAACAGGTCGTCGTCGCCGTCGTCGTCGTAGTCGGCCCAGGCCGCGGCGAAGCTGTAGCGGCGGTTGTTCTCGTCGAGCCCGACCTCGCGCGTGACGTCGGCGAACCGCCACAGCCCGTCGTTGCGCAGCATCAGGTTCGGCGTCCCGTTGTTGGCGTCGTGGTAGGGCGTGGGAGGGTCGAGCTCGGGCGAGCCGTACTTGCAGGCGTAAAGATCGAGATCGCCGTCGCGGTCGTAGTCGGCGGCCGCCAGCGAGTAGACGATCGAGGTCGGCACCACGGCCTTGACCTCGAAGCGTCCCCGTCCGTCGTTGGCGTGGAACACGAGCGGGCCGGAGGAGGTGACGAGGTCCTGGTCGCCGTCGTTGTCGAAGTCGAGGATCAGCGCCGCGGTGGTCAGGTCGAGGTAGTCGACTCCGGCCGCGGCGGCGGCGTCCACCGCGGTACCGTCCGGACGCTGCAGGAACAGCCGGTTCGGCAGACCGCCGCCCTGGGCCAGGTAGACGTCGTCCAGACCGTCGCCGTTGACGTCGCCGATGGCGAGCCCCTGGTGGCCGAGGATCTGCTCGCCGAATGCGACGTCGAGCATGCCGCCCCAGTGGGCGCGGCCCGGCACGATCTGCGCGGCGAAGACGGGATCGCCGCCGAGAGCCGTCGCCGTCAGGTCCTCGAACAGCGGGTCGCCGTCGGCCGGACCGGACGACTCCTCGTAGTCGCGGACGACGAGGCCGGTCAGGAGCGGGGCGTCGCCGTCGGCGGGCCGGGTCCACTCCAGCTCCCAGATCGCGTTCTGCTGCAGCCGGCCGTCGGCGGCCGGACCGCTCGCCTGGAAATCGACGACCGTCGCGATGACGTCCGCCTGGGGCGTGATGTGGCTGAGCTTGAGCTTGACGCGCAGCGGCTCACCGCGGCGATAGGGCTCGAGCAGCCGCGCCACGGCCGCGGTGAACCCCGCCAGGCCGGTGTGACGGCCGGCCGCCGCCGTACCCGCCGCGCGCCGGACCGTGAACGCGGCATCGTGGAACACCGGCTCGAGGTTGGGCGGCCGCAGCGGCGAGCCGGAGAACCGCTCGGCGACCAGCGTTCCGGCGGCCTCCGCCGACAGGGCTCGGCCCTCGAGCGCGTCCGCCAGATGGTGGAGCTGCTCGTTGATCGCGTCGCTGAACACCTCGGTATCCCAGCCGTCCTTCGCCGGATCGAGCAGATCGAGCTTGTAGTCGAGCTCGGTCGGGAACTTGCGGTCCGCGTGACCGGGGAGGGGAGACAGCGAGAGATCCGTCGACACCGGCGGCACGGGCCGCTCGCGCACGGCGTCCGCGCGCCGGCTCGTGGCGAGCCAGGCGATCGCGGCGGCCGCGGCGAGCGCCGCGACCACGGCCACGACCGTCAGCCGGGCGCCGCCGCGCTCCGAGCGCTGTCCCTGATGGCGCGGTCCACCGCGGCCGCCCGGCGCGACCCGCGGGGCGGGGCGCCGGTCGCTGGGTTCGGGGTTCGTCATGAGCCGCGGTGAGTCCTCGGACGGGAATGCTACACCACGATCCTAGGGTCTCGAGTCGGAGGTTCGCCAGCGTCCGGGCCGATCCTCGACCGCGCCGGCCGCGCTCGGCTCCGCGTCCATCCGGCCACGCGGCAGCACGTGCCTCCGCCCCCTTTGGCGTCGCGTTGCCGCGCGACCGCGGCGCTCAGTCGTCGGCGTCGGGCTCGGGGCGCCCGAGCACCAGCTCGCGCTTGCGACGCAGGCGCTCGAGGCGTCGGTCCCGCAGCTCCAGCGCCGCGCGCCGCAGGTCGACGACGCGGTCGAACTCGTCGACGATCTCGGCCCCGAGCACCGTCTCGGTCAAGTCCTCGAGCGTGACCAGGCCCGCGATCGCGCCGTGCTCGTCGGTCGCCATCGCGATCGGCTCACGCCGGCGGAGGAACTGTTTCAACGCCGCTCCGACCGAGATCAGCTCGGGGAGGAAGGTGATCTCGCGCAGCCAGGTCTCGAGCGGCTGGCGCCGGTCGCCGCCGACCGCGAGCGCCTTCAGCACGTCGCGCTGCAGCACGTAACCGACGACGTTGTCCGGCTGGTCGCGGTACAGCGGGATCCGGCTGAAGGCCTCGACCTGCGGATCCGCGATCAGATCCTCGGCCGTCGCCGTGGCCGGCATCATGAAGACCACCGTCCGCGGGGTCATCACGTCCTCGATCTGGACCTCGGCCAACCTCAACAGATTGGCGAACAGCGTCGCCTCGTCCTGCGGCAGAGCACCGTCCCGCACCGCGATCGAGATTACGGCGGCGAGTTCGCCACGGGAGAGCGGGGCCGGATCGCCGTGCGCCAGCAGGCGCGTGAGGCTCCGCGACACGACGAGCGCCGGCGCCATCAGTCGCAGCAGCAGGTGCAGCGCCCAGCCGACCGAGGGGCCGAGCTGTCGCGCGTAGACTGCCCCGAGCGTCTTGGGCGTGATCTCGGAGACGGCGAGGATCAGGAAGGTCAGCACGCCCGAGAAGGCCCCGGTCCACCGGCTGCCGAAGACGTACGCGGCCTGCGCCCCCGCCATCGTCGCGCCGAGCGTGTTGGCGATCGTGTTCAGGATCAGGACGGCGCTGATCGCCTCGTGGATCCGCGAACTCTTGATCTCGAACAGCAGCGCCGCGCCGCGGATGCCCTGCGACCGCTGCTCGGACAGCGCGGCCAGGCGGGTCGACAGCAACGTCGCTTCGAACAGCGAGCAGAGGAAGGAGACGCCGACCGCGAACGCGACGTAGAAGACGAGCTGGGTCAAGAGCCTCCCGCTTCCGGTGGCAGAACGCCGGAGCGCCGGCGCCGGCGGGCACGGGATTGTAACCCACCCCCGGCGTCCGCCCGACCGGCGGGGGTTTCCGGGCTTTCCACAGCAGGAGGTTCGGGCCGGCGTTGCGCGGAAACGGTCCGAGGAGTATCCAATCTGGTGGGAGACCGGGCTTGACGGAGCCGGGACCATGATCGACCGCCGCCGAATCGGACGACGCCTCCGCGGCTGCGCGCTGCTCGCGGCCGCCGTGGGCGCCGGAGCGGCGCCCGCGGCCGAGCCGTCGCCGCCGTCGCCGGTCCACGAGTTCGTGGTGCGGCCGGCCGCGACCGACGCCGACCGGGCCTGGCTCCGTCGCGGGATCTCGCGGGTCGAGTTCCAGCTCGATTCGCTGACCGCCCTCTCCGCGATCGAGACCCCGGCGGGAACGAGCCTGACGGACCACGCGCTGTTCGACGTCTACTCCCGCGACGTGCGCCACTGGGCGATGCGCGCGACGCAGCGGATGGTCCGCGATCACCTGCTCGAGGCGATCGACGTGGACCGGATCCTCGCTTCCCGCGGCGGGACCGCGCGGGGCGCGGGCCGGAGCCGGCGCCTGGACTTCGATTTCGGGATCCACCGGCTGATGCCGGAGGCCGAGCTGCAGCTGCGCCTGTCCGAGGGTGACCTCAAGCTGAGCGTCGACCCGACCGGCGACGTCGGCCTGCGCTTCCGCGCCACGGGCGTCAAGCGGGGCGACTTCGGCCTCGGCTTCGACGGCGAGCACACCTACGACTTGTCGTTCCGGGTGGGCTTCTAGGGTCCCGCGCGGGTCGTCCGCCGGGCGTTCTCAGAAGTTCCCCATCGGTCGCGACCGACCCCGATGAATGAAAGCGCGGGATTGGCCCAGTTTCGGGGTCACTTGGACGCGCTTTCCTAGAAGGTCAGCTCGACGCGGGGCGTGGTATCGGTGGTGCCGGCGTCGAGGACCGCCCTCCACACGCCGTCCGGCTCGCGGCGCCAGATCGTGACGTAGCGACCGGTCGCCAGCAGCTCCGCGCCGCCGGCTCCCTCGCGAACCTGGCGCCAGTCGCCGTAGGTGTAACCGAGCTGGCCGTCGGGCGCGAGGAACGCCTCCGTCGGCTCCCACGTCAGCTGCCGCGCCGGATCGCGGAGCAAGGCTCGCCACTCGCGGGTCACCGCCTCGCGGCCGCGCGCGACCGTTCCGCCGGGCGCGAGGAACACCGCGTCGTCGGCGAGGAAGGCGCCGAAACGCTCGACGTCGCCGGCCGAGACGGCCGCGGCGAACTCCGCTTCCCGCCGCACCAGGTCGTCCGGGGTGGCGCGCCGCGCACAGGCGGGTCCGGCCAGCAGGACCGCGAGCAGCGCCGTAACGCGGACGGCGCTCGCGCGCCCGGCACGGGGCGGGGTCATCGGCCGGTCTCCTCGCCCAGGAGCTCGGCGCCGTCGAGCTTGCGGAACAGGATCTGCGGCTCGCCGAGGGGGTGTCCCGCGGGCAGCTCGCGGGTCGCCTCGGCCCAGCTCCGCTGGGCGCCGGCGCAGCCGAGCATCTCGGCCGAGCGGCGCGCCGAGGCCGGCAGGAACGGTGCCATCAGCACGGCCAGCGCCTTGACCGTCTGGAGGCAGACGTTGATCGTCGTCCCGCAGGCCGCACGGTCGGTCCGCTGCTGGCTCCACGGCTGCTTGACGTCGACGTAGCCGTTGGCGGCGCGCGCCAGGGCCATCACCTCGCCCAGCGCAGCCTTGAAGCGGAAGGCGTCGAGGCACTCCGTCGTGCGCCGAGCCTGCAACGCGATGCGCTCGAGCTGCTCGACGTCCGCCGCGCCGCGCGAGCCGGCTTCAGGCACGACGCCGTCGAACTGGCGCTGCGCGAAGGTCAGCGCGCGGTTGATGAAGTTGCCCAGGGCGTTGACCAGCTCGCCGTTGTTGCGCGCCAGGAAGTCGTCCGCCACGAACGCGGTGCGCTGGGATTCGGGCGCGATCGCCGTCAGGTAGTAGCGCAGCGGGTCGGGATCGAAGCGGCGCAGGTAATCCTCGATCCACAGCGCGTTGCCGCGGCTCTTGCTCAGCTTCTCCTGCTCCCTGCCGGCGGGCTGGATGTTGAGGAACGAGTTCGCGACCACCTGCGACGGGAGCTGGTAGCTGCCCTCGGCCATCAGCATCGCGGGCCAGATCAGCGCGTGGAACACGACGTTGTCCTCGCCGATGAAATGCACGATGCGGCTGTCCGCTCGCTTCCACCAGCGCTCGTAGTCGCGCCAGTCGGCGCCCTGCCGCTCGCACCAGACGGAGGTGAACGAGACGTAGCCGACCGGGGCGTCGAACCAGACGTAGAGCACCTTGCCCGCGGCGTCCGGATCGTCGAGCGGAACGGGAACTCCCCAGTCCAGATCGCGCGTCATCGCGCGCTCGGGGAGGCCCTGCTCGATCTGCCCCAACACGAAGTTGAGCACGCCCTCGCGCCAGGCCGGCTCCCCGCTCCGGGCGCTGCGCTTGCTCTCCAGCCAGCGGCGCAGCGGCTCCGCCAGCTGCTGCAGCCGCAGATGCCAGTGCGTCGTGGCGCGCCGCTCCGGGCGGGTGTCGCTCAGCGTGCTCCGCGGGTCGATCAGCAACAGCGGGTCGACGGCGTTGCCGCAGGACTCGCACTGATCGCCGTAGGCGCGCGGGTAGCGGCACGGCGTGCCGTCGGAGCGGCGGTGGTAGCAGGTGCCGGTGACGTAACGATCCGGCAGGAACCTCCCCGCCGCCGGGTCGAACAGCTGCTCGGTCGAGCGCTTGACGAACAGCCCCTTGCCGTGGATCGCGCAAAACAGCTCCTGGCTGAGCCGCTCGTGCCGCTCGACGAATCCCGGCTGGTGCGTCCCACCGTAGATGTCGAACTCGATCCCCAGGCCGCGGAAGTCGGCCTGCTGGCGCGCGTGGTACGCGGCCGTCAGCTCCTGCACCGAGCGGCCTTCGCGGCTGGCCGAGATCAGCGAGGCCACGCCGTTGTCGTCGCTGCCGCAGACGAACAGCACTTCCTCGCCCCGCGCGCGCAGGTAGCGCACGTACGTGTCCGCGGGCAGGTAGGCGCCGGCGACGTGACCGACGTGCAGCCGGCCGTTCGAGTACGGGAGCCCGGCCGTCACCAGATGGCGCTGGCTCATCCGGCGCATCCTAGTGTCGGGGGTCGGAAGCCCGCCACTGGCTTTGCCGGCCGTTCGACCGCACCGGCTGCAGGGATGCGCTCGACACCGCGGCGTGGCCGCGGATGCGGTAGCGAAGGGGGACCGTGCAGGGCCGGCCGTCGTCCGGGCCGTCACGAGCGGCGCGGCGGAAGCGCGATCGCTTGCGTCGGGGGGCGCAGGCGCCGCATGCACTCCTCGAGCCGGCGTCGCCGTTTCCCCTTCAGCTTGGCGTAGCGCCGGCGGAAGTCGCGGCGCAGCGAGCGCTCGGCGTACTCGTAGCGGCCGGAGAGCGTGCCGGCGACGAACAGCGTCGGGCGCGGGAGGCTCCGGACGCGCTCGCTCACCAGGCGGCGGAGCCAGTCCGCGGCCACCCGGCAGTCCTGGTGCTGGCCGAGGAGGTCCTGGAGCTTGACCAGCGGTCGAATCACCTCGCGGAGCGCCGCGCCGTAGACCGGCAGGTGGAACTCCAGGGCGTAGCGCAGCGCCTTGCAGCGGATCCTCATCGCATGCCAATCGGCCGACGGCGAGAGCGGCGTGAGCCGGTCCCCGGCCTCGAGCACGCGACGGTAACGGCGCGCGATCAGGTCGGGGGCGGCGTCGACGATCGGCGTCGGGACGGCGGCACGGGGCCTCGAGCGCGGCCGGACCTCGCGCCCGGCGCGGGCCAGCAGCCGCGCGTAACGCCGTGAATCGAGTACGCGGAGCAGCCGCCGCCGCGCGATCTCCCGCGCCCGCCGCAGACGATCGACGATCGGTTGCATCGCGGTCCCGTCCGCGTCGTCCAGCTCCTGGCGCCATTCCTCCAGGCGCGCCAGGTGAACGTCGAGGTCGCGCACCTCGCCCAGGGCCCGGCCCAGCCAGCCGAACCCCTGGCGCAGCCGGAAGACGCGCTCCGGGACGTGATCCCGGAACAATCGGAGTGCGGCACGGATGCGGCGGGTGGCGACGCGCATGTCGTGCAGCTGCTCGACGTCCTCTCCCAGACGGGTCCCCGCTTCGTGGGCCATCACGGCCAGGAGCTGCTTTCTCAGCACGGCGCGAGCGACGTCCAGCACCGACGCACGGTGATCCACCTCGGTCGGCCCGAGCACCGGCAACGGGGGCGGACCCAGCCCAATTGCGCGCAGAGCGGCCTGGTACAGGCTCGTGCGGACCGGGTGCAGGTCACACGCCGCCTCGAGCGCCGCGAGCCACGCGCGACCCCGCTCCTCCCCGAAATCGCCCGCGATCTCGACACGGGCGATCCGCAGGGGCTGCTCCTCTCCCGGAAGCGGAACGGTCGTCTCGTCGAGCGTCAGCGTGGCGAGGGTGGCGCCCCGCGGCCCGACCGCGAACTCCCGTGCGCACGAGAGCAGCTCGACGACGGGGACGAGCGAGTTCGTCCCCGCCAGCGCCCGCACGCGCTGCCCGACGATCCCCGGGCTGTCGGCGAGCCGGTCGACTCGCGCCTCCGCCAGCGGCGCCGAGGCCGCGGGCAGGGCCGCGCCCGCTCCCGGCGCGGCATCGAGCGGCGCCGAGATCGCTTCGATTCCTCCCCCGCCGCTCCGGATGCAGAGGGTCAGGCCGGCCCGATGGAACCGCCAGTCCGCGGTATCCAGGTAGGTCGCTCGCGTCTCTGCGGACGCACCCTCGGTGACCGGGTCCGCGGCCGCGGAGGCGAGCCACCGCGCGACCGCGCGGCAGTCCGCGACCTCGTAGACTCTGCGATTCTCGTCCGGCCTCACGCGAACCGACCTGGCCGGACCCGTGACCGGCCAACCCGCGGTGCCGGATTCTAGGCCGCCCGGCGGCGGGCCGGCAAAGGGGGCCGGTAACTGCAGCGGCCCGCGGAGGGTTCGGAGCCCGAGGTCCGGGGAGGGGTGCGGCTACGTGCCGTGGGGCGCCGGCGCGTTCCGACCCTCGGCGAGCGCCACCAGATCGACGCAGCCATGGCGTCGAGCGGCGGCCAGCGCCATGCGCCCGCGGAGACCGGTTCCGACCCGGAGGCCGGGTGCCGCGGCCAGCAGCGCGCGGACGGTGTCGGTGTGCGCCTGGCACCCGGGCCACGGATAGTCGAGGTCCCACGCCCCGCCGACGGCTTCGGCCAGGATCAGCGGCGCGATCTCGCCGGCACCCGGGTCGGCCCCGTGGTCGATCAGGATGCGGACCATCCCGGCGTCGCCGTAGCCCGCCGCCATCAGCAGCGCTACCCGCCCACTCCGGTCCTTGGCGCTCGCCCCCGCCTCGAGCAGCAGGCGCGCCGCGGCGTCCTGCCCTTTGTGCACCGCGTGCACGAGCGGCGACCAGCCGTTCGAGCCCGCCGCTTTCTGCGGGTCGGCTCCACGCTGCAGCAGGGCCTCGATCGTGGCGAGGTGCCCCGAGCGCGCGGCGTGCACGAGCGGCGTGCAGCCGGTGCCGTCCGGGTCGTCGATCGGTGCCCCCTCCCCGAGCAGCCGCAGCACCGACTCCGTGTCACCCGCGGCGGCCGCGATCGTCAGCGGCGTGTCGGGCTGCACGTGGCAGCCCGCACCCAGCAGGGCGAGCACCGTGATCCGTGCGGCGACTGCCGCCCGACCCCTTCCGCCGGACTCTCCTCTCATCTTGCACCTCCTCGGTTCGGAAGAAGAATCCGTCCTACGTGTGGCGACCGGCCGGCGGCCGCGAGGAAGGTCTCGACGTTTCTCGTGCAAGCCTCGTGCAGTCCAGGGTCCCGCCTGCCGCTCCGGCGCCCCGCGACGGCCCGCCGTGGGCCACGGCACCCTTGCGACGGACCCGGTGGGGTGCAATCGTCGGGAGCCTGGCGGACCGCCGCACTCCTCGTCCCGGCCCGAACGATCCTGGGGTCCGCGGGGTGCGCAAGCGATGCGTGCGGCGGCGCGAGCGGAGGCAAGGCGCCGTGGCGCCAGCCGATGGGTCGAGGCGAGGGAACGCGCAACGGCACGGCCGCTTGCACCGTCACGCCCGCGAGCAGCGCTCCCTGCCCGCGGACCTGGCTCTGGCGTGGCGCCTCGCCGGGTCTCGCGGGATCCGCGACGAGCTGCGAGAGCGCACGCTCAGCCTGCTCTTTCGCCGCGCCCGGTTCCTGGTCTTCGCCCAGGAGCTGGCGCGCATGCGGCCGCTCGGGAGCCGGATCGCTGGTCGGTGCCACGAACTTGAAGATCTCGGACATCTCGTTCGACCCTGAGGGGAGTCTCTTCGGCTGGGCCGCGAACCAGGGCGAGCTGGCGCGCATCAATCTCGCCACGGGCCAGGCGACGATCGTCGGCGAGTGTTCTTGTTCCACGAGTCAGGCGGGTCTGGCCTTCGATTCCAGCGGAGCGCTCTACATGAAGGACTCGATCGCGCTCCACGCGATAGACCGGGAAACGGGGAGCATTCTGTCTTCGATCGCGATCCCGCCCGACGAGACCAGCAACCTCCTCGCGTTCGGTCCACCCGATGTGTTGTACAGCTTGTACACCGGACTTCGGGCGGACGGGAACTTCTCGCTGCGCAGCCTCGATCCGTTAACGGGCGAGCTCGTCGTCATCGGGTCGAACGGGCTCGGGTTCCTTTCCGCAATTGCCTTCGGGAAGGTTCGCCAGGCCGAAACGGACGGCGATGGACTGGGAGACGCCTGCGATCCTTGTCCACTTGACACCGACAACGACGGCGACGGCGACGCGGTGTGCGGCGACGTCGACAACTGTCATGACGTGCACAATCCGGATCAGGCAGACACGGACGGGGATGGAGTGGGAGACCTCTGCGACAACTGTCCTGCGGTGTCCAACCCGCCACAGGTAGAATCCGACGGTGACGGTGTGGGGGATGCTTGCGACAATTGCCTGGGGGTGTCCAACGCCGATCAGGCGGACACCGACGGGGATGGTGTGGGCGAGGTCTGCGACAACTGCCCTGGCGATTTCAACCCCGGGGGGACCCGCATCGAGGGCGTTCTGGAGAGGCTCGACGATGACCACATGGAGATCACGGCCCTGGTGCCCGACCTGTTTCTGTTCTCCGGGGGTGAGACGGGGACGTTCATCGGCGACGGCGGGAGCGACATGTACGACGGCGGCAACAGGTTGAACACGAACCTGACCGGGGCGATTCCCTATACGAACAGGACGATCGTTGCCGGGGACGGCGCATTCGGTCCCGGCAGCCGGTACTTCACGGCGAAGTACCCGGGGCTGTTCGTGATGGCGGCGACGAGTACCGTGATCGAGTCTTTCTTCATCACGGGAAACAACGGCGCCGACGGTGCCGGCAGCGCGGACGGTGCCGTGCTGACGACGGACTCGTTGACGCTGTTCGTGAAGCGCGTGTACGACGCGCCCAACCCGTCGATCAATCACATCATCGCGGTTCCGCGAGACGCACCGGGGGGCGCCCACAGTTTCCCCGGCAATACGGACAACGACCTGCACACGGTAACTGGGCTCGACGGTGCTGGAGCGATCTACTACCTGCTGGTGGCGCGGAAGAACGGCGGCTTTCTCGGCGACGAGCAGATCGTGGCGATCGCCGACGAGTTCGGGACGACCTTGGGCCAGGAAGACGTCGACGGCGACGGACAGGGGGATGCCTGCGATCCCTGCCCGCTGGACGCCGACAATGACTCCGACCGCGATGGTATTTGCGGCGACGTCGACGACTGTCCCGGAGTCTTTGATCCGGGCCAAGCGGACGCAGACGGGGACGGTGTGGGGAACCTCTGCGACAACTGTCCTGAATCGCCCAACGCGGGACAGAACGAGTCGGACGGGGACGGTGTTGCGGACGCTTGCGACAACTGTCCGCAGATCGTCAACGCCGACCAGGCGGACACGGACGGGGACGGTTTGGGGGACCTCTGCGACAACTGCCCGCAGGTGCCCAACCAGGCCCTGCTGTACGCCGTCGACGGTGCAGCGGGCCACGCGGCCAGTCTGCACGTTCTCGATCCGGGCGATGGCTCGGTGGTGCGGACCATCGGGCCGACGGGCTTCAGCCACGTCACCGACATCGACGTCGATCCGACGACAGGGATGCTCTACGGTGTCGCCAATGATCCGTATCAATTGATCGTGATCGACAAGGGGACGGGAGCCGGAACGCCCGTCGGCGCCACGAACGTGCAGATCCCGGACATCTCGTTCGACTCCGGCGGTGCGCTCCATGGCTGGAGCGAAGACGGTGACGACCTGGTACGCATCGATCTTGCCACGGGCAAGGTGACGGTCGTCGGTGAGTGTTTCTGCGACACGAATCAGACAGGTCTGGCCTTCCACTCCGGCGGAGCGCTCTACATGAAAGACTCTGTCGCGCTCCACGAGATGAACCCAAAAACGGGGAGCATCCTGCTTTCGATCCCGATCCCATCTGGCGAGACCAGCAACCTGCTCGAGTTCGGTCCATCCGATGTGTTGTACACCGGACTGCGGGCGGATGGGAGCTTCTCCCTGCGTAGGCTCGATCCGTCGACGGGCAAGCTCGATGTTGTCGGCTGGAACGGGCTCGGATTCCTCTCTGGAATCGCCTTCGAGGGAGAGGGACAGGACGACGGCGACGGCGACGGACTGGGAGACGCCTGCGATTCTTGTGCACTTGACGCGGACAACGACGGGGACGGTGACGGCATCTGCGGTGATGTCGATAACTGTCCGGACATCTTCAATCCGGACCAGGCGGACGGAGAGAACGACGGAATCGGTGACGTTTGCGATCTCTGCCCCGAAGACCCTGACGCGAGCGATCTCATCGTCAATGGCGATTTCGAGAGTGGGACCCTCGACGGCTGGACGGTCCAGAATCTCGGCCCAGGTGCCTGGGTCGTCAACGACGGCGGATTTGACCGCAGTGGGCCCGGTGGTCCGTTGCCACCGATCGACGGCCGCTTCGATGTCGTGACCTCGCAGAACGGCCCCGCGATCCAGCTGCTGTCCGCGTCGATCACGATCCCGGCGGGAGTCACTTCAGCCGTGCTCCGCTGGTCTGATCGCGTGCGGAATTACTCTGGCTTCAGCGATCCCACCCAGGAATGGCGCGTCTTGCTCAAGAGCCCCGGCGGCGCGACGATCGACGAGCTGTTCTCGACCGATCCTGGCGAGCCAGTACAGCAGGTCGGACCGAACCAACGTGCCTTCGATCTGACCGAACGATTCCAGATGCTCGGGGGATCGCCGGTCGTCGTCAGCTTCGAGCAGCAGGGGCAGCTGTTCTACTTCAACACGACGCTCGATGACGTGAGCCTCGTGGTCGAGGTGCTTGGGGGAGGAGGCTCGGACGATGACGGCGACGGGGTGGGAAACCCTTGCGACAACTGCGCTTTAGATGCCAACCCGAACCAACGGGACGCCGACGCCGACGCCGTCGGCGACGTCTGCGACCGATGTCCCTCGATTCCCAATCCACGGCAGCAGGAACAGATCGCCTGCATCGTGACGACCGAGGACGGTGGCCAGTGCCTGCTGACGCGGATCGACCTCGTCACGGAGGAAGGAACCAAGGAGATCACGATTGTCGATGGCGACGGTGAGTTGTTCCACACGATTGCGTTCGACGATGCAGAGCTGCCGGGATTGATCGACATCGCCGGGCTCCCCGACGGCGAGGCGATGCTCTGCCTGAGCACGCTCGGGGCAGTGGGCGTCACGGAGTGTGTGACGTTCACGCATCAAGGTGAGGAGGACTTGGCAATCAACGGCGCACGCTGCGGCTCGCCGTTGGCCGAGGCCACGGCCCAGCTGGTCGCTGACTGTGGCTCGCCTGCAGGGATCGCAATCCGTTTGGACGCGTCGGGATCGAGCGACCCCAACTCGACCGCCGGCACGAACGACGACATCGTGTTGTTCGAATGGTTCGAGGGATACGGGTCTCCACAGCAAACGTTGCTGGGTGAGGGCGAAACTCTCGAGGTGACGCTGCCCGTCGGCGTCCACGCCATCACCGTCAGGGTGACGGACAGCTTCGGCGAGACGGACACCGCGTCGACCGGGGTCCGTTATCCGCTGCCGTGCTGGAAGGGCCTCGACCCGGTCGAAATCGTAGTGGAGACGAGCGACGCCGGAACTCTGATCTCGTGGGTCGAGGTACCCGGAGCTTGGTCGTACGACGTAATCCGCGGGCAGCTCGCCAGCGTCTGGCCGGCAAGCGACGTCATCGACCTTGGCCGGGTCGTCTGTATCGAGAATGACTCGCTCGACGCCGACACCCGGGGGGCCGAGGATCCGGAGCTTCCGGATTCCGGCACTGCCTACTTCTACCTGGTCAGGCAACGAGATGAACGCGTGGGAGCATACGGAATCGCGAGTTCCTCGCTGGTGCGGTCACCGGGAGCGGGAGATTGTGATCAGGCGGAGTAGCCGGGAATCGACGGGGGACAAGGTGCTGCTCACTCTCTCTGGGCAACAAACCGTGGTTCTGCCTGTGGTCGGTTTCGGGAAACCGGCCGTGGGCCTGACGGTCCCGGCGTCCTGGACCTCCCTCACGCCGTGCGGCTACGGGGTCGAGGCCGTCCGTCCCCCGGCCGGCACGGGGCGCGACCACTCGCGGAAGGCGATGCCCAGGGGCTCGAGCCGCGCGAGGATCGGGCGGTAGATCTCGCGGCGCGTCGGGATCTGCACGCCGGGAGCGCGGAGCTGACCCTCGAGCAGCAGGCTGCCCGCCACGGCGCAGGGCAGCGCGACCGTCCTCGCGGTGGCCGTGTCGCCGTTCTCCTCGCCCCACGCGACGAGCAGCGAGAATCGCCGCTCCCGCGTGCGATCCTGCCGGCGCACCTCGAGCTCGTGCCGCAGGATCACGAGGTCGCGCTCGCCCGGAGCGAAGGCCAGCCGCTCCGCCAGCCGTTCCGCGAGGATCGTCAGCGGCGAAGCGCTCGGGCGCGGCAACGGCTCGTCGGCGCAGAGCCCGGCCCGCAACAGGCGCGCCACCACGGCCGGGTCGTGGGCCGGACCGAGGCGGCGCGCCAGCCGCTCGGCGGGCGTGCCCGCAGTGCCGATGCCGAACGCCTCGATGAAGCCGGCGTAGGTCATGCCCACGGGCCAGTCGCGCGGCTCGTCGTCGAGCAGACCGAGCCGGGTGAGGGCCTGCATCGTCGCCGCCCACCCCGGGTAGCGGATCGTCGCCCGCAGCATCGTCTCGACGCCGCGGAGCCCGTACGGCTCGACGTACTGCAGCGAGTCCCGGTTCGGGTAGATCTCGAACCGGCCCACGCCCTCGACGTCGTAGGGGCGCACGTGGTCGGCGAGGTCCACCGCGGGTACCTCGATCACGCGGCCGTGCTCGAGATAGCGCGCCGGTTGCTTGGCGGCGAGCAGCACGCCGCGTGGGCTCCACGAGAACTTGTAGCGCCACGGCTCCTCCGCCGCCTCGGGCGCGGGGAGGCTGCCGCAGCAGCTCGTGAATCCCGCGATCCGCTCGCCAGCCTCGCGGGCAGCGTCGATCATGCTCATCGCCGACATGTGGTCGATGCCGGGATCGAGACCGATCTCGTTCAGGATCGTCACCCCCGCCTCGCGGGCCTCGCTGTCGAGGGCGCGCATCGGGGGCGAGACGTAGGAAGCGGTGATCATGTCCGCGCGGTGCCGGATCGCCGCCCGGGCCACGGCGGGATGGAACGCGTGCGGCACGAGGCTCACGACGAGATCGGCGTCGCGGACCGCGGCGTCGCAGCGTTCCGCATCCGAGACGTCGAGCGTGAGGGGTCGTCCGCGAGGGTGGCCGCCGACGAGCGCCTCGGCCTCCGCCGGGACGAGGCTCGCCACCGTCACGCGGCACGACGCGTCGTCGAGGAAGTGGCGCACGGCCGGCCGGCTCACCATGCCGGCGCCGAGGATCAGCACCCGGCGCTCGCGGCCGGCGCTCACGGCCGGGTCTCGACTCCGGCCAGGTGCCGCGCGAGGTGCGCGTGGCGCGGCGCGAGCTTCCCGCGGTGCACGACCACCGCGGCGGCGACCTCCGGCGGAAGGCGCAGCTCGTCGAGCGGCCGTTCCCAGTCGCAGCGCACGAGCAGCGGCAGGAAGCGCACCAGCGTGTCGCCGAAGTGCTCGGAGGACTCGGCCGGAAGCTGGCAGGGGAGATTGTCGATCGCGAGCACGACGGGACCGTTGCCCGCGACCCCGTCGATCGCCTCGTCGCGGTCGACGTCGTAGACGAAGACCGGGCTCGAGGGCGTGGTCGCGCGCACCGTCGCCTCGATGCCGCCGCCGATGTCGCAGGAGACGTCGGCCAGCAGTCGCAGCCGGCGCGACCCCGCTGCCGCCCAGTGCTGCTTCAGGTCGCGGATCGAGAGCAGGCGCGGCTGCCGCGGCTCCCACCAGGCGCCGTGGACGAGCACGGTCAGGTACGGCAGCCACTTCGGGATCGCGCTGCGGTAGAGGCGCGGCGCCCGCTCGAACTCGTGCAGGTCGAACGGGCCGCCACCGATCCGATCGACGCGCTGCGCGCGGGTGAAATGCGCCCGGTACAGCAGGTGGCCGGGCTGGGTGCGGTCGCGGCTCAGGTCCTCGAGGCCTTCCGCGCGCAGCTCGAGGTGCGGCAGGCGGTCGAAGATCTCCTGCGCTCCGCGCGCCACGTTCCCCGAGCCGGTGAAGCCGAAGACCAGCGGGCGCAGGCGCTCGGCGACGCCCGCGTGGCGCAGCGCCTCTCCGACGCGGGCCACGTGGTTCGTGGCCTCGTCGAGGCTCGAGTACTCGTGGGCCAGCCGGATGCGCTCGAGCGGCGTGGCGAAGCCCTCGAGCGCCAGTCGGCGGCCCAGCGCCCACAGCGCGTCGATCATGCCCGCGTGTCCGGCGTAGCGCCCGAAGAAGATCAGGCGGCGGCCGCCCGCGTCGCGCACGTGCTCGTAGTCGATCAGGGTCGAGCCCAGCTTGAGCAGCCGCCGCAAGAGCGGCAGGTTGTGGCGCTGCGCCTTGCTGGTGTGGGAGAAGAACAGGTAGACCCGGTCCCGAAGAAGCTGGGCCGGGGGGATCTCCTTGATGCCGAGGATCATCCGGCAGCCGTCGAGATCGTCGTCGCATCGCGCTCCCGCCGCGCGGTAGTCGCGGTCGGGAAAGACGCGGATCGGGGAAGGCTGGATCGAGAACTGCAGGTCGTGCTCCTCGATCAGCTCCGCGACGTGGTCCGGCGTCAGCGGGGCGCGCCGCTCCCACTCGTTCTTGTCCTCGCGCCGGATCCCGATGCGCGTCATGCGCGGGAGTATAGCCTCGCCTCCGTGCCGGCGCGGGCCCGCCGTCGGACGCGGCGCGCCGGCCGGGCGAGCGCCGCGCAGGACGTGTATCGTAGGCGTCCCCTGCACCGCGAGGAGAACCGGCATGCCCGCTCGAAGCCCGCACCGAACGCTGTCGCGACTGCTGCCGTGGGTCGCATTCGGGCTCGCGCCCCTGCTTCTCGCGCCGCCGGCTCAGGCGCAGGACGCGCGCGGCAGCTCCGATCACCCCGTCCTGTCGCGCTATCCGGGCTCGCGCATCCAGAGCTACAGCCAGGTCGAGTTCGACGAGTACCCGCTCGCGCTGGGCGTCGAGAATCACGCTCCCTCGAACGTCCAGCCGATCGAAGGCAAGGTGACCAAGATCGGCTACGTGAATCCCGCCGGTCGCTCGGCGCTCGAGATCTATCGCAACTACGAGGACGCGCTGCACCGCTCCGGCTTCGAGACGCTGTGGTCGTGCGCCGCCGACGCCTGCGGCCGGACGATGAACTGGAACGCCCTGAACGGCCTGTCGGCGAGCGGCGGCCCGCGGGACATCCGCTATCTGGTGGTGCGCGGTGCGGTCGACGATCGACCGGTCACGATCGCGATGGCCGTCAACACCACCGGCACGACGCTGCACGTCGTCGAGTCGCAGGCGATGGACTCCGGCCTCGTCACGGCGTCCGCCGCCGTGCTGGCGCAGGGCATCGAGCGCGACGGCCACATCAGCGTCTACGACATTCACTTCGACACCGGGCAGGCACGGATCAAGCCCGAGTCCAAGCCCGCGCTCGACGAGGTCGCGCAGCTCCTGCGGAACCGGCCCGACCTCGAGCTGCTGGTCGTGGGGCACACCGATTCGACGGGCAGCTTCGAGCTGAACATGAAGCTCTCCGGCGAGCGCGCGGCCGCGGTGGTCGACGCGTTGACGGGGGCGTACGGCATCGCAGCCGCGAGACTCAGCGCCCACGGTGCCGGCCCGCTCGCGCCCGTCGCCTCCAACCGCAGCGACGACGGCCGAGCCGAGAATCGCCGGGTGGACCTGGTCGAGCGCTAGGCTGGGGCGCGACCGTGGGGGCGGGGCGACTCCGATCGCCGGCGAGATCCTGGGGCCGTCCGGCTCGAGCCGACCGACGGCGCCCGGCCACGGCCGATTGACAATCCCGGCCGTTCGTCGTAAACAGCGCCGGGGGCCCACGGAGTGCGGATTCGGGCTGCGGTTGTTCTCGCCGCGCCGATCGCGCTGGCGGCCGGCGCAGCGGCCTGCGTGCCGGCCGAGGATCGCGCGCGGCGGCCGCCGGCGGCGGTGCCGGCGAAACCGAGGATCCCGAGCCCGTGGTTCCTGCTGCAGCGCCGGGACGAGTCGGGCACGATCCCGCCCCTGGCCCGCGCCCGCGCGGTCGAGTTCGTGCGCCGGACCGGGACCTTCGCGACGGGCGGAAGCTGGGTTCCGGCGGGGCCCGTCAACGTCGGCGGACGCGTCTCGTCCCTGGCGGTCGATCCGAACGACGCCGACCGCATCTGGCTCGGCGCGGCCGAGGGCGGCGTGTTCCGGTCGGAGGACGGCGGGGCGACCTGGGCCGCGGCGTTCGCCGACCAGACCGCGCTGTCGGTCGGGTCGATCGCGGCGCACCCCACCGACTCCGACGTGGTCTACGTCGGGACCGGAGAGGAGGCCGGCGGCGGCTTCTCCTACGACGGGGAGGGGGTGCTGCGCACGCTCGACGGCGGGAGCACGTGGACGAACCTGGGGCTGGCCGAGGTCCGGCGCATCGGCCGGGTGGCGATCGATCCCGCCGATCCCGCGCGGATCTTCGTCGCCGCCGTCGGCGGCCTGCACCACCGGGACGAGCACCGCGGCCTGTACCGCTCGACCGACGGCGGCGCGAGCTGGGACAAGGTGCTCTACACCCAGGACGACACCGGCGCGGTCGACGTGGCGATCGATCCGCAGGACCCGCAGCGCATCTTCGCCGCGATGTGGCAGCGCAACCGCGGAGACCACCAGTCGTATTACGGTGGGGCGGCAAGCGGGATCCACCGCTCGACCGACGGCGGCGACAGCTGGAGCCAGCTCACGAACGGGCTCCCCACCGGGGCCGACGTCGGCCGCATCGGCCTGGCCATCGCGCCCTCCGACCCGCAGGTCGTCTACGCGGTCGTGGTCAAGACCTCGGGCAGCCTCGACGCGATCTACCGCACGAGCGACGGCGGGACGTCGTGGGTCAAGCTCGCCACCCCGGCGTTCGCGACCTACGGCTACTTCTTCGGCCAGATCCGCGTCGATCCGCTGAACGCCGACGTGGTCTACGCGCTCGACGTCGCGCTCTGGCGCTCGACCACCGGCGGGGCGACGTTCCAGCAGATCGGCGGCTCGATGCACGTCGACCACCACGCGCTCGAGATCGGCCCGGGCAGCCGCCTGTTGGTCGGCAACGACGGAGGTTTCTACCGCAGCGACAACGGATCGACGTTCGTCCACAACACGACGCTGCCGATCACCCAGTTCTACGATCTGTGCGTCGATCCCGCGGACGCCGACCGGCGCTTCGGCGGCACGCAGGACAACGGAACGCTGCGGACCGAGACCGCCGCAGACGACGGCTGGGACAACGTCCTCGGCGGCGACGGGATGCACTGCGACATCGACGCCGCCGACAGCCTGCGGATGTACGCCGAGGCGCAGTGGGGCGCGATCCATCGCTCGGTCAACGGCGGCGACACGTTCAGCCCGGCGACGAGCGGGATCGCCGCGGGCGACCGGCACAACTGGGTCACGCCGATCACGGCCGACCCGAGCGTGAGCGGCCGCGTCTGGACCGGCACGCAGCGCATGTACCGCTCCGACAACTGGGCCGCGAGCTGGGTCGCGGTCAGCGGCGATCTGAGCGACCACGCCCGCGCCGGGTCGGGCGAGGACCACGGGCAGGAGCCGATCCAGGGCACGATCACCGCGATCGCGGTTTCGCCGCTCGACTCGGACGTCGTGTGGGCCGGGACGGACGACGGAAACGTCTGGGTCTCGGACGACGCCGGCGCGAGCTGGCTCCAGGTCGATCCTCCGGGCCCGAACTACTGGGTCACGGGGTTCGCGCCCGACCCGTTCGACGCCGACGCGGTGTGGCTGACCCACACCGGCTACCGCCTCGACGACACGCTGCCCTACGTGCGCCATTCCCCCGACCTGGGCCGGACCTGGCAGGACCTCGCCGCGGGGCTGCCGCAGGTGCCGCTGAACGACGTCGTGGCCGACCCCGACCAGCCCGGACGCCTCTTCGCGGCGAGCGACATCGGCGTGTTCCACAGCGAGGACGGGGGCGCGAGCTGGCTGCTGCTGGCACAGGGCATGCCGTACGTCGTCGTGCTCGATCTCGTGCTGCACCAGGGCTCGCGCACGCTGTTCGCGGGCAGCCACGGGCGCTCGCTGTTCGCCTTCGACCTGGACCAGCTCCCGCCGCCGGACACGGATGGCGACGGCGTCGCCAACCTCGACGACTGCGCGCCCTACGACGCGGGGGCTTTCGCGAAGCCGGGGGAGGTCCCGCTGCTGCTGCTCGATCGCGCCGAGAACGGGGACGCGGTGCTCGCCTGGAGCGACCTGTCGGGCGCGGCCGGCTCGGCCACGGTGTACGACGTCGTGACCGGGCCGATCTCGAAGCTCAAGCAGCCGTTCAATCCGGGATCGGTGCTGCAGTGCGGCCTGACCGTGACGACGACCACCGACCCGACCCTGCCCGCGGCCGGGACGGGACGCTACTATCTCGTCCGCGCCGCGAACGTCTGCGGGAAGGGAACCTGGGGCCAGGACAGCTCCGGCGGCGAGCACGCGTTTTCGGTCTGTCTCTGACCCGAGGCCGCAACCCCTGGATTTCGTCGTCATCGGCTCCGGACCGAACGGTCTGGTTGCGGCGTGCATGCTGGCCGAGCGGGGCTTCCGAGTGCTCGTGCTCGAAGCCCACGCCACACGGCCGGGCGGGGCCGTCTGGTCGTCCGCGGCCACGCTGCCCGGATTCGTCCACGACGACGGGGCGGCGTTCTTCACGTTCGGCAAGATCAGCCCGGCTTTCCGCCACCTCGAGCTCGAGGCTCGCGGCGTGCGCTGGTGCCACGCCGAGATCGAGAGCTGCCACCCCGCGCCGGACGGGAGCGTCGCCTCGATCGCACGCGACCCGGACCGCGCGAGCTGCGGCTTCGGATCGGCGGAGGACAGCCTGCGCTGGCGGCGGCTGGCGGCCTGGCACCGCAGCGTCGAGCCCCGGTTGGTCGACCTGCTGCTGTCGCCGATCCCGGCCCTGGGCCCCGCGCTCCGGTTGCTCCCGGTCGACTTGTTGCGGTTCGCCCGCATCGCGGCGTCGAGCGGCCGGGCGCTCTCGCGACGGCTGTTCGCCAGCGACGCCGCCCGTCGCGTGCTGCCGTCGCTCGCCTTGCACGTCGACGTCGGGCCCGACGATCGCTTCGGCGCGGCGCTGGGCTACGTGCTCGGCCTGACGGCCACGACGGGCGGCTACGCGGTGCCGGAGGGCGGTGCCCGCTCGGTGACGAACGCTTTGCTCGGGATCCTCCAGTCCCGCGGCGGCAGCCTCAGGCTCGGCGCGCGCGTCGAGCGGATCGTCGTCCGCGATCGTCGCGCTTGCGCGGTCCGCACGGCCGCCGGTGAGGAGTTCGCCGTCTCGCGCGGCGTGCTCGCCGACACCGCGGCTCCGCGCCTGTTCCTCGAGCTGGTCGAGCGAGCGCAGATCCCGGCCCGGATCGTACGCAGCATGCTGGGCTTCCGTCACGGCTGGGGAACCTTCAAGCTCGACTGGGCGCTGTCGGCTCCCGTGCCGTGGTCGGTCGAGGAAGCGCGACGCAGCGCGGTCGTCCATGCGGGTGACAGCGTCGACGATCTCGCGCGCTTCACCGCCGAGGTGCGGCGAGGCGAGATCCCGCGGCATCCGTACCTCGTGATCGGGCAGCAGAGCCTGGCGGACCCGTCGCGAGCACCCGCGGGCCGGCACACGCTGTGGGCCTATTCGCGCGTGCCGCCTCGACCGGCGGGCGGGTGGGCGGCGCGGGGCGAGGAGTTCGCCGACCGCGTCGAGCGGCGCATCGAGGAGCTGGCTCCGGGCTTCCGTTCGCTCGTGCTCGCGCGGCGGATCTCGACGCCCGACGACCTCGAGGCGATGAACGAGAACCTCGTCGGCGGCGATCTCGGCGGAGGCTCGAACGCATGGAGCCGCCAGCTCGTCTTCCGTCCGGTCTTTCCCCACTTCCGCTACCGCACGCCGGTGCGCGGGCTCTACCTCTGCTCGAGCTACGCTCACCCCGGGGCCGGGGTCCACGGCATGTGCGGCTACAACGCGGCCCGCGCCGCCGCCCGCGACCTCGGCTGACCGCCCGAGACGGCGCGCGCGAGGCCCGCCGGGGCGATCAGACGCCCTGCGCCAGCACGATCGTCGCCGTCGCCGCCGCCTGCCGCAGGGCCTTGGGTGCGCGGTACTCCTCCGAGCGCCACCATTCCATCGCCCGCTCGTAGCTCGGGAACTCGAGCAGCACGAAGCGCTTGGGCCGCCACGTCCCCTCGAGCGCCTCGGCCTTGCCGCCGCGGGCGAGATACCGCCCGCCGTAGCGGGCGATCGTCGCCGGCACGACCTTCACGTACTCGGCGTATCGCTCGGGATCCCGGACGTCGATGTCGACGACGAGGTAAGCTGCCATCGCGTGCTCCTCGCGCGCGGGGAGCACCGGCGCTCCCCGCCGGGCTCCGCGCGCCGGTGGCGCAGCATAGGCGATGCTGCCGGCGGGGTCGAGGCCGTCGCCGGGAGTCGCACGACGATCATGACCTTCGGCCGCGGGCCGGGACGCGGCTGCCCGCGCGGTTCCCGGTGCGGGGCGGAGCGCATGCCGGAGCTGCCCGACATCGTCGTCTACCTGGAAGCGCTCGAGCGCCGCATCGCGGGCCGCACGCTCGAGCGGATCCGCATCGGCAGCCCGTTCTTCCTGCGCTCGGTCGATCCGCCCGTCGCCGACGTCGAGGGGCGGCGCGTCCGCCGGCTGTCCCGGCTCGGCAAGCGCATCGTGCTCGAGCTGGACGGGGAGCGGTTCGCCGTCCTCCACCTGATGATCGCGGGGCGCCTGCGCTGGAGCGGGGCCGGAGCCCGGCTTCCCGCCAGGATCGGGCTCGCCGCGTTCGACTTCGCCGACGGAGCGCTCGTCGTCACGGAGGCCGGCTCGCGCAAGCGGGCGTCGCTGCACCTGCTGCGCGGCGCGGCCGCGCTCGCGCGCCACGATCCCGGAGGCCTGGAGGTCCTGGACGCCGATCTCGCGGCGTTCCGTGCGGCCCTCGGGCGCGAGCGCCACACGCTGAAGCGGGCGCTGACCGATCCACGGCTGTTCAGCGGGATCGGCAACGCCTACTCCGACGAGATCCTGCATCGCGCCCGGCTGTCGCCGTTCAAGCTCGGCGATCGCCTGACGGCCGTCGAGAGCGAGCGCCTGCATCGTGCCTGCCGCGAGGTGCTCGCGGAATGGACGGCCCGGCTGCGCGATCAGGCGGGGGGCGGATTCCCGCGGAAGGTCACCGCGTTCCGCGAGGGGATGGCGGTCCACGGCCGCCACCGGCAGCCGTGCCCGGTCTGCGGCAGCCCGATCCAGCGCATCGTCTACGCCGAGAACGAGGCGAACTACTGCGCGCGCTGCCAGACCGGCGGGAGGCTGCTCGTCGATCGCGCGCTGTCCCGCCTGCTCGGTGCGGACTGGCCGCGCACGCTCGAGGAGCTGGAGTCGCGGGGCCACGCGTCCCCCTCCGGCGGGCCGGCGACGGCACCCGACCCGGGCGACTGAGGGACGCATGCCACCCGGGCGCCGACGGCGTCGCGCCCGGGGCGAGCCACGTCGTCCACGGCCGCGATCCCTGCCACCGATCCTGCGAACCGAGGGCGGTGGGCGGCACGGTGCCGCCCACCGCATCGCCGGGAACTCAGTCGCAGCCGGTCGCGGCGTCGCGGCCGCCGGCGTAGCCGGTGGCCGGAGGAGCCGGGTCGTACGTCGCGAGCGTTCCGCCCCACGGGAGCGAGACGCGGACGAGGTAGTAGAAGGCACCGCCGGAGGCGGGGGTCGAGAAGTCGTCGGTCGTCTCGACGCGCACCGCCTGCGCCAGGCACGACGCGCCCGCGACCCCGTGATCGCCACCGGCCGCGAGCAGCGTGTCGAGATCGCCGCGCAGCACGTCATAGGACCGCACCGGCAGCACGACCGGGTCCCAGCGGAGCTTGCCGGTGCCGTCGAGGGCGAGGCCCTCGACGTGGATCGGGACCCGCTGGCATGCCGCGCTGCAGCCGTCGCCCTCGAGCGTGTTCCCGTCGTCGCACTGCTCGCCCGCGTCGATCCAGCCGTTCCCGCACGCCCCCTCCGACGTGCAGGCCGTGCTGCAGCCGTCGCCGTTGGCGCCGTTCCCGTCGTCGCACTCCTCGCCGAGGTCGATCGAGCCGTCGCCGCACAGCTCGAGCTGGCAGTTGGCGTCGCAGCCGTCGCCGTCGACGAGGTTGCCGTCGTCGCACTGCTCCATCGCGTGGTCCACGGAGCCGTTCGGGCAGGTCGCCGTCGTCTCGATCTGGCAATGGCGGTTGCAGCCGTCGAGGTCCTCGCCGTTCCCGTCGTCGCACTCCTCGTGCGGGTTCACGACCAGGTTCCCGCAGTACTCGCGCAGGCCGAACATGCTGCACCCGTCGCCGGACACGCTGTTCCCGTCGTCGCATTGCTCCCCCGGCCCGACGAAGCCGTCGGGGAAGAAGGTCGGCACCTTGCAGTCTCCCGTGCACGAGTCGCCGTAGAGGAGGTTCCCGTCGTCGCAGCTCTCGAACGGCGGCTGCGGGATCCCGTTGCCGCAATCGGGCGGCGCCAGCGTGATGACCGTGCCCTCCCGCTCGTCGGCTCCGATCTCGCCGTACACGCCGTCCGGGTCGTGGATGCAGACGAACTGCCAGCGCTGCCGCCGCGGGTTCGCATTGGGAGGATTGCAGGGCGGCGGGAAGGAGACGGTGAAGAGGAACGTCAGCTTGCGTGCGCCGGGACCGACCCAGCCGCACTGCGGGTTGGGGCTCACCTTGGCGAGCGGCCCGACGCCGGCCAGGTGCCGGAGGAACCTCGCGTCGACCGCGACGTTGCAGCCCGGAAAGGCCGCGAGCTCCGGACAGTCGCCGCTCTTGTACGTCACCGTGCACTTGAGCGTCTTGCTCTTGCCGCAGGGCACCACGAGGTCCTCGGGCTCGCAGTCGATGTCCGGCAGGCACGCCCCCGCGGGATTGGCACCGGGGAACAGCACGCCCTTCCCGAACGCCCCGCCGCCGATCCCGCCGGGGTTGCCCCCCCCCGAGGGACCCGGCGGGGGCCCGCCGCCCGGGCCGGCCGTCCCGGGGTAGACGGCGCCGACGAAGCGATCCTCGGTCTCCCCGATCGTGAACGGCGCGCCGGGCGGCATCGAGCCGTCCCACCCGGCCGATCCCCACGGCGAAGCGGTCGCCAGCGGAACGGTCGTCAGGCTGATGCGGACCCACTTCGGCAGCAGGAAGAGGCTGGTTGCCCACGGCATCGCCATCCCGTGGAGCTGGGTCGTCCCCGCCGCCTGGCTGACCGGCCGGTCCACGACCACCCACTCCTTGAGCCCGGGGAGGTTCGACCACTCTCCGTCGTTGTTCCGGTCGACGAGGACGTTCAGAAAGTAGGGGCCGGGCGGGGCGCTGGACGCGACCGTCACCGGCACTTGGAGGATCGCCGGCGCCGGGGCGCTGATCAACGGGATCACGAAGTACGCCCCCGAATTGTCCACGTCGAGGTCGGTCATGTTGGGCACGACCTCCCCGGTCGGAGGCGCCGCCGCCGGACCGAGCCACAGCGAGGTGATCAGGGCGTGGTTGATCCCGACGTTGCCGGGAACCCGGCTGTTCGAGGTCGGCGCGGACGTCGGGAATCCGCCCGTGGCTCCGGCACCGCCGTAGCCGAGCGGCGTTCCGTCCGGAGCGTCGCCGAAATCCTGTGCCGGCGCGAGCGCGGCCGCGAGGAGGAACACGGGGCCGAGAGCGGTGAGCGTGGAGCGTGTCATGGCCAGCCTCCGGATCGGGTGCCCCCCCCTGGGCGGCCCCGGGTTCGACCTTCCCCTGTCGGGAACGGGCGCGCCCGGTTACAGGGGCTCGGGGTCGGCCGGCGTGGGGCGGCTCGTCGCGGGCCTTCGTCGGCGGTGTCCGGGGCGGAGACGCGGGGCCGAGACCGAGACCGTCCGCCGCCCCCGCAGCCGCGCTCCCCACCGCCCGCGGTCGGCAGGCGGCGCCGGACCCTCGCGTCTAGCGGATGAAGCTGGCCAGCGCTTCTTCTTCGTCGTGGAAGATTTCGAAGGCGCGGTCGAGCCGGGTGATCCTCAGGATCTGCGCCACCTTGCCGCCGGGCTCGACCACGAGCTTGATCGTCCCGTCGACCTCGGCGGCGCGCAGGCAGCAGGCGGCGGTCTCGCCCAGCCCCGCGCTGTCCATGTACGAGACGCCCCGCATGTTGAGGATGAACATCCGGTCGCCGCTCTCGATCAGGCGCTTGAACTCGTCGCGCAACTCGACGTCGGCGCTGCCGATCGTCAGCGTGCCCTTGCAGTCGATGATGTCGACCTTGCCCTTCCGGCGGACCTCGATCCCCATGGTCCGGCTCCCGTCCCGCCGGCGCCGCGTGCGGCCGGGCCCGGCGAACCTCGCGCAGCACACTACACTCGGGGCGAGTGCCGGATCAAGCCCGCGCGCCCACGGGGCTTGCCGGGCGGTGCTAACCTGGGCCGGCGCCGCCCGGCGGCCGCGGGGCGGGGGAGCGGAGCGACATGCTGCGCGAGCACGAGCGCCTCCCGAGCGAGGCGATGGGCCGACCGATGCACGTCTGGCGCTTCGGGCACTACGGGCAGCCCGTGATCGTCTTTCCCTCCGCCTCGGGGATGGCTCACGAGTGGGAGGCACACGGGATGACCGAGGCGCTGTCCGATCTGCTCGAAGCGGGGAGGATCAAGCTCTACTGCACCGAGTCGAACGTCTCCGAGTCATGGACCAACCGCAAGGCGGATCCCGCCTGGCGGATCCGCCGCCACATCGCCTTCGAGCGCTACGTCGTGGGCGAGCTGGTCCCGTACGTGCGCCGCGACTGCCGCGCGTCGCAGATCCGGCTCGCCAGCGCCGGGACCAGCCTCGGCGCCTACTACGCCGCGAACGTCACCCTCAAGTACCCGTCGCTCTTCGGCTGGGCGCTGTGCATGAGCGGGCGCTACGACGCCACCTGGCTGACCGACGGGTTCTCGAACGGCGACGTCTATTTCAACGATCCGATGGCCTACCTGCCGGGCCTGGAGGGCGAGCTGCTGGAGCGCGTGCGTGCCGCGGCGCATCTCGTCCTGGTCTGCGGCCAGGGGCAGTGGGAGAACGGCAACACCGAGTCGGCGCGCCTCTTCGCCGAGGTCCTGCGGTCGAAGGGGATCCCCCACGAGTGCGACTTGTGGGGGCACGACGTCTCGCACGAGTGGCCGTGGTGGCGCCGCCAGGCCCGCTACCACCTGGCCCGCGCCTTCGGCGGCCAGTCGTTCGAGCACCCGCGGTAGCCGAGGCGCGAGCCGCGCCCCCGAGCGTGGTAGGCTCGACGCGGCCCGCTGCGGGCGGCCCATGGATGACCCGTCCCCGATCCGAGCCTTCCTCGCCGGAGACCGCGCGGCGGTCTTCCAGCTCACGCGCTGGATCGGGCTCGAGATCCGCTCCGTCCGCGCCCCGCTCGCCGACCGGCAGCGGGAGGACCTGATCCAGGAGACGCTGCTCCGCCTGTGGACCGTCCTCGGGCGCGGCGAGTTCCGCGGCGAGAGCGGGCTCCAGCGCTACGTCCGGGCCATCGCCCGCCACGTCGTGATCGACCACCTGCGCAAGAATCCACAGCGGGAGGTAACCGCCGGCACGTCGTTCGCGACAGAGACGGGTGGAGCCGCGGGGACCGACCGGCCGCTCGAGACGCGGGACCTCGTCGCCCACGTGCTCGCGAGATTGCCCGAGGAGGACAGCCGCCTGCTGCTCGAAGCCTACGTCGAGGAGCGGTCCTACGGCGAGATGGCCGCGTCGCGCGGGATCCGCCTGGGAGCCCTGAAGGTGCGTGTCTTCCGTGCCGCCCGCCGGGCGCGCGAGGTGTGGCGTCAGATTCGTGGGACGGAAGGCGCGGAGCTGGCCGGCCGGACGGCCGGCGCGGGAAGCTGAGGGAAGCCTAAGGAAGCAGAAGGAAGCCGACGGAAGCCGAGGGGAGGAGACGGGATGCTCGCCTGGAGCCGCTGCGAGAGGAAGTTCGGCCCGCTGATCGCGGAACGGAGCGCGGGCGCGATCTCGGCGGGCGCGGCCGCGGTGCTGGAACGGCATCTGCGGCGCTGCGATCGATGCCGGAGCTGGGAGGCGGAGCTGCGCGAGCTGGTCGAGGGCATGCGGCAGGCGTCGCGCGTGGGTGCCCTCGCGCATCCCTCGCCGCAGGAGCTGGCGGCGCTCTCGGCGGGGGGCGCCGCACTCCCGGCGGGACAGGCGGCGGGCATCGAGCGTCACCTCGCGAGCTGTCCGGACTGCCGGGCCGAGTGGAGCGTCGCCACCCGCTGGAGCCCCGTGCGGCTGCCGGCCCCGGCTTCCTCCGCTCGGTTCCCGGGTGCCCGCTGGGGGTGGTTCGCGGCCGGGGTGGGCTCGGCCGCGGCCGCGGCCGCCGCCCTGTTCGCCGTGCTGCTCCCCGGGCCGGGGTCTGCGCCGCTCGGCCTGCGGCCGGTGCTCGAAGCGGCGGGTGCACCGGTGCAGGTGCGCGGCGCACACCACCGTGCGGCGGCGGACGCGACTCCGCTCGTCGTGCCGCCGGGCGCGGGCGTCGTGCTGGTCGGTCTGACGGTCGAGGCGCGGCCTCGCTCGCCGCTCGAGATCGAGATGCGCGACGAAGCCGGAGAGCTGCTCGCTCGGGCGGAGCTGTCGCTCGAGGACGCGTCGGGGCTCGTGCTGTTCTCCGTCACCGCGACGCGGCTTCCTCCACGCGCCGGTGAGTTCCGCGTCCGCGTGGCGGACACGGGCGAGAGCTTCCGTTACCCGTTCCGGGTCGAGCGACGCGGCGACTGACCGTGCCCGCGTCGGGGCGATGGGCGGCGATCGGCGCGCTGGGCGCGCTGTCGCTCGTCGCCGCGGGCTGCGCCCGGGACGCGCCGTCGGAGACCATCCCGGCCACGGGACCGGACCTCGATCTCGCCGCGCTGGCGCTCGAGCGCGGCGCGAATCCGCTCCTCGTCGCGAGCATCGACGCGCTGCTCGAGCGGGCACGGAAAGCGGGCGAGCCGGACGCGCGGGTCGAGCCGCTGCTGGCCCTGGCGATGCTCGCTCGCGCGGGTCACGATCTCGACGCCGCCGAGCGCCACCTGGCCGCCGCCGGCGAAGCGGCGAGCGCCTCGACGCCGCCCCGGCTTCGCGGCTGGCGGGACTGCGTCGCGGCGGCGATCGCGCTCGATCGCAACCGGCCCGAGGAGGCCGCCGCGCTGGCCGAGCGTGCGCGCCGCGAGTTCCACGCCGCGGGCGAGACGCGCGGCGACGTCGAGGCGGCGACCCTGATGATCGCCGCGCGCGGGATGCACCAGGCGCGCTTCGAGGAGGCGTTCGGGCTGGTCGAGGATTGCCTGGCGTCGGCCGCGGTCTCCGCGGAGGAGCTGTTGCGGCTGAGGTGCATCAACGCCCGTGCCGCGCTGGCTTACAATCTCGCCGATTACGAGACGGCGGTTGGCGACTACCTCGAGGTCGCGGCGGCGACGAGCCCGCTGCCGGAGAAGCTCAAGGCCACCGCGCGGCTGAACCTCGCGCTGTGCCACGTCCACCTCGGCCAGTACGCGGCGGCGCGCCTGGGGATCGAGCAGGCGCTGGCGGCCGCGCGCGAGCCCGGGCGCACCGAGTACCCCGAGGCGGTACCGCTGTACTACCGCGGTTACCTGCTCTCCCGTCTCGGCGACCACGAGGGCGCGTTCGAGGACTACCTCGCCGCGCTCGCCCGGTTTCGCCGCGAGCAGAACCGCTACTTCGAGTCGTTCCTCTTGATCGACATCGGCGACAACCTGCTGCGGCGCGGGCAGCCGCAGCGCGCGATCGAGGAATACGAGGCGAGCCTGGAGCTGTACCTCGCGGCCGGGAACCCGCGCGGTGCGATGCTGGTCGAGGAGGGGATCGGGCGCGCCCTGCTCGACCTCGGCGACGACCCCCAGGCCGAGCGCCGCCTGCGCCGGGCGCTCGCGCTGGCCGGCGAAGTCGGCGACGATCACGGCTGGGCGCGCATCGCGGCGGTGCTCGGCGACCGCTTGCTGCGCCGGACGGCACCGCCGGAGGCCGAGGCGCTCCTGGCTCGCGCCGTGGACGTGGCGGCGGCCAAGGGTCTGCTCGAGGAGCAGTTCCGCGCGATGCTCGGCCTGGCCCGGGCGTGGCGCGATCGGTCGCGGCACGACGCGGCGCTGGGAGGCTATCGCGCCGCGCTCGGCCTGCTCGACCGCATCCGCGACCAGCTCAGCTCCGAGTCACAGCATCTGACCTTCTCCGAGTCGCGCAACGTGGCCTATCGCGAGACGGTCGACCTGCTGCTCGAGGATCCGACGAGCGACGCCGTGGCCGAGGCGTTCGCCGTGGCCGAGCGGGCGAGGGCACGGGCGATCCTGGAACTGACGCAGCACGCGCGGCTGGCGGAGGCAACGCGGGCGCCCGAGCGCCACCGCGAGCGGCTGGCGCTGCTGGCACGGCTGTCTCGAGCCCAGTCCGCGCTGCTCCTGGCGACGGACGAGGGAGAGCCGGCGCGCGCCGAGTTTCGCCGGGCGGGCGAGGAGCTGGAGCGCTTCGACCTCGAAGAAGCGGCGAGTCTGCCGCCCGCCGTGCACCCGCGGCCGCTCGATCTCGACGCCGTGCGCGGACGCGTGACCGCCGGCCGGACGCTCGCGGTGTTCTGGATCGGGCCGGGCCGGTCGTGCCTGTGGTCGATCCGCGACGGGCTGGTGCGCTTCGCCGAGCTGGCGGACGTCGAGGCGCTCGTCCCGGCGATCGAGGCCTATCGCGCGGCGATCGCTCACGAGCCGGGCTGGTACAACCCGGCCGAGGCCTGGCGGAGCGCCGCGCGAGCGCTCGCCCCGCTGCTCCGGATCGACCTCGTGCTCGGCGGAGCGACCGGCGGGACCCTGCTCGTCGTCCCCGACGGCCCGCTGCACGGCGTCCCGCTCGAGCCGCTCATCGCGGTCGCGACGGACGGAGTCGGCTCCGCGTCCGCCGAGGGCGATCCCGCGTCGGCCGGACGTGATGCCGTGTCGGCCGGGGGTGACTCCACGCCGGCCGGCGGTGTTCCCGCGTCGGCCGGACGTGATCCCACGGGATCCGGTCCGCGTTTCGACCTTGTCTACCTGCCGTCCGCGTCGTTCCTCGCGCCGCGGGCCCCGATCGCCGGCACCGCGCCGGTCCCTCGACTGTTCGCGCTGGGCGACCCGCGAGCGCCCGCGTCACCATCCGCTCTGCCCGGTGCACGTGACGAGGTGGAGCGCGTCGCGCGCGTGTTCGGCGCGGACCGCGTGGAGCTGCGGCTCGGGGTGGACGCGACGAAGGACGCGCTGCGCACCCCGTCGGCCGCGGCCGCCGACATCCTGCACGTCGCGGCGCGGACCGTCACGCCGGAGCAGCAGCCCGGCGCGACGGGGATCGCGCTGGCTCCCGGGGCGGAGGGCGGGGACGGCTTGCTGCGCCCGCACGAGGTCGCAGCGCTGACGCTCCGCGCGCGGCTCGCCGTGCTCTCGGCATGCGGCACGGGCCTGGGGCGACCGATCGCGGGGGAGGGGCTCCACGGCCTCGCCACAGCGTTCCTCATCGCCGGCGTGCCACAGATCATGGCCAGCCAGTGGGACGTCTCGGACCGCGCCACGAGCGAACTCGTGGAGCGCTTCTACCGCGGGCTCGCCACGGGGGAGCCGGCCTACCGCGCCCTGGCCCGCGCCGCCCGGGAGCTGCGCCAGGAGTCCCTGCCGCTGTACGCCCATCCCTACTACTGGGCGTCCTTCACTCTGTTCGGGCTGCCGCCGCCCGGGGCGTAGCCGCTCCGGCCAGCGCCGCTCGTGCCGGGTCAGCCGCGGCGACGCTCACGGCACGCGCGCCCAGCGGCCACTCGCGCGGCTGCGGATCGCGAAGGCGAGCACCCCGGCCACGGCGCACGCGGGCGTGCCCGGCCCGCGGACGGTGCCGGTCCGCGCTTGCTCCTGGAACGTGCCGAGCGCGGCTTCGAGGTTCGCGGTCAGGTCCTCCGCGGCCTCCTCGAATCCGGCCACGCTGCGCTCGCGCAGTTTGCGCTGGGCAGCGATCGGGGTGGCGCGACCCACGACGCCGGATCGCCCGCTGGCGTTGAACAGCATCGCACGCGAGCCGATGTCGAACGCGGCCGCGTCGAGCATGGTGCGGGTCTCGTTCTTCTCGCCCTTGACGAAGTAGGCGCCGACGATCGTCCAGTAGGCGAGTGACGCCTTGCCCGAGTCGCTGAACTGCACCTGATCGTAGGAGACGAGGGCGATCAGGTCGATGCCGAAGGCGGACGCCACCCGGTCCAGATCGGCGAAGCCGCCCCCCGGTTTGAGATAGGTGGAGGGGATCGTCTGGACGGAGCCGATGTCCGCACGGTCCCGGAAGGCATCGCCGATCCGCTGCAGCAACGCCTGCTTCTGCTCCTCGGTGAAGGCCTCCTGCCATCTCGCGGTCGGTGGCGCGAAGGCGATCCCGACCCGCGCGGGGAGAGTGATCTTCACCTCGGACGCCTCGGCAGCCGGCGCGCCCGCGGGGTAGAGGTACTCGAGCGCATTGCTCCGGATCTGGTGCTGCGTCATCGCGCACGAAGCCGCTGACACCGCGGCGAGGATCGCGAAGCCGAGCCGGGCGCGACGCGCCATGGGACTCTCCTCCGCGCGGCGACCTCGGCTCGAACTCCGTCCAAGACGGGTTTCCGATCCCGGCCGGCCGCTCGATGACTGCCGAGGGCAACCACCCACCCGGCGCACGACACGGTAGCACCTGGTCCGATGCGCCTGCGAGCGTGCGGGACAGGGCGGCGGGATCGTTCCTACCACCGGGCCGCGCGAACGTTGGCCACTACGACCCTCCCGTGGCACTTGCGGCAGGGAGGAAAACGTCCGAGGCTCCGCGACCGCACCCGCGAGTCCGCGACCGCACCCGTGTGTGGCGCGAACGTTGGCCACCTCGACCTCCCGATGGCACTCGCGGCAGGGAGGAAGACGTCCGAGGCTCCGCGACCGCACCCGTGAGTCCGCGACCGCACCCGCGGGTGGCGCGAACGTTGGCCACCACGTCCTCCCGATGGCACTCGCGGCAGGGAGGAAGACGTCCGAGGCTCCGCGACCGCACCCGTGAGTCCGCGACCGCACCCGCGGGCGCGAACGTTGGCCACCACGTCCTCCCGATGGCACTTGCGGCAGGGAGGAAAACGTCCGAGGCTCCGCGACCGCACCCGTGAGTCCGCGACCGCACCCGCAGGAGGCACGACCGTTGGCCACCGCGGACTGCGATCGGCGGCGCGGCCGGCGGGTCCGACAGCGACCCCGCCGCCTCGATCGACGTTCGGGCGACCGGGCGTCCCAATCTGTCAAAGACCCGCCGGGTCCGACCGCTCGGTCCAGCGCGCGCCGCCGGACGGAAGCAACGCACGTCGGACCAAGGCGATGCAGGCCGGGCGAGACGGTGATCGCCGCCTCGCGAGATGAATGTACGGGCGGCGTAGCATCGAGACAGGGCTCCGATGCCCACAGCCGGTTTCCGATCGAAAACCCTGCGGAGCGCATTGCGTTGCATCGGGCGCAACGGAAGGATTGGCGATCTGCCCGGCGCCGCCGCGGAAGATCGAGCGCTTGCCGGCGACCATGGCGGACGTCGACACGATCGACTTCCGGCGCCGTCACCGTCCGATGCCCATTCGAGCACCGAGTTTGCACCTGCGGGGTCCACCGGTCTCGTCGAAGTCTCGGGTGCGATTCGCGTCCTACCCGCCACGCACGCACCACGCGACGTCGCCCCAGGCTCCGTCGGAATCGCGGGCCGGTTCGTGAGCGGTCGAGGGCGACGGAGCGGGGATCGGTCGTCCAGCCCGCGGGTTCGCGGTATACTCCTCGTACGCATTCCCCGGGGGGGGTGGACATCCGACTGCAAGCGAAGATCGGGGCGCTCGCCGTGGTCGCGGGGCTGCTCGTGTCATCCGCCGGCGCGGGCGTGCTCGCCCCGACCCAGAGCTTCGCCACGATCGGCGGAGGCGCCGCGACCGACAAGCTGCGGTTCGACCCCGGCGGGGCGGCGAACCAGGGCGGGGCGATCGGCCGCTTCTGGCAGTCGACGAACTCCGCCGTCGGCAACAACTTTGCTGGCGGCTGTCCGAGCCAGGGCAGCGGCGGGTGGTGGCAGTCGAGCCAGCCGCCGCTGCGCGGGATCCAGGGGTGGATCGGCACGACGGGCTGCCAGACCGCCGGCTCGCCGGCCGGGCACCTGACGCTCGTGGTCGAGGAGGCGAGCGCGGCCGGAAACGCGGCGCTGTTCGTCGCGCTGCGCGTGGACGAAACGCCTGCCGCCATTCGCTGGTGGGACCTCTCGCGCGTGGATCCGAGCCCGTCGCCGAGCGTGCTTCCGCTCTACGAGCTGCCGCGACCCGTCGTCGCCGGAACGTCGTCCGCGCGTGGCTCGCTGGTCAATCTGGAACTCGTCTTCCCCGACGTCGCGGGCGGCGTGCACGCGGTCAGCGGGGCGGCGAACACGGATCTGCCGGCCTCGGCCGTCGTCGCGAGCTACGACCTGTATCGCGTCGAGACCTCGACCGACCCCGGACGGGATGCGGCCACGTGGACGCTCGTCCACCAGGAGCCGTACACGGACGGCCCGGGGGCGGCCACGCTGACCGTCGACTGCCAGACCGAGCAGCTCTTCGCGCTCGGCCTGAGCTTCGATGGCGGAACGGGGCCGGACGTGCCGAGCGCGCTCGTGAGCAAGCCCCTGCCGATCGACTGCGGGCCGGGCCTCCCGCCGATCCAGGGTATCGGCGTCGTCGACTTCGGCCAGGGCGAGTGTCTGGCGGGCGAGCACTTCCTGTTGCGCGACCTGTGCGGCGCCGGCTCGCTCGAGCTGTTCTCGACCGAGCTCGACCTGGCGTCGCACGCCTGCGAAGTCGTCCACGTCGAGGGGCCGGACGTCTCGCCCGGCTGCTCCGTGATGGACGTCGAGACGCTGCTTCCGGCCGAGCCGCCGTGCCTCGTCCAGGTCCGGAACCTCGAGCTCGATGCGACGCCGGACGAGCTGGCCTTGACCTGGGAGCCGTTGCCCTGCGCGGACGGCTACGACGTGATCCGCGGAACGCTGCCGGTCACGGCGAACCTCGGTCCGGTCCTCTGCCTGGCCGACGACGCGCCGGAGGCGACGGCCGACGACGCGACCGGCGACTCGCCGGCGGCCGCCGAAGCGTTCTTCTACCTGGTGCGGGCGAACGGCCCGACCGGCTCGCGCCACTACGGCCACACGAGCGCCACCGAGCCGCGCATGCCGTCGTCGGGCGACTGCTTCTGACCCTGCCCGGGTTGGGTCCCCGACGCGCCATGATCCGCCAGTCCGTCGTCGGGCCTCCTTGCAGCCGGCGTTGAAGCTCCGCAGTCGTGCCGAACGGGCTTCGAAGGCTGCTCCGGCCAGAACGCCAACGGCAACGGCACGGGTCCAGGGGCGTCGACGAGGTGGGGTGGTCCCCCGGATCGACGCGCGCCGCTGATCGGCGAGCGCGACGGAGGGGCCGCGCGGTCGCGGATTGCCGCACTCCTCTCATGGAGCTCCTGATGGATCGAGGAGTTCCATCAGATCGGGCCTCATCAGCAGCCACAGGTAGTAGCCTCCGAACGGCCGAGCGTGCGGTGCACCGAACTCGTAGATCCCTCCCACCTTGTAGCCGAGGCGCTGCGCTTCGGCGGCGATCGGACCCTCCCAGCCGAGCCGCAGGTCGATCGTCTGGGCCGACCGCGAGAGGATCACGACCGCGTCGGGGCTCGCACCGTAGATGTACGAGAGGTCTCGTACTCCGGTGCGGGCGATCTCCCGGTCGTTGAGCCCGAAGCTGTCGAGGACCCACCAGTCCGAGTAGTAGGGTATCGCGCCGGCATCGGCGACGACCAGGCGCGGCGACGCCCCCGGGAACCTCTCGCTGAGAGCGGCCAGCTCGCGCCCGAGCCGCACGTGCGCCCTGGCCAGGCCGCGAGCGTATGCCACGTGGTCTTCGATCGTGGCATCGGCGCCGCGACCGTGGGCGTAGACGGTTACCACAGCCCCGAGGCAGGTGGCGGCGACCGCGAGCCACGGCCGCGAGCGCAGGACCCGAGCAATCGCCAGGCCTGCCGCGAGCACCAGGATCGGGAAACAGGGATAGAGGTACCTCCAGGAGAAACCCATCATGTGCGCCGGCTTCAGGTAGAAGATCGAGTGCAGGAGGGTCGCCAGCGCCAGAGGCCAGGTCCGCCGCCAGAAGGACAAGAAGCCGAGCAGCGCGGGCAGACAGATCCAGCCCACGGCGTGCCGGTAGAATCCGATCACCTGGTCGACCCCCTCCCACCCGGCGGACGACTTGATGTAGAAGGGCAACGGAAGAAGCAGGCCGTAGAAGGCCCAGCGCGCAACGAAGTAGATCGAGCCGGGGATCACGTACGCGAGCAGGACGGGCCGGACCAGTCCGATGCCGTTCCCGCGCCCTGCCTGCGCGATCGTCAGTCCGACGAGGACCGTGCCGGCCAGGAGGTTGCCCTCGGGTCGTGCCAGCCCCAGCAGCAGGGACAGGAGCGCCAGGCTCCAGGCCCCGCGCCGCGAGGGGAAGGCCCGATAGCTGACCGCGGAATAGGCGAGCGCGGTGGCGAGGCACGTGAACAGCGCCGTCTCCATTCCGGACGAGGCGTGTACGGCGGTCATCGGGTGCGCCGCGACGACGAGCGCCGTGGCTCCGCCGACGACGAGGCGCAGGTCGCGACCCGCGTCTCGCAGCAAGTGCCAGGCAACGAGTGCCGCGAGCGCGGCCGAGCAGCCCAGTGCAACGAGCGAGACAACCTTGGCGAAGGCTGGCACGTCGATGTGGAACCGGTGCGGGATCACGCTGACCAGGACCCAGAGCAACGACGTGAATCCCTCCGCGGGTGTATCCCCGGGGTTCCACTGCAGCCCTCTTCCCTCGGCGAGGTGCCGCGCGTAGCGGAAGGTGATGAAGGCGTCGTCGACGGTCCAGGGCCAGAGGCGGATGAAGCGACCGAGCAGCACGCTCGCACCGTAGAGGGCCGCGGCCCCCGCCAGGGCCAGCCCGACGGTCCCGGGGCGAACGGCCGTGCGCGATGCTTCGTCGGCTCGTCGAGTTCCCGCCAACGGAGCGTGACTTTCGCCGCGACACGTGGAGGGTCCGGAGCTCATTCTCGGTCTCTCCGCGGGTTCACCGCTCGGGGCGGGGTCAGCCGCGGTTCGGGAGCGCCGAGTGCGCGCTCGGAGGTTGGAAGAGGGGACGGATCATGCCGTGTTCGAGGTAGCGGCTGTCCTGGGACGTCCGGTCGTGAGCTTGAACTCCCATGACCTGCCCGGAGGCCGAGGACCGCGGTAGCATAGCGCGTGCCGGGCGGAAGAAGCCGGCCGGGCGGACCCAGCGACGCCCTAGCCCGCGACCTGCCAGACGGTGTCGAGCAGCGTGCCGTCGACCCACTTGACGACGGCCACGGGCCGGTCGGTCAGCCGCGCCGGCTGCGGCTTGCCGCCGCAGATGCGCTCGACCTCGGCCTGGATCTCGCGGATCGGGCGCAGCGGCAGGTCGGAGCCGGACAGCCGCTCGAGCAGGTCCTGCCGGCGCGGGTTGATCGCGATGCCGCGCTCGGTGGCGACGACGTCGATCGCCTCGCCCGGGCCGGTGATCGTCGTCACGCGGTCGACGAGCACCGGGATGCGGTCGCGGAACGACGGCACGGCGAGGATCGTGCAGCCGGCCGCCAGGCAGTTCTGCCAGCCGCCGATGCCGTGCAGCAGCCGTCCGTCCGAGTGCGTGACGACGTTCGCGTTGAACTCGACGTCGACCTCGGTCGCCCCCAGCACGACCACGTCGACCAGCGAGGCGAAGTTGCCCTTGCCGTGGAAGTTGTACGAGGTGAAGGGCGAGGTCGCGAGGTGGCGCGGGTCGGAGGCGATCGAGCGCACGCCGTCGAGGTCGAAGGTCTGGCCGTCGAGGATGTAGTCGGTCAGGCCGTCGTGCAACAGCTCGACCAGGTAGCGGGTCGAGCCGCCGCGCACGAAGCGCGCCTTGACGCCCGACTCGCGCATCATCCGCCGCAGCGACTCGACGAAGGCGAGCGCGATCCCGCCGGCCCCGGCCTGGAACGAGAAGCCGTCGCGCAGGATCCCCGCGTCGCGGATCAGGCGCGCGACCTGCTCGGCGATCCGCAGCCGGTCGGGGCTGCGCGTGATCTGGGTCGTGCCGGAGACGATCCTGGTCGGATCGCCGATCGACTCGACCTCGACCACGCAGTCGACGTTGTTCCCCTGGATCTGCCACGGGACGCAGGGGAAGGGGACGAGGTTGTCGGTGACGACGATCACCCGCTCGGCGTAGATCGAGTCGGCGAGCGCGAAGCCGAGCGAGCCGCAGGCCGACGGCCCGTGCGAGCCGTCGGCGTTGCCGAATGGGTCGGCCGTCGGCGCCGCGATCACGGCCACGTCGATCGGCACCTCGCCGTCCTGGATCGCCTGCCAGCGGCCGCCGTGCGAGCGCAGCACGCCCAGGCCGCGCATCTTGCCGCGCGAGCAATAGTCGCCCAACGGGCCGTTCATGCTGCCTTCGATGTGGTGCACCGTGCCCTTGTCCATCAGGCCGACGACCGGGGCGTGGCAGGGGAAGGAGGCGCTCGGAAACCACATCAGATCTTTGACGCCCATGCGGTCCGCGGCCTCGAGCACGCGCAGCGCGACCCGGTCACCGTCGCGCAGGTGGTGGTGGGTCGAGACCACCATGCCGTCGCGCAGGCCGCAGCGCTCGAGCGCGGCCTCGAGGCTCGCCACGCGCTTGTCGCCGGAGGCCGGATAGTCCGCGCAGCTGCGGACGGCGGGCCCGTGCTTGCGCCCCAGCGGCCGCGGCGCATCGATCCCCTGGAACGGCAACTGGTCGCGGCCGTTGACCGCGAGCGGGACCTGGCGCCCGACGGCGTTGGTCGCGAGGCCTTCGCCGCTCTTGGCCCTCATCTCACGCCTCGCCGTCGCCGGACACGAGCCCCGCTTCGCGCGCCAGGGCGACGAGCCGCCGCGCCTGCTCGATCACCGGCGGGTCGATCATCTTCGAGCCCAGGCTGACGACGCCCAGACCGGCCGCGCGCGCCGCGTCGGCCGCCTCCAGGATCCGCCGTGCCCGGTCGATCTCGGCCGGCGTGGGGTCGAACGCCCGATGGATCGGCACGATCTGGCGCGGGTGGACGCAGCCCATCCCGACGAAGCCGAGGCGGCGCGAGACCCGCGCCCAGCGCTCGAGCCCGTCGAGGTCGTCGACCTGGCCGTAGACCGAATCGATCGCCCGGATCCCGGCGGCGGCCGCGGCGTTGACGACGCGCAGCCTGGCGTAGAGCGACTCGTCGCCCTCCGCCGACTTCGGCAGCCCGAGGTCGGCGGCGTAGTCCTCGAGGCCGAGGGTCAACGCCACGATGCGCTCGCTCGCCGTCGCGATCTCGAACGCGCGCTCGATCCCGAGCGCCGTCTCGAGGATCGGCATCAGCCACGGCCCGCGCCGCGCCCCCGCGACCGCCACCGCGGCGTCCACTTCGTGGATCTGCTCGGGCCGCTCGACCTTGGGCAGCAGGATCACGTCGGGTCGCTCCGGCAGCACGGCCCGGAGGTCGCTCAGGCCCAGCGGGAGCTGGTTGACGCGCACCATCCGCTCGGCCCCGCCGAAGTCGACCGCCCGCAGCGCGTTCCTCACGAGCAGGCGTGCCGCGTCCTTCTCCTCCGGATGCACCGAGTCCTCCAGGTCGAGGATGATCCCGTCCGGCGCGTGCAGCCCGGCGTTGATGAAGTACCGCGGCTCGTTGCCCGGCAGGTAGAGCCGCGAGCGGCGGACGCGGAAGCGGGCCGAGCGCTCCCCGAGCGCGACCGGCTCCGGCCGCACGTCGGCGCCCGCGGGGGCGCCGGCGCGCAGCAGCGCGGCCTCGAGCCGTGCCGCGATCGCGAACGGCAGCGCGCCGCTGTCGCGCAGCTCGATCCGGGCGTGCTCGACCCCCATCGCGGCCGCGACGGCCGCGACCTGGGCGCGGATCGACTCGCCGTAGTAGCTCTCGACCCGCGACTGCAGATCGATCGCGATGCCGCCGTGGGCACGCAGCTCGACCTCGACCCGTACGTCCGAACGGACGTCTTCGCCGTGCCGGCCCGCGGCGCCGCGTCCCGCCGCCGTGCTCGTCGCCGCCCGCTCGCTCATCCGCGATCCTCGGGACCGCGCCCGGGCTCAGCGGAGCTGCGCCAGGATCGCGTCGGTCATCTGCGTCGTCGTCGCGGCGCCGCGGCCGATCGCCTCCGGGCCGCCGGGCAGCTTCAGCATGTCGTAGGTCCGCACGGCGCCGCGTTGGACGACGGCGGCGACCGCCGACCGCACCCGCTGCGCCTTGTCCGTCTCGCCCACGTGGTCGAGCAGCATCGCCGCGGAGAGGATCATCGCGATCGGGTTGACGATCGGCGGCTCGAGCGCCGCGTACTTCGGCGCCGAGCCGTGGGTCGGCTCGAACACCGCGACCGTCTCGCCGATGTTGCCCGAGGCGGCGAAGCCCAGGCCGCCGACGAGCCCGGCGAAGGCGTCGGAGACGATGTCGCCGAACAGGTTGCCGGCGACGATCACCCCGTAGTCCTCGGGGTTCTTGGTCAGCCACATCAGCTGGGCGTCGATGTTCGTCGAGTACAGCTCGATCTCGCGGAAGTCGGCCTGGATCCGCTTCGCCTCCTCCTCCATCATCCCCGAGGTCTCGCGCAAGACGTTGGGCTTCTCGCAGACGGTCACCGAGCGATAGCCGTGCTTGCGCGCGTACTCGAAGCCGGCGGTCAGGATCCGGCGGCAGGCGCGCCGCGTGAAGATGCGCGTGCTCAGCGCGAGGTCGGCGCCCGGCGTCTCGACGAAGGGCTTGAACTTGGCGTGGGTCGCGAGGCCCGCGCGCACCGCCTGCGGCGGATCGGTCCACTCGACGCCGGTGTACTCGCCCTCGGTGTTCTGGCGGAAGATGACCGCGTCGACGACCGGCTCCTCGAACCCGTCGCCCCGGCGCCGGATGAAGTTCAGGGGGTTGCCGGGGAACGAGCGGCAGGGGCGCAGGCAGACGTCGAGGTCGAAGCGCTGGCGCAGCGCGACGATCGGGCTGAAGTACGAGTGGCCCTTGCCGCGCAGCTCGGGCCGCAGCTCGGCCGCCGCCGCGGCCTTGGGCTTCGAGGTGATCGCGCCGAACAGGCCGAGCTCGTGCCGCGCCAGGAGGTCGATCGTGCGCTGGGGCAGCGCGTTGCCCTGCTGGATCCAGCAGTCCCAGCCGACGTCGGCGTGGACGTAGTCGGCGGCGAAGCCGACGGCGTCGAGCACGCGGCGCGCCTCGGGCAGGACGACCTTCCCGATCCCGTCACCCGGCATCGCGACCACGGTGTGCTGGGCCATCACGTCTCCTCGTCCACGGCGCACGCCAGGCTGCCGAGCTTCCCGGCCATCAGCTCAGCCCCAGCCGGGCGCGAACCTGGTTCTCCACCCCGCCGGCCACGACGAGCGCCTGGGGCACGGTTCCGAGCGGCGGGAAGCGGAAGCTCTCGCCGCGGAACGTGAGCGTGCCGCGGGCGAAGTCGACCGCGATCTCGTCGCCCGGGACGATCGTCTTCTCGCCCGCCGCGAGCGAGTCCGCGAGCAGCGCACGCAGGCGGGTGACGAGATCCGGGCACTCGATGCAGGCGAAGCCGTTGTTGAACGCGTTGCGCAGATAGGTCTGGGAGAAGCTCCCGGCGACGACGAGCGGGATGCCCTTGGCCACGAGCGCCGTCACCGCCTGCTCGCGGCTCGAGCCGGTGCCGAAGTTGCGCCCGCCGACGATCACGTCGCCGCGACCGACGCGTCCGGCGAGCGCCGGGTCGTAGTTCTCGAACACGACCCGCGCCATCATCTCGGGCGTCATGTCGTCCTTGTAGGTGTAGTCCTTGCCGTAGATCCCGTCGGTGTTCAGGTTGTCCTGGGGCAGGAACACGAGCCGCCCGCGGATCCCGCGCGGAAAGCCGGGAAGGATCTCGACTTCCTCGGTCGCGGCGCCGGCGGCGGATGCGGCCGCGGCCTGGAACCGGGCTTCGAGGCGCCCGCCCGCAACCGGCTGCGGCCCGCGGATGTAACCGGCCGCGGCGGAGGCGGCGACGACCCCCGGGCTCGCCAGGTAGCAGCGGGCTTCGCGCGATCCCATCCGACCCTTGAAGTTGCGGTTGGTGGAGGAGATGCCGACCTCGCCCGGCTCGAGCAGGCCCGCGCCGAGCCCGATGCAGGGACCGCAGCCGGGCGGCAGGGGCCGCGCGCCCGCATCCAGCAGGGCCCGCCAGTCCCCGCGCCGCTCGGATTCCTCCTGGACCTCCTTGCTCGCCGCCGCGACGTACAGCTCGACCCCCGCGGCGACCTTCCGGCCGCGCAGCACGGCGGCGGCCTCGGCCAGGTCTCCGACGCGGGAGTTGACGCACGAGATGATGTACGCCTTGTGGATCGCGATCCGCTGTGCCTCGATCTCGGCGAGCGGGGTCGCGATCTGGACCGTGTCCGGGCCCGAGACGTGCGGCGTGACCCGGGACAGGTCGAGCGCGATCCGGCCGGCGTAGACCGCGTCGCGATCCGGGCCGGGGGGATCGTCGCGCCACTCCCGCAGCTGCGCGTCGCTCACCCGCCGCACGCCGCGGCGCGCGAGCAGCGCCCGGCGCTGGTCGAGGTAGGCCAGCGTGAGGGCGTCGACCGGGAACCAGCCGACGAGCGCGCCCCACTCGGTCGTCATGTTGGCGATCGCCAGGCGCGCTTCCATGTCGAGCGTCGCGACGCCGGGCCCGCCGAACTCGACCGCCGCGTTGAGCACCTCCTCGCGGTTGTAGAGGCCGCACAGCGCGACGATCACGTCCTTGCCGACGGCGCCGGCCGGCAGCCGGCCGCTCAGCTCGACGCGCACGGTCGGCGGGATCTGCCACCAGAAGGCGCCGGTGGCCCAGATCGCCGCCGCGTCGGTGCGCACCACGGGCGTCCCGACGGCGCCGACGCCGCCGTACATGTTGGAATGGGAGTCGGAGGCGACGACGAACGCGCCGGGCAGCGCGTACAGCTGCTCGACCATCACCTGGTGGCCGATGCCCGAGCCGGCCGGATAGAAGTCGATCCCGTGCTCGCGCGCGAACTGCTCGATCGCGCGGTACTTGGCCAGGTTCTCCTCGGAGCGGTTCTGGATGTCGTGATCGAGCACGAACACCGGCTGGCGCGGATCGTGGATCCCGCCGGCGCCGAGCGCGCGGAACTTCTTGATCACCGGCGAGGTGTTGTCGTGCGTCATCACGCGCTGCGGCCGGATCGAGAGGAAGTCGCCGGCGCGCAGCGGCCGGCCGCGCGGTCCTTCGACCATGTGGCCCTGGGCGATCTTCTCGACGACCGTCTGGCCCATGCCCCGACCCCGCGCGCTCACGCCCGGCGGGCGACGAGCAGCTCCATCAGGCGCGAGATCGAGCCCAGCTCGTCCAGCGCCCACACCACGTCCTGGGCCCGCTTGCAGCCCGCGGCGCCGAGCAGCGGCTCCGACAGCGCGTCGAACTTCTGCTCGACCTCGGCGTCGGTCAGCGGGTTGCGCGGGTCGCCCTTGGGGTAGTCGATCTGCTTGCCGAACTCGCGGCCGTCGGTGGTGCGGATCGTGACGATCACGCGCTGCAGCGCGGGGAACAGCCGCTCGATCTCCGGGTCGGCCACGACCTCGACCTTGTTCAGCTGGGCGCGGATCCGCGGGTCCATGATCTTGGCGTCGGTGAACTGCAGCGGCGTGACCTGGCGGTCGGCGATCGCCGCGGCGATGACGTAGGGCAGGCTGTGGTCGGCCGTCTCCTTGTTGCGCGGATCGTACTTCGACGGATCCGACAGGATGTCCGCCGCGCGTGCCAGCGAGCGGATGTGGACCTTGGCGATCCGCTCCGGGGTCAGCTCGTGCTCGTGGACCAGGTCGAGCACGCAGGAGATCGGGGCATGGGTCAAGGCCTCGGTCGGGAACGCCTTCATCCCGCATTGCGTGATGCGCCAGCTCCGGCCGAGATCCCGCTCCAAGATCTCGAGGTTCCACTCCGGACCCAGGACCTTGACCAGCCCCTCCTTGCCGTCGATCACGTGCTCCGGCCCGGTATAGCCGCGCTCGGCCAGGAGTGCCGCGAGCACCCCGCTCTGGGTGGCGAGCGGGTCGACCGTGTTCTTCATCATCGTCAGCTTGCCGGCCGTGACCGCGCCGAAGGTCGCCATGCGCGACCCGGAGATGCCGACCGCGTGCTGCATCCGGGCCCAGTCGAGCCGCAGCAGCTTGGCCGCGACGAGCGGCGCCGCGAACGCGGTCAGGGTCGCGTGGTGCCAGCCACGCTCGCGGATGCCGGGGAACGCCGCCTCGCACAGCCGCATCTCGATCTCGTGGCCGAGCACGATGCCGACGATCAGGTCGCGTCCGTTCGACTCGGAGCGCTCGCCGCAGGCGATGGCGGCGGGGATGATGTCCGAGGGGTGGGACGGGTCCTGCTTCCAGTAGATGTCGTTGTAGTCCATCACCCGGACCATCAGCGCGTTCACGAGCGACGCCGTGATCGGGTCGACCCGGCGGCCGGTGCCGATGACCGTCGCCGGCCCGGGGCCGGCGTGCTCCCCCAGCACCGCGAGCGCGATCTCGACGTCGTGCTGGCGGAATCCGCCGAGCGCACAACCGAGCGAGTCGAGCAGGTAGCGCTTGGCCTCGTGGACCGCCTCCGGCGAGAGCTGCTCGTAGCGCAGCGCCTCGGCCCAGCGCGCGATGCGTGCGGTGATCGTGCCTGCGGCTTCAGCCACCCTTCTGCTCCAGCGCCTTGAACGGCTCGTAGGCCATGAAGTCGGCGTGATGGACGATCCAGGCCTCGGTCGAGCGCTGCACCAGCGCGCCCTCGGCGGCGTGCGTGGCGACGATGTGGCAGACCGGGTCCGGCACGCCGCAGGCCAGCGCCAGGTGGACCCCGGTGAACGGGTGGCGCAGGCTCTTGCCGCGAGGGCTCTGCACCGCCTTGCCGGCGACCCGCTCGTACTCGAGCAGCTTGCCGACGTCGGCCAGGATCGCGCCGGCGATCACCGTATCGAGGTCGATCGGCAGCGCGCGCCCGAGGAACTCGGCCATCGCCTCCGCCGAGCGGCGGGCGATGTGCACCACGCAGCGCTTGTGCTCCATGAACGTCGCCGGGCAGCCCGGGATCAACAGCGTGAACGGGATCTCGAGCAGGTCCTGGGGAGCGAGCGGGCTCTGCTCCAGCGCCAGGGCCCAGGTGGCGCGGACGCGCTCGCGCAGGTCGCCGTCACCGATCCACTCGATCTCCGGCCACAGCTTCCGCACCGCGTCGTGCACGGAGCGCTCCGGCATTCGCTTCAGCGCGCGTCCAGGACGAGCGCGCCGATCAAAAGCGGCAGGTAGACCAGGGAGTAGGCGAAGGCCCGCCGCGCCCAGGCCGCCCCGGCCGCGGGGCGCAAGCCGCTCGCCGCCAGGCCGAGGAACCCAGCGCCCAGGACCGCCGCCGCGGCCACGTAGGGCGCTCCGGCCAGGCCGAGCGGCCGCAGCGTGAGGCTCACCGCGACGAGCAGCAGGGTGTAGGCGAACAGATGCCGCCGCGCCGCGGCATCGCCGTGGACCAGCGGCAGCACGCGCAGCCCGCCGCGGCGATAGTCGTCCTTGAGATAGAGCGAGATCGCGATGAAGTGCGGGAGCTGCCAGAAGAACAGGATCCCGAACAGCGCGAGCCCGCCGGCCGTGAGCCGGCCCGTGACCGCGGTCCAGCCCATCAGCGGCGGGATCGCCCCGGGGACCGCGCCGACGAGCAGCGCCCACCAGCCGACGCGCTTGAGCGGGGTGTACAGCAGCACGTAGCTGAACAGCGCCCCCGCACCCAGGGCGAGCGTCAGCGTGTTCGTGGTCCACGACAGCAGCCCGAGCGCGACCGCCCCGACGGCGAGGCCCCAGGCCAGCGCCGCCACCGGATCGAGCCGCCCTCCGGGCAACGCCCGGTTCATCGTGCGCAGCATCCTCCCGTCGGTCTCCCGCTCGACCCAGCAGTTGAGCGTGTTGGCCGAGGCCACGAGCAGCGCCGTGGCGAGCAGGAACGTCCCCGCCCGCCAGCCGCCGAGCGAGCCGGGCGCCAGCCACAACCCGAGCGCCGTCGTCAGCACGACGAGGGCCGTGATCCGCGGCTTGCCCAGCTCGACGAGGTCCGCCGGGCGCACGCCGAGCGTGCCGCGGCGCGTCGCCGTGGCCCGCTCCGCGGCGGGCAGGGCGTTCGTCATGGAGGTCGTCCTCGCCGTCCTGGCCGGCTGCCGGGCGCCGATTGGTCGCCGAAAGGCCCCTACTATAACCTAGAGCGGCCGGCCGCGCCCCGGGTGCGCGGGAGCGGAGCCCCACCGATGACGAGCGGAACCAGGACCGGGATCGCGTGGCTCGTGACGGTCGCCGCGATCGGCGTCGCCGCCGCCGAGGACACGGCCCGGCCCGCGGCGGCCGCCGAGCACCGTTCGTTCGCCGACGTCGAGCACTGGGCGCGGGTGTTCGACGATCCCAAGCGCCGGGAATGGCAGAAGCCGGTCGAGGTCCTCGATCTCCTCGGCATCGCGCCGGGCGAGGTCGTGGCCGACATCGGGGCGGGGACCGGCTACTTCACCGGGCTGCTGTCGATCGCCGTCGGGGAGAGCGGCAAGGTGTACGCCGTGGACGTGGAGCAGGCGATGCTCGACCACATCCTCACGCGCGACGACATCCACCCCGAATTGGTGCAGCCGCTGCTCGCCGCTCCCGACGATCCCCGGCTGCCCGCCGGCGGGGTCGATCTCGCGCTCGTCGTCAACACCTGGCATCACATCCAGGATCGGCCGAGCTACGTGCGCAAGCTGGCCACCGCCCTCGGCTCGAGCGGCCGGCTCGTGATCATCGACTACCACGAGGGCGAGCTGCCGGTCGGCCCGCCGCCGGGACAGAAGCTGAGCCGCGAGAGCGTCGTGGCCGAGCTCGAGACCGCGAAGTGGACGCTCGGCTCGGAGAGCGTCCTGCTGCCGTACCAGTACTTCCTCACGTTCTACCCGCCGCGCAAGCGCTGAGCCGCGGCCGGCGATCCGTCGGCGCGCTTCAACCGGCTTCCGGACGCGGTTCCCCGAACACTTCGGCCTCGAACACCTCGAGGTCCGCGGCGCGCCAGGCCGCCTCGTCCAGGCCCGCCTTGTGCGCCAGGCGCCGCAGCAACTGCTCGACGCTCCAGCCGTGCTCCAGCGCGACCTGCGGCAGGAAGACCGCGTGGGCGGAGCCGAGCGTGAGCTGCACGCCGTGGCGGCCGACGACCAGATCCTCCGTTCGCGCCAGCGGCACGAGCGCGCCGAGAGCGGAGACCTCGATGCGGGTCGCCGGCAGCTCGTCGGGCTCGAGCGGCGGGAAGCGCGGGTCCTCGAGCGCGGCCTTCGGTGCGATCTCGATCACGCCCCGCCAGAGCGGGCGGGTGGCAGCCAAGCTGCCGATGCAGCCGCGAAGCTTCTCCGCGCCGGGCCCGGAGCCGGGGAGCTTCAGGCTGACGAACGCGCCGCGCGGCTCCGCCAGCTCGGGGGTGATCTCGGTGCCGGCGAGCAGCCGGTCGAGCGCCCCGTCGGCGAGCAGCGCCTGGCGGATCGCGCCGCGCGCCAGGCGCAGCAGGTCGTCGCGTCCGGCGGGGCTCAGGCCGACCACGGATTCACGCCGCCGGCGAGCGAAACACGATGCTCGCGTAGGAGACCGAGTGCACCCAGTCCCCGGTGATGCGGCCCGAGGTGTCGTAGGCCGCGATCGTGCCCCGGAGCGGTGCCGGCATCAGGCGCAGCAGGACGCCGATCGCGTCGCGGCCGCAGATCGTGGCCCCGGTCGCAGCGGTGTAGTCCTCGAAGCCGGCGACGTCCCAGGCCAGGATGCGCTCGATCGCCCCCGTGTCCAGCCGCTCGATCCGGGCCGGCACGTCGTCGTCGAACGGGACGTAGCCGAAGCGCGGGCCGAAGTGCGTGAAGTCGCTCGAGATCACGACGAGCGTGCGGGGTCCGAGCAGCGGGCGCAGGGCGTCGGCGACGCGCGCTCCCGCCTCGCGCCGCGTACCGGCGCCGATCAGCACCGGAACGAGCTTCCAGCCCGGGGCCAGGCCGCGCTGGAGGAACGGCAGCTCGGCCTCGAGACTGTGCTCGCGGCGGAACGGCCCGTCGTCGAGCCGCAGCCCGGGGCGGCCTTCCAGGACGTCGACCGCGAGCCGATCGATGCGCACGTCGCCGAGCGGAGTACGGTAGAAGTCGGCACGCGGCGCAGCCCCCCCCGCGAACGCCGCGTAATGGCTCGGTCCGATCAGCACCACGCGATCGACCCGAGCCCCGACTGCGTGCGCGAATCCGCGGCCCGCGACCGCCCCGGAGTAGGCGAAGCCGGCGTGCGGCGCGATCAGGGCGGCGGCGCCGCCGGCGGTCGTTCCGGCCGCGAGATGGCGATCGACCTCGGAGACGAGATCGTGCGCGTCCTCCGGGTACCACGTCCCGGCGACCGCCGGACCCAGCACGGATGTGCCCGCTGGGGGCTCGCCCGGGCTCATGCGGGCAGACTACCGCAACCGTGCGACGAGCGGTCGGAATCGGCAGCGTCTCCGTCGAGCAGCGGCAGGATGTGCTGCACGACCTCCTCGGGACTGCGGCCCGAGGTCTCGATCACGATCGGAGCGGTGGCATAGGTCGGCGCGCGCGCCGCGAGCAACGCGCGCAGCTCCTCCATCGCCGCGGGATGGTCCGCCATCGGCCGGCGGTCCCCCTGGGCCACGACCCGGTTCCAGTGGTCCTCGGGCCGCGCCTTCAGCCAGACCACGGTCGCGAGCTCCAGCAGCAGGTGCCAGGAGGCCGGGTCGTTGACGACGCCCCCGGCCGCCGCGACGACGACCCGCGCGCCGCCCGCCAGGATGCGGCGCAGGATCTCGCGCTCCAGGCGGCGGTAGTAGCGCTCGCCGTGAAGCTCGAAGATCTGGTCGAGCGCGAGCCCCGTGGCGTCGGTGATGCGCTCGTCGATCTCGACGAACGGCAGCCGCAGCTTGCCGGCGAGCAGCGCGCCGACCGTGCTCTTGCCCGCGCCGCGCAGGCCGACCAGGGCGACCGCTCGCGCCTGACCGCTCGGCGTCCGGACCAGGTCGGAAGCGGTCGTGCCGAGCGCGCGCGCGAGGTCGGCCAGGCGCCGGACGGAGAGGTTGCCCTTCCCCGACTCGATGCGCGCGAGGAACCGCACCGAGATGCCCGAACGCGCGGCGAGGTCTTGGCGCGTCCAGCCGCGCTCGTCGCGCAGCCGCCGTACGCGCGTCGCGAGACTCGCGAGGAGCGGCGGGCCGGGCGAGGCGACTTCGTTCGACGCTGCCATGCATGTAATATAGTGCATCCACCCCCCGGCCGACCCACGCCCGGTGCCGTATAATTCCGGCGCCCCACAGCAGGAGGACGCGCTTGAGCCCCGAGACCCAGGCAGCACGCACGACACCGATCTCGTTCGAGTCCCACCCCGACCGCTACCGGCACTGGCGGCTCGTCGTGGAGGGTCCGGTGGCGCGGCTGACCATGGCCGTGCGCGAGCACGAGCCGCTGCGGCCGGGCTACGAGCTGAAGCTCAACTCCTACGACCTGGGGGTGGACATCGAGCTGGCCGACGCGATCCAACGGCTGCGATTCGAGCACCCCGCGGTGCGCTCGGTGGTCGTCAGCGGGGGACTGGACCGGGTCTTCTGCGCGGGGGCCAACATCCACATGCTCGGCTCCTCCTCCCACTCCTTCAAGGTCAATTTCTGCAAGTTCACGAACGAGACCCGGCTCGGGATCGAGGACGCGAGCCGCCACAGCGGCCAGCGCTACCTGGCGGCGCTGAACGGCACCTGCGCCGGCGGCGGATACGAGCTGGCCCTGGCCTGCGACGAGATCGTGCTCGTCGACGACGGCAACTCGGCGGTCTCGCTCCCCGAGACCCCGCTGCTCGGGGTGCTTCCGGGCACCGGGGGGCTGACCCGCCTGGTCGACAAGCGCAAGGTGCGCCGCGACCTGGCCGACGTGTTCTGCACGCTGGCCGAGGGCATCAAGGGCAAGCGCGCCAAGCAGTGGCGCCTCGTGGACGAGATCGTCTCGCGTACGCGGTTCGACGAGCACGTCGCCGGCCGCGCACGCCAGATCGCCGTGGCCTCCCCGGCGCGCGCCGCGGCCGGGATCGTTCTGACTCCGCTCGCCAAGCGGGTCGAGGAGCGGCGCGTCGTCTACGACCACGTGACGCTCGAGGTCGATCGCGACGCCCGCGTCGGCGTGCTGACCGTCCGCGGGCCGCGCGGGAGCCAACCCCAGGGGGCGGATGCGATTCGCGGCCTCGGGGCGGCCTGGTGGCCGCTCGCCGCGTTCCGCGAGATCGACGACGCGCTGTGCCACCTGCGGTTCAACGAGGAGACCGTCGGCCTCGTGCTGCTCGAGACGGAGGGATCGCTCGACGCCGTCGTCGCGGTCGACGAGACGCTCGAGCGGCTGGCGGAGGACTGGCTCGTGGCCGAGACGCGGCTGCTGATCGCCCGGACGTTGCGCCGGCTCGACCTCACGGCGCGCTCGCTTTTCGCGCGGGTCCAGCACGGCTCGTGCTTCGGCGGCACGCTGTTCGAGCTGGCCCTCGCCGCCGACCGCAGCTACATGCTCGACGATCCCGCGCACCCGGTCGCGGTCGCGCTGACGACGCTGAACCGCGGCGCGTACCCGATGTCGCACGGGCTGTCGCGCATGGCCGCACGGTTCCACGGCGAGCCGTCGCGGGCCGAGGAGCTGCTGGCCGCGCCGGGCCGCCACGACGCCGCGGAGGCGAACGAGGCCGGCCTGGTCACGGTCGTGGCCGACGAGATCGACTACGAGGACGAGCTGCGCCTCGCGATCGAGGAGCGCGTCAGCCTCTCGCCCGACGCGCTGACCGGGATGGAGGCGAGCCTGCGCTTTCCCGGCGCCGAGGGCTGCGACAGCAAGATCTTCGGGCGGCTGAGCGCCTGGCAGAACTGGATCTTCCAGCGGCCGAACGCGGTCGGCGAGCAGGGCGCGCTCTCGCTGTACGGCAAGCCGGAACGGCCGGTGTTCGATCCGCGGAGGACCTGAGCATGAACCTCTACGACCGCATCCCGAACAACGTCAACCTGAACCAGAACCGCCGGCTGCAGCGGGCGCTCGAGCAGTGGCAGCCGAACTACCTCAAGTGGTGGAGCGAGGCCGGCCCCGCCGACTACCAGGCGGACGAGATCTACCTCCGCACGGCGACGTCGGTCGACGCCAAGGGCTGGGCCAACTTCGACTACGTGCGGATGCCCGACTACAAGTGGGGGATCTTCCTCGCCACGCCGGACGCCGACCGTCGCATCCCGTGCGGCGATTCCTTCGGCCAGCCCGCCTGGCAGGACGTGCCGGGCGAGTTCCGCAACGCGCTGCGGCGGATCATCGTCACCCAGGGCGACACCGAGCCGGCGAGCGTCGAGCAGCAGCGCCTGCTGTGCAACGCGGCACCCAGCATGTACGACTGCCGCAACCTGTTCCAGGTCAACGTCGAGGAGGGGCGGCACCTGTGGGCGATGGTCTACCTGCTGCACGCGCACTTCGGCCGCGACGGGCGCGAGGAGGCCGAGGAGCTGCTCGAGCGCCGCTCGGGCGACTTCGACAAGCCGCGGATCCTGACGACGTTCAACGAGCCGATCGAGGACTGGCTGTCGTTCTTCATGTTCACGATGTTCACCGACCGCGACGGCAAGTACCAGCTCTTGGCCCTGGCCGAGAGCGGCTTCGACCCGCTGTCGCGCACGACCCGCTTCATGCTGACCGAGGAGGCCCACCACATGTTCGTGGGCGAGACCGGCGTCGGGCGCGTCGTCAAGCGTGCCTGCGAGCTGATGCAGCAGGACCCCAACGAGGACGCGCGGGCGCAGGGCGGGATCGACCTGCCGACGCTGCAGAAGTTCATCAACTTCTGGTACTCGTCGAGCCTCGACCTGTTCGGCGGTGAGATCTCGTCGAACGCGGCCGACTACTTCGGCGCGGGGCTGAAGGGCCGGGCGCACGAGGAGAAGAAGTTCGAGGACCACGTGGCGCTCGCCGGCAGCTACGAGATCGAGCTGGCCGAGGGCGATGCGCTGGTGCGCAAGGCGGTGCCGGTGCGCAACGCGATGAACGAGATCCTGCGCGACGCCTACATCGACGACAACCAGCGCGGCGTCGACCGCTGGAACGGCTTCATCGAGGAGGCCGGGATCGCCTTCCGGCTGCGCCTGCCGAGCCGGCGCTTCAACCGCAAGATCGGCATCCATGCCGGCCGCAGCTTCGATCCCGACGGCCGCCCGATCCCGCAGCAGGAGTTCGAGACCCGCCGCCACGAGTGGCTGCCGGACGAGTCCGACAAGGCCTACATCAAGGGCCTGATGCTCCCGGTGCTGGAGCGCGGGAAGATGGCGCACTGGATCGCCGCGCCGCCGCGCGGCATCGACGGCAAGCCGCTCGACTTCGAGTACATCAGGCGGGTGTAGGCAGCCCGGCCCGACCCCGGGGCGTCCAGGAGGGTCATGCTCGGCTCGCTGCTCGGCGCGCGGATCGCCCGCGGTCTCGTCGGGATCGCGCTCGCACCGTTCTGCCTGCCGGATCCGCAGAACGTCGCGCTGGAGCGGCCGTACGATCTGACCCCGGCCCCCAACTACGATCACCCCGACCCGGGCATCGACAACCAGGTCGGCGACGACGTGGACCTCACGGACGGGTGCTTCGTGCAGGCGAGCCACGGCAGCGAAGCCTCGGTCACCTGGCAGTTCTGGCCGAAGGTCGGCGTGGAGATCGCGCTCGACGCTCCCGGGTGCTCCGGCGATCCGCTCGACTGCCAGGCGATCTCCGAGATCCGCGTCCACGTGCGGGATCAGCGGGGGGCCGCCGGCGTGTGGTGCCCGAAGGAGGCGCGGTTTCTCGTCAGCGACGACGGCGGGACGTTCCATTCCGTCGCCGTCTGGCTCCGCCCGCCGGCCTACCCCGCGGTCGACTGCGGTCCGCGGGGGCCGCAGTTCGGCGGGTACAACTTCTGGATCTCCTCCGGTCCGCTCGAGACGCGGGGAGCGTTCGCCCGCGTGGAGCTCACGGCGGACGAGCCCTACGTCTTCATCGACGAGGTCGAGGTGCGGCGCGGAGTCGATCCCGGGCAGACCAACTACCTGGACGCCGAGTTCGAGGAGCGGCTGGACGCCCTGGGGCCCGACTGGAGGGCGTTCGCGGAGGATCCGTGGAGCGTGACGGGACCGACGACGCTTCCGGAGCCCGGTGCCTCCGACGCCGAGGCCGTGGGCTTCGTGCTGGCGCGGGGTGAGATCGGCTCGCAAGCGCTGCTGATCACGAACCCGTACGCGACGCCGTTCCAGCTCTCGGCCGTGGCGAGCGATCTCGCGGGGCCGGAGGGGGCGATCCTTCCCGGGTCCGCGCTCGAGATCCGGCACGCCGCCCCCGCTCCGACGATCCTGTTCGACGAGCGTGCGGATGCGCTGTTCTCGACGTCCACGCAGCCCCCGACCGCCGCCGCGAGACGCACGACGCACCTGTGGATCGACGCCGCGGTGCCCACCGACGCGCGGGCCGGAGTCTACGCTGGGAGCTTGACGCTGACCTGTTCCGGTGGCAACTGCGGCGCGCCGAAGTCGATCGCGGTCGTCGTCGAGGTGCAGCCCTACGCCCTGCCCGACGGCGGCGGCTCGGGGGCGACGTACTTCGACTGGAGCTACTCCGTGCCGGAGGCCGAGGGCCACGCGGCAGGAGCCCTGGCGGAGGCGCGCGCGGCCGTTCGCCAGCGCTACGGGATGAACGCCGAGGTGAGCTACCTGGCGCCGCTCCCGCCGTTCCAGGGCGGCCAGCCCCAGCCACCCGACTTCGGCGAGCTGGGGCTCGATCTCGACCGGCACGACTTCGCCCGCGACCACCTGCTGTACCTGGCCGGGGGGGACAACTGGCGGCGCAACTTCGGCGGCCACGCCTGCTACCCCTCCGCCGCCTGGGACGCGGCCTACACCTTCTGGATCGGGCAGATTCGCGCTCACATGCTGGCTCGCGGCCTCGGTCACGAGAGCTTCGCCCTCTACCCGATCGACGAGCCCAGGACGGGCAGCCCGCTCGGGCCCGGCGCGGGCTGCCCCGGTCCGCAGCGCGATGGCGTCGAGTTCTACCGCGACGCGGCGGCGCTGATCAAGGCCGTCGACGCGGACCTGCGGGTGATGATCGACACCTTCGAAAGCGACGTCTCCGTGCTGCAGGATCTCGCCGACCGCTCGCTGGCCGACGTGTGGGTGCCGTGGTTCGACGGCTACTTCGGCGACGAGGATCTCGCCGCCTTCTACCAGTCCCGCCTCGCGGCGGGGGAGACGGTCTGGCTCTACAACGGTCCGGTCTTCCCGCAGGGCCACGGACGCCCCTACGAGGACGGCCGCCTCGTTCCGTGGAGGGTGTTCGACGCGGGGCTCCTCGGTTACGGGTACTGGGCGCTGTTCGATCCCGCGCAGGAGGTGGACGGCTCGGGCAACGTGAGCCTGTGGCGTCCGCTCGACGGCAACCGCGCTCCGTACGCGACGATCTACCTCGACGAGGCGTGGGACCCGGATACGCCGCCCGGCCTGCCGACGGGCGAAGGCGCCGTTCCTTCGCGGAGACTGGCCGCCTTGCGGCGAGGGATCGAGGACGTCCGGGCGCTGGAGCTGCTGCGAGCGCTGATCGAACTGCGCGCGGACGCGCCCGACTGCGGCGAAGAGGTCGCGGCGGCGGCAGGCGTCCTGTCGGCCGCCGCCCCCGCGGTGCTCGCCGACCCCGCGAGTCACGCCCTGGCCGAAGCCTGGACGGACCAGGCCGACGCCGGAATCCTCGCGCTGACCCCTCCGGAGGAGGTCGGCCTCGCGGTGGAGAAGACACCCGGCGTGCGCCTCGCGTGGGACGATCGAGGCCCGGGGATCGTCTACGACGTCGTGGGAGTGCGCCTGACGCAACTGCTCCTCGACGGCGGCGTGAGCGGCGCCGTGTGCCTCGCCGCCGACGTCAGCGCTACGGGCTGGGACGACGAGCGGCCCGACCCGCCCGCCGGGGACGGCGACGCCTACCTGATCCGGGCACAGAACGGCTGCATCGCCGGCTCGTACGGCACGTCCAGCTCGGGCGGCGAGCGAGTGCCTCTGCCGGGATGTCCTTAGGCCCTCGCGGACGGGGCGCCCGTCGCAAGGGTCGCCCGCTTCGTCCGAGGGCCTCGGCGTCCGGCGACCCCGGTCACCGGGCGCCGGGCGTCCGGCCAGCTTCCCCCGGCGCCGGCACGGGCAGCGGCGGCGCCTTCGCGATCGCCTCGGTGTCGATGCGGAACAGCCGGGCGGCCGTGCGCCAGCGCACGTTGTCCTTGGCGGTCTCGGACAGCTGCAGGTTCTCCAGAAACTTGACGTACGGCCCCATCCGCACGAGCGGCCAGTCGCTGCCGTACATCAGCTGCTTCCCGGGATCACCCATGTACAGGATCATGTCCTTGACGCGCTGCACCATGTAGCGCTCGAAGTCGTAGGAGAACTCGCCGAGCACGAGCCCGGAGAAGTCGGCGTAGACGTTGTCGTTCTTGTAGAGCACCTCGGCGGCGTCCTGGAACCAGGGGTTGCCGAGGTGGCAGATCACGAAGTTCACCTCGGGCCAGTCGACCGCGACGTCGTCCACCAGGAGCGGGTGGGCCTGCCGCACCTTGGCCTCCTTGGAGTAGGTGTCGCCGCAGTGGATCATCACCGGCACGCCGTGCTTCTGCGCGATGCGGAACACCTGCTCGAGCGACGGGTCGTTGATCGCGTAGCGGTCGTAGCCCGGGTAGAGCTTGATGCCCCGGACCCGCCCGTCGCGGATCCGCTCCTCCATCGTGAACAGGTCGGTGCGGTTCTCGCCCCGCCAGCGCAGGCCCTCCACCAGGGTCAGCCGCGGCTGGTGCGCGAGGATCTCGAACAGCTCCTCCACGCTGGGCCGGTCCAGGTCCACCCTGTAGGACGTCAGCACCACGGCGTGGTCGACGCCGTGCTGGCCCATCTTCCGCAGCAGGTCGTCGACGTTCTCGGCGGTCGGCCGGCGCGCAGAGGCGTGGTAGTTGTTGAGGTGGACGTGGCAGTCGATGATCATGCAGGCAAAGGGTAGACCAGCGGCGTGCGAACGACCACCGCTCCCGCCGCCGCGACCGGGCCGTTCGCGCGAGCCGCCGCGGTCGGTGACCCGGCTTCGGCTTCGAGTCGCCGCCGTCCCGTCGTCGCCCGGCGGCGATCGGCGCGGCGCGCCCTCGCGGCGGAGTCGCGCCTCGGCCGGCACGCGTCACCACCCGCCGCGGCGGCCGAAGCTTGACTCCCGTCCCGGCGCGCGACATTCTCCACCGCGACCGTGCTTTCGACCGCCTGACGCGGGGATCCGGGCTGGAGACGATTCGCATCCGGCCCGCGGAGGGATCGTCATGACTGCTCGAAGCGTGTCCGCTCTGCGCGTGGCGGCCGCAGTCGCCGTCGTCTCGGCCGTCGGCGGGGCACGGGCGACCGAGCCCGGACCGGGGCCGCAGCCAATCGCGCCCGACACACCGGCCTTCCGCGCCCCGGCCGAGCCGCCGCGACCGGGCGCGGAGGACGCGGTTCCTCCGGCCGAAGCGGAGGGGCCGCTCACGCTCGAGGCCGCCCTGGCGCTCGCACTGGCGGAGAGCCCCGAGCTGTCCGGGTGGTCCTGGGCCGCGCGCGCCAAGGAGGCGCACGAGCTGCAGGCCGGGAGGATCCCCAACCCGGAGGTCGAGGTCCGGCTGGTCCACCGGGAGCGGCCCGCACCGGACGACGACGAGGCCCGGCAACGAGTGATCGTCAGCCAGGTCTTCGAGATCGGCGGCAAGCGCGAGCGTCGGGTCGCCCTCGCCGCGAGCGAGCGCGAGCTGGCGGAGTGGGACTACGAAGCCGCGCGCACCGAGGTCGCAACCGCCGTCGCCGCACGGTTCGCGGCAGTGCTCGGCGCGCAGCGGCGAGCGGACTCGTCGCGACAGTTCGTCGAGTTCCTGGAGCGGACCCGGAGCAAGATCCAGGCGCTCGTCGACAACGGCTCGATGCGGGTCCTCGAGCTGCACCAGGTCGCACGGCAGCTCGGGCTCGCCCGGATCGAGCGGCAGGAGGCCGAGGCGTCGCTCGCCGCCGCTCGCTTCCTGCTCGCCGCCACCTGGGGTGGCACGTCGCCCCGCTTCACCGCGGCCGTCGGCGATCTCGAGCCCGTGCCGCCGGTCCCCGGGCTCGACACGGTCTTCGAGCTGGCGCGGCACGGACCGGCGCTCGCGCGCTGGGATTCCGAGCTCGAGCACGGCGCGGCGGCGCTCGCGCTGGCGCGGGCCGGCCGCGTGCCGGACCTGACCTACGGCGTGGGGGTGCGCTGGAACGACCAGCCGTCGACGCGCGACTACCTCGTCGATCTCGAGATCGCGCTGCCGATCTTCGACCGCAAGCGGCACGAGATCCGGCAGGCACGCTACGACCTGGCCCGCGCGCAGGCCGAAAGGCGGGCGGCCGAGGCCGGGAGCAGCGCCGCCATCGCCGCGGCCTACTACCGGCTGGTGGAGAGCCGGGCCCGCTGCGCGACCCTGGCCGACGAGGTGCTGCCGGCCGCCCGCTCCACGTTCGACGCGCTCGCCGTCGGGTTCGAGCGGCAGGCGAGCGATGTGGGCGACCTGTTGGACGCGCGGCGCGACCTGGCGCGGGCCGAGGCGGACCACGCCGCAGCCCTCGTGGCCCACCGTCAAGCGTGGGCGGAACTCGAGGCGCTCGTCGGCCAGGGCCTGGCGGGCGAGTAGGCGGGACCGGGCGCGTCGCGCGCCCGGCGCGGTCAGTCGACGAACTTGATCTGGATCAGCTCGCCCGGCGTGAGCTCCAAGGCGGGGCTCGTGGCGACGACGACGGCGCGGCCGTAAGCCGGGGTCACCGTGTTGGGCCACAGACGCGCGGGCAGCAGCTCGAGGCCCGGTCCGACGCGCACGACGTAGGAGTCCGCGACGCGGCCGGGCCTGGCCAGGCTCGACACCACGACCGGGCTCTGGCGCCGCACGACGCGCCGGTCGGCCTCGGCGACGTAGGCGACGATCTCCTTCACCCCGTGCTCGGCGATCGTCAGGATCGGCTCGCCGGGAACGACGGTCTGGCCGGCGCGGCACAGCACCTGGCTCACCTGGCCGGCCACCGGGCTGCGCAGCACGAGCGTCTCGCGCCGCGCGCGGATCTCCTCGAGGCGCTGGCTCTCGACGCTGATCGCCTCGCGCAGCGGGCGCAACAGCGGCTCCTGCGCCGGGATCGACGGCAGGCCGCGCTCGAACTCCCGGCGCCGCGCCTGGGCCGCGAGGTACTCCTGCTCGGTCTGCGCCAACAGCCGCCGCGTCTCCTCGTTGCGCCGCGTCACCTCGTCGTGCAGCAGGCGCAGCGAATCGAACTCGCCGCGCCCGATCAAGCCCGCCTCGAGCAACGGCCCGCTGCGGTCGACGTCGAGTGCCAGCCGCTCGCGCTCGATCTCGCCGCTCTCGACCGCGACGCGCAGCTCGAGCGACTCCAGCCGCCGCTGCTCCTCGTCGGTCTGGAACCGGCGCAGGTTGTTGCTCCAGGACGCGCGGTCCTGGGCGCCCGTGCTCGCGAGCTGGGTGCGGGTGGCCTCCAGCTCGGCCGCGAGCTGGCCCAGGGTCGCCTGGGAGCGCTCGAGCCGCGCCTCGACCTCCTTGTCGTCGAGCCGCGCCACCACGTCGCCGGCCTCGACCTCGTCGTACACGTCGACGAAGACGCTCTCGAGCTTGCCGGTCGTCGTCGCCGAGATCTCGTAGCTCAGCGCCTGGGCCAGCCCGATGTACTCGAACCGCGTACCGCGCACGACCAACAGCAGCACGCAGAGCGAGGCGGCGGTGCCCCAGACGATGAGCGGCAGCCGCCGCTGCCGGAAGTCCTCCGCCCGCTGCGACGGCGGCGTCGAGATCGGCCGTTGGCTGTCGTCGATCACGCTAGACCTCGGACAGCTCGCTGCGCATGACGAACGAGACGTGGCGGATGCCTTCGACCTGGCGCAGCTCGCCGACGAGCTGGCCGCTGCGCTCGCGGTCACGCAGCCCGACCTGGTAGACGAACTCCGACCCCTCCTCCTCGCCGGACTGCCGCGTCGAGACCAGCTTGACCGCGTGGCAGAATCGCCGCAGCAGCCGCGTCAGGTCGGCGTGCGGGTCGCGCGGCTCGTCGCCGCCTCCCGCGCCCAGCACGCGGCAGGTCAGGTAGCCGTCGAAGCGGCCCAGGGTCCCGAACGCGGTCCAGTTGAGATAGAACACGACGGAGACCAGGGCCACCGTGCCGGCGATCGCCGTCAGGTAGCGCTGCGAGCCGACCGACATCCCGACGACCAGCGCGATGAAGACGAAGACCGTGTCGCGCGTGTCCTTGAGCACGTTGCGGAAGCGGATCAGCGCCAGCGCGCCGAGCAGGCCGAACGCGGTGATGATGCTGTTGCCGATCACGTACATCACGAGCGAGACGACGATCGTCATCAGCAGCAGGGACTGCGTGAACGAGCGCGAGTAGGAGAGGCCGCTGTGGCTCCAGGCGTAGACCCAGGCGATCACCTGGCCGAGCACGAACGCCAGCAACAGCGAGAGCACGATCGACTCGAGCGAGTAGCTGGCCAGCGACTGGTCCGAGGTCTCGAGCAGGCGGACGAGCTGTTCCATCGATCAGGCCCCGGCCGGCGGCAAGGTCAGCCCGGCCAGCGACAGTCCCGACCGCCGGCCCGTCTCCAGCACGTGGTCGAGCGACAGGACGTACTTGGGCACGGACTGCTGGCGCAGCCCGAAGGCGCGGACCAGCTCCTGGATCCACCACGGAAAGCGCTCGGTGAACTTGATCTCGAGGATCACCCCGTCGAGCGGGGTCGCGACCCACGCGCCGTCGGCGTGGCTCAGGTTGCCGCCGAGCGTCACGGCATGCATCAGCTCGGAGTCGAGCGTGACCCGCGCCGGCTCGCGGCCGATCGCCTCGTAGGCCTCGCGCATGTAGCGCACGCGGATCACGGGGCGCGCCGACACGAGCCCCGCATGGTGGTTGAAGAACTGCAGATCGTCCCGCCGCCCGGGAGCGAGGTCATCGAGGAAGTCGAGCGGCCGCTGGTCGAGGACCGCCGCCGCCTGCTCCCGCGTCAGGCCCGCCCGGCGCTTGTGAACCACGTTGTTGGCCTTCTGCTTGACCTCGAAGAACGCCCGGCTGCCGGGGTCGTCCGAGTACGTGCGCACCCGCAGCTTGAAGCGCTGCTTCTCGCCGGCGACGGTCTGGTGGTAGAGCCGCAGGTCCTGCGAGTCGAGATACAGGCTGCCGACGGGGTAGCGCAGGCCGGGGCGGCACGTTGCGAAGGAATCGGGACGGACGAAGGGCTGGATGAACCGGCGTACCGCCTCCACGGTCGAGGCCGCGATGCGGTACTTGCATTCGAAGCGCGAGGCGAAGGTCGGGTCGGTCGCGCTACGCTCGGGCAGATCGCGGCGCGCTTGGGGATCGACCGCGGGAGGTCGGCCCGCGGCGTGAGAGAGATCGTTGCGGGCAGGACGCATTCAGCCCTTCCCCTCGTGCAAAAAGGCGCGCGAATCCCGGACGAAACTGGACTTGAGGCTCTGCTTCTATATACGAAGAGTGCATTTTACAGACTAGCGCTTTTCCTCGGCCGCGGCCCACAAACGGCGGGTCGCGCCGGCCGCGGCGGCGGGAATGGCGGGAAAACTCGGTCTTTCCGGTTTTCCGCCGGGAAACCCGCTCCTCCTTCGGGCGGCGCCGGACCGGGCGGGTGGGCTAAGCTGCGCGGCGATGGGTTCCTCCCGGAGGACGTTGCGCAACCTCCGGGCGGGCCGTTTCGTCCTCCGCGTCTGGGTTCCGTCGATGCTCTGGCTGCTCGCGGCGGCCGGACCCGCCGCCGGGCCGCCCGCAACCGGCCCCGCCGCAAGCGCGCAGCTTCTCGCCGAGGCGGAGGCTGAGTTCTCGCTGAGGACCCTCCCGGCGGCGCGGCTCGCCGCCGGCAAGTGGAGCGCCGCCGCGGACGCCGATCCGGCCGGCATCGCCGGGCTCGTGGGGGTGGCGCGGGCCCAGGTCTGGATCGCCGTCCACGAACGGGAGGCCGACGAGCGTCTGGCGGCCGCTCGTGCGGCCGTCGAGGCCGGGGAGCTCTGCGCCGAGCGCGCCGCGGACGACCCCGAGTGCTCGTACTGGCTCGGGGTGGCCCTCGGAGTGCAAGCTCGCGAGCGTCGACTGACGGCGCTCGGCTCGCTGCGGCGAATGGTCCGACTGCTCGACGCCGCGGCCACGCGGCGCCCGGCAATCGACCACGGGGGGCCGCACCGCGTGCTGGCGCTGGTCTTCCTGCGGGCGCCGGGCTGGCCGCTCGGTCCCGGCAACGACAAGCGGGGTCTCGAGCACGCTCGCGCGGCGGTCGCGGTCGAGGCCGACTTTCCCCCGAATCAGCTCGCGCTGGGCGAGGCGCTCGTGCGGAACGGGGCGGCCGCGACCGGCCGCGAGGCGCTCCAGCGGGCGGCCGCGCTGGCGCGGGCGCGCGCCGACCAGGGCGACCCCGACGCGGTCGAGTGGCTCGCCGAGGCCGAGGAGTTCCTGCAGCGGCGCCGCGAACAGCGTTAACCAACGCCTGCTTGCCTCCCCGGTGGAGCCACGGTACAACCGTCGGCGTCAACGGGGGGCGACGTAACCGCCGCCGGTCGCCGGGGCGAGGAGAACGAGGATGCGCCGACACGCGGCGGTGTGCCTGCTGGCTTGCCTGCTCGCCGGGGACGCGAGGGTCGGCGCGAACGACACCGAGGCGGCCCCCGAGGCGCTCGGGCTGAAGATCTACGCAAACGAGCTCGATCCGCCGGTCTTCAAGCGCGTGGTCTACGGCTACGACCGCGATGCGGTCTGCGCCACCGGCACCTGCTCGAACGGCTCCGCCTGCGCGACGAACCTGGCCTGCGCCGGGATCGGCGACGGTCTCTGCCATTACACGGCCTGCAGCGGCGACTTTGCTCCCAACTGCAGCCCTCCAAACAACATCTGCGGCGTGCTGGTCGAGAGCCTGACTCCCGCCGCCGCGGTGGGCCAGACCATCTGGCAACTGGTCTGCAACCCCGTGACCCCCGGCGGATCCGACTGTCAGGTCGGCGCGGCGCTCCCTCCCACCACGGTCTCCTGGGACTTCTCCGAAGTCAACCTGACGAACTTCCCGGGCCTGGTGCGCACGGCCTCGACGTTCACGCCGATCGACAGCGCCGAGACCCCCAACTGGAACCAGTGCGGCTTCAACGAGCCGGGCTCGCTGCTCGGGCGCGAGGACAAGAACTGGCCGACCCCGGCGAGCACGGTCCACACGCTGAATTCGCTCGAGCGGGAGAACGGCATCAAGGTCTGCATGAACGGCAGCGCCGCGACCAACGGCAAGATCTGCGCCTCGAACGCCGACTGCGGCGGCGGGGGGACCTGCGTCACGACAGCGACGATTTGGCTGCGCGGGGCCGTCCGCTACGAAGGGGTCAGCGGCGGTCTCGGTCAGGGCGAGAGCCGGCTCTGCCACGTCGGCGGCGGGCGCACGCAGGTGCCGCTGTGGCGCTTTCCCAACCAGGACAGCCAGGGGCAGTTCATGCGGCTCGGCGACCCGCGCTGGGAGCACACGGCGTTCGCCTGCGAGAACGCGATCACGTTCCCCGCAAGCGTCTTCATCTACGCCTGCTCGGGCTACGAGGGCCGGCAGACCGGGCAAGTCGTGAATGAGGGCGTCGTCGAGCTGCCGTCCGGCCACAAGTTCGAGTCGCTCGTCGTGCGGACCAATGCGGAGTACTGTGTCGCGTTCGGTGGATGTTTCTTTTCCATCGACAACGTCCGGACCGTGCTCTACCTGTGGGAGGTGCCGCACCTCGGTACGGTCGTGCGCCTGCAGTCGAACAAGGTCGCGGTCAACACCAGGGACTTCACCCACCTGTCCGAGATCGACGTCAAGTACGGGCTGTTCCCGCCGCTGGCGTTGACGGTGGGGACGGTGACCGACACGACGGTCGACCTGTCGTGGGACCCGGGGCTGATCACCGACCACATCAACGGCTACCGCATCTACTGGGACACGGAGTCCGGAGGCCGCTGCAACGTCGGCGGGGAGAACTGCAACGCCGCTCATCCGGGAGCCGGGAACTGCCCGGCCGGGTCCGTCTGCTGCAGCCTGCCCGGCGACACCTGCGACGGCTACGACTTCGACTCGGTCACGCATCCGGCGCAGGTCAGCTTCCCGACCGCGACCTCGGCCAGCGTCAGCGGCCTGACGCCCGGCACGAGCTACTTCTTCACGGTCACCGCGCGCTCGAGCTTCATCGATCCCGCGACCCTGGTCGCGACGGCCTACGAGAGCGTGCTGTACCCGACGCGGATCCCGGCGGTCCCGCTCGATCTGCCGCTCGAGGTCGCGGCGACGACCGCGGCCGCCTGCACGCCTTCGCTCGAGGTCCAGAACCTGACGATGGGCAAGTCGGGCTCGCAGCTCGTGACCTGCTGGGATCCGGTGGCCGACCCGTGCATCGAGGGCTACCGCGTGCGGGCCGCGCTCGCGCCGCAGTCGGCGGCGAGCTTCTCGATCATCGAGAGCGAGACCGGCTTGGCGAGCTGCACGAGCTACACGGCGGACGGCAACTTCTTCCTCGTGGTCGGTCGCAAGGGCGCGGCCGAGGGTCCGTGGGGCCACTTCGGCCAGTAGCCGGGACGAGCGTCGCCGCGACGCCATGCGAACCGCATCCCTGGGGTTGACGCTCGGCGTGCTCGCCGGCCTGTGGCTCTGCGGGTCGGGGCCGGCCCCGGCGCAGTCGGCCTCCGCCACGCTCGCCGGAGCGGTCGTGACCGAGAGCGGGAAGCCGGTGCCGGACGCCGTGGTCCAGGCCCGCGCCGACGGGACCGGGACGGCGCGCAGCACCGTCACCGACGGCCGCGGACGCTACCGGCTGGAGGGGTTGAGCCCGGGGAGCTGGACCGTCGTGGCGCGGGTCGGAAACAGCGGCCCCAGCGACAGCCGCTCGGTCGTGCTGCACCTCCAGCAGACCACGCGGCTCGACTTCGCGGTCAGCAGCGACTTCTCCGCGGAAGTCGTCGTGCGCGCCGAGTCGCCGCTCGTCGATCGCAAGGAGACGGCGGGCAAGCTGTTCGTCTCCGGCGAGCGGGCCGACCAGCTGCCGGTCGCGGGGCGCGTGTTCACCGACCTCGCGCTGCTCGACTCCGCGGTGCGGCCGGCAGCACCGGGCAACCAGTTCGGCGAGCGCGGCGCGGTGTTCACCGTCAACGGGCAGGGCGGTCGCTCCAACTCGTTCCTGGTCGACGGCATGGACAACAACGACCTGACGAGCGGCACCGCGCTGAACAGCTTCTTCTCGCAGCAGGTGATCCAGGAGTTCGTCTTGCTGACGAACCAGTTCGCGCCCGAGTTCGGCCGGGCCTCCGGCGGGATCCTGAACATCGTCACGCGCCGGGGGGCGAACGACCGGGCCTGGGACGGCTTCGTCCAAGGAACCGAGGACTCGTGGAACGAGACCGGCGACTTCGTCGCGGGCCTCCCGGACTCCGGCGAGTCGCAGCAGGCGGATCGCCGGCTGCAGGCCGGGCTCGCGTTCGGCGGCCCGTTCGTGCGGGACCGGGCCTTCTACTTCGCCGCCTACGAGCACCAGCAGGGCGACGCGGTCGTCTCCCACACCGGGATCGGGAGCGACGGGATCGAAGGCGGGAGGTCCATCGCACCGACCAGCGACGACAGTCTCTTCCTGCGCACCGATTTCAACCTGGGCCGCCGCCAGACGCTGATGGTGCGGCTGTCGGCCGACGACCGCAGCGCCGGCGGGGTCAACGTCGGGGGCGTCTACACGCCCGAGGCCGGCTTCCGCATCGAGGAGCGAGACTACCAGCTGCTGGCGAGCCTGACCGCCGTCGCCTCGTCGCGGCTGTTGAGCGAGACGCGAGTTCTGGCGTCGAGCTCGGCCTACGACCAGTTCGCCAACTCCGCCAGACCCGGCGTCAACCGCCCGCAGGGGATCTTCGGCGGCAACATCCTCAACCGGCAACGACGCGACGAGGACAAGTTCCAGCTCGTGCAGAACTTCACGGTGCAGGCCGGCGCGCACACCGCCAAGTTCGGCGTGGACGTGATCCGCTCGCATACCCGAATCCGCGTGCGCTTCAACCCGTTGGGCTCGTTCACCTACAACTACGATTTTCCGTTCGAGCCCGGGGATTGCGGCGATCTGCTGGTGACGCAGACCGACCCCTCGAGCGTCGCCGACGATGGATCGGTCTACTGCGTCAACGATCCCAACGGCGTCGACGACGACGGGGACGGGGTCGTCGACGAGCCGGGCAACCTCTACAGCTACCCGCTGGTCTACACGCGGATCCGCGGCGAGCCCGAGGCGGCGTTCGACGACACGCGTTTCGCGCTGTTCGCCCAGGACCGGCTGGAACTGGGGCGGCGCTGGGTGCTCGACTACGGCCTGCGCTACGACCTCAGCAGCTTCGAGCTGCCGGGCAGCGCCCGGGTCGATTCGACGATTCCGAACGGCGGGGCGAAGGCCGACACCGACAACCTCGCGCCGCGCTTCGGCTTCACGGTCACGCCCCGGCCCGGCGGGCGGAGCGTGATCCGGGGCGGCGCCGGCGTGTTCTACGACAAGCTCGTGCTCGCCTTCCCCGCGGTGGCGGCGATCACGTCGGGGACGAGCATCGGCCTGTTCTTCCCCCAGGGCTTCGCCTTCGAGTTCACCGAGGACGACGTCGGGGCGGAGGACCCCCCGTTCCTGCTCTTTCCCGAGCCCCTGCTGATGCGGTTCACGACCGCGACCGAGCTGGAAACGCCCTACACCGTGCAGGTCAGCCTCGGATTCGAGCGCGGCCTCGGCTCCCGCGCCGCATTCCGCGCCGACCTGATCCACTCCCTGGGCTACCACCTCCCGCTGATGAAGGACCTCAATCCCGTGACCGGCCTCGTCCCCGGGCTCGACGGCCTGCCGCTGCTCGTCGGCGACGAGACGCGGTGCCCGGTGGACAAGATCGACCCGACGCTCGAGGTCGGCGTGCCGTGCCACGCCGCGGACCCGGAGCACGGCTCGCTGGCCGCGCTCGTGACCGAGGGGCGGAGCTGGTACACCGGGCTCGACCTGAGCCTGCGCTGGCAGCGGGGCGACGGCTGGTGGGACGCGGGTTACACGCTGTCCGAGGCGGAGGACCAGGGCTTCGACCCGCTGAAGGGCGGCATCTACCTGCCGCCGGACTCGACGGACCTGGCGCGCGAGCGGGGGCGGGTCGACAGCGACCGGCGCCACCGCGTCGTGCTCTCCGGCGGGGGCGGGCTGCCCTGGCTCGGCGTGCGCGCCTCGGCCGTGGTCCAGCTCTCGACGGGCATCCCGTTCAACGTGACGACCGGCCAGGACGACAACCTCGACGGCATCCTCAGCGACCGGCCGCCGGGAGTCGACCGCGACCAGGGGGCGGATTCGTCGCTGGACGCGATCAACGCCGTGCGCGACCAGCCGGTGGTCCCGCTCGAACCGGTGGACTCGCTGCGCGAGCCGAGCTTCTTCCAGCTCGACGCGCGGCTCTCCCGGCCGTTCCTGTTCGACGCCGGCAAGGGGCGGGGCGAGCTGTTCGTCCAGGCGTTCAACCTGTTCGATCGCGAGAACGAGGGGCTGATCGAGGGCCGGGCGATCTCGCCCGCGTTCGGCCGCGTGATCAGCCTCGCCGGGCCGCCGCGCACGCTGGAGCTCGGGTTGAAGATCGGGTATTAATGGATGCACGATCCATGTCGCGCCTGATCTGGTCGTCCCAGGAGCTCGAGCGCCTGACGAAGTCGGAGGACCCCGAGGTCCGCTACTGGGCGGTCGACCGCTTGATCCGGCACTTTCCCGCCGACTGCTGCGACGCGATCGCGCCGTTCTTGCTCGACGAGCACGACGCGACGCCGCAGGCCGTGGCGCGCCACCTCGGCGAGCACGGCGCGGCACGCCACCAGGCGATCCTGCTGCGCGGCTTCCGGCTGCTGCGCGGCCCGACGCCGGGGCTGTCGCTGCAGGCGCTGGCCCGGCTGGGGTACCCCGGGGTGGTCGAGCTGGCGGCGTCGGCGCTCAAGCGCGGCGACCTGAACGAGCCGGCGCTGGCCTCGATCGTCGAGACGCTGGCCGGGCTGGACAGCGCCGGGACGCGCGAGCTGGTCCGCGAATACGTCGCGCGCAAGGTGGAGCTGTTGGCCGAGCCGGCGGCGATGAGCGGCGTGCTGCGCGTGGTCCGGGCCGCGGAGATCCCGGAGGTGCTGGCCAAGTTCCTGACCGCGCTGCAGTGGCGCGGCAGCCACCGTGCGGGAGAGGTGTTCCGCACGCTGCTCGACGGGCTGCAGATCGACGACGCCGGCTGGTGCTTCCGCACCGGGCCGAGCGGCAGGATCGAGCTGCGCAAGACGATCAAGGCGGTCGAGTCCGGCTACGATTGCGACATCTCGGCGCGGATCGGCCCCAAGACGATCAACCAGATCGCGCAGCGCTTCCGCGCCGGCGGCCTGCGCGAGACGGTGCGGGCGATCGCCGAATGGACCGTGGCGGCGACCGCGCGCTTCCCGCGGGACCGGGACGACGACCTGCCGGACCGCATCGCCGCCGCGGTCGAGGCCTTCGCGCGCGAGGACCTGCTGTGCGAGGTCGAGCGCCTCGGCCACCAGGTGCAGCAGTGGGTCCTCGGCTTCCAGCTGTCGGCGGCGTTCTGCGTGGCGCGCTCGGAGAACTTCGGGCTGAGCCTGCGGCGCGCGCGCGGCGACCTGGATCGGCTGCTGGACCTCGCCGCCCACGAGACGTCGTTCCTGCTGGCCGAGCTGCCGGGCGCGGTCGCGCTGATCTGCCGCCAGGACGAGCAGCGCGCGCGGCAGGCGGAGACCTGGTGCCTGCGGATGCTCGAGGCCCAGGGCCCGTTCTTTCCCAAGGTCGCGGCGCTCGAGATCCTGGGCGAGCTGGGCTCGTTTCACTTCATCCCCGAGATCATCGACTACCTGTCGGACGAGAACTCCTACGTCTACGGCGCCGCGGAGAAGGCGCTGTCGCGGATGGGGGAGGCGATCATCGGTCCGTCCGTGGCCCGCATCGAGTCCGGCGAGCTGGACCCGGACGCCGCCCACAGCCTGCTCGTCCTGCTGTGCGAGCTGGGAACGGTCGCCGCCTACGAAACCGTCTCCGTCCACCTCGACTGGTTCATGGACGCGGTCGGCCCCGGCTCCGCCGCCGAATGGGTCAGCCTGTTCGGCACCGAGGACCTGATCGATCCGCTGCGCGAGTGGCTCGACGACGACCCGGCGATGGTCGGCCAGGGCGTGCTGCTGCTGGGCGCGATCCACAACGTCGTGATCCCCGAGGAGGAGGAGATCCTGCGGGCGATCGAGGACGCCCGGGCGCGCGAGATCGGCGAGGCCGGGCGCGACGACGAGCCGCCCGACGGTCCCGAGCGTACGGGCGGCGACTACCTGATGTGAGCGGTCCGCGGACCGAGCTTGACAGACGGTCGCCGCCGGTCCTATAGCCGCCGCCGGCGGCGCGGCCGCCGTCGTTTCCGAGCGGGGCGGCGCGCGATGGACGCGGCCCGGCGCGGAACCTATCATGGGCTCTCGCGGTCTCGGCTCCGTCCCCGACGGGTCGCGGCAGCGGGCGGGACGGGGAGGCCGGAATGGAATCGCTCACCGGGACGACCGAACTGGGAACGTTGCCGCTGCGCAACAGCGTGCTGTTCCCGCACGCGATCATGCCGATCTCGGTCGGCCGGCGCAAGACGCTCAACCTGCTGGACGACGTCGTCCACGCGAGCAAGCTGATCGCCGTCATCTCCCAGCGCAACCCGGCCGAGGACGACCCGGACCCGTCCGACATGTATCGCGTCGGCTGCGTGGCGCGGATCCTCAAGGTCGTCAAGCTCAGCGGCAACAACGTCAACCTGATCATCCAGGGCGTGCAGCGCGTGCGCGTCGACCGCTTCACGGCGACCGAGCCGTTCATGAAGGCGCTGGTCACCCCGCTGCAGGAGCTGCTCGAGCCGAGCGTCGATCTCGAGGCGCTGGTGCGCAGCCTGATCAACCAGTTCCAGCGGCTGGTCCAGGCCTCGCCCAACATCTCGGGCGACCTGGGCGAGATGGTGCTGTCGGCGGGGTCGGGCGATCCGGGGCGGCTGAGCGATCTCGCGGCGTCGGTGCTCAACATCTCGGCCGAGGAGAAGATCGGCCTGCTCGAGCGCAACAACGTGCGCGACCGGTTGCAGAAGCTGGTCGAGACGGTGACGCGCGAGCTGGAGCTGCAGGAGATCTCGAGCCGGATCCAGTCGCAGGTCGCGGACGAGGTCGGCAAGACCCAGCGCCAGTACTACCTGCGCGAGCAGATGAAGGCGATCCAGCGCGAGCTGGGCGAAGAGGACGAGCGCACGGCGGAGATCGAGGAGCTGAAGAAGAAGATCGACGAAGCGAAGATGCCGGAGGAGGCGCGCAAGGCGGCGGAGAAGGAGCTGGATCGGCTGTCGAAGATGCCGCCGCAGGCGGCGGAGTACACGGTCGCGCGCACCTACCTCGACTGGCTGATCAACCTGCCGTGGTCGCGGCAGACCGACGACAAGCTCGACGTGCCCGAGGCCAAGCGGATCCTCGACGAGGACCACTTCGACCTGGTCAAGGTCAAGGACCGGATCCTCGAGTACCTGGCGGTGCGGGCGCTGAAGAAGGACCTCAAGGGGCCGATCCTCTGCTTCTCCGGGCCGCCCGGCGTCGGCAAGACCTCGCTCGGCAAGTCGATCGCGCGGGCGATGGGCCGCAAGTTCGTCCGCATCTCGCTCGGCGGCGTGCGCGACGAGGCCGAGATCCGCGGCCACCGCCGGACCTACATCGGCTCGCTGCCGGGGCGGATCATCCAGGGCATCAAGCGCGCCGGCACGAACAACCCGGTGTTCGTGCTCGACGAGATCGACAAGGTCGGCACGGATTTCCGGGGCGACCCGTCGTCGGCGCTGCTCGAGGTGCTCGACCCCGAGCAGAACAACACCTTCTCCGACCACTACCTCGAGGTGCCGTTCGACCTGAGCAAGGTGTTCTTCATCTGCACCGCCAACGTGCTGGACACGATCCCGCCGGCGCTGCGCGACCGGATGGAGGTGCTGACCCTTCCCGGCTACACCGAGGAGGAGAAGCTCGAGATCGCGCGCACCTACCAGGTGCCGCGGCAGCGCGAAGAGCACGGGATGACGACGGACCAGGTCGAGATCACGGACGAGGCGATCCGCGCCATCATCAACAGCTACACGCGCGAGGCCGGCGTGCGGAACCTCGACCGCGAGCTGGCCTCGATCTGCCGCAAGGTCGCGCGGCGGGTGGTCGAGGGCCAGGCCGACAAGGTGCGGATCGGCGCCGCCGAGGTCGCCGAGTACCTCGGCCCGATCCGCTTCTTCCACGAGCTGTCGGAGCGGACGGGCAAGAGCGGTGTCGCGACCGGGCTGGCCTGGACCCAGGTCGGGGGCGAGATCCTGTTCATCGAGTCCTCGCGCATGCGCGGCAAGGGCAAGGTGACGATCACGGGCCGGCTGGGCGACGTGATGAAGGAATCGGCGCTGGCGGCGCTGACCTGGATCCGCGCCAACGCGCACGAGCTGGGGATCGATCCCCGGATCTTCGAGGCCAGCGATTTCCACATCCACGTCCCGGCGGGAGCGATCCCCAAGGACGGGCCGTCGGCCGGCGTGGCCCTCACCTGTTCCCTGGTCTCGCTGCTGACCGGTCTGGTCGTCGCTCCCGACACGGCGATGACGGGCGAGATCACCCTGCGCGGCAAGGTGCTGCCGGTCGGCGGGATCAAGGAGAAGGTGATCGCGGCCAAGTCCGCCGGGATCACCCGCGTGATCATCCCCGACAAGAACGAGAAGGACCTGGAGGACGTCAGCGCCCCGGTCCGCGCCGCGCTGCGGTTCGAGTTCGTCGACGAGATCCCGCGCGTGCTCGACCTCGCTTTCGGCCCGGCCTTGAGGGAGCGGCGCTGGAAGGCGCCGCAGGTCGACGAGCTCGGCGACCGCGAGGGAGGCGAGCCGATGACGGTCGTCAGCGTCGTCGACGAGTCGGCTGCGGACTCCGCGAGCGGCGGGACGATCCAGGTCTGACCCCGTGCGCAGCAGGCGCGGTCCCGCCGGGAAGGGCACGGTGCCGATCGCGCTGCCCGGCCCGCGGCGGCTTCCTGCGGCGCTGGGAGCGGTGCTCGCGCTACGCGGTGCCGCGCGCCGGCAGCTCGACGCCGCCCGCGCCCTGACGCGTCCGCTCGCCCGGCACTGCATCCTGGTCGCCGTCGACGGCGGGCTCGACGCCTGCCGCGCCTGGCGCCGGCGGCCGGACCTGTTCGTCGGCGACGGGGATTCGACGCGGAGCATTCCCGCGGGGATGCCGGCCGTCATCTACCGGCGGGACAAGGACCACAGCGACCTGGCGGGCGCGCTCGTGGAGCTGCAACGAAGGCGGGTGCGCGTCGTCGGGATCGCCGGCCTGCTCGGCGGGCGAGTCGATCACGAGTGGGCCAACCTGCTGGAAGTCGGCCGCCGTGCCCGCAGCTTCGCCCTGGTCGTGGCGCCGGCCGCGCGCGGCACGCTGGTCGTCACGGCGCGCGGGTGCGCCGTGGGGCTCGCGCGTGGGACGATGTTCTCGCTGTTCTCACTCGCCTCGTCCTCGACCGTCACGCTCACCGGCGCACGCTGGACGCTGCGCCGCCGGCGGCTGTTGCCCGGCTCTCACGGACTGAGCAATCTGGCCACGGGGCGGGTCCGGCTCGCGGTCCATTCCGGGACCGTCGCGCTGCTGCTGCCGCCGGGTCGGGAGCGCGAGATTCCCGGCTGAGGCCGGCCGACCTCACTTCACCGGCGCCGCCGTCTCCGCACCGCGCGCCGCGAGGCTCGACAGCGCGTCAGCGGCGGCGAGCATGCGCGACCACTGGTGCTCGGCGAGCTCGCGATTCGAGGCCTGCTCCGCTCCGCGCAGGCGCAGCTCCTCGAAGTGCCGCTCGCAGGCCGCGAGGCAGCTCGCCAGGCGCACCGGCCAGGCTTCCCCGGTCAGCTCGGCCGGCGGCGGATCGAGATCGGCCAGGAGCCCGTCCAGGGCGCCCCTCAGCGGCGCGGTCCGCTCGCGGAACAGGACCTCCCAGGCGCGACGCTGCAGCCCGTCGGCAGCCGCAGGCGACGGGCCCAACAGCGGGTCGGTCGACGCGCGCAGCTCCTCGACCGCCAGCACGGTCCGCGCCATGCGCTCGAGCAGGCGCGAGGTCGGCGGCGCCGGCCGCGCCCCGCGATCGCGGCTCGCGGCCAAGTACCGCAGGAGTTCGGCCTGCCAGCGGCAGATGTCGGGAGCGGGCGCGTCGGGCGCGACGACGGCGAGCCGCAAACGCTCGATCGCGGCGAACAGCCGAGCGTCCTCGGGGGAGGCCCCGCCGGGTGCGGCGCGCGGCTCGATCGTGGCGCGGCCGCCGGCCACCACCGGAGCGGGGACCGCGGGTCGCGCGGCGCGGTCGGCCGGCGTCACCGCATCGGGCAACGTGACGCGCACCGTGCCCCGCCCGGCGTGGCGCGAAGGCAGGCCGCGGATCGCCAGCTGCCAGGCCCGGCCCTCGGCCAGCGCGGCGGGATCGAGCTCGACCTCGATCCGCTGCGGCGAGAGCCCCGTGCGGCGCACGGCGGCGGCGTCCGGCGGCTCGAGCCGCAGCACGAGAACCCGCTCCGCCGTCCAGTCGGCTTCGACGACCAGTCGCCCCGCATGCCGCGGCTCGAGCTGGAGCAGGTAGGCCACCGCCTGGTTCGGCGGAAGCTCGAGCGTGTAGTCGACCGTCGTCGCCGAAACGGCGAGCGGGAGCGCGGCGGTCGCCAGCGCGGCGACAAGCGGGATCCGGGGACGGCCGTGCATCGGGTCGAGCGTCCGCGGCCAAGCGGGAGCCGGGCGCGCTTCGGCCAATATGGAGCGAGCCGGCGCCGCGGGCCAGCCGTGGCAGCGGGGCCTCGGCCGGCGCGCGACGCTCACATCTCGTAGAGCGTCGGGTCGACGGCGGGCGGCCGGGCGCGCCTCCCGAGCCGCCGCATCACGGCGGGAGCGCCCTCGTCGAGCCCCAGCGCCTCATCGCCCTCCAGCAGATCGCCCATCTGCTCCTCGACCTGCTCCGGATCCTCGCCCGCCTCCATCCGGCGGATCGCCTCCTCCACCCCCGCCCCGACCGGCATGCCCGAGCGGTCGAAGAAGCGGCGCATGAAGCTCGCCATCTGCCGCGGGTCGCTCTCGTCGATGCGCTCGACGTCGCGCGCCAGCTCCGCCATCACGCTCTCCATCCGCCGGTCGTCGACGGAGGACTCGCCGGCGTCCGCCGCGGGCTCCGGTCGGCCGGTCGAGACCGCGAAGACGGAGGCCCTGCGCTCGAGCCGGGGGCGGCCGCAACGCGGGCAGCTCGGGCGCTTGGAGCTCGGGCGGCGCGCGAGGAAGCTGTACAGCGCGTGACAGCCGGCGCAGTAGAACTCGTAGATCGGCATCCGGGGCCCGCCTACGGCTTGCGGCTGCGCTCGAGGATCGTCCGCAGGTTGCCGACGGTCTTCTCGCGCTGCGCGTCCGAGAAGCCGAGGATCTCCTGCAGCGCCTGGCCGATCGTCGGCAGGTACTTGCTGATGTAGGCGCGCTTCTTGTGCTCGTCGGCCTCGCGGCTGCGCCGGCGCAGGAACACGCCCAGCCGCCGGCCCGCCTCCATCGCCGCGAGACGGATCTCCTTGACGATCTCGGGGTAGGAGGCCACGGCCTCCTTCGATTCCGACGTGAACGGGACCCAGACCGACGCGACGTGGACGAAGATCGCGAGCGGGCCCGTGGGCAGGGCGCCGCGGGCCTGCTGCAGGCCGTAGTTCTTCCAGTCGATCGACAACAGCGCCTTGGTGATGGCGCAGGCGGACTGCTGGTACTGCAGCGGGACGCGGTTGGCGAAGCGGTACAGCTCGACCGGCTCTTCCGCCGGCAGCGTGCCGCCGTAGGCCAGCCCGACCTCGACCTGGAACGGGTTGCCGCGGTAGACCGCCGGCGAGCGCGTCACGGCGTCGGAGAACTGGGCCTCGAGCCGCTGCTGGAGGACGCCTCGCAGCAGATCCTCGCCGACCGGCGACAGGCAGGCGGTCGGGGGCGCCATGATCTTCACCTGGGGGATCGCGCGGAACAGCCGCTCGACCTGCGCGCTCGTCAGCCGCCGCGGCCGGGCGGTCGGCTCGAGCCCGGCGTGGCGGCAGATCGCGTCGGCCACCGTCGGGCCGACCCGGCTGAACTCCGACGTCAGCATCCCCCGCAGGTTGCGCGCCGGGCTCTCCTTGGCCAGCTGCAGCAGCGCACCGAGCTCGACGCCGTGGGGATGCGGCCGGATCTCGACCGCCTCGCGCGGCAGCTCGGCGCCGACGCGATCGTACAGCGTCGCGGGATCCTTCGGCGGCGTGTAGCGGATCCGTGCGTGGGGATTGATCAACGCCGTCTGCTGCACGTAATCGTCGACCGAGCGCCGCCCCTTCTTGTAGATCGCCTCGAGCTCCAGCTCGACCCGCGTCCCGCGCTCCGGCTCCCACTCGATCTGCTCCTCCTGCTGGACCACCGGCGCGTTCCGCTGGGTGTCGATCGCCAGGCGGAACCGGTGGGCCGGCTTGCGCTTGCCGGTGCGCGAGACGATCGCCACCGGCTGGCCCGTCGTCAGCTGCGCGTACATCCCGGCCGCCGAGATGCCGATTCCCTGCTGGCCGCGCTGCTGCTTCAGTCGGTGGAACTTCGAGCCGTACAGCAACTTGCCGAAGACCTTCGGGATCTCTTGGCTGACGATCCCCGGGCCGTTGTCCTGCACCGCGATCCGGTAACGATTCTCGGCGAGCTCCGCGATCTCGATCTCGAGGTCGGGCAGGATGCCCGCCTCCTCGCAGGCGTCGAGCGAGTTGTCGACCGCCTCGCGCACCGCGGTCAGGAGCGCCTTCTGCGGGTTGTCGAAGCCCAGCAGATGCCGGTTCTTGGTAAAGAACTCGGAGACCGAGATCTCGCGCTGGCGTGCGGCCATCGCCTGCGCGTCGGGCCGCGCCGCCGGGCGAGATGCCGCGCGACGGCGGCGCGTCGCCGCACCGGCCGGCTCGGCGGCCGGCGCCGGCGTCGCCGCCCCCGGCCGCTCCCGTACCGTGGGATCGTCGAACAGGCGGCGCTGGCCGGTCTGTGCGCGAAGCGTGCGAGGCATGGTTCGGCACGACGTCCCGCCGCGATTCGCCGAGGCGGCGGACGGAATCAGCATTGTACCAGGCGGCCTGCGCCGGCCCGGGCGGCCCGCGCACCTGCCGCGCGGGGTTTCGGGTAAGATCGGATGCCCGGGGGAGCGGCGGGATGCGCGAGCAAGCGGGCTGGAGCGGGGATCGACGGCGCGTCGCGGCGCGGGCGGCCGTGCTCGCGGCCGCGCTCGTCGCGGCCGGCTTGCTCGCCGGCACGGTCGCGGTTCCGCTGCTCGAGCAGGCCGGTGTGGGGGCGGCACGACTCGTTCGGCTGGCCTACGCCCCGCTCTGCCACCAGAATCCCGAGCGCAGCTTCGCCATCGGCGGGAGCGCGCAGGCCGTGTGCGCCCGCTGCTCGGGCCTCTACCTGGGCGGCGCGGCCGCACTCCTCGTCGCGGGATTCGGGCTGTTTCCACGAAGCGCGCGCCCCCGGGCAGTCTGGCTCGGGTTGCTCGCGATGCCGAACGTCGTCGATGCCCTGTGCGCCGCGGCCGGGCTGCCGAGCCTGCCGAACCTGCCACGCCTCGTCGTCGCGGCGCCGTTCGGCTTCGTCGCGGGTCGGTTCCTCGCCGTCGCGATCGAGGAGATCGCCGCGAGACCCCTCGCGGCGCGACGCGGGAGCCCGGCTGCGAGCGCGCCGGGCCCCGGATCGCGGTCCGCGCCGCGGACCGGGTTCGGCTCGCCGGGACAGCCGGCCGGCGCACCACCGGCCCGAGCGGAGTGAGGAGGAGAGGAGCACCATGGCCAACGCCGAGCCCCCGATGTTGAAGCCGGCGCTCGTGTCCGGCGCGATCTTCGGCGTCGTCGCCGGCCTGCCCGGCTTCGAGCTGCTCAACTGCGCCTGCTGCTCGCTGATGATCGGCTGCGGGGTGCTGGCCGCCTACCTCTACGCCCGGGACTGCCGGAGCGCGAGCGCCCTGTTCGGTGTCGGGGGCGGAGCGACCGTCGGGCTGATCTCCGCGCTGTTCTACACGATCGCGACCGCGGTGATGCAGGGTGTGCGCCGTGCGCTGTTCGAGGTCGCGGACCCGGAGCAGGCCTTGGAGATGATGGAGCGCCTCGGGGTCCCGGCGGAGAGCCTCGACGTGGCCGCCCGCTGGATCGAGCTGATGCAGGGCTGGACCGGGATCGTCGTCGAGTTCTTCTTCACGCTGCTGCTCTCCGCGATCTTCGCCACGATCGGCGGGCTGATCGGCGGGGCCGCGTTCAAGGTCGAGCCGCCCGCGCCGCCCGCCGGCGCTCCGCCGACGATCGACGTCGGCCCGGTCCCGCCCGCGCCTCCCGTCACGCCGGGCTGACGCCGCGCCCGGCGGCGGGCACGGCGTACGCCGCCGGACGGGCCTCGCACCCGGCGCACGCGAAGCGAACGCGCGCAGGTCGCGACTTGTGCCGGAATCGCGGGCGCCGCGCCCCTGGCAGGCCGGTTGCTTGGAGCCCGACCGCGGAAAGGGAGCGTTTGCTCCCGGCCGTCGCAACCGGAAGAGCGGGACCTCCGGCGGCGGCGGAGGGTGCCGCCGGGCGGGGGCCGGGGCTCATCGAGGAGGCGGTCCCGGTCCACGCCCGTTTTGGAGTCGCGGCTGCGGTGGGTGGGATACACTCCGGCCGCCACGCGCCGTGCCCGGAGGCGAGCGGATGTCGACCGATCCCGGCTGGAAGCGGTTTCTCGAGGAGGACGCCGAGCGCGACTTCGAGCGGGCGCGCGTCGCGGTGCTTCCCGTGCCGTACGAGGCGACCGTCTCGTACGGGCGCGGCACGTCGCGCGGCCCCGCGGCGATCCTCGAGGCCTCGGCCGAGATCGAGTCGTTCGACGGCCGGATCGAGCGGGTCCCGAGCGGCTGCGGCATCTGGACCGCCGCGCCGCTCCCGATTCCCCCCGACGCCCGGCCGGAGCAGGTCCTGCGGAGCGTGACGGCCCGCTTCGGCGAGTTGCTCGACGCCGGGAAGTGGGTCGTCATGCTCGGAGGCGAGCACTCGCTGACGCCGGCAGGCGTGGCCGCCGCGGCGGAACGGCACGCCGGGCTGCACCTGGTGCAGCTCGACGCGCACGCCGACCTGCGCGACTCCTACCAGGGTTCGCGCTGGAGCCACGCCTGCGCGATGGCGCGCTGTCTCGACCACGCTCCGATCCGCGCCATCGGCATCCGCAGCTACAGCGAGGAGGAGGGCCGGCGCATCCGCAACGGCATTCCAGGCTACCGCCTGGTGCACTCCTGGGAGATGGCGGATGAATCGTGGATCGCGCGCGCGCTCGAAGGGATCGACGGCCGACCGGTCTATCTCACCGTGGACGTCGACTACTTCGATCCGTCGATCGTGCCCGCGACGGGAACGCCCGAGCCGGGCGGGGGCCAGTGGTGGCCGACCCTGCGCCTGCTCGAGGCGCTGTTCACCCGCGCCGACGTCGTGGCCTCGGACGTGGTCGAGTTGGCGCCGATCCCCGGGCTGCACCACGCGGATTTCACGGTCGCCCGCCTGGTCTACGCGCTGATCGGCCTGCGTTTTCACGGTTCGCGTTGAGCGGCGCCGCTTGCGGCCGCGAGCGACGGACACCAGGCCCGGCGGCCCGGCCACGGCTTGGCCGGGCACCGCGCCAGGCCGCCAACCACCGCGGCGGGCGTCGTCGCGGGCGTTTCGCGTGCAAATGGCCCGAGGTTCCCCGGGGCGCTTGACTCCGTGGCGGGGGTGTCCCTACGTTCGATCCGCATGCTCACCGGCTTCAACACCGACGTCGAGTTCAACGGGCAGATCTACCACGTGCAGACCGAGGACCGCGGTCTGGCCAACCCGGTGGTCGAGAGCCTGGTCTACAGCCGGGGCCAGATCATCACCGCGCGCAAGACCGCCTACGCCGAGCTGATCGAGAACGGAGCCTGCGAGGGCGAGCAGGTCCTGGCGCGGATGGAGGCGCAGCACCGCGACCTGATGCGGGAGATCCGCAACGGCGCGTTCGACCGCGGGGGCCTCAAGCCGTTCGGCCACGGGATCGTGACCAACCGCAGTTTCGACGAGGTCGTGGCGGAGTTCCTCGCCGGGCTACCGGCCCCGGCGGCGGCGCGTCCGAAGCGGCGGTCGACGCGCTCACCGACCCGGCCCTGAACCCCGCGCCCGCGCCAGCTCCCGCTCCACCTCGCGCCGCCGGATCGTCTCCCGCTTGTCGTGCAGCTTCTTGCCGCGGGCCAGCGCCAGCTCGACCTTGATCAGCCCGCTCTTCAGGTACAGGCGGGTCGGAACGAGCGTGACGCCGCCCTGGGACGTCTCGCGCTCGAGCTTGCGGATCTCGCGGGCGTGCAGCAGCAGCTTGCGCGTGCGAAGCGGCTCGTGGTTGGCGCGGTTGCCCTGACCGTACGGGGCGAAGTGGGCGTTGACCAGGAACGCCTCGCCGTTCCGCACCCGGGCGTAGGACTGCTTGAGGCTGACGCCGCCCTCGCGCGCGCTCTTGACCTCGGTCCCGGTGAGCACGATCCCCGCCTCCAGCCGCTGCAGCAGGTGAAACTCGTGCGCGGCGGCCCGGTTGTTCGCGAGTGTCTGGTCGCTGCCGGGCATGTCGCTCCACCGCCGGCACCCGCCGGAGGGTTCCGCCGGGCGGCTCGACCCGTGCGGGGCGAGCGCCGGCGAGCGGTCTGCCGGCATGGTAGCAGAGAGTCGCGCCGTCCCCGGCGGTCCGCCCGCATCGCGAGGTTCGGTTCGAGCCGAGGCGAACCGTGACCCGCATCGGCGTCGCCGCCGCCGGATCGCGCAACCAGGCCGTCAGCGCGCCGGGGTCGGGGGCGCCAGCTCGTCCAGCCGCCGCTGCAGCTCGGCCCGCTTCAGGCCCAGCTCGCGCGCCGCCTCGCGCAGCGCCGCCCGGCGATCGCCGCCGTGCGCGCCGAGCACCCGCCTCCAGCAGGCGAGGATCCGCAGCGCCTCGGGATCGCTCCGCTCGCCCGCACCGCCGTCCGGGTCGGGCGGCAGCACGACCGAGACCTCGCCGCGAACTTCGGGTCCCAGGCGCTCGAGCAGCGCTGCGGCACTCCCCACCAGGATCGTCTCGTGGAGCTTGGTCAGCTCGCGCCCCAGCACCAACGGCCGCGAGCCGAGCACCTGGGCGACGTCGCGCAGCGTCGCGTGGATGCGGTGGGGCGACTCGTAGAACACGATCGTCCTCGATTCCCGGCGCAGCTCGCGCAGGCGGCGCCGGCGCTCGCCGGGACGGTGCGGCAGGAAGCCCTCGAACACGTAGCGATCGGCGTCGAGGCCGCTCGCCGACAGCAGCGCCGTGGCCGCCGAGGGGCCGGGCAACGGACTGACCGGGATGCCCGCCCGGTGCGCCGCCGCCACCAGGCGCGCTCCCGGGTCGGCGACGCCCGGCGTGCCGCCGTCCGAGACGAGAGCGACCTGCTTTCCCGCACGCAGGGCGCGCAGCACCGGGTCCAGCCGCCGCGCCTCGTTGAACCGATGGCACGACACGCAGGGCCGCCGTACGCCGTGGCGGCCGAGGAGCTTCATCGTCCGGCGCGTGTCCTCGCAGGCGATCAAGTCGGCAGACCGAAGCGCCTCGAGCGCGCGCGGCGAGAGGTCGTCGAGATTGCCGATCGGCGTCGCCACGACGAGGAGCTTGCCGGCCACGCGGCCGAGAGTATACGTGGCACCGCGGTGCGCCGCGATTCGCGAGGCGCTCGCCTCCCCCGGCGGGTCCGCTGCCGTCGGATCTCTCGACCCGCCGCGGCAGGTCGCCGTCGAGACGACGCTCCGGGAGGCGAGGGCCGTGATACCGGGGCACGCTCCAGGCGACCGTCTCGAGGCGGGCCCATCCCGAGCCCCTGCCCATCGCGCGGCGCAGCGCTCGCGCCGGTGGCGATCGCGCTTGGCGCCGGTGGCCCATCGCCCCGAGCGGAGGCCGAGACGGCGTGGCCCCGCGGGGAGTTCCTCGACGGCACGGGTTCCGGCCGATGCCTGGCGAGAATCGACGGTCCATCGGGACCACGCCGAAACGGCGCGATTGCATGGAACATCCGGTAAGTCAGTCATTCCGACGCAATCTCCGTGACGATCGACGCTGTCGGGGTCTCCGGACCGGCGGGCCAAGAGAAAACCGCTGAGGCCGCCGCACCTCGCGATTCCGGACCGCGATTGTCAAGAAAACGTTGATTTGGAGCCTGGATCGAGGTACGCTCCCGACGAGGCCAGTGGTCTCCGAACGCGGTAGTCTCGAGCCATTGGCCTGATTCTTTCATACGATCGTGCCGGTCGGCAGCGCGATCCACGCGGGGTTGCGCTCGGCCGGCAGACGGTCCCCGAGGGGTGGCGAGCGCGAGGAAGGCGGAGATGTCCCACAAGTCGTTCCAGGACGAGATGGACCTCGACGAGACCGCCGAGGTGATCGTCGACCGGATGCCGGCGGTGTTCGATCCCGCGCGCGCGGTGCGCCGGCGGCAGGTGGCGCTCGAGATCGATCTGCGCAAGCCGACGGCGGCGATCCTGCCGATCTACCTGCGCGAGATGGGGTCGACGCCGCTGATCGACGAGCACAAGGAGGTCGCCCTGGCTCGCGAGCTGCAGGAGGGGCGTGAGGGAATCGCCCGGGTCGCGATCCGGCTTCCCGGCGCGATCCGCGTGCAGCTCCTCGAGGACGGCCTGGCCGGCCCCCGGCGCGGCCGCGAGTGGCCGCTCGACGACATGGAGGCGTTCCACAACCGGTTGGTGCGCTTCCAGAAGGAGCGCCCGAAGGATACGCGGCTCGCAAAGCTCGTGCGCGAGGCCAAGGAGCACAAGCGTCACGTCGATCACGCGCGCGATGCGCTGATCCTGGCGAACCTGCGCCTGGTCGTGCACATCGCCAAGAAGTATCTGAACCACGGCATCTCGTTCATGGACCTGATCCAGGAGGGCAACATCGGTCTGATGAAGGCCGTGGAGAAGTTCGAGTACGAGCGCGGCAACAAGTTCTCGACCTACGCCTACTGGTGGATCAAGCAGGCGATCGAGCGTGCGATCGCCGACAAGGCCCGCGTGATCCGCATCCCGGTCCACGTCAACGAGAAGATCAAGAAGATCTCGCGGGTGGCGCGCGAGCTGGCCGAGACTCTCGGCCGCAAGCCGACCCCGGCCGAGATCGCGAAGAAGCTGCGGATGCCGGTGTCGAAGGTCGAGGAGATCATCGGCGTGGTGCAGGAGCCGCAGGCGCTGGAGGACATGTCGGGGGACGACGACAGCCCGAGCCTGCTGCGCTTCGTCTCCGACCCGAACGCGCCGTGCCCACTCGAGCGCACCGTCGACCGCGAGCTGCGCGAGAAGGTCGAGGCCACGCTCAAGGTGCTGAGCGCGCGCGAGGAGGAGATCGTCCGCCTGCGCTTCGGCATCGGCCGGGAGATGCCCTACACGCTCGAGGAGATCGGCCGCGTGATGGGTCTGTCGCGCGAGCGGGTGCGCCAGATCGAGGCGACCGCGCTGAAGAAGATCCAGCAGGCCGAGGAGCAGGGGAGTCTGCGCGAGTTCCTCGGCTGATTCCGCGCTCGCCGCGACGGCGGGCGACGGCCGCGGAGCGAGTCAGCGCGGGAAGGCGTCGGAGCCGTGTCGGCTCCGGCCCTGAGCGCCGCGCAACTCGGCCGCCGTCGGCCCGGCGTGCAGCGGGCGAATGCCGCGGGCACGGTCGCCGGCGACGGGCCGGAGCGGCCGCGGAGAGACGGAGTGCAGGCGCGGCACGCAGGGTCTCCACCCGCCGTGGTAGGCCCAGTAAGGACCGTGGGCCGGCGCGTACGCCTCGCGTGCGTTCCCCGAACGGCTTTCCGCGTCCAGGCGAGCGCGCGCGAGATCGAGCGCCCGCAGGGTGGCTAGACGCGCGTACTCGCGCTCGAGGAAGTCGGCGACGGAGATCCCCTCGTACGGATCGGCGACTCGCCCGGTCGCGGGCGGCGAGGGTTCGGGCACGGCGAAGCGTTCGAGATCCGAATTGGTGTAGACGTACGGGGTTGCCGGGTCGGCGGCCGCGGAGAGGCTGAGCGCCGCGGTGGACAGCAAGACCCTGCAAGCCCACCGCGTCATGGCCCGAGCGCTCACGCTGCAAGACTACAGCCGCGTGGGAACCCTGCCAACTCCCCGTTGCACCCGAGCGGGAAACTGCCAAGAACTTTACTTATTCTAATTGCTACATCTCCCGTTCCCATAGCGCGGTGCCCAAGAGCATGCGGGCGCGGCGCGAATGCCGCATTCGGGACGACCTTCGTGAGGCGACCGGCGCTGCTCAGGCGTAAACTCCTGTGTTCCAGGCCCGGGAGGGGCGGGGTTGACGAGCGCCATGACGATCTTCGAGCTTCGGCGGGCCTACCACACCTCCCTCGACAACATCCGCGGGTGGCTGGGCGACACCGCCATCTCCGGCCGGCTCACGGTTCTCGACCGGCTGTCGATCCTGGACGCGTGGCACCAGGAGATGGTCGAGTTCTTCGAGAGCAACGGCCATTGCTTCGTCTGCAACCGTCGCCTGTCGCGCTGCCGCTGCCCCCGCGAATCGCAGCTCTCGGGGTAGCGCGTCGGCGAGGGGACGGTTCGCCCGTGCCGGATTCTCCCGCCCGCTGTTAAACTCCCCGATCGCGAGTCCGGTCGTCGGCCGCGGCTCGCCGGGCTCCCCTTCGGTCCCGGCCGACGCCGGGGCGTTCGCGGACCTGCGGGACACCCCCGTTGCTCGTGCAGACGATCGCGGCCTGGCTGCTCCTCGCCGGTCTCGCCGGCGCCGCCGCGGCGTCGGCGGAGGTCCGGCGCGAGGAGGCCGGCCCCGCCCTGCCCCAGGGCCTGCAGCTCGAGTGGAACGGCACCCTGACCCAGGGTGAGGACGGGACCGTCACCATCACCGGCGCGGTCAAGATCGTGTGGCGCGACACGCGGATCCAGGCCGACCGGCTGCTGCTGCGCGAGCGGCGCTACGTCGAGGCCGAGGGCAACGTGCTGCTGGTCTGGGGCAAGAGCCGCATCTTCGGCCGGCGCATGAGCTACGACCTCGAGACCGAGCGCGGCGTGATCGAGGACGCGCTGGGTCAGACGCTCGACGACTACCTGTTCTGGGCCGAGACCGCGGAGAAGATCGGCGACGACAAGGTGCGCGTGACGGCGGCGACGGTCACGACCTGCTCGCAGCCCGTGCCCTACTGGTCGTTCGCGGTCTCGAGCGCGACGATCCACATCGACCATTACGCGCGGATGTGGAACGTGCGGTTGCGGGCCGGGCCGATGCCGCTGATCTACCTGCCCTATCTGGTGTGGCCCGTGCGCCCGGATCGTGCGCCCGGCCTGCTGACGCCCGACCTGCACAGCTCGCAGAGCCGCGGGCAGATGATCAGCCAAGCGTTGTTCCTGCCGTTCGGGCGCAGCGCCGACCTGACGCTCGAGGGGCGCTACTACACCGAGGCCGGGTTCGGCGGCGGCGGCGGGCTGCGCGTCATTCCCAATCGCAGCGGCCGGCTCGACGCCGACGCGTTCTTCATCAACGACAAGGTCTACGCCGCCCAGCACGGCGGGGACGGCAACCGCTACCAGGTGCGCTACCGCCAGGAGCAGCGGTTCCTCAACGGGTTCCGCATGGTGGCCGACATCGACGAGATCAGCGACCCGGACTACCTCGGCGACTACAAGCGCGACCTGAACGTCTCCTCGACCCCGCAGACCCTGGCGCGCCTGGAGTTCTCGCGCAACGGCCCGTGGGTCAGCATGAACGTGCGCGAGGTGCGGCGCGAGCTGTTGTCGTCGGGTCAGGTGCAGCAGGCGCTGCCCGAGGTCGAGTGGCGCGGGCGCAGCCGGCGTCTGGGTCGCACCCCGCTCTATCTCAGCTTCGAAGCCTCGGGGGCATCGATCCAGCAGTTCGCCCAGGCGTCGCCGTCCCGGCCGCCGTTCGATCCCGACTACCTGCGCGGCGACCTGTTTCCAACGCTCAGCCTGCCGTGGTCGCCGACGCCGTGGCTCGATCTCACGCCGCAGGTCTCGGAGCGCGTGACGTACTACACCCAGCGGCAGACGCCGGGCCCGACCGGACGGGTCGTCGAGGACCGTTCGCTGTCCCGATCGCTGCCCGCCTACGGTCTGGAGATCGTCGGCCCGAAGCTGTCGCGGGTGTTCGCGGCGGAGCGCAGCCCGCGCCGCTACAAGCACACCCTCGAGCCGCGCATCCGCTACGGATACGCCGAGAGCTTCGACGAGGCGGACGAGATCCTGCTGTACGACGAGGTCGACCGGGTCAACGGCGCGGGCGAGCAGGTCGGCTACGCCCTCGTGCAGCGGCTGTTCGCCAAGCGCCCGCGCGCCGCGGAGCCGGAGCCGGCCGGGGACGCGGAGCGCGACGTGGTCCCCGATGCCGGACGAGCGGAGCGGTCGCCGGAAGCGGCGCCCGGGAGCCGGCCGGGCCCGGTCCCGCCCGCGGCCGGCGAGCCGGTCGAGATCGCGCAGCTCGAGATCTCGCAGTCGCGATCCTTCGAGCGCGACATCAGCCGGGCCGACGTGGACGGCGACGGCCAGGACGAGACGAGCCGCTTCTCGCCGATCCTGGTCACCGGCCGCTTCAACCCCGGAAGCGCCGTCAGCCTCGACCTGCGCAGCCGCTACGACATCCTGTTCGACCAGGTGCAGGACGTGAGCCTGTCGGGCACCCTGCAGCACGCGATCAACCGGCTGCGCTTCTCGCTCGTCTACGACAACGGGCTGGGGCTGGACCCGGCGACCGGGCAGGAGCGGGACGACAGCTCCCAGCTGCGCCTGACCGACGGCGTGACGCTCGCCGGCGGGCGCGTGGCGTTCAACGTCGACGGCTCCTACCTCACCGACCCACCCGAGGGGACGAGCCACTTCCCCGACCAGCGATTCCAGCTCCAGTATTCGACGCAATGCTGTACGTTCTTCCTGGAGCGGCTGACCCGGGACTTCGCGACGACCGAGGACCGGCGGGAGCTGTATTTCCGGCTCGATCTGCGCGGGGTCGGCAAGGTCCTGAGCTCCACCTTCTGAGCGCGGGAAAGAGACGAGGGGCGTCCGCAGTGGACCGGGTCGTCGTGATCGGAGCGACGGGGATGCTCGGCAGCGCCGCGGTACGGGAGCTGGCGCGCCGCCGGCTCCAAGCCGTCGGCCCGACGCGCGAGGCCCTCGACCTCGGTCGCGGCGCGATCGAGGCCGGCCTGCGCGCGCTGGGTCCCACGGCCGTGGTCAACGCCGCCGCCTACACCGACGTGGCTCGCGCCGAATGGGCGTCGGAGCGGGAAGCGGTCGAGCGGCTGAACCGCGACGCGCCGGGCGAGCTGGCGGCGGCCTGCCGGACCCTCGGCATCCCCCTGCTCCACGTCTCGACGGACTTCGTCTTCGACGGACGCAAGGGAACGCCGTACCGCGAGGACGACCGCGCCGCTCCGCTGCAGGTCTACGGGCAAAGCAAGCTCGACGGCGAGCGCCGCGTGCTCGAGGCACACGACCGCGCGCTGATCGTGCGCACCTCCACGCTCTACGGGCCCGGGCGGGGTCTGCGGCGGCACTACGTGGCGGCGATCCTCGAGCGCGCACGCCGCGGCGAGGCGCTGCGGCTCGTGCGCCTTCCGGTCTCGTCTCCGAGCTACGCGATCGACGTGGCGCGCTCGATGATCGATCTCCTGCTGGCGGGCGCGCGGGGGGTGGTGCACGTGGTCAACGCCGGAGGCTGCAGCCGCATCGAGCTGGCCCGCGAAGCGGTCCGCCTGGCGGGGCTCGAGTCGCAGGCCGTGGTGACCGAGATCCCGCCCTCCGGTGATCCGCCGCGACGCCCGGCCTACAGCGTGCTCGACACGGCGCGCTTGACCGAACTCACCGGCCGGCGCGTCCGCGGCTGGCGCGAAGCGCTGGCGGAGTACGTCGCCGATCCGGGACCGTGAGGACCCCGAGTCTCCTCCGGGCCCGCCGGTCCTGCGCGTCCTCGAGCGCCCGCCGCGGCGACTCGACGCGACCGCACACGGCCGCGCCGCGCGCGCCAAGCGGACCCGTTTCCGCCGCGCGCTCGCGCGGCGCGGGGCTCAGCTCGAGGAGGGGTCCTCGGGCCCCGTGGGGACGTGGCGGCCGACTGCGACGCGCGCCGGACGGATCAGGTGCTCACCGAGCCGGAAGCCGACGTGGAGCGTCTCGGTGACGACTCCATCCAGCGCGGGCGACGCCACGGGATCGACGCGCACCGCCTCGGCGACGTTGGGGTCGAACGGACCCTGGAGCGCGGCGATCTCGCTCACCCCGTGCTGGGCCAGCGCGGCCGTGAACCGCTCGCGGGCCAGCGACAGGCCGTCCACCAGCGGGGCGGCCGCGGGAAGCGCGGCGCCATGGGCCAGCGCGAGGTCGAGATCGTCGAGCACGCCGAGCAGCCCCTGGACCAGCGTCGCGAACCGCAGCTCCGCCCGGCGCTCGACGTCCGCTGCGATCCGGGCGCGGAACTGGTCCTGCTCCCGTTCGTGTTGCTGGAAGGCCGCGACGTACTCGCGGAGCTTCTCCTCCGCCTGCTCGGCACGGCGCCGCAGCTCTCCCACCACGCTCGGCTCGCGCTCGGCCTCGGGCGGATCCGGCTCCGCGGCGCCCTGCGCGGTATGCCGCCGGTCCTCCACGCGGAACTCCGGCTGCTGGTCCGAGGGGGTCGTCACCGGCCCGTCAGGCGGCGGATGCGCTCCTCGATCGGCGGGTGGGTGCTGAACAGGCGGCCCAGGCCACCACCGAGCGGCATCACGATGAACAGGTGGCTCGTTGCCGGCGTGGCTTCGAGCGGGATCCGGCGGCTCGCGCGGTCGAGCTTCTCGAGCGCCCGCGCCAGCCCGTAGGGGTTGCCGGCCATCTCCGCCCCGGTCGCGTCCGCGGCGTACTCCCGCGAGCGGGAGACGGCCATCTGGATGATCAGCGCCGCGACCGGAGCCAGGATCGCGAGGAACAGCAGCCCGAGCGGGTTGGCGCCGCGCTCGCCGTCGCGCGAGCCGAAGCCGCCGAAGATCGCCCCCCAGCGCGCGATGCTGGCCAGGAAGGTGATGGCGCCCGCGATCGTGGCCGCCACCGACGAGATCAGGATGTCGCGGTTCTTGATGTGCGCCAGCTCGTGGGCGATCACGCCCTCGGTCTCCTCGGCGTCCATCGTCTCCAGCAGGCCGGCCGTCACCGCGACCGCGGCGTGCGCCGGATTGCGTCCCGTGGCGAAGGCGTTCGCCGCCTTCTCGGGGAGGATGTAGAGCCGGGGCTTGGGCAGCCCGCCGCGCGCCACCAGCCGGTCGAGCATCGCGTGCAGCCGCGGCGCCTCGGCCTCGGGCACCGGCTTGGCGCGGTAGCGCGCCAGCACGATCTTGTCCGAGAACCAGTAGGCCCCGAAGTTCAGCAGCGCCGCGCAGCCGAGCGCCAGGAGCATGCCGCTCCGCCCGCCGAGCAGCTGGCCCGCGACCAGGATCAGCCCGGTGAGCGCGCCGAGCAGCAGCGTCGTCTTGATGGAGTTGGTCGTCATCTCCCGTCCCCGATCCCCGCCGCCGGCGTCAGCCGGCCGCGACCTCGATCTTCGCCGGCGCCGCGCCCGTGCGCTTGGGCAGCACGACCTCCAGCACGCCGTTGACCTGGCGCGCGGCGATCTGCCGCGGGTCGACCGACGCCGGCAGCGCCAGCTGCAGCACGAACGGGCCGCGCGGTCGCTCGATCCTGAGGTACGAGTCGCGCGCCGCGCCGAGCGCCTGCGCGCGCTGCCCGCGCAGCGTCAGGCGCCCGTCCTCGACCTTCAGCTCGAGATCGTCGAAGCTGACGCCGGGCAGGTCGGCCAGCAGCACGAAGCGCCGCTCGTCCTCGAACAGATCGAGGGGCGGCGTCCAGGCGGCGGCGACCCCCTCCCAGCCGGGGGTCGACGACCGCGCCAGCGCGTCGTCGAACATCCGGTTCATCGTCTGCTTGAGCTGCACCAGGTCGCGCAGCGGGTCCCAACGCTGGATCGCCATCGGCGCCCTCCGACCGCCGCCATTCTAGCGTGAATCGGCGGGGACGGCCGGAGCCTCGCCCGCCACCGGCTGGCGCTCGAAGCGCAGCCCGTCGCCGACCGCGTCGACCGCGATCCGATCGCCCGCCGCGAACTCGCCGGCGAGCAGCCCGGAGGCGACGACGTCCTGGATCCGGGACTGGATCACGCGCCGCAGCGGACGGGCGCCGAAGGCGGCGTCGTAGCCGGCGTCGGCCAGCAGGCGCCGGGCCGCGTCCGAGGCCTCGACGCGGATCCGCCGCTCGGCCAACAGCGCGTTGAGCCGCTCGAGCTGCAGCTCGACGATCTGGAGCAGCTCGGCGCGAGCGAGCGGCTCGAACACGATCACGTCGTCCACCCGGTTGAGGAACTCGGGGCGGAACAGCCGGTGGAGTTCGCGCTCCACCAGGCCCCGCAGCCGGTCCGCCGACTGGCCGGCGCGCTCGAGGATCTGTCCCGAGGCGATGTTCGAGGTCATGATCAGGATCGTGTTGCGCAGGTCGACCGTGCGGCCCTTGCCGTCGGTCAGCCGCCCCTCGTCGAGGACCTGCAGCAGCACGTTGAAGATCTCGGGGTGGGCCTTCTCGATCTCGTCCAGCAAGACGACGGCATACGGACGGCGGCGCACCGCCTCGGTCAGCTGGCCGCCCTCGTCGTGGCCGACGTAGCCCGGCGGGGCGCCGATCATCCGCGCCACCGAGTGCCGCTCGGAGTACTCCGAGAGGTCGAGCCGGATCAGCGCCCGCTCGTCGTCGTAGAGCGTGGCGGCGAGCGCCCGCGCCAGCTCGGTCTTGCCGACCCCGGTCGGCCCGAGGAAGATGAAGCTGCCGACCGGCCGCCCGGGGTCCTTGAGCCCGGCGCGGGCCCGGCGCACGGCGGCCGCGACGCTGCGCACCGCGGCATCCTGGCCCACGACCCGGCGGTGCAGCTCGTCCTCGAGGTGCACCAGCTTCGCGGCCTCGCCCTCGAGCAGCTTGCGGACCGGCACGCCGGTCCACTTGGCGACGATCGCCGCGATCTCCTCCTCGCCGACCTCCTCCTTGAGCATCGCGCCGTCGCGCTGCAGCGCGGCCAGCGCCGCCTGCTCCGCCGCCAGCCGGCGCTCGAGCTCGGGGATCTTGCCGTAACGCAGCTCCGCGGCGCGCTCCAGCGCCGCCTCCTTCTCGGCACGGACGGCCTCTTCTCTGGCGCGCTCGGTCTCGGCGTTGATCTCACGGATGCGGCCGATCACGCCGCGCTCGTTCTCGAGGCGCCGCTCGAGCGCCGCCAGCCGCTCGTTCTTGTCGGCCAGCTCCTGCTCGGCCTGCGCCAGGCGCGCCCGCGAATCGGGGTCCGTCTCGCGGCGCAGCCCCTGGCGCTCGACCTCGAGCCGCAGGACGCGCCGCTGCACCTCGTCCACCTCGGCCGGGACGGAGTCGATCTGCATGCGCAGCTGCGCGGCGGCCTCGTCGACCAGGTCGATCGCCTTGTCCGGCAGGAAGCGGTCGGCGATGTAGCGCTGCGACAGACGCGCGGCCGCGACGAGCGCCGCGTCCTGGATCCGCACGCCGTGGTGCAGCTCGTACCGCTCCTTCAAGCCGCGCAGGATCGAGATCGTGTCCTCGACCGACGGCTCGCCGACCGGCACCGGCTGGAAGCGTCGCTCGAGCGCGGCGTCGCGCTCGATGTGCTTGCGATACTCGGCGAGCGTCGTGGCGCCGATGCAGTGCAGCTCGCCGCGCGCCAGGGCCGGCTTGAGCAGATTCGCCGCGTCGACCGCGCCCTCCGCCGCGCCGGCGCCGACCAGCGTGTGCAGCTCGTCGACGAACAGCAGGATCCGTCCGTCGGAGTCCTCGATCTCCTTGAGCACCGCCTTCAGCCGATCCTCGAACTCGCCGCGGTACTTCGCGCCCGCGATCAGCGCGCCCAGGTCGAGCGCGACCAGCGCGCGGTCCTTGAGCGACTCCGGCACGTCGCCGTCGGCGATGCGCTGCGCCAGGCCCTCGGCGATCGCCGTCTTGCCCACGCCCGGATCGCCGATCAGCACCGGGTTGTTCTTGGTCCGGCGGCACAGCACCTGCATCGTGCGCCGGATCTCGTCGTCACGACCGATGACCGGGTCGAGCTTGCCGCGGCGCGCCAGCTCGGTCAGGTCCCGTGCGTAGCGCTCCAGCGCGCGGAACTTCTCCTCCGGATTGGGATCGGTGACGCGGGCGCTGCCGCGCACGTCGCGCAGGGCGGCGAGGATGCCCTGCTCCGTGGCGCCGAAGCGGCGCAGGATCTCGGAGGCCTCGTCCTTGCCGCGGGCCAGCGCCAACAGCACGTGCTCGGAGGAGACGTAATCGTCGTGGAATTCGCCGGCGATCCGCTCCGCCGACTCGAGGAAGGCGAGCAGCCCGCGGCTCGGGCGCGGCTCGGCGGCGCCCTCGACCCGGGCCAGACCGCGCAGCCGCTCGTCGGACGCCGCGGCGACGGCGCGCGGGTCGGCGCCCAGGCGCTGCAGGATCGGCGGGACGACCCCACCCTCCTGCCGCGCCAGCGCCGGCAGGAGGTGCAGCGGCAGGACCTCGGCGTGGCCTGCCCGGCCCGCGGACTGCTGGGCCTCCCGCAGGGCCTCCTGGGCCTTGATCGTCAGGCGTTCGAGTCGCATCGGAACCCGGTGCGCCGCGGCCGTCCGCGCCGCAGTGTCGGCATCGCCCGGAGGCGCGCGCGCCCGGCCTGTATGGAATCCGGCCGCGCCGCTGTCAAGCCCGGGAGTCTTGCGGGTCGAAGCGGCAGCGCAGCAGCAGCCCCGGCGTCGGTTCGTCCTCGAACGCGACGAAGCGCAGCCCGCCGTCGGACAGCAGCCGGAACAGGTTGCCCGACAGCGTCCCGCGCAACCGGCCGGCGAGGGCGCCGCCGCGGATCCCCAGGGCCTGCGGTGCCGCGAGCGAGAAGTCGCCGCTGCCGTCGTCCTGAGTGTGGACGCCGAGCACGCTCAGCACCAGCACGCCGTCGTCCGCGGCGGCGAGGGCGTCGGGCAGCGCCAGCGGCGGCGAGCCCGCGAAGTGCAGCGTGTCCAGGCCGAGCGGCAGGGGCGTCGGGTCCAGGCCGAGCCGGCGCGCGTACTTCAGGTCGAGCAACGGCTGCACCAGCCGGCCGCGCTCGATGAACACGCAGGGAGCGGCCGGCACGCCTTCCGCCGTGAAGCGATAGGTCCCACGCCGCAGCGGCTGCAGCGGATCGAGTCGCAGCTCGAGATCCTCGCGCAGCACGGGGTGGCCCGATCCGAACTGCTCGCGCCGGAAGTGCCCCTCGCCGTGCGCCACCGTCGGGCCGCTGAGATTCTCGAGCAAGGTTCCCAGGACGTAGGCTTCGACGACGCGCGGCGCCAGCAGCACCGGCCGCGCGCCGGCCGGAATCGTCGGCCCCGGCCGCTCGAGCCGGCGCGCCAGCTCGAGCAACCGCTCCAGGCGCGCCTCGAACGCCGCCTCCGCCTCCGCCCGCCGTGCGCTGAATCCGTCGCCGATCTCGCCGTTGACCACCACGTGCCAGCCGACGACCGTGCCCCGTGCCTGGGCGTCCAGGCCGGCGGAGGTCAGGACGCGCGCCGTGCTGTCGTGGGCCGAGAACGACCCGCTCCAGGTGCGGATCGCCTCGCGCTCGATCCGCGAGCGCACGCGTTCCAGCCGATCGGCCAGCAGTCCGGTGTCGCCCCGCGCCAGCGCCGCCGCGTCGTCGTCGAGCATCGCGACCTCCGGCATCGGCCGCGAGCCCAGCACCCACGCCGCGTCGGGGTCGTCGTAGGCGGCGGCGCGGGCGTAGCCCAGCGTCTCGCTCAGGTCGCCTTCGATCTGCCGCCGCTCGAGATTGCCGCGGCTGACGCGACCGTCGCTCCACACCAGCCGGTAGCGGACGTCCCCGCTCTCTTCCAGCGCGAGCGGAGCGTGGGGGTTGCCGAGCTCGCGATCCTTGACGCCGAACGTCAGCCCGCGCGACTCGGTGGCGAGCAGCGACCAATCGCGAACCGCGGCCCCGTCCCCGCGAAACGAGGCGAGCGCCGCGAGCAGCCGATCGAGCTTCACGCGGCGCCGCCCAGCCGAACCGCCGGGTGCGGGTCGAGCACGAGGAAGTAGTGGCTGCCCCCGCTCGACGGCACGCTCTGACCCCACTTGCCGCAGTAGCCGATGGCGTCGAGCTGCAGCGGGCCGAACGCCTCGCGCACCGACTGCAGCGCGCCGAACATCGAGCCGGAGAAGATCGCCGGCTTGTGCAGCACGATGCGGTCCCGTCCCAGTTCGTAGATCGCGCGGCAGTTGAACACGAAGTCCCCGGTCGTCGGATTGACCTGGCCGCCGCTGTAGCCGGAGAGGAACGCGACGCGCGGATGGCGCCGCAGCACGCCGGCATCGGACAGCAGCTGCCGCACCTCCGCCGGGCCGTAGTCTTCGAAGGCGCCGGGCGCCGGTAGCGGGGAGTCGACCTCGATCCGGATGTTGGTCATCCTCGGCTGCGGAGCGTGGCGGAAGGTCTCGGCGCGGGCCGCGCCGGTCAGGCGCACGCCGCCGGGACCGGCCGACCACAGGTCGGACAGACCGTCCTCCAGCCGTCCGTGATCGACGATCACCGCCCGCTCGCGTGCCACGCCGTTGGCGCTGATCGGCTGCCAGGCATGATCCCCGGCCAGCGGCTCGTCGATGACCGACACGTGGCGGGCGCCCACGACGTCGCCGCGGCGCAGCCGGCCGTCGCGCGCCAGCACCGAGGAACGATAGCCGTCGGCCTCGGCCGCGTGACCGAAGGCCTCGTGCGCCAGGCCCTTGGCCAGCGCGTAGTCGATCACCAGCGGGAAGCTCCCGGCGGCGTGCGGTGGCGCCGTGGGAAGCTCGCGGGCCAGGCGCGCCGCCCACTCGCCGCGACGCACGAACATCGCCGCCCGCTCGCTCCACGGCAGGTCGGGCTCGGGACCGAACAGCGCGGTGGAGACCGCGTGTCGCGCGCCGTCGTCGTCGCTCGTCGCCTGCGCGGTGAGGGCACAGCGGGGAATGCTGAACAGCACGTCCGTGCCGTCGGAGCGAAAGATGCGCCAGGCGTCGATCTCGGCGCGGAAGCTCACGCTCAGCTGGACGCCCGGCACGCGCCCCAGGATCTCGGACTCGATCTCGACCAGCCGGCGCCCCACCTCGTCGAGACGGATCCGCCCGAAGGCCGCCTCGTCGGCGGCGAGCAGCCGGCGGCGCAGCGGCGCGAGCGACGGCGGCGGGCAGCCCGTCCCCGGCAGGGATTCCGCGCGGCGCGCGGCCTCGATCGCGCGCTGCAGCAGCGCGAGCGTCGGCTCCGGCCGGAAGTCGTCGCGGCTGGCGAGCGCGGTCCTGCCTCCCGCGCCGGTCACCTGCAGACCCTGGCCGGAGGTCGAGCCGATCGCGACGTCCTCGACCGTCCCGCGGCGGACGACGAGCCGGCGCACGGAGCGGTTCTGGGCGCGGGCGATGAGGAACGACCCCGCGGCGCGCGCGCGGCGGCCCAGCTCCGCGCCCAGCTCCTCCAGCCGCTCCAGCTCACCGGTCACGCGGCGCGAACGTAGCGCCGCCCGAGCGCGGGCGCAAGCCGGCCGGACCGCACCGTCAGCCGATGTCGATCGCGCCCGAGATGCAGTTCTCGACGCACAGCCAGCACTCGGTGCAGGCCTCCGGTCGGCTCACGATCGAGTGCGACGCCCCGGCATCGAGCACGTCCTCCGGGCACAGCTCGACGCAGACGCCGGTGTTCTCGCACAGGCTGGCGTCGATGCGGATCACCGCGCGCCGCACGCGATCGGTCGCCTTCTCCTGGCGATCGATCTTGTCGAACTCTCCGGGAGCGGCGCCGGCGTCGTCGGGGAACTCGAAATCGAGCTCGAAGCCCATCGCGGTGACCTCGTGCGGCGGAAGGCGTTGGGGGCGAACTTAGGCCGGAACGTGGCGGGCGGCAAGCTGCGGGGCGCTGGGCCGGCCGATCGAGGCCAGCGCCGCGGGCGCCGTCGGCACGGTTGCCGTCTTCGGCGTCGGGGGTCGGGTGCCGCGCCGTCGTAGTCCCCGGTCCGCCCGAATCGCTGGCCTCCGCCGCAAGGCGTGGGCGCGCCTCGTCGCACCGTGCTCGGTTCGGCGCTAGCATGGCGCCGCGCCCGGGAGGATCGGTGGCCGTCTCCGTTCGACAGCGCCTCGAGCAGGACGAGGCGCGCCTCGCGCCCTACGCGTTGCGCGCGGAGAGTGCAACGCGGCGCTACGCGCTCGACGACGAGGGCCGCGCGTTCGACTATCGCACGAGCTTCCAGCGCGACCGGGACCGCATCGTCTACAGCCGCGCCTTCCGCCGTCTGCGACAGAAGGCGCAGTCCGGGATCCTGCCGGCCTACGAGGACCACCGGCGCAACCGGCTGACCCACACGCTCGAGGTGTCCCAGCTGGCGCGGACGATCGGCCGGGCGCTGGGGCTGAACGAGGACCTGATCGAGGCCGTGGCGCTCGGGCACGACCTGGGCCAGCCCCCGTTCGGCCCGGCGGGCGCGGGTGCGCTCCACGACCTGCTCAGCGGGGCGCTCGACGGCCGCGGGGGGCCGGGGCTCGGTGACCTCGGCGGGTTCGACGGCTCGTGGCAGGCGCTGCGCGTCGTCGATCGGCTGGAGAAGCGCTACGGGCATCCGGGTCTGAACCTCACCGACGCCGTGCGCGAGGGGATCCTCAAGTGCGGGGCGCCGCTCGCCTGGCCACCGGACGACCCGCCGGGGCTGCGCCACGGGCTGGCGCCGCCGTTCGAGAGCCAGGCCGTCAGCGTCGCCGACCGGGTCGCCGAGGCGCTCCACGACCTGGACGACGGGCTGCAGTCCGGCACGATCGCGGTCGAGGCGGTCGAGCGGCTGAAAGCGGTCAGCGAGCTGCGCCGCAAGCTCGGCGCGCGCTGGCGCCCCAAGGCCGGCCGCTTCGTCAAGGCCAACGCGATCCACCGTGGCCTGATCCACCTGTTCGTCACGGACGTGATCGTGGCCAGCCAGGCCCGGCTCCGAGCCTGGGCCGAGCGGCACGGCGTGAAGACTCCGCGAAGCTTCGAGCGCGTACGGGACACGGCACTGGCCGGCGGGGAGATCGCCTCGTCGCCGGCCTGTGTCGCGTTGCTCGCCGATCTCGCGGGGTTCCTCGAAGCGCGCGTGCGACGCGGCTTCGCCGCCGACCGCCTCGACGGGCGCGGGCGCCGCGTCGTGCTGGGACTGGTCTCGGCCTACCTCGCCGATCCGACGCTGCTCGAGCCGCACGTGCTGTTGCGCTTCAAGGAGGCGGCCGGCGTGCGCTACCTGCGCGACCTGCCGCGGAGCGCGGTCGGCGCGGAAGGGCTGCGCTACGCGAGCGATCCACGCTTCGCGCGCGTCGTCGCCGATTACGTCGCCGGCATGACCGACGCGTTCGCCGTCACCGAGCACGCCCGGCTGCTCGAGATGGGAGCGATCCCGATTCCGAGCGTCGAGCAGCTGCACCGCGAGCGCTCGTAGAGCGCGGCCGTTGCGGGCACGAGACGCGGCGGCGGCCGGTCGCCCGCGAGGGCGGCGTCGCGCTTGCCCCGCGGCGGACGATCGACTACGGTAGCGAGTCGAAGGGGGTGCGGACGGTGCATCGCAGCCTGCGCGAGGTCGATCCGGAGGTCGCCGGCGCCGTTCTGCACGAGACCGAGCGGCAGGCCGCCGGCCTCGAGCTGATCGCCTCGGAGAACTTCGTCAGCGAGGCGGTGCTGGAGGCGATGGGGTCGGTCTTCACCAACAAGTACGCCGAGGGCTATCCGGGCCGGCGTTACTACGGCGGCTGCGAGTACTCCGACGTCGTCGAGCGGCTGGCCCGCGAGCGCGTCGAGCGGCTGTTCGACGCCGAGGCCTCGAACGTCCAGCCGCACTCGGGAAGCCAGGCCAACCAGGCGGTCTACTTCAGCGTGCTGGCCCCCGGCGAGCGCGTGCTGGGGATGGACCTCAGTCACGGTGGCCATCTGACCCACGGCCATCCGCTCAACCTGTCGGGCCGACTCTACGATTTCGCCGCCTACGGCGTGCGACGCGAGGACGAGCGCATCGACTACGAGGCGCTGGAGCGGCAGGCGCGCGAGTGGCGCCCCAGGCTGATCGTCTGCGGGGCGTCGGCCTATGCCCGGACGATCGACTTCGAGCGGATCGGGGCGATCGCGCGCGACGTCGGCGCGAGTGTGATGGCCGACATCGCCCACATCGCGGGGCTGGTGGCGACCGGCCAGCATCCCAGCCCCGTCCCGCACTGTGACTTCGTCACGAGCACGACCCACAAGACGCTGCGCGGCCCGCGGGGCGGCTTCGTGCTGTGCCGCAAGGAGCGGGCGAAGGAGCTGAACAAGATCGTGTTCCCGGGGCTCCAGGGCGGCCCGTTCATGCACATCATCGCCGCCAAGGCGGTGGCGTTCTTCGAGGCGCTGCAGCCGGAGTACCGGCGCTACATCGAGTCGGTCGTGGCCAACGCGCAGCGGCTGGCGACGCGGCTGGCCTGGCACGGCTACCGCATCGTGTCCGGCGGCACCGACACGCACCTGTTCCTGGTCGACGTCTTCTCCCGCGGGATCACCGGCCAGGACGCGGAACAGGCGCTGGAGCGGGCCGGGATCACCGTCAACAAGAACGCGATCCCGTTCGACCGCAACCCGCCGCTGGTGGCGAGCGGCCTGCGGATCGGCACGCCGGCGGTCACGACCCGCGGGATGGGGCCGGAGCAGATGGACGCGATCGGCGATCTGATCGCGCGCGGGCTCGAACGACGCGACGATGCGGCCGCGCTCGCGGGGATCCGGCGCGAGGTGGCGGCGCTCGGCGCCCGCTTCCCGCTCTACGCGCAGCGGCTGCGCGCCGCCGAGGCCTGAGCGCGATCGAACCGCCGCTCCAGGCCGCCGCCGACTTCTTCGGCCCGGACGGGGCGCTGGCGCGGGCGCACGCCGCCTACGAGCCGCGCGCCGGTCAGGTCGAGATGGCGCGGGCCGTCGAGCGCACGCTGGCCGACGGCGGCCGGCTGATGGTCGAGGCCGCGACGGGCACCGGCAAGACGCTCGCCTATCTCGTGCCGGCGCTCGGCTGCGGCCGTCGCGTGGTGGTCTCGACCGGGACCCGTAACCTGCAGGACCAGATCTTCCACCAGGACCTGCCGTTCCTGCGGGACCGCGTGGGGCTGCCGGTCGCGGCCGCGATGCTGAAGGGACGCGACAACTACGTCTGTCGCTTCCGCCTCGCGCAGTTCGAGCGCGAGCCGCTGCTCGAGGAGCTGGAGGAGCGCCCGTGGATCCGGCGCATCGCCGACTGGAGCCGGACGACCGCATCCGGCGACCGCGCCGAGATCACCGATCTTCCCGACCGGCTCAAGCTGTGGCGCGACGTCAACGCCCGCGCCGACACCTGCACCGGCACGCGCTGCCCGGAGTACGAGGCCTGCTGGCTGACGCGGCTGAAGCGCACGGCACAGGACGCGCGCGTCGTCGTCGTCAACCATCATCTGTTCTTCGCCGACCTGGCGGTGCGCTCGGCCTACGGCGCCGTGCTCCCCGACTACGACTCCGTCGTGTTCGACGAGGCGCACCTGCTGGAGGACGTGGCGACGCTGTACTTCGGCGTGCAGGTCTCGAGCGGCCAGCTCGAGGAGCTGGCGCGCGAGGCGGAGCGGCTGGCCGGGCGGAACGCAGGCCCGCTCCGCGGCGGCGGGGGCGCGGCCGCGCTGCGGCGCGCCACGGAGGAGCTGTTCGCGCCGCTCCGCGCGCGCCTGGACGACCGGCCGGGCCGCCTGCGCTTCGAGGCGGCCCGCCGGGGCGGGCCGGACCTCGAGGGCGAATGGGCGGCGCTCGGCGCCGCGCTCGACAGCGTGGCCGATGCGGCTCCCGCCGCGTCGGGCCCGGGGGCGGAGGCGCTGCAGCAACGGGCCGCGGAGCTGCGTGCGGCCCTGGCCTGCGCGCTGGACCGCGAGGATCCGGCGTTCGTCTACGGGATGGAGCTGCGGGGCCGGAACGTCGCGCTGACGGCGGCGCCGATCGACGTCGCGGAGCTGCTCGAGGAGCGGCTGTTCACCCGGCTGCACGCCTGCGTGCTGACCTCGGCGACGCTCGCCGTCGGCGGCCGCTTCGACTTCTTCCAGGCCCGGCTCGGTCTGGCGGGCGCCGAGGCCCGCATCGTCGCGTCGTCGTTCGACTACCGCAACCAGGCGCTGCTCTACCTCCCGCGGCGGATGCCGGAGCCGGGCCAGCCCGAGTTCCTGCCGCGCGCGGTCGAGGAAATCGAGGCGTTGCTGGGCGCGACCGACGGCCGGGCGTTCCTGCTGTTCACCTCCCACGCGGCGATGGAGCGAGTGCATCGCGAGCTTGCGCGGAACGGGAGCTGGCCGCTCTTCCTGCAGGGGCAGGGGAGCAAGGCGGCCCTCGTCGAGAGCTTCAAGACCACGCCGCGGGCGGTGCTGCTGGGCACGGCGTCGTTCTGGCACGGCGTCGACGTTCCCGGCCCGGCGCTGTCGCTCGTCGTGATCGATCGCCTGCCGTTCGACGTGCCGTCCGATCCGCTGGTCGCGGCGCGGATCGAGCGCATCCGCGTGCGGGACGGCAACCCGTTCGCCGAGTACCAGCTCCCACTGGCGGTGCTGGAGCTGAAGCAGGGGCTGGGCCGGCTGCTGCGCAGCCGGAGCGACCGGGGCATCCTGGCCGTGCTCGATCCGCGGTTGACCACGCGCCGCTACGGCCGCCTGTTCCTCGAGTCGCTTCCGGCCTACGGCGTCACGCGCGACGTGGACGAGTGCGGCGCGTTCCTCCGCGAGCGGAGCGGGACCCCCACGGCGTGACCGTCCGCGTCGGCCTGATCTCCGACACCCACGGCCTGCTCCGGCCGGAGGCCGTGGCGGCGCTCGAGGGCGTCGACGCGATCGTTCACGCGGGAGACGTCGGCGCCCCCGGACTGCTGGCGGAGCTGGGCGCCGTCGCACCGGTCACGGCCGTGCGCGGCAACGTCGACCTGGGGGCGTGGGCCGAACGGCTCCCGCCGACGGCCGAGCTGGAGCTGGCCGGGCGCTGGCTGCACGTCCTGCACCGCCTCGACGACCTCGAGCTGGACCCCGCCGCGGCCGGGTTCGACGTGGTGATCTTCGGCCATTCTCATCGGCCGTCGATCGAGCGCCGGAAGGGGGTGCTGTACGTCAACCCGGGGAGCGCCGGCCCGCGGCGCTTCCACTTGCCGGTGACGGTCGGTCTGCTCGAGCTGGACTCCCGTCGCGTGCGGGCCCGCTCGATCACCCTGGTAGAATCCGGACTTCCGCCGCGTGCCGCGGGCGGAGGGGGACCATGATCCGAGCGCCGATCGCCGGGGGTGTCAGCGAGCGGAAGGCGGCCGCGGGCCGCCGGCTCGCTCTGGCCGCGCTCGTCGCGGCCGCGGTCGCCTGCGGGCCGGGGCGCGGCCAGGGGCAGGAGGACCTCGAGCACCGCGCCAAGCGCCTGGCTCACGATCTGTTGATCGTCGACACGCACATCGATCTGCCGTATCGCCTGTCGACGCGACCAGCCGACGTCGGCTTCCGCAACCTGCACGGCGATCTCGACTACGTGCGCGCGCGGGAGGGCGGGCTCGACGTCGCGTTCCTCTCGATCTACGTGCCGGCCAGCGACGATCCGGGCGAGGAGGCCAAGCAGGCGGCGGACGCGTTGATCGACGGCGTCGAGCGGATCGTGGCCGAGCATCCCGACAAGTTCACGCTGGTCCGCAGCCCGCGCGACGACTTCCGGCGCAGCCCGAAGGTGCGGCTGGCGCTGGGGATGGAGAACGGCGATCCGCTGGTCGACCGGCTGGAGAACCTGACGCATTTCCACGAGCGCGGCGTGCGCTACATCACCCTGGCCCACTCGAAGAGCAACCGGATCGCGGACTCGTCGTTCGACACGGCACGGCCGTGGAACGGCTTGAGCCCGTTCGGTCGCGAGGTGGTGCGGGAGATGAACCGCCTGGGGATCATGGTCGACGTCTCGCACGTCAGCGACGCGGCGTTCGAGCAGGTGGTCGAGCTGTCGCGCGCGCCGGTGCTCGCCTCGCACTCGTCGTGCCGCCACTTCACGCCGGGCTGGGAGCGCAACATGAGCGACGAGATGATCCGGCGGCTGGCCGCCGCGGGCGGCGTGATCCAGATCAACTTCGGCTCGATGTTCCTCGACGATCGTTACCGCCGCGAGTTCGAGGAGCGCGAGCGCCGGATCGAGGCCGAGCTCGACGCGAGCGGGATCGCGCGCGACTCGGCCGAGGCACGGGCCTTCGCCGAGGAGTTCCAGCGCAAGCACCCGCTGGCTCCGGTCGGCGTCGGCGCCGTCGCCGACCACATCGATCACGTCGTCCGGCTCGTCGGCATCGACCACGTGGGCTTGGGGTCGGACTTCGACGGCGTCGGCGACGCGCTGCCGGAGGGCTTGAGCGACGTCTCGCAGTACCCGAACCTGATCGCGGTGCTGCTGGCGCGCGGCTACACGTCGGAGCAGGTGGTGAAGGTCTGCGCCGGGAACCTGTTGCGGGTCTGGCGCGAGGCGGAGCGCGTCGCGCGCGAGCTCGAGGGGCAGCCGGCGGCCGACGGCGGCGAGGAAGGGGCGTGACTCCCGCGGGCGTCCGGCGCGTTCCGCCCCGCAGGGGCGCGGCCGTCCTCTGAGCCGCCGCGCGCTCCCCGCGCCGTGGCATCCGATGCGCACGATGGTCTCTCCTCGAACCTCCGGCCTCGCCCGAGCCTCCGACCCGCGGCCCGTGCGCTGGCGGCTGTGGCTCGTCACGGCCGCGGCGCTGCTCGCGCCGACGGTCGGCGGGATCGTCTGGGCCGTGAGCGCCGAGGCCGAGAGCCGCCAGGTGCACGTGATGCGCACGCTGGCGGTCGGGAGCCTGGGCCTGCTGGCGCAGCTCGGCTGGCTCTGCGGCTGGGCGCTGTTCCTGTCGCGCTTGCGCTGGGCCGCGCGAGCGGCGCTGATCGGCCTGGCGGCCGCGGCCATCCTCGCCGCGGCGGTGACGGTCCGGATCCGAGGGGTCAGCGGCGACGTCCTGCCGCTCGTCACCTGGCGCTGGACCGACCGCGCGGGGGACCTGGCGCGGCCGGCGGCGCCGGCGGGGCCGAGCGCTGCCGCGTCGCCGGACGCGGCGCCGGACTACCCGCAGTTCCTCGGGGTGCGCCGCGACGCGACCGTGCCCGGAGCGCGGCTGGCGCGTGACGCCCGGGCCGGCTCTCCGCGCCGCCTCTGGCGGCAGCCGATCGGCGCCGGCTGGTCCGGGTTCGCCGTGGCCGGGGGAATCGCGGTGACCCAGGAGCAGCGCCGGGACGAGGAGCTCGTGACCGGCTACGATCTCGAGACCGGGCGCCTGCTCTGGTCCCACGCCGATCGCGTGCGGTTCGAGCCGGTGCTCGTCGGGATCGGGCCGCGCGCGACTCCCGCGATCCGCGCCGGCCGGGTCTTCGCCATCGGCGCAACCGGGATCCTGAACGCCCTCGATCTCGCGAGCGGCGAGCGGTTGTGGTCGGTCGACGTCGTGGCCGACGCCCGGTCGGAAGTGCCGGAGTACGGGGTCAGCGCCTCGCCCCTCGCGTTCGACGACCTCGTCGTCGTCGCCGCGGGAGGCCGCGACGGCGCGTCGCTCGTGGCCTACGACGCGGCCAGCGGACGACGGCGCTGGTCCGGTGGCAGCGATCCCGCGGCCTACAGCTCGCCGATGCTGGTCGAGCTGGCGGGCGTTCCGCAGATCCTGCTGTTCAACGCGAACCACCTGAGCGCGCACGATCCGGGCGACGGCCACGTGCTGTGGCAGTTCCCGTGGCCGGGGGAGACGCAGCGGGTCTCGCAACCGGTGGTCGTGCCCGGGGATCGCGTGTTCGTCTCCAGCGGCTACGGGATCGGGGGCAAGCTGCTCCAGGTGCGCGCCGGCGGCGAAGGCGGGCTCGCGGTCGAGCTGCTGTGGGAGTCGCGCGGGCTCAAGGCGAAGTTCACGAACGTCGTCCACCGCGACGGCTTCCTCTACGGTCTGGACGACGGCATCCTGGCCTGCCTCGACGTCGAGAGCGGACAGCGGCGCTGGAAGGCCGGCCGCTACGGCCACGGCCAGCTGATCCTGGCCGGGGACGTGCTCGTCGTGCTGGGCGAGAGCGGGGACGTCGCGCTGGTCGCGGCCGACCCCCGGGCCCACGTCGAGGTCGCGCGCTTCGCCGGCGTCGCGGGCACGACCTGGGGGCACCCGGCGCTGGCCGGACGGCTGCTGCTCGTGCGCAACGACCGTGAGGCGGCGTGCTACGAGCTGGCCGGCGCGGGCTGAATCGAGCGGAGGCGGCGAGATCGGAATGGCGAAGCAGGCCCGGCGGCGGCGCGCGAGCCCGGCTCTCGACCGGCATTACCTGTACACGGCGGCCGTGCAGAGCGTCGACACGGACATCGCGTTCTTCCGGCGCGTCTGGCGGCAGAGCCACCCTCGCCCGTTCCGGCTGCTGCGCGAGGACTTCTGCGGCACCGCGGTGCTCGCGCGGAGCTGGGTGCGGCGCAAGGCCGATCACCGCGCCTGGGGGATCGACCTCGATCCCGCGACGCTGCACTGGGGCGAGCAACACTATGCGGCGGCGATGGGCCGCTCGCGGAAGCGCCTCCGGCTGCTGTGCCGCGACGTGCTCCACGTGCACCGGCCGCAGGTCGAGGTGATCGCGGCGCTCAACTTCTCGTACTGCGTGTTCCCGACGCGGGACGAACTCGGGCGGTACTTCCGCCAGGTGCGGCGCTCGCTGCTCCCGGGCGGGATGTTCTTCCTCGACACCTGGGGCGGGACGGATTCGATGCGCGCCGACGAGGAGCGGCGGACGATCGCGGCCGAGACGGCGTTCGACGGCACGAAGATCCCGTCCTTCACCTACCTCTGGCAGCAGGAGCGCTTCAACCCGATCGACCACCGGGTGCGCTGCCACATCCACTTCCGGCAGCGCGGCCGGCCGCGCCAGCGCCGCGCCTTCAGCTACGACTGGCGCTTCTGGACGCTGCCCGAGCTGCGGGAGCTGCTGGCCGAGGCCGGGTTTCGCTCGAGCGCGGTCTACGGCGAGGGCTGGGAGCGAGGCACGGACGAGGGGGACGGCATCTTCCGCCGCAAGAGCTACTTCGACAACGACGGCGCGTGGGTCGCCCTGATCGTGGCCTTCACGCGCTAGACTGGCCGGAGGGCGCGGGAAGCGCAGGCATGCCACGCGACGCGCCGCAGAAGCTGTACCTCGTCGACGGGACGTCGCAGCTGTATCGCGCCTACTTCGCGATTCGCGGCCTGACGACGCGCGACGGCGTTCCGACCAACGCGGTCTACGGCTTCGTGACGATGCTGCGGAAGCTCCTGGCGGACGAGCGGCCCGAGCATGTCGCGGTCGCCTTCGACCTCGGGCGCGAGGTGTTCCGCCACGAGCGGTTCGCCGACTACAAGGCCCAGCGGCCGCCGACTCCGCCCGATCTCCTGGCGCAGATCCCGTACGCCAAGCGGGTGTGCGAGGTGCTCGGCGTTCCGCGGATCGAGCTCGAAGGGTACGAGGCCGACGACGTGATCGCCACGGCGGCGACGCGGGCCCGGGAGGCCGGGTTCGAGGTGGTCGTCGTGGCCTCGGACAAGGACCTCTACCAGCTCGTGGGCGACGGCGTGAGCGTGCTGAATCCCGCACGGGACGAGCGGCTCGACGCCGCCGGGGTGACGCGCCGCTTCGGCGTTCCCCCCGAGCGCGTTCCGGACGTGCTGGGCCTGATGGGCGATGCCGTCGACAACATCCCGGGCGTGCCCGGAGTGGGGCAGAAGACCGCGCTCGCCGCGGTCACGGTCTACGGTGCGCTCGAGTCGGTGATCGCGCGCGCCGAGCGCCTGTGCGCAGCGCTGGACGCGCGCGACCGGCTGCTCGCGGCCCTGGCGGAGCTGGAGGCCGAGCCGGCGGCGAGCCCGTCGTGCATCGAGCGTCTGGCCCTCGCGGCGCAAGCGGCCTCGCGCGAGTTCTCGGCGCTGATCGAGCTCGAGGCCGACGCGGAGCAGCGTGAGCGGTTCGACTCCCTGCGGTCGCTCGTGGCCGGCGCGTCCCTGCCCTCGACGGCGGACGCCGGCCCGCCGGGCCGCAGGCTCGCCCGGCCGCTCGCGGCGCTCAAGCGGGAGCTCCAGGCGGCCGATCGCGGCAGCGGCCGGCGGCTGTGGACCGCGATCCGCGACCATGCCGATCAGGCGCGGCTCAGCCTCGAGCTGGCGACGCTCCGGCGCGACGCGCCGCTCGCGGTCGACCCCGCAGCGCTCGTGCGCTCGACTTCCGACGCGCAGGCCGCCGCCGCCCTGTTCCAGGAGCTCGAGTTCCGCTCGCTGCTCGCCTCCGTCGAGGGCGGTCGGGCTCCGGCGGACGCCGCACCGGCCGCGGCGCCCGGGACGACGGCGCCGGCGCCGGAAGTGGTGCTGGAGGCGAGCCGGTTGCACGAGGTGGCACGCGCCTGTCACGGCGCCGAGCGCCTGGCGCTGGCCGTGGTGGAAGGAGAGGGCGGGCCGCACTCCGAAGTGGCGGGGCTGGCGCTGGCGCACGGTGCCGGGGGCGGCTGGTACCTGCCCCTGGCGCGGCGGGGCGACGAGCCCGGACTCCCGGCGGAGGCCGTTCGCGAGGCGCTCGGACCGCTGCTCTCCGGGGAAGCGACCCCCAAGGTCGCCCACGACGTCAAGGCGGCGATCCACGCGCTCGGCCGGCTCGGCCTGTCCGTCGCCGGCTGGCAGCTCGACGTCCGGGTCGCCGCCTTCCTGCTCGACGCGGGTCGCGCGAGCTACCCGCTCGCCGACCTGGTGCGGGAGTTTCTCGGGCGCGAGCTGGCCCCGGGGGAGGCGGCACCGCTCGCGGAGCGGGACGCCGAGGGCACGGCCGCCTCGGCCGCGGCCGTCGCGCGTGCGGTGTGGGAGCTGTCCGGCGTGCTCGCGTCCCGGTTGTCGGCCGAGGGGCTGTCCGAGCTGTACCGGAAGATCGACGGGCCGCTGCTGTCGATCCTGGCCCGGATGGAGGCCCACGGCATCCGTGTCGACGTGGAGCGACTGCAGCGCATGTCGGTCGAGATGGAGCAGGCGCTCGAGCGCTCGCGGGCGGAGGTCCACGCGCTGGCCGGGGAGCCGTTCAACGTCGATTCGCCGAAGCAGCTGCGCGAGGTCCTGTTCGTCCGGCTCGGGCTCCGACCGCGGCGCAAGACGCCCAAGGCCAGGGAGGCGTCGACGGACGCGCAGACGCTCGAGGAGCTGTCGGCGGACCACCCGATCGCGGCCAGGATTCTCGAGTACCGCGAGCTGGCCAAGCTGAAGGGGACCTACGTCGACGCACTGCCGCGGCTGGTCGACCCGGCGACGGGCCGGTTGCACACGACCTTCGACCCGGCGGGCGCCGCGACCGGGCGCCTGTCGTCGGCCGACCCCAACCTGCAGAACATCCCGGCGCGGACCGAGGCCGGCCGGCGGATCCGCGAGGCGTTCGTGCCCGATGCCGGCTGCGTTTTCCTCGCCTCCGACTACTCGCAGATCGAGCTGCGCGTGCTCGCGCACCTGAGCCAGGATCCCGAGCTGACCGCCGCGTTCCGCGCCGGGGAGGACATCCACCGGCGGACGGCGGCGCGGGTGTTCGGGGTCGACCCCGCGCTCGTCACCGACGAGATGCGGCGGCGGGCGAAGGTCGTCAACTTCGGCATCCTCTACGGGATGTCGGAGAGCCGGCTGGCCCGGGAGCAGGGGATTCCGCTGCGCGACGCCCGGGCCTTCATCGAGACCTACTTCGCACGCTTTTCCCGGGTCCGCGACTACATCGATTCCGTGCGCGAGCAGGCGCGCCGCGACCGTCAGGTGCGGACGCTGTTCGGCCGCATCCGGCGGTTTCCCCAGCTCGGCCGGCGGATCCACCGCGGCGTCGAGGAGCAGGCGCTGCGCGCCGCGGTCAACACCACGGTCCAGGGCACCGCGGCCGACCTGATGAAGCTGGCGATGATCGCCGTCGAGCGCGAGCTCGGGCGGGCCGCCGTCGAGGCCCGGATCCTGCTCCAGGTCCACGACGAGCTGCTGATCGAGCTGCCCGAGGCGGCCGCCGCCGCGGCCGGGCCGCTCGTCCGGGGGGCGATGGAGGGGGTGTGGGAGCTGGCGGTGCCGCTCGTGATCGACCAGAAGCTCGGCCGGAGCTGGATGGAAGTAACATGACGCCGGGCTTTGCCCCGGGCGCCGCGGGGACCCACATTTGGGTCCGGCTCCGTCCGGCAGGGACGGCAGGAGACGCCCCGCCATGAACACGACCCGCGACAGCGAAAAACCGAGCGTTCTCGTCGTCGACGACGATCTCGCAGTCCGCGAGCTGTTGGCCGACGGTCTGGCGTCCTTCGGCTATCCGGCGCTGACGGCCGGCGACGCCGGTGAGGCGCTGGAGCTGATCCGCCGCCGGGCGCCGCGCCTGGTGCTGTCCGACATCGAGATGCCGGGCGCGAGCGGTTTCGAGCTGCTGCGCCGGATCAAGGCCCACGACGCCGACCTCGACGTGATCATGGTCACGGGCGCGATCGACGCCGACACCGCGGTGCAGGCGATCCGCCAGGGCGCCAGCGACTACGTGACGAAGCCGTTCAACCTGGAGGAGGTGCAGATCGTCGTCGAGCGCACGCTCGACAAGCGGCGGCTGATCCGCGAGAACCGCGAGCACCAGGAGCGGCTCGAGGAGCTGGTGGCGCAGCGCACGCACGAGCTGGTCGAGAAGAACCTGGAAGTGCAGCGGCTGTACGGGGAGCTGGAGAGCAGCTACGAAAGCACGCTGCACGCGCTGGTCACGGCGCTCGACTTCCGCGACAACGAGACCCAGGGCCATTCCTACCGCGTGGTCGAGTACGCGCTGGTCGTGGCCGAGCAGCTGGGCATCGGCGAGCCGCAGCTGACCGCGATCCGGCGCGGCGCGATCCTGCACGACGTCGGCAAGATCGGCGTCCCCGACGCCGTGCTGCGCAAGCCGGGCAAGCTCGACGAGCGGGAGTGGATCGAGATGCGCCGGCACCCGGAGATCGGCTACCGCATGCTGGAGCACGTACCGTTCCTCGCCCCGTCGCTCGACATCGTGCTCTCGCACCAGGAGCGGTTCGACGGTGCCGGCTACCCGCGCGGCCTGAAGGGCGAGCAGATCCCGCTCGGGGCGCGGATCTTCGCCGTGGTCGACACGTTCGACGCGATGACGTCGGACCGCCCGTACCGCAAGGCGCTGAGCATCGCGACCTCGCGGGAGGAGATCGAGCGCTGCAGCGGGACCCAGTTCGACCCGCGCGTCGTCGCGGCCTTCGTCTCGATCGAGGACGCGACCTGGCAGGAGATCCGTGCACGGGTGCACGAGAACGTCCTGGCGCTCGAGGAGCAGGTGCGGCGCGTCCTGCGCTGAGAGCGCCGCCCGCGCGTGAGCGCCGCCCGCGTCCTGGTCCGGCTCCTGCTGCCCGCCGTGGCGGCGGCGTGCGCCGGCGACGGCGGGCAAGCGCGCGACGTGAGGGCCGCGATCCAGCGCAGCGTGCTCTGGCTGGAGCAGCATCGGCCGCAGCGCACGCAAGCGCCGCTCGGCGAGCTGGGCATGGACGCCTGGAGCTGGAGCCTCCTCGCTCGACTCCATCCCGACGACGAGCTTCGCCGGCGCGCGGCCGACGAGGCGCGCTCGCGCCTGGAGAGCCTGCCGCGCGAGATCGAGGCCGGGGCGACCGCGCTCAGCTGGTGGGCGATCCTGTTGGGGGAGCTGCGCGCCCTCGGCATGGACGACGGCGGGCGACGTGAGCGGATCGCGGACCTGGCCCGCGACCCGCGGTCCGCCGGAACGAGCCCGACCACGGCGTTCTGGAGCGCGATGCTGCTGCGACACTCGGGCATCGACGTGGCGGTGAGCACGGCCGGAACCAGGGTCGCGACCCTCGCCGGGGATGACGCCGCGGCCACGCCGACGCCACGAGACGCCGTCGCGATCTACCACGAGGTCGCGCCGGCCCTCGACCTGGGCCGCACGGGTCAGGAGGTGTTCACGCGCGAGGAGCTGGCGCGCGTGATCGAGCTGCTCCCCCGGCTGCTCGGCGCGTGCAGCCAGGCGCAGGACACGGACGCCGCCGCCGAAGTCCTGATCACGGCCGCGCTGCTCGACGATCGAGACCGGCCGTACTATCGGCAGGGGATCTCTTGGCTTCTCGAGCGGCAGCGGGCCGACGGCAGCTTCGGCGGGGGAGACGCCGCGGCGGCGCGGCACGGCGTTCTCGTCGCCACCTGGGCGCTGCTGGAGTCGCTCCGTCGCTGACCTCGATCGTGCCCCGCTTCCCCGCGCCTCGGCCTGCTCCGGAGCGTGCCCGGGGCTCCCCTCGAGGCGCGCCGCGGGTCGGGGCTCGCTCGAGACCGAGGGCGGTGCCGCGCCGCTGGGCGGGTTGACGTGGCCCGGCGTCGCTGGTAACTTGCCGGATTGCCCCCGGGGTGGCGTCGAAGAGCGATCGCCACCCGAGGACGAGTGACGATCTCGATGCGTCGCCACGCCGCTCCGGCGGCCCTCCTGATCCAGATCTGCGCCGCGCTGGCCGCGACGTCGCTCGCCTCCGACGCGCCGGCCCTGCGGCAGGTGCTCGAGCGCTTCGACGCGGTGCAGGCCGAGATCCAAACGCTGAGCGCGGAGTTCACCGAAACCACGGAGAGCCGGCTCCTGACCGAGGCGATCGTGGCCCAGGGTCGCGTCTTCCTCACCAAGCCGGACTCGGTGCGCTGGGAGTACAGCCGGCCGGAGGAGATGAGCTTCGTGATCCGCGAGGACGAGTACACCGGCTACTTCCCGCGGCGCAAGCAGGCGGAGCGCCGCGACATCCACCGCTGGCGCGAGCAGCTGTTCCGCTTCCTCGGCCTCGGCCAGGCCTCGACCGAGCTGGAGAAGTTCTACGACATCCGCCTCGGCCCGGAGGAGGAGGCCCGTCCGGGAAGGCATCTGCTCGTGCTCGACCCGAAGAAGAGCCGCGTGCGCAAGCGGATGGACGCCGTGCGCTTCTGGATCGACGCCGCGAGCTACCTGCCGGTGCGGGTCGAGTACCAGGCCAAGAGCGGGAACCGGCGGGTGATCGACTTCGACCGCATGACGGTCAACCCCGAGCTGGCGGCGAACCTCTACCGGATGGAGATTCCCGCAGGGGTCGTGGTGACGAACGGCTTCAGCGCGTTGTCGGGCTTCAGCGCCGCGACCGAGTGAGCGTGCGCGGCGCGGGGACCGCGCTCGGGCTCGTGGCCGACCCGTGCTTCGAGCTGCACGACACCGGGCCCGGCCACGCGGAGCGGCCCGAGCGGCTGCGGCGCTGCCGGCAGGTGCTGGAACAGCGGGGCCTGGCCGCTCGCTGCCGCGCGATCGAGCCCGCGGCGGCCGACGACGCGATGCTGCTCCGCGTCCACGACGCGGCCTACCTGCGCCACGTCGCCCGTGCCTGCGCGGAGGGTCGGTCGCTGCTCGACTCGGCCGACACCGCGGTCTGCCGCGAGAGCGAAGGGATCGCGCGGCTCGCCGCCGGCTCGGCCGTCCGCCTGGCGGAGGAGGTCGTCGCCGGAAGGCTGCAGCGCGGCTTCGCGGCGATCCGCCCGCCGGGTCACCACGCGGAGCGCGGGCTGGCGATGGGCTTCTGCCTGTACAACAACGCCGCCGTGGCCGCGGCCCACCTCCGCGCCGAGTTCGGCCTGTCGCGCGTGCTGATCGTCGATTGGGACGTGCACCACGGCAACGGCACGCAGCACATCTTCGAGGAGGACCCGAGCGTCTTCTACTTCTCGCTGCACCAGTGGCCGCTCTACCCCGGGACCGGGGCGGCGGACGAGGTCGGGCGCGGCGCCGGGCGCGGGGCGACCCTGAACTGCCCACTGCCGCCGGGCGCGGGGGACGACGCCTTTCTCGGCGCGCTGCGCGACCGGCTCGTTCCCGCGATGGAGCGGTTCCGGCCCGAGTTCGTCCTGGTCTCCGCCGGCTTCGACGCGCACCGCGCCGACCCGCTCGCGAGCCTCGAGGTCACGACCGAGGCCTACGCCGAGGCGACGCGCATCGTCTGCGAGATCGCGCGCCGCCACGCCGCCGGCCGGCTGGTGTCGCTGCTCGAAGGCGGCTACGACCTGGGCGCCCTGGGGGACAGCGTCGCCGCGCACGTGGCGACGCTCGAGGCGCAACCGGCCTGACGCCGCGGCTCGCTCACCACGAGCGCGGCTTGCGCAGCGACGACTCGACGGGCTCGCCCGCGAGCCGCTCGCTCACCCAGCGTTCGAACGCGTCGAGCTCGCCGACCTTGACCTCGCCCGGATCGCTCCGCCGCGCCGCCACCCAGGAGTGCATGGCGGAAAGCAGTTCCCGCGCCAGCGTGGCGTCGGCGCCCTCCAGCCGCTCGTAGGTGCCCCTCGCATCGGCCAGGCGGTCCAGCTCGAGGTAGGCTTCGCCCAGGTATTCGAGCGCCGGGCCGTAGTCCGGTGCGATCTCGAGCGCCCGGCCGTAGGCCTCGAGCCCGGCCTCGGGGTCTCCCGTCCGGCGGAGGGCGTAGCCCAGGCCGGCCCAGGCCTCGTGCATCCCGGGGTCGCTCTCGACGGCACGGGTGAAGCTCTTGACCGCCTGCTCGTAGGCGCGCCGGATCTTGGTCCCGAGCTTCTCGCGCTGCGCGGGCTCGGCCGCCGCGAGCTTGCGCTCGAGCCTCCACGCCTCGTCCCGCTGGGCGACCCCGGTGTTGTAATGCTCGGCGGCGAGCTGCTCCGGCGTCGGGGCCTCCGGTGGCGGGGTCTCGATCTTGGGAGTGCCGGCCGCGTACAGCGGAGCTGCGCCGGCGACGGCGAACAGGGCCAGAGACAGGGCGACGGCACGGCTGCGTCTCACGGGGTCCTCCTGGGGCGAGCGGCTACCAGCCGCAGGTCCGCCCGCGGTTCTGCTGCTCGAGCCAGGCCACCAGCGGGGCGAAGTAGTCGAGCATCGCGCCGGCGTCCATCTGGCGCTCGCCGGTCAGCGCCTCGAGCGCCTCGGGCCACGGGCGGCTCGAGCCCATCTCCAGCATGCGGGCCAGCCGCGAGCCGGCCTCGCGGCTCTGGTAGATCGAGCAGCGATGCAAGGGGCCATCCTGGCCGGCCGCCGCGCACAGCGCGCGATGGAACTGGAACTGGAGGATGTGCGCGAGGAAATAGCGCGTGTAGGGCACGTTGGCCGCCACGTGGTACTTGGCTCCCGGGTCGAAGTCCCGCTCGCTGCGCGCGACGGGCGCGCGCACGCCCTGGAGCCGCTCGCGCAGGCGCCACCACCCCGCGTTGTACTCCTCCGGCCCGATCTCGCCGGAGAAGACCTTCCAGCGGTACTGGTCGACGAGCAGGCCGAACGGCAGGAAGGCGACCTTGTCCAGCGCCATGCGCAGCAGCAGCCCGACGTCGCCCGCGGCGTCCGGCACCTGGTCGAGCAGCCCGACCCGCAGCAGGTACTCGGGGGTGATCGACAGCGCGATGGTGTCGCCCACGCCCTCGTGGAAGCCGTCGTGCGCGCTCGCCCGCTGCAGCGGGGACTGCCGGTTGTAGGCCCGCTGGTAGAAGTTGTGCCCCAGCTCGTGGTGGATCGTCCGGAAGTCCTCGCCGGTGACGTCGATGCACATCTTGATCCGGAGGTCGGCGACGTAGTCCAGGTCCCAGGCACTGGCGTGGCACTCGACCTCGCGGTCCTGCGGCTTGGTGAACAGCGAGCGCTGCCAGAACGTCGGCGGAAGCGGGTCGAACCCGAGCGAGGTGAAGAAGCGCTCGCCGTAACGCACCATCTCGACCGCGTCGACGTTCGCCGTGCGCAGCAGATCGTCCAGGTCGTAGCCGCCCTCGTCCTGCGCCGGGCCGACCAGATCGTAGACGTTGTCCCACGACTGGCTCCACATGTTGCCCAGCAGATGAGCCGGGATCGGCTCGCCGGAGCGGACGACGTCGGCGCCGTAGGTCTGCTGGAGCCGGGCGCGAACGTGGCAATGCAGCGCCTCGTACAGGGGCCGGACCTGTCCCCACAGGCGATCGACCTCGGCGGCGAACGCCTCCGGCGGCATGTCGTAGCCGGAGCGCCACAGCTGGCCGAGGTCGGAGAACCCGAGCTCCCGCGCTCCGGCGTTGGCCAGCTCGACGAAGCGGCGGTATTGCGGTCGCATCGGCGGCGCGATCGCGTGCCAGCCGCGCCACAAGTCGAGCAGCTCGGCGGCATCGCGGCCCTTGGCCAGGATCTTCGTGATCGCGGTCAGGTCGAGGCATTCTCCGCCGCGGTCGGGCGGGCAGTACTTCCCGGTGCCGTACCGGCTCTCGAGCGAGGCCGAAATCTGGGACAGCTCGGCCTGCTCCGCCGGGTCGCGCGGAGCGACGAGCGGCAGCGAGGTGCGGAGCTGCGTCAGCTTGCGCGTCAGGTCGGCCGGCAGCCCGCCGGCCCGGGCCAGGGCGCCGGCCTCGTACGCCAGATCGGCGGTGCGCGCGATCAGACGCTCCAGCGCCGCGGCCGCGATCGCCTCGGTGTCCTGCGTGATGAAGTTGGCCTTCACCCAGTTGGCGCGCTCGGAGGCGATCCACAGCTGCAGCAACTCGCGCTCGGCGTCGTCGAGGAAGCGCCGCGCCCCCTCCACGCCCGCGGCCGGGCGCTCGTGGGAGGCGGCGAGCGCCGGGAGGGCGAGCAGCGCCAGCACGAAGGCGGAGCCGATTCGTCTCGCGAGATGGGTCCTGCGCACGCTGGGTCCTCCGGGCCGTGGATCAGGGCCCATCAGTATAGGCGGGGGAGAGCGGTCGATCGAACGGTAGCGCCACGGCCCGGGCCAGCGGGGAGCCGGGAGCCGATCCGACGCGCAGCTCCCGCGGGAGCTGCGCCTCGCGTCGCTTGACGTAGCCCAGGCCGACAGCCCGGCCCGCCCCGGGAAGCCGCACGGCGCTCGTCAGCTCGCCGATCGCGCGGCCCTCGACGGTCAGCGGGGTTCCCGGAGCGGGCAGCTCTCCCTCCGGGGCCAGCTCGAGCCCGACGATCCGGCGCGCGACCTTGTCGTAGGTGCGCAGGCGCGCCACCACCTCCTGGCCGACGTAGCAGCCCTTGTCGAAGTCCACGGCGTCCCACAGGCCGGCCTCGAGCGGGTTGTGGTCCTCGTTCAGCTCGTGGCCCGCGGCGGGAACGCCCCGCAGCACCCTCGCGGCCTCCGCGACGTCGCGCCCGCTCCTGCGCCCCGACACGGTCGCGACCGCTCGGGCCAGCGCCTCGTCGACCGCCGCGGATCCGTCGAGCGGAGCCAGGACCGACAGGCCGTGGCTCGAGTCGCCGTCGTGCCCGAGGACGTGGACCCCGACTCCCCCCACCGTCCCCGCCGCCGTCCCGTACGCCGCCGGACGGGGCAGGCCGGCCGCTGCCAGCGCCTCCGCGGCGCGGGGTCCGGTCAGCGCGAGCAGGCGGGTTTCGTCCGTGACCTCGCGCAGCTCGGTGCGCTCGGCGAAGGTGAAGCGCGCCACGTGCTCGAGGATCTTCCGCCCGCTCGCGGGCCCGGCCACGGCCGCGACGCCCTCCGGCCCCAGGTGATGGACGAACAGCCGCTCGACGATCCTCCCCTTGGGGGTCGTCAGCACCGTGGCGCGACCGGTTCCCGGGGCGAGCCCGCCGACCGCCGCGGTGCTCAGGCGGTGCAGCAGGCCGAGGAAGTCGGGCCCGGTCGCCACGAGCCGCGTCAGGTCGGAGCGGTCGACCAGGATGCAGCTCTCGAACGCGCAGCGCAGCTCGGCCGCCGGGTCGAGGCCTGCGCCGGCGTTCATCGGCCCGCGGCGAAGGCGAGCGGAGCGCCGGGAGGCAGCAGGCCGGCCCGGCGGCCTTCCCCGAGAAAGCGCTCGATCCCGCGACGCCCACGCTCGCCGAGGTCGCGGGTCAGCTCGTTGACGTACATCCCGACGAAGCGATCGGCGAGCCCGCGGTCCAGCCCGCGGCCGAAGCGCAGCGCGTAGTCGAGCGCTTCGTCGCGGTGCTCCAGGCCGTAGTCGATGCTCGCGCCGAGCAGGCGCGTCAGCCGCGCCATCGTCTCCGGCCCCAGGTCCTGGCGGACGACGTTGCCTCCCAGGGGCAGCGGCAGGCCCGCCGTGTGCTCGGCCCACCACGCACCGAGGTCGACGACGAGGTGCAGCCCCCGGCGGCCGTAGGTGAGCTGTCCCTCGTGGATGATCAGCCCGGCATCGACGCGCCCTTCGGCGACCGCGTCGAGGATCCGATCGAACGGCACCACCTCGTGGCGCAGCTCGTGCCCGGCGAACAACCGGAGGGCGAGGTAGGCCGAGGTCAGCGTGCCCGGCACGGCGACGACCGCCCGGACCAGGTCGCGGGCTTCGAGCGCGCGGCGGGCGACGACGCAGGGGCCGTAGCCGTCGCCCATGCTCGCTCCGCAGGGCATCAGGGCGTAGCGCCCGGCGAGATGGGCCCAGGCGTGGATGCTGACGGCGCTGACCTCCAGCTCGCCGGCCAGCGCGCGGCGGTTGAGCCCCTCGATCCCTTCGAGAACCTGCTCGATCCGGAACTCACCGCAGTCGACCTTCCCCGCCGCGACGGCGTAGAACATGAACGCATCGTCGGGGTCCGGGCTGTGCCCGATGCGGATCGTCCGCTGCTGCACGATGCGAGCCTCCGCCGCCGCGAAGCGCGAAGCAAAGCGGCGATTATATCGGAGCGCGCCGCCGGACGCCGCGCGTCCGTCACCGGCTCCGCGCCGCCGCCGCGGAGACGTAGCCCGAACCCCGGTCCGGAGACGGCTTCCCGGCGTGCGACGCGTCTCCGAAGCTCCATGGTGCCGGGAAGCGGGAACCGCGAGTCCGGGAAGCGTCCGCCGACGGGGTCCTCGCCGCCCGCCGGCCCTCGGCTTCCCACCTTGCCGCGGCGCCGGGCCGGGAGGAGAATGGCGCCGGTCCGGAACGCAGGGGAGGTCGCGATGGGTTGCTGGGGTCGCGTCGTCGCCGCAGTGCTCGTGGCCCTGGTCGCTCCGGCGCTGGCGGCCGCTCCGCGGAAGGCCGAGCCGGAGCGCGTCACGGTCCAGCACATCCTGATCGGCTTCAAGCGGTCGGTGCCGGGCAAGAAGATCGAGCGGACCAAGGAACAGGCGCGCGCCCTGGCCGAGGAGCTGCTGAAGCGCGCCGGCTCGCCGGCCGACGAGGGCGACTTCACCCGGCTCGTCGAGCAGCACACCGACGACGCGGCGCCCGGGATCTACGTTCTCGTCAATCACGACGCGCCGCTCGTCCCCGGCGCCCGCAACCGGGGCGAGATGGTCGAGCGCTTCGGCGACGTCGCCTTCTCTCTGGCAGTCGGCGAGGTCGGCCTCGCCGAGTACCGCGCCGGCTCCTGTCCCTACGGCTGGCACGTGATCAAGCGGCTGGAGTGAGCCCGTGGTCGCCGACGGCCTGAAGGCGGAAGCCGACCGCCTCGCCCCGCGGCTCGTGGGCTGGCGCCGGGAGCTGCACCGGCAGCCCGAGCTGGCGTTCGAGGAGCACCGCACCGCGGCCTTCGTCGCCGAGCGGCTGGCGGAGCTGCGCCTCGAGCTGCGCCGCGGCGTGGCCGGGACCGGTGTCCTGGCCCTGCTGCGCGCCCGCTCCGGCTCCGGTCCGGCCGTCCTGCTGCGCGCCGACATGGACGCGCTGCCGATCGCGGAGGTCGCGGGACGCGAGTACGGCTCGGCGAACGCCGGCCGCATGCACGCCTGCGGCCACGACGGCCACATGGCGATGTTGCTCGGCGCGGCGTCGCTGCTCGTCGAACGACGCGACCGGCTGGTGCGCGACGTCGTCTTCTGCTTCCAGCCCGCCGAGGAGAGCCGCGGGGGAGCGCAGCGCATGATCGAGGCCGGGGCGCTCGAATGGGTCGACGTCGGCTCGGTCTTCGCGCTCCACCTGTGGACGCCGTTCCCCGCCGGCACGGTCCACGTGCGCGCGGGCCCGGTCATGGCGGCGCAGGACGAGTTCCGCGCGCGGATCGTCGGCCGGGGCGGCCACGGCGCGCAACCGCACGCCGCCGTCGACCCGATCGTCGCCGCCGCCCAGGCGGTCACCGCGCTCCAGGCCGTCGTCGCCCGGTCGGTCGACCCGCTGGAGGCGGCGGTCGTCACGGTGGGCGCGCTCCACGCCGGCAGCGCGCCGAACGTGATCCCCGGCGAGGCGCGGCTGGAGGGCACGCTGCGCTCGTTCACCCCCGGCGTGCGCGAGACGCTGCGCTCGCGCGTGCTCGAGGTGCTCGAGGGCAGCGCGCGAGCCGCCGGCTGCAGGGTCGAATTCGATCTGCACCCCGGCTACCCGGCGACGGTCAACACCGCCGCCGCGGTGGACGCGGTGCGCCGCGCCGCGCGCCACGTCGTCGGCGTCGAGAACGTCCACGAGTCGCCGCCGCTGACCGCCGCCGAGGACTTCGCCTACTTCCTGCGCGAGCGGCCGGGGGCCTTCGTGCTCGTCGGGGCGGGCAACGCCGAACGCGGCATCACGGCGCCCCACCACTCGGCCGCGTTCGACATCGACGAGGGCGTGCTGCCGCGCGGCGCCGAGCTGCTGGCGCGCCTGGCCCTGGACGAGAGCGGGCTCACGTAGCGCCGCTGCAGGGGACTCACCCCGGGGCGAGCGCGAAGCCAGGCTGCTCGCCTGGCTGAACCCCAACGTCACCCCGGTGCGCGGGCGTACGTCTGCCGGCGACGGAGGACAGTCCATCCCGCCCGGCGCGGGCGCACCGTCCCGGCGGCACGGCGGTTCGTGCGGACCGAGTATGGTCCGTCCACGCCGGCGAGCGGGCGCGCTTGTAGACTCGGGCGCCCATGGCCGGCCAGGACGAGGGAAACGCCGGATTCTCCGTCGAGGCCACGCGAACCGGCGCGGACGAGCCCGGCTCCGCGAGCCCCACCGACCACGATCGCCCGCCTTCGTCACCCGCCAGGCACGCACTCCTGGCACCCGGCACGCTGATCGAGAAGCGCTACCGCATCGTCAATCTGACCGGGCGCGGCCCGACCCGCTCCGCGCCTTGCTCGAAGCGCGGCAGACACGCTGTCCCGAGCAGGTCGCCGCCTCCAGGACGCGTTCATCCTCAACGCCTGGCCGGCGACAGTGGATCCCTCCGACTGGTACTTCCCCTCCACCGCCACCGGCGCGCTGCTCGTCGCCGCTGCCGCGATCGTCGGTTACCGCTTGGCCACGAGCCCGACGCGCGCCGCCGGCGGTCTCGCGGCCGGCTACCGGCCCTGAGCCGCGCGTCCCGACGCATGGTCCGACGGCCGGTCCGCGGGGCGGGGGTCCGCGGGCGCTCGCGCTCCACGACCAAGGTTTCGTCCACCGCGACCCACAGGACTTGACAGATCATGATCATGAGACCAGTATAGTCACGTGACTCGCGTGTCCGTCTCGCAGCTCAAGGCCCATCTCTCGCGTTACCTCCGGGAAGTCCGGCGGGGCGGGGAGGTCCAGGTGCTGGACCGAGGGGTTCCGGTGGCCCGGCTCACGGGGCTCTCTTCGGCCGAGGTCGCCGCGGACGGGGAGCGCCGGCAGTCGCTCGTCCGCGCCGGAGTCCTCCGGCCGGGGACGGGAAACGCCCGGACGATCCTCGATCGCGAACTCGTCGTGGTTCCGACGAGCATCCTCGCTGCTCTCGAGGAGGAGCGCTCCGACCGCCTGTGATGCGTTACTGGGATGCGTCGGCCGTCGTGCCGCTGCTGATCGCCGAGTCCACGAGCGCCACCGTCCGCCAGTGGCTCGCGCAGGACCCCGGGATCGTCACGTGGGCCTGGACCCGCGTGGAGCTGGCCAGCGCCGTCGAGCGGCGCTCGCGGCAGGGAGTGCTGACCCGCGAGCAGCGGCGATCGTGTCTCGACGCTTTCGCCGGAATCGCGGAGCTGTGGGACGAGATCGTCGATCTCGCCGCCGTCCGGGCGCGTGCGATGGCGCTCCTGTCGCGGCATCCGCTGCGGGCGGCGGATGCCGCACAGCTCGGAGCCGCGCTGCTCGTGGCCGACGGAGACCCGTCCACCCTGACGTTCGTATGCCTCGACGAGCCCCTGGCCAGAGCAGCCGAGAGGGAAGGTCTGCGGGTGCTCGCCACCTGAAGGCTCCCGCCCGTCCCCACGGCGCCGACGGACGCCGATCGCGGCGTCGCCTCCCGGCTCCGTCACCCCGTCGCTTCGAGACCAGCTGCTCGGCGGTCCCGCCCGTCGCCCCGGGCACGGCGAGTGCTCGCGACGGGCGCTGGCCGGCCCGCTGGAGCGGGGGTCGCCCGCTCGGTCTCCCCCGAGCGAACGGTCCGGACCCGAAGGCCCGAGGCGGCGACCGCGCCGCCCCGGGCCTCGTCGGTCCGTTCCCGTCGTAGCCGGTCAGCTTCCCAGCGCGAGGATCGTGTACTCGTAGTCGATCCCGTCGCCGAGCGACGGTTCCTCGAAGAAGGTCCGGCCGCGTAGCTCGTCGACCTGCGTCCACACCAGCTCGCCGCGGACGCGGCGGTAGACGCGGTAGGTCGTCGAGGACGTGGCGTTCTCGTACTCCCAGGTGAGACGGAGAGTGCCGCCGCCGGCCCGCGACACGCGCATGGTGTCCAGCCCCTGCGCCGCACCCGAATTGATCTCCTGCGCCTCGCACTCGGCGTGGGCGCAGTCGTCGAACGTCCGCGCGGGATTGGACAACAGCGCGTCCGCGTGGGCCACGGATTCGCCGACCGTGACGTGGTCCGAACACTCGGAGTCGATCGCTTGCGCGTCGCACACCCGGTAGCGGCAGCGGTTGAGCAGCAAGGACATCAGCTGCTGCTCGGCCATCTCGCACTGGAGGTCCTCCGGAGTGAGATGGAGCTTCTTGAGCGGGGTGAGCGTGATGCACAGATCGGACACCGACTGCACCCCGGCGAACGTCAGCGAGTCGCTGACGCAGTCGGCGTCCGCTTGCGTCAACGCGTCGGGGGCAGGAATCGGCAGGCAGAGCCGCATGTAGTAGCCGAAGCCCTTGGGATCGGGCGCCTGGACGTTGGAGCAGCCGGTCTCCCCATCGCACAGGTCGACCGTGCACGGGTCGCTGTCGTCGCAGGCCGCGTCGTCGGCCGTGTGCGTGCAGTCGTCCGCGTCCTCGTCGCAGGCGTCGAGCGTGCAGTCCACGCCGTCGCTGCAGTCCGGCGGCGTGCCGGGCAGGCACCCCTCCTCCGGGTCGAGGATCTCCGACCCGTTGCAGAACAGGCCATCGTCGCACTCGATCGGCGTGTGGATGCAACCGGTCGCCGGGCTGCAGGTGTCGATGGTGAACGGGTTGCCGTCGTCGCAGTCCGTCGGCGGGCCGGCGACGCACACGCCGCCGACGACGTTGTCGTTCGTCGTGCAGGCGTTGCCATCGTCGCAGGCGGCCACGCAATTCACGGCGACCGAGAGCAGATAGCTGCCCGCGCCCGACGTGCCGGTGGACGTCGTGCCGATGCGGACGGCCACGTAGTACTCGCCCGCGGTCTTGACGCGGTAGGTCAGCGCCTCGGAGCACGCGACGGGCGTGGTCGAGGTCAAGCTGCCCGCCACGGGGGTCCGGGCGTTCGACGTCGCGCCGGCGTCGTTGACCGTCACCAGGATCGTGCCCGACGCGTCGAGCAGGTCGAGTCTGGCGTTCGTGCAGATCGAGTCGAACTCCGGGTCGGCGTCGAGCGCGACGAAGATCAGGTCGCCCGGTTGCAGCGGCAGCGGCGGCTCGGGCTGCGGCTGGACCTTGAAGATGTCGATGTCGGTCGAGGGCGCAGGTCCGGCCAGCACGCCCGAGAAGTAGTTGTTCGCGGCCGAGTTCGCCGTCGCGATCGTCCCGTTGGACTCCACCTCGGCCGTGGCCGCCCCGCTCGGCGGCTGGACGACCGAGTAGAGCCGGTAGGGCTCGGACTGGGTGGAGGCGGAGAAGTGGCTCATGCGCACGAACGTCGCCGCTCCCGTCGCCTTCGTGCCGTCGCAGGTCGGTGCCAAGCTGCCGAAGGGGAGGTCGAGGTTGGCATCGTCGTACTCGAGCGTGTCCGCCGAGGTCGTGATCCGCATGTCGAAGTCGTTCGAGTTGGCGGCGAGGCCGTCCGCCATGGAGAAGATTCGCGCATTCGCGAGCGGCGAGCCGAGCGTGTAGAAGTCCACGTCGCCCGCGGCGACGATCGAGCCCTCGATGCCGCAGGCGGGGGCGTTGGCCGTGGCCGGGGTGCCGTTGGCCTCGGTCTCCTGGACGCAGCGGTTGACCTCCACGGTGTGTCCGCTGCCGCTGGTCAACACGTGCTCGTCGACGAAGACGAACACCGGCACGCCCGCCGACAGCGTGAGGCACATCGCCTCCTCCGCCGCGGGGGAGGTGCTCGAGTTGCGGTTCGCGGCCGCCAGGCAGGACCCGACCGTGACCGGTGGGCTACCGGCCGGACAGCTGCTCGCGACGTAGAGCACCGGGTTGCTGACGCCCACGCCCGTGACGCGGAAGGAGTACTTGCCGGAGATCGACGGGGTGAAGGAGTAGACCACGTCGCGGCCGGGCGCGGTCGATGCGGTCTGGACGACGCCCGTGAAACACGCCGCGCCGGAGAGCTGGTAGTCGTTGATGGCGACCGCGGTGGTTCCCATCAGCGGAACCTCGGCCGCAAGCGGCGTGGGCGACGCGCAGCTGTCGTTCGACGGCGCCACGAGAGGATTGACCCGCAGCTGGATGGCGGTGTTTCCGGCGGTCGGGGCGGTCGTCCCGAACTTGTGGACCAGGATGAAGTACGGAGTGCCCGAGCTGAGGTTGGTGACGACCACCGACTGCAAGGCTTCGGATGCGCAGGAGTCGTCGTCACAGGCTCCGCTGAGCTGGGTCAGCGTGCCGCCGCAGGTGCCGTCGGACGAGGTATAGACGGCCAGTACCGTGTCGTCCACCGTGCTGCCGGTCGGCGCGTCGGCGCAGCTCGAGATCTCGTAGGGACCGCTCGCGGCCGGAGTGAACGTGTACCAGATGCTGCGGGACACGCTCGCCTGGCACGACGGCAGCGCGGGGTCGCCGGTGCTGGTGGCCGCGGTGATGTCGGCCGTGATCGCCGTCAGGTACGGGAACGGGCCGCTGGCCGGGATGGCTTCCGCGCCACCGCACAGGTCGTTCGCCGGCGGGCCGGCGGCCTGGCTGACCCGCAATTGGATCGCGGTGTTGCCGACGGTCGGCGCGCTGGTCCCGAACTTCCAGGCCACGACGTAGTAGGTCGTGCCGGCGCTGAGCGAGATGCCGCTGATCACCGCCTGCAGGCTTTCGGTCGTGCACGAGTCGTCGTCACACCCGCCGCTGACCTGCGTGAACGTGCCGGCGCAGGTGCCGTCGGAGGAGGTGTAGATGGCCAGCACCGTGTCGTCCACCGTGCTGCCGGTGGGCGCGTCGGCGCAGGTCGAGACGGTGTAGGCGCCGCTCGTCGTCGGGGTGAAGCTGTACCAGATGCTGCGCGAGATGCTGGCCTGGCACGACGGCGTCGGCGGGTCGCCGGTCGTGGTGGCATCCGTGATGTCGGCCGTGATCGCGGTCAAGAACGGAAACGGCCCGCTGCCGGCGATCACCTCGGCGCCGCCGCACAGGTCGTTGGGAGGCGGAGCCAGCGGGGCCGCGGCCTCGCCGCTCGGCTCGTAGCCGGTCGAGACCAGGGTCGCTGCGACGCTGAGCGGATAGGCGATCTCCGTGTCCTCCAGGATCAGGCGCAAGCCCGTCGCCGGACTCTCGCCGAACGCCTCGAGCCGGGTCGGAACCTCGCGCCCGGCCGCGTCCGTGACGGAGACCTCGTAACCCAGGACCTCCGGTCCGGTTTCGTGGCTCAGGAGCGCGAACCGGCTGTTGCCGTCGGCCTTGGCCGTGAGGCCCACGAGTGCCAGCTCGAGGTGGGCCAGTCCCGGGTCTCCGGCGGGCGGGACGCTCAGCAGGAAGGACTGATCCAGCCCTGCCGGCCGGTTGACGTAGGACTCGCCGACCGCCCCCGGCCGCAACAGCGTGATGCGATTGCCGGAGACGCTGTGCGTCGCGGGACCCAGAGGTTCGACCTCGCCCGGCCGACCCCAGCCCACGACTTCGAGCCGGGCATCCCAGGCGGGCTTGCCCGGTGCAATCGACACGCTGCGGATCCCGGTCTCGGTGAAGTAGGTCCGGATCCCCTGCTCGGCGTTCGTGCCGACGTAGGCTGCGGGGAGGTCCGGCAGACCCGTCGGATCCTGCCACACGACGTCGTACTCGGGCCCGGCCGCTTCGTCTGCGCGAATCGCATCGAACGGCGAGCCAACGGCGAGAAAGACCGCCAGAAACGAGAAGACCCCCAGGCGCCGCATGGCGCCGAGCCTCACCGCGTGACTCATATGGACCCCCTCCCCTCGGACTGCACGATCGCAGATCGAGGATGTCACACGTGTCTACGCTGACCGCGGGTGGGAGTCAAGGGATTGCGAGCGCGCGAGGCCCGGATGACTCCGGCGGAGCGATGGATTCGTCGCATCTTTTTTGATGCGTCGCACTTTGCCCCAGCGGCAAACCCCACGCGGCGCAACGGGACGCCGTGATGGCGCCGCGGGAGGACGATCTCGAGTCTGGATCCTCGGCGAGACTTACACGTTGTGAGCGATCTCGTTCGCGCTGGGCACAATCCCGTGACCCGATCCGGTGGGGTAGCGGACGCCGACCGCTGCCGTTTCCGTCTCCATCCGTGCCCACGGGCCGGAACCGAGCTTCAGCACGGTGCCTCTCGCGCCACGCCATCGCTGCCGGAGGATCCCGCGTACTCGAACCGCCCCGGCGGCGGCACGCTCCGACCCTCGACCACCTCGCGCCGCCACAGCTCGAGCATGACGAGTGCCCACAATTGACGGCCGTGGTCCGCACGCCGCGCCGCGTGGCCGTCCACGAGGCGGGCCACGGCAGGCCGATCGAGCCAGTCGCGGATGCGGCTGTCGGGGGCCAGCAGGAGATCGCGGGCCAGGGGCAGGAGCGGCCCGCGGAACCAGCGCTCGAGCGGGACGACGAAGCCCGCCTTGCCGCGGCGCAGCACCGGCTCGGGCAGCTCGTCGCGGAACGCGTCCCGCAGGAGCGACTTGAGCGCACCGCGCGGGCAGCGCACGCCGGCCGGCGCCGCAGCGGCGACCGCGAGCACCTCGGGGTCGAGCAGCGGGCAGCGGGCCTCGAGCCCGTGGGCCATGCTGGTCAGGTCGACCTTGGCCAGGAGGTCGTCCGGCAGATAGACCATCACGTCGGCGAAGCTCATGCGGTCGAGCGGTGCGGATCCGGCCTCGGGCCGCGCCATCCAGCCGGCGAAGCTCTCGCCCGCCGCGCCCACGGGGAGCGGCGCGGAGCCGCCGCGCAGCAGAATCTGCTCGCGCTCGGAGAACAGCCTCATCATCCAGCCGTAGCGGAGCGCCAGCTCCGGATCGGCGAGATGGCGCACGGCGTCGAGCCGGGCCGCGAGCCGTGGATCGAGCCTGGCCGCGAGCGCGGCCGCCCGTCCGGCAGCTCGGCCCACACCGAGCCGCGCGGCCCGGTCGAGGATCGCGTTCCAGCCGGCCAGCCGCGCGTAGCGGGTGTAGCCGGCGAAGCCCTCGTCGCCGCCGTCGCCGGTGAGCGCGACCGTCACGTGGCGGCGTGCCTCGCGGGCGATGAGGAAGCAGGGGAGCGCCGAGCAGTCGGCGAACGGCTCCTCGAGCAGCCGCGCCAGTCGCGGCAGGAGCGCCGCCGCATCGGCCCGGACCTCGAACTCGTGGTGCGAGGTGTGGTGGCGCTCCGCGACGGCACGGGCGTAGGGCAGCTCGCTCGCGCCGTCGAACTCGAAGCCGGCGGAGAAGGTCTCGACCGGGCGCTCGAGCGCCCGGCTCATGCAGGCGACGACGATGCTCGAGTCGACGCCGCCCGAGAGGAACGCCCCGATGGGTACGTCGGAGACGAGCCGCTTGGCCACCGCGCGCCGGACCGATTCCCGGACCTCCACGCGCCAGTCGGCCGGGCGCTTGGCCCGCTTCCGGCCGAAGTCGGGCATCCAGTAGCGCTCGGGCCCCAGCCGCCCGCCGTCCCACACCAGACGGTGGGCGGGCGGCAGCTTGCGGATCCCGGCGATTCCGGTGCCGGGGCCGGGGACGAAGCCCAGGGCCAGGTAGCGGCCGACGTCCGCGCGGTCGACCGTCGGATCGACGAGCCCGCAGGCGAGGATCGCCTTCAGCTCGGAGGCGAAGACCAGCCCGCCGGGAACGCAGGCGTACTTGAGCGGCTTCTTGCCCAACCGGTCGCGCGCCAGGAGCAGCCGGCGGCGGCGCACGTCCCACACCGCGAAGGCGAACATGCCGTCGAGCTGCCGGACGCAGTCGGCCCCGTCCTCCTCGTAGAGATGGACGACGACCTCGGTGTCGGTGTGCGAGCGAAAGACGTGGCCGCGCCGCTCCAGCTCCCGCCGCAGCTCGCGGAAGTTGTAGATCTCGCCGTTGAACACGACGAGCACCGTGCCGTCTTCGTTGGCGAGCGGCTGGCGGCCGCGGTCCGACAGGTCGATCACGGCGAGGCGCGCGTGCGCGAGCCCCGCCCCCTCAGCGGACCACAGACCGCGATCGTCGGGGCCGCGATGCAGCAGCTCGGCGGCCATGCGCTCCAGCGCGCGGGGCTCGACCGGCCGCCGCGGATCCTCGTGGACGATGCCCGCGATTCCGCACATCTACGCTGCACGACGGCGGCGCGGCGACGCGCGCCGCATGCGGCCCGTTCCCCTGCGGTACGCGGCCGGCCGGGCCGGCCGCCGGTCGCTCAAGACGCTTGTGCCGGATAGTCCGGCAGCGGGAAGGCCGCGCACAACCGCCGGACCTCGGCGCGGACCTCGGCGCGCGTCTCGTCACCGGGATCGTGGCCGGTCGCGGCTCGGTCCCGCACGGCCGTCAGCACGCGGTCGATCAGCTCGGCGCACGTCGCCATCTCGGACGGTCCCATGCCGCGCGCCGCCAGAGTGTTGGTGCCGAAGCGCAGGCCGCTCGCTCCGTCGGCATCGTGCGGGAGCGACTGCCGGTTGGTGACGATGTCGCAGGCTTCGAGCGCGCGCTCCGCCTGGGCTCCGCCGAGCGAGCGCGAGGCCCGGACGTCGACCAGCAGCAGGTGGTTGTCGGTGCCGCCGGTGACCACCGCATAGCCGCGGGCGGCGAGGCGAGCGGCCAGCTCGCGGGAGTCGGCGACGATCCGGGCGGCCAGGGCCCGGAACGCCGGGGTCGCCGCCAGGTCGAAGGCGCGGGCCTTGGCGGCGATCGAGCTCAGGTTCGGGGTGCTCTGGAAACAGGGGAAGACGGCGCGCTGGACCATCTCGGACAGCGTCCCGCCGCCGGGCGCGGCGGCCGCGTGGTCGCGGCCGCTCAGGATCAGCCCGCCGCGCGGCCCGTAGAGCTGCTTGTAGCTGCTGGTCGTCGTGAAGTGGCAATGGTCGATCGGGCTCGGGTGCTGGCGGCCCGCGACCAGGCCCGCGATGTGGGAGATGTCCGCGATGAGATAGGCCGAGACCTCGTCGGCGATCCGGCGGAAGCGCTCGAAGTCGACCACCCGCGGGTAGGCGCTGGCGCCGCAGAAGATGACCCGCGGCCGGCACTCCCGCGCCTGGGCCAGGATCGCGTCGTAGTCGAGCCAGCCCCGGTCGTCCACGCCGTAGGGGACCGCCTCGAAGTAGCGGCCGGAGAGCGAATCGCTCGCGCCGTGCGTGAGATGGCCGCCGGCCGCGACGTGCAGGCCCATCAGCCTCTCACCGGGACGCAGCAGGCTGCACAGCAGGATCGAATTCGCCGACGTGCCCGAATGCGGCTGGACGTTGGCGTAGCTGGCCCCGAACAGCGACCGGGCACGCTCGACCGCCAGCTCCTCGATCGCGTCCACGACGTGGCAGCCGGCGTGCAGGCGCGCGCCCGGATAGCCCTCGGCCGTGACGTTCGTCGTCGTCATGCCTTCGCAGGCCAGCACCGACGGGTCGGCCACGCTCGACGCCGCGACCATCGCCAGCGTCCATTGCTGGCGCCGCTGCTCGCGCGCCAGCAGCCGGTACAGCAGCGGGTCGTCCTGCCGCAGCTTCGCATGGCCGCACAGGGCCAGCTCCGCGGGCGCCTCCGCCGCACCGGTCTCGAGGCGCGCGGAGCGTGCGTCGTCCGGGCGGGGTCGGGGGTCGAGCGGCGGGTCCGGCAAGGCCCCCGCCGCGGCGTGGCCTGCGGCGTCGCGGCGGAGTTCGCTCATCGGCGGCATTGTATCCGAGGAGGCGACGGATGCATGGGCGCCACCTCCGGGAATCTAGCCCCGGCCGGGGAGGTCGGCCACTCGCGACACCGGCCCGCGGCGATCCCCGCGGCGTCACGGTCGTCGGTCCGTCCCCTCGGCGCCGACTGCGGTGAACGATCGGCGACGATCGGGGGCGGCCGAGGACGGGGAGCCGGAGGACGCCGGGGCGGACTTCCGGCACACGACCTGGTGCCGGAAATCCGCCAGCGATTTCGCCGGCCCTCGACGGCGCTGGCCGCGTCGGACCTCCTCGCCGTACTTCCCGGGATCGCCTCCTCGATCCGCCTCGCCCTCGCCGCCGATGACTCGCCGAAATCGACGCCGGGCTTCCGACTCGGGACCCTAGCCCTCGGCGCGCACCGTCCCCTGCTCCGCGACCGCGGTCGGCGGCCGCCGGCCCGGGGGTCGGAGGGCGAGGTAGACGGCCACGAACACGACGAGCGCGCCGAGTGCGACCCGCGGCGGGACCCGCTCGCCGAGCAGCACCACGGCGATCCCGGTCGCGACGAGCGGCTGGAGGTAGATGAACAGCGCCACGACCGACGAGTCGACGCGCGCGAGAGCCCAGGTCGTCAGCAGGTAGGCCCCGGCCGTCGGCACGAGCACGATGAACGCGGCGAGCGCCCAGCCGCGGGCCGAGATCGCGGCCGGCTCGAGCGCCGCGAGCGAGCGCAGCGAGAGCGGGAGCATGCCGACCGCCCCGAACGCGAGCAGCAGGGCGGTCGCGGGCAGCGAGTCGATGCGGCTCATCAGTCGCTTGGAGAGCACGAGGAACAGCGAGTAGGAGAGCGCGTTGACCAGGATCAGCAGGTCACCGACGAGCGTGGCCGCCGAACGGCCGTCGCCCGCCGATCCGATCACGAGCACGACGCCGGCCAGACCCGCGCCGACCGCCACGATCTTCCACGGATCGGCCGCCTCGCGTCCGACAAGCACCGCGAGCGACAGCGTCGCCAGCGGGATCGTCGTCATCAGGATCGAGGCGTGTGCCGCCGACGTCCGCGCCATCCCCTCCGCGTAGCACAACTGGTTGAGCACCACGCCGAACAGCGCGTACAGCGCGAGCCGGAGGCAGTCGGCGCGCGCGATGGCGAACCGGCGGCCGGCGAGCCGCGTGACGGCGAGCAACAACAGCGCGGCCGTGGCGACGCGGACCCACGACCACGCGGCCGCGGGGACCTCCTCCAGCAGGAGCTTGACGGCGGGATAGTGCGCCCCGAAGGCGAGCTGCACCAGCAGCAGCACGCCGTGGACCCGCCAGGCGGGGACGGGCGGTGGCTCGGTCGGCACGCGCAGGCCGCTCCAGAACGAAACGCCCGGCCGCAGGGGGCCGGGCGTCGTCGCGATCGAACTGGCGGTCGGATCAGAAGTCGCCGCCGCCCATGCCGCCGCCCATGCCGGGCATCGCGGGCTTCTTCTCCTCCTCCGGGATCTCGCTCACGAGCGCCTCGGTCGTCAGCATCAGGCTCGCGATCGACGCCGCGTTCTGCAGCGCCGAGCGCACGACCTTGGTCGGGTCGATGATCCCGGCCTTGACCAGGTCCTCGTACTTCTCGAGCTGGGCGTTGAACCCCTTGTCGCCGTCGAGGCTGCGCACCTGGTTGACGACGACCGAGCCCTCCCAGCCCGAGTTGTTCGCGATCTGCCGCAGCGGCTCCTCCAGCGCGCGCTTGACGATGCGCACGCCGATCGCCCGGTCCTCCTGCTTCTCGCCCTTGGTCAGCTTGTCGAGCGCGTCGCAGCAGCGCAGCAGCGCCACGCCGCCGCCGACGACGATGCCCTCCTCGACCGCGGCCTTGGTCGCGTGCATCGCGTCCTCGACCCGCGCCTTCTTCTCCTTCATCTCGGCCTCGGTCGCGGCGCCGACCTTGATCACCGCCACGCCCCCGACCAG